>Ga0265293_10000015_pt1 | contig 390285 bp, 411 predicted proteins | sample Munlanlewell138R_FD_192505 | JGI IMG/M metagenome (GOLD analysis project Ga0265293, IMG submission 192505) | Leachate microbial communities from a municipal landfill in Southern Ontario, Canada - Leachate well 138R | ecosystem: Engineered > Solid waste > Landfill > Unclassified | place... | reverse complement strand
TATGAGTGAAGAATATGACGGTAACTCATGAATAAGCACCGGCTAACTACGTGCCAGCAGCCGCGGTCATACGTAGGGTGCAAGCATTATCCGGAGTGACTGGGCGTAAAGAGTTGCGTAGGTGGTTTATTAAGTGAATAGTGAAAGCTGGAGGCTCAACCTTACAGACTATTATTCAAACTGGTAAACTCGAGAGTGGTAGAGGTAACTGGAATTTCTTGTGTAGGAGTGAAATCCGTAGATATAAGAAGGAACACCAATGGCGTAGGCAGGTTACTGGACCATCTCTGACACTGAGGCACGAAAGCGTGGGGAGCGAACCGGATTAGATACCCGGGTAGTCCACGCCGTAAACGATGGATACTAGCTGTAGGGGGTATCGACCCCCTCTGTAGCGAAGCTAACGCGTTAAGTATCCCGCCTGTGGAGTACGGCCGCAAGGCTAAAACATAAAGGAATTGACGGGGACCCGCACAAGCGGTGGATCATGTTCTTTAATTCGATGATAAACGAAGAACCTTACCAGGACTTGACATCCTTGGAAGCACTACGAAAGTAGCGTGTGCCTTTTGGAACCAAGTGACAGATGTTGCATGGCCGTCGTCAGCTCGTGTCGTGAGATGTTTGGTTAAGTCCATCAACGAGCGCAACCCTTGTGAATAGTTGTATTTTTCTATTCAAACTGCCCCGGTAACGGGGAGGAAGGAGGGGATGATGTCAGGTCAGTATTACTCTTACGTCCTGGGCTAGAAACGTGATACAATGGCTAGTACAATGCGCAGCGAAGCCGCGAGGTGAAGCAAATCGCATCAAAGCTAGTCCCAGTTCGGATAAGAGGCTGAAACTCGCCTCTTTGAAGTCGGAATCGCTAGTAATCGCAAGTCAGCAAATTGCGGTGAATACGTTCCCGGGTCTTGTACACACCGCCCGTCAAACCATGAAAGTGATCAACACCCGAAGTCCGATTCGTCGGCCTAAGGTGGGGGGCATGATTGGGGTTAAGTCGTAACAAGGTATCCGTAGCGGAAGCTGCGGATGGATTACCTCCTTTCTAGGGAGAGTTATGCCAGACTGTCGAGAAATCATAGTCTGAAGCTAGGTCGGTCTTGTTGTTGTGCTGAGCTTACACAATAAGTATCTTCTTCGGAAGACAAGACGAAGTTCAAAACAAATCTTGTATAGATTAGACGATGATTAATTGCACAACTATTTTGTCAAGGAAATACCCTCCGTATGGAGGGTATTTTTTGTTCTCATAACCACAGTAGTAGCTGAGTTAAAGTAATATACTTAGTTGCCGAAGAACATATTGGCGATAAGCGTAAGAAGGAAGATAGGAATATTGAACATCATGAGGGCGCCAATGCCGACACCAATCAGTCCATAGAGCTTATATTTTTCATAACTACCGAGGCCACCGCCGATCGCATCGGCGATTTGCCGGTGAAAACGTATAAAGACAGCACTCAGTGCCATAATGATGATACCCCAGATGAGTGCTGCTGGACTAAATTCGTACATTCACTTCATTATACACTTGTCAGATACGTTTATCTACTGTAGAATAAATAAAGTCTGGCTTTGCTGGGCTGCACTTTTCAGTATGGGGCAATAGCTCAGTTGGCTAGAGCACCTGCTTTGCAAGCAGGGGGTCCGGGGTTCGAGTCCCCGTTGCTCCACCATATGGGGTGAATCAGGCGAAAGTCTGTTTTCACTCCACCAAAGTATTTATGGCACAGGGGCGATTAGCTCAGCTGGTTAGAGCGCGTCACTGATAATGACGAGGTCGGAGGTTCAAGTCCCTCATCGCCCACCATGAATCGTACGGGCGCTTAGCTCAGTTGGCTAGAGCACTTCGTTTACACCGAAGGGGTCGGGGGTTCGAGCCCCTCAGCGCCCACCATAGAAAAACCCAGTCTTTATGACTGGGTTTTTCTATGGTGAGAGTTCCGAAGGAGCCTGGAGCCTTCGAAGGGGGTTCGGTGTAGCGAGCAAAGGGTCGAAAGTTTACTTTCGACCCTTTGCAAGCGGAAGAGCGAAACACAGTAAAGCGACCCCTCAGCGCCTACGTACTACTTTTTATCTACTCGTTGAAACGTCACAATAGGCTTCCATTGCCACTTCTTTGTAATTATAAAAGCAAGAACGACGCTGGTAATATAGCCAACGACCAACACAAGCACACCTTGGGTAACCTGGCGAGTCGCTCCGTCGAGATTCCCCGAAAGTAATGAGATGATACTGAGGACAATGTTTGGAGCGCCAATCAGCACAGTAATTACAAGAACAATTAAGTATGTATAGCCAAGCAACAAGCTACTGCGCGGAATGGGCGGTCGATTAGGGCCATGTGAGTCACTCATTATTCAATGATATCATGCCCAGGACGCCTCGTTTATGCCGAGGGAGTCGGGGTTCCGGCGTAACGGAGAAAGGAGGCAGGAGCTTGCTCACGCACCTTTCGGAGTGGAGGAGCGAAGTGTAACGAAGCGACCTCTCAGCGCCCAGTCTGTTATAATGTAGCAATATGAACAAAGGGATTATCTATCTTATGACAACGGCCGTCTCTGGTCTTATTAAAATTGGGAAGACTGGCACAAAGAATTATCAGGAGAGAATGCGATTTCTTGAGTCAAATGGCTACTATAATGTGGCTGGCTTGAAGCGATTCTTCGCAATTGAGCTAGAAGACTATGATGACAAAGAGAGCCTGCTGCACGAAATATTCAGTAAACACCAAGTGGGAAGTAGTGAACTGTTTGCTCTTGATCAGGACTTGGTTCGTCAATTGCTTCTGTCCTTTGATGGAGCGGTCATCTATCCAGAGCGTACTAATAAAGAGAAAGAGTTTGATGAGATTGCGACGGTTCGCAAGCAAGGTGCTTTGTTTAGCTTCTACAAAAAGGGCCTACAGAATGGTGATGAAGTTAGCTTTATATCCGACAAAATGATTGTTGCTAGGGTTGTTGGCGAGCGAGAAGTTGAATATGGGGGTCAGGTATGGAAGCTATCACCCCTGACGTATAAAGTATACGAAGACAAAGGTCAGCTAAATAGCAGCGGAGCGTATCAAGGGGCGAATTACTGGCAATTTAATGGGACAAAACTAAAAGATCTACCAGACGCTACAAACTAAAGAATCTACTTGCAAAAAATCTCCCCATCCTGTACTATAAATAACAGATTAAGCGAATGTTCCTCCCGAACCTCTGGCGATACGAAATGCGAGTTCGTATCAGCGGTCGTAAAAGCGCCGCAAAAGTTACAACGAAAAGAGCTTTACAAACCTCATCGATACGTGATAGGATGATAAAGTTGCACTGCGAGAACAGAAAGAATTTATCGAATCGATAGTTTCAAATGTGTTCTCGAGGTGAGGCGCAGGTAGTTTAACAATTCAATGTAAGAAAATTTTTTAAAGATTGACGGCAAGTAGTTGTCTATGACAATTACTAGTTAAGTCAATGCATAAAAAGGTACTCAAGGGCACAGTAGTGGATGCCTAGACGTATATTACCGATGAAGGACGTGGAAGACTGCGATAAGCTTCGGGTAGCTGTCAACAAGCTATTATCCGGAGATCTCCGAATGAGGAAACTCAGCATGAGTCATGTCATGTTACTTCTACCTGAACACATAGGGTAGATAGAGGGAACCTCCTGAACTGAAACATCTTAGTAGGGAGAGGAAAAGAAAGTAAATAACGATGGCGGGAGTAGTGGCGAGCGAAACCGTTAGAGCCCAAACCTTTTAAGTTCTTATCTTTCGGGATAAGTAAGCTGATAGGCGAATACTTATAAGGGGTTGTGATATTACACGAGACCAAGTCAGAGAGTTTGAGTTTACTCGAGCTGTCTGATTTGCGATTATCATCTATCAGTGATAAGTAAAGTAAGAAAACATGCTTGGTTAGCAGAATAGTTTGAATGACTATCCAAAGAACGTGAAAGACGTGTACGCGAAAACCGAGCTGACTTTATACGTGTTTTATCGAGTAGGGCGGGGCACGAGAAACCCTGTCTGAATCCGGCTGGACCACCAGCCAAGGCTAAATATAATATACGATCGATAGTGAACTAGTACAGCGATGGAAAGGTGAAAAGAACCCCGGGAGGGGAGTGAAATAGATCCTGAAACTCTGTGCCTACAAGGAGTCGGAGCCTCATTTATGGGGTGACGGCGTGCTTTTTGTAGAACGATCCAGCGAGTTAATTTCTTAGGCAAGGTTAAGTCAAGTGACGGAGCCACAGTGAAAGCGAGCCTGAATAGGGCGACATAGTCTAAGGGATTAGACCCGAAACCGGGTGACCTAACCATGGGCAGGTTGAAGCTACTGTAACAGGTAGTGAAGGACCGAACCAGGACACGCAGCAAAGTGTTTGGATGACCTGTGGTTAGCGGTGAAATGCCAATCGAACTCGGAGATAGCTGGTTCTCCTCGAAATAGCTTTAGGGCTAGCGTCAATTCAATTAGCCAACGGGGGTAGAGCTCTGTAAAGGACTGGGGGGAGCAATCCTACCCACCCTTAACAAACTACGAATACCGTTGGTGGTACATTGGCAGTTAGAACGTCGGGGCTAAGCTCGGCGCTCGAAAGGGAAACAGCCCAGACCATCGTCTAAGGTCCCTAAATTTACACTCAGTGGGAAACAAGGTGAGATTTCTTAAACAGCTAGGATGTTGGCTTAGAAGCAGCCATTCATTTAAAGAGTGCGTAACAGCTCACTAGTCAAGAGATCTTGCGTGGAAAATGTAACGGGGCTAAAGTGTAATACCGAAGACATGGATGCGTAATTTATTACGCGTGGTAGAGGAGCGTTCCTATCTGCGGTGAAGCCGGACTGGAAAGTACGGTGGAGCGTTAGGAAGTGAGAATGCTGGAATGAGTAACCATAAGACAGGTGAGAATCCTGTCGGCCGTAAGAGCGAGGTTTCCTGAGCCATGGTAATCATCTCAGGGTTAGTCGGGCCTAAGCCGAGGCGCATAGCGTAGGCGATGGACATCAGGTTAATATTCCTGAACCGGTTATAATTTGCACACTGTTCACGGTGAGATATTCGGAGCGGATTCATGGTTTATCCGTCCAACCTAGGGGGAACCCGAAGGGAGTGAAAGTTAGTCTTCGGGCTGACGATTCTGGAAAAGGCACTGGCTAGAAAAGCAGATGTGCGTGTGGTTATAGCCGCCCGTACCGCAAACCAACACAGGTGCTCGAGTCGAGTAGACTCAGGCTTACGAGAGAACCTTCGCTAAGGAACTCGGCAATACAGCGACCGTAACTTCGGGATAAGGTCTGCCCCCACATCATTTGATGTGAGCCGCGTTCACCTCAGCAAGGTGGTTAAAAAACGCAATAATAGGAAGATAAAAGCGCCTATTGTTGTAAGTGAGTACGTATTGGTTCATGTAAATGAATTAGTATGATCAAATCCTTTTTTAAACACGAAATTTTTCTGAGATAAGTAACAATCATGATTGATATGTTCTTTTGAACGCGATACTCTCGCATCTAACGATGTGGGGGCCGCAGCAAAAGAGCCCACGGAACTGTTTATCAAAAACACAGGTCTCTGCTAACACGAAAGTGGATGTATAGGGGCTGACTCCTGCCCGGTGCCGGAAGGTTAAGGGGACTGGTTCACGCTAGGAACTGAAGCCCCGGTGAACGGCGGCGGTAACTATAACCGTCCTAAGGTAGCGAAATTCCTTGTCAGGTAAGTTCTGACCCGCACGAATGGAGTAATCATGTGGGCACTGTCTCAGCGAAGGACTCGGTGAAAGTGCATTGGCGGTAAAGATGCCGTCTGTCCGTACCAGGACGAGAAGACCCCATGGAGCTTTACTACAGCTTTACATTGATCCGGGTTACAACATGTGTAGCATAGCTGGGAGGCTTTGAAGCAGATACGCTAGTATTTGTGGAGCCGCCGGTGAAATACCAGCCTTGTTGTGATCTTGATCTCACTTGAACCGTTATCCGGTTTGAGGACCGTGTATGGTGGGTAGTTTAACTGGGGCGGTTGCCTCCTAAAGAGTAGCGGAGGCGTTCAAAGGTTGGCTAACTTCGGATGGAAATCGAAGTGATAGTGTATGCGCATAAGCCAGCTTGACTGTGAGGAGTACATTCCAAGCAGAGACGAAAGTCGGAGCAAGTGACCCGCTATACGTACATTTGTACATGAATGTGGGATCGATAGCGCAAACGGATAAAAGTTACCCTGGGGATAACAGGCTTATAGCGCCCAATAGTTCACATAGACGGCGCTGTTTGGCACCTCGATGTCGGCTCATCACATCCTGGAGGGGGAGCACCTTCCAAGGGTTCGGCTGTTCGCCGATTAAAGTGGTACGCGAGCTGGGTTCAGAACGTCGTGAGACAGTTCGGTTTATATCCGGTACGGACGTCAGGAAATTTGAGAGGATCTGCCCCTAGTACGAGAGGACCGGGGTGGACGAACCTCTGGTGTATCGATTGTGGCCACCTGCTGCATTGTCGAGTAGCTATGTTCGGTCTAGATAAGCGCTGAAAGCATATTAAGCGCGAAACTAACCTCAAGATTAGATTTCCCTATGAGGACCGTGAAAGACGATCACGTTGATAGGCGCAAGGTGGAAGTGCAGTAATGCATGGAGCTGAAGCGTACTAATAGTCCCACTGCCTTTTTATGTCCTTTTCACTAAGTTAATGCTTGCATTAGCCGGGTGATAAGGTAGACTTAACTAGTAATTGGTGTGTATCGCACCATAACGTTGATCTTAAAAATTAACTTATTTGCATCCGTGTCTTTTTAGGACATGTTCGTTAAGCGAACATCCTAGAATGGACACCGAAGCGAGGCTTCTGACCCACCGATATCTATAACATCGGCAAAAAGTGTCTAACGAAGCCTTACTTCGGTGCCCATGGCGCTAGGGAAATACCTGTTCCCATTCCGAACACAGAAGTCAAGCCTAGCTGCGGCGATTATACTGCCACAAGTGGGAAACTAGCACGGTGCCGAATTATAAAAAGAGCTTCCGAATAGGAAGCTCTTTTTCTTTTTGTTGACAAGTGAACTAGGCTGCTGTATATAAGAATATAGAAACAATTAACACAAAAACAGGATAAGTTCATTATGCCAAAACCACCACTAGGCAAGCATTATATAATCAGGCAAGTAAGCGCACGCGGTTTTTATGGGGACTCTTCATAGTGTTATACTAAAAAGAGTGCAGAGTCGCAAAATTAATACATATTTTATAAAACTGAAGACCTTTTTTCGGGTCTTACCGCGTCGATACTGGATAAGTTTGGTCGTTTTTATCACTATTCTGATAGTAATAGCTGCCTGGCCACGCCATATGACGCTATCTTATGGAGGTAAGACATGTATTTACCAGCCAACTGTGGCTTCAGGTCTACTTTACTCACACTCTAACGAGTATCGTCTCGAGCCTTCTCAAAAATTTGAGATAGCTGGTGTTGTTATTGGGGCGCGAGATCTTTGTGTGGTGCCGCTCAAGTCGCCGGAGTCCGGAGAGAAAACAGTGCAACTTTCTTTACTAAAGGTGCCATTTTTTGCCAAGCAGATAACTATTCATGCTCCCGATCCGCCACGAGTACTTATAGGTGATACCATGCAAAAGCCTATCTCAACAAAGAGATCTCTTGTTGTGCCTATATCTGATGTAGATCGCGTATTTTCGTACAAGCTTCGTGTAAATAGTAAGTCAGCTTCGTGTACGCAAATAGAACGAGCGCTGTCGTGTGATCTAGCATCACTAAGGCTCGCGCAAGGGGTAAGCTATACAATACATATCGATAGGTATTTTGCGGATAAAAAAGTACAAACGGTCGCCAGTCAAGCTATTAGTACTCTAGCAGCAACGATGATTGTTACTTCATCTATAGAGCCAGACCAGGTGATATACGAGAAGCCAATGAGTATGGAGCTGTTTGCCGACAAAGACCTTGTTGCTGTTGATGCGGCGTTGGCAAGGGTGGACTCCGAAAATCAACAAGAGATTCCTGTTCGCATAGAACTCGAGGGTAAAAAAGCGGTTATTAGTTGGGATGAAGAGCTAGCAAGGCAGGCGCAATTTGAAATACTCGTACAAAAAGCAGAAAGTACCGATGGGAGCGATCTAGATGGCGTGTACAAGTTTAGGTTTGATACATCGGGTGGGCCGAAAGTAAAAAACATCAGTGTAGGCGCATACAAAGTTCCGATAGGAGCAAATGCTATTATTTCTTTTGATCAGCCACTATTATCTTCGCAGGATGTACGAGCTGCTGTGCAAGCAACTGGCGGGGCTGTTGTCGGTGGCATCAGGGGTAATCAAGTGACCGTGAGCTTTGCTAGTGTGCCCCGTTGTGGCGATGTTACTATCGCTGTTTCTGATACATTACAGAGTGAACATGGCATTACGGGAGGATCGGCATGGCGCTATACGACCCGGACAATATGCCAATCGCAAAGTATAATTGGATACTCAGTAAAGGGACGTGCTATCGCTGTACATTCGTTTGGTAGCGGTGCGGACACGATCGCGTATACAGGTGCGATACATGGCAATGAGCTTAGTACGCGTACACTTATGTATCGGTGGATTGATGAGCTTGAGGCGAATCCACGATTAATTCCTGCCAATAAAACAGTGGTAGTTGTGCCAGTGATTAACCCTGATGGCGTGACCGCTGGAACGAGGACGAACGCTCGCAATGTTGATTTGAATCGTAATTTTGCCACTGCTGATTGGCGGAGTGATATCACAACAACATCAAACGCACCTTTTCCTGGGGGTGGCGGCGAATCGGCAATGTCTGAACCAGAGACGCGCGCCGTCGCAGGTCTTATCTCGCGTCTCCGGCCTCAACTTACACTTTCGTATCATAGTATTGGTGGGCTTCTAGCATCAAATCAAGTCGGTAACGCCAATAGCTATGCCAGTACGTATGCTCGTTTGAGTGGATACGCAAACACGACCGGTGCTTCTGATGCCTTTGAGTACGGTATTAGCGGTACTGCGGATGATTATTACGGTATGCTAGGTGTGCCAAGTGTGCTGATTGAGCTAGGAAGCCATTCATATCATCAGTTTGAGCGTAACCGAGAGGCGATGTGGGCAATGCTTCGATAAATACAACTAATATTGCTATGAAAAACGACCGCTCTCGCAGAGACGGTCGTTTTATTTTGTTGGACTTATTTGTTTGAATGTCTTTTCAACAAGTCCAAACAGGTGCCTTAACGGATCTCGCAATAGATCCGGCGTTCGTTCGGACAACGAACTATTTCTATGGTATACCACCAGGCGGATATGTGCAACACTAGCAATATAATTAAAATGCTCATTGTAAACATTGACAAAATGGCTATGCTATGATAATATAGAATCATACACATAGCACATGTGAGTTATGTGAGGTAAAAGTGAGGGCTCGACCACTGATATGTGGGCGAGCTTTTTAATAAGGAGATACCAGCAATGGCAGGAACCAAAGCAGGCGGTCAGAAGGCTGCAGCAACAAATAAAGCAAAATTTGGCTCAGATTTTTATGCAAAAATCGGCGCAAAGGGTGGTAAAAACGGCCGTACTGGTGGTTTTGCTGCAAACCCTGAGCTAGCACGTATCGCTGGCGCAAAGGGTGGTCGCATTAGCCGACGCACCAAAAAGACAACTGAAAAATAATTCAGTCTTTATCAATAAGATAAAATAGCACTCTTTATAGGGTGCTATTTTGCATCAAGAGAGTATCGGCGCAAAGAACAGAGTCTTGCTTCGTTGACGCGCCACATGTGACCACAGTCAAGACACCGATAGTGTTGCTGTTTGGTTTGTAGCCCAGTAGCTTCACATTCAGGACAGGTGCTGCGCGCATGGAGCCATTCGCGGTAGGTATCGAGGTTATCTTGAATAACAGAATCATCAATCACTACCTTGTAGCTATCGCCAAGCTTTGTTTTGGCATACTCCCAAGCATCACGCTCGAGTTTGATGAGGTCGATATCGTATAGGTATGCTCGGTGTCCTAAAATGGCATGCGATAATTCATGAAGTAAAAACGTGTTGGCATGTGATGCGCTGGAGTCGTAGTGGATTGTTTGCTCACGAGCCGACCACCAGAATTCAGTTGAGGTTACAAAGCGAAAATCCGGAAAATCCTTTTGTAGGCGTTTAGCGAGCGAGCGCATCGACTGCATAATAGTAGCATCCGTATATAACTGCTTCTTCGGGGCGCTTAGCTTGCGTAATACGTACATCAGTCATGTGCTTTGCAATGTCAGTATCGAGAATCTCTTGGAGGTATGAAGCATACTTGGCGAAGTGAGTTCCCATGCTGCCGCCAATAACAATATGATCTGGCTCAAGGAGTGGGATGAGGGCCAAAAAGCCACTCGCTGCACGCTTAGCGTAGTCTTGCCATTTTTCAGGATCATCAACCTCACTACCATATTGGCCATAACGTTCGTAGAAGTTTTGTCCGCTTGCGATACTTTCCCAGCGCTCGCGTGCTCCTGCATATTCAATGCGCATAGAGCCGCCCTCAACGCGACGCAGTTGAGGAAGAAGCTTGCCATCGTAGGTGAGTCCTGTTCCTACTCCGGTACTGAGCGTGACATAGAGGCAAAGTCCCGGGTTATCGAGCGCACGAGCTTCGGCGATACCAGCAAGATCAGCATCGTTTGCTATTGTGATAAGACTATCGGGAAAACGTTGTTTCATTTCGGTGACAACGTCAAAATCTTGCCAGCCGATGTTCGGCGAGCGCTGTAAGACGCCGTTGCGCATAGGTCCTGGTAATGCAATAGAGATAGCCTCGATATTGCCAAGATTTGCATCGGCAATAGTTGCCGTAACCGCATTTAGGTATTCAGTTTTGTCTCGTGGCGTAGGAAATTTTGTAAGAACGTTTATTTCCCCTGCTGCGTCAAAGCTTGCTATAAGTGTTTTTGTTCCCCCGGTATCAACTGCGACAATCATGTATCAAGTGTAGCATGACTTTTGGTTTTAGGTGCAGCTTGCGGGTTACCTGAAAAACCTGTATAGTATTTTTTAAAGCAAGTAGAGCAGAGGTAGGTGTATGAACCAGACGCAGACAAATCAGGGTGGGTCGGTAGTCAGCTTTGTTGTTATCGGAGTTATTTTAATAATCGCATTAATCATTGGCTTGTCGTTCGCCCAGAACCGTACGGAGGCGCCAGTGACGTCACCAAATAGTAGTCCAGCAGCGTCACCGCAGGCATCTCCGGAGGTCAGTAGTCCATCGCCAGCCCTATCACCAAGTAGTAGTCCGTCTTCGCAGCCACGTTCAGTTCCATCAACAGGAGTAGATGCGTCACTTCCCGAAACAGGGCCAGCTGATTCGCTTGCTATGTTCACTATGATCGCCGTACTGGTTGCAGTTGCTGTGAGCTATATCCGCTCGCGTCGGTATGCTTCAGCGTTCATTTATCGATAGACATCGGTAGACTAATCTTGTCATTAGTGTTACAATAGACGCAATCTTGGAGTGTTCTTTAGAGCACCCTCAGAAATATATTTTAGGAAGGAGTCTTAAAAAGACTTATGGCTAATGCCTCAATAACAATGGATGATCTGCTCGCGCAAGCTGATGCAGATATAAAACAACTGGTTGCAGGTGATATCGTAGCGGGAACGGTACTATCACTTCGCAAGCACGAAGTGCTGATTGATCTTGGCGCTCGCGGTGTCGGTTTTGTACCGCGTCGTGAGGTCGGTTTTTCACGCAATCTTCAGGAGGGAAGCGAAGTAACGGCAAGTGTTGTCGACACCGAGCTCGATAGCGGTTACTCGCTGTTGTCACTCCGAAAAGCAGCAAAGGATCGCGGCTGGGAAGAAGTCATCGTCAAGCAAGAGAGCGGCGATATTATCGAAGTTACTCCATACGATGCGAACCGAGGTGGTCTTTTGGTCGAATACGAAGGCGTCCGCGGCTTTTTGCCAGTATCGCAATTGTCGGCTGAACACTATCCACGTGTTGGTAGTAGTGACAAAGATGAAATTTTACAGCGACTCAATGGTCTTGTAAATCAACCACTCAAGGTGCGTATCCTTGATGCTGATCGCAAAGCAAACAAGCTTATCTTCAGCGAAAAAGAAGCAGTCAAAGATGGCCTTGCGGAGCGATTCCAGAGCCTCAAGATTGGCGATAGCGTCAAGGGTGTGGTTACAGGCGTTGTTGATTACGGTGCGTTTGTAAATGTCGATGGCATCGAAGGCTTGATTCACATCAGCGAGATTAGCTGGGAGCGTGTTAGCAATCCGGCAGACTATGTCAAAGTTGGTGAAACAGTTGATGCCAAGATTATTTCGATCGATAAAGATCGTCTTAGTCTTTCAATCAAGCAGCTAACCCAAGACCCATGGCTCGATGAAGTTGCGCAGTTCAATTCTGGCGACAGTGTTGAGGGTACGGTTACACGCATCACACCATTTGGCGCATTTGTTCAGCTGAGTCCAGCTGTCGAAGCCTTGGTGCATGTCAGTGAGCTTGGTGAAGGTGAAAACGCTGATCCAGAAAAAGTATTTACACTAAACGATCGCAAGACGTTTGTGGTGCTTGATATCGAGAAAGAGAATCGCAAGATTTCTCTCAGCCTTGGTAAGAAAAAATAAGTTGTTTCTATAACAACAAACGATGAATAAATAACAACGCATATCAGATATGAAAAGGAGCATCCGGCATGGCAGAAAAAGTGATAGTCATCACCGACTCGATTACAGTGGGCGAGCTTGCCGAGACGCTCAATATATCTGTAACGTCTCTCATCGGTGAGCTCTTCAAAAACGGTATTGTAGCCACAATCAATCAGCGGATTGATTTTGAGACAGCACAAATTATCGTTGAAGAGCTCGGAATTGATGTTGATATTCAAAAACGCGAGGCAAAAGTTGTCTCTCGTGTTGCGCATGAGCTTTCTGAGAGTGCTAGCGAGCGTCCACCAATCGTAGCGGTCATGGGTCATGTTGATCATGGCAAGACAAGCTTGCTCGATGCAGTCTTGGGTCAAAAAGTAGCCGCAGGCGAGGCTGGCGGTATTACTCAGCATATTAGTGCATATCAAACCGTTCGCAATGATCGAACAATCACATTGCTTGATACTCCGGGGCACGAAGCGTTTGCTGCACTACGCCAGCACGGTGCTGTGCTAACAGATGTCGTGATTATTGTCGTGGCGGCCGACGATGGGGTTATGCCTCAGACAGTTGAGGCGATTCGTTTTGCACAAAATGCCAACGCAAAAATTGTCGTTGCTATCAACAAAATGGATAAAGAATCGGCTAATCCTGGCCTCGTAAAAGGGCAATTAGCAGAACATGGTGTTGTGGCAGACGACAAGGTGTGGGGTGGTGATGTGCCTATGGTTGAGGTTAGTGCAAAGACGGGTGAAGGTGTCGATCGTTTGCTTGATACAGTATTACTCGTGGCAGATATCGAAGAGCTTAAAGCCGATTTGGATGTGCCAGCCGAAGGGCTTGTGATCGAGGCTCATATGGAGCAAGGTCGCGGTTCGGTAGTTGGTCTTTTGGTCGAGCAAGGTCAGGTTAAGCCAGGGCATTTTCTGGTTGCTGGCACTGCATACGGCAAGGTTCGTACTTTGCTAGATTTTAGCGGAAAAGCTCTTAAGGGTGCCGGGCCTTCAACTCCAGTCACAGTGACTGGCTTCAAGGAATTACCGCAGTTCGGTGATGTTTTTGTCGCAGTCAAGAACGAGAAGGTAGCCCGTCAGCAGACAGAAAAAGCACGTATTGAACGCGAGCGAGCCGCTGCGAGTACCAATGTGACAGGGGCTGATCTTTTGAAAATGATGAGTCAAAAGCGTGAATCTCAAGATTTGAATGTTATCGTCAAGACTGATGTACAAGGTTCACTGACATCTGTTATAGATAGCCTCAAGCTGGTCGACACTGGTGGCGAGGTAACGTTGCGTGTTATTGGTAGCGGCGTGGGTAATATCTCAGAAAATGATATTCGTCTTGCGGCCGATAGTGAAACGATTATTTACGGATTTAATGTTGATTTGCCGCCAGCAGTCAAACGCTTAGCGCAGCGCGACAAGGTGCAAGTTCGTCTATACAAGGTGATTTACGAATTGATAGACGATGCACGTCAATCGATGGAGAAACTACTTGCTCCAGAGGTAGTAGAGACAGAAATCGGCACATTGGTGATCAAGGGTGTGTTCCGAACTCTCAAGGACGCAGTGATTGCTGGTGGTCAGGTTACTAGCGGCAAGGCAGTACCTGGTGTACTTGTGCGTGTAAAGCGTGGTGATGAACAGCTTGCCGAAGCTGAGGTGACAAGTGTTCAACGTCAGCAGCAAGAGGCAAAAGAAGTCTTTGAGGGCGAGCTCTGTGGATTGAGTCTCAAAACCGACAAGAAACTACTCGTCGAAGAGGGCGATACTATCGAGTTCTTTACTCGTGAGCTGGTAACGCGGACACTATAGGGCTTTCGTTTAATCTTTAAATACTGCGTCGTAGGCGCAGTATTTTTTATATGAGTATAAAGTAAGCATAGCATTATTGACTTTTTGTCACGTTTATGCTAATATGAGCATAAGAATTACACAGCGTAAGATGTAATCAAAGGAATCCACCACACTATGAGCGAAAAATATTCACCAAAAAGCTTCGATGAAGGCGACAAAGATTATCGCCAGCATTTAGATATGCAATATCGTGATGAGTTGCTAGACGGTGCAGAGCCGGGTACTCAGAGATATGAAGAGGCAAAAGCATATGATGAACACCTCAAGGCTATGGGTGAGCGCCAAGATGGCCAGCAAGACTATGAGGATATTTTAAATCAAAAAGCTGAGTTGGGTCCAGATGCTATCGACAGAGCTATCGAAGCAGATGAAGAAGCAAAAACGCTCAACGATTTGGCAATAAAGATCGCTAAACTAGGTGAGAAGGGTATTAGTGCAGAGTCCTTGATAGATAAGCTTTACCGTGGTGTTTATGAATATGAAAAAGGTGCCGAAACGCTTGACTCACTTTTGAAGGACGTGAATCAAGGGGGCGATAGTATGCGCCAGGATGTTATAGGACGCATTTTGGAGCGTGCAGATAATAAGTATGCTGAACTTCAGGGTGTCGAAACTGATGAAAAGCTAAAAAGCCCCGAACTCAGTGACAGTCGACTCCTCGAGCTTGGCCGTCGTTTTACTCGAGAAGATGTCGATAAGCTTTTCGATTTTCTTACTGAGAAAGATCCTGATTTTGCCGCTACGTTTAGTGATACGGAAGTCGAAAAGGATGATCAATTACGTTCACTACGCCGTGCGATCGAACTTGGTTATGAGTTGCCTACGGAAGTGTCGTCTGTCGATAAGGATCCTGATGTATCTGCTGCTAGCGAAAAAAGCGATAATGATGGTGATAAGAATGATTCTGATGTCACTGATGGTAAAAAGGGCGATGGAGATGGGGACGACGAACCACAGCGCAAGCCACAGACAAATCTTGATGGTTCAGTCACCTCTCCGGCTGACACTAATGAAACAGCACAGTTGCCACGGGTAGCTCCAACTGATGAAGAATACTTGAGTCAACAGTTTTTGGCTAGAGAGCAGCCAGTAGAAACCCTTGATGACATGGAGCGCTATGATGATCGAAGCGCTGCTCAAAACGAGCGAGCTGGAGTGCTGGGTACTGCTCATGCGGCGTACGAAAGTCTCAAAGAGAAGATCGCCAACTGGTCGAAAGACGTTAAAGATATGGAGAGAGGTAAAAAGAAGAAGCTTCTGGTCGCTGTCTTTGGTGCAACAGCACTGGCGGGTATTGCTGCGACAGCGGCATGGCTAAACAGCAGGGGTATCGACACTTCGATGCCGTCAGGTGGCGAAGGGGTTGATCCAACCTCAGCACCAGGGGTTACAGTAGAGGCTCCTGATGCAGAAGCACTTGCGCCTCGGGCGCTTGAGAATATTACCGTTGGATATGGTGAGGGTATTTATGATCTTCTTGCTAAAAACGGTATTGATAAAAGCACAGTGCCATACTCTGAACTATATGAGCTACAAAAGCAGTTTCCGACGGAGCTTTATCTTGAGCAGGCCGGAGATGTGATGGATGTGCGAATCGCCAACCCTGGTAATCTGTCACAACCCTTGGTTGATGCGCTTGCAAAGCTTGCTCAATAATAGGTAGTACGTGATGCATAATCGTCTTAGACGGTGTACAATAAAAACAAACAGCAAATTATAAAGGATATATATGTTTCAACTAGATGACAAATTCTTGGCAGATATCGGACTAGATACATTGCCAGAAGAGCAAAAACAAGCGTTTTTGCAACATATTTACGAAGAGCTTGAGCTGCGTGTAGGCACGCGTTTATCTGACGGTTTGTCAGATGATCAGTTAGCTGAGTTTGAGAAAATTATCGACCGTGATCAGGCGGCAATAGATGCTTGGATTGCGACGCATGTACCTGATTATGTCAATGACGAAGTGTTTAAACGGATGCAGACTGCCTTGAAGCTCGAAGCGACCGATCCGACTCTCAAAGCTGAGTTTGTTGCAACGAAATGGCTAGAAGTTAATCGTCCAGATTATCGTGATGTCGTAAAGGCTGTGCTCGATGAGCTTAAGTCGGAGATTGTCAATAACCGCGATGCAATATTGGGCGCCAATCAAGCGCCCCCAGCTGCTTCGTAGGTTTATCTGAGGCGTGAGCCATATCCTGCAAGAAATGCCCGAATGGGCATTTCTTTTTTGCCAAATGGCTTGAGGGTGAGAGGTGATAGGCTGCCGTTGCTAGTAGCGACAATAAGTCTTTGCTCATCGACTGTAATGGTGCCAGGTGCGGCAGTATGCTGTGGTAATACGGTGGCGCTGGTGATAATAACATCTGTCTCGCCAAGCGTGGCACGACTGCCGGGCCATCCGAGGTAGGCGCGTATCTCGCGCTCAAGCTGTACGGCTGGCTTGTGCCAGTCGACAATACTATCGGCCTTATTAATAAGCTTGCAATAAGTTGCCGCAGTGCTGTCTTGAGGCTGCGAAGTGAGATTGTCGTCGAGGATAGCTGGTAGGAGATCAATGAGATTTTTGATACCTATGGCGCCGAGTTCATCGAGAAGGGCTGGTCCAGTCTCGTTGCCGCGAAGCTCAAATAACTCTTGGTGATAGATGGGTCCAGCGTCCATAGCAGCACTAAGTTGCATGATACTCACACCAGTTTTATGGTCGCCATTTAAGATAGCTGCTTCTATTGGTGATGGACCACGATAAAGAGGCAAGAGTGACGGGTGGACATTGATAATGCCAGGCGAGAAGAGGTCGATAATAGACTGTGGAATTATTTTGCCATAACTCACAAGAACACCGGCGGGATCAGTAAGCTTTTTTATATTATCGGTAATGTCATGGAGTTTTGTTGGTTGCCAGACGGCGATGTTGTGTTCGAGAGCATATGTTTTGACGAGGGGCGGAGTGAGCTTGTGGCCACGTCCACGTGGGCTGTCGGGCTTGGTGACAATTGCTGCAATATTAAAACCAGCCTCGACGAGACTTTTTAAAGCACCAAGGCTGAAATCCTCAGTCCCAAAGAAGACGATCGGCTTTGATGTCTTTTTCATAGTCGAGTTGCTCCAGTTCGCCTGATTTGTTAAGTGTGTAAAAGGCTTCGGGTGAGTCTTTGAGGTGATCAATAAAGACAATGCCGTTGGTGTGATCTATTTCATGTTGAATGACACGGGCTAAAAAGCCAGTTGCTTTGAAACGGATTGGGTTGTTGCTTTGGTCAAAGGCACGCACGCGAATCTTGGTATGTCGCGGAACTTTGCCGTAGACATCTTTGACGCTTAAGCAGCCCTCGTAGTCTTCTTCGATGACACCTTCGTATTTTATGATCTCAGGATTGATGAGTACAGTAAAATCGCGCGATTCTTTGTTGTCGAAGTCGCTGCGAATAATAACAACTCGTTCGAGACGATCGATCTGAACGGCGGCGAGGGCTGCGCTGATTTCGTGGGGACGACTATCTTCCCAGTCGAGTGCTGCACTAATCATATCTTCGACAAGCTTCAACGTAGTGGTGTCGGTAGCTTTGGCCTTTTGCGATTTTTGTCGCAAATGCGGATTGGGTAATGTGATGATATCTTCTTTTTTCATAGTAATTACTCATCAGTATAACAGATGTGTCTCGTGGTGACGACGTCCTCGGTAGCGAGTGTATTGTTTGTGCGATAAATAGCAAAATAGTGACTATAAGAGGCTTGTAGGGTCGAGTTCATGCTGCCAGTGGGTTGGTGGTAGGTGCGTGAGTAGTGCAACTAAATCGGCACGTTTAGGTGACTTAATCGTGAGCTGCCAGCGATAGGTATCGCGTTGACGCTCGTAGAATGCGGGTGTTGGGCCGAGCACTTCGACAGATTTTGGTGCCACGTTACGTAGTGTGCGAGCTAATGCTTGTGCGTTTCGAATTGCTGCTGCCTCTGTTTTGTAGGTACAGGTGAGTTTGAGAAGAAAAACAAATGGCGGAAAGTGCGCGCGCTGACGTTCTGCAAGTGCTGTGTGGTAGAAATGTGTGTAATCTTGATGGAGGCCATCGACAACTGAGTAATGTGTCGGTTGATATGATTGAACAATCACTTCGGTAGGGTGATGCGACCGGCCGACACGTCCAACAACTTGAGCGAGTAGTTGAAAGGTACGTTCAGTTGAGGCGTAATCGGGTAGACTAAGGCCGGCGTCGGCTTGAATAACGCCAACGGTACGTAGATGTGGTAGATCAAGACCTTTGGCGATGACCTGTGTCCCGACGATGATATTGATGGTGCCGTCATAGAGCTCTTTGTAGCGGGCTTCGACAGTCGTGTCGTTTGTTGTGTCGCCGTCAAAGCGAGCGATAGTGCTACTCGGGAATATTTTTTGCAATTCACTCTCAATTAGTTTTGTGCCGATACCTTTATGGATGATATTGACTGATCCGCAAGTCGGACAGCTAGTCGGTACATTATTGGTGAGTCCGCAGACATGGCATCTTAGGTGGTGTTGATCGGCATGGAGGGTGAGCGGCAGGAAGCATCGCTGACATGCGGCGCTCCAACCACAGCTCTCGCATAGTGTCGTGCTAGCGCTGCCGCGACGATTGTGAAAAATGAGCGCTTGGTGGCCATCTTCGATTGTTTTAGAGATTATTTTAATGAGTTTGTCGGACAAAAAACGGTGTTGTTTGAAGTGTGTGCGTTTGGTCATGTCAATGAGGCTAATTGTTGGCTTTACAGCACCCGATCTTGCTCGGTGGGGAAGGTGAATAATGGGTCGGTCGTTCTTGGTCGCGAGATAGTAGTCTGAGATGAGTGGTGTTGCGCTGCCAAGTACGACTCGTGCATTGTTGTGTTGTGTTGCTAATATGCTTGCAGCACGCAGGGCGGAGTAGCGAGGTGCTTGCTCTTGCTTGAAGCTTGGCTCGTGTGCTTCATCGATCACAATTAATCCAAGGTGAGATACTGGCATAAAGAGTGCTGAGCGTGGACCGATAACAACAAGGGGCTCTGTGCTGGTGAGCGCCTGACGCCAAGCTAGGTGACGCTCAGCTTCTGTTTGTTTTGAGTGGGTAAGGAGAATGTTGTCAAAGTGACTGGCAAACTCATCAACGAGCTGCGAAGTGAGTGCGATTTCTGGTACGAGTACGATCACTGACTGACCTTCTGCAAGAGTGCGCTTGGCAGCTTCGATGTAAATAGCTGTCTTTCCAGCACCGGTTACACCATGTAGTAAAAATGAACCAGGAGCTGACGTAGTAATAGTGTCGACAGCTTGATGTTGTACGGTATTGAGTACAAAATTTGTTCGATTTCGTATTGACTCACGGGGTGTGTGCGTACGGTCACGGCGTTTTTTTGTCACCCCTCGCGGCAAGACAGTTTGTAATACATTTGCTAAATGACTGCCGTAGTAACTAGCCAGCCATTCGGCGAGCGCAACAAGAGGCAGAGGAAGTGGTGTTGATTCGATAACGTTGTTGATATGTTTGGTTTCATAGGGTGGGCGGGTAACCTTTTTCATGACAACACCAACACGTGAGGTGCGACCAACTTCTATTTCGACGAGCTGTCCAATAGTAAGAGGCTCCATAGAGCCATAAGTAAGAGTATGGGTATCGGCGCGGATGATTTGATTTGGGGCGATTTCGTAATACAGCACAATACTTACCCTGGTTCTCTCTTTCTTATACTATAATAGCTAGATATGAAGTATTTCCAAAGTAGGGCGAACGCAGGAGAGCTACTTGCGAATGAGTTGTTTGAAAAGTATCGATATGAAAATACAGCGATCATCGCATTAAGTGACGGGGGTGTGGCGGTGGCTGAGCCAGTGGCAACGCGCCTGCACTGTGTGCTCACAATGCTTGTCTCGGAATCAATCGAGGTGCCGGGCGAAGGACAGAGTATCGGAGCGATTTCCCAAGAAGGTGCTTTTACGTATAGTAGCAATTTGGCAGAGGGTCAGATTAGGGAGTATAACGTTGAGTTTCATGGGTATTTTGAGGAAAAGAAGCGAGAGGCGTTTCATCGACTCAATCGTTTGATTGGGGATGGCGGTGTTATCGACTATGATCTTTTACGTGACCATACAATTATCTTGGTATCTGATGGCTTGAATGATATGACGGTACTTGATGTAGCGCTTGATTTTCTGAAGCCTGTGCGTATTGAGCGGCTTGTGGTCGCAGCCCCAGTGGCTGATGTGCAGCTTATCAATAAGGTGCACATGATGGCCGATGAGCTGCATATTTTAGACGTCAAAGATAACTATGTATCGACTGACCACTATTACGAAGAGAATGATCTGCCGTCGCAAGAAGAGACAGTGGCAAAAATAAATCAGATTATTCTTAATTGGCGCTGAAAAGTGCGAAGCTACTTGTATAGTGTTGTAAGAAAGTGTAAGATAGATGGTAACGCAAGAGGGAGAGGCCTCGATATAAAGGGAGAGTATGCTAGACGTTTTTATCACATCAAGGGTGCGCCGAAAGATCGTTGTGGTCTATGCTAAATATCCTGATTTTCGCACCCATGTTCGTGGCCTTGCAAAGCTTATTAAGGAAGATCCAGGTAATATTCAGCGTGAATTGAAGCGTCTTGAGAAGATTGGCTTTTTGCAAAGTGACAAGCAGGGTAATACCAAGATATACTCGACCAATAAGCAGTTTGCTATCTTTAAAGAGCTGCAGAGCATTGTCATTAAGTCGCAACAGCAGACCTCACGTTCAAAACGCACCAGCTCTGATATTTGATGAATGTTTTTGAGCAAATACTTACGGCGCGTGGCTTGACCGGCCAAGCTCGTGAGACGTTTTTGAGCCCTAGCTATGATGCTAAGTATGATCCGTTTCTACTCCCTGACATGGAGGCGGCAGTCCAACGATTGGTTCAGGCTCATAGGCGCGGCGAAAAAATTACTATCTACGGTGACTATGATATCGATGGACTGACAGCGACGGCACTACTTTTAGATGCATTTGGTCAGTTTGGTTTTGCTGACGTCGAGGCATTCATACCAAATCGTTTCATTGAAGGATACGGCATGACAGTTGATGCCGTTGAGCGAATCGCAAAGACTGGCGCTAGACTGATTGTGACGGTTGACTGCGGTAGCTTGAGTGAGCGAGAAATTGTACGCGCCAAAGAGCTTGGTGTCGATGTGATTGTGACCGATCATCATAATGTGGCAGCAGTGCAACCGCCGGCGGTTGCTGTCGTTAACCCCAAGCGAACAGACCATAACTATCCATTCATTGACCTTGCTGGCGTGGGCGTTGCTTTCAAGCTGGTTCAGGCGTTGCAGACCAAGCTTGAGGGCCTGCCCGATGGGCAGGAAAAATGGCTACTGGATTTGGTCGCGCTCGGTACGGTGTGTGATGTCGTGACGCTTGTTGATGAAAACCGTGCGAATGTGTTTTGGGGGCTGAAAGTGCTGCAGCAAACTCGCAGGCCAGGACTAAAGGCGCTTTTAGCGGTTGCAAAAGTTGATCCTAGGTCGATCAATGCACGGACGCTTGGCTTTGCGCTTGGGCCGCGCATGAATGCTGCCGGTCGTTTAGAGACGGCACAGATAGCACTAGATATGCTTGTTGCTCGAGACGGCATGGAGGCGCTGCAAAAAGCGCAGCAGCTTGATGCTATGAATCAGGCTCGTCGCACAGAGCAGGATATCATATATAAAAGTGCGATCGAGCAAGCTGAGCAGTATAATGATGACGCCGTGCTCGTGGTGAGCGCGCCTGGGTGGAATCATGGAATTGTCGGCATTGTAGCGGCAAAACTGCTAGAAAAATACAAAAAACCCACCTTTGTCATCAGTGAAGTGGGCGACGAGGCAAAAGGTAGCGCGCGCAGCTACGGCGACTTTTCTGCGGCAGATGCAATTCGGGCAGCCGAAGATATTATCACGAAAGGCGGTGGGCATAAGCTTGCTGCTGGTGTTACGTTACCAACGGCAAATATCGGTGCTTTTCGTCAGCGGGTCAATGAATTTTATCGAGTACAAAAGTTAAGTGATCAACAAATGCTTCTTTTGCCAAAAGCTGATGCAGTAGCGGCGTTTGATGAAGTTACTGAGCAACTTGTCGAGCAGTTGTCGCTACTTGAGCCGTTTGGTAACGGTAACCCACAGCCAGTACTGCACTCGCAAAATTTACTTGTACTCGGACAAAAGCGGATGGGCGCTGAGTATCAGCACGTCAAGCTAGAGTTGCAGGATGCCGGTGGTGTATCGTTGCAGGTATTGGCGTTTGGCGCACCGGAACATTTTTTTGTAGAGCCTGGCGAACGTGTGTCGATATGGTATCAGCCCGATATCAACGAATGGAATGGTCGGCGAACAGTCGAAGGGCGGCTGTTGCATCTTGAAATTGTTTAAGCTTGCCGAAGCTAGTTGGGCGGTTTATGATAGTGCGTACCAATCGATCATTGACAGAACAGAGACAGGAATGGAATTTCAGCAGCAGCATGGTGTCTTTGAGACCGTACCGGAGTTTTCTTACGGCACTTATGTCCGCGTCAGGGGTGAATCTCGGCTTGTCGGGCGTCGTTACGAAGGGCATACACGACTACTGGCGTCGTTTGCTAGTAAGAGAGAGGCAGAGTTGTACGAGAAGGATAAAGTAACAGTGCGTAACCGTGCAGCCACTGGCGGCTACCTTCAGATGCAAGAGTACTCTTACAAAATGGAGACGACGGTGCAGTATGAGATTGCACCTGTTGATGTGATCCCATCGGTTGCGTGCGCATAGCCTGCCCCAAAGTTGAGCCTACGAGATGCTATCTCGTTAATACGCTCCTTCGGGGCGGGCTCTTCTTTTTTTGTAGCTATTTTTTAAACAAAGCCGAAAGTTTGAGGCTGCTTGAGAACTCTAGTGCTCCACGGCTAAATGCGCGAACGGCGATCCAGATGCTGAGCACCATAAAGAGTGTCATGACAGCGAGCGACAATGCTGCTTCGAGTGTTCCTATGTTGCCAACAGTATTACGCAGAAGGTTGACGACAGGAGAGGTAAGCGGGAAAAAGGTAATGAACTTTGTGATCGGGTTTTCTGGGTCGGTGAGGATCATGAAGATCATGTAGAACGGTACAAAAGCTCCGAGAAAGAACACGCTTGAGAAGCTGTTGGCCTCTTTTGTGGATGGGGCGATCGCCGCGGTTGCTGTCATGAAGCCTGCAAACATGAGGAATCCAACAACTAGGAAACCGATACTAAAGAAAACAGTTTCTGGGTCGAAGACGATTTTTTGCAGATCGATACCAAATGGCAATGATAATGAATTACCGAGTGAGAGCGCAATGAGATACGCGACGCCTGCCAGTACTGCAAAGAACAGCACTTGAGTGAGAGTGACGAGAATGACGGCCAAGAGTTTGCCGATGATGAGATTACGAGGCTCGACATAGGTGAGTACCATTTCCATAGATCGGTTTTCTTTTTCTTCGCTAACGCTGGTGAGCATGTAGCCGACTGAGAACACGAATACGATATAAAACACGATCACAAACAAGCCCGGTACGATGTATTCGTTAAAGCCCGCTGTTTCTTGACCATCGCGATAGGTTGTGACGGTGCTTTCGGCGCCGTTTTGAGCGAGTGCAATGATATCTGCTGATCCAAGTGGTAAGAAGACGCTGGTATTGAGGATGCTGCTGCCAAGGCTTCCGACTGTATTCATTTTTGTTAAGTCATCACTACTGAGGAAAATATCAAACTTACGCTTTTCGGCGAGATTGTCTGGGTAGACAATTAAGCCTTCTTTTTCGCCCATGCGTACATCTTCGCGTAGCTCATCGACTTGGTCTGATGGTGATAGTGTCAGTCCGCTAGCCTGAACGATATCTGGACTTATGAGTCCGCTTTTATCGATGATAGAAATATTCTTTAGGTCTTTTGCAAGCTCGTTAATACGCTCTTCGCTTGACTTGTTGCCAAAATAGCTAAGCCCAAAAATAGCAGCTATGAGCACTGGGATGGCAATCATAACAATCCAGAAGCTCGGTTGCTTCACTATTGTTAGATACTCGTGTTTTATGACGGTTTTAAGCTTTGCCATGTGCTACCTCGCTACTTTTTTCGTTATAGATCGAAACAAATATATCTTCGATTGATTTTGATTTAAATTCTTTTTTGACTGCTGCGACGGTGCCGTAGGCGCGCGCTTTGCCGTCTTTAAGGATCAAGATTCGATCGGCCAGACGCTCAACCTCTTCCATAAGGTGAGTAATGTAGATAACTGCAGCGCCTTTGCTTTGGAGCTCGTCGACAATATCGAGCAAGAGTTTGCGATTGACTGGGTCAAGGCCTTTGGTTGGCTCGTCGAGAATGAGTAGGTCGGGATCACCAATGATAGCCACGCCAAGTTGCACTTTTTGTTGCTGTCCGCCAGAGAGTTTTTTTACCTTTGTAGCTGCCTTGTCGGCAAGCCCGACACGCTCAAGGTAGGCGAGAGAGAAGTCGCGAGCTTCCTGGGCGCTGAGGCCTTTGAGCTCACCAAAATAAATCATGACGTCAAGTACCTTTGAGCGAGTGTAGAGGCCGCGCTCTTCGGGGAGGTAGCCGACCGAACGCGCGTCGTCTGGCGAGTATTTTCTTCCGTTGATATGGAGTATTCCACTTGTCGGCTGATAGATGCCGAGGAGGGAGCGGATGGTGCTTGTCTTGCCGGATCCGTTGGCGCCGAGAAATGCGAATACTTCGCCGGGGTGAATATCGAAACTGAGGTTATCGACAATTTTTTTACTTCCTATAGTGAGCTTGAAATCTTTCACTTGAACTATTGGTTTTGTCATAACTACTATTATACAGGAAAATCAAATCATTACCTTGCAGATTGCTAGTATCTCTGTTACAATATATTCGATATGGTACAAGTTACACGTAAAGATCAGAACGAAGCAAACGAGAATATTATTCGTCGTTTCAACCGTAAGGTATTGCAGAGCGGTGTGCTCGCAAATGCAAAGGCGTCGATGCGCTTTAGCAAGGATATTAGTAAAACCGAGCGTCGCCAAAAAGCGATAATCCGTAAGGAGCGCAAAGCGGAAAAACTAGCTAAAGCACGATTGGGGCTCCGCTAGTAGTGGCGCTAAGCGCGCAAATCCAAGACGATATCAAAGCCGCTCTTCTGGGCGGCGATCGTTTTGTTGGTGATACACTCCGCAACCTCAAAGCGGCTATTTTGAATGAAGAGGTTGCTCAGGGAAAACGCGACACAGGACTAAGTGATGAAGAAATCGAAAAGATTATTGTACGCGAAGTAAAAAAACGCAACGAAAGTATCGAGTTATATGAAGCAAATGATCGTGCTGAGCTTGCTGCTGTAGAGCGCCAGGAGGCAGAAGTGCTTTCGCGTTATTTGCCAAAGCAACTCACAGAAGATGAGATTCGTGTGATTGCTCAGACGGTTATCGATCAGATTGGTGCAATTGGCGTGCAGCAGATGGGGCAGGTGATCGGCGGTGTAAAGGCCAAAGCTGGCGCATCTGCTGATGGTGCAACGGTTGCGCGCATCGTAAAAGAATTGCTACACTCGTAACGATAAATAAACAAGAAGAAGGGATAGAGCTTCGACAATGATTTTACTGTTTGGCCCAACTGGCGCCGGTAAAAGTATGCAAGGACAAATGCTGGCAGTGCGCCAAGGCTGGAAATGGCTGAGCACTGGCCAGATGCTACGCGATAGTAGCGACGCAGACGTTATTAATGTGTTAAAGAGCGGTGAATTAGTGAGCGATGAGCTGACGTATGAAGTGTTCAATGCGGCGATAGAAGATGCACGTAACAAAAATTACCCACGGGTTATCGTGGATGGTTTTCCGCGTACTAAAGCTCAGGCTGAATGGCTTGCAGATTATATGGAAAATCACGAAGAGAGTATTGATCTTGTGGTAGTGCTTGAGGTTCCAGAGGCTGAGATTATGCGTCGACTTGATAAGCGCGCTCGCATGGAGGATACTCCTGAGACAATTGCAAAACGCATGAATATTTATCGTCAAAAAATGTATCCAGTACTTGGTACGTTTGCCGAAGAAGGTATGAAAATTGTCCATTTGGATGGCACTGGCACGGCTGGCGAAGTACACGATCGTTTGTATAGCGAAATAGAGTCGCACGGATTGGCGTAAATCATGACTCAGCCTATCACGGGTCTCAAAACACCAGAGCAGCTCGATGCAATGCGAGAGGCGGGAAGTGTCATTGCTAAAGTATTTGCCGATATCCGTGAATATGTGCGGCCAGGCATGACAGGGCTTGATATTGATACGTTTGTATCTCAAAAAATTGCCGAATACGGCGCTACTCCTACCTACAAAGAACCAGTGCCTGATTTTCCGGGTGTTATTTGTATCAGTGTCAACGATGCGATTGTGCATGGAGTGCCGACAAACGATCCGTTTGAGGCGGGTGATATTGTAGGATTCGACCTTGTGGTGACGTATCGAGGCATGAAAGCTGACAGTGCTTTTACGATGATAATAGGGGAAGCTCCTCGTGGCGCGGTCAAGCATTTGCTGAATGCCACCGAGCGTAGTCTTTATGCTGGTATCGATGCGATTCATGGTGACGGCACGACAACAGGTGAAATTGGTGCTGCTATTGAGGCGGTATTATCGCATGCCAAGCTGGGTATTATACGTGAACTTGTCGGGCACGGTGTGGGTCTTGAGATGCATATGCCGCCAGATGTGCCAAACTATCGTATTCGTGGTCACGAGACAATCCTAAGGGCTGGCGATACGATTGCTATCGAACCGATGGCGACACTTGGAGGCGAGCGAGTGTATACGGACCCTGATGATGGGTGGACGATTTTGACACGCGACGGTAGCCTTGCGGCTCATTTTGAACATACAGTATTAATTACACAAAATGGCGCTGAAATTTTGACACAATCTAAATAACAAGACGTAGAAGCGCTACGTTACGCTTATGTCTGTTCAAAACGCTTGTTTGTCAGTATAATACGACACATGCAAGATAACTCACGATACGCCGTCGGCATCGATATTGGCACGACTACCGTCCGGTGCGTGGTTGGGCATCTAGATCCAACAACGGGTGCACCAACGATTGTTGGCGTTGGTGAATCTCCAAACACGGGTATGCGCAAAGGCGTCATTGTTAATTTACAAGGACCAGCGCAAGCCATTGATACCGCGCTTGGTGAAGCTGAGCGCATGAGCGGGCATCAAGTTGATGCCGGTTCGGTCAGTATTAATGGTGCGCATATACTAAGCACAACAGCAGACGGTATGATCGCCGTGGGTGCGGCTGACCATGTCGTTGATAGCGATGATATTACTCGCTTAACTGATGTAGCGACAGTAGGTAAAGTACCTGCTAATCGTGAGATATTGGATGTAGTACCTCACAGTTACCGCTTGGATGGTCAGGATAATATCAAAGACCCTGTGGGTATGAGCGGCACTCGTTTAGAGATTAATGCCAATGTTGTTTCGGCGCTTGCGCCAAACGTTGCAGCTTTGCAGAGCGCCCTCGAGCTAGCAAAGGTAGAGCCGCGCACAATCACACCGAGCGTTGTGGCTGCCGCACAGGCAGTATTAGGCGAACAGCAGCTTGAAAACGGTGTGGCCGTGATTGATCTGGGCGGTACAACAACCTCAATCGCTATCTTTGAGGAAGGTGATTTGCAATATGTGTCAGTTGTTCCGATTGGTGGCAGCAGTATTACGAATGATCTGGCGATTGGCCTCAAGACAGACCCTGAGGTCGCTGAGCAAGTCAAGCTAGTGCATGGTTCTGCGGGTAAGCAAGAAGGTAGTGAGCAGGTAAGCATCAAGCATGATGAGCAAGAGCTTTCGTTTGCTCGTGCTGATGTTGAGGAGATTATAGAAGCGCGTTTAGAAGAATTGTTTGAGTCAATTATCAAAGAACTCAAGAAAGCCGGACGTCATGCTAAGTTGCCAAGTGGTGTAGTGTTGGTCGGAGGCGGAGCTAAGCTAAAGGGAATCGTAGAATATAGCCGCGAAGCGCTAGGGCTAGCCGTACGCTTGGGTGCCGCTAAAGGTTTTGGTGGGGTAGCAGAGCAGCTTGATGAGCCACAGTTTGCTGCAGCGGCTGGCTTGATGTTGCTTGATGCACAGTCGAGTCCTGTTTTAACCAAAGGTAAGTCAAGAGTAAAAGCGGTGAGCGGTAGTTCGGGCAGTGCGCTCAAACGATTTTTTGGTCGTTTCAAAGCGTAAACTTACGATTGATTTGATACGTACAGTGCTATACTAGAAAAGAATAAGGACATAGGAGCATCCATGCCGGAAATAACACCAAGTGAGATAGAGACATTTGCGAGTATTAAAGTAGTCGGCGTCGGTGGCGCAGGCGGGAGTGCGATTAATCGCATGAAAGATGCTGGGTTGACCGGCGTGCAGTTTATTGCCATGAACACAGATGCTCAGGCGCTACATAACAGCAAGGCAGATGTTAAAATCCATCTTGGACGCGAGACGACTTCTGGGCTCGGCGCGGGTGCCGATCCATCGGTTGGAGAAGCGGCAGCAAGCGAATCGCGTAATGAGATTCGCGAAGCACTTGAGGGTGCGGATATGGTATTCGTCACAATTGGTGCTGGTGGTGGTACTGGCAGTGGAGCTGGATATGTTGTCGCAGAGGTGGCACGAGAACTTGGTATCTTGGTGGTCGGTGTCGCAACCAAGCCATTTAGTTTTGAGGGAGAGAAGCGTCGTATAAACGCAGATTGGGCAATCAACCAGCTTGGACGACAGGTAGACACGCTGATTACGATTCCAAATGATCGTCTTTTGCAGACTATTGATCGACGAACACCACTACTAGAGACCTTTAAGATTGCCGATGATGTGCTGCGTCAGGGCGTACAGGGTATTTCGGAGCTTATAACAGAGCACGGACTCATCAATCTTGACTTTGCTGACGTAAAAGCCATCATGAGCAACGCTGGTAGTGCACTCATGGGTATTGGTCGTGCGAGTGGCGACGAGCGTGCAGCACAAGCGGCGCAGCAGGCTATCGAGTCACCGCTTATCGAGGTATCTATTGATGGTGCCAAAGGCGTACTATTCAATGTTACAGGTGGCTATGACATGTCGATGTCAGAGATTCAGGAGGCGGCTGAGATTATTACGAGTGCTGTGTCGCCAGATGCAAATATTATTTTTGGTGCGACATTAAAGCCTGATCTTGAAGATGAACTTGTTATTACGGTTATTGCGACTGGTTTCGATAGTGAGTTTTTTCACCAGCAAGAGGTAGTGTTGAATCCCCAAGAGGATCGCGTTCATGAAGTAGAGGCGCGCGGTGTGACCGACGAAGCGATGAGTGGAGTTGATCTTGACCTCGACAAGACTGATCCGGAAGCAAGCTTTGCTACGGAGCCAACTCATAATATTTGGGATACACCACCAGAAGAGGATGAAGAATCCGATACACCTGCCTTTTTGCGTCGTCGCAAAAAGCAAAAGAAGAATGACGAAGAAGCATAGGGTTACTTGATGGCAAATAACCAACCAATCAATATAGGTGATAGCCGAGTTATTGAGTCACGTGAAGTAGGTGACGGCGTGACGATTCGTCGCCGCCGTGAAGCACCTGACGGTAGGCGTTTTACGACGTATGAGCGTATCGAAAAGCCCAACTTGGCGGTCATCAAAAAAGACGGGACGCGTGAGCTATATGATCGTGAAAAATTAACAGGAGCGATTCGTCGTTCTGTAGGTAAGTTTTTCGCGAGCGAAGTTCAAATAGAAGAGATCGTAAGTGTTGTCGAGGATAATTTATATGCGCTTGGTGAGTCTGAGGTGTCGTCAAAGACGATCGGCGGCTTGGTGCTTGATGAACTCGCAAGACGTAACGAAGTGGCGTATGTTCGCTTTGCTAGTGTCTATCATGAGTTTAAGACCCTTGATGAGTTTGAATCAATTTTGGCGTCACGTCGTCAGAGGCAAGCGTGAGTGTCAGGGTTATTTATAAAGAAGCGAGTGATCATTCGCGTGATACAGTAACATTTCTGCACGATTTTGAGCGTCGCACAGGAGTGTCGCTAGATGTGCTTGATCCGGATACTCGGGATGGTGCTGAGATTTGTCGTTTATATGATATCGTGCAGTACCCAGCAATTTTGGCGACAGATGAATCTGGTGTTATGCTCAATGCCTGGCAGGGACTACCGTTACCAACTATAGATGAGGTAAGTTATTATGTTCAGTAAGCTGTTTGCAAAGCAAGGTCAAGTAGAAGATAGCTCACGCCGTTGGATTTTTGGAACACTACTGGCATTTGGTACGATCGGTTTGATTGCTAGTTTTGTATTGGCGGTTGAGGAGTTTCATCTCCTTCAGAACCCTAATGCTGAGCTAACGTGCTCATTTAACCTAGTGCTTAATTGCGCGACAGTAATGCAAACACCGCAAGCGACCGCGTTTGGTTTTCCAAACATGTTCATTGGTCTGGTCGGTTTTCCGCTGGTCATTATGATTGCACTTCTGGGCTTGTCAAAGATTACGTTTCCTCGGTGGTTTTTGATAGGTGCCGAGGTAGGTGTCGTTTTCTGGACACTGTTTGCATACTGGCTGTTTCTTAGCAGTATCTATGTTATCGAGGTGTTGTGCCCATGGTGCTTGGTGGTGACATTTAGCATGACGATGCTAGCGGCAGCAATCACACGTTATAATCTACTTCACAATACATTTAGATTCGATAAGAAAATGCACAAAAAAGTAACTCACTTTTTGAAAAAAGATTTCGACAAACTTATTGTTGCTTCGTGGATAGTGGTGATGATTGCGCTAGTATTTGCGAAATTTGGCGAAAGCTTGTTTCTCTAGACGTTCGTCGGGTATAATGTTACTAGAGGCGCTTGAGCGGTTTATCACCCGCGAGCCTTGGGAAGAACAGCGAAATGCTTAATAGAACCCAACGTGAACGCGGCGTTATAGCGAATAACTAAGAGCTAAAAGAACCACTTCTTTTGGAAGTCAGATGGTACCTCCTGAATCATGTTCGGGATCTGACAGTCAAAAGAAGTGTTTTTTATTTGAGGAGAATCAGCATGAGCAACGTAGCTGGAGAAAAGTTCAACAATGGCCCAACCTGTAAGGGGGTTTCTTTTAGCGAGCCTAATGCGCCATTTGATTTGTCTCATATTGAGGTTGAGAATCGCTATCCGGCAGGAAGAAATGACTGGTCAGTTTTTGAAGATGAAAGATTTGTACAGGTGTACGTTATTGAAGGTACAGGTAGTCTCTTGAAGAAGGATAGTGGATCGGTAGAGCTTGAGTCTGGTAAATCATACAAAATAGAAGGTGGTACTCGTTACGCATGGAAGTCGTCAGGAGGACGTGCGCTGCGATTTATTATGGGAGTTAGTCCGCCTTTCGGTGATGGTAAAGGATATAAAGTAGAGGTAGAGCAATGAAATTTAAAGCAAACACTCGTCGACGAGCGCTTGAGTACGAAAAGGCACTCGTACAGTACTGGAAAGACAATAAGACATTTGAAAAATCAGTCGAGCAACGCCCGGCAGAAAACAGCTATGTTTTTTATGACGGACCACCATTCATCTCTGGTGTACCTCATCACGGAACGTTACTTAGTTCTATCGTCAAGGACGCAGTGCCACGCTATCAGACTATGAAGGGCAAGCGAGTAGAGCGCGTATGGGGATGGGACGCTCATGGACTACCGGCCGAACGTTACACCGAGAAGAAGCTTGGGATTCACTCGCGCCAGGAGGTGATTGATTATGGTATCGAAAAGTACATCAATGCCACGCGGGCGAACATGCTTGAAACATCAAGTGCCTGGGAAGATGTCGTTGATCGAGTCGGTCGCTGGGTAGATTTCAAGGGCGCCTACAAGACCATGGACAAGGATTACATGGAGTCAATCTGGTGGGCATTCAAAACTCTTTACGAAAAAGACAAAATCTACGAAGGCGAAAAAGTGCTGATGTACTGCACGCTCGATGGTACACCACTCAGCAAAGCTGAGGTGACGATGGATGCTGGAGCATATCAAGATGTGACCGATCCAAGTGTATATGTGAAGTTTAAGCTGCAAGGCGGCAGTACTCTACTTGCCTGGACAACAACCCCGTGGACACTACCTGCCAATGTAGCTGTGGCAGTGAATAAAGATTTGGACTATGTCGAGGTGCAAGTAGGCGACGAGCAGTTTATATTGGCAAAAGAACTAATCGGCAAGGTGCTTACCGACGAGAAGCACAAGCCGCTGGACTACAAAATTATTCGCGCGCTAAAGGGTGCAGAGTTAGTCGGTCAGTCGTACGAACCACTTTTTGAAGACAGAGGAGAAAATGCGCACAAAGTTTGGGAGGCAGATTATGTGTCGGCCGAAGACGGCACCGGTATCGTGCATATAGCACCAGCCTATGGCGAAGAAGACTTCGAACTCGCCAAGGCGAACAAAATACCTGTCGTGCATACGCTCGATCAGAACGGCATGTTTACTGAGGGCGACTGGCAGAACGAAAATGTTTGGGCTATCAACAAGCAAATAGCTAAAGATCTCAAAGAGCGTGGAGTAGTCTGGAAGATTGACTATATCCGGCATAGTTATCCACATTGTCATCGTTGCGGCACCAAGTTGATGTACCGCGCACACCCAAGTTGGTTTATGGATATCGATGAGCAGCGCCAAAAGATGCTCGAAAAAAACGAATCAATCTATTGGTTTCCAGAACACGTCAAGCATGGTCGATTTGAAAACACCGTTAAGCAGGCGCCAGATTGGAATATATCGCGCGACCGTTTTTGGGCAACGGCCATGCCGGTATGGAAGAGCGAGAGCGGCAAGACAAAGGTTATCGGTAGCTATGCGGAGCTAAAAGAACTAAGCGGAGTAGAGCTAGAGGATTATCATCGCCCATGGATCGATGACGTGAAGTTCACGATTAAGGGTGAGGAATACACTCGCATCGACAAAGTCATGGACAGTTGGTTCGAAGCTGGCAGTATGCCGTTTGCGCAGTTTCATTATCCGTTTGAAAACAAAGACAAGTTCGAAGCGAATTTCCCGGGCGATTTCATTGTCGAATACATCGGCCAGGTACGCGCGTGGTTTTATTACATGCACGCCATGAATGTGGCGCTGTTCGGTGAAAACTCGTTCAAAAACGTGATCGTAACGGGTAATGTTGCAGGCAATGATGGCCGAAAAATGAGTAAAAGCTACGGTAACTATACCGATCCAAATGAGTTGATGGATAAGTTTAGCGCCGACAGTTTACGCTTCTTACTACTCAGTAGTCCGCTACTTTCTGGTGAGGATTTTGCACTGCATGACAAGGACGTCGGTGATGTGGCACGCAAGCTTAGTATGATATGGAATATGTACGATTTCTTTACGATGTATGCAGAGGTTGATGGCTGGGAGTACGATTCTACGCAGCCACTTGCTTTGCGTCCAGATGAGCTAGTAAACTCACTCGATAAATGGATAGTGAGTCGTGTACATCAGCTCAACGAGCATGTCACCGAGCACATGGATGCCTATAATCTACCAGTCGCAATGAGCGAGTTTTTGCCGTTCATTGAAGACGCGAGCAATTGGTTCGTGCGCCGTAGCCGCCGCCGTTTTTGGAAGAGTGATGATGACGGCGACAAAGATCAAGCCTATCGAACGCTCCATTATGTACTGCTAAAGCTTTCGGTCATCTTGGCGCCATTTACGCCATTCCTTAGTGAAGAATTGTATCAAAAGCTCGGCGGGCAAGGTGAGTCTGTGCATCTCCTCGACTGGCCAACGGATTATACTGTCGATGAACAGGTAGTGGTAGAGATGGCGACCGTTCGAGACTATGTTAATCAGGCGCTTAGTTTGCGCGCAGCTGAGAAGGTAAAGATTCGTCAGCCGCTTGCAAGTATCACGGTGCCGAGTCTTGGCGCTGTGGTGAATTTTGAAGATATCTTAATCGAAGAGATAAATGTGAAGATTGTCAAAACAGGCGAAACGCTAGCTCTTGATTTTAATGTTACGCCAGAGTTAAAGCGCGAAGGTTTGATGCGTGAAATCGTACGTCATGTTCAGTCTGCTCGCAAAAATGCTGGGTTGAACGTTGATGATCGCATTGTTTTGGCGCTCATGGTGAAGCCTGGCGATGCCGAAGATTTAGAAAAAGCGATTGATGAGCATTCAAAAGCCATTGGCGAGGAGACATTGACGCAAGAGTTTGCTGACGTCCAGAACGGCTATGACGAAACAGTGAACATTGAGGGTATGGAGCTACGTATATGTCTGAAAAAAGCGTAAACCAACCTCGAATAGGCGTAGGAGTATTTGTTATACGTGAGGGCAAATTTTTGGTGGGGCAACGCAAAGGAGCGCATGGCGCAGGAAGCTGGTCTGTGCCTGGTGGATGGTTGGAATACCAAGAGACATTTGAAGATGCTTCCGCACGCGAGATTGACGAAGAGACAGGGATGAAAATTAAAAATATAGGTTTTGTCGCACTGACGAATAATATTTTTGTAAACGAAGATATCCATAGCCTGACAGTTTGGATGACGGCAGATTGGGATAGCGGAGAGCCAAGTATAAAAGAACCGCATAAATTTGTTGATCAGCAATGGGTAGACTTTGACACGCTACCCGCACCGTTGTTTTTGCCGTGGGATTCATTGCTTGTAAGTGAGTTCATGCCTGAAATTAAGCGGCGGCTTGCTGTATCAAAAACAAGAGGCTAGTGTATTATGTCGGTGTCGCGCTTTGATTTTTTAAATGCACCATCACACGAAGCAGCCCCATTGCTTTTGGGATGCATATTGGAGCGTGAGATTGATGGTCAGATCGTGCGGGTTAAGATCGTCGAGACTGAAGCCTACGACCAGTCGGACGTGGCGAGCCATAGTTATCGTGGCGAGACCGAGCGCACAAGAGTGATGTTCGGAGAGTATGGCCATTTGTATGTGTATTTTACTTACGGAATGCACTACTGTGCCAATATTGTTACGGGTCAAAAGGGGCATGGGGCGGGCGTGCTGATTCGTGCCGTCGAGCCAATCGATAATATTGATATGCTTGAAAAAAGACGCGGCAAGACGGGGGTTGAAGTGACTAATGGCCCGGCAAAGCTTTGTCGGGCGCTAGGTATCGACAAGGCAATGAACGGTCATGATTTACGAAGCGGTAGCCTGCAGCTAACTCCGCAACCACCACTGCCACCAGCCGCTATTACGCAAACAACGCGCATTGGTATCTCGCAGGGCAAAGATGTGCCGTGGCGGTTTTATATCACAGGTAACCCTTATGTTTCAAAAATCTAGCTCCAAGGCTGACCGGCCAACAGATATAGAGTAATTGCCATTAGTAAGGCATAGATGGCATCGAGGATCCAGCCATAGGGTCGTTCGCCCCATTGGATCCATTCAGACCAATCGAGTATTATGTCGAGCCAGCGTGGGCCGCGGTTTTGTAAAATCCATAAAAAATCTGGTGCAGTACCAAAAAACGCGCCAATCATGATGATAAGCCACTGCTCTGGAAAGAGAATTATCGCAAAGATGAGCGCGACGATGCAGAGTATCGCATCGGTAATAAGCAGACGCTTAAAAGACGTCGTGTAGGGTTTGACAGTATCGCTTGCCCCAAAGTGCGGGAGCATGTCGAGCAGATAATGCGATACGAGCGCGACTATAGGTACGAACGGTGCGGGGACGATAACCGCAACGATTGATCCAGCGAGTGTATGGTTGAATCCCAACATGGTACCAGTGTAGCATGTTGACAAAATAAAGTGTTTATGCTAATATGAAAATATAAGTAGCGATAGAAACAAACATGACTAATAAACTACCACGAATTGTCCAACCAGAAAAAAGATACACTGCACCAGGTGCTGAGGGTGCGCAAACTCGAGCATTTGAATCTTCGGAAACGGTAGCAAATATGCCCGAGTCGGTTGACCTTAGTTTGGTTAGTCGATTTACAGTGCCTGGCTCGGCTGAGCGAGAGGATTTTTACTTCAATAACGCAACTCCTAGTGTGCCTTCATCAGAACTGACCGCACAAGATCGTGCCCGTCAGATATTGGTTGACTATGAACCGGCGCAATCGCCTGCATGGCTTGATAGTATCGACCGAGTTCATGCGAAAGGTCAGACCAAGCGCAACAAGGGTTTTATGCAGTCCCTTCGTAATTTGCTTGGCAATTGATACACAAGATATAGACTTGACTATTTATTACTATTATGTTAATATATAAATTATAAACCCTTCAAAATAAACAAGAAATTGATATGAGTATTTTTCGTAACCGCGTACAGTTTAATCGTCATGACCCGTTAGATAACGGTCTCCGTGAAGAGATCGCTGCTGAACAGCGAGAAGCGGACGCTTTCTCGACCCTCGATGACGTATCGGGCGAGCAGCTTGCATCGCATTGGAGCATGATTCTTAATGATGCCCGTAAAGATCCTGACTGGATTGATTTTTACGGTGAGTAATCGGATACAATAGATATAATGATACAGCTTACCGACGAGCGTTTTGATGCATTGATAACTCGCGCAATGGATGAATTGCCGCAAGAGTATATAGCTGGTCTCAATAATGTGGCGATTGTGATGGCGGACGAGCCGACTGTAGAGCAGCGCCAAAAAATGAAGCTAGGGCATAGTTTGCTGCTAGGTCTTTACGAAGGGGTGCCGTTGACAGCGCGCGGTAGTGGCTGGAGCGGTATGTTGCCTGATAAAATTACGCTATTCAAAAATCAAATTTTAGCACTCGTTCATACCGAGGAAGAGCTGTTCGAGCAGATTAAGCGTACGCTTTGGCATGAAATCGCTCATTATTATGGGCTTGATCATGGTCGAATTGACGAGCTGGAAAAATCATAAACGACAGTTTGTTGACGAAAATTCGACAAACAAACAACGTAGTGCTATAAACAGATGTAAAATAAAAACCTTGATGCAGTGGCGTCAGGTGCTTCTGTATTAAATAGCACGAGAAATTGGTCAGCATTTTCTCAGCATGCTATAATTGAATCAAAGTTACTCTAAGTAATCGCAGGTGGAGTGCGGGAAAAGGCGAGGTGAATATGGGGCTACGGATCAAACGGGCAACATCGTATAGTAGTAAATTCTTAATGACATTTGTAGCTCTATTTGCGCTTGTCGTACAGCCGTTTTATGGTGTTGTCGCGAATCAGGTGGCAAATGCTGTATCGTCATCATCGGTCAGGTTGACTGCTGTGCAGTACAATAAAAATGTAAATTTTGCTGGTATCTACTTTGAGTTTTCTGTGCGTGATATTACGAACGCGACCGGGGTAGAGCTAAGGGTTAATCGTGACAGCGGCGAGGGGCCCTATTCAACGTTTGCTAAAGATACAGGTAGTGTGGTTAGTAATATTAATACTAAATCAACAAATGCTGGCGGCTATGGTACAGGTGGTACGGTGATTGTTGCTGGTTCACATAATAGCGGTAGCTGGGCTCCGCAGCTAGGTGCCTGGACAGGTACGAGCCGACCTGTGAGCGCCGAGGTGGTCATAAGTACTAGCAGTGGCGAGGTGCGCTCTAACGTGGTGCCGGTAAGTAGTTTTGTAAATAACGGTACAAGCGGCACATATGAGACTGTTTTTGCGAACATCCCTGTTATTACTGATGTGCAGGCGTACTACTCTGTAAATACTAGTGAAAACTATACGGGCATCATGGTAGATACCTATGCCAATAATATTGGTAATATCGAGAGCCTAGAGGTGCGCATCAATGACGATGATGGCGATGATAGTACGTATCATTCTATCTTTGCTACGCCGGAGTTGATTGGCAAATTGGCTGCTGCGGGTAGAGCAAATGGTACAAGTGGCACAGTGATTATTCATGGAGAGCGTACTAGTGGTAGCTGGACCCCACAAGTGGGTACTTGGACGGGCTCTAGTCGTCCGGTAGATGCACAGGTGATTATAACGCTTAAAAATGGCGTGACTCTTACAAAGAGCTCATTGATTGGTAATAGCTTCGGGACCGAAGCTGCTGCGTTTGCGAACGTTCCACCAGCTGCACCGCAAAATGTTGTTGTCTATAAAGGCCATGCAAGCGTGAATGAGTTGGCAGGTGATCCTGTATATATAAATACTCAAAAGATTCGTGTTGCATGGAAGCCAAATCCGTCATCTGATATTGCATACTACTGGTTTGGTACAAAGAATAATCCACAGCACAAAAAGGTACTTCCTACCCAGCTTGATACAAACGGTGACGTCTATTATGACGGTAATATGACTCCAGGGAATAATCCTTATTACTATACAGTAACGGCAGTTAACACCGCAGGTGTTGTAAGCGCCCCGATTCAGACATCTAATATATTGCTAGATCTAAAGGCGCCGGATGCACCTGTCTTGAAGGTCAATAATTCAGCAGACAGCACAGTTTATACTACAGAACCTAGCGTGACAGCATCATGGACACAGCCTGAAGCTGATGTCGCGAAGTACGACTACATGTACTGGAACAGTACTGATGGTGATAAGCACAATGGTGAGTCAAAAGCATGGACAACAACAGTGAGTGGTACATCGCGGACAGGCGCGCTCACTCAGGGTGAAGGCACTCATTACATCAAGGTTCGAGCAATTGATCATGCAGGCAGTGTTTCGCCATGGTCTAATGCTGTAAAGGTTGTTTATGACACAGCAGCTCCTTTGATGGCTATCTCAGGTGCTGAAGTTGCGGGCGATACACTCAGCTTTACAGGTAGTGTAAGTGATGCAAATCTTAGGTACTACTACTGCTACCTTACGACAAACCAAACGGTGACAGTGGATGGTCGTACGTTTACACCTGGCCAGGAGATTAGGCTCAATAATAACCAAGATAGTTCACGAAACACTGCTTGTGGTACGACATGGGCAGCAAAGGGTCAGACAGAGTTCACATGGGTGCTAGGGGGCTTTAATATTACTGGCGTTCCAACGGGTAGCTATACTATCAATCTTGTAGGTCATGACCTGTTAGGTAATAATAATGCTGCAACTCCAGTGCAATATGCAGTTGATATTGACAAGACTGCACCAACTGGCCAAGTGGCTATTGGCGGCACTAGTACGACTGCTGTCGTTACTCTTGGTGAGTTGAGCGAAGCAATCAAAACACCAGCTGGCTGGACTAAAGTTGGTAGTACATACACTCGAGAACATACCGCAAACGGAGACTACAATGTTGTAATAGAGGATCTTGCTGGTAATCAGCGTACGATAGCGTATTCTGTAACGACGATTGAGGAGCTGTTGGTGACTAGGCAGACGCTTATTCTTCCTCCAATTTCAGGACAGTCACGTCAGTTGCTCTCACTGTTTCCAATTGCCTCTCCGCAGCAGGTAGAAGCAGCTGGTATTACTGGTGACGAGGAAGTGCTGGGTGCTCAAACAGAGAATTTGCGTAGTGTATTGGGTGACGGGGATTCATCAGATATCTTGGGCGTGACTGCGACGCCTACGAACGGTGACGGCACATGGAACATGCTTGGTTTGGCATGGTACTGGTGGCTACTGACCGTGGCTGCAGTAGCGGGCTTTGGCTGGTGGTTGATGGCAGCTATCCGTCGACGCCAAGAAGAAGCGGCAGACGTATAGAGCTGCACGTGTACAAGAGCTTTAGTAGAGAAGCGAGGAGTCGTATGACGACCTCTCGCTTTTTGCTATGGACTTGCTATACTGTATATAAAGTAGCGATAGATATATTATGGCAAAAAGAAAAACACCACCAAAAGTAGCTCCATACAAAAAGCCAGCTATGCATAAGCGTGTACGTCGTAGTGCAAAGCTGGCAGTAGTACCGCATGCCGAAAACCAATATCGGCCGTACTTAGTGCGGCTTGGTGGCTTGTTTGCGATGCTATTGCTAATCGTTGCCGTGCAGTTTGGCTACAACTGGTCGCAAACTGGATCGGTGCTGGGTGTGGATGCAAACGTCACATCGAGTGAGCTGCTACGAAGCTTGAATACTGAGCGCCAAAAAAACAATATAACAGCAGTAGAATATAGCGACAAGTTGTCGGCTGCAGCGTATCTAAAGGCGCAAGATATGCTTGAGCGTCAGTATTGGTCACACAATGCGCCAGATGGCACGACGCCGTGGCAGTGGTTGAGCCGAGTAGAGTATAACTATGCCTACGCTGGTGAGAATCTTGCAAAAAACTTTACGACAGTCAGCAGTACAATGGCTGCCTGGATGGGCTCGCCAGCACATCGCAAAAATATTTTGGACGAACGATATACCGAAGTCGGCTTTGCGGTTATCGACGGCACATTAGAAGATCGACCAACAAAGCTAATAGTGACACTTTTTGGGACACCGGTGAGCGAACGGAGCGTGGCAGGAGCGATGGGTCAGCGGGCGGCACCCACTGGAGGTATGAGCCCTATCGCGCAGTTTGGTGTGGCGCTGCAATCAGTTACGCCAGCAGCTTTAGGTTCGGTCATACTGCTCCTTTTCGCGGCACTCGTGGCGCATGCGTATCGGCGAAGATTGCCGTTGCCAATACAGCGTTCGTGGCGGTACCATCACGGTTTGTATAAGGCAATTGGTCTGAGTGTGCTGGCTATAGTGGTGGTGGCTCTGTATTCTGGCGGACAAATCTAATATACTGGAGAAACTATGACAACACCTATCACCAAAGCAATCATCCCCGTCGCAGGCTGGGGAACGCGCAGACTTCCTATCACCAAAGCAATCGATAAATGCATGCTACCGGTCGGTAATCGTCCAATTGTTGATTATGTGGTGCGCGACTGTATTAAGGCGGGAATCACAGAGATATTTTTTGTTATCAACAAAGGCAGTACGCAGCTGCAGCAGTACTATTCTGATAACGAACGACTAAATCAGTTTCTTGAATATAATCGCAAACAAGATTTTATCGCGCTCGCAAAGCCGCCTCAAGGTATAACATTTCACTATATTGAGCAGGATTCAAATGATAAATACGGTACTGCAATCCCTGTTGCGCTGGTGTATCCGCATCTGAAAAAGGGAGAGTCGGCAATTGTTGTTGGTGGTGATGATTTTGTATATAACGCCAATGGGTCGTCTGAATTGGCACGTCTTATTGCAGCAGTTCCTGAAGGGCAGAGTGGATTGCTTTCAGCTGCAGTTAATCCGCAAGAGGTGAGTCGTTATGGCGTGATTGATTTTCAAGAGGACACGGGGCTATTTGAGGGTATTGTCGAGAAGCCTCCTATCGGCCAAGCGCCAAGCAATCAGATCAATATAAGCAAATATGTACTTAACTACGATATTTTGGGGCGCATTTATGATTACGCACAGCTAGAGGTTTCTGGTGAGTACTATGTGACGGCGGTAATTAGCCAAGTAGCGCTAGAAAAAGTACCAATTACGGTCGTGCCAATTGCCGGAGAATACCTAGATTGCGGTAATGTACACGGGTGGCTGCATGCAAATCAGCTTATCGTAAGTCGCGTAGCAGGTGCATAGGGTTGTAAAATAGTGTCATATCTGTTACAATCTACCATTGATTGTATAATTAATAAGAGGAATATATGAAAGCAGTAATCAAGGTCGGCGGCAAACAATACATTGTCACCGAAAAAGAGACCCTCCTGGTGGACCGCCTCCCGGATGGAACTAAAGAGCTCACACTTGATGCACTTCTGACAATCGACGGTGACAAAACCGCGATTGGTACGCCAACTGTAAAGGGCGTAAAGGTAAGCGCGAAGGTAGTAGAAGCTGAAGTGAAGGGTGACAAGATTCGCGTGATCCGCTACAAAAGCAAAAAGCGTGTTCACAAGGAAAACGGACATCGCCAAAAGTACAGCCAGATCGAAATTACTTCGATCAAATAAGCGTGAAAATCCCCGTGAAAAACGGGGATTTTTGTTTGCGCTCATGCTATAATAGGTGAAATGAGTGAGGGAAACAAACAGCCGGTTGTGATAGCTGTCACAAACCAAAAAGGTGGCGTTGGCAAGACGACTAGTGCGGTTAATATTGCTTATTTTGTTGCCAAGGCAGGACAGCGGGTGTTGCTTGTAGATCTTGATCCACAAGGCAACGCAACTAGCGGTTTGGGTATCAATAAAGAAGAGTTATCTGTCACAATGAGCGAAGTTTTGTTAGGCAGCGCACCGCTAGCTGAGTGTATTTTGCCAACCGAACACAAGAATCTATGGCTCGCGCCAACAACGTCTCATCTTGCTAATAGCGAGGTAGAGCTAGCGGGGGCTGAACGTAAGTTTACGCGCCTTCGTGAAGCGGTCGAGACACTTGATCGGTACGATATGGTTATTATTGATAGTCCACCTAGCTTGAGTTTGCTGACTGTGAATGCGTTGATCGCATCGAAGTTTGTTTTACTGCCAGTGCAGGCAGAATTTTATGCTCTTGAGGGGCTTGGTCAGCTGCTAGAGACGATGAAACTCGTGCGAAAGAATATGAATCCTAATCTAGAATTGTTGGGTGTATTACCGACAATGATGGATACACGTACAACGTTGAGCAATCAGGTTCACCAGGAAATTAAGAAGCATTTTCCCGACAAAGTATTTAAGCAGACGATTCCACGTAATATACGACTTGCCGAAGCGCCGAGTCATGGGTTGCCTGTAGGTGCATATGATCGATGGAGTAAGGGTTCGCGAGCATATAAAGCAGTAGCAAAGGAGGTAGTAGATCGTGTCAGCTAAGAAAGGTTTAGGGCGAGGTTTTTCGTCGTTGATACCATCTGAGCTGCTCGATGAGACGCTCGATCCAACGGCGCGACAAGATGAACGAATGAGCCAGCTGCGCACTATTAAGCTCGATCATATTGATCCTGATCCTCACCAGCCACGCCGTACATTTGATGATCAGGCGCTTGAAGAAATGGCCTTGTCTATCAAAGAGCATGGTGTAATACAGCCGATTATTGTGACTGCGCACGGCGACCGCTATCGAATTGTTGCCGGCGAAAGGCGTTTCCGTGCCTCGCAACAGGCTGGACAGTCAACGATCCCAGCCTTGGTACGCACCCTAACTGACCAGCATAGGCTTGAACTGTCGCTCATTGAGAATATCCAACGCCGTGACCTTAATGTATTGGAAACAGCAACGGCGTATTTGAAATTGCGTGACCAGTTCAATCTTACGCTTGAAGAGATAGGTGCTCGCGTTGGAGGTAAGTCTGTGAGTGCGATTAGTAATACACTGAGATTATTGAGACTACCGGAAAACGTACGACATGCATTGCATGAAGGGACGATTCGTGAAGGTCAGGCTCGACCATTGATAGGGCTTGATCAGGCAGAGGTAGATGCTGTGTTACCACGAATTATTAAGGAAGAGTGGAGCGCACGCAAGATTGAACAATATATTGTGGACCTCAAGAAAGCTGCTGCTGATAAAACAAAGACGACTGATGATGAGCCGACGGTACGCTATAAAGGAATGACCGAACATATCGGTCAGTCATTAGCAGCTAATGTGCAGATACGCTCGAATACAAAAGGGGCGGGGCAGATTGTGATTCGCTTTAAGAACGAAGACGATCTTGATCGTATCGCAAAGCTTCTTGGCTAAAAGAGCCGAATGCCAGTGACTGGCAAAATGCGCATACTTACAGGGCCAATGACGTCATAGAGTGGCACGTAGCCCAGTCCATTGCGTGAATCAAGAGAGTAGCCACCTTCACGGTGATCGCCACTGACAAATAGGCTGCCTGAAGGTACTGTGCCATCAAACTCTCCTGTAGTGGGGCTGCCGGGTTCGCCATTGTTTGCATCGTCTGGATTAAAGCCGACTGGGTTGCTAGCATTGTAGACAGTATAGTGCCCATCTTTGAGGACGACACGCTCACCGGCAAATGCTATAACACGCTTTACGATGTATTCTTCGGCAGTGCCAATAGTGTACTGGGGGTTTTTGAATACAATGACTTGGCCGCGTTCTGGCGTATACTGTTTATTTTGGAGTTGTGACCAGGTGACGGGAAGGCGATTGACAATCAAGCGATCACCGGTGTGCATAGTCGGCTCCATACTTGGACCTTCGACACTAAAGCTGCGAAAAACGAATGAATTGATGAGTATCGTGCCCACAAGTACGGCAAAAATAAAAAGGAGAAGGCCGATGCCGTCTTTTATCCAGGCGTGTCGTGAGAAAAAGGTGGATTCCATCTTCTCTACTATAGTGCATGATGTTTAAATATTCCATGCGCAACTATACCCATATATAGCAAAATTCTGTATAGTAGACTAAGTATTTATGGTAAAACAACCAACATCGATGGACGGTTTTATACCTCGCCGTCCTGCTCGTCAGGTAGGCGGTGTAGGAAAGAAACCACAGACAACTCTGGGGTCGGCTCCTGCTGTGAAGCCAAAGCCAGCTGCTGGACCCATAAAGCGACCTTCGAGTGCGTTAAGGCGTAGCGAGATCGATGAATCACTTAGTCAAATAGATGAGCCAGACAGGCAAGCGAAGGTGCGCCGTAAGAATCCGCAGCAAAAAAGCCGTCGTCGACAGTGGATTAAGCGAATTGTTATTGCAATTGTTGTAATTGGATTGGCAGTAGGTGCCTATGTGGCTATTAAAGGGATTATCGCTGGCGGTAATGTATTCCAAGGTAGTATTTTGGATGTATTTCAGGGTAAACCGCTACAGCAAGATGAAAATGGTCGTAGTAATATTTTGGTTGTCGGTACTTCCGAAGATGATCCTGGTCATGAGGGCGCGAGCTTGACTGATTCTATGATGATCCTAAGTCTTGATCAGAATAAAAAGAACGCGTATATGATTAGTATTCCGCGTGATTTGTACGTCAAGTTTGGTAAGGCGTGTAACGCGGGCTATGCGGGTAAGATTAATGAATACTATGGCTGTGTCAGCGAGGGAGACACGGTTGAAGATGCTCGTAACGCACTTACTAAAGAAGCAGGTTTTGTTGGCGATATCTTTGGTTTAGATATCCAATACGGTGTCAACGTTAACTATACAGTTATGCGTGAGATGGTGAAGGCAGTGGGCGGGACAATTACAGTTACGATTGAAAGTCGAGATCCACGTGGACAGATGGATAGTAATTTCGATTGGAAGTGCGGCGTGGGGGATCGCAAGGTGAGCCGCGCCGAACAGTTAAGACGCTGTCCGCCGCGGGGTCATTTTATCGATTTACCTAACGGGCCGGTTGAATTGGACGCCGAACGGGCACTTTATTTGGCACAGGCACGAGGTGATAGGGCGCCAACATATGGCTTTGAGCAGTCGAATTTTGATCGCGAGAAGAATCAGCAAAAAATCATAAAGGCGTTACGTGAAAAAGCTGCTAGCGCAGGAGTGTTGGCGGATTTTGGGAAAGTAACTGGTATCATTGATGCGCTAGGTAATAATCTGCGCACGACATTTGAGACAAGCGAATTCCGTACTCTTGTTTCGCTTGCACAAGACATCAAAAATGAAGATATCACGTCGATTAGCTTAATTGATGGGGACGATCCGATTATGACAACAGGCATGGCGGGCGGCATGAGCGTGGTACAGCCTGTCGCCGGCCTTTATGACTATAGTCAGTTGCGGGCGTTATTGCGCCAAAAGATGTCTTCGGATCCTGTCGTACGAGAGGCGGCGCCTATCGTGGTGCTTAATGGTAGCGGTCAGGCGGGCGTGGCGCAGGTAGAGGCCGATAAGCTGAAGGGCAAGAAGTTTACGGTGAGTTTGGTCGCCAATGCGCCGGCAGGTGAGTACGGAGCCTATAAGATTTACCAGATTGGCGATGGCAATAGCGGGACTGCGGCAAGGCTTAAAAAACTCTACAACGTAGAAATTACCAAAGAAGACCCCCCACTCGCTGTTGCTGATTCGGTACGTTTTGTAATTATTGTTGGTGATAAGCCTGCGGTAACGCAAGCAGAATAACATGCTATACTAGAGATAAGTTTATGGAATTTCTACGAGTTGCCCGTCGACGATCTTTAGTGAGTGAGTCGGTTTATGTATTGCTCAACGTCGCATTGGCTGCGGCTGTTTTTGGGCTTGTAGTGGCTACAGATTCGCCGTGGCTCGCGATTGGTCTCGTCGTTCTAAGTAAATGGCGTGTATTTGCGGTACGACCGCGTTTTTGGATAGCGCACATAGAGGCAAACGTCGTCGATTCTATCGTGAGTATCGGTACAGTGATACTGATGTATCTTGCTGGCCAGGGTGCCTCAGATGACGGGCTTATTGCACAGATGATTTTGGCTGTTTTCTTTGGTATATGGCTGCTCGCTATCAAGCCGCGAAGCAAGCGGTCGTACATGGTCTTGCAGGCTGGGGTCGCGTTGCTTGTGGGTACAATGACGCTGGCAAGTATTTCCTATGAGCTGCCATCATCGCTATTTGTTGCTATGTTGTGGATTGTTGGGTATGCGTCGGCGCGACATGTATTGAGTACGTATTCAGAGAAGGAAACTCGTTTTTTGAGTTTGGTCTGGGGATTTACTCTCGCCACGATTGGATGGATATATTTTCATTGGATGATTGCCTATACATTGCCGTTTATGGCAGGATTGCAAATTCCTCAACTCACACTGGCAGTACTTGCGCTGAGTTTTGTCGCTGAGCGAGTCTATGCATCATACGCTGCCCACGATAAGGTGCGCCGTCAGGATGTCTTGATGCCTATCATATTTACGATTTCACTTATGGTGGTACTTTTATTTACGCGACTTAATCAAGTTGTTATCGGTGTGATGTAATTAAGAAAAATTTCAGTTTTGACGAATATAGTAGGTAGTAATGCAAAAAAATATGAAAAAAGGTGATCGTATTGCGTCACCAATTGTTGATTACACTGCGGTGGGGCGACAAAGACCTGCTCCAACGAAACGCATGGCAAAGATATTTATATTGCTTGCACTTTGCTTTGGTGTTGGTTTTGGCGGGGGCTATACTGCGTTGTTGCTGAATGGCCAGCAGGGTATTAGTCGCAGTGCGACGATAGACGGCAATACAATAGTTAGTCAAGAAGAAGAAGATGTTTCAACAGTCGCAAAACGTGTAGGTAGTAGTGTTGTATCTATTACTACAAATACACAAACGCGCACATATCTTGGTGCATATAATCAGGCTGGAGCGGGCACCGGAATCATTATTAGTACAGATGGTTATGTGCTGACAAATAAACACGTCGTATCAGATACACAAGGCTTGTCTGTGGTGTCTAGCGAAGGGGAAACATATGATGATGTGACAATTGTCGGTACCGATCCGCTTAACGACTTGGCGTTTATTAAAATCAATGGAGTGAAAGATTTAGAACCAGCTACATTGGGTGACTCAAGTTCGATTCGGATTGGCCAAAAAGTTGTTGCTATTGGCAATTCACTGGGTGAATTTCAAAATACCGTCACGAGCGGCATTATATCAGGAACTGGACGGCCAATTGCGGCACAAGGTGGCGGTGCAGTCGAAGCATTAACGGATTTGATACAGACTGACGCAGCTATTAATCCTGGTAATTCGGGCGGTCCGTTGGTAAATCTCAGCGGCCAGGTAATTGGTATCAATACTGCAGTTGCCGAAAACGCACAGAGCATTGGTTTTGCTATTCCAATCAATGCAGCAAAGGGAATTATCAAGCATCTGGAAGACACGGGTAAGTTTGCGCGAGCATATCTGGGTGTTAACTATGTGACTATTACGCCCGATACTGCCAAGCAGTACAATTTGCCTGTGAAGCGTGGCGCGCTTGTATCAGCTGAAGGCCAAGCGGGTGTTGTGAGTGGTAGTCCTGCTGAAAAAGCCGGCATCAAAGATAGGGATATTATCATAAAAATTGGCGATGATGAAGTTGGTGAAAAGGGTAATATATCGAGTCTTATATCTAAATACGCGGTGGGTGAAACAGTGAAAATTACTGTGATGCGCGACAGTAAGGCTATAACGGTTGAGGCGACACTTGTAGCCTATAGCGGCTAGGGCTTCTTGGTATAGAGTTGAGCGAGTCCTTGAGTGGCTTGGTGCGTGAAGCCATGGCGAGCTGTGTCTTGAATGATCTGGGCATGCTGTCGTTCATCGGATTCTAGTATAAGTGCGCCACCTGGGACAAGTAGGTGTGCGGCCTGTGCAATAAGTCGTCTAATAAGTGCAAGACCATTGTCGTGGGCGTAAAGTGCTAATTCTGGTTCGAGGTGGACTTCAGGTGACACTTCCCAGCTTTTATTGACGTAGGGCAGGTTAGCAATGATGGTGTCGACTGGTGCGGCATAGCCGTGAAGTAAATCGCCTTGAAAATAGTTTACATCTGCCTGTAGTTTAGAAGCGTTTTTGCATGCAAGCTGTAAGGCATGGCTGCTTGTGTCGGTGAGAGTGACGTCAAAATCTGGCCATTCTTTTTTGACCGTAATACCAATTGCGCCCGTGCCAGTACCAACATCGACAATGCGACGTTTATCTTTGATAAGCGGAAGTGTTTGCGGTACAGTAGTCGCAAATAGATCAATCAAAGCTTCGGTTTCGGGGCGAGGAATGAGAGCAGCTGGAGTAGTAATGAACCGACGACCGTAGAATTCTTTATGGCCAACGATATAGGCAATCGGTGTATAGTCGAGGCGTAGTTGCAAGCGTGCATTAGCGATTTCTTCTTGTCGTGCATCAAGCGTATCTTCTCCGTGTGCATGCAAGTAGGTGCGTGGTTTTCGTAATGTATGGCTCAGTATCAGCTCGGCATCAAGTCGTGCCGAGCGGATTTCAGCCTGCTTGAGCGTTTCGGTAGCTTTTTGGAGCCAGTCACCAATAATCATACTTATATTATCTCACTTTTTGATATATTTGTAAAGTAGCATATGTTTTTTGCGTACATTAGGCGTCGCCGTCGATCTATTTTATTGTTCGGCGTTTTTGGCAGCAAGTTCACGCTCGTATGTCTGGAGCTTCTCGATAAGATCATCTATCTGACCATTCATAGCTGCAGGGATGGCGCTGCGACTATAGCCAATGCGGTGGTCGGTGATGCGGTCTTGTGGGAAGTTGTAGGTGCGAATCTTTTCGCTGCGGTCGCCTGTACCAATCAGTCCGCGTCGCTCGGCGTCGAGCTTAGCATTTTCTGTATCAATTTTTTGTTGAAGGAGGCGAGAGCGAAGAACGCTCATGGCCTTTTCTTTGTTCTTGAGCTGAGATTTTTCGTCTTGGTTAGTGACTACGAGGCCGCTCGGAATATGGGTGATGCGAACAGCGCTATCGGTCGTGTTGACTGACTGACCGCCGTGACCGCTTGCGCGATAGATATCGATACGGAGATCTGATTGGTTGATTTCGATGTCGGCTTCTTCGGCTTCTGGGAGTACCGCTATAGTGACGGTGCTTGTATGAATGCGACCTTGCGATTCGGTGGCAGGAACGCGCTGCACGCGGTGAACGCCAGATTCGAATTTGAGACGAGAATAGGGGGCGTCACCGGCAATTTTAAAAACTACTTCCTTGTAGCCACCAGTATCATTGGCACTTTCGCTAAGAAGCTCGGTTTTGAGATTATTTGCTTCGCAGTAGCGGAGATACATACGATAGAGCTCTGCGGCAAAAAGACTGGCTTCGTCGCCGCCTGCACCAGCACGAATTTCCATAATGACATTTTTATCATCGTTGGGATCTTTAGGGGCAAGCATCATAAACAGCTCATCCTCGAGTTTTGGTAGCTGTTCCTCGATGTCATTAACCTCGTGTTTCGCGAGTTCTGCAAGCTCGTCACCTCCAGCGGCAAGCTCTCTTGCTTCGGAGAGTTGTTGCTCGAGACTATTGCGAAGAGTGACTTTTTCGATGATTGATTCGAGTTCGCTAAAGCGCTTGTTCTTGATCGTGAAGTTTGGATCGCTGTAGGCACTTGGGGTCGCCAAAAAATCACCAAGTAATTGCTTTTCGGTGTTTAGTTCATCGATATTGAGATTAATCTTTGGCATATATATTCATTTTAACAAAAAAGAAACCCCTAATAGTAGAGGTTTCTTTTGGTTGTAGGTTATTCTTGAGTCGAAGAAACCTTTTTTGCAGCTGTGGCGTTAGCCTTTTTTGCTTTATTTGCCAGCTGAGCCTTGCGAGCTTCGGCAGCCTTGCGGCGTGCTTCAAAGCGATCAACGCGACCTTCGGTGTCGATGATCTTTTCTTCACCAGTAAAGAACGGGTGAGAAGCGCTGCTAATGTGTACCTTGATCAATGGGTATTCGTTGCCGTCTTCCCATTTGATCGTATCGTCAGTCGCAGCTGTTGACTGAGTCAAAAAGGCAAAACCAGCCTGATCGTCGCTAAATACGACGGGGCGGTATGTCGTTGGATGTATACTGCTTTTCATATCCGATACATTGTATCTGTTTTTTGATGAATTGTCAAAGGGGTGTACGCAGTAAATACCGTAGCTGGTAAAATCATGGTTTGACCAGGGGCGCCGCATCTGTTAAAATAGTAAAGTAACAATTTTAATGACACAGCCGAACGCATACTCCTGACAATCTCAGGGCGGACGGCGAGGTACAAGGAGTAATAAAATATGACAGTAACTGTCGATATTAAACAGCTGCTCGAAGCTGGTGTGCATTTTGGCCACAAAACGAGTCGATGGCACCCTAAAATGGCCCCATACATTCACAGTAAGCGTCAAGATAGCCACATTATCGATCTTACCAAGACGGTTGCTGCGCTCGATGAAGCGTTGCCATTTTTGACTCAGGTCGCGGCAAGTGGCAAGCAGGTTTTGTTTGTCGGCACCAAAAAGCAGGCAAAAGACATCATCAAAAGTACAGCTGAAAAAATTAACCAACCATACGTTACCGAACGTTGGATTGGTGGTATGTTGACAAATGTCGCAACAATTAATCAGCAGGTGAAAAAGCTTAAAGATCTCGAGCGACGCATGGAGAGTGGCGATTTGGAAAAGCGCTACAACAAGCTTGAGGTGCAGCGTTTCCAAGAAGAAATCGATGAGCTGAATATGAAGTACGGTGGCATCAAGAACCTAAACGGTCGCCCTGGTGCGATTGTTGTTGCAGATGCGCTTGTCGATGATAATGCAATCAAAGAAGCTGGCGTGCTAGGTGTGCCTGTTGTCGCTGTTGTTGATACAAATGTTGATCCAACACCTGTTACCTATGTTGTTCCAGGCAATGATGATGCTATCAAGGGTATGCAGCTGCTATTTGATTATTTTGCTGCTGCAGTAGTAGAGGGCGTAGCAAAGAAAGAGGAGGCATAAAAATGGCAATAAGTGTAGAAGATATCAAAAAACTAAAAGAACTTACCGGTATCGGTCTTACTGATGCCAAAGCCGCGCTTGTTGATGCGGCTGGTGACTTTGACAAAGCGCTCGAAGCACTTCGCAAAAAAGGTTTGACGAAGGCAGAGAAAAAAGGTGATCGCGAAACACGCGAAGGCATCATTGATAGCTATGTTCACTCTGATCGTATCGGTGTCATTGTTGAAGTAAACTGCGAAACTGATTTCGTCGCACGTCTTCCTGAGTTCCGAGAGTTTGCGCATCAAATGGCTATGCAGATTGCTGCAATGTCACCAAAATATGCCACACTTGAAGATGTGCCAGCTGCAGACTACGAAGCAAAGAAACAAGAGCTACTCGAAAGTGATGCTTTAAAAGACAAACCAGCTGAAATGGCTGACAAGATTGTCGAGGGTCAGCTCAAAAAGCACTTTGCAGAGCAAGTATTGACAGAGCAGGCGTTTATTCTTGATGACAGCAAGACTGTCGGCGAGCGTATCAAGGAGCAGATTTCATTGAGCGGCGAGAATATCCGTGTCTCTCAGTTCAAGCGTATTGAGCTTGGTGTGAACGAATAAACTATTTGTTTCATAAAAAATCGACCCAGCTTACGGGTCGATTTTTTATGGTCTGAATCAACTTCTAGCGCTTGAGTCGGTAGCTTTTCGCGGCAGCTCAATTTTAGGGCAAAATATATACGGTTTTCATGTTAGAATAGAGGGTATTATGTTTGACACAAACCCCTATGAATCCAAAATGCAAGCAGCATTCGATCACTTTGAGTCGGAGCTTCGAAAAGTACAGACAGGACGTGCTCAGCCGAGCATGCTTGATAGCGTTAAGGTAGAGGTGTATGGTACCTTATTGCCACTTAATCAAGCTGCCAATGTGACAGCGCCAGAACCGCAGTCGTTGCAAATTACGCCGTTTGACCCATCAAATATTAACGCGATTAGTGCTGCTATCCGCAATGATCAGTCGCTAGGACTTAATCCAAGCGATGATGGGCGTATCGTACGGGTGCCAATTCCACCGCTGACAGAAGAACGCCGTAAGCAGCTAGTGAAGCAGACAAGCGAAAAAGTAGAAGAGGCACGTATCGGTCTTCGTGGTGCTCGCCAAGATGCACTGCAAGAGGCAAAACGCCAAAAAGAAGCAAAAGTACTGAGTGAAGATGATTTTAAGGTCGTCGAAAAGCAGATCGATAAACTTATGGCGGACTATAACGTTAGGATTGAAGCGGCGTTTAAGGTCAAAGAGCAGGATATCCTCAAGGTCTAGTTATGGAATTACTATTTGGTATCATAACAGGATTGCTCGCGCTCATTTTCTTGGTAGTACTGCATGAGCTAGGGCATGCTATTGTCGCACGTCGTAATGGTGTAGTGGTTGAAGAGTTTGGCATAGGATTTCCGCCGCGTGCTTGGGTTAAGAAAGTAAAACAGAGTTTTTTAGGTAAAAATGTCGAAGTAAGCCTTAACTGGTTGCCGCTTGGTGGTTTTGTGAAGCTCAAGGGCGAATATGATTCGGCTGATAAAAAAGGTGATTATGGCGCAGCTAGCTATTGGGTGAAAACAAAGATTTTGCTTGCTGGTGTAGGCGTAAACTGGCTGACAGCTGCTGTACTCTTGAGTATTCTTGCTGCAACTGGTTTGCCAAAAGTAATCCCAAATCAATTTGCGGTCGCAAGCGATAGTCGTGAAGTGTATGGACCTGTGCAGCTCACAGCAGTCAGTGCTAATTTTCCGGCTCAAAAAGCAGGCCTTGAAGCGGGCGATGTCATAAAGAGTATTGCAGGCGTAGAAGTGACTTCTTCGCAGCAAATGATAGATATTACAAAAGAACGTCAGGGGCAAAAAATCGCAGTTGTTTATCAACGCGATGGAGATGAAGCAAGTGCCGAGGTTGCTCTAAAAGATGGTGATGGGCCAGTGTTTGGCGCGGGACTTGGTCAGTCGACCAAATCATATGCGACTTGGTCGGCACCGGTCGTAGGTACCGTTGTGGCCGGGCAACTAACATGGGAAACTCTCAAGGGTATTGGGCAGCTATTTGCAAATCTCGGAAGCGGTTTAGTAAGTCAGCTAAGTACAGACGATAAGGTGCGGCAGGCGGGCGGTGCGGATCTTTCGGCAGCAGGTGATAGTGTGGCTGGCCCTGTAGGGATACTTGGAGTTATTTTCCCTGCAGCCCAACAAGCAGGGCTCACCCAGCTTACTCTTTTGGTAGCAATTGTATCTATTGCACTTGCTGTCATGAATACTTTGCCGATCCCGGCACTTGACGGCGGTCGTTGGTTCACAATGACTATTTTCCGTATATTGAAGAAGCCACTTACAAAAGAGCGCGAAGAGGCGATCCAGACGACAGGTTTTCTTGTGCTGATGGCGCTGATAGTCGTAGTGACGGTTGCTGATGTCGGAAAATTCGTTAAATAAGACTAAGGCTAAAACAGCACGTCGTTTAGGCGGCGTGGCTCATAGGTCGCTACATCAGACAAAGCGCAATAATAAAATGAAGCGCGCATATGATTGGCGAATGCTATTTGTACTGCCAGCCTGGGTGTTTACGGCATTTATCATGAGTCAATTGATTGTCGTTGGTGCTATGCAGCTCGTGGAGGTTTTCGGTCTTTCGCTTGATGCACTAATGCGACCTGCAGTACTGCAGACGGTTGTTGCAGCGACGGTTTATGTACTAGCGACAGCGATGACGATTCTTGTGCCATATGCATTATGGCAGCGAAAAACGAGCCTGAGGGTGCTAGGTATGGATCAGTTGCCGTCATGGACAGATATTGGGTTGGCGCCAGTTGCTTTTTTTGTGTATTTGATAGCTACAACAGTGGTGATGGGTGCTGTAGTAGCATTTATCAGTGGGTTTCCAGTCGACCAAGCTCAAGAGATTGGCTTTAGTACATTTGGTTCTCGGCTCGATAACGCGTTAGCTTTTTTGACATTAGTCGTATTAGCCCCAGTGGCTGAAGAGATTTTGTTTCGAGGCTACTTATACGGCAAGCTAAAAAAGTATATACCAACGATTATCGCTGCGATTGCAACGAGTCTTTTATTTGCGCTTGTGCATTTTGCGTGGAATGTTGGCGTCGATGTGTTTGTGCTTGGTTTGGTGCTATGCGCTCTACGCAGCTTGACTGGTAGTATCTGGGCGGGAGTATTAGTCCATATGCTCAAAAACGGCGTTGCATACTTTATATTATTTATTAGTCCATTGATGGGAGGTTAAAATATCATGAGAACAAGTCAGTTATTTACAAAAACCAGCAAAACGGCACCAGCAGACGAAGTGGCAAAAAACGCACAGCTACTGATGCGCGCAGGCTATGTGCACAAGGAGATGGCTGGTGTGTATGCGTATTTGCCACTCGGTTTGCGTGTCGTTGAGAAGATCAAACAGATAGTTCGAGAAGAGATGAACAGTGTCCGATCGAACGAACTGATCATGACTGGGCTGCAGCGAAAAGAGGTGTGGGAAAAGACTGGTCGTTGGGACGACGAAACTGTCGATATATGGTTCAAGACTAAGCTAAAAGACGATACAGAGCTTGGTCTTGGCTGGAGCCATGAAGAGCCGATTGTTGAGATGATGAAACAGCATATTCGTAGCTATAAGGATTTACCAGCTAGTGTTTATCAATTCCAGACGAAGTTACGTAATGAGCTACGAGCTAAAAGTGGGATTATGCGTGGGCGTGAGTTTGTGATGAAAGACATGTATTCGTTTCATGCGAGCGCAGAGGATTTGGACGCATACTACAATGAAGTGATAGAGGCATATAAGCGTGTGTACGATCGGATTGGGGTCGGCAGTGATACTTACGTGACCTTTGCGAGTGGTGGTGCGTTCACGCAGTTTAGCCATGAATTTCAAACGATTTGCGATGCTGGTGAGGATATCATCTATCTGCATCGTGGTAAAAATATTGCTATTAACGAAGAGGTGATAGACGATGCTATTAAAGAACTAGGCGTGAATCGCGATGAGCTGGAGCAGGTCAAAACTGCTGAGGTGGGTAATATATTCAATTTTGGTACACACAAGACCGACGAGATGGGGATGTATTATGCGGATACTGATGGTGAACAGAAATCTCTATATATCGGTAGCTATGGAATCGGCATTACCCGTGTCATGGGTGTGGTCGTCGAAAAGTTTTCAGATGAAAAGGGTATTGTGTGGCCAGAGGCTATCGCGCCATATCGAGTTTACTTGGTAGCTATTGGCGAGAAGGGTAAACTAGCAGCCGACGTACTTTATGATGAACTGTGTGCTCAGGGAGTTGAGGTGCTATACGATGATCGTGATGAACGACCAGGAATTAAGTTTGCCGATAGCGAGTTGCTGGGTATACCATATCGTATTACCGTGAGTGATAGGTTGGTTGAGGCAAAGCAGTATGAATATACAGTGCGCAAAAGCGGCGAAACAGTTCAATTGACACGAGATGAGCTTCTTGCTAGACTTGGTTAATACAAATGCGTGAGGGTGGCGACAAATATCTTTTGATGAATATGACGAAGGAAAAAAGGTAAAACGAAATGAAGAAACTATTTCAGATAACAGAAGATGGTAAAAAAGAACTCGAGGCCGAACTAGACGAACTAAAAAGCCGTCGCGGTGATATTGCAGATAAGATTGCTGAAGCGCGTGACTATGGTGATTTGAGTGAAAATGCTGAATATGATTCAGCTCGTGAAGAGCAGGGATTAGTAGAGAGTCGTATCGCGGAAATCGAAGATGTGCTGCTTAACGCGTCCATTATTAAATCGACAAAGAGTTCAACGATCAAGCTTGGTAGCCAGGTAGAGCTAAAGACAGGTGCAAAAACAGTGAAGTACCATATTGTTGGGCCTGTGGAAGCGGATCCGCTCGAAGGAAAGATTAGCGACGAGTCACCAATTGGTGTCGCTTTGTTGGGCAAAAAAGTCGGTGATATCGCAACAATCACTACTCCAAAGGGTGCTATTGAGTACGAAGTTGTAAGTGTTGGCTAGTGCTTAAGAGTTTATATAAAAAGGACTCGCTAAGAGTCCTTTTTATTATGCGGCCAGTGTTTCATCTTCATCATCAAATGAGTGAGTATAACGAATCGCATCATCAAACTGTTTATCATTCATGACTCCTAGTTCTTCGAGTTTTCGATACTCTTCTTGGCGTCGTCGGTATTCAAGGAGGCCATTGAGGAGTGTTTCATCCTGGGGGCTAATTTTGCCATCTTGTTTTTGCATGAGTAGGTCGCTAATAGAAAGTGAACGTTCAAAGTCGCTCTTGTTGCGCGTGTCGAGCAATAGCTCAGCATTAATGAGCGCTTTGCCAAAATTACGATACGTTGTTGTCCTATTTAGGGCCATGTGAAATTCTCGCCGACTAGTAGCATTACGTTCTCTTATGTCAGGATCGACAGACTCGTCGATTGGATATGTTGAATGTAAAACCTCCCTTGCGGTTTCGAATAGCTCAGGGTTATTAGTAACGGCAGTCGCCTCCATTACCGGATAGAGCTTTTGAAAAGAAGGTATTTCGGTGCGGACAAGTATGTCGACAGCCCTTGCTATATGGAGTGCTGTTTCGGGGTCGGTATCTCCAGTACGTATTTCTTCAGCTGTGTTTCTTATTTCTGCGCTAAGTTGGTCTGGATAGTGGGGGCTGTTTATGGAAGTTTCACCATAAACTAGTTTATTCAATGCGCGCGTCATGATGCGAGCTTCTTTTTTGGATTAAAAAATCCCGGTGCATCGTGCAGGCGGGCAGGAGGTTGGCAAATGATAGTTTGTATTGTATACGAAGTTGTTTGTGTCATTTCGATACCATCTATGCTATGTTAATTCTTTGTTATGTGTTCATTTTAACGTCTTGGTATGTATAAAGCAATAGCATTTATACCAATCATGAGTTATTCTAATGAAACTTTAATAATTTCGTATTACTACCGCTGTTGTGTAGATTCAGTGTCGCAGGATTTTACTTCACGGGTTGCATCGAAGTAGTGGTGTTGCTATACTATGTATAGTAAAGGGAGATAAGAACACATGACAAAAATAGCTGTATTAGTCGGCAGTCTTAGGGCTGATTCATTAAATAAAAAACTAGCACTCAATCTTGAGAAGTTAGCGCCAAAAGGCACGGAGTTCGAGTATATTGATTTGCGACTGCCGTTATACGACACTGACTTAGAGGTAGACTTTCCAAAAGAAGCGGCGCAGGCAAAGAGCGTCATCGCTGACGCAGATGGGGTGCTTATTGTAACACCGGAATACAATCGTGGTATACCTGGCGTGCTCAAGAATGCAATTGATTGGGTTAGTCGGCCTTATGGACAGAATTCACTGAGCGGTAAGCCGCTTGCGGTAGCGGGAGCCTCGGTAGGGCCGATCGGAACCGCAGTGGCTCAAGCAAATTTGCGTCAGATTGCAGGCCATTTAAATGCACGTCTGGCTGGACAGCCGGAGCTTTATCTTGGCTTGGCAGGAGGTATGTTTGATGAGAATAACGAACTGGTAGCCGATGCCAAGGGTAGCGCTGAAGCGTTTATCGAGAACTTTGTTGCGTTTGTAAAAGCTGCATAGCGAGCGTTTCGTCTGCTATTATAAACATATATGAAGCGAGTAGTGTGGTGGTTTCTAGGTCTTGTAGTAGTGATCGGTATAGAGTTTTCTCATAATGCTACAGCAGCCTCATCTCTTAATAATTTTGTTATTGTCGACTATGATATGAGATTAGAGCTGGGCCGTGATAATGAGCAGCGGTCGACATTGCAAATTTCAGAAACGATTACTGCTGATTTTATACATCAGGATCGCAATCGAGGCATCGAACGCGCCATACCGCAGTCGTACGAAGGCCATTCGACAAGCTTGCAGGTTATATCGGTGACAGACGACAAGGGGGTTCCGGTTGAGTATACAATCTACGACGATAATAACGACAATCGTATTATTCGTATTGGCAGTAAAGATACGTATGTGTTTGGAAAGAAGACATACGTACTGACATATCTGCAGCGTGATATAACACTTAGTACGGCTAGCGGGCTCGATGAGTTTTATTGGGATCTTAATGGAACGGACTGGAAGGTGCCGATCCGGCAGTTTGGTGCTGAAATAACAATAGCTCCAGAGTTGGTTGGAGCCTATCGACAGTCCGCCTGCTATCAAGGTGGGTATAGTTCGCAAATGTCATGTCAGATCGCTCTTGAAGATAAAAGACACTTTGCCGTAGGGCCCGTTTCGCTTGCGGCTGGTGAGAACATGACAGTGGCTCTCGGGTTTGAGAAAGGTACGTTTGCTCTATATCAACCATCGCTTATGGAGAGGCTGGTTGGGGTATGGCTCGTAGCGTTACTTGCTGGCGGAGTGATTGTGCTGATAGTTACTGTGGTGAGTGCCCTGCGGTGGTCAAATGTAGTGAATCGCAAAAAAGAAATTGGATCTATTGCACCAGAGTATACGCCACCAAAAGATGCGAGCGTGACGCTTGCAGCTGAAGTGATAGATTTGCCGCGTTCGCTATTGGCGGCGCAGCTATTAGATTTTGCGGTAAGGCACTACATTAAGATCTATGAAGTCAAAGAAAAGAAGCTTTTTACTCCTGCAGAGTATGAATTAGAGATTATCAAGAGCGTACAAACCTTGCGCGCAGAAGAACGCGAGCTATTGAGTGATTTGTTTGATGGAAAATTAGCGGTTGGCCAGCGTTTAGAGATGAAGCAATTGCGAAACGACGTGAAGCTATATCAACGCACACAAGATAATCCAGCAAAACTAAAGCACTTGGTACGTGGTGAATATGCGCTTCGTGGTAAGATTGCCGAGCAGAGTCGATGGTTTACGCGTCGTGCAAAACTATTACTGCTGCTGGGCGTCTTTACGCTATCTCCCATTGGTTTGATTGGAGCGGCAATAGTTTGGTTTATGGGGCATACACTTTGGCCGTTGACCGATAAGGGCTTGGCATTGCGACGTTATCTTGAAGGTCTAAAGTTGTATATTGGACTTGCAGAAAAAGAACGCCTCAAGATACTTCAAAGTCCAGAGGGCGTCGAAAAGATAGGGTATGTGGTAGATGGTGAATCGCCAAGTAAACTACTAAAGCTTTATGAGAAAGCGTTGCCGTATGCTGTTTTGTTTGGGCAAGAAAAAGAATGGGGTAAGCGTCTCGGTGACTACTACGGACAGATAGGAGAGAGTCCTGATTGGTATAGCGGCACTTACGCCGGTGCTTTTAATGCAACTGCATTGACAGCAGCTGTCAGTAGCTTTAGTACAGCCACTGCGTATACATCTGCGTCAAGTTCATCAACCGGCGGATCCGGCGGAGGTGGGTCGTCTGGCGGCGGCGGTGGTGGCGGCGGTGGTGGTGGTTGGTAGACTATGCGTAAGGCCAAGATGTAAGGTATTATGACTCTATGAGCTATAGAGACACTCGCTCGCGGTATGTAATGTTTACGAGAATTGTAATATTATTTGCCATGCTTGGGCTTGGTGCGCTGATATTGACCAATATCGGCAAAGATCCAACTCACCTTACATTTAGTTTGATCGCATTTACTATCAGTGTTGCAGCACTTCTTTTAACCACACTTCAGAGCGTGTCGATTGCACGACAGATGCTCATTACCGAACGCGCAGCCAAGGACGTGCGAGAAACGGGCGAACAGTTAAAAGAGTTGATCAGTAAAGATCAGCGTCTCGCAAAATATGTACAACAGGACATTGCACTTGATCGTGAGATCATCGCTGCCCTTGAAGAGCATGGTGTTGGCAGGGATGAACAGCATCGACGCGAGGTTGCAAAACGTATCGCAGCAAAGCTAAGTCGACATCAGTAGACGTAAGCAATGATATACTTGTATAAGTAGAGAGTGATAGGGGAGTGTGTAATGATTGAGGTCAAGAGTTTAACGAAAGTATACGGAAAAAAACACAATGTGTTTACTGCTCTTGATGACGTCAGCTTCGAAGTGCCGACTGGTGCAAGTGTGGCGATTATCGGTAAATCAGGCAGCGGTAAGTCAACCCTCATGCATATCATGAGCGGACTTGATCGGCCAAATGAGGGAGAGGTAGTTGTAAACGGCGAAAATATTTTGGAATTGAAGCAAAAGGCGATTGATAAATTTCGAGCAACAAAAATGAGTTTTATATTTCAATCATTTTTTGTTCAAGCTAACGAAACATGTTTTGATAACGTGAGTCTTCCGCTAGAGATCGCTAAAGTGCCAATAGGCGAAAGAAGAAAACGAGTTACAAAGGCGCTTGAAGCGGTTGAGCTAGGAGATAAACTAAAGCAAAAGGCCAAGAATCTATCGGGCGGTCAAAAGCAGCGCTTGGCGATCGCAAGAGCTATCGTGAATGAACCCGAGATTATATTTGCCGATGAGCCAACGGGTAACTTAGATAGCGTTACTGGCGAAAAAGTTGAAGATATTTTGTTTAGCTACAACAAGAAGAACGGAGTAACGCTCATTATTGTGACTCACGACCCAGACCTTGCTCAGAAATGCGACATGCAGATCAATATAAAAGATGGCAAAATAGAGTCAATTCAGTACGCAAAAAATAAGAAGGCAGCACCTCGGCCTAGCAGGAGGGTCGTATCATGAAGATAAGAGATATCACCAGACGCGCCGGACGCAGTCTCAAAAACGCCAAGGCAAGAACGTTGCTTACAAGTCTTGCTATTGGTGTAGGTGCTTTTACTATCACGCTTGCATTGGCTGCAGGTGAAGGCGGACGACAGTATGCCCAAGATATTATCACAAGCAATACAGACGTCAGGGAGTTGTATGTTCAGCCAAAGATGGACAGCGGCATGGATCCGACGAAGCCACGTGAATATGTCGAAGGTCCATCGATGCAGTTTGGCGGCGGATTTTCACAAAAGATGCTTTCGGAGAAGGATATCTCTACGCTGCGTGAACTTGATAATGTGACTCAGGTGACACCGATCTATAATGCATCGGCACTGTATATAACGAGAGCGGGTGAAAAAAAATTCCAGGCAGGTCTTGAGCCGCACAATAGCGCTATAAAAGACGAAGTGCTGGCAGGCGATGTCAAGGATATTGCTAATGATGAAGTGATACTTCCATCTGCGTTTGCAGAGGTGCTTAATGTGTCACCCGATGCTGCTATTGGCCAAGTAATTGATGTCGTGATGGCAAACACAGCGACTGGAGAGCAGCAGGTATTTCCATTAAAGGTGTCGGCGGTCGTAAAGAGCTCGGCATTATCTGCGGTCGGGAGTACAACTCTTCGAGCGAGTCGCGACACGGTCGCTGACATGTATACATTTAGTATGCGTGGTACCCCGCTTGAATCGGCTTATATCGGTGCGTTAGTACTGGCAAATAAAGAAAGAGACGTCGAGGGTGTCAAGGAATCGATCGAGAAAAAAGGCTATGTCGCACAGACTGCTGAAGACTTGATGGGCTTTTTGTTCCAGTTCATTAATGTTTTGATGGGAATCCTGATTGGATTTGGCGCCTTGGCTGTACTAACTTCGGTGTTCGGTATCATTAATACCCAATATATTAGTGTACTAGAGCGTACACAGCAGATTGGATTGATGAAGGCGCTTGGTATGCGGCGTCGAGATGTAGGGCGTTTATTTAAGCTAGAAGCGGCATGGATCGGTTTTCTTGGCGGTGCATTGGGGTCGGTGTTGGCCCTGGCGGGCGGAGCAGCGGCGAATCCTTGGATTAGAGATGTCTTGACGCTGGGCGAAAATACTAATCTACTACTATTTCAGCCATGGATGTTTGCGGTGGTGATCATTGGCCTTATGCTCGTATCGGTTGGTGCAGGGATATTGCCAGCACGAAAAGCAGCAAAGCTCGATCCTATCGAAGCGCTACGTACTGAATAGCTTGATTGTGATTCGATAGCAGCAAAACCGAGTCGTATGCATCGTATTTTGTATCTGTTATAATACCGGTATGATTGATATCCGTTTGGTTCGTGAAAATCCTGATATTGTGGCGCAGAACGCCAAAAATAAAGGGTATGATATTGACGTGAACAAATTAGTTGCACTAGATAATGAGCGACGCTCATTGCAGCAACAGGTAGACGAGCTACGAGAGAAGCGAAACGCGAATGCCGCCCTAATGAGGGGCGGTAAGCCAGATCAAGTAATGATTGATGAGGGCAGGCAGATCAAAGTTGCGCTTGCTGAGCGAGAAGGCTATTTGGCGACTGCAGATAATGAATATAACAATCTTCTAGGGCAGTTACCTAACATGATGTTTGATGACGTGCCAATCGGTGGCGAAGAGGATAGTGTCGAAGTAAAAAAATGGGGTGAGCAAAAGACAGGTGGCATTGATCACCTTGACTTTGCTATGAAGCGCGATTGGGTTGATTTTGAGCGTGGCGCCAAAGTTGCGGGCGCGAAGTTCTACTATCTAAAGGGCGATTTAGCGCTTTTGGAGAATGCAATCACGCAATATGCTTTAAGTGTATTGTTGCAAAAAGACTTTACTTATATGACGGTACCTCACATGGTAAACAGTCGCACTGCAACTGGCACCGGATTCGCGCCTCGCAGCAGCAACCAGTCTGACGAGTACTTTATCGAAGGTGAAGACCTGTCGCTTATCGCGACGGCCGAAATGCCACTAACAGGGTATCATGCAGATGAGATTATTGAGGAAGGTGATTTGCCATTGTTTTATGCAGGATTTAGTCCAAGCTACCGCAAAGAAGCCGGTACGTATGGCAAGCATACTCGCGGATTGTTCAGAGTACATCAGTTCAATAAGCTTGAAATGTACGCCTTTACGACGCCAGAACAAAGCCAAGAAGTGCACGAAACACTACTAGCAATCGAAGAAGAGATTTGGCAGGCGATTGGTATCCCGTATCATGTTATTAATATCGCCAGCGGTGATCTCGGCGCGCCCGCGGCTAAAAAATACGATATCGAGTATTGGTCTCCGGTAGACGGTATCTATCGTGAGATTACAAGCTGTAGTAATTGTACGGATTTCCAGGCACGTAATCTGAATATCCGTGTTCGAAAAAAAGACGGTAGCGTAGAAGTGCTCCATACGCTCAATGGTACGGCCGTTAGCTTGGCGCGTTCACTCGTGGCGGTTATCGAACATTATCAAAACGAAGACGGCACCCTGGCAGTGCCTGAGGTGCTGCGTCCGTATCTTGATGGAAGAGCTGTTCTGTAACTCTTGTCTACCTGATGCATGTGTACTGATAGTGCGAAATAGGCTATAATATGACCATATAGACGGAGGGCAACACCTATGATCAATCGTGTGACTATTACGGGTATTAAGTATGATATTGACGAGTCAACACGGAGGTATGTCGTCAAGAAGATTAGTCGTCTTGATCGTTATTTGCCGCGTCACGCTCGTAAATCAGCGACTGCTGAAGTTTTACTCAAAGAGGTAAATCGAGCGCACGGCAATAAGTATGAAGCCGAGGTTCTTATACGTGTCCCCGGAAAGACGCTGACAGCAAAAGATTCAACAGTCAATATTTTGGCAGCACTTGATATCGTCGAGACAAAACTAGTGTCACAGCTTCATAAGTACAAGCAGAATGCAACCAATCATACTGGTCGTCATGGACTACTCGCTCGGTTTAAGCGTAGCTATGCGCGTGATGCCGCCTAAAAAACTCCGTTTTTTCTTGCAAATAGGCTATAATAAAACATAGTAATTTCAGAATATACTGCAGGAGTAGGGTTTTTCATGGTTAGCAGACAGAAGGTCTTGACGCGAGTGTTCGGTGATCCGCAGAAGCGGACGCTTAAAGGGTTGGAAAAAAAAGTAAACGCTATCAACGCGCTTGCTGAAAAATATCACAAAATGACCAAGCCGGAGCTAAAAAAGCAAACGGTTGAGTTGAAGAAACGATTATCTAAAAAAGGCACGAAGCTAGATGATATCTTGCCAGATGCATTTGCATTGGTGCGTGAAGCAAGTGACCGCGTACTCGGTATGCGTCATTTTGATGTGCAGTTGATTGGTGGTATTGCACTTCATGATGGCAACGTCGCTGAGATGAAGACAGGTGAAGGCAAGACATTGGTGGCGACTTTGCCGACGTACCTCAATGCACTTGAGGAGAAGGGTGTTCATGTCATCACCGTTAACGATTATTTGGCTCAGCGTGATGCTGGCTGGATGGGCGAACTGTATTCTTTTATGGGTATGTCTGTTGGAGTGATTGTTGGAGATGCGTCATTTATTTACGATCAAGACTATGACAATGACAAGCATGACGATCCGCGTATGCGAAAGTTGCGTCCGGTAACACGCAAGGAAGCCTATGCTGCTGATATTACCTACGGCACAAATAATGAATTTGGGTTTGATTATCTCCGCGATAACATGGTGAATGAGCTTGAAGAGGTGCGCCAACGTGAGCTGCATTTTGCGATCGTGGACGAGGTCGACAGTATTTTGATCGATGAAGCGCGGACGCCGCTTATTATTAGTGCTCCAGCTGCCGAGAATCCAGATAGTTATTATCAGTTTGCAAAAATAGCAGCTAAGCTGACTCCAGCGGACTATGTACTTGATGAAAAGCGGCGAACAGTTTCATTAAGCGATGATGGTGTCGATAAGGTTCAAAAGATGCTTGGCATTAAGAACCTGTATAGCCCGGACTATATTCGTTCGGTGTATCATATGGATCAAGCGCTCAAGGCACAAACCATTTTTAAGCGCGATAAAGACTATGTTGTGACGAACGGTGGCGAAGTTGTGATTGTTGACGAACATACAGGTCGCTTGATGCAAGGTCGTCGTTATAACGAAGGTCTGCACCAGGCAATTGAAGCCAAGGAAAATGTACCTGTGCTACAAGAGAGTATGACGTTGGCAACAATCTCATTCCAGAATTATTTCCGCATGTACGGAAAGCTTTCGGGTATGACAGGTACGGCATTTACCGAGGCAGAAGAGTTTCAGCAAATATATAGTCTGGACGTCGTACAGATTCCACCAAATCGTCCTATTGCTCGTGACGACAAGGAAGATCTTATTTTCAAGACAGAAAAAGGTAAGCTCAAGGCTGTGGCTGATGCAATTAAGGGGCATCATGAGGCTGGTCGACCAGTACTGGTTGGTAGTGCATCGATTGCAAAGAACGAGCTGATCGCTAACTACTTGAAAAAAGAGGGCATCAAATACGAAATTCTTAACGCAAAAAATAACGAACGTGAAGCGGCAATTATTGAGCTTGCTGGGGAGAAGGGTGCAATTACACTGGCGACCAACATTGCCGGTCGCGGTACGGACATCAAGCTTGGTGAAGGCGTCAAGGAGCTAGGCGGGTTGGTTGTGATTGGCAGTGAGCGACATGAGTCACGACGTATCGACAATCAGTTGCGTGGACGTGGTGGTCGTCAGGGCGATCCGGGTGAAACGCAGTTTTATGTGTCGACTGAAGATGATTTGATGCGAATTTTCCAGGGTGAACGAATTGCTAAACTGATGGATCGCTTAGGTGTTGATGAAGAGACACCAATACAGAATAAAGCGGTAACAAAAACACTCGAAGCGGCACAAAAACGCGTCGAAGGTTACAACTATGATATGCGCAAAAATGTTGTTCAATATGACAATGTTATCAATCGCCATCGTCGTGTTGTGTATGTGATGCGTCGCAAGATTCTAGAAGGTGATAATATCAAACCAGAAATCGAGCGCTTGATTGATGCGAAGTTAAAAGAGCTTACTTACGTGCCAGCAAAGAACAATCCACGGTTTCACGATGCTTTTGAGGCCGCATTTCACATTGGTGACAAGAAGATTGCAGAGATTGGTGCGGAAAAACGCGATAAGACACGCTTTGAAATAGCGCGTAAGTATGTGATGGAGCTCTACGCCGACAAGGAAAAAGAGTTAACAGCGGATGTTATGCGTAAAGTTGAACGTGAGGTGTACTTGCAGGTGCTTGATACGCTTTGGATGCAGCATCTTGAAAATATGCAGCATCTTCGTGAAGGTATTCACTGGCGTTCGGTTGGGCAGCGCGATCCATTGGTTGAGTATCGTTCAGAGAGTCAAAAACTCTTTGATAGCCTGCAGGCAACGTTGCGAGACGAGATTGTTAATGCAATCACTCATGTTCATGCGACTGATGTACGAACGATCACTGACGAGGAGCACGATACTGAACTCACACGTCTCGCGGAGCATGCTGTTGAGCGTGGTGTGAACGAGATTACAAGTGGTCAGGCGAGTCGCGATGAAGAGTTTTCATCAGCGAAAAAGCAGCCTAGCGAAAGCAAAACAAAAAATATCGCTCGCAAAAAGAAGAAGGCGCAGCGACAAAATCGCAAAAAGAATCGAAAATAGCATGAAACATACAGTCGAAGAAGTGCGGTTAAAAAATGGTGCCCGTGGGTTGTTGATTGATATCCCTGGCGCGACAGTAATGAGTTTTCAGTTTCAGTTTCGAGCGGGTAATCGTTATGTTGCAAGCAAAGATATTTACGAAGCTGCACATATTATGGAGCATATGGCGTTTGGTGCAAACGCTCGGTTCAGAGATGAACATGAGTTTGAAGCTGAGTTTACGAAAAATGGTGCTTACCATAATGCGTTTACGAGTGATTTGAGTATGGTGTATATCGCTGATTGTGCAGATTTTGAGTGGGAGCGAATTTTTGATTTACAGCGCGTGTCGATTTGTCAGCCCCGGTTTAATAATACTGAGCTTGAAGCAGAAAAAGGCAACGTACGAAGTGAGCTAACTGGCTATTTGAATAATCATAATCGTGTATTATGGCCAAAAGTTCAACAGCTTCTCGGTGAGGATGTGCTGACGTTTAATCAACGACTCAAAACAATCCCACATGTGACCCTTAAGGATATAAAGGAGCACCATCGGCGGACCCATACCGCAAGCAATATGCGCTTTGTGATTGCGGGTAAGTTGCAGGGGCGCAAAAGTGAGATCAAGCGTCAGCTAGAAGAGTGGGAATTGCCCGAGGGTGAGCGCTTTGACGCTCCACGCGATGAGTTTAAGTCAGGTAACCCAACACTTATTCGTCGTAAGGAAGCATCTAATCTAACCTTTGCATGGTCGATGATTGTGCCTCGTGAACTGTCTGACGAAGAGTCTGACGCCATGAACTGCCTTGACCATATCTTGACCGGTACAATGCATTCCCGTATTTATGGTGCGGCACGCAAGAAGGGTTTGGCGTACGGCATGTTTAGCGATACAAGTGTCGGTTTTCATGATTCGTCATGGGATTTTGGCGGTCAAGTAAATCTTGATACAGCAGGTGCTTTATTTGATGTGATCGTGCGTGAACTCAAGCATGTGATGGATGGTAAGATTACGCAAGCCGAAATCGATACAGCAAAATCATATGCGCTTGGTCGACATCAGATGGGCGCGCAGACTGTCTCGCAGATTAGTAATTTTTATACGAGTCGGTACTTTGCTGATGGTGTCGTGAAGGATTATGAAAAAGTACCTGATTCGATCAAGAATACTGATCGAGAATGTATGATTGAAACTGCACGCGAGTTTATAGATCATAACATCAGTGTATTGGCTGGGGTTAGTAGTGGTGAGCGAGGCGAAATCATTGATTTAAATGACAAGCTGGCGACATTGTTCGAAAAAGCTTAAACTTGATATATGAACATTGCGATTCTTGGATATGGCATCGAAGGTGAAAGCGTCTATAGGTATTACTCTGCAAAATTTCCTGATGCTCGGTTTGTCGCATACGATAACAATTTGGAGCCAAAAAATACACTACCGGACGGCGTGGAGTTTATTGGCGGTGTCAAAGATTTTAAAGGAATCGTCGCTGACTTAGCAGTTAAGACACCAGCAATCGCGCCTTGGGATATCGAAGTGACAGGTGAGGTAACAACGATGACGCGTGAGTTTATCAAGCAGTGTCCAGCTCCGATTATTGGTATAACTGGTACAAAGGGTAAGGGGACGGTTGCGAGTTTGGTGCAATCTATTCTCGATGCGGCAGGTAAAAAAACATGGCTTGTCGGCAATATTGGTGTCGGTGCATTTGATGTACTCGATCAAATTGGTCCAGAGGATATCGTTATTTATGAACTGAGTAGTTTTCAACTTTGGGATCTTGATGTGAGTCCACACATAGCAGTAGTATTGGGAATTGAACCCGAGCACCTCGACATTCATCGTGATATGAACGATTATGTCGCTGCAAAAACACACATAGCTGCCCATCAGAAAACGGGAGATGCGGTTATTTATCTTGCGAATAACAAATACACTCAAATGGTTGCAGATCAGTCGGTTGCGGAGTCGATTCCGTACCCACATAGTATCGGTGCGCATGTGCAAGGCGGAACATTTTTTTATGGCAACCAGGCTCTTTGCTCGACTGACGAATTGAAATTACCCGGTGTTCATAATCAGCTCAATGCATGCGCTGCAATTACTGCTGTGCGATCATGGGTGCAGGATGGGTCTGTTATTACTCGGGGCCTAGCCGGATTTACCGGTTTGCCACACCGGCTTCGATTTGTGCGCGAGGTGGCTGGAGTGCAGTATTACGATGATAGCATCGCGACGACTCCCGGGAGTGCTATAGCTGCACTTGCGGCTTTTGAGCAACCGAAACTTATTATTTTGGGAGGCTCATATAAGGGTGCGCAATATGATGAATTGGCGGAAGCAGTTGCTGGATCTTCTATTCGACACGTACTTCTGATAGGCGATGAAGCGACAAAAATTCAGACAAGCCTTGAGCTCAGTGGTGTGCATGAGTTTACAAATCTCGGTAGTGATGTATCGATGAGACAGATAGTCGATGAGGCGCAGCAGCGCACACAGTCGGGTGATGTGGTTATTCTTAGTCCAGCTTGTGCTAGTTTTGGTATGTTTACGAGCTACGCTGATCGAGGAGATCAGTTTATCGCGGCAGTTCAGCGCTTATAGAAAGTAGCTGATCAAGACGGGCAACGATTGCATCTGATGGTTCGAGTACACGAATATGTCGGCCAGCAGCTGCTTGGATGCGATCTTTGACCCAATGGTAGTGCGTACAGCCAAGTACGATTACATCGGCTTTCCAACGATGCAATTCGTCGACTACACCTCGAATATCGATATCGTCGGCTTGTCCACGTTCAATTTGACTTGCCCAAGTGCTACAGTCTGGTTCGATTACAGTCACTCTGTGTGTCCAGGTGCGTTTGAGTTGAGCGTAGCGATGGCTGGCAAGCGTACCGGGTGTAGCGAGTACGGCAATAGTGCCTGTTTTTGTAAGCTTTGATGCAGGCTTGAGCATAGGTTCGATACCGACAAAGTGTACGAATGGATGCGCTGCTCGAAGATCAGCGATAGCGTTTGTGGTAGCGGTATTGCAGGCAATGACGATTGCATCACACTGTGCTTCAATGAGCGGCTGCACGGCTGCAAGCGTGAGGCGTACGATATCGGCACGACGCTTGAGACCGTAGGGTATATTGCTACTGTCGTTAACAAAAATCACTTCAACATCAGGAAATAATCTCGTGATCTTATCGGCTACCGTTTGGCCGCCGATTCCTGAATCGAAAACACCAATTTTTGTCATAGTCATATCAAGTGTAGCACGAGTATACTGTACAATAGAGACATGCAATCATTGGAGAAGCGGATAGTCGCACTAAAAAGCGACGTAGCTACCGCTTATAATCAGCTTGATATAGATAGTAAGGCAGGTCAGTTGGAGCAACTCGAAGCTGAACTTGCTATACCAGAAATTTGGAACAATCCAGCTAGCGCACAAGCAAAGAGCAAGCAGCAAGCGGCTTTAGCTGCTATGGTAGAGCCATGGCAGACACTTCGAGCGCAGGTAGCTGACATCGAAGAGCTTTTGGCGTTGGGCGACGATAGTTTGGCGGTAGAGTTTGACGGACAGATTAGCGCATTGGAGACAGAGCTTCAGGAGCGCAAGAAAGAACTGTTGTTTAACGGAAAATATGATGATCACAATACGATATTACGTATTAGTGCGGGCGTGGGTGGTACAGATGCGCAAGATTTTGCCGAAATGCTTGAACGTATGTATCTTCGTTGGGCAGAGCGAGCGAATATGGAGGTTGCACAAGTTGAGCGCTCGACAGGCGAAGAGGCAGGCCTCAAGACAAGTGTTTTTGAAGTGAGCGGTGCCTACGCGTATGGCAAGTTGCGCGGTGAAAATGGCGTTCATCGACTGGTGCGACTAAGCCCCTTTAATAGTGACAATCTGCGACAGACGAGTTTCGCACTCGTAGAGGTATTGCCGCAAATTGATACGCCCGATAAGGTAGTGATCGACGACAAGGATATCAAGATTGACGTGTATCGCGCCGGTGGTCATGGCGGTCAAAGTGTCAATACAACCGATAGTGCCGTGCGTGTGACGCATGTACCAACTGGCATAGTGGTGGCGATTCAGAATGAACGCTCTCAGCTGCAAAATCGCGAGACGGCAATGCGGATTTTACGCTCAAAGCTCGCGCAATTGCAACTTGAACAGCATGCCGAGAGTGTCGCAGAACTCCGCGCGGGTGAATCGGCTAACTGGGGCTCGCAGATTCGTAACTATGTGTTGCATCCGTATACGCTTGTGAAAGATACGCGGACAAAATACGAAGAGAAAGATCCGTCTGCAGTGCTTGATGGCAAGATCGATGGTTTTATAGCGGCCTATCTTGAGTCTCAGCTGAGCTAGTATTGTCAGTAAGATTTGCAGACGACACTTCAATTTACCAATATATAGCTTATGCTATAATATGCATAGTAATGATTCTGTTAGATAGGGTAACTAAGACTTACGGCAAGACTGCAAAGCCGGCGCTCAACCGCGTCAGTTTGCACGTGGAGCCGAAAGAATTTGTGATTATTGTAGGAACAAGTGGCGCTGGCAAGTCGACACTGCTTAAATTGTTAACGCGAGAAGAGAAGCCTTCAAGCGGCAAGATCGTTGTTGGTGGTATCGACTACGACCTACTCAAAGACAAGCATATTCCGCTTCTTCGGCGCAAAATTGGTGTCGTGTTCCAGGATTTTAAGCTTTTGCCACAGCGCACGGTATTTGAAAATGTTGCGTTTGCGCTAGAGATTGCCGGTATGACTAGCCGCGAAATCAAAAACACTGTCCCGAAAGTAATTGAGCTAGTTGGCTTGAGCGGTAAAGAAAAAGCCTTTCCTCACCAGCTGTCTGGCGGTGAGCGTCAGCGTGTTGCTATTGCGCGAGCGATTGTGCGCCAGCCAAAAATTTTGATTGCCGACGAGCCTACTGGTAATCTCGACCCAAAACACAGCTGGGATATTGTGCGTTTGCTTGAGAAAATCAATAAATACGGCACAACAGTACTGCTCACAACGCATAACGTCGAAATTGTTAATAAGCTGAAGCGCCGCGTAATTACAATGGAGCACGGCAAGATTACGAGCGATCAGGCGCAGGGCAGCTACCGTCAATTTGGAGGCAAGGATAAGTAATGGCACGACGTAAGAACGCGGAGCCAAAAGCGCTCGCACAAACAAAGAAGACAAGGCGCAAATGGCTGACGTTTGTACGCATGTGTCGCTATGGTATCAACAATTTTAGCCGCAACCTGTGGCTAACTGTTGCTGCGACTGCTGTAATGACAATTACGCTTATTATCATTTTTATTACATTGGCAGCTCGACAGACACTGGTAGATACGGTTGCGACAATACGCGATAGGGTAGACATGTCGATTTATGTTATGACAGACACTACGGCCGATGATGCCAAGGCGATCCAAAAAGAGATTGAGAAGCTTCCGACTGTAAAAGCAGTGACCTATGTTAGTCCGCAGCAAGCTCGTGAGAGTTTTGCGCAGCAAAACAAAACAGATAACAATACGCTCGAGGCCCTTAACGAGGCAACCAACAAGTTGCCGGGTACATTCCGTGTCAATGTTGTCGATATCAATGATCCGTCGGAGCTTGACCAGTTTGTCAAGACGAACGAATTATATAAGGAGCACGCCGACCCGAGTCGTGCAGCATCATTTAGTGGCGAGCGTCGCACAGCTATTCAAAATATTGGTCGCTGGGTGCAGTTTGCTGAACGAGCTGGCATAGCCGCAAGTATTGTATTTGTCGTTATATCTTCACTGATTGTGTTCAATACTATTCGCATGGCGATTTTCAACCGCAAAGAAGAGATTCAGATGATGAAACTTATCGGTGCTGACCGTAGCTTTATAAGGGGGCCGTTTATTGTTGAGGCGGTAGTATATGGCTTTATTGCAGCAATACTGGCGACAGTGCTTGGCGTCAGCGCACTTTACGCAGCCAAGGACAAGTTACTAAGCTACGAAGTTGCTATTAGTGGCACGGTTGAGGTAGTGACAGTATATGCGGGCCTTGTCTTGCTGGGCATGATTGTGATGGGTGCAGCAATTGGAATTATCTCTTCGCTATTGGCTACACGCAAATATCTCAAGATTTAACTACAGAACGATAACATAAATGAAGGGCGCTTTGCGCCGGAGGTTGCATGGAGCAGCGATTTATTAAAAAATCGCAACAACAGCATAAACAGACACGCGTCACGAAAGTTTTAAAGATACCTAGACAAATCATCACGCTTATGCTACACTCAAAAGCAGTGAAACGAATGTCCACCACGCCAGTTTCCGGTCATACACACGTCGCCAAAAGGCTAGTACTTGGAGCGACGGTAGTGCTGTTTTTGGTTGCATCTCTTGTACAGATGAGTCCAATAGCGCGCGCCGACGATTATGATCGGCGGATTGCTGAAATTCAGGGACAAATCAACGCTTACCAAGCAGAAGCGGGTAAGTTTAGTGAAAAAGCCCAAACGCTTCAAGCTGAACTCGATGCGCTTGTAAATCAAAAAAATATTATACAGTCTCAGATTGATCTTAAGCAGGCGGAGCACGACAAGCTGGTCGCACAAATCGCAGAAAACGAAAAGAAAATTGGTGAAAACCAAGATGCGTTAGGTACAACTATCGCTGATCTCTACGTATCAAGTGACATCTCATCACTCGAGATGCTGGCAAGTAGTAGTAATATTTCTGAGTATGTCGACAAAGAGTCGTATCGAAACGCGATTAGAGATACGTTAACCGCAACAATTGCGGATACGAAAAAGCGTAAAAAGGAGCTTGAAGTCCAGCAGCAAGAGGTAACTCGTGTGATGGCTGAGCAAAGATTTGCACGTGATGAACTGGCCGCAAAAGAAGCGCAACAGGCAAATCTTGTCGCACAGACACGCGGTGAAGAAGCAGCGTATCGCAAGCTTGTTGGTGAGCGTGAAGGTCAGAAACTTGCCTTGCAGCGTGAACAGCAGGCAGCTATCGAGGCAGCGATGCGTCGAAATGGTGGACTTGTCAACGTACTACCAGGCGATCCCAACAAGGGTGGCTACCCATGGGAAGCTGGTTGCTGGGTAGATGCAAATGCATGGTCTCACGGTGGTGCAGGTGGTAACGGTACTGATCCGCTCGGCTACGGCTGCCGACAATGTGTCAGCTATACGGGCTGGAAGGTTGGTGAGCGAACAGGTAATTTCCCACGTTATTGGGGCAATGCAAATATGTGGCCAGCGAGCGCACGTGCTGCGGGTTATCAAACAGGTAGTACTCCTCGGGCCAACTCTGTCGGTGTTATCTCGGCTGGAACTTACGGTCACGTTGTATGGGTTGAGGACGTGCATGGTGACGGAACAGTCACGGTGAGTCAATATAACTATTACAATGCTGGCGGTCCTGGCTGGGGTCACTATAGTAAGATGCGGGTGAGTGCCTGGACTTACGATACGTACATCTACTTCTAACAATCCGTTCGTATTTATCTTTGTCCTTACGCTTATGTCGGGTATAATAGTGTGAAGTGACGAGACATGTAACACAAAAAAAGTGGAACTTTACCCCAAGTACGTTCGTACTTATTGCGAGTCTGATTTTTATTATTGGCTATGCTGCCGGTACTCGTAACGATCAAATTATCGGTACACTTGGGCCTGCTGTAGGCCTCAAGGTCGAGTCGGGTACGTTGGATCTTGCTAGTGTGCAGACAACCTATCGGCAGCTAAAATTGCATTTTGATGGCGAGCTTGATACGCAAGCTTTGGTCAATGGCGCGAGTCGAGGTGTCGTCTCGGCGGCTGGCGACGATTATACGGTCTATATGGATCGTGAAGAGGCAGATGAGTTTAACAAAGATCTTAACGGTGATATTGGTGGCGGGATTGGTGCAGAAATAGGTAATCGCAATCAGCGGCCAACTATTATTCGTGCACTAAGTGGTACACCTGCTGAGCGAGCGGGGGTGCAGGCGGGCGATATTATACTAGGTGTCAATGATCAGCCAACAGATGGCTGGTCGGTGAGTGACACTGTGAGTAAGATTCGAGGCGATATTGGCACAACCGTGAAGCTAACAGTGCTTCGGAATGGTGAAGCCAAAGAGATGACAATTACGCGTGAACAAATTACTTCGCCAAGTGTCGAGCATAAGATTCAAGACAATATAGGTATACTGACGATTCGACGATTCGACGATTCGACGACTGATGCTGCACGTGTTGCTGCCAAAGAATTTACGCAGGCGAAAGTAAAGGGTGTGGTGCTGGATATGCGTGGCAATGGCGGCGGTCTTTTGAGCGCTGCGCAGGAGATTTCAGGATTGTGGCTGAGAGATAAGGTGGTCGTGAGCGAACGTGCGCACGGTCAGGTGATCGATGAGCTAAAATCTGGAGGTAATCCGCTACTTGAAGGCATAAAGACGGTTGTGCTGATTAATAGCGGCAGTGCGAGTGCGAGTGAGATTGTAGCGGGTGCCCTCAAGGAGCATGGCGTCGCAACACTGATTGGCGAAAAGACATTTGGAAAAGGTAGTGTGCAGCGATTGATAAATCTTAATGATGGTTCGGTGCTCAAGGTAACGGTTGCGCGCTGGTATACGCCAAAAGGTAACAATATCAATAAAGAGGGGGTTGCACCGCATGAGAAAGTCGAGCTGACAGCTGACGATGCAAATGCCGGGCGTGACCCTCAGCTCGAAGCGGGAATCGAGAAATTGCGCTAGTAGACGGAATGTCGGCTCTGTAGTACTATAAGCATATGCAAGACGAACCGCAAAAAAAGAAAATCCTCCTTGTCGAAGACGACGTCGCGCTCGCAGCCGTATATCGGTCGCGTCTAGAGCTCGAAAATTTTGAAACTTACGAAGTTAATGACGGAGATCAGGCGCTGCAGGCGGCCAAAGATTTCAAGCCAGATTTGATATTGCTCGATGCTATGATGCCAAAAATTAGCGGCTTTGATGTGCTTGATATTTTACGCAACACTCCCGAGACAGCAAATATTCGAGTAGTGATGCTGACAGCACTGAGCCAGTCAAAAGATAAAGAGCGTGCCGAAGCACTAGGTGCCGACGATTATCTCGTCAAATCACAGGTGGTGATTGGTGACGTTGTTGATCGCGTCAAGCACCATCTTGGTATGTCCTAGTGATTAGCGTCGAGAATAAAAAATCAAGCTACCAACCGGTAGCTTGATTTTTTATAATGTTTATGCTATTATATACAATTAGAAATATAATAATTATGAACAATAACCTCCCACCGAGTCCCTTTGGCGTCGGCACTGTATATACCGGTAAGACTGAACATGTAGTATCGCCAGAACAGCACGATGCTTTTCGTAGGCGTGAGGTGGGTGGCGAAGCATTGCGATCAGCGGCCGTCTTGCCTCCGCCTCGTATCTGGCGGCCCCAGGAGCATTTTTCTCCTGAAGTCGAGCGACGTCAGTACTTGGAAAAGATACTGAGATTCCCTCGTCCCGAAGATTACGATCAAGATTATGAAGAAGGATATGATGTTCGTACACAAGTAACTGAAAAAAGTGCTGCACATGCCGCCGAGGTATATCAGTGGGCGAGTCAAGATATCAAAGATATTATCGACAAGTATAATGAAGTTGATAGTGGTCAAGACGCGGCAGCGCTACTTCGTGCAAATGATCAGTTGCGAATTGAACTTGGTCTTCATATACTTCAAAAATTCGAACATACCAAGGGTCTACCGGAGCGTGTAGAGAATAATTTTGCCAATGTGCTCAAGAGTCCGAATCATACAAAAGGGTATAACGGAGAACGTTTTGAGAGTAGGGACTACGCAACGTTACTCGCGTTAGCAATGCTTGATGGTACGTTTCGTGCTCCAAGATGGAGCAATAATGATGCTGCTCAACATCGTATAGGTGCTGAGTTGGTGCTTGGTATATATCAAAAACATCTCTACGCGAACGATAGAGATGTTTCCGTATAAGTATAGTTAAGGATTAACTATTTGACGCTGATTTGCGTTCGAGGGTTGGTTTTGCCGGTAAATTTGGTCTTTTTAACCTTGGCAAATTCGACAACGCCATCAATCGCGGCATGAATAGTGAAATTGCGGCTGATATATGTACCTGGGCCTGCAATCTTGGTAGCGCCAGTTTGGCGGACGAGTACTTCGCCAGCGCGAACTGTTTGGCCACCAAAGCGCTTCACACCGAGACGTTGGCCAGCGTTGTTGTGGATGTTCTTACTTGAACCACCTGCTTTGACTTTTGACACGGTAACTCCTTAGTTGCTATTAACAATCTGAATCATTGTAGCGAAAAAAACTTGATTCGTCAACCCCTGTGGGCGGTTTCGTAAAACTTCTATTTATCACTGGCAAGGATAAGCGTGATTTGTTACAGTAGGGGTAACACCGAAGCATTACCGTCATTCGTCAAGACGAAAACAAACAAGGTAAGGAGTGTCGATGTCGCACATTAAACGATATCTTCTTGCAGCGGCGATAGCTGTAACTTCTCCTGTACTTGGAGGATCGGCATTCGCCAATGAGCCAGAGCAGATCGTGGAGGATAGTCAGTCTGTAGAGATCGCCTATGTTCCACCTCGAATCGATCCAAGTACGCTGCACGGTGAGATTCCGAATACTCATCCGACGCAAAAGTGTATCACGCTCGGTGCAGGCGAGCATTTTGCGTTGCACTTTGCGACATTTGTCCGACAGATCGATTCGCGACTGAATGATGAGGAGATCGAGCGGATTGTTGATCACCTAAGCCAAAGCCTCGAGGGGCAAGGTACGGGTGTCAGTTCTCGGGAGCTTAGCCCTGGAGTGAGTGCATGCGTCATGTACGCTTCGGCTGCGACGCGCATCGCGAGCGATGTCGCATCATGGAGCTTGTATCTAGGCAAGTACTCCGGCATCCTGCAAGATGATGAGTAGGCAGCTATGCCTAGTGTTACAGGCTAAAAATAGTCGATATCCCGCACGTGCGAGCAGTGTTTGCGCGTGCGGGATATCAACAACACAGAACGTATCTCAACATAAAAAGCTCTTCGTAACAGAGAGCTTTTTATGTTGAGTGAACTATATTTTTTCGAGGACTAGTAGCTCTCGTCCAACAATTTGATCTTCGCGATAGTAGAGTAAATCTTTTGTGTCTATATTTTTGAAAGCGTGTTGACGGTAGCCGAGCTGATCAAGTTTTTTAATCAGCGGCAGGTGAGTAAAGTTGCCGTGGCCATCGTTCCAGGCTGGTACTGCGACACAAAGCGGTGTGCCAGGTGCGATTTGATCACCGATATTTTTAAGGAATTCGCTAATAATGTGATCACAGTTGCCGCGTACTTGCACAAGTTTTTCGGCAGATGGCGGGGCGCTAAATGGTTGACCAAGATAGGTTTCACAAACAACTGCGTTGACTGGTTGCGACCAAATCGTGTTCATGGCATCGCCCTGGGCGATATCATGATCGGGTGCAACGTTGTATTTTGCCACGAGCCAGTCCATGTTGCGGCGCGAATAGTCGACCATTTTTTCTGATAAATCAGTGCCGTAAGTGATGTGGCCAAGTAGGGCTGCTTCTTGGAGTACGACCCCAGTACCGCAGAATGGATCGAGTATGCGCATTGCATCGGTAGTCTCGGGTTTGTTCGAGATTGCAAGATTAATCATGATGGTTGCAAGTTTTGGAGGAAGCATGCCAACAAAAGCATCGCGGGCAGGACGCTCTTGGTCGCGGCGGGCAAGGGCGGTGATGTTTTGTGAGCCGGTGCTCTCGGCGATGATGACTTTGCCTCCTCGGCCTCTGACGACAAGCAGCTCTACTTTGTTGTTGGCAAGCCCGAGCTTGTTATGATGGGCTGTCGCGGTACTTAATGCGATTTGTTCGTTAGGAATGAGTCGCAAGCTGACACCCTTTTGTTTGAGCTGTGACTTGAGTAAGATTCCGGTGCGTTGGACGTCGCGAGGTGAGGCTTTGAAGCCGTAGGCACTGATGCCAAGTGTGATCTTGCCTTGCGCAGATGACCAAGCTGAGGTGTAGGCGCGAACGATTTCTGTGCTTGCTTTTCGCCAATCAGCACCAGAAAGTTCGGCCACGATACGACCAGCTTTGATGGTGCCGCCAAGTCGTTGAATGTTAAAATCTGTCGCTGTAACAGTGGCGGCATCGTGAGCAAACCAGCTCACATCACCAAAGGTACGTTCGAGTTCTGCTATGCCGATAGCTGGCTGTCTGCCGAGGAGTGCAATATAACGCATTCTTTCAGTATAGAGCAGGGATATTTTAATAGCCATATTTGAATAGCCACGTTATACTAAAAATATGTCTTTTCGTGTTTGGTTGAGTATCGCGACAGCAATACTATTGATTGCTATCTTATATCTGTCACGACACGAGCTGGTGCGCGCCTGGGAGCTGATGGGGCAGGTAAATCTGTGGGTGCTCCTTCTTTTGATTCCAGGTCAAATTCTTGTTTATTACGCTAATGGTGAGATGATTTTTTCGTATCTTCGAGGCAAAGGCAATATCAAGGATGTCTCGCGCGGTGAGCTAATACGAGTGGCGCTTGAGGGAAATTTTGTTAATCATGTCTTGCCGAGTGGTGGCGTTAGTGGCGTGTCGTATTTGTCGTGGCGACTCAAACATCTCGGCGTGCCAGTGGGTAGGGCGACAATGGCTCAGGTGGTGAGGTATGTTGTGGGCTTTGTTGCATTTGCCGTACTACTTCTCGTTGCGCTGATTGCCGTGACGGTCGACGGCGAACTTAATCGTTGGATTATATTGGCGAGCTCATCTCTTTTTGGCAGTATTATCGTCACTATCGTGGCAGTAATATTCTTGTTGAGTAGCAAGCGACGTACAGTTATTTTTGGTGATTGGCTGTATCGTACGTTTAATCTCGTGACACGACGTGTGACATTTGGGCGTAAGCGCAAGCTGATTGGGCAGGATATTATTGAGGGGTTTCTAGATGACATGCATCACGATTATGTGGCGCTTCGTCATGAAAAAGAGTTACTCAAGAAGCCATTTATTTGGGGACTTATATTTACATTGACTGATGCTGCACTATTCATGATTACGTTTTGGGCGCTTGGACAATTTTTTAATCCAGCACCAATACTTATCGCTTATGGTGTTGCGGCAATGGCGGGCTTTTTTGTACTTACACCAGGAGGCGCAGGGGCTTACGAGGCTATCATGGTAGCGCTCTTGGCGTTTGCCGGTATACCGGGAGGTGTGGCGATTGCGGGTGTATTACTGACAAGGGTTATATTGCTACTGGGAACAATTATATTTGGTTATGTGTTTTATCAGCATGCGCTGACAAAATATGGGAGCAAGCGTCGTGCCGCCAAAGCTGAGCGTCAGTGATTTTATCGCCATCACAAATCAGACGCTAGAGTATGCGTATCCACTGATTGAGATAGAAGGAGAGGTAGCAAGCTTTAAGGTTAACCAGGGTAAATATGTTTTTTTCGACTTGAAAGATACAGGAGCAAGTGTTGGCTGCTTCATGATGGTGTTTCAGCTTCGAGTACCTATTGAGGATGGTATGAAAGTGGTCGTGACGGCAACACCAAAACTCACTCAGTGGGGCAAATTTAGTCTCACGGTGAAGTCGATTCGACCAAGTGGCGAGGGAAGTCTCAAAAAAAGTTTCGAGCTATTAAAAGCGAAACTAGATAAAGAAGGGTTGTTTGCGCCTGAGCGTAAGAGGATATTGCCGGCAATGCCGCGTCATGTCGCGGTTATTAGTAGTCCGCAAGCGGCAGGCTATGCTGATTTCATAAAGATTGTTGGTGATCGTTGGGGTGGACTTAAGATTGATGTAGCGGCAGTGACAGTGCAGGGCGCTGATGCACCAGATCAAATAATTCGTGCGCTAAAGTATTTCAATCAACAAGAAGAGCTTCCTGAAGTGATTGTTATTGTTCGGGGTGGTGGCAGTGCGGATGATTTGGCTGCATTTAACGATGAGCAGCTAGTGAGGGCTGTAGCAGAGAGTCGCGTGCCGACACTGACAGGTATCGGCCATGAGATAGATGAATCACTCGTAGATTTTGCTGCTGATATACGCGCGGCGACACCAAGTAATGCCGCACAACTGCTTGTGCCTGATCGAAACGATGTACTGCGCGGCGTACGCCTGCAGATTCAGTCTGTATTGCCGCATGTATCGCGTGAGGTATCGCGCTACCGCGAACAGGTGGCAGTTCGTATCGAAGAGGCTATCGGCATGACTAGCGGACAGATAGGGCGCTACCGCGAACAGGTGGCGAATGTGCGTAAATTATTGACGCAACTTGATCCGGCAAGAGTGCTTGAGCGAGGGTATGCGTTGATGCGAGGCAAGTTGAGTGTGGGCGAGGTGATAGATATTGAAGTAAGAGACGCTATAATAAAAGCAAGGATAGAATCATATGAGCACAAGTAATAATAAGCTGACAATTCGCAAAAAACTATCACAATTAGATGAGCTAGTGGCTTGGTTTGATAGTGATGATTTTCAGCTTGAAGAAGCAAGTATCAAGCTCAAGGAAGCGAACAGGTTGGCTGTCGAAATTGAACATGATTTAGAAGGTGTTGAAAACGAAATTACAATCGTAAAGCAATCCTTCTCGACTGACGAGTCGTAATGAGTTGGTGGCTATGGCTGCTTTTTGTGACTGTGCTACTTTTTGGCTTTGTTGTGTTTCGTGGGGCGCCGTATGTGCCGACAAAGCGCCGGGTGCTTGAGCGTGCGTTTGATACGCTTTATCCGATAGGCAAGGCCGACCTTTTGGTTGACATAGGTTGTGGTGATGGTGTCGTTTTACGTGCAGCGGCAGCGCGTGGTGCTCAGGCGGTTGGCTATGAGCTCAATCCGTTGCTTTATGTGATTGCCAGGTTTATTTCGCGGAGTCCATTGATACAGGTGCGACTGGCAGATTTTTGGCATGTGCACTTGCCACGAGAAACGACAGTTGTCTATACGTTTGGCGAGTCACGTGACATCGCAAAGATGTATGCTTTGGTAGAAAGAACAGCGCTTGCAAACGATAGTACAATTCATTTTATTAGTTTTGGGTTTGCAGTGCCTGGCAAAAAAGAAATTAAACACGACGGCAGCTTTTATTTGTACAGAGTAGTGCCTTTACAGACTGCTCAAGCATAAGTATAATGTCCGCATGACACGTCATCAACATCTTCATCACGAGCGCGGCGCCGTATCGGGCCTGCTGGTCGCCGTTATAGCGCTGAGTATTCTTGTGCTTGGCCTAGGGTCATTTTCTATCTGGGCTTATGTTTCATATAGCGAGGCAGATAGTGATTTGCAGGATAAAATCGCTGTTGCCGTTGCGCAGGCTCGCGATGAAAAAGGCGATGAAATGGAAGATAAGTTTGCTGAAAGAGAAAAGCAGCCAAACTATACATTTGTTGCTCCTGATGATTATTGCGGCTTACGCTTTAATTACCCAAAAACCTGGAGTGCGCATGAGTCGGAGGAGATTGCTAACGGGGGCACATACCGCGCTTACTTGCACCCAAAGCTTGTGCCGCCAATCAGTAACACGCGTCAATTTGCGCTACGGGTAACTATTGAGCAAAAAGATTATGACAATGTTTTAAGTCAGTATCAAAGTTTGGTGCAAAAAGGCGATCTTAAGCAATCTGCCGCTTCGTCTGAAGGTAATTCGGGTGCTCGTTTGACAGGTAACTTCAACAAAAATATTCGAGGTGATTCAGTGCTTTTCCGTTGTCGCGACAAGACTATCACTATCCGTACCGATGCTGATAGCTTCAAGAATGATTTTGAAGCTATCATCCGAACTATTGATTTCAACGCCTAGTCTGCTTGTCGGGCTCTCCATGCTACACTAGAAGTAGTCTATGAGGAGTGACGAAAGAGGGAATATGGATCAGGCTGGCTCTGCTATCTACGATGGACTGCCGAATGGTATTGTTGGTGCGTCAGCGAGTGAGCTGCAGGTGCCTCTATCACTTATTCGACAACTGAGCTTGGCGCTTGAAGATATGTCATTGCCTGAAGGTGAGCGTCGACAGTTAGCAGAACGTTTGACACTTACAGTCGAACGTATGTTGCGCCTAACACAGAATCTACGTGTCGATTACCGTACGCAAAGTATGCTCAATCTAGAGCCAGTGAATCCTATGACGATCTGTCAGGAGGTGGTATATGAGTTAACTCCTTTGTTTAGAGCGCATGGACGCACACTTGTGGCTCGTCCGCGCAATAAGTCATTATTAATGGTGGCAGACCGTCTGTTATTGCGCCAACTATTGCTTGGTTTTGTTGATAATGCGCTTCATTATGGCTCTGACGAACGTCCAGTTCAGCTTGTTGTCGGTGGTCGTGGTAATAAGGTGCGTGTGGGTGTGCGTGATTACGGTCCTGCGGTGGCGACAGATGTATTGATGCGACTCGATGAGCGGATTGCTCGACAGTCGCAAGTTTTGATAGCTCGTCGTCCGCGAGCAAGTGGAGTGAATTTGGCTATTGCTCGACAATTAGCCGAAATGATGGGGGGCAGTGCTGGTGTTGTGCGTCACCGTGATGGCGCAACGTTTTATGTCGATATGAATCTATCGGGACAAATGAGTCTGCTATGACGCGTGTGCTGATAGTCGAAGATGAAACGTGGCTTGGTGAACGATTTGAGCGAGTGTTGCGTCAAGAAGGTTTTATGCCAATATTGACCTCGAATGTGTATAGTGCGATTGATTTAATTGATAGCGAAAAGCCCTCGGTTGTTATTATGAGCCTATTACTGAGTGGCGCGAGTGGTATTGGCCTACTACATGAATTACAGAGCTATGTTGATACTGCCAGAACACCGGTTGTCGTTTATGGTAGTGCGCAATTATCTCTTACGGCTGATGAGTTGGAGCCATATGGGGTTCGCCGCCTTTTGGATGCGACGACAGTGAAGCCGCAGGATCTCGTGGCGGCTGTTCGGAGCGTTCTCGCATGAAAGCGGGTACTCATCGTACGCGCGCAGTTGTGTTGCGACGGACAAATTACGGTGAGGCAGATCGCATACTAGACTTACTGACACCCGATGGACGTATGAGTGTGATGGCGCGTGGTGTGCGCAAAGAAAAATCAAAACTTGCTGGTGGTATCGAGTTGTTTGCGGTGTGCGATGTTGTCATTGGACGTGGCAGAGGTGACTTGGGTGTACTGATGTCAGCCCGGCTAGTGGCATTTTATCGACATATCCTCGAAGACTACGATAGGACGCAGTTTGCGTACGAAACACTAGCTCAGATTGCTAAGATGAGCAATGACCTAGACGAAGTCGCTTGGTACGATATCGCTGCCGAGGTACTTGCTGGACTTGATGTTTTGAGCGTGCCGCTACCACTTATCCAGACGTGGTTTTATGTGCGAGTAAGTGTATTGCTTGGCGAGGAGCTGAGTGTGACTCGAGACGTCAAGGGAGAGAAGCTAAAAGCAGAGACGGCCTATCGTTACGACAGCACCGAAAAGGCGTTTGTCGAAGATATTCGAGGTAGTGTGACGGCGGAGCATATCAAAATCTTGCGTCTTGTAGGCTCAAAGCCCCTCAACGTTATCTTGCAGGTTGGCGGTATGGAGTCGTATTTGGCTGAATGTCTTGATGTTGCTCGTCGACATGCGGCACTCGAAAGAGTCTTGAAATAAGATGCACCCCACACTCAAGGCCGTGGAGGCATCTATTGAGGATGGGGTGTTAGGATGTTGAGATACTGCAGTCGGATCTGGTGAGCTGCTTTAGTCTCCGAATAAAATCCTGCGCCATGGGATTTTTGGCGCAGGATCTAGTCCGAGATGGCGCCGTATTTTAGGGTGGTTTGCAACCGAGAATGTCGGAAGTACCTTATCCTGTCCTGTGAGCTTCATATAGCAAAGCTCGCTGAGCTTTTTTGACCCTTTTAGCCAGGTGACCGCTGTAGCCATCTCGAGGAAGAGCTCATGGATGCACTCTCTTCTTTCTAGTGGGGGCAGCTCACCGATGCCGCCAGTGATGAGTCGAAACAGGTCTGTACGAGGCGGTTTGCCATCGAGTGTCCATCGCAGTATCTCATTCCGTTCTTTAAAGAGCTCCGACGTGCGTGTGGATGACCTGTCGGTTGGCCTTATGCTTGACATGGTTACTCCTTGGATAGGTATGTCTATGTATATATTATAATATTATAAACATTTAATCAAACATGGTATAATCAACAGTAATTATGAGTAATAAAACAGAGAAAAATGTCGCAATGGAGAATATCGTTAGTCTTGCAAAACGTCGCGGGTTTATTTATCCGGGATCAGATGTCTATGGCGGACTGAGCGGTACATGGGATTATGGTCCGCTTGGACTGGCGCTTAAGCGCAATATTATGCAGCTATGGTGGAAGATGTTTGTCGATGATCGCGAAGATATGTATGGTATCGACGCTGCAATCTTGATGAATCAGAAAGTTTGGCAGGCGAGCGGACATGTCGATACGTTTGTCGATCCACTTTGCGAAGACACGGTCAATAAAAGACGATTTCGTACCGATCATATTCTCAAAGATAATGGTGTCGACCCTGAAGGTATGACAATGGCAGAAATGGACGAGGCGATTGCAGCAAATGACATCAAGAGTCCAGACGGTAATCCGCTTAGTAAGTCGCGCACCTTCAATATGATGTTTACAACCCACGTAGGAGCTGCGCAGGACGATTCCTCGGTTAGCTATCTTCGTCCAGAGACAGCTCAAGGCATTTTTACGAATTATAAAAATGTTCTCGATAGTTTTTATCCAGACTTGCCGTTTGGTTTGGCGCAGCAGGGTAAAGCATTTCGTAATGAAATAAGCCCACGTGATTTTATATTTCGAAGTCGTGAGTTTGAGCAAATGGAGATTGAGTATTTTGTTAATCCAGATAAATGGCAAGAATCATTTGACGCGCTTCTTGCAGACACTCATGCGTTTTTAAATGCGCTCGGTTTGCCAAAGAATAAAGTACACGAATTAGAGGTTCCAGAGTCTGACCGTGCGCATTACAGCAAGCGCACAATTGATATTGAGTATGATTTTCCGATCGGCAAAGAAGAGCTGCTTGGTATTGCATATCGTACTGATTTTGATCTGATGAATATCCAGAATAATGCCGGCAAAAACATGGAGTATACGATAAAAGGTACGAACACCAAATTTGTTCCTCATGTTATAGAGCCGTCGTTTGGTGTTGAGCGTGTTGTGATGGCTGTGCTCAGCGCTGCGTATACCGAAGATGAGGTAAACGGCGAGAAGCGCATTGTCATGAAGTTCCCAGAACACCTAGCACCGATCAAATACTGTGTATCGCCGCTCCTCAAGAACAAGCCAGAGCTGGTCGCAAAAGCGCGTGAAGTATATGCGCTACTCAAGAAAAAGCACGGGAATGTCATGTGGGACGATAACGGCAATATAGGAAAACGTTATCGCCGCCAGGACGAGATAGGTACACCGTACTGCGTTGTCATTGATTTTGATTCGCTAGAGAGCAACGATGTCACGATACGTGATCGCGATACGACTCTGCAAAAACGTGTGAAGATTGAAGAGCTTTAGCTCAAGCTCAATCAGTACAATCACTAGATAAGATACTATTTTATCAATCGAGGCTTGTTTTCATTGGTGCTGTGATATGATGAATGAAACTTCGTATTGATAAGCATAAAAAAGACAAAACATGAGAGTCCCATTTATTAGCAACACGCCTGATAATATTCACTGCTTGCCAGTGTCTTTTATGATGATTATTCGGGCATTTGACCCGTCATTTGCTACGCCTTTGAGTGAATGGGCGGGAATAGTTGGATTTGAAGAAGGTAAGGGTACTTGGGCGAATGCAAGCCTCGTTTGGCTAAAAGAGCATGGCTACGATGTAAAACATATCACACGTTTTGACTACCATGCTTTTTCTCTGAACCCAGAAGAGTACTTACTGCACGCAGCAGGTGAAGAGGTGGGTCGGTGGCAGATCAAACATACAAATATCCCCGCAGAAGTGGAACGGGTTAAAAAGCTACTTGAGGCAGAGACGATTATCCAAAAACGGATTCCAGATCAAGGAGATATACGGCGATACCTAGATGAAGGCTATCTTCTTCGAGCGTGTGTGAATCTATCAAGGCTTAATGGCAAGGACGGCTATATTGGACACGCGGTTGTTATCACCAACTACAGCGAAGATGGTGTATATATTCATGACCCCGGTTTGCCTCCAGTAGAGAATCGTTTTGTTTCATGGGATGATTTTGAAGCTGTATGGGCTGACCCAAATGACGACGCCAAAGAGCTTGATGCAGTGCGTCTCCGAGCGTAGGTCTTTTTGCTGCAGTGTGTGAATAGGCAGCAAGCTGACAGCTTCTTTATTGCTTTAGGGAAGGGGCTACTTTCTGTTGGGTACGCAGCAAATTTGTTACACATTTAACTTTTTGTTACAATTATAACTATGACATCTGTTATGACTGCCGTTGCACAGGTAGTGGAAAACTCTGAATTTGCACGAAAAGGCTTGCAAGAGGGCTTGTTGAATATATCTGCCTATGCGAAGACTATCCATCACGAGGTGGAGGAAGTCACTAAAAAAGAAATCAAAAACCGAAGTAGCATTGTCATGGCGTTGTCTCGCTATGGGCGGAGGCTGCAGCAGAGCCCGCCATTGGTTGGAGATTTGCAGATTCTCAATATCACCAGCAGGTCGAAACTTGTGGAGGTTGCGTATAGTAAAACGACTGAAGTGCAGGAGCGGATGGCGACGCTCAATTTATTAGATTCAATCAAAAACGCATCATTTTTTGTTTCGACCATAGGTTTGGCGGAAATCACTATCATTATTGATTCATCACTTGTCGATATAGTGAAGGGGCATTTTGGAAGTATCGTGCCAATAGCCCAGATAGATGGGCTTGCGAGTTTAACGATACAGGTGGGCATCGAAACGATTAACCTTCCAGGACAGTCATATCGAGTGCTTGAGCGTCTGGCCTCGCGCAAGATTGCCGTCGTGGAGCATATGACTAGTCCAACCGAACACAGCATCATCCTTTATGAGAAAGATATTAGCCAAGCGTTCCAGTTGCTAAATAGTGTATTTCTGAAAAAGAGCTAGGCGCTGCTGCTGTATAATTATGTTCAGTAGTAATGTGTTTGCTCGCTAACACTAAGGAGTGAAATGAGAGAAATCGAAGTAAAAGCACGAGTCGAATCGATAGAAAGTGTGATAGCTCGGCTTGAAGCGCACGGCGCAAAGGTGAGCGACTTGGTTCATCAGCGCGATGAAGTTTTTGGTTTGCCTGGGGTGGCAGGCGACGATAACAACAGTGAGCCGTGGTTGCGGATTCGTACGGAAACAAAAAACAATGAAAAAACACACACCTTTACACTGAAGAAATCGATCACAAATCAGCTCGATAGTATCGAGCATGAAACAGCTGTTGTTGACGCCGATGAACTTCGACAGATTATTCTTCATAGTGGATTCGTGCCGTATTCGGATATCACAAAAACACGTCGCAAGGCAAAAATTGGTGATGTGGAAATTTGTCTAGACAATGTTGAGAGCCTAGGTGAATTTGTCGAGGCAGAAAAGATGACGAGCGAAGAGGCTGACTACGAGGCTGTAGTGAGCGAATTGTGGCAAGCGCTTAGCGAGATTGGGGTCGATCGTAGTAGTGAAGTAACTGATGGCTACGATGTCATGATGAAGCATCTTGAAGACATCGCATGATATACTCGGACTAATGATAGTTTATTATACAGATGGTAGTGCCAGTCCAAATCCTGGCCCGGGTGGGTTTGCCGTAATACGTAACGGTAAGCCGCATATTATAGGCGGAGAGCCTGGAGCGGAAACAACAAATATTCGCATGGAGGGCTTGGCGATCAAGGCGGCTTTGCAGGATGCAAAAGGCGAAGAGTGTCAAATCTTTACTGATAGCGAATTTTGGATTAATGTCATCACTAAGTGGGCTATAGGCTGGGAGCAAAAAGGCTGGAAGAAAAAAGGTGGCGAAATCAAGAATCTTGATATTGTTCGCGATGTTTATCCACTTTATCAATCATCGCGCGCAACGCTCAACTGGGTGCGAGGACATGAAGGTGACGAAGGCAATGAGATGGCAGATGAATGGGCGAATCGGGCGCGTGAGCTAAAGCTTGACGAGTGGCGCTACGCCGAACAATCATAAGCTTTATTTTTTATACATTCACCGTTATGCTAGAAGCAGTATGAAACGGATATTCTGGGCGATCGTGTTTGGTGTGGTAGGTGCCGTAGTGACTGCAGTGCCAGCATGGGCGGTTTCGGCTGACGGGAAGCAGTTTATCGGTGGCGATAATACATTTTATGCCTATGTGCGAGCGGGCGAGACAGTCGATGTATCTTTTTTGCGCGCTGCACACTCGGAGATGATTTTCACTGTGCAGGGTGACGTGACGATTACGATTGATGGTCCTGGTATGGAGCAGCAAAAATGTGTAGCTGCCAGAGACGTTGCTTTAGGGCAGGGTTGTCGGTTTGCAGGCATTAAGGTTGCGCAAACGGGTGTATGGAAAATCCAATTTACACCACCCGAATCAGCGGCCGTATTCGAAGAAGTAGCGCCTAGTGTCAGATGGGGTAAGAACTTATTTTCTTGGGATGTTACGGTAAAATCAAGTGAAGGCGAAAGAAAAGGGCGTGTTTGGACTGAGCAGTATGCGCTGCGGCAACCACCTGAAGTACAGTATAATACCGATCTCGAGCACTATTATGTCAGCGAGGATGGCTATATTTATAAAGCGACATCACGAGGCTATAATGGGCAGATTTCAATGCTAGCAGCCGATGGAGTAGGGCTGCGTAAAAACAAGACATGTGAGTCTGCGTATCAAAGCGCAGAAGTAAGTAATACGAAATTGTCCCCTGCATATGGCGAGTGTGGTAGTACGTACAAGCTCTTCTTTGAGGAGCCGGCAGGTGAACTACCAGCTCAAGCTAAGCGTTGGGACGGCAAGGCTGAGTGGATTAGGCCAACGATTAAACGTCCGGCAGTCAGTGAGTTGCACTTTATATCAGACGATTCTACTGATCAGCAGTCGGGTAAGATCTCGTATTATTTGCGTCATTTTGTAGGTCAGTACCAGGTGAAGATCGATGTCGATAATGATGGTAGTTTCGATGGCCAGAATGACGTAACACTTCATCAGCATATGCAGCGACTATCAAATGGCTTACAGAGTGTAGTGTTTGATGGTGTTGATAAATCAGGACAGATCATACCACCATCACAGCCGATTGGAGTCAAGGTAGAGATTGCACGAGTAGCTGAGATCCATTTTGTAGCAACAGACGTCGAGGTGCGCTCAGGAGGAATTGAGTTAACGAGACTTAATGGTGAGAATGCGCCGACTACACGGGTGTGTTGGAATGATACTGAACTTACTCCGATTGGAGCAGCTCTCATGCCGCAACTGATAGATGGTAGAGAGTGCCCTGAGAGTACTGGGGGAGTGCATGGTTGGGCATATGGCGAGGTATCTTGGGGTAATGCTCGATATATCGATAATTGGGTGTATGCAACGGCACGACTCGACGGAAAAGCAACTATCGTTTATCCAGAGGAAGAAATAATTGAAGCGAATACAGTAAGTGGCAATGGTGCGATGGTTGTCATCGTCGGTGTGCTTGTAGGCAGCGTTGTCGTAGGCGGTATTGTCTTTGTAGTTATAAAGCGCCGTAAAACCGCGCAGCTAAAAAATATGCAACTACCACACAGTCAGTATCCGCCCACGTATCCTTCGCAGCAGCAACCGGGTGTGCCACCAGTGCCGCCGATGCCCCAGTCACCTCAAAATCCTGACGTGCAACACCCGCGCGATAATGGTATTCAATAAGAAATACTGAACTATATTCAAAATGTTCTTTAGCTCGTTGGATCAAAGCTGAAGCTGTTGACGATAGCACAGGCGTGTACGTTATTGCCAGTCTTGAGCGCAGCAGGTAGGTCATTTAGCACGCCGTTGGCTACAGTGGGGTTAGTTGTTATGTCAACAAAGTCATCTTCAGGGCAGCCTAGTTCAAAGAAGTTGATGAACATAGTATCGACTGTTGTTATGGTACCGCTGACGTTTTTGACGGTGTAGAGTATTGGACCTACGAGCGTATCACGAAGTGTTTCATTGGAATTTGTCGGCATATTGCCAACTTTGCCTACTTCGGACTCAAGGCCAGAAGAATTGCTGGCAAGAAAGCTTTTGGCAGAATCCGATATCTTATACTGACCGCACCGACCATTGGGAAACGACGATGGTGAGCCAAGGCAGCGTGTGATTGCGCCGGCGCCACCATTGATTGTCGGCATTATGGGGTGAACAACAAACCGACTTCGGTAGATGTCAAATGTTGAAGACCACTGGCGCGTATCTTGTTCGCGTGCTCGATCGCGTGACAGAGCAGAAACGCCTTCCCAACCAACTATGGCTATTGAAGCAAGGATAGTAAGAACGACAACAATAATAAGTAGCTCAACAAGTGTGTAACCACGCTGCAAATGCTTCATATAACTAAGCATAAGCAAAATATCGACTCGTGGCAATGATATAATGGGCAAGTGAATCAAGGGCTTGCGTTAGAAATTATGTTAGCAGGAGAAAATATTCTGCTGACCGGACCTGCTGGGTCGGGTAAAACTTTTGTATTGAATCAGTTTATACGACTTAGTCGTGCTGAGGGAAAACATGTGTCGGTAACCGCAACGACAGGGTTGGCCGCAACGCATCTTGGCGGTACGACAATACATGCATGGTCTGGTATTGGTGTGGCCGATGAGCTACCGAGTGGTTTTGCTGAGCATATTAGTAAGGGCCGTCGTGAGATTATTGAAAAAACAAACATACTGATTATTGATGAGATTAGTATGCTCCATGATTATCGTTTAGATATGGTTGATATGGCTTGTCGATTGGTGCGGAAGCAGCCAGACATGCCTTTTGGTGGCATTCAGGTGATTTTGTCTGGAGACTTTTTTCAACTACCGCCAGTTAATCGTGGTGATGGACGAGCTGGTGGTTTTGTCGTGCACGGCAATGCGTGGCGAGAGCTTGATCCGGTCATCTGCTATCTTGAAGAGCAGCATCGGCAAGACGATAAAACATTACTGGCTATTCTCAGTGCACTGAGGAGTGGGGATGTGCGACGGCATCACGCCGAGCAGCTACTTGCTCGTACTGAAGTATCGCCGCCGGAAGATGACTTGACTGAGCTTCACACGACTAATGCTGATGTTGATGCTATTAATCAAACAAAATTACGTTCGCTTGATGGTGATGAGATAACATACGAGCAGTCGACAACGGGTTCGGCAAACTATGTAGAAAACTTGCAACGTTCGGTATTGGCGCCAGCGGAGTTAAAGCTCAAGCAAGGAGCTTTGGTAATGGCTGTCAAAAATGCAACTGATCGGAAGTACGTGAATGGCAGCTTAGGCACAGTTATCGATTTTGACCCTATGACGAATTATCCAATTGTTGAGTTTCGTAGTGGTAGAACAATGACGATGATCCCAGAGACGTGGGAGCTTCGCGATGGAGACAAGAAGCGTGCCAGTGTTACACAAGTTCCGCTGCGCCTTGCGTGGGCAATCACTGTCCATAAGTCACAAGGCATGACGCTTGATGCTGCGCGTATTGATTTGCGTCGAGCATTTGTCGAAGGTATGGGCTATGTGGCGCTCAGTCGTGTGCGCAATCTCGAGAATCTATATCTTGCTGGTATTAATCGCATGGCGTTACAGGTTAGCCAGGATGCGCTTTTAATCAACGAGCAGCTTTTAACGCGCACAATGGTTGATCGCAAAAGATTTGTACACTTGGAAGAGCAAGCCGTAAAGCGAGCGGACGAACCCGACGTGCCCTCAAAAAAAGCTACTGCTGGTACCTGGAAGGATAAGATTGCAAAAATGCGTGAAACATACCCCAAAGCATATATGCCGTGGGAAAAAAGCGATGATGATACCTTGAAGCAAGAATTTCAAAATGGTGCATCGGTTGCCGAGCTTAGTAAAAAGCTTGGTCGACACGAAGGCAGTATTACTATGCGCCTCCAGAAGCATTTTGGCGAAGATACAGTAGAATAGTCTTACTTGTGTGCAAGGGTACGAAGGTGAACGATTTTGATGCCACCATCTGTGATATAAAATGTACGAAACTGCTGTCCTCGAAACTTGAGTGACTCTCCAGGCTCGCCCGTACTGACATTCTTGACATACCCTGCTTGCCGGAGTGAATTGATAATAAAATCCCGTTCTTTATCCGAGTCATGACTGCCGCCATGAGTGAGTCTGCCGGTGCGCCACTGTATGTCGATAGCATGAGTTTCCTCGGTGGCTGCACCAATCCATATGACACGCTTTACTCCCAGAAGATGCTTCAGTTTATCGCTCCAAAAGTCGTAGTGCTTGGCGTTTCGTGTTTCTGTGCGTGGCTTTTCTAGTCGCCAAAAACGCACATGGTGTCGAGTGCGAGCACTTCCTGCGTTATTAGTGGGGATTTCAAAACCGATATCGTGCGGGCGATCGAAAAGGTAAAGATTCGATAGAGGTGCCTCTGGATATGAAGTATTAAAGATAATAGAAATAAGCTCACGAAATCCATTACGGAGCGTTAAGGGGTCTGCGACGTGCCAGCCCGCTCGTTTCATGGCTCGAGTGAGGTGTGATTTGTTCTTGGCAACGACCGCCAACGTAACTGGATCAGATGGCCAGCCATCTCCTGTTGTGACATAAAGTGGAATATGGTCTGGTCGGGAAAAGATATGAAAAAGTCGCATAAGATTGGGGATAACAACGTAGGCCATGAGACAGTAGGTGATAAGAAGTGTAGCAAAAGCTGCTGTCTGGCTGCCAGAGTCGGGCCAAAGTGTGGTGCTGATAATATAAAACGCACCGACGCCGAGCATGAATATAATTAGTCGCCAGAGCGAACGTAAAATGAAATGCAACATAAGTATGTTTATTATAGCAACAAAGCAGATGGTATACTGAAATGCATGAAAGAACCTTTTGCACCAACTGAACTTAAGATTGCTGTGATTGGTGGCGGTACGGGTAGTTTTACATTATTATCGGCGCTTAAAGATCACACTTCGCAAATCGCCGCACTTGTTAATATGGCGGATGACGGCGGCAGCACAGGGGTGCTACGTGATGAACTGGGTGCGCTACCGCCTGGCGATGTTCGCCAGTGTCTGGTTGCGCTAAGTGATTCACCAAAAGTACGTGATCTGTTTAACTATCGATTTGAAGAAGGTACATTCCGTGGCCATTCATTTGGCAATATACTGCTTAGTGCACTCGAAAAAGTCACAGGTAATTTCAGTGAGGCGGTTGATACGGCATCGGAGATACTGCGCGTTAACGGCACTGTTATACCTGCCACTCTTGACGATGTCCGGTTAAAGCTAGAGTGGCCAGATGCAAGTGTTATTTTGCACGGTGAGCGTGTTATTGATGCCGATTATTTTCAGCATGATCCGAGAAAAGCAACGTTATCGCTCGAGCCATTCGCAAGAGCTAACCCGCTCGCTCTTGCAGCGATTCGCGAGGCAGATTTGGTGGTGGTTGCGCCTGGCGATCTTTATACGTCACTAGGTCCGCTTCTCGTGATTGATGGTATTGGTGAGGCGTTGCGCACATCAAAAGCGAAAAAGATTTACGTTGCAAATTTGGTGACAAAAAGAGGGCAAACGGAGGGGTTTACAGTTGCTGACCATGCCGATGAGATCGAACGTTTTGCGGGTGTGAATTTTCTCGACGCTGTTTTGTACAATCATCAGCAGCCAGATGAAGCTTTGGCAGCTCGCTACAGACAAGAGGGGGCATATTTAGTTGATTCTGATATCGCTACATTGAGGCAGAATTCGTACCATGCGGTTAGTGGTGCGTTTTTGGGAGGCGTGGCCGATAGAGAGGTTGCGGATGTGTTGCCAGTCACGCGTTCGTTGATACGCCATGACACTGACGCGGTAGCAAATGCTATAATTGAGCTATATGATAGCATCCGCGAACAATGATCGAGAGTTTTACATTGTTGACTTTGATCGCACGCTTGCTGATACGGACAAGCTAAACGACGTATTTTTTGCGATTGTTGAACAGTACGCGATTATATCGCGACAAGAGTTAAAAAAAGCCGATGAAGATGTGAAGCGACAAGGGGATTCGTTTGATACTGCTGGCTATGTACGCGACAAGCTGCGTGATAGCGGTCGGTCGCATGATTGGCAGCGACTCGAGAAGCAGTATATCCATGAATCACATTCGCTGAATATGCTATTGCCTGGTGCGGCTGAGTTGCTGGCATATTTTGCATCACATGATTTACGCTATGGAATTCTCACCTATGGTAATCCGCTATGGCAACGGCTTAAGCTGGCAGCTGCTGGCTTTAATCATGTGCCTCGTATTATTATGACTAATAAAGAAAAAGGTCGTCTTGTGCGTAGTTGGCAGCAGCCTGACAAAACATTTGTATTACCGTCTGAGTTCGGTGGCGGAGTAGCCGATGTAATCACGATGATTGATGATAAAGCAGTGAGTTTTGGTGATTTTCCATATGCACCAAGTCGAGGCTATTGGGTGCTCGACTCGGCTCATGAATTACCTTCTCAGCAGGGGAGCGTGCCGAGTAATGTCATTCGACTCACAGCGCTTACAGAGGTGATGGATTTTATACAAACATCATAATATTGACAAAGCATAAATAGTATGCTAGTATAAAAACATGGCAATTAAAACAAAAAAAGTTACAACAAAAAAACTGACAGCAGACACGGAAGTCGCTGCGGCTAATTTTTCTCAGACGAACCAGGATTTGATGATTTCGATCTTGATCGTATCGCTGACAGTCAATCTCTTTATCTTGATTGGGTGGGTTGCGCTACAGGTAACAAGTGTCTACGATGCTGAAGTTGCTGCTTTCTTGTTCACTAAATAGGCGTCTTATCGAGTTAACAGCCTTTTATCCACAGATTTGTGGATAAAAGGCTGTCTTTTTATAGAAAAGTCAAAAATGGGGGTTGTAGTGGGTAATTGTGGGTAGTATCATAGGCTCAGTGGCAAACAACACAAACACCACAAATTAAAAAATCAAATCATCAACTCCACCTAGGGGAAAGAATAGTGTCTAACGTAGATTACTTTGAACGCAAGCTAGATGACAAGCGTCGATTGACGATACCATCAGAGCTGCGCGAAGAGTTCGCGTCGGGCGTTGTATTGACCCGCGGTTTTGGTAACTATCTGCATATGTATTCCCAGGATGTCTGGAACGAGCAGGTAGAGCCAGAGCTTAAAGGAAGCATACTTGACGAACGCATTGCCGACGTTAATGTTCGCTTTCGACTAGGTAAAACCAGCGTGTCGCTTGATGACAAGCAGGGTAGAGTAACTATCGAGCAGCATCTTTTAGAATATGCTGGCGTTGATCGTGAACTCGTAGCTGTTCGTGCTGGGGCGTACTGGAGGGTGATGAGACCTGATACTACCCAATAGTGTTGCACTACTGCTCTTTGACAATTTAAAACTCTCGAGAACACCTATCTGGTAACAGCGCGTGGAAAAATGTGGAAACCACAATTAGCGAAAAAAGATCCATTGCACCTTTCTCAAAAACACACCTCCCAAAAAAACTCCACCTCACAACACATAAGTCTCTCAATCGATGCCTTTATGCGTTACACAGTAACACTCGGCATCGACAACTTATAACTAAAAACAAACATACAAAAAAACAAAAAGCGCTGTTATCGGTTAGGTGATCTCGAAATCATAAGTCAGATATTTATATCTATAACTTATGAGTCCTCCTGTCAATCTAGTGATATAGTAGGGAGGATGAGTATTGAAGCACATCCACCACACAATCTGCACATTCCAGTGCTACTGGATGCAACGCTTGATTTGCTAAATCCACAGCCAGGCGAGAGATATCTCGACCTCACAGCAGGATATGGCGGTCATGCCGAGGCATTCTTGGCTCGTACGGGCGTACAGACTGGTGCTACACTTGTCGATCGTGATGACTATGCTATAAGCAGGTTGTCGCGGCTTAAGGATCAAGGTGTCATACTGATGCATGCCGATTTTGTCGGTGCTGCAAAAGAGTTGATTGACCGATCTGAAAAGTTCGACATTGTTCTTGCAGATTTGGGGGTGTCGTCACCACAGCTCGATCAGGGCGAACGAGGGTTTTCTTTTACAAATAGCGGTCCGCTAGATATGCGTATGGATCGTCGACAGGAAGTAACTGCCAAGCAATTGGTCAACACTGCCTCGACAGACGAGCTGGTACGTATTATTCGCGAATATGGCGAAGAGCCAATTGGCATATCTCGACGCATTGCCTCGGCAATCGTTGCAGAGCGCCCGCTACAAACAACAGAAGAACTCGCAGCACTGATAAAGCGCCAAGTCCGTGGCTACAAAGGGAGAATTCACCCGGCCACTCGCACCTTTCAAGCACTCCGTATCGCAGTCAACCAAGAGCTAATGCAAATTGAAGAGCTATTACCACTACTGCCGCGCCTATTAAACAAAGGGGGCAGAGTAGGTATCATCAGTTTCCATAGCCTGGAAGATCGATTGGTCAAACGCTATTTTACCGAGCAAGCGAAAGCTGGCTTTGAGGCTGAACTGCAGATAATGACCAAAAAGCCGATAGATGGGGCACTATATGACGTTCACAACCCGCGGTCGCGAAGCAGCAAGCTGCGCGCCGCAGTGAAAATTTAAAACAAAAAAGAAGGGGCACCACCACAATGCCAATCCATATACCAGTTCGCAACGAATCAAGCGACGCAAAAATTATCGTCCGCGTGAAGTAGAAAGCGATCGTAAGCAGGCGAGGGGAAACTCTCGCCGGTTTGCGTGACCAATGCTCTCAGATTGAGAATTTGTCACGTGAATCTAAACCACCACAACAAAAATAAAAACGAGACCACCACCACATGTCATATCAAACATCACCTCAACTATACACAAGTCGTCGGCGCACAAATTGGAACCGTAACCAAAATACTGTTGCCTTCGTTTCATCTGTTAAACTAGGAACAGTCGCACATACAGTTTTGATTGCGTTAATGATAACCGTCCTAGGGCTTATTTACGTCACGCAGGCAGCTCGAGCAACAGGGTATGATTATGAAGCGCAAAAAATCGATAGTCAGATTGCTGCACTTGAAACACAGAAAAGTGATTTGGAAGTTGAAAACGCACGATTAACTGCACTCGAGAACGTGCAACAAAGTAACGTGGCGAAGGCAATGAGCGAACCAGCTGCGACAGATTACGTACGATAAAGGAGGCTTATGCAGCTATCACTTCAAAAAGGCAGTCGGGCAGTCGTTCTTGGCAGTCTTTTGCTATTTGTGATGTTGCTTTTTGCTGCACGATTATTTCATTTGCAGATTATTAAGCACGACGACTATGTCGCACAAGCGCAAGCTGAGCATATGAAGCCTCTTGTTATACCAGCCAAACGAGGTTTGATCTATGCGCTTGATGGAGATAAGCCGATCAAGCTCGTTATGAATCAGACAGTTTATACATTATTTGCTGATCCAGTAGCGGTAGAGGATAAGCAGAAGATACTAGAAGTGATCCGTAAGGTTGCGGGTGGAAATTTACGACCTGACCTCGATAAATTACTTGCAAAATCAGATACTCGCTATCAGATACTTGGTACGAAACTAACGCGACATCAAGCTGAAATTATAAAAAAAGAGAGCTTAAAAGGCATTGGGTTTCAGGCGGTGAGTCAGCGTGTTTATCCAGAGGGCGGGCTAGCTGCTCAAACGCTTGGTTTTGTGAATACCGAAGGTAAGGGCCAGTATGGTATTGAAGGATCTCTCGACGATCGTCTTGTTGGTCAGGATGGTTTATTGAAGTCCGTAACAGATGTGAGCGGCGTACCGTTGACGATCGGGAAGGATAACATCAATCAGCCAGCACGTGATGGTGAAAATATCGTGTTGTCGATCGATCGTAATATTCAGGCGCAGACTGAAAAAGTGCTCACGGCTGCACTGGAGAAATCTGGCGCAAAACAGGGTAGTGTGATGGTGATGGATCCGCAGACTGGTCGGGTGATGGCAATGGCAAATATGCCGACATATAAGCCCGCAGAGTACTTTAGAGTACAAGACGCTTCAGCATTCAATAACGCGGTTGTAGCCGTGCCATACGAAGCGGGATCGGTCATCAAAGCGTTGACGGTAGCGGTCGGATTGGATAGGGGTGCTATCCAGGCTGATTCAACATATGTAAATACTGACAAGATTAAGGTGGGCGACAAAGAAATCGGTAACGCTACAAAAGGTCAGACGGGAATGATTACGATGCAGCGAGCATTGGACTATTCACTGAATACAGGTATGGTGACGATTGCACAGAGGCTAGGAGATGGCTCGATTAATCAAGCGGCTCGAAATGTGATGTACGAGTATTTTCATGATAGGTTTGGTCTAGGAAAACGTACCGGCATTGAGCTTTTGGGTGAGGCGCAGGGATCAGTAACGACCCCATCAGTACCGGGAGCTGCTGTGCAGTATGCAACCATGTCTTTTGGACAAGGTATGAATGTAACGATGACGCAAGTTGCAGCAGCATTTTCAGCCGCTATCAATGGTGGCGTGTATTATCGTCCAACTGTTATCGCAGGTACGGTTGATGTCGATGATGTGACATTTAATGAAAGTGCACCTGAAGTAGTCCGGCGTGATGTCGTGCAGCCAGCAACGTCACAAGCGGTGCGTGAAATGGTGTACGAGGCGAGGAAGCGTTTTCATGGGGATAAGGATCGCGCTGGATATGAAGTGGGTGGCAAAACAGGTACATCGCAGACACTGATAGGTGGTCGCTACGTCGATGAGCAAACAATAGGTTCATATCTTGGATATGGTGGCGATGATCGACCGCGGTATGTCATAATGGTGCAAGTGTCCGGAGAGGGAATGAACCTCGAAGGAGGCAAGCATGCGATGCCTATATTCACTGACATATCGAATTGGATGATTGACTACCTAAAATTACAGCCGAAAGGGTAACATGACAGCACCACTGACTATCGAACTACTAACAAGCGAACTGACAGCTACGTTTTTATTGAGCTGCGCCGCATTTGTGTTGGCGATGTTTCTGACACCAATCTACACGACGATTGCCTATAAGTATAAGTTTTGGAAAAAACAGCGCGATACGAGTACGACAGGCGAAAAGCTACTTGTGTTCGTCAAGTTGCACGAAGCAAAGTTTAAGCGCAATATTCCGACAATGGCCGGTATCATCGCAGTGCTTGCAATTACAATCGTCACATTATTGTTTAATCTTGATCGAGCTGAAACATATCTTCCTTTAGCGGCACTTATTGGGGGTGGAGTTGTTGGTTTGCTTGATGATATTATTAATATTCGCGGTAACGGCAAGGGTGTTGCTGGGCTGCGTTCGAGCGTAAAGTTCTTTGCTATCACAGCGCTCGGCCTTGGTCTTGGTTGGTATTTTGCAGTTAAGTTAGGGTATAACGCTGTTCATTTGCCATTTATTGGAGATGTTGCAATTGGGTGGTTAATGATTCCGCTCTTTGCTTTTGCAGTTGTAGCGACAGGAAACGCTGTCAATATTAGTGATGGGCTTGATGGTCTTGCGGGCGGGCTACTTATGTCGGCTTACGGAGCTTTCGGTGTTATTGCACTTTTACAAGGACACTTCTTACTAGCTGGTTTTTGTTTTACGGTTATTGGAGCTTTGCTCGCATATCTTTGGTTTAATATTTATCCTGCTCGTTTTTTCATGGGGGATGTTGGAAGTTTTGCGTTAGGTACTTCTCTCGGAGTTGTGGCAATGCTAACAAACTCATTCTTTCTACTGCCTGTTATTGGTATCGTATTTGTGATTGAAGCTGGCTCGAGTTTGTTGCAGATTATGTCGAAGCGATTGTTTGGCCGTAAAATTTTTATCTCGGCACCAATCCATCACCACCTAGAGGCACAAGGATGGCCGGAGACAAAAGTCACAATGCGTTTTTGGGTGATTGCGGTCGTCGCATCATTTATAGGTGTACTGCTTGCTCTTGCAGGAGGTCACATCTAGATGCAGCCACGACGACGTGCTATGGGTGGGGGCAGTCGTACCCTTGATACAATGAGCTCTCGACGACACAGACCTGATTACCAGATATTGCTTTACATGGCGCTCCTGATGATGCTTGGGCTAATCATGATATATGCGATCGGACCTCAGCGTGCTCATGTGCTCAATAATGCCTATGGTACCGATTTTTACGGCTCTTCACATTTTTTTATCAAACAATCATTAAGTATTCTTGTAGCGGTTGCAGCATTTGTGGTAGCGTCGATAACACCATATAGCTTTTTGCAAAAACATGCTCGCAAAATCCTCGGACTTGGTTTTATAGCTTGCCTGATTGTGTTCTTTTTAGGTAACGTGTTTCATGTAGAATCGGTGGTGCAGTGTAGTCTTGGTGCTTGTCGTTGGCTTGATTTGGGACCCCTAAGCCTACAGCCGGCAGAGATAGTAAAATTTGGACTATTGCTGTTTACGGCAGGTTTTTTAGGTGTACGTGCAAAACAAGGTTTGATTGATAGTCGCGATAAAACGTTGGTGCCATTAGGCATTGTAGTCGGTGTAGCGTTTTTGTTTATTATTGTTTTGCAAAAAGATATGGGTACTGGCATCACGGTCGCAGCAATTCTAGCAGCAATGCTCTTCATGGCAGGGCTCAAGCTACGGACTTGGCTACTGCTAGGTATCGGTATGAGTCTGCTGACAGTCGTGTTTATTTTGATGGCGCCACATCGGCTTGAGCGTATTGCTGCCTTTATGTCAGGCGATAGTGGTTCGGTTTCTGACGCCGGGACATACCATATCGCACATGCCAAGATTGCTATTGGCTCAGGAGGTTTGACGGGTGTAGGTATCGGAAACAGCGTACAGGCAACAGGCTACTTACCAGAAGCCATTAATGATTCTGTTTTTGCAGTCATGGGAGAGACATTTGGCTTTGTGGGGCTTATAGCGATATTAGCCATTTTTACGGCATTATTAATGAGATTACTGAGGGTGTCCGAACATCTTCCAGATATGCGCCATAAGCTATTGGTGGTAGGTGTGTTTGGGTGGGTTGCATCGCATGTTATTCTCAATGTAGGCGCGATGACTGGTGTAATACCACTCACGGGTATTACATTACCATTGCTCAGCTTTGGTGGTACAAGTATGGTGTTTATTGCAGCAATATTAGGTCTTTGTTTCCAGCTTTCGCGTTATACTGTATCTAGTAGGCGTACGACGGATTCGGCGACAGCCACATGGCAGAGTAGGGGAACGACAAATAGGCGCAAAAAATAATTATGAAAAAATTACAAGTATTATCAGTTGGAGGAGGCTCAGGCGGTCACGTAACACCAGTGGTTGCCGTGATGGCTGAGTTAAAAAAGCAACATCAGACAGTAGAATTGCGTTTTTGGTGTGATAAATCTTTTGCACCGCAAGCAAAAAAAATAATTGCCGACTTTGATAAGGATTTGTATGTGCAGACCGTGATTGCCGGTAAGCTTCGGAGATACCATCACTTGAAATGGTGGCAGCATTTTACGATTCCTTCTGTCGTCCTTCCAAATATTCGCGACGCTTTTTTGGTTGGCGTTGGCGTGGTGCAGAGCTTAATTCGACTTATTGTCTGGCGACCAGATGTTATTTTTGCAAAAGGCGGGTATGTATGCCTGCCAGTTGGTTGGGCTGCCTGGCTCTTGCGCATACCTCTTGTGATTCATGATAGTGACGCTCATCCGGGACTAACAAATCGACTACTCGCACCGATTGCCAAATCTATTGCGACCGGCGTGTCACTACGCCATTATAATTATCCAACATCCAAAACAACTTATGTGGGTATTCCAATTGACAGTGCTTATCAGCGCTTTTCACCACCAGAGCAAATTGAGGCAAAGAGAAGACTTGGTTTTGATACTAAACGACCTTTAGTAGCGGTGGTTGGCGGTGGTCAGGGTTCAAAACAGATTAATCATGCTGTTGCGACACAGCTTCATGCAATATTGCCACATGCAAATGTGTATCTGGTTAGCGGTTCGACTCAGTACGATGAAATGCGTAGTTTGACACCGCAGGATGATAATCGGTTTCAGCTCAAAGATTTTGTCTCACATGGGTTAGTTGATGTGATTGGTGCGGCTGACATTGTAGTATCAAGAGCAGGGGCAACAGCGCTATTGGAGCTTGCAGCAATGGCAAAGCCAACGATTTTGATACCCAGTAAGCGCTTGGTGTGGCAAGTAAAACATGCTGCGGTGTATGTTGAGGCGCAAGCTGTTGTGACGCTCGATGAGAACCGCTTTGATGATGACGGAGATAAGTCGCTCGCTAAAACGATCGTTGGGCTTTTGAAGAACAAAACTATACGAGAGAAACTTGCGCAACGGCTACATAGAATGGCGCGTCCTCATGCTGCTTCTGATATGGCGGCGATATTGCTTAGAGTTGCAAAGAGGCGTCGCTAGAATAATGGCTTGGAAGACGAAAAAGTCCGCAAATGTACCTCGTCGTCGACAGGTACAGCAAGAGGGTCGAGAAAATGATGTCAAAAAGATGACGCGCAGCCGGTCGTTGTTTCGTCGTAACCGTACATTAACAGGTAGCTCATCGGCAATTATCGGAAGCGCCAATGAACATGGCGGTGATTTGAGGTCGCCACGTGCACAAGCGCATCATCTTGCTGCGCATCGCCGTCGTCTCGTTAGTCTATTTGTGGTCGTAACCGTAACCACTATGTCACTTGCATGGCTGGTGTATGAGTTTACAGCTCGCACGTATCCGATTGCTTCATCTGCTGTTATGTCGCTTGATCGCGAGCGATACCAAAAAGTACTCGATGATTATTTTGCAGCGCATCCAATTGAGCGTTTGCGTATTCTGATTGATCACGATGCATTAAATGCGCATATGCACCGCTACGCTCCAGAGGTAAAGTTTGTCACGCCAGACGGCTCCGCGGGGTTTGCTATGAGTCGCTTTGTACTTACTTTACGCGAACCATTGGCTGGTTGGTCTATCGGTAGCGCACGACATTATGTAGATGACTCCGGTATTGTGTTTGATAAAAATTATTTCGAAGAGCCATCAGTCAAGATTGTTGATAATAGCGGTGTGCCTCAGCAAGGTGGTGCGGCTGCAGTGAGTGGGCGTTTCCTTAATTTTGTCGGTCGTACTGTAGTGATAGGTCGCGAGTACGATATGACAGTTATTGAGGCAGTGATTCCCGAAGCGACAACTCGCCAAATTGACATCAAGATTGAGGGGCGAGAGTATCCAGTAAAATTATCCCTTGATCGACCAGTAGGGGAGCAGCTTGAGGATGCACGGCGTGCGATAGGATATTTTGATAGCAAGGGTGTAAAGCCAGAATATATAGATGTTCGTGTTTCTGGCAAAGCGTACTATAGAGGGTAGGTCTCTTCCTCTCTGCTCTATAGTTCTATTTTTGTTCTATTTTTTTGTCTGGTATTGATTTTTGAAAAAACTATATAAACATATATAAAACTATAAAAGTCAAATAATGTCAAAACGTAGGGCGGGTGAAAGAGGGGAAAGGGTACTGGAAATAATTCGTGAAAAACTATACGAGAACTGTGGAAAACATAAATGTCAAACATAGTGCGGAAAAGTCAAACATGCGCATCATGTAGGTTGTATGCAATGTTGTGAATTATGATATGGCCGATCTGACCACTCTCGGGTTATGTGGAAGTTAAACAAAGAAAGGGCCTGTGTGGTGGTGAAATAAAAAAATATGTACGAAGAGCTGTATTATACGATAGAGATAACTACATATGAACAGTCTAGCTCCCCTTGCGGTAGAATTGGCACTCATTTGCAACGTATGCTGAATCATCTAGCTATTCGCTATTTAATGTCGTAAAAGGTATATTGTGCGACGTTAAGTCTGTCTTTCGTTCATGACTCTATATATATGCTTTCCATGACTTTTATATTGTTTTATTTAGTTATAAGCTCTTTTGCTGTTATGTTTATTGCGCTTGTACCCTATTAGTATCTTAGGTCTAAAAATGAGATATTTTGTTTTGCTGCGTTTGTATTTATTGTTGTTTGTATGTGCAATGATATTTTGTCGATGATTGTATCTGTTGGGTGCAGGAATAACAGGGGTAGTGCGTCATTTCACCCCTGTTAACTACCCTCTTTGTGGTCTATATTATAGTTCTATTTTTGTTCTATAATCTATTACAGGCGTGAAGTGACGATATTGAGGGGTCTGTTATACTGATAGTATGGATAATTCACAAAAACTTGAGGGAACAAAGCTGGCTAATTTTGAGCCACAATCAACTGTAGCCGAGTTGCAGATCATCGACACAATTGTTGGATCTGGTGACGAAGTGGCAGAGGGAGCGACGATTACGGCGCACTACACGGGTGCGCTGGTGAGTGACGGTACTATTTTTCAAAGCAGCCATGATTTTGGCAATCCAGTGACGTTTGGCCTGAGCCAGGTAATTGCAGGCTGGACACAAGGCGTGCCCGGTATGCGTGTAGGTGGCGTACGTCGTTTGGTAATACCATCTGATATGGCCTATGGCACAGCGAGTCCAGCTCCGAACATTCCACCAAACAGTGATTTGGTATTTGATATCGAGCTCGTTGCTATCAAGTAATGATTCTCACCTTGCTGCATACGTCGAAAAGTATGAGACTGCCAGTTGAATACGCGCAGCCACTTGACCAGCCGCAATATATAGCAAAAGCACAAGAGCTAGTGGGGCAACTACAGGTATTGTCTATCGAAGAGTTTGCCGACTTGATGAAGCTGTCTCGTCGAAAAGCTATCGAGGTGCATGCGCTTTACAGTCATTGGTCGGCGGCATATTCACAGCAGGCTGCGGCTATCGATACGTTTGTAGGTGATATTTATAGTGGATTGCAGGCACAGATATGGGACATAGACGATCGTCAGTATGCGCACCAGCACTTGTTTATATTGTCGGGCTTGTATGGCGTATTACGAGCGTGTGACGGCATACTGCCCTATCGCCTAGAGATGGGCTATAGACTTCCCAGTGGCGAGTCACTCTATCACTTTTGGGGCGATACATTAGCAAACGCCGTATCAAGTGATGTGGATTGTATCGTCAACGTCTCATCGGTAGAGTATACAAAAGCACTACTCCCCTATCTTAGCGTGCGCATCGTGACACCAAAGTTTTTGACGGTGAGTCCCAAGAGCGGTGAGCCGACTTTTGTGACAGTGCATACCAAGGTGGCTCGTGGTGCTTTTGCTCGGTGGATGATAAAGCAGCGAGTGCAAGATACGAGGCATCTTGATCGGTTTGAGGATCTTGGATATCGATATGACGTGGCCAGGAGTACGCCAGATCAGCCTGTATACGTCTGCCAGACATTTGGTGGACTAGGATTGAGCGTGCGCTTGCCGTAAGCTCCGTCTGATAGAAATTTAGTAACAGAATTGCTATACTGGTGACACAAGCATAAGGAGAGAATAGAAATGGGCATTTGGCCTTTTGCTCGTCACAAGTCTGATGAGTCTGAACGACTGTCGCAGTTGCCACTGATTGAAAAGTTTGGCGAAAACTTAACACCCAATATGCGTGCGTTGCGTCTTTCGATGACAATGGCTGACCAGCTACTTTCTATGGGCGTGTCAGCAAATAGTGTTGTCTCGAAAGTTCTCGATGTGACAGAAACATACTGTAAGCGACCGGTGCATATTGATATTAGTTCCAATGTAGTGATGCTATCTCAGCTACGCGGTATCGAACGCGAGCCTCTGACACTCATAAGGCCAGTGACGCTTCGAGATACTAACTATCGCACAATTCAAGCTATTCAGCGCTTGATCTATGAAATTCGCCAAGGCAATCATACGCTTACTAATGCAGAAGAGATGCTCAAGCACATACTTGAACAGCCCAAGCAGTACCCGTGGTGGGTGATAACGTTTGCGAACGCATCTTTGGTAGCGGGTGTAACCTTGATGTATACTACTTCTTTGCGTGCGATTGTAACGACGTTTTGTATAGGCATTCTGATAGATCGCTTGCTCGCGCTTTTGACGCGCTACGGTATTCCTGCTTTTTTCCGTCAGGTTGTTGCAGCTATGACGATTACGTTAGTTGCGGCGGCTATACATGCCGCAGGTAAGGCGGGAATGACGTTCTTTGCCGACATTAACCCGACACTATTAGTGGTTGGCGGTGTTGTGATGTTGGTGGCGGGGCTTGTCATCGTTGGTGCTATTCAGGATGCTATCGAAGAGTACTACGTATCGGCAAATGCACGTTTGACAAAAGTGATTATGTTGACGGTTGGTATTGTTGTCGGTATATTAATCGCCCTGTATACGGCACGTAAGTTAGGTATTGGGATTGCAGTGTCGCCTGATCCGCTTGTCGCCAATGTACTCTACTATCAAGTACTAGGTGCTGTAATAGCTTCTGCTGGTTATTCGCTTGCGCGTCATACGAGACTTTTGGCGGTAATAGGTGTCGGGGCGGTCGGTGGTATTGGTGTTGCTGTCGTTTCATATGTCACTAACTTTTTTGATATATCGGCAATTCCTGCTGCCGGTCTAGCAGCCGCGACGATCGGTCTAGCAGCCGCGTTTATATCGCGCTTTTGGCATACGCCATCCGTAGGTGTGATATCAGGAGCGATCGTGCCTTTGGTGCCTGGATTGATGCTTTATAGTGGTTTGATGCAGCTCATCAATTATCCGCCAAGTGATCCACTTTTCTCTAAGGCACTTGGTACGCTTTTTGCGGCTGTGGCGGTAGCCTTGACGATTGCAGCTGGCGCATCACTTGGTGGCATGATTGGTCGTCCGCTTCATCAAAAACTAGCTTATACGCGTAACGCAACGCCTTTTGTCGATTTTATGCGTCGTCAGCTCACCTCTCGTCGTAAGTCACCTCTTGGGTTTTTTGCACTAGGACGATTTAAGCCGCAGCATGACAATACAATTACTGAAGTCGATGACGATACGCCACATAAGCTCGACACAAGATAAGCAATAAGATATAGGAGGAATCATGGATTTACTTAGTGAAGTGCAGCAACACGCCGATACAAACGGTGATGGCAAGCTAACAGTTGCTGACTTTGAGGTGCTAAAAGAGAAGTTTCCAGATTATCATGAAATTATCGATCGAGCGAAGTTGCTCGCTGATCAGAATAGCGACGGTAAGGTGGATATAGCAGATATAAAGAGTTTAAATTGGTTTCGCTAAGTGTATGTTACGGTCGACGTATGCGTAGTATTTTGTCATCGGCCGCCTGAGGGTTGCCGCGCCCATCTTGGTTTGACGTGCTGAAATAGAGGTGTTTGGCTGTGGCTGTTACGGCACGGAGACGACCATATTTACCGCTAAAGTGGCGAGAAAGCACAACTGTATCATCGTCAATTCTTGCTTCATAGAGTGTTTGACCGCGTAGGCCCGCAAAAAAGAGTGAGCCATGACTATAGGCAATGCCAGCGGGCGCCCAGGTTTCATCCTCTCCGGAATGTATGACGGGTGCACGCATACCTGTATTTGTTTCGTCACCTGCGATAATCGGCCAGCCGTAGTTGATACCTTTATCAATAAGATTTAATTCGTCTTTGCCACGACCTTTGCGCTCTCCTGACGGCCCATGTTCAACTGACCACAGGCGCCCTCTGTCGTCCCATGTAATACCTTGAGGGTTGCGATGGCCATAACTCCAGACGAGATTGTCGAACGGATTATCGTCAGGGACACTGCCATCGTCGTTGAGACGAAGGATTTTACCGGCAAGTGATGATGTGTCTTGGGCTAGATTGCCCTGGGCGGCATCACCTGTAGTGATATAAAGCTTGTTATCTGGTCCAAAAGCAATAGTACCGCCATTGTGGTTATTGGCAGCAGGAATATTGGCTAGAATAGTTTGTTGTTTTGAGAGAGATGTACTGTTGAGCGTATAGCTAGCGACTTGATTTGTAAGTGTGTTGTTGCGTAGTGTCGTGAAGTAAAGATAGATTCGGCTATTTTCGCTAAATCGAGGATGCAGCGCGATACCTAAAAGACCACCCTCACTTGTCTCCTCTACTCCTTCGATTTGATATATCTGGCCATTGACGCCAAGGCGTTTTATCGATCCACTACGTTCGGTAATGAGGGTTTCATTGTGTGGCAGAAGCACGAGTGACCACGGTGTGTCTAGGTTTGTAGCAATCGTTTCGACAGCCCGACCGCTCATTTTGCCGTCTGGTATGCGAGACGTTGTAGGCTGAAAAAAAGAACGTATCAGGGTATCTTGCAGTAACAATGCACTAACTGCAATCAGTGCCACGATCAAACTAGCTGCTATCCACCACTTCTTCATAGCCCTAGTATACTTTTATTATCAGTAAAGTACGAGGAGGATGTATCGTAATATTACCGAACGCGCAGAACGGTAGAGTCACGTTCGGCTGGCTTGCTTGTTGGCTGTGTTCGTCGCCCCTCATTTTGTTCAGTCGAAGTACTCTTCGGTTTCAGTTGGGTGTTTGTTGGTTTTTGAGTTTCTGACGATGAGGTCGCCTCGTGTTCGGTTGGCTGGGTTGTTTTTTTACGACGCGAACGCGAGCGTCGCTTTTTTGGTCCTGGCTCTGAGTGAGCTTCGTCGCTACTTGTCGCTGATGGAGGGGGCGCTAATTGAGGTTGGTCGCTGTTGTTTGATAGCGCCGCGTGGCCAGCGGGAGTATCGATAATGATAGTGGGCTTGTTGGGCTGAGCGGGTTTGGCGCTCGGATCAATCGGCCATTTTGCTGCTTGAGCTGGCGACTGAGGTGGCTGAGGTTTCTTTTTCTGAAACTGTTCAGGTGGTTGAATGAGATCGTTGATTGATCGTTCGACATCTTCTCGACGACGACTGTAGTTTTCGCGCGTGTGGGCAACGATCGTAGCGGAATTATCGGCTTGAGCTGGCGGCAATTGCAGGGTACGGGCACTGAAGGCGGGCGCTTTTTCACCACCAATAACCATGTTGATAATGAAATTACGATTGTGCATCTGTAGTAAATCGTTTGCTTCAAACTGGGGCTCGAACTGCTTGCTTAGAATCGGGGCATCATCGGCTGATACACGGAAGCTTATCATTGTGCCGACATTTCCAAACACTGCCCCCCTCACTGTTTCGCTCATTTGTGAAATATATTGGTTGGCGACAGTCAGATTGAGACCGTATTTACGCGCCTCTGACAAGATAGTTGCAAAAGAGTCTGTCGCAAAGTTTTGAAACTCATCGACATAGAGATAGAAAGGACGACGGTCTTCGATGTTTGGGATATCACTACGACTCATGGCGGCGAGTTGGATTTTTGTCACTAGAAACGAACCAAGAATGCTTGAGTTATCTTCGCCAAGTAGTCCTTTAGAAAGATTAACAATGAGAATCTTGCCCTCGTCCATCATCTGGCGAACATTGAAAGTTGATTTTGGTTGACCGATGATATTTCGGATGATAGGATTGGCGGTAAACGCACCTACTTTGTTGAGAACGGGCGCAATCGCTTCTGCCTGGAACTTATCGGTCCAGCTATTGAATTCAACATTCCAAAACTGCAAAACAACAGTGTCTTTGCAATAGCTAAGCGTTTCTTTTCGGAATTTCTTATCAGTCAACATGCGTGTAATGTCGAGCATGGTTGTTTCGGGGCGATCGAGCAGTGCGAGAATGGTATAGCGGAGGATATACTCGAGACGTGGTCCCCAGCTTTCGCCAAACATACGCTTGAGTACCCCTATCACCTCGGAGCTAATATTGGACTTCATTGATGGGTCAGTGACTTCTAGCGGGTTAAAGCCGAGCGGAAATGCCGTATCTGCGGGATTAAAGTAAACAACATCTTTAATGCGAGCGGCTGGAATGAATTTCATATTGTCGATCGCGAAATCGCCGTGGGGATCGATGATGGCGTAGCCCTGGTTGTGATAAATGTCGCTTAATGCGAGGAGTGCGAGAGTACCTGACTTACCCGCTCCGGTTTGACCAATGATATACATATGACGCGATCGGTCGGATCGTAGCATGCCAAATTGATGATTGATTCCTCGAAAATTTGTCAATCCGAAAGCGCTAATATTGTTGTCGATGGCATCGTTGCCGGTAAGAATGGGCAGTTTAGATGGCGGCTCTGCTGTCTTGGCTGACGCCCAAACGATATTTGGTGTTTCGACGTTGGTGTGTGGCAGGTGGAAGACACTAGCAAGCTCTTCGATATTGAGGATATAGCCCTTGTCCGCAAATAAGCGAGCTCGGTATTTTGCGAGATCTTCCTGACGGAAGCTAGCGCCTGTCATGCGAAAACCATTGAGATTGGTGCTGTTGAACTGTTTAAACGTACCTACAAGTGCTTGCATCTGTAGCTTGGCATTGGTTTGATTTTCACCAAGATACGCCAAGCGAATCTTTACTTGATAGCCAAGCTTGGTCGCCTTTTTTTCAGCTTCTGAGATACGCGTGCGTGTACGCTCTGATAGTTCTGGTGCTGCAGGCTTGCCTCCACTCCCCTGCTCTGGTGGTTTCCAAAGTGCTGCAAGCGCACTAAATAGCCATTTGGCATCAAAGCCTTGGCCGCTGGTGAGAGACGAAAGTCCACCACCACTGCCGCCGTTTCTGACATTACCTACCCAGCGTTCAGTAGATTTATGCCAATTATCGGCTACAGGTCGTACGAGTACTTGAATCCACAGTTCCTCGCCTGTGGTCTCGAGCTTGGCGAGTGTGCCTGTGATGCCCGCAAGAGGGTCAACCTCAAAACTTTGGAAGGTTTTGATTGGAAGAAACTCACTGTCCGAGAGCGACATTTCGCTCGTATAGATCACGCTGTGATTGCGCTCATGAGCTACGTAATCTTCGTCGGCTTCGTGAATCTGAACAGTTGGGTATTGGGCGTAGATTTGGCCTTCAACGAAGCTACGGAGTGTTTTTGGCACCCATACATAAAATCTGATCTGTCCATTGACAGAGGCAATTTCGAAGCTAAGATGTTCTTGGATGCCGCCATTTTGTCGCAGCTCATCTTTGTCGCGCAAGATTCCATGAAGACTGGCGAATAATTGTTCGGCGGCCAGCTCTTTTTTATCATTGGCTCTTGGAATTTCAAGCACAAGAAGAGTGCTTTCGATAGCTTTAATTGCATCAATACGCTTGTAATTGCGCCATGTTAAGTAGCCAAGTACGAGAACGACCGGCAGCCAAACATACCACGAAAGCAGTATTCCGATAATCCACGAGAGTACTTCCATGTTACACCTCTATTGTCCCACCAAGCGGATTTGCATGCAAGCAAATCTTATTTTTCTTCAGCGAGCGTATATGTAGCCTTGGCGACGCGCTTGAACTGAGGCTTGCTTTGTAGGTTGAGTAAGATTGTCGTTTCTTTAACTTGTCGATTCTTGAGTACGCGTTTGACGATTTCATCACGATGAAGCGGTTCATTTGAGTTGCGAAGGATGTCGGTGATAGTATCGGCGACAGTACCCTTGCTATAGCCCCAGCTATCGAGTGCATAGATGCCGCGTCCGATAAGAACGAAACGGCTGTCTTTGATGAGCTCATTATGAATTGCCTGGGTGGTGACATTTTTGCGACTAAAGCTACTGTCTTTAATAGCGGCAGCGATTTCAGAAAAGTGCATTGGCTTGCTATTGTCCGAGAGAATAACGTAGATTTTGTCGCGGATATTTTTCGGATTAACAGTCGGCCATTTGTTGAGACCCCAGAGATTTTTGAGGTTTGATAGGTGTTTGCTGGCGGTTGCAAGCGCACGGACATGAGACGGGTGCTCGTAGCCGCTTAGACTGTCATGAAGCTGCTCAATAGTTAGTGGTTCGCCATGTTTTTTGATAGCTTTGACGACTTCATCGATCTGTGATCTGATTTTCTTCTCGTCACCGTACTCAGCGATACAGACGGCCGCACGGTAATTGTCATTTTCGTCGACAGTTGTAAGGTGTGGTGCAAGCGTGGCGATAAAAGCAACTCGAGCGCGTGCAAGAGGAACTGATTTGCTATTTTCCAAAAGAGCGTCAGTAAGGTCGGCGACTGTTGCAAGGCGTCCCATTTCGCTAAGCTGGCGAACAATAATCTTCTCGATATCTTGTACTTGAGGTAGTTTACCCTCTTCGCTCGCTATCTTAAGGCGAATAAGGATGGCTTTTTCGAGCTGACGCACGCGCTCACGAGTAATACCTAATAGTTCACCAATTTGTTCAAGAGTTTCCTTGCGGTCGTATAGACCGAATCGACGCGTAATGATTTCTCGTTCACGCTCCTGATCGATTGCGCCTAGGATTGCCTCAATTGCGCCATCAACATCGACAATCACTACTGTCTCGCTGGTTTTGGTTTGTGTGCTCGCTTGCGCCATGTTGGGGTTGTCCTCTCTGCCTCACCTCAGTTACTGGATGTTATTATAAGCTTAAATTCCATTATAAAACATATTGTTTATAATGTCAAACATTTTGTTTTGGGTCTGTGCTTTTACTAATTATAGCATGAAATAGACGTGTTTAGTAAACAGTGTTTTTGGACTTTTTTTATTGGGCAGATGTGATTCAATGCTCTATACAGTGTAGTGGGTATGTGGCATAGCGCTAAGGATAGAGCATATGCTTATGGACAAGCACCTTCTTTTGATGGGTTGCTCTGGTCGACATGATATAGGATGTCGGTATGTGAAATATGTGAGGCTTCAATGCAAAATGTACTGGGATCGCTTGGGGCTCGCGGAGCTGCAAGTGGTTGCTGCTGTACGCCTCCGTTGTTTGAGTTTGCCCAGTTATCCCAGAACGATACTACTGGAAAGCTGCCACCGAGAGCGAGAAAGCGTGTACTGAGTTCGCTGGCAAATTCTAACAGAGATGCTTTTTTATTAATACTCCACGCGTTATTGGATACATTGGCGTTGTACCAGTTATATATATCTGTCTGCGCAATAGATACCGAGAAATGTTGTGAGTGCCACCCGTTGATATGGAGCTGGTTGTAGTTATATACATGACAGCCTGTAAGGTACTGCTCGGTGCCTCCTCCAAGATTGGTTGCCGTGCCATAGCCTTCGGTAATAAGTTGCTGGCAAATATTATGAAATAGAACACCATTTTGTACAGACGTAAGGCCGCTATAGCCGCCAGTATGCTTAACAAGTCTGAGAGTGATGCCTGGTGATGCTTTTGCGTCAGGAGGTATAAGGTCAGGATAAGCACCGGTTTTGACTTTGCTCAGCTCCATGACTTTGACGACATTATTCAGATCTGAACGGGCTGAAGAGATGATAGCAGAGCGCTGAATGCCGTTGTATGCCGCAGTGACAATCGCTGCTAGAATGCCGATAATAACGATGACGATGAGAAGTTCCACGATCGTGAAGCCTGGTGTTTGTCGAGTTAGCGCCCCCCGATTGCTCATGCTATTAGTATAGCAAATTTAAGTATTTTTTAAATTCAAGAGAATGGCGAGCTAAGAAGCTATTTCTTACGGCGAGCAAAGCGTTTTTTTGCAGCTGGCGCTTCGTCAAGTAGTTTTTTAGCTTCTTCGTGGGTGATCGATTTGGGATCGGTATCTTTTGGCATCTTCGCGTTCTTCTTTCCATCGGTGATGTATGGTCCGTAGCGACCGTTGAGTACTTTGACACCATCGCCAAAGTCAGCAATGTTCTTTTCAGCTTCTGATTTTAATTTTTCAGCATAAAATTCAAGTGCTTGTTCGAGCGTAATATCTCGTGGATCATGAGGCTTGATGCTGACAAAGAGTTTGCCGACTTGAATGTATGGACCAAACCGACCAATATTAGCTTTGATATCTTGACCGTCGGATGTTTGTCCTACAAGACGTGGTAATTTGAAAGCTTCAAGTGCTTGTTCGAGCGTGACGGTTTCGATCTTAGCGCCAGTTGGTAGTGGCGCGAACTTTGGTTTATCTTCACTTTCGGTCTCTCCGAGCTGGAGCATAGGACCAAACCGACCAAAGCGTGCGATGATGAGTTTGCCTGTCTTTGGATCTGTGCCGACAGTACGTGATGCACCGACAGTGCTGCGATCGATGCCACCAGACTGTTCGATAAGGGCATGAAATGGTTCGTAGAACTCATTGAGCATGTCATTTCGCGCGAGTGTGTCGGTAGCGATTTTGTCGAATTGTTGCTCGACACCAGCCGTGAAGTCGTAGTCGACAACCTGAGTAAAATGGTCGCCAAGAAAATCTGCGATAAGTTCGCCAGATGGTGTTGGTACGAGCTTGCCGCGGTCGGCGCCTGTCTTTTCGGTGACAACTGCACGCTCGAGCTTGTCATCCTTGAATGACAGAACGATAGCTTCGCGTTCAGTTCCTTCCCCCTCTCCCTTGACGACATAGCCGCGGGTCTGAACTGTATCGATAATCGTGGCGTAGGTGCTCGGACGACCAATGCCAAGTTCTTCGAGTTTTTTGACAAGGCTGCCTTCGGTATAGCGCGCTGGTGGGCGGGCGAAAGTCTGACGAGCCGATGCTTCGCTAAGAGATAGTGTGTCTCCGCTAGTCACCGCAGGCAGGATAGCGTCCTCTTTCTTGTTCGTACCATACACTTTGAGAAAGCCGTCAAAGACAATCACTTCACCCTTGGCTTCAAAAATCTTTTCATTGGTACTGATAGTGATGGTAATCGTTGTTTTTTCGAGTTTAGCAGGCGCCATCTGGCTTGCAAGAGTGCGAGCGCGAATAAGATTGTAGAGCTTTTGATCGTATTCATTAGTACTGCCCTGTTCGAGCTGCATATCAGTAGGTCGAATTGCTTCATGTGCTTCCTGAGCGCTTGAGTTTTTGGTTTTAAACTGACGAACTTGCGAATACTCTACGCCATAAGTATTGGTAATGTAATCTTTTGCGGCAGCGATGGCCTGGCCAGACAAATTTGTGCTGTCGGTACGCATATAAGTAATCTTACCGGCTTGATAGAGCTTCTGAGCGCTCGCCATGGTTGCTTTTGAGCCAAAGCCAAGGCGTGAGTTGGCAGTTTGTTGCAACGTACTGGTCGTGAAAGGTGCAGCGGGATTACGTGTGCCAGGGTTTGTTTGGACGTTTGAAACAGTAAACAGCGCGTTTTGAAGGCTTGCGAGAAACTCCTGTGCTTCAGCCTCTGTTTTAAATTGTTGAGGCAGCTCTGCTTTAACCTCTTCTCCCTTATGGATAAAGAGTGCGATAACCTTGAATGTCGACGATCCTTCAAATGCAGTAATCTCGCGCTCGCGCTCTACGAGTAAGCGAACAGCTGGTGACTGGACGCGTCCAGCCGACTTGCCGCCAGGTACTTTTTGCCAGACTACCGGACTAAGTTCAAATCCAACAATACGATCAAGAATTTGGCGAGCCTGCTGTGCCTGTACGAGGTTCATATCAACAGTTCGTGGGTTTTTGATCGCTGCCTCGATAGCGCTTTTTGTGATTTCATGAAACACGATACGTTTTGTCGTTTTCGGATCAAGTTTCAAAACTTCACAAAGATGCCAGGCGATCGCCTCCCCTTCGCGGTCCTCATCGGTTGCGAGCCAGACATTTTCAGCGCCAACAGCTTTTACCGCTTTTTTGAGCTCGGTAATCACTTTTTTCTTCTCGGGGTCTACTTCGTATTGTGTCTTAAAGCCATCTTTAGTGTCGATTGGTGGCGTGCCATCCTTGGTCTTTTTGACGATACTACGGATATGGCCAACGCTTGAGAGCACATGAAAATCCTTACCGAGATACTTCTCGATAGTCTTGGCTTTTGCCGGGCTCTCTACGATTACTAAATTCTTTGCCATATATTACTTATGCCTCGTTTTACAATGACACAATGGATAATTGTATGCAAATTGTAGCGTATGTCAAGAACTGTGTTTGTACTTATGAAAAGCAAAGCGCCCACATCCTGTATAGAATGTGGGCAGCTTTGGCGGCTGGACGAGAGTGATCAGAGTGCGATTCCGTTTTGTGCGAGTACCTTGTTAACGAGCTCTTGGAACGTTAGTGGCGGTGGCGTTGACGGGCACGCTTGGTTGTAGTCGTAGGCGTCGTAATCTTCGCTAGAAGATACTGTGTTTGCTTTCGACACCGAACATCTCCTTCTTGATCTGGTGGACGAACGTGAGTTCTACAGCGTGTGAAAAAATCTTGCTGAATGCATCGATAAATCTCAGTTGCGTGAGCGAATCCCTCGGATCTTCCGCAGGAGGTGCTACGGTGATGACGTAGCCTCTCTGTGTTGCCGATTGGCCAAACACTTTTTTCAGGGTTTGCGGATGGATGTAGGGATGCGTGATGTTGTTGTCGAGATGAAACTCAAGCAAGCCGCGCTTGTTGTAAGTCACCTCGATCTTCTCGGTAATTGTCTCCGACACCGGACTTAATCAACTCCTTCGTTGATCAGCTGCCAAGCTTCTTCCGAAGAGGCAAGATTGGACCGCATGGCGGTCTCCAAGTTCCTCTTGGACTAACATATTATACCATGAAATGACTTGTTAGCGCAATGTCCACTGATTGCCACCAAGGCTACGTATCGTGCCCGCAATCTCCATGAGTGTAAGTTCGGTCGCAAACTCACCTTGACTCACTTTGGCTAGGTGTTGCAGTTCATCTCCATCGCGGAGGCCTTGTTGGAGCAATTCGATAATAAGTGTTTGGAGAGGATTTTCACCAAGCGCTAATTTGATTTGGCTTTGCTCCAGTTTAGGGGCGATAATTTCGATGATGTCGTCTGGGGTAAGTACTGGCGTTGCGCCTTGTCTGATGAGTCGATTGCAGCCAGCACTGAGAGGGCTCGTGATATTACCTGGGATGACAAACACTTCTCTCCCTTGTTCGAGGGCGTGTGTTGCGGTACTAAGGGTGCCGCTACGTGCGGCAGCTTCGGTAATCAGAATACCATCGGCAAGACCACTGACAAGTCGATTGCGTTCAAGAAACCGAAATTGCATTGGCGGAGTGTTAGGCTCGTATTCGCTGATGATTGCCCCGCCCTTTTCGATAATAGACTGCGCGAGCTGCTCATGAGGGCGAGGATAGATGGTGGCGAGACCATTTGCTAGGACGGCGATTGTTTTACCTCCCGCCTCGAGCGCTGCACGGTGTGCGAGACCGTCGACACCGAGCGCAAGGCCACTGACGATTAAAATGCCACGACGAGCAAGCTCATAGGCAAAGCTATGTGTTACCTCACTACCATAGCGTGATGGTTTGCGCGTGCCGACAATTGCAATAGTAGGAGTGCGTTCAACGGGCAGGTCACCGCGATAGTACAATCTTTTAGGTTTTTGCGCAATATTAGATAGTATCTGGGTGTAAGAGTTGTCATCTGGTAGTATGTTATTGATTTTCATGATGTTTTGTGTCAAAAAGTGTTGACAGTATGTCAAATGTGTGCTAATATGAAGCATGGTTGATGGCCGAAAGGTCCATCTATCGCACCTTATACCCCCTATTCTAACTTATGTTAGGTACTGTGCAATCTTTCTTAAAAGTATCTACCCTCCACTTTTCTGAACTAGCTCTTTGAGTTTGATGCAGATTGCACGGTTACTAACCCCTTTAACCAGCGGACCTCCATATGTTGTGAGGTGGGTCACGCTATGCCCTTCCACGGGTGGGTTGAAGGGTCAAACGGCGCCAGGTGATGCCCACCCTTACCTGGCGCCTTTTGATTTAATGAGAAGTTTAGTTTTTGGATCTATCAGGTGATCTCTAAGATAGACCTTGTGTATATTGATATAACATGTTATAATTATAAGGTAACGGTTCTTTCAGCGGAAGAGTCACTACATTGACATCGTCCTGCTAAAGCGTAGGACATTAACAGAGGAGCATCATGAGTCTTTTTGGTCTCGCGGTAGCCATTGCAACGATCATGATCGGTGTTATGCTCTCAGTATTGTTCGTATGGGCGTTGAGCACACTCGATATATTCAACAGGAAGTCGACCGTCCGATCGACGATAGCGGTTATTGTGTCTGCCATTGCAACGATCCATGTTGTTGGCGTGCCATTGATGATCATGGAGAATGTATACGGCTCTCACTGGTTCGTGCGGCTCTTCGTGCTCTATGGCGCTATATTGGTACTGGCATCCATTTTAACTCCAAGCTCACGTCGTAAACGTAGAGTGAATGATGTGCGGCCGATCCAATAGTGATGCTCGGGAGCAGCGGACTCATTTCTCCTCTGTCTCCCCCAACTATTTTTATGCAAATCTGCATGGTGATAGCTGCGGGAGATGCGGTACAATAAATAAATGCATCCAGCTCACCCATTGCGAATTTTCGCTTTTTCGATATTCATCACACTTGTTTTTGCGGTAATCGTAGCAATTTATGGCGGCGTGTCGTCGTTGTGGCTGTTTGCTATACTTTGTATTTTAGAGGTGACATTTAGTTTTGATAACGCAGTCATCAATAGCCGAATTTTGGTGCGGATGTCGAAGTTATGGCAGATGCTGTTTTTGACCATAGGTATCTTTATTGCGGTGTTTGTCGTGCGGTTTGCGCTACCTATTGTGATCGTACAGCTGGCAACTGGCATTGGATTTATGGATGTAGTGCATATGGCGCTTAATGACGCTGAGCGCTATGGGGGTGAACTGCAAAAAGCCGCGCCAGTTATCGAGGCGTTTGGTGGTACATTTTTGTTGATGCTCGGTATTAGTTATTTTCTTGACCATGACAAAGTCGTTCACTGGCTGCGCCCAGTCGAGCGATTAATGGCACGTGCGGGCAAGATTCGATTTATCAAACTGATTGTCATGGCCATTGTGGCTGCACTGCTCTATTTTACTGTCGACGAATCGATCAAGCAGACGGTATTGGTGTCGAGTCTGCTGGGTATTGCGTTACAGTTTGGCCTTCATTCTCTATCAGTGTTGTTTGAGAAGAAATTTAGTAGCACTAATAAAGCGGGATTGCTCGTCGGCTGGGCGGCATTTGCGTCGTTTATGTATCTCGAGGTGCTTGACGCATCGTTTAGTTTTGATGGCGTGATTGGTGCTTTTGCGATTACAACGAGCGTACTGCTGATTGTTGCAGGCTTAGGTGTCGGTGCATTTTGGGTGCGTTCGCTTACTATTTATCTTATGCGTGCAGGGACATTGACCAAGTATCGCTATCTTGAGCATGGTGCGCACTGGGCAATTTTGGCACTAGGTATTGTGATGCTTATCAAGCTTTATCACGTTGAGCTGCCTGAGGTTGTGACAGGATCGCTAGGACTGGTGTTTATTATGACGGCTGTGATCTCAAGTGTCATCGAGAAACGACGGCTTGATAGTACTCAAGAGGTTAATGAGTAGCTATTGTCGCAAAAAAAGGAATTATTTCAACACTTTTGCAGCAATAATGAGTGTAGAGTAGACTGAGCATATGGATGAGAATTTATTATATATGCTACTAGCGATCGTGCTAGGTAGTTCAATATCGTTACTAGGTGGGGCATTGATTTTTACGACGAAAAAACGCCGTCAGTTCGCAATAGCATTGGCGATGCCATTTGGCGCTGGCGCATTGCTTGCCGCCGCATTTTTCGATTTGCTACCAGAGGCTTTTGAGCTGGGAGATGCGCGGCAGCTGCTATTATGGGCGCTTGGCGGCTTTTTGTTGTTCTTCATGCTCGAGCGCGGCGCGAGTTGGTTTCACCGTCATCATGGCCACGACAACCAGGACGAACAGCGTCACGAGAGTCAACGAAGGTTGATTATTTTTGGTGACATGGTGCATAACGCGATCGATGGCGTGGCTATCGGTGCTGCATTTGTAGTGAGTCCAGCACTTGGATTTGTGACAACCCTTGCTGTTTCAGCCCACGAGATTCCAAAGGAGCTGGGTACTTTTGCCCTCTTGCTCTCGCGCGGATGGAAAGACAAGAAAGTCTTGCTCGCAAATGTTGCAACAGCAGTTGCAACGGTCGTCACTGCCGTAACGGTATATCTTCTTGGTGCTGAGTATCAATTGCCGATTGCGCCTGTATTGGCACTGACTGCCGGCTTCTTTATCTATATTGCAGCTAGCGATATTATTCCAGATATTCACGAGCAACCTCATAAACGCGGTATGCAGCAAGCAGCAACGCTTCTTGTCGGTGTGGCGCTTGTGGGCGGTCTTATTACATTACTGCATAGTACAGGGCTTCATGGGCACGGGCATAGTCCTGAGTCGTCGCTCGAAGTGCATCATGATCACAACAAGCATCCTGACAGCAGTACGCATTAAGCATGTCTTTTTTGGCCTTGGCAAGTTTTGCACATGCCGGTAAGCTCTACGATATGTTTTGTGAGGGTGAAATCATGACGATTGGCAATAAGTGTCAGGACATCTTCGAGTGTGCCGCTTTCGATTTCCTCTGATGTTCCACAGGCTTCGCAGGTCATATGGTGATGATGTGGTCGAAACGGCTCAGCTAGCTCCGTGTAAGGTGTCCAGCCTCGTGTGATAGTTTCGGTAATATTGAGCTTGTCAAATAGCTCCAGCGTACGGTAGATGCTGGCTCTATCGACATTTGGTGTGCGTCGAGCTATTTCACCGTTTTTGAGTGGCATGTCCGACTGCGCAAGTGTTGCAAACACAGCAAGGCGTGGTTTGGTGATACTCTGTCCTGCTTGGCGTAAGATATGTTCGAAATCATTATACATAGTCACTACTGTAAACTATTTTGCGACAATTATGCAATATAATTGCATATTTTTTGCAAAAATATATATTTATAGTTTATGGCTAGATGCGGCGTGAGTGCCTGCGATAAAGCTATCGATCAACTCGCTGATCTTCGGTAATATATCGGCCTGTAGTTTCTTCTGCTCCTCGGTATTCATTCGTGATAGGACAAAATCGGTCGCACCTACTCGATCTGCTAGTTCGTTCCATATACCTACGCGGATACGAGCATAGTTTTCGCCCAAGTGAGCGTTGAGCGACTTGATGCCGTTATTGCCAGCGTCGCTGCCCTTCTCGCGAGTACGGAGTGTGCCAAGGGGTAATGCCAAATCGTCATGAATGACGAGTATATTAGTGACCTCTACCTTGTAAAAGTCTGATAGTGCTCGTGCTGTCACGCCTGTCTCATTGTAGTAAGTTGTGGGCTTGGCAAGCAGAATCTTTGCTCCATCGATATTTAATTCTGCAATCTCTGCATGAAATTTTGTCTTTGGCTGAAATTGAACGTTCTTTTGATGAGTATAAAAATCAAGCGCCAAAAAACCGACATTGTGGCGGGTTTTTTCGTATTCAGAGCCGGGATTGCCTTGGGCAAGAATAATTTTCATGACACTACTAGTATAGACTATTCATTTCGCTTATGATGGGTATAGATGGTACGCAAGAAAAAATCAAAGCGATCAACGCGTAAATTGCAGGCAAATGCGACACTGAAATCCTTGTTCAGGCTGAGCCGCGAGCAGTTAGTGACACGCAAAACAACTGGTGGTGGACTGCATAAAACTCGTAAAGACATTGCTCGCAGTGCGCAAAAACGCCAAGCGCTTAGAGATCAGATTTCTTAGCTCGGTCTCGATTTTTCTCAGCTTCTTTCTCTAGTTTATATTTTTTCGTCACAGGAGCCATTCCTTTGGCGACACGCTCTTTGTTTGACTTAATTTGCTTTTCGTCACGAAAACTAAATTTGATAGGTGTACCAGAATAATCATAGGTTTCGCGAATAAGATTCTCTAGGTAGCGCTTGTAGCTCCAGTGAACAAACTTGAGGTTGCTACCGTGGATGACAAACCATGGAGGTGTAGTATCGGTCTGTACCATGTAGCGAAGCTTTGGATGGGTATTTTTGAGCCCAGCTGGAGGATGTTTTTGGATAGCGCGCTGTAGAAGGTCATTGAGAACACGAGTTTTGGTTGGCTGTTGGCGGCGTTTCTCAATATCAAGTGCGAGATCAAATAGCTTGGTGACGTTTTGTCCGGTAACGCTCGAGGTAAAGATCAGTGGCGCCCAAGGTACAAATTTGAGGTGATGACTAATGCGTGGTGCCAATGCGTCGCGAGTAAAGGCGTCTTTGTCTTCGACGCTATCCCATTTGCTCACCACGACAACAAGGCCTTTGCCAGAGTCGGCAATAATACCTGCAAGACGTTGATCGAGCGCTACGTTTAGTTCGTTAACATCAAGTAGTAGGAGGCAGATGTCTGCCTGTTCAATTGCTTGGAGAGTGCGTAGAACTGAAAATTTTTCGATGCCTTGTTCTTGCTTGCCTTGGCGGCGCACACCGGCGGTATCGAGTAGCTCGACCGTACGTTGCCTGTAGCGAATTTGCACACGATTAACATCGCGTGTCGTGCCAGCGATATTAGCGACTAGTGCCTGTTGCTTGCCAGCAAGAGTGTTGAACAAATTACTTTTGCCGACATTTGGGCGGCCAATGAGTGCGACTCGCAATATGTCATCGGGCTTCTCTTCGGACATAGCTGGGATATGTTCGACAATTTCATCGAGTACGTCTGTGACGCCGCTGTTGTGTTCGGCACTAGTACGGATGATTGTTTTGATGCCCAATCGTCGGAACTCTTCATCTTTGAGGCTACCCTTGAGGTCGGCTTTGTTGGTGACAAGAATAACAGGTTTTTTACTACGAAGCGCTTTTTTAGCGACAAATCGATCGTCGTCGCCGGCATATTGCGTGCTATCGACGACAACTAATATGACGTCCGCAGCCTCGGCAGCTTCTGTGATCTGCTCTTGGATGCTGGCTTCAAAATCGTCGTTTGGATCCTTGAGTCCTGCTGTATCAACGAGCCAAAATTGATGATACTTATACTCTACCCTGCCGAGGACGTTATCGCGCGTCGTGCCAGCTTCACGAGCTACAATAGCTTGCTGTGAGCGCACCATGCGATTAAAAAGCGAACTTTTGCCGACGTTCGCTTGGCCGATAATTGCAACTGTTGGTAATCGAGAAGCCATAGATTTCAGTTAATTATAACAGATATAGTATCCATTGACAAACATAAGCAAATAATATATAATAAAAGATAGTATGAGTCACAGTGACTATGAGCAAAAAATGGCAGTAGCTCAGCAATTTCGTGACGCTGCTCGACGTCTTGGTCGCGAGGTATTGACTATGGGTATGAGGCTACCGGCAAATGTGAGGATGGTGCTAGAAGCGACAGACGATGACTTTTTGATAGCTCAGCATAGAGGTGTTGCGTCTCCCGAGGTGGTAGCTGCAAAAATCGAAGAGATGGAAGTGGCAATTGATCAGCTAGCACTTAAAAAACTAGGCGCTACGGCGTCTCAGTACGGTGGTCTCCCGGAGCTAGATCGGCCAGAGCGTACACTCCAAGATTCGTTCGATGTAACCGCTTGACGGTATAGCCAAGCGCAGCAAAAGTGCGACGAATTTGTCGGTTGCGCCCTTCGCTCATCGTGACCACCCACTCAAGGCGCGCATCATCGATCCGTTCGAGGCCAAGCTGGCTTTTGCCGTCTTCAAGATTGATGCCAAAATCACTGATCATTTGATGGTGTAGCGGCTCTAAGGCGTGGTCAAGTGTAACTTCGTAGCGTTTTACCTTGGTATAGCGAGGATGTGTCATCTTGAGCGCAAAATCACCATCATTGGTAAGTAATATCAATCCGCTGCTATCGCGGTCCAATCGACCAACTGGTTTTAGAGTATGATATTTGCTTGGTAGCAAGCCGTAGATTGTCGGACTATCTCCCTGTTGCTTGCGGGAGCAGACATAGCCAACTGGCTTGTGAAGTGTTAAATAGACGTATGCAGTGTCATGTGCAACTGATTTGCCATCAACAGCAATAGCGTCGCTGGGGGTGACGCGGGCGCCAATAATTGCCACCTCGTCGTTGATGCGGACTCGTTTTTTTGCAATAAGTTCGTCGGCTTGTCGTCGAGATGTGCCGAGTGCAAGCGCAAGAAATTTGTTGAGCCGAATGGGCTGCTGATCGTTCATCTGTTACCTATGATAACACGCTTGCCCTATAGATTAGGTGTGCCTGGGTTGGCAGGAGGCGTTTGTGGCTGAAGATTATCATCGGCAGATTGAAGCTGCTGGCTGTAGTCCGGAGCCGGTGCAATCGGACTCTCTGCCGGAGTGTCAAATGCAGGAGTAGCTGTATCCTGGGTTGGCAGAGGGTTGGGTGTGAATGGAGCTGTCGAATCGTCAGCAGATATAGCAGTATCGCTATTGATAGGATCGTCGACTTGGGTGCTCGCAATAGGGTCAGGTGTTGCCTGGAGTTCATTTGCTAGCTGGGCGCTTTCCTCTGGGGTGGTGCTTGGTAGTTCAGCGTCATTGTCTAATGCTGTGCTCGGAGTCGTGTCGGCTATCGGTGCTGATGGCTCGACAGGTGCTGCGATGCTCGAATCTTCCAATGGTTGAACAACCCGCTCGCCTAGATTGGCTGGTCGCGGTGATGAGAAAGGAGCTGTCGGCTGAGGTAGTGTTGATTCGCTTGGTTGAGGTGGCAACGGGCCTGCTCCATCATTGCCAGGGGCAGTAGTCGCTGCATCAGTAGTTGTTGAGTCGGCTGGAGCGTCGGCAGGAAGCGATGGTTCTGGAGCCGGAGTGGCTGCCGGTGTAGCTTGTGCGAGCTGAGGTGCTGACTCTCCGCTGGTGTCTTCAAGTACTTCGTGAACCATGCGAACGACATCTTCGATACCTACTTGAGACTTTACAAGATAGCGATCTGCACCAAGCTGTTCGCCTCGCTGGCGCTGGTCTTCGCTCGATAGCGCGGTCATCATAATAACTTTGATGTCGCGAGTCTCGGTGGTGCTTCGTAGTATGTCGAGCATATCAAAACCGCTGATTTTTGGCATCATAACATCGCTAATGATAAGCTGTGGACGCTCTTTTATTGCCATGGCGAGCGCATCTTCGCCGTCACCTGCAGATACAATATCGTATCCTTCGGCAAGAAGGCGAACGCCATAAATTTCGCGCAAACTTTTGTCGTCTTCTACTAATAGTATTTTTGTCATATTACCCCTATTCTACTAAACTATTTTTGCAAAAGCCATACCTCTTATGGTTTTAGCGGTCTGGCACGATAATCTGCCCAGTTGCCTGCGATCTTGCACCTGGTGCGGATTGCTCTGCGGCTGCTGTGCGTTGTTTTGCGGCTTCTAGCTTTGCCTGCATCTCAGGCGGCAAGATAGTGGCACCTTGCTGTGGTGGCGAGATAACCGTTTGAGGCGACGGCGCAATTGGTGGCGTCGGAGCCGCCGGACCTGGCTGCGGTGTTTGCATAAGCGGGTCAGCTACTTCAGGAGGAGTGTTTGTTGTTTGTTCGGGTGCCAATGAAATAGGAGCGACTCGACTTGTGACGATTGGAGTGGCAAGTGCAGTCGCTTGCTCCTCCGGGGTGCTTTCTAACTGCTCGGTATTGACGTATTTACGTGATTCTACAGGAGACGGCTGGGCTGCCGCTGCTTCGATAAGACGCTGTGCTTCCTCATGGGTCATGCGTGGCAGTTCGATGAAGAAAGTCGATCCTTTTTTGTACTCACTCTCCACCCAGATGCGACCACCCATAGCCTCAACAAGTTTGCGGCAAAGATAGAGTCCTAAGCCAGTGCCACCGATTTCGCGGGTATCGCTGTTGTCGACGCGATAAAACTTTTGGAATAAATGCGAAACATCTTCTGCTGGGATGCCGATTCCGCTATCAGTAATACTGATAATAACATGGTCATGATTGCCCTGTACGTCGACCACGATCTGACCCTCTCGAGTGTACTTGATGCCGTTTTCTACCAAATTAGCAATTACCTCGCGGAGATGATCTTTGTCGACATTAACATAAAAAACAGGCGCAAGATTACGAAGGCCGCCACCAGTAATTGTTTCGTCTGCGGCAGTGTTTGGTTTATAAAAGAGGCGGAGATTTTTTTCTATAGCCTTTTGATTGAGGCTATCGACAATACTTTCGGTAAAATGAACGGTGTCAATGACGCTCGGGTTACTAGAGAGGCGTCCGTCATCTGCTTTGGTGACATCAAGAAGATCTTGAAAGAGATGACCTAGGTGCTCGGCGGCTTCGTGCGCTTTTGTGATATATGTCCTGGCCTTTTCATCGATCGTGGCTGTCGCTGGGTTCAGTGCCAGGCCTAGATAGCCTTCGATAGACGCAACCGGAGTACGCATTTCATGACTTGCCGTACTGATGAACTCGGTACGTGATCTTTCTTCTTCTTGGTCTTTTGTGATATCGCGAAAAACGACGATTGCTCCCGAACCAAGTCGTCCAATTGGCGAGACAATGAGCTCACTACTTACCTTTTTGCCTGAGCTTGTTTGGATTTGTAAGTCGGTTTTGCGAATAGGCTGGTTGGTCGTGAGGGTGCTAAGCACGGGGTCGGTCGATTTATCGACTCCATGTCCGTTAGCGTTGAGTAGCTGAAGGACGGACTTGTACTGTAGGCCGAGAGCGTCCTGTTGTTTCCAGCCAACGAACCGTTGAGCTGCTGGATTGATAAGATCAATTTGACCTTGGTTATTTACCGCAATTACACCATCGCTAATGGCGTCGATGACCGCTTCGGATTTATTGGCAACTTCACTAAGCTCATTGGCGATGTCGTAGTAGGCCTTTTCTTTAATTTTTTCGTTTTTCGAACGACCGTGCCACAAAATATAACTCACAATCAGTGGTGGCGCGCCACCGAATACGACGGCAAAAAAGTTATAGGTTGTAAGATCGTCGATAAGATAAAGATGTGCGCCATAGCCAAGGTTGAGTGCTAAAAGAATGATGATTGTCCATTTGCCAAAAATACCAGCAAAAACAGCCGTAATAAGCCAAAGACCAAAAAAAGGCGACGCAGACATACCTGTTTCAAACGTCAATGTGCCTGCACCCATAATCATGAGCCAGTATGCGCCATAAATAGTATTATTGCGGGCACCTGGTTTCTTGAGAAAATACGAAGTAATTGCGAGGGCAACGCCACCGAGCGCATAGAGCACGACGCTTGTCGGAACGAATACGTTGGCGCTGATGTCATTGAAGCCGACAAGCATCAACCATGCGTATAGCGTGATAAGAATAAGGCAAATGAAACCAATCGCCTCACACAAACGGCGATGCCAAAACGGAGTGAGCAGTATGGGTTTTATTGGACGCCTCCCCTTTAAGTGCTGTTTTAGCAAGCTTAAACGCTATTATGATGCAAACCTATCCGTAAAACAAGCTTATTTGATACGCATCAGGTCAATAGACGACGACATATTGTTGCATTAAACATAAATCTATGCTATAGTATTACAAAGTATAGGTTGTAGATAAAGTTATTCATACTCACCCCATGCGCAGCATGGGGTGAGTATTCACGAAAGGACACTAGTATTCGGCATGCGTATATTTAAGAAAAAATCCCTCTCGGAGCTCGCTATGAAACGAGAATGGGGTGCAGAACAGCGACTTGAGCCGCTTCCGCGCATCCATAGTCGTCCTTCGACTCGTAAAATAGCACTTGCACGTCTTGCGGTCGTAATGACAGTCGTATTTTGGTTGATTTATGTTTTGACGACAATTATTCGCCAGTTCTTTTATGGTCCTCATACGTTTCGATTCGCTATGGAGGCAGCTAGCTACCTAATCGTCGTGACATTTTTGACGTTTTCTGCACTGATGTATCTTGTTGCCCGTCAAGGTGCGCTACAGCGTTTTGCAAAGCATTTCCGAACACCGCGTGCGACACTTGAGAAATATTTTTCAAAGAAACAACCATCTATTACCGTCTTAGTACCATCGTATGCCGAAGAGCCTGATGTGATACGTAAAACACTACTTTCAGCTGCGCTGCAGGAGTATCCATCAAAGCGAGTAGTGTTGCTTGTCGACGATAATCCTCATCCGACAGACCCTGATGTAGTGGCAAAACTAGCCGAGACACGAGCTATTGCAGACGAGATCACAAATTTTATGACAGAGCCACGTGAGAGGTTTGCGGCATTGCTTCGTGATTATGAAAGCGTCAAAGTGCGACCAACCTTGGAGCTAAAGACGAAGGTTGGTGAGCTTATTGAGGCGTATGAATGGGCTGCGCAATGGTTGAATGTAAAAGCTGATAAAGAAAAGCTTGAAGACCATGTCGATCACTTCTTTATTAATCAAGTGTATCGAAAACTTGCGAGCGACCTGCGCTTAACAGGTAAAGCCCTTCATGTATCTTATGAGCAAAATGCGACAATTCCTGAAGCTCGTATACATCAGCTGTATCGTCGACTGGCATGGACTTTTGCTGCCGACATGGCGGTTTTTGAGCGAAAGCAGTACGCTTCATTGTCGCACGAGGCCAATAAAGCTATGAACTTGAATTCATATATTGGCTTGATGGGTAATTCGTACCGTGTCGAAGAAACGCCAGATGGATCTGTGCTGATTCCGGCGCATCGCGAGAGTAAGCATACTATAACATTCCCTGATAGTGATTACTTGTTGACGCTTGATGCAGATTCAATTTTGTTACAAGAATATTGCTTGAGATTGGTGCACTTTCTTGAGCAGCCCGAAAACGAGCGTGTTGCTGTGACGCAAACCCCCTACTCTTCTTTCCGTGGTGCAGCGACGCGCATAGAGCGTCTTGCGGCTGCGACAACTGACATTCAGCATATTTTGCATCAAGGTATGACAAAGTTTAATGCAACCTCTTGGGTCGGTGCAAACGCTGTTATTCGTAAAAATGCCCTCGATGATATTGTTGAAAAAGAAACCGTTGGTGGGTTTGAGATAAAACGATATATTCAAGACCGTACCGTTATTGAAGATACTGAATCGAGTATTGACCTTGGGCTGCACGGCTGGGAGCTAGTGAACTACCCTGAGCGTTTGAGCTATAGCGCAACGCCTCCTGATTTTGGCTCACTTGTGATTCAGCGACGTCGCTGGGCAAATGGCGGACTGCTGATTATGCCAAAGTTTTGGCAAACGATTCGTAAGCGCGCCCGCCAGAATGACCCTGTTTCTGTACTGGAAGTTGCACTACGCGTTAACTACATGGCTTCGATTGCATGGGCGAGTTTTGGGCTCATATTCCTGCTTGCCTACCCGTATGATAGTCGTCTTTTGAGTCCACTTGTGCTTCTTGCCGCATTACCATACTTTATTGCAATGGCCAGTGACCTACATTATTGTGGCTACAAGCGAACCGATATCTTTCGGATTTATGGCTTCAATCTTATCCTATTACCAGTCCAGCTGGCAGGTGTTTTGAAATCTATCCAACAGGCTTTAACTGGCAAAAAGATTCCATTTGCGCGTACGCCAAAAGTAAAAAGCCATACGGTTGCGCCGTTGATCTATGTCGTTGTTCCGATGGTTATTATTGCCTTTTCGGTCCTGACATTTGTACGCGATTTCGGTGCTCAAAACTGGGGTAACGCAATTTTTGCTGCTTTCAATGCAATTCTAGCGACATGGGCAACTCTATCTTATATAGGTATTCGTCACGCTATCATTGATATATGGATCGGCCTCACCGATTGGATGTATGTTGATGTGAAGCCAAAGCATGCAGTTGCAGAAATGAATACCGAGCAGTCAATGAACTGGCAAGCAGTTTTGTATCATGGCGAAGAGAAAGGACACGTGCCTTTTGTTGAACACGAAGAAAATGAATGGAGGGCAACAGTATGAGTGCTGCTATAAAAACACGTCGTCTCTCTCCATGGAGAGTGTTGTTCGGTGTGAGTGTCCTTGTTGTGGTTGTGGCTGTGAGTGCCTTGAGTATTTTCAACTGGCAAACTAATAAGTCGACGATTTCTGATGAGCCATGGTTTGCACCATATGTTGATGTGACATCGACGCCAACCTTTGCGTTTGATCAACTTGGCTCAACGAAGCACAAAGACGCGATGTTGTCGTTTGTTGTATCGTCAAAAAACGATCCTTGTACGCCAAGCTGGGGCGCTGCTTATACTCTCGATCAAGCAAGCGCTAGGTTAGATCTTGATCGTCGTATTGCTCGATTGCAGCAACAGGGCGGACATGTTGCGGTATCGTTTGGTGGCGTGCTCAACGATGAGCTTGCGGTCAAATGCACCGATGAGGCAAAGCTGGAGCAGGCCTACAAAAGTGTTATCGAGCGATATCATATCGATACAATTGATCTTGACCTAGAGAGCACCGGTTTGCAGCAGGATGCCCAGGAACGTCGAGCAAAAGTGCTCGCGAAGATCCAACAAGAGCGTCGAGCAAGCGACGAAAAGTTGGCTATTTGGGTCACGTTACCGGTTATTCCATCGGGGTTGACGGAAGATGGCACCAATGCAGTTGCAGCATTGCTCAAGCATGTCGATCTTGCAGGTGTAAATGTTATGACAATGAACTACGGACAGGCGATCGAAGAAGGCCAAGGCATGGCCGACGCATCGAAAGCCGCATTGACGCAGACCCACCGTCAGCTAGGTATTTTATATAAACAGGCTGGGATTCGTTTAAACGAAGGAACTTTGTGGTCAAAAATTGGTGCAACGCCAATGATTGGACAGAATGAATTTAAGGATGAAGTGTTTAATGTTGACGATGCACAAGCGCTAAATAAGTTTGCGCAATCAAAACACATTGGACGTATGTCGATGTGGTCAGCAAATCGCGATACGCCTTGCGGTTCAAACTATGTCGATGTAAAAAAAGTGTCCGATTCTTGTAGTGGTGTAAAGAGTCCGAAAGGCAGTTTTGCAGATACTTTGAGTAGTGGTTTCGGTGGTAATATGTCATCGAGTGCGGGTATTGTTACGAAAAATGACGATGCCGAATCAACCAAGCAAACGAAAGATGATCCGGCAAGTAGTCCTTATCAAATCTGGACCGAAGTCGGTGCGTATCTTGAGGGTACAAAAGTGGTGTGGCATGGCAATGTTTATCAGGCGAAATGGTGGACAAAGGGCGATGTGCCTGATAGCCCCGTACTTCAAGCGTATCAAACGCCATGGGAGCTAATTGGTCCGGTGCTGCCAGGTGAAAAACCGGTCGAGCAACCTACTCTACCTGCAGGCACTTATCCAGAATGGTCTGGTGACGAAGCATACGATACTGGTGTACGTATATTGTTTGATGGCGTGCCGTATCAAGCAAAATGGTGGAGTAGAGGCGATAGTCCTGCGGCTGCTTCGTCAAACGCAGATAGCTCTCCATGGGTAGCGCTTACTCAGGCTGAGATTGATGTTGTACTTCAGGGTGGCGCTGCGAACTAGTCTGTTTTTTCCCAGCCGAATTCTGAGTGTCCAAAATGGCCATAGCTGGCAGTGGCTTCATAGACCGGACGCTTTAGATTGAGGAGTGTAATGATTCCTTGTGGTGATAGATCGTAGCCTTCAACTACCCTCTCGTTGCCATCGACTACGGCCGTCGCCTCGAGCGGTTGATCGTGACCAATGGCATAAGCTAGATAGACGAACACTTCTTTCGCCTGGAATTGCTTGAGGTAATCGAGGGCTATTTTACGCGCTGCATAGGCCGCCGAGCGATCAACCTTGCTCGGATCTTTGCCGCTGAATGCACCGCCGCCGATTGGAATACGCGGTCCGTAATTATCGACGACAAGCTTACGGCCGGTTAAGCCGGCGTCAGCATCAAAGCCGCCCCGATCCCAGTCGCCTGCGGGATTGATATGAAGCGTCACCTTTGGCTCTGGAGCATGTCTAGTAATACGGCCACTACTTATGTAGTGTGCAAGCTTTTGCGACTTGATCCATTCAACCGTAGCAGCTTCAAGTTCATTTTTTTTGGCGTGCCGAAAACTTGCGACAACCGAGACGATTTTATTATCTTGTAGTGTCACTTGTGTTTTACCATCATGTGGCCAGCGCTGATAAAGTGTTTGATTGAGTTGGCGAGCGAGCACGACTTCAAGCGGCAGTCGCTCTTTTGTTTCGTGTGTAGCGTAGCCAACCATAATGCCTTGATCGCCCGCTCCACCAGTGTCGACGCCTTGTGTAATTTCTGGGCTTTGAGTGGCAATCCGCTCGATTACTTCGACCTCTCCTGCGATACGACGAACGACTTGAGAGACGTCAATATCAGTTGCTCGCGAGGTTACTTCTCCTGTGACAAATACTGTACCGTGACCACCTGCAACGTCTATAGCGACACGGGCACTAGGGTCTTTGGCGAGATGAGCATCGAGAATGGCATCGGATATGCGATCACATATTTTATCCGGATGTTTGGGTGATACCGACTCAGCGGTTCGATAATTTGGCATAATAAAACTCCTTTTTGCATATATTTCCGCCCACGCGGTCAGACAAAAGGAGTCAAAGATTTCACGATATCTTCCCGCAGGGCTAGAAGGGGCACCTAATCAAAATAGGTTGCCGGCAGGTCATTGAGCTAGTTCTCTCGCTGCACTCTGGATATGCCTGATTAATAATGTACAACAGGTACTATAGCACAATTGTTTTTGTATCGACAAGCGAACGAAGGTTCCACATGCCACCCTTCTCTGCTTTGTAGGTCCAATATATCCAACCGATACAGTGTGTGTAAGCTTGCTGTTGCATAAGAGCGTTTTGGGCAAGTACATCTAAGTGTTCATTTTGCGGACGAGTATCAAAAAAGTGCTGCGGCAAAACGGTGCTCCATTCCCCAACTATCACTGGTTGCCATAGGCGTAAATAGCGCAGTAGAAATATGCGTACGATATAGGACAGCTTGAGGTATAGTGATAAGCTTTTGGTTTGAAAGGGAAACGCATAGAGATGAGTATCCATGATGACTGGAAAATTTTTGTCTGCCCGTAACGCACCTGCAAAAAGAAGCGGTCGAAAGCCATCATGAAAGACGATGTGTGTACCTGGTTGAAGTATTTTGCAAAGCTCATGATACGCGTGGCGATAAAATCTTATGAGCATCCAATAGCTACGCTTTGCCTTCGGTTCGTTGAGCAATTCAATGCCCCATAGTGCCGGTGATCTACCGTAGCGTTGAGCAATTTGACGAAGCACTTGGAGTGATTGTTGTTGATAATCTGGTCGCAAAAACCATCGAGGTTGTCCTATTTTGCCGCTGTTATCAAAGCCATTTTGTGATCCGCGAACCGCGTGAAGATCGATGAGAACTTTTATGTTATGTTTCGCTGCCCACGACATGGCGTTGTCGAGGTAGTGTACGGTTGGCGTATAGCCGTCGATTGATTCAAAAAGCCAATAACCGATCGGAATACGTACCAAAGTAATGCCCTGTTGACTGAGCCATAAAAAGTCGTTTTCGGTAATAAAATTTTGACGATGGTTTTCGATCTTTGCTTTCGCACCGGGGCGCTGCATAAACGTATATTCATCATCTGCTGCCGTGTTGGTAAAAAGATTGGGTGTTAGCCATTTTTCGAGTACGAGCCAGCCGCCGAGATTGACGCCTTTCATGAATTGTTATTCCCAGCGAAAAGTCTTAACACTTAAGAGTGTAATCAATATAATCCAGCCAATAATAACCGCAATCTGAAAGCCAAGGGATGCAAGGGTCGCACCCTCGATAACGACACGCTGCAGGCCTTCGATGACTGGTGTGAGTGGGAGGTATGAAGTGATGCTTTGGAGCCACTCTGGCATAAGCGCCCGCGGTACCCATAAACCGCTAAATGCGAGTGAGCCAATAAAAATGATTTGACCGTATATGTCTGATTGAGTTGTATTTTTTGCCCACCCACCTACTAAGACGCCAAATGCTATCATGAGTGTGCTGGCGAGAAAAATGAATACACTAAAGTCTAACCAACTACCATGCATTGTCATATCAAACGCCAAGACGGCAAGTAGCGTCATGAGAACGACAGAAGCGATACATACAATAAGATATGCCAGTGACGTGCCAAAGATAAGCTGACTTGAGCGAAGTGGCGTGACGCGAAGACGACGAAGCATGCCCGACTTTTTGTCGGCCGGAATAGTTGAAGCAACACCAAAAATACCAACCATCATAATACCCATAGCAGTAAACATGGCATAAAGATTATCAAATACCCGTACGCTTTGACCATCGACTGTCGCACGTGCAATAGTGAGTGGCGGCTTGCTGCCGGTAATCACTTCGTTTGTTTGGTCAATGATTTGATTCATGACGCCCATAACGATATCACCTGTCGAAAGCGATGCTTGATTGACGAATACTTTTGCTTCGCCTGAGGGCATGTCGTTTATTATGGCACCGAATGTGTTCGGCAGTACGACGGCAGCATCAAGTTCGCCAGCCTTGATTTTCTCTTCTGCCTGGACGCGATTCATTGTCTCTTCTGGCTGTTTGAGTATCTTGACTGTATCGAGTTGTTTTTCGAACTCCCCTGCAAACGCAGATGAAGATTCGTTTACGATCGCAACTCGTAGCGATATATTGTCGGTGTTGGTTGTAAACGCTCCAAACAAGACCAATAACAAAGCTGGAATACTAAATAATACGATAAGTGTGACAATGTCGCGGGATACTCGCTGTAATTGAGTTTTTGCAAATAGAAATGTAGTTTTCATATCAGTCTCTCAATGCCTTTCCTGTGAGATTAATAAATACATCTTCAAGATCGGCTTGTTGAACTTCTTCATTTTTAGTAAAGCCTGTGTCGAGTAGTTTTTTAATTAACCTCTTTGGTGTGTCGAGTGCAATGATTTCTCCGCTATCCATAATCGCCACACGATCGCATAATAGCTGAGCTTCTTCCATGTAGTGAGTAGTAAGAACGATGGTGACGCCGCGCTTTTTGATTGCTTCTACTAAATCCCAGAGATTGCGTCGTGCTTGTGGGTCAAGACCTGTTGTTGGTTCGTCGAGAAAAAGCACCTTGGGTTGGTTCACGAGAGCGCTGGCAATACTAAAGCGTTGCTTTTGTCCCCCTGATAGTTTTTCAGGATATTCCTTAGCTTTTTCGGCCAAATCAACATCTGCTAGTAGCGTATCAATGTCAGTGTCGACTCCGTAGATAGACGCAAAAAGCTGGAGTTGTTCACGTAAAGAAACCTTATCATAAAATGCAGAGCTTTGGGTTTGTACGCCAATTATTTTTCGTACTTGTTTGGGGTTTTTAGCGACATCTATACCGTTGACCGTTGCCGAGCCGTCATCGATAGACCTAAGCGTCTCAATCATTTCGAGGGTAGTTGTTTTGCCTGCTCCGTTTGGTCCGAGTATACCGAATATTTCTCCTTTAGTTACAGTAAACGTGACATTGTTGACGGTTGTTTTTTTACCATAGCGTTTGGTCAAGCCATTGGCAGCGACTATATGTATCATGCGGTTCCTTTTTTCTTACGTTCATCTTTGAAGTTGCTGTTACGGGATGGCCACCAGATTTTATGTCCAATGTCATATGAAAATGCCGGCACCAAGAGGGAGCGTACGATAATGGTGTCTATCAGCACGCCTAGTGAAACAATAAAGGCTAACTGTACAAGAAAGAGTACCGGAATAACTGCGAGTGCTGCAAATGTAGCTGCCAATACTATTCCAGCCGAAGTGATAACACCACCTGTTGCGATAAGACCAGTCAAGGTTCCTGCGCGAGTACCTTGTTTTAGTGATTCTTCACGTACGCGTGTCATGAGAAAAATATTGTAGTCGATACCGAGGGCTACGAGGAATATAAAGCTATAGAGTATGACCGATGGATCAGCACCTGGAAATCCAAAAAGATGATTGAATACAAGCGCAGCAATACCAAGAGTGGCGGTAAACGAAATAATCGTCGTAACAAGCAGCAGGAGCGGTGCAAGTATCGAACGAAGTAAGAGCATGAGTATGATGGTGATAACGATGAGTACAGCTGGTATGACTGTCGCCCTATCGTGCTCAGAGCTGATGCGTGTATCCAGCTGTACGGCAGCTGTCCCGCCTATCTGAATTGAGCTATCGATGTCGTGTAATGTATTACGAAGGCTTTGTATTGTGGCTTGTGCTTCTTCAGAATCTGCGACGTCTCGAAGGGTTACTTCGAGTAGATTTTCATTATCAACAGTTTTAATTGAAGCATCTTTGAAAGGATTCGCGGCGGCTATTATCTCTTCGCGACCAGGTACGTCAGCTGGCACTTGTTCGGCTATTTTGTTACTGACTTCGTTCGCAGCTTCGCCTAAGGGGAGCGTACCCGACGGTGAGTTGTTGGCGCGTGCCGATACAGACACGATACCGCTTGCTGCTTCGATTTTCGGTACTATCGTATCAGTAATATGAGCGGGTGTTATTACGTATGCAGGCGTGCCTGAGCCCCCAGGGAAATGCTTGTCGATAAGGGTTTGTCCGGTGCGAGCATCTGAGTTGCCGAGGACAAATTCGCTTTGAGGTACACCGTCAGCTTTTAGCTGAACCATACCCAATGAACAAACAACTAATATGGCCAGTATTGTTGACCAGATTGCTCGGGGATGTCGGCTGACAAATATTGCCACTCGTGACCAAACTCCTTTTTTTTCTGTCTCAGCAACCTTGGCTTTGTATGTTGGTATTCGTGGCCAAAACACGCGACGACCCCACATAAGCAACAGGCTTGGTAGTAGCGTGAGTGCCGATATAATAGCTAGAAGTATGCCGATTGCACCTACCGGGCCTAGTGCGGCATTTGATGTCAGATCTGAGAGCAGTAGACAGAGCAAGCCGGCAATAACTGTTCCTCCAGCAGCAGCAATAGGTTCAAGCGATCGTCGCCAGCTAGTGAGTAGCGCGCGATAGGGTTCGCGGTGGCGCTGGAGTTCCTCTTTGTAGCGCGCTACAAAGAGCAGTGCATAATCTGTGGCTGCACCAATCACAAGTATGAATAAAATACCTTGCACCTGTCCGTTAAGAGTGATGAGATCAGCTTTGGCAAGGTAATACACCGCAAGAATCGCCGCGCACAGTGCAAATACAGAAGTCGTTAATACAAGAAATGGTAATATTGGCGATCGATAGACAATAATAAGAATCACGAAAACGACACTCAGGGCGACGACTAGCAAGAGCCCGTCAATTCCAGCAAATGCCTTGCCAAGATCATCTAAGAATCCGACTGGACCAGTAACATAGAATGACGTCGAAAGATCAGCATCGTTTAGCTTTGTTTTTATCATTTTACTAAACTCTCTGTAATCGGTGTCGCTCGTCATATTAACGACCACAAATACGGCTTTGTTGTCGTCTGCGACTACTGGTGGCAATACTTTACCTAGGGTGCCTTCGATAGATTCAAGCTGGTTTGCTGCAGATTGAATTTTTGCAACTGCCTTATCGCCAATAGTGTTGTCACTGTCATGAAAGACAACAATTGCCGGTAGCGATGACTCGTCTTGAAATTTTTCGAGCTCATTAACTACTTTTGTAGATTCAGCGCTCGCTGGTAAAAAAGTCGACTGATCGTTGCTAGCGACTTCGCTAATTTTGCCGAAATATGGTCCGCCGAGACCTGCGGCTGTAAGCCACACGGCGATGAGGAGTGTAGGTATAAGGACGCGGATGTATTTTGGAATACTGTGGATGCGCTTAGTCACTATTTTTAGTATAGTGCAATTTATTGAGTATGAATAGCAAAAAATTCAAAATTTTCATGGGCTTATGTCTCGCTTTATATCATAATAATCGTGATATCGAGTGGATGCGGACCGGTTATCAACTGGCATAAATTGTTTGCATATTTTATGATAGGCACTAATATAGCTATGAAAATGATTGTTGTTTATAACTCCAAGTCCGGCTCGGCTCTAGGCAAAAATGAGTTGCGTCATAAATTTCGTGCGGCAGATATAGCTATCGAGGAATTCGTAGAGATCCAGAAAGGTTTTGAGAAAAAACTTGCACCACATATAGCCAAAGGTAAAAGTATCGCTGTGATTGGTGGCGATGGTACGATCAGTGCTGTTGCAGGGTGTGTTGTGGGTACAGACGCAACATTAGTGCCGTTGCCTGGGGGTACTTTGAATCATTTTACCAAGGACCTTGCGGTGCCGCAGGATATCGATGCTGCGCTGAAAGCTCTCGTGACTGGTCGCACTCGTCGCATCGATATCGTCAGTGTACAGAGTGTGTATTTTATCAATAATTCGAGTATTGGCCTCTACCCTGCTTCGTTACATGAACGCAAAGAAATAGAGCCAAAAGGTGTCGGTAAATGGGCAGCCGCAAGCGTTGCGTCATTGCGTGCGCTGATATCATTTAAGACATACCGGGTGGCGATAGACGATCGTGTTTTGACGACGCCTTTTGTATTTATTGGCAACAATCGCTACAAGCTGGATATGATGGGTGCAGCTGATCGTGCTCGGCTCGATGAAGGTGTGTTGACAGTGTATGTCGCCAAGACACGCTCGCGACTGACATTGCTTAAGATTGCTCTCGCCGCTCTCGTCGGTAATGTAGATGATCTGCCTGAGTTTGATGAGTTTTATCCTCAGTCTTTAACGATTGAAGCAACAAACATACGCCTATCTGTGTCGCATGATGGCGAGGTGTCGCGTATAACAACACCTTTAGAGTATAAGATGCGCCGACAAGCACTAAAAGTACTGGCTTAAGTACTATGCTGCTTGCGTGGCAAGTCGACGTCGATAGACTGGTAGGTCGCCTGCTGTCAGGGTCGAGGCTACGGCAAGTGTGCGTACAAGAAAGTCAGCATAAGCAAGCTTCCATATATGATCAGGATTGATTGTCGGATCGTCTTCTTGGGATATTACTGTTACTTTGTCGGCAATTTGTCGACCGCGCCATATATCAACAGAAAATGCTTGAATGATCCGAGGCTTCTCACCGCCACAGGCATTTTTGACGGTCTCGGTGAAATATTGCTGATCGAGTGTCGTGCCCTCGGCATCATTAATGACAATCGTTTCTTCAATATGATGGCCAGCAAGTTCTTTGTCGACCGCGCCCGATTCAAGAATCTGTTCCATTGATTCTTTGCCTGTGGCGTCAGCGAAGTAGCCTTCGTTTTTGGCGAGCGCTTCATAAGTATCAAGTGTTTGCGTGATTTCTGGTTCATGATCTACAAATTCATCGCCATGAATCACTCGAAGCGTGTCGATTATTTGTCGACGGTATTTAACGGCATTGGCTGTAATGAGGGGGTATTTATCGATAGCGCCACAGCCGCAATTGCCTCCTTCGGCATGATCGTCGCTATGAGCGCCATGGCTAAATTGATGCTCAGCGAGTTTGCTTGCCATGAGTATACGATCTTGTCCAACGGTTTGGTTGCCGTCAACTGCACCTTTGATTGTACGCCACATGCTCGCAGCTACTACTAGCCCACCACCAAATACTTTTGCGCGTAGTTTTGATGTGCCAAAGAGCCGAATTTTTTTGCTACCATCTTGATCGATGTATTTTTGAATAATTCTTGTCCATGGACGCCCGTCACCGCACCCATCATCATCGACCTCAACTTGCTTGAAGGCATTTGGGTCGTTGGTTAGGACTTCGTGGATATGTAGCGGAGCATCTTCTGTCAATATACCTTGCTCAATCTGCTTTTTGACAGTAATACCGCCTTCGCCAAACCCAAGTCCATCCGGAGCGATACATTCGACGTTTGTTGGCGAGTATTTTTTTCTTGGTTACTCACAGAGTCACTTTCTTTATTATTCATTGCTGGGTTAATTCCTTTTTTATGCCAGCTTGTCATTATACTCTTCGTTTTTTAACAAATAAAGCACCTAATGCAGGTGCTTTATGATGTGATGGCATTTGGTGACCTCACGGGGAATCGAACCCCGATTGTCAGGATGAGAACCTGATGTCCTAACCGTTAGACGATGAGGCCATCAAATAACATCAACTGCCCTACTTTATCAAAAACAACAGAGGTTGTCTAGGTGTTACTGCAAGCTTTTTATGACGCCAAGAAGTTTTTTTGGTGTAATCTCGGCTTTGATGAGATATCCGTCTGCATGATGCTCCATTGCCATGCGTGATTCTTCATCTTGCTCAAAATTAGTGAGTATGATGATTTTTGTGTTTGGGATAAGGTCTTCTTTGCCGCGCAGAGCATCCATGATTTCGTTACCACGGCGCTCCGGCAACATAATATCAAGTAATATCAGGTCATACTGTTTGTTGCGTGCGGCGATAAGGCCATCATTGCCACCGATCATCCAGTCGACATCGTAGCCAGCTTTTTTAAGACTACGCACATACATCTCTCCGATAAATCGGTCATCTTCAATGACAAGTATTGTTTTGATAGACATTATTACTATGGTAATACAAAATGTAGCTTTGCGCTACCTATCCACGATAAAGCGAGTGATTGCGGATCCAGCCACTACCGTGCTCCACAAGAGCGAGATTGTCATTGCCGTTAGCTTCGAGCTTGGCGGCAACAGTATCATAGATTGGTAGCGTAAAGCTGAATGTCGAACCTTCGTTTTCAATACTTCGTGCAGTGATACTGCCACCATGAGATGCGACAATTGCTTTGCAGATATAAAGTCCGATACCTGTTCCCGCAACTGTTTCGCGAGAACGATGCGAACGATAAAATTTATGAAAAAGATTTGGTAGTACGCTCACAGGCATGCCTATCCCGCGATCGATAACAGAGACTTCGACAAATCCTGGCACCGTCCGTGCAATCACCTGGACTAGCCCGCCCTCGTTACTATACTTGATTGCATTGTCTATTAGATTGCTCAAGACTTCTCCGACTGCATTGTTGTCGGCGGCAACTGTCGGCAAGTTTTCGGGAATATCAACTGCGAGTACGCGGTTTTGTGCACTTGCGCGAAGTTGCATATCGTCGGCCACTGAATTGTAGATAGTGGCAATCGTGTCTTCGCTGATGTGTAATTTGAAATGGCGGCGATCGTATCGCGAAGCGTTGAGGATGTTATTTACATAGCTTGTTAGTCGGTTTGAGGCGACAATAAGTCGCTGCATAAGCACGACTTGGTCTTGTTCAAGTTTCGGCTGGAGTTCTTCGGACAGTACATCGAGATAACCTCGAATAACGGTGATTGGTCCTCGTAGTTCGTGTGCGGCAAAAGATATAAAATCTAATTCATCTTCCTCTGGTGTGTAGATATTTGTGCGATCAAATAGAGTTAAAACAGTTTCAGCAGGATTATTTTTGCGATAGCTGGCTGCGACATCGAACAGTCGTCGACTTTTTTCTCCAGGCAGCTTATCGCTGACACGAGTCCATTGTCGTTCGGCAGTCAATTTATTTTTGCTAGTACGCTTGAGCCACGCTTGGAGCGAGTCATCATCTGGAAAGAAAAGCTCAAGTGTTTGAGCGCCGTCTTGATCGGTGCGCACGGGTGCAGCTTTATTACTGAAGATAATTTTTTGCTGATTATCAAGTATAACGATACCTGTTTTTATATTGTTAATACCAGAGGTTAAAGTGTCGTCGCTTGTGGTAGGTTCAGATGAAGGGCTGTCTCGTGATGCAAGCTCGTAGACAGTTTGCAGGATGTCACGAAACCCGTCTTTTTCGTAGCGTGGAATATTGGGGTTTGGTGGCGTGAGTGCTGTTGGTTCGCCTGCGACAAGGACGATTGCGCGTACCAGATCACGTAACGGCCTCGCAAGAGCGAAAGTGAGTGCAATAGCACATGCGCTGCTAATCGCGGCAGCGAAGACGCCAATCATAGCAACAAGCCACCAATCGGCATTAAGAATATCCATGGCCTTAAGACAGACGATAAAAGTAAAAACAAATCCACTTTGAACGAGGGTGACGATAATGCCGGTGCGACGTTGAAATTTATCCCAATAATCACGGATAAGCGGTTTTTCTTCGAGAGTGGCTAGGTTTTGATCTACTGCCATGTGACATTTCCTCGCTGATTTACGGGGATAGCTGTAATCCATGTTTGGCCACGGGCAAAAGAAATTTCTTTTCCTGTACTGTCAGTAAAGTGTATTTGACTGCCTCGATCGGCTTTTGTCCAAGTAGCTTCGGTAACTGTACCATTCTGGAAAATACGGGCTTTCCCGTTGCCAACGGTTGTGATCTGCTCTCGCCAACCGTCTTCAAAGACCTTGGCCATGTTTGTGTCCATGACAATCACGACACTTGGTGATATCTGCCCTGCTTCGCGATCAGTGTGTGGTGCTCCACCTTGTGAACGCGCATAGGTATTGGTGGCGCTATCATATACATAACTGCTGTTGTAGAGCGGCCCACTGATCGTGACATTGATAGTAGTTGCGTTCGGTTCTTTGGCTGGCTTGCCGTTAGTTCGCGGCCATGCGGTAAAGGTTGATGAGGAGTAGCCTTTTTGACGATTGAGGTCGTCTAGGCGTTCAAAGCTGGTGTATACATTATGCGGTGCATAGCGATCGGAGGCTCGCCAATAGCTGCGACTGTTGAAAAACTCATCGATATCGCGATAGCTGCCATTTCTTACTTCATCGAGTGCAAATTTACTGCCACCAATATGAGCCACAGAAGCTTGAAATGGCGCTAGCCAATCGACGTAGTAGAGTCGTAGGCTGCGCACAGGGCCAATGAGCTGAGGCTTATCTTCTTGATAAAGTGCCAGGAATCGAGTGATGCCACCTTCGGCAATTGCCTCAAAGACGATACCAGCATCTTTGAGTCCAGACTGCGGACGGGCATCAGGGCTGTTTTCGAGCATGATAGCTGTGACAGCTTGTTTCGTCGAGCCTTCATCGGGGACTATTTTGCCGGTAAGAGGTGAATAGTAGACGATAGGCTTAGGCGTGGGGGTTGATTTGTTGCCTTGCTGATCTATTTGTTCGGGCGACTGATATAAGACAATGGTCGCGGTGAGTGCGGCTGCCAGTACAACCCCAAGACCAGCAAGTGCATACGTAGCGGTATGATGTGTGCGTATCCATGTGCGGATACGACCAAAAAATGATTGATGGAGTGATCGCATAGCTTAAGCACTATTGTACCATCTGCCCTATTCTATGGGTATGAATAAACCCGCCAGGCGGATGAGGGCCCGAGCGGGTGCTCAAGGCGGGTTCATTCATGTCGACGGGTTAATGATGGTAGCCCTCATCTGCTAGTCGGCGCCAAAGAGCTTTGAGGTCATCTCCGCAAAGTATGACCTCTTGGGTGACGGAGCCATTCGAGGCGTCGCACTTGATGCCTGTGACAACGCTATGCGCAACTGCGTCGCGTTTTGCGCGGAAACTGAAGCCCCCACCACCTCGACGGCGTTTGATACTATTGACGCTCGAAAAGCCTCCTTCGCCAGCGGTTGTTCGAAGCTTTTTTGAGCGACGTCCCACAGTATTGCGTACCGAGATGCGACCTAGTCGAATCGAAGTGATTTCAGGCCATGTCTCAAGTTTTTTGCAAAACTCTGTGAGACCCTCTACCCTTGATGAGTGGCCAGCTGTCACGATCTTTCCGTGTCGCGTCTTTCCTCCCTTTGCCATAGAAACTCCTTAAAGTATAGGCAGTGTGGATTATTATATATTATAACCAATAATTATTAAAAAGTCAAATAATAGATAGCGAGAGGGGCGGTTAGGCTGTTTCGGTAGCTGTCTGGATACGCTGGAGTGTGCGGTTGCGGCCAAGGATTGCCATAGTTTCAGGTAAGCCTGGACTAAAAGGCGCCCAGGTAAGCGCAAAGCGGATCAGGCTAAAGAGGGTGCCGGGTTTTTCGCCAGTTGTTTCAAGTAGCGAGTTCAGTGTGTCCTGTAGAGCTTCTGGTGTAAACTCACTTGATTCGAGTGCTGTCTTGGTAGTCTGCAATAGCTTGATGTGTTGTGTGCGATCGAATTTCTTGAGTTGCTTGTTGCTATCGATCATGGACCAGTCTGGTGTTGGTTCGGTAAAAAAGTAGCTTGTGAGTGACGGCAAGTCAGCCAGTGTCTTGAGTCGGTCTTGGGCAAGGGCTAGAATTTGTAAACGATAGCTGTCATTCGCCTCACCTGCTTCGATTGGCCAAAAGCCACTGACTCGATTTTCGAGTTCATCGAGTGGCAGCTGACGAATAAACTGCCCATTCATCCAAAGAAGGCGCTTCTCATCAAAACGGGCGCCACTTTTTTGAACGCGGCCGAGGCTGAATTTTTCGATTAGCTCTTGACGCGTAAAGACTTCTTGCTCGGTTCCGTCATTCCACCCGAGGGTCGCAATAAAGCTCACCAAGGTTTCAGGCAGGTAGCCATCGGCAATGTATTCGAGTACGTCTTTTGCCCCATCGCGTTTAGAGAGTTTTTTGTTGCCCTGCTCGTTCATAATGTGTGGCATTGTCGCAAATATCGGACGCTCAAGATTTAGTGCTTCGTAAAGATTGAGATAGTTGGGCATGCTGGCAAGAAATTCCTGCCCGCGAATGACATGTGTGATTTTCATCTCGGCATCGTCGACAATATGGGCAAAATTATATGTTGGGTAGCCGTCGGACTTGATAAGGATAAAGTCATCGATTACTTCTGCGCCCGCATGAAGGTCGCCCATGACTTCATCATGCCATTCATATGATTTAGGGTCTGACTTGAAGCGAAGCGGCATAGAACCGTCCCAAGCAGGTGGATTTTCTGGACGATGATTACGATAAAGAAACGGACGCTTTTCGGCCTGTGCTTTTTCGCGAAAGGCTTGCACCTCATTGGTCGTGTATGGGTCGGCATACGCCCTGCCCTGTTCGATCAGTCGTTGAGCCCATGTATGGTAAATATCGAGTCGATCACTTTGTCGGTATGGTTCATGAGCGCCACCAATGTCTGGCCCCTCATCATAATTGAGACCTAGCGCCTGAAGGCTGCTCATTAGATGTGTAGCGGATCCTTCGACTTCGCGCATTTTGTCGGTATCTTCGAGACGGAGGATAAATTGACCGTTATGTTGCCGTGCGACAAGCCACGCAAAGAGTGCCGTGCGTATACCGCCGACATGAAGATAGCCAGTTGGACTAGGAGCAAAACGAGTTCGGATTGTCATGAATAATGTAATTATAACAGTTTATAGCAAGCTTGTCGCTATGCGACGTATCTGTTCGCCTGAGAGTGGCGCATCGCCCTCGATAGTGTACAGAATTCCACCGTTCACCCACGCTGCGTTGTTGCCATAGGTGTATATAGTGAGGCCACGCTCGCTATACGGCATATAATTACCTCCTGCGCGTGGGGTGATGTAATTATCAAGTACGGCATCTGAGTCCCAGCCGCTTTTTGCCTGGTTGATCTTGAAGCCGGTATTTCCAGCGTTAGCCTTGAAGCCAATCGTGACGCGACCGTTATCGTAGGTGATGGGTCCGTTGAGGCCATAGCCATCGGGTCGATATGCCGGATAGGCGGCATCGACACCAGCTTGGGCAGCCGCAATACGCACCGAAAGATTCGGCATGTTGATATACGTAAAGTAGCCTGCTAGAAGTACGAGTGCGAATGTGCCCGACATAATGCTGGCAACTTGACGATTCTTGAAGCTCCAAAAGCGAGATTTTTGTCGTTTTTTCGCTGGTGCGGCTTTTGCTATTGCAGCAGAGAGAGATTGTTCTTTAACAGTAGATGCTTTCGTGTGGACAGGCTGGAATATGGCATCAGATTTCGCGGTTGATCGAGCATGGGCTTTGATTGTGTGCGGATGTGCGATTGGTCCGATGTCCATGACGCGTGCCTTTGGCGTAGGCTGAGGTGCAAATTTATGCACCTGAGTGTGTTGGGTCGCCGCTGTTTTTTGTGAGTGAGCTATCGCAGGCTGTCGCTTGATGATATCAGCATGAGATTGGGGGCGTTTGGTGAATTTGCGACTGAGAGTAAGTGAACGCTGAGTTGTTTGATGAAGGTTTGCCGAAGGAGTGGACTTTACTGACGCCTTGGCTACCTGAGGTTCTGGACGTGCAGAACTCGTCGCTGAAATCACAGGTAAACCGGTGATGGCGTCGTATTCTTGATCGTCGATCGTTACGGTGGCTTTTTTTGTCATTCCCTATCCCCTTTATGGCTACGTTATATATTATCTTAGACAGCGGCTCTGAATTATGCAAGACTTGGTATACTATATTCTGTATATGAATAATCATGCCTCACAGCAAAGTCGGCCATGGATGCGCGTCGCCATCTACTCATTTATGACATTATGCGTCGTGACAATCGTTTCGATTTTGGTTCTTGTCATACTTGGCTACTCGTTTAATCGTCAGGATGGTAAGCTCGAGCAAGGTGGTTTGCTGCAGTTTGCCTCTCGGCCTACTGGTGCGGCTGTATGGATCAATGAAGATCCGCATAGTTCACGTACCAATACGAAAGCGGCAGTAGTAGCAGGCAATTATAATATTCGTTTTGAGCGTGACGGCTATCGGACATGGCGCAAGTCGATTGCAATCACCCCGGGTCAAATCGGGTGGCTGAGCTATGCTCGTTTGATACCAGAGGAGCTGACACCACAACCACTTCGTGAGTTTGAATCGTTGGCAGGTGCGCTCACTTCGCCACAGCGCAATTGGATGCTGCTGCAGCTTACAGGTAACCAGCCTGTCTTTGAGGTTGTTAACCTACAGGGTGATGCTGTGCGCTATAGTACGTTGTCATTGCCAGAAGAATCTTATACTACTCCAGTGACAGCGGCGCCACAGCAATTTCATATAGAAGCATGGAGTTATGATGAGGCCGCGATATTATTGCGCCACAGTTACGACGACAAACAAGAATGGATTGTGCTGTACCGAAACGCACCGGAACGCTCGGTAAATATCAATGCGCTGTTCGCAGTTGCGCCAAACCATGTGGAATTCGCTGGTAAAGGTAATCGTTTGTTGTTTGTGCAGGCTGATGATGTTGTGCGGCGAGTAAACTTAGACGATCAGACATTATCACGACCACTCGCGTCCGAAGTGGCGAGCTTTAGCGGGTACGACGACAAAATGATAGCATACGTATCGCTGCCAAAAGACGACAAACGAACAGTTGGTTACGGCACGATTGATTTAGTGGATCAACAGATTCTATCGACCTATCCGGCTGACGACAAGCCTTTGCACGTGGCGATGTCTGAATATTTTAATCGACGCTATGTGTCGGTGGTGCACGATGACATGCTGATGATTGAGCGAGGGCGATTGCCTCAAGGAGACAATAAAGGCGATATGCGACATTTTGCTCAAGTAAAAATTGCAGAAGGCACTTCAAGGTTGTCGGCGAGCACCAAAGGGCGCTTTGTGGCTATGGACATGCCTGGAGGTTATGCAATGTATGACCTGGAGCTAAAAAAATACGACAAGACTGCCTGGACCTACTCTTCTGATTCACCGCGACCACTACGATGGCTTGATGATTATATTGTGTGGTCTGATAATGGCGGACAGCTACGGATTTATGATTTTGATGGCGCCAATCAATACACGCTGATGCCTGTTGTTGAGGGATTCGCTGCTGCGGTCAGTCCAAATGATAAGTTTATTTATGGCGTGACGGCATCGGATAAAGGCTTTGAGCTGAGTCGCGTGCAGTTGATTCAGTAAAGAACTTTTAACGAGCCCCGAACAAACGCTCAAGTGCCGATGGACCATTGCCAGTCATGACAGCGTTTCCTGAGTTGGTGGCACTTTGTGGAGCTTCAGCAGTGGCGGCCTTGCTTGGGTCGGGCGACACTTGCTCTGCAGTAACAAGGAGACGTTTTTCGGCAGTGCCAAGCGGCGTACAGGTGATCAATGTGAGGATTGGTTTATCGGTCGCGTAGGTTAGCTTATCGACCTGAGTTGGTAAGACAACTTCTTTTTTGGTGACAGTATAAGTGTACCGCACCGATTCGTAGTTGACGAAAATAGTATCGCCGTTTTGAAGCTTATCCAGTTGGGCAAAGATAAATTTGTAATCACCGGGATCGAACAGGTCATTGCTTGAGTGGCCAGATAAAACAGTGTTGCCTATTTGTCCTGGTACGCTGTTTGCCCCAGGAATCGAAAAGTGCGCTACGCCTTTTTCCATGGCTTTCATTTGAGAGTTATGGTCGTAGCCTACTCCATATACGGCTGGTACGTCGACATTGATCTTGGGGATAATTAGTTTTGGTTCGGCGCTCACCTGTACTGGTGCTGTTGGGTCGACTACGATATTTTGTGGGTCGATTGCACCAGGGCTAACATATGCACGAACAGTGCCAATCAGTAAGCCATTGTACTGCAAAAACGCCACGATGAGTACGACAACAAAGGCACTGGCAAAGGGTATGAAATGACGACTTTTACGAGCGTTTTTAGCTTTTGTTTTTGCCTTAGTAACAATTTTTTGTCGTAAATCCACGAGCGCTTCGTCGCGTTTTTCCTCAGGTGTCTGATCGGCCTTTTGTTGCTCGGTAATTGCCTGGTGGAGTTGCCCTACATAGTAGCGCTCATAGTAGCTTTGGTAGTATTGCTGCCATTGATTGTGGTATTCCTGCAGATGATGGGTGGTGTTGTTCGTAGTGGCTTGTTGAGTTGGGTGTTGCGGACGGTCTGACGGAGTGTGTGCTTGTTGAGCTGCCTGTTGTTGGCTATGTGTTGTCGGTGTTGTAATGGCGGACTGTTCGGGGTTATTGCCGTAGAGAGCGTCAATCTGGCTACGCGCCAAGCGAACCGCTGCGTCGCGATTAGTCGTCGGAGTGGACTGTTTGGGTTCGTTTGGTGGCATAGACTAGCTTCCTTCTATTGTTTAGTATACAATATACAGCGAACTCTTTGAAGAGGTCACTATACCACGCCGCGGTGGTGGAATTGGTAGACACGCAAGACTCAAAATTTTGTGTCCTTACGGACGTGCCGGTTCGATTCCGGCCCGCGGTACCAAGGATTGATTATATAAAAGCTCCAACCGGAGCTTTTATTTGTTATACGAGACTCGCGGTGGCCGCTTCGAGTGGTTTATTGGGGTTCCAGAGCCAATACGCCGACATCGTTGTGGCGACAGTGCCTTTCCAGATACCCATAGGATTATCCCATGGAGTGGTTGTTACTTGCCCTGAATGTGCAATGATAATTTGGTTTTGATGAAATGTTACCACTGTCACGGGGTACGTGATAGTAAACTTATGGAGTGTTTCTACAAGCTGTTGCAGCTGCATACTAAAAGTGAGGATCTTTGGATAATATACCTTGGTAAAAAGTTTTTGAAGCTGCGCAAAAGATACTACAAGGAGAGTGTTTTCTCGCTCGACCATGAGTTCGGGCGAGTTTTGGAGCAGATCGATCGCGTCTCGGGTGATAATTAGCTGCTTGTGATATTCACGTACAAAATCTTCGTAGACGATAGCTGTTTCGCTGTTGCGCCCAGCGTCACCAATCAATAGTATGCTTTCGGCCCAGCTACCAAGCGCTTGTAGGGAAATTTTGGCATCGCGACTAAGGCCTCCGGACGGATTGCTTGCGCCGTAAATAACGTCGGTGATAACAGGTGGAACTACCTTTTTGAGCGCATCTGGCAACAGAACTCGTATGTGCCCTACCCCGATTTCACTTGCAATGCCGTACGCATCGCCAACGGCAACAAAGCTCAGCTTGTTGCCACCAACGATGCCAAGCTTGCCCGCATGGGAGCGCTGCTCTGGTTTGCTCCACTCGATATCAGGAAAGAGCGGTTTACCAGGCGGCTGCTGCTTCCAGTATGAAAATACTTCCATGATTAATGAGTGTACTCCTGTTCGAGGCGGATGGCAGCACGTAACATGCCTTTTGCGAGCTTGCTACCGTAATAGCTGCCCGCTCCCCCTTCGCTTATTGCTATGAATTCTTTGGCAACGCTGTCGATTTCTCCTTGGCGATTTTCAAGCCACTGTACGCGTTGCTCATTTTCTATGAGCCAGGATAGCTCTTGTGTGGCTTCGGTGATGCGAGGCAAGGCGTTTGGGTCGGTTTTTGGAAAACGATGGCGAAACCACTCTTCCCACGTGGCGGGCTCTGCGACGAGACCTATGATAGTGAAGCGTTCAAAGCCGAGTTTTTCAAAATCAGCAATAGCGTTGTACCACACATCTTTTATATTGTGTGTGCTGTGATAATCTTCGATATGAGTACCGTACAGCGAGTCTTTTGCAGGATGCACAGCATACTGGATCGGTATATGTTGGTCGATTTCGTCTGCGAGTTGGGCGTATTCGTCATCAGAGTGAATATAGCGATATAGCTCTGGTTCGTCGTTGGGCCGTTGTTCGCGCGTCACGAAACCAGATACTCGCTTGAATCTATCATCGATTTTAGCGACATGATTCATGATTGTTGACTTACCTCCTGCGCCTGGGCTTACGATCGCATCGAACGACACTTGTGCAAGCAGACGCCTGTTGGCCTCGTTTGTGGTGTAGTGACCCTGCTCATGACGCAGCTTTTCGAACCATTTCTCCCTATTTGTCATAGTGTTAGTATAGCAAATTACAGGTGAAGATTAGTATGTAGTAAAGTAATGCTTACCCGACATGTAGCCGCCGATTTCTACAAAGTAAGGATGCTGACCTTGAGTAATAGATATTGTGCCGTTTGTGCCCCGTACCGATAGCGGGGCTTTGGTAGTTATTTCGTTTAAGCGTAGCGCGAGTTCATAATGCTGCTGGCTAAACGGCGCAAGTTCAAGTGTAGCTAAGGCGGTAGATTCGTTTATCGGGGTACTTTCGGGAGATTTCTGATGGTCAATATATATTGTTGTTGCCGCGACAAGCTCGCTCGATTGGAGGTAGAGAGTTTTTGTTTGTGGTGTAAAGTTGCTCAAAGTGACAGTGAGCCGAAGTGTATTGCCAAAGCCCTGCTTAGGCTCTAGGTTTTTTATGCCGATATGTGGTGGAATTTGCGGTGCAACAAAGTAGTACGCAGCAGCGACAATGGCGATAAAGATAATAAGTGAAAGTGGTTTCATGTTGGCATAAGTATAACACCAAGTGAAAAACGCCACCCGGATCAACCGAGGACGTTTTTCATCTTCGGGATGGGTGGCGTGGTGCTCTACAGGTTGTGAATGCGGTTGTCGTGGTGGATTGTGTCGGCCTCGTCCATGAGCCGGAGATGCTCTTGCCACTCGCTATATGCGCGAGGTATTTGCAATAATGCAAATGAAATAGCCAAAACGACACCGATGAGAGCGAGTACGACTCCCCCGACGCTCGACTGAGACCAGGCGTAGACGGCACTTAGTGCATGTATGCCTGCGATGATTGCAAATACAATCAACCAGGTGATTGATTTCGCCGGTGGATTTTCTTGAGCTCTTTTGAGCCTTTCGTCTTGCGTCTCCATGACACATTCTCCTGTCGAGGTGCGGCAGACTCCTTGATGAATCAGCTTATTGCATATAGTAAAATAAAATCTATATTATTTCAATACTCACCGGACAGTGGTCTGAGCCCATTTGATCGGCGTGAATCTGAGCAGATTGGAGGCGCGGTGCGAGCAACGCACTAGCGAGCCAGTAATCAATGCGCCAGCCAACATTGCGTGCACGAGCATTTGCCCAATGTGTCCACCAGCTGTAGTGGCCGTTGCCTTGAGTAAAGATGCGAAAGGTATCGACAAAGCCGGCATCGAGAAACTTCTGGAACCCCTCACGTTCTTCGACAGTAAAACCGTGTTTACCGACGTTTGGCTTTGGATTAGCCAGATCGTCTTCGGTGTGCGCTACATTGAGATCGCCACACACTAGTACCGGTTTTGTTTTTTCCAGTTCTTTGAGGTGCTCGAGAAACGCTGGGTCCCACTGCTTGTGGCGAAGTTCTAGGCGTGATAAGTCACCTTTGCTATTAGGGGTATAGACTGTCACGACCCAAAAATCATCAAACTCAGCGCTGATCACTCTCCCCTCTTTTGTTGGGTCGCCATAACTATCGTCGGCAAGTCCGTACTTTTCGGCAATTGCATCGGCAAAACCGTACACGACACTGAGTGGCTTTGTCTTGCTGAAAATCGCTGTGCCACTATAGCCTGCTTTGTCGGCGCTGTTCCAATATTCTTCATATTCGGGTAGATCGATCTCGGCCTGTCCTTGTTTGGCCTTTGTTTCCTGGAGGCACAAAATGTCAGGCTGATGTTTGGCAATAAATTTGGTAAATTCGCCTTTTTTGATAACAGCACGAATACCGTTGACGTTCCACGAGTATAATTTCATGATACAAGTATAGCATTGACAAGTTGTATTGACATGTTATATAAAAAGTTGTATGATTCAAGCTAGTTCGCGCATGTTTTGGCGAACCGCAAGTGCATGACAATCACGAAACACAATCGAAGGGTTGAACATTGCATTTTTCCATCTCCATGAAAAAGGACGTCCGGGAAATCGACAGAGCATTGGACGCAGTGCGCGCCAGCCTCAAAGAGCGGCAGCCTGTACAGTCGCAGGTGCTGGAGCTCACCACGTTTACCGATGCCTCGCTACAGAGTCGGTGTAAGGCGTCGATCCGGTTGCGGGTCGGTGCCGAAAACGGCGTGGCTGGTATCCAATTGGTTTCCCCTCGGCGGGCAGCCATTCAGCTCGAACCGATTTCCCTGGGTCGGTATGGCGGACGCGGCTACCATCTCGTGTTCGACATCACGACCAAAAAGGGCAAGCGTGCGCTGAGTCGGCTATTCTCAATGGCCGTACCTGTTCTCGCAGCCGAACCCCGGGACGTCACGATCGATTTGGTCAAGATGGTCGCATAGCCAAAACCAGCGACAACGGCGCTCACTTCTACTGATTAACCTCAGTAGAAGTGAGCGCCAATTGCATTTCTAGAAGTTTTTTATTGCACGATTTGCATCGCGTTCCTGGTCGCGGCGCTTGAGTGTTTCGCGCTTATCGTAGTTCTTCTTACCTTTACCAAGGGCGATAACGAGTTTGATATGGCGGCCGGCTGCTAAAAGGCGTGTCGGCACGATGGTGAGGCCATCTTTTTTGCCAATAGCGAGCTGATCGATTTGTTTGCGGTGCGCCAAAAGCTTTCGCGGCTCGGTATCGATAGTACGTGCGCTAGGCTCGCCGCGATTGTTGAGCTTTAGGCTAAAGCTCGCGTTGTTGAGCCACAGCTCGTTGCTGCGTATGGTGACAAAAGATCCTTTTAGCTGGACGTGTCCATCGCGTGCTGCGCGAACTTCGGGTCCAGTAAGTACCAGACCGACAATCAGCTCATCTTCGAGATCGTAGTCAAACCGCGCCCGACGATTTGTAATGACGGACGGTTTAGCGGTCGGTTTCTTTTTGGCGGTCATAATGATCTATTGTATCAGATACGAACGGATGATTTTGTTGCTGTCGTCGACATTTCGCACGAGCGGATGGTGGCCAGCCTCCATGGTTACCACCGTGACATTGGCAGGGAGGCGTCGGTTTTTGAGGTTTTCGAGATACACGACACGGTCGTAGCGGCCGTTAACGAGCAAGGTTGGCGTATGATTGAGGCGAAAATCTTGAAATATCGTTGCTCCGCCGATGATATTTTTGTATGATCCTTCGCGCGCCGCTGGTGACATGCTGGCGATATCGCTAAAGCTGATCGCTGGTCGCCGCTGGGATTTACTTTTTGGCAGCAAGCGGAGTGTGAGCCAGTACATATGTCGACCCTTTGAATACATCATGATTCGATATCGACGTCCGGTCGCTTTATGCTCGGCAATCATCTGTGATGTGTCGGTAAAAAGTGGCGGATTAAACAAAATAAGTTTAGAGATCGAATCTTGATACTGCGTCGCGTAGCGCAGTGCAATCAGTGCGCCCATAGAGTGACCGAGGAGCGTAAATGGCTTGTCGACGCCAAGGTGATCGAGTGTATTGTGGATCGCAGCAATATGATCGGCGTAGGTATAGCCAAGTCTTGGTTTTGGTGAGCGACCAAAGCCCAGTAGGTCGAGCGCGACAATACGATAGTCCGCCTCGAGCTGCTTGCGGATGTGTTTGAAATACTGCGTCGACGCCATGTAGCCATGTAGCATGATGATAGTTGGTTTATCTGGATTACCAGAGATAGTAGCGTGGAGCTGATAGTGAGCCATGTCTCTATTATACTGTTTTACTACCCCTGTTGAAGTATTGACTTTATGTGCAAACTATGCTATAATGATAATATAGCAGATTCGATCGAGGAGCACGGTTGGGGATTTTGGAACTACAACTACTCCATTCATGTCTGGATCGTGCTGATCTGTGTGGCGGTGTGGCTTGTGCTCGGTGGCGTGTGCGATGCCAAGCGCGGCAAGCGACTGCTGCCGTGGGGGCATGTGCCCGCACCAGTGTGGTGAGAACGGTCGGTCTAGTACTGTCTGCGTCAAGCAGATGGGAACGACCGACCTTTTCATTTGTATCGGTTTGTCGCGCCGTCCGCTATTTGCTATAGTTTGTGAGAATGAATGAGCAAAATCACCTACCTGTTTTGATTACCTTTGACGGGCAAGCTCGTAGCGGTAAAGGTACGATCGTGCAGGCAACAAAAGACTATCTGCGCGACGAACGACATTATAAAGTGATGCTCATCGATGCCGGACAGGTGTTTCGTGTACTAGTAGTGGCTGCGATGCGTGCTGGGGTGGATCTTGATGATGAGACGGCTGTCGATAGTTTTTTGAGTGACGAGGAGCAATCGCAAGAGTGTGCACGTTTAGTAAAAAGTGTATATCATATGACAAAAGATGAACGCGATGCACTGCTATATACCAACGAGGTTGGTGCAAATAGTGCCAAAATAGGCGCACGACCATTGTCGCAAGAGTTTAAAGACGAGTTGCTACGCAAGTGGATGCAAGATGCTCGGATCGAGGGTTATGAGGTCGTGTTGCTCGACGGTCGCGCTCTCGAAGAAACGGGCAATATGCTTGTTGGGACTGGTCTGTGCACGCATGCGATCGGCCTCTTTTTTGTGTGCGATGCAGTGATGGGAGCAATGCGAACATTGGGATTTGCAAGCAAAACGTATGCAGAACTGACAGAGTTTGAGCGTATCGAAGTAGATACATTGGTTCAGCAGATTAAGGTGCGCAATGCAGCCGACGAAAGTCGTGCTGTACAGCCTGTCGTGCCGCCCGAGAGTGCTCGTGCATGGCAACTTCCTGCTTCTGTGCCAGATGCCGCTCATACACGCTATGTTGTTGACACCTCTCGCTCTATGACAAAGCAGGAGATGTCTCGTCCGGTTTATGAATTTGTAGGAAATTATATCAATGGCGCCCGCTAAGTTAACCATTAACATGGTGTCAGAAAGCGATATCACCGTGCAAGGGCATGGTGTACATACTGCCTACGATGAGATCGCAACTGCGCTCGAGGCACGTGATGACGTGTCGTTGATCCGCGGAAAGTTCGGCGAGACTATTGATTGCGATATCGTGCATTTTCATACGATAGGCACTCACACCTGGCGTAAATTGTTTCAGCGTGGCCCTAAAAAGGTTGTGACGGCGCATGTTGTGCCGGCGTCGTTTTTGGGTTCGATTAAGCTTGCGAAGTACTGGCTATTTGCTGCGCGGTGGTATATGCGCTGGTATTACAATCGAGCTGATAAGGTACTGGCGGTATCGGGTACGGTTGCGAAGATTCTCGAGACAGAGTTGCGTGTGCCGGCTGTTAAAATTGAGACATTTTATAATACCGTTGACATGGCGAGGTATGCGCCGCGGTCTGGCGATCGCGACAAAGCTCGCAAAAAACTAGGTATCGCTAAGGATGCTTTTGTGGTGCTTGGCAATGGTCAGGTACAGCCGCGTAAACGCTTGGATATTTTTGCCGATATGGCAAACGAGTTGCCGGACGTGCAGTTTATCTGGGTGGGCGGTATTCCGTTTGGGCAGCTCGGCGCAGAGTATAGCTCTATGAGAGATGCGATGCAAAAAACGCCAAAGAACTTTATGATCACAGGCATGATTCCGCACGACGATGTCATCGCTTACCTCCATGCAGCTGATGTGTTTTGTTTGCCAGCTGAACAGGAGAATCACCCTATGTGCGTCCTCGAGGCTGCAGGAGCAGGTTTGCCGGTAGTGGTGCGCGATCTTCCAGAATACGATGATACGTTTGCCGATGATGTGTTGCGATGTCACGACAACGATTTTTTGACTGCCATCGCAAAATTGCAACATGATCGCAGCGAGTACGACAAATGGCAGTGTAAATCTGCACTTATTGCAAAACGCTTTGATAGTCGTAGTGCTATGGCGCGTTACGTCGAGCTTTACCGAAGTCTGGTATAATAGGCAGCAGTATTATGCGCATCGGTCTTTTTACTGATACCTACCACCCGGCCATTAACGGAATTGTAAATGTCGTTGATATTACTCGTGAACAGCTTGAAGCGCTTGGTCACGAAGTATTTATTTTTTGCCCAAAAGTCAACGGCGACAACCGCGAATATGACGATCATGTCATCAGATTTCGGAGTATTCCAAGTGGTTTGTTTGACGATAATCGATTAGCGGTGTTTTTCCCTCCAATTGCTATGCGCAAGATTCGCAGTCTCGAACTTGATGTGATTCATTTCTTTACTCCACTCCAGATCGGTATGATGGGTGTGTATGCTGCGCAACGTACGAATGCGATTTTGGTCGGACACCACTGTACTGATTTTTATCAGTATGTCGAACATTATCCGCAGGTTTTACCAGGAGTACTCGCGCTGACGCTTACCTTACCTTTCACGGTCAAATTTGATGGGGTCGATGCCCGAACTTTGCTAAAAAGCTACCGTCCGCAGCTGGGTGTGACTCAGTGGAATCGCGATGTCGTCGAAAATCTCATGGCGCTTGTTTATAGTCGTTGCGATGCGGTGATTGCTGTGTCTCGCAAGAGCCAAAAACAACTAGAATCGTGGCGCGAGCAATATTATTATGACGTGACGTTGTTGCCGACAGGTGTCGACGCCCTTCCCCGTGCGACAGCCGCCGAAGTGACAGCCTTTAAGAAGCAGTGGAATATTGCGCAAGATGATTTTGTGATGAGTTATGTTGGTCGTCTTGGTGCCGAGAAGAATCTTGCCATGCTTATACCAACACTCAAAAAAGTTCTTGCCAAGCACCCCCAAGCGCGACTGATGTATGTTGGCGATTTTGACTACCGCGAGACACTCGAAGAGCTAGCCGAGGCCTCTGGTGTTGGTGATCGGATTACATTTACTGGTCGCATGCCGCGCGAAGATCTCGGTGTTGCCTATCAGGCAAGCGACGTGTTTGTATTTCCTTCGACGACTGACACGCAAGGTCTGGCGATACACGAAGCGGCACTTTCGGGACTCCCTGTCGTTCTTATCGACAAACACCTTAGCGAGGTGGTTGTTGATGGCGAAAATGGCTTTATTGTTCCTCAGACGCAAGTTGCGCTGGCTGAAAAGGTTTGTCAGCTTATCGAAAATCCAGAGCTAAAAAAGCAGTTTGGTACAAGAAGTAAAAAAATAGCCCAGGCCTTTAGCGAGCATGATCAAACCAAGGCGCTTGTCGACATCTATCAGCAGGCCGTTTCGACACGAGAAAAATACTTGTAAAGACAAAGTGAGAGAAATAAATAACACCCGCTATTCCGGGTGTTATTTTGCTACACAGACAATCTATGACGCTGTTGGGTTCAAGTTGTGCTTTTTGATACTGTCTAGGAGTTTTGGTCGGTCAAAGCCCAAAATAATATCGCCTGCTACGTCAGTAACGGGTACGCCGCTATAGTTACCGCCACTTTTTTGCATCAGCTCTTCGTAGGCCTCTTTATCCTCTTCGATATCTTTTTTGACATACGGGACACCAAGGTGGTCGAGCCACTGTGCTTCAGTGTGGCAAAATGCGCACCAGCTGGTGCTGTAAATAATGACTTTTGGATCAGCGGTATCGCTCATAAGATCTACCCTCTTCTATTACTATACTTAGTATATTAAATACACCCCTCACATGCAAGTGTTTAAGCGTATTATAGCAGTAAAAGCGAAATGCCCGCCACAACGTTGTGACGGGCATCGCTCTTCAGGTTAGTGAGGAATCTCTGTGAGGCCGTTGATGATCAGTACGCCCTCATCCCCTGTGCCAGCGATTCGGAGTGTGGGAGATTCTTCCCCGGCAAAGCCGACGGTGGTAATCTTTGGCAACCAAGTAATTGCATCGGCTCCGGATACTTCGATGAACGCCGACGGATTGATCGTGCCTTCGACGACAACTCCGCTGCCATCACCGCTGACGCTGATGTAGACATCGTGACCGACATTGCCAGTAATCCATAGGCAGGAGTCTTCTCCGGTCAGGCCGATATGCGAACCAGTGCTGATATTGTCATAGACAACCACAGCTCGAGCGGCTCGCTCGTCGACTGCTCCGTTGGTGTCAAGGTCTCCGCGTAGTTGCTGGTCGATATCAATCTCGTCGCAGCCAGCCAGGTTTTCTGGGATGTTACCCGTGAGTACCTGATGTGCTTTTACATCGTTTTGATGATGTGATTCTGATGTCGTCGTGGCGCAAGCCGCCAGCCCGACGATAATCACGACTAGAAGCAGAACACCGGTCACTCGGCGCAGTGTGCGATTGACGTAGGGCATGTGAGCCTTTCTGTAGAGAGTGCGTGCTGATATGAAGAGCGATATCGACCCAATGTGTCGATAATTATACTATAGCATAAAATTATAAATAAAGCAATATATGCGCAGTGCTATAAGTCAGAGCCGCCCTGGCGCCTCGTTAAATACCACCCGCCATCTTGGCCCTGATAGACGCTCAGCTCAAGGTTCATATTTTCAAGCATGCGCAGTTCGGCAGCTTTTTCGGCAGCATGTTTTGAGGGGTAGCGAGTTTTGTTCGCTTCGTTGTTGACGCTTGGGGTATAGCGAGTATGTTTGAGCGGCGTATGGCGTCTAGGCATGGTACTAGTATACATTTATTGCTCTTCGACCTATTGTTTGTTATAGTCAACATGTAATGAGCGCTGCTGAGGCAAAAAACAGCGACAAAGAACCAACGCCGCCGAAAAAATCGACGGTTGTTTTATTGTTCACTATAGCGGCGGACACTACCTGGAGAATGTTTCTTCCGGTGATTGGCGCAACTATTTTGGGCGTATGGGGCGATAGAACACTTGCAACCAAGCCGTGGTTGACTATACTAGGTATTGTTGTCGGCGTGATTGTGGCGTCGCTCCTCGTTCGAGCACAAATAAGAAGGAAGGTCATTTAGTGGATAATCTGCATATTAGTATTGCTGCCGAGACACTGTTTCATATTGGTACGTTTCCGGTAACTAATGCTTTGGTCAACGGTATTGTCGGTAGCTTGATCGCAATCGCTATTCTTACTTATGTGGCAAGCAAGGTGCGTCGTGGTAGTTACAATCGTTTTGTTGGTTTGGTGCAGTGGGTGTTCGAGGGTCTTTTGAATCAAATCAATGCCGTTATTCCCGACAAAGAGCTGGCTCGCAAGATTACGCCGCTAGCTGTGACGATATTTTTTGTTGTCCTTATTAATTACTGGCTCAGTATTATGCCGGGTCTCGAATCGATCAAGTACAATGGTGTATCGGTATTTCGTAGTCTTGCGGCTGATCTCAACTTTACACTTGCGCTGGCAATCATCACTATCGTGACGGTGCAAGTGTATGCAGTCAAATATCTGACAAATCTTGGCAACTTAGGACGTTATTTTCGCAATCCATTCAAAGATTTTGTCGCTTCGTTCGAGGGCATCTTGGAGCTTATTGGTGAGGTTTCCCGAGGTGCGGCACTAGCGCTTCGTTTGTTTGGCAACGCGTTTGCCGGCGAGGTGCTTTTGATCGTGATTGCAGCTTTGACAAGCTATGCTGCCAGTGTGACGCTGCCATTCTTTATGGCGTTCGAGCTGTTTATCGGTTTTATTCAAGCCTACGTGTTCTTTATCCTGACGCTTATATTTACCGCACTGGCGGTGTCGCATGAACACGGCGACGACCATTCGACTGATCATTCACCTGCTGCTACTGCTAAAAAGACGGCCGTACAGACAGAATGATATAATTATAGGTAATAACAAAAGGAGATATATTAAACATGGAAGAACTAGCTTTTGGCCTCGCGTATGCCCTACCTGCTCTCGGTGCTGCAATCGGTATCGGTATGATCGGTAATGGTGCACTAAATGCGCTTGGACGCAACCCAGAGAAGATTGGTGAAATCCGCACATTGATGATTACAGCGATCGTCTTTGCCGACTCTTTGGCAATTATCGGTATTATCGTAGCTATCATAGCCAAGTTTTTGTAGGGGCTTAAATGGATTATTTGACACAATTTGCAGCATCAGAGACCGGAGCGGACAGCGATATCCTCTCTACTCTTGGTATTCACTGGGAGTTATTAGTACTGCAGATCGTTGCCTTTTTGATCCTTGTGTGGGCACTTGGCAAATTTGTCTATCCGTGGTTGATGAAGCAGGTTGATGAGCGTCAGGCGAAACTCGAAGAGAGCGTTCGAGCGGTCGAAGAAGCTGAAAAGAAAGCCGAATCGGCTCAAGAAGAGATTGCTGCCTTACTCAAAGAAGCGCGTCGTGAGGCAAAAGATATCGTGACGACAGCAAAAGACGAGGCGGTCGCAATGATCGCAAGTAGCGAGATGAAGGCGAAGACTCGAGCTGACAAGATCGTCAAAGATGCTCATGAACAGATTGAAAAAGATGTGATTGCAGCGCGCAAGACACTGCGCAACGACACGATTGAACTGGTTGCACTCGCAACTGAAAAAGTTGTCGGCAAGGCCGTTAGTGCTGATATCGATAATAAAATCATCACTACCGCAGTCAAGGAGCAGGCGTAAGTGGCAAGTATCCGACTTTCTCGACGCAAGATCGCGGCATATATTGCCGACGAGCTGATTGCTGGACGTAACGCGACCAGACAGCTCGCTGCGTATCTTGTCGAGACCAAGCGGACACGAGAAGTGATTCTCGTGGTACGCGATATCGAATCGGCGCTTGCCGAGCGTGGCGTACTGGTTGCTGATGTGGCTGCGAGTCGTGATCTGACTCCTGAGGCAAAACAGACTATTGCTGACTTTTTGCGTCAGACAACTGGCGCGCAAGATGTTCATATGAGACCACACGTTGACTCAGATCTCCTGGGTGGTGTGCGGATCGATACTCCTGGACAGCGCCTCGATCAAACAGTACGACACCGATTGAATCAATTAACAGCAAGCAAGATATAAGGAATCATCATGGCAGAACTACAAATAGCAGACTTAAGCAAGGAACTCAAAGACGCGATTCAAGCGCTTGATGTCTCCGGGGATATCGAGAGCGTTGGTATTGTGACGCGCGTTGGCGACGGTGTGGTGTGGGTGTATGGCCTCCGCGACGCTGGCTACAGCGAGGTGCTACAAATCGAATCTGATGAAGGTATCGTTGAGGCATTTGCACTTAACCTAAATGAAGACGAAATCGGTGCTGTATTGCTGGGTAGCGACGAGTCTGTGATTGCCGGCGCCAAAGTGACCCTTAAGGGTACGGTGCTCGATGTGCCTATCGGTCCTGAGCTGCTTGGTCGCGTAGTTGATCCACTTGGAAACCCGCTTGATGGTGGTCCTGCGATTACAACTAAACAACGAGGTTTGGTTGAGCGCGAAGCGATTGGTGTACTCGGTCGCAAGCCTGTCCACGAGCCGATGATGACTGGCGTGATGGCAATCGACGGCATGTTTCCTATTGGTCGCGGTCAACGTGAGCTGATTATCGGCGATCGCCAGACTGGTAAAACAGCCATCGCTATCGATACTATGATCAACCAGGGTCGTCAAAAAACTGGCGTGGTAAATATTTATGTAGCAATTGGTCAAAAACTGAGCAAGATTGCTCGTCTTGTCGAGCGCCTCAAAGAAGAAGGCGTCATGGATCAAACGATTATCGTGGCAACGGGCCCAAGCGATCCAGCATCACTTCTCTACCTTGCTCCATATGCCGCGACAGCTATGGGTGAGTATTTCCGTGACAACAAAGAACATGCGCTTATCATCTATGATGATCTGACGAAGCATGCTGTTGCCTACCGCCAAATGTCGCTATTGCTCCGCCGTCCACCGGGACGCGAAGCCTTTCCTGGTGATGTGTTTTATCTTCACTCTCGCCTGCTCGAGCGTTCTGCGAAGCTGTCCGACAAGCTCGGCGCTGGTTCCCTTACTGCTTTGCCAATCATTGAGACGCAAGCTGGCGATATCTCTGCCTATATTCCGACCAACGTCATCTCTATTACCGACGGTCAGATTTTCATGGAAGCAGATTTGTTCAACCAAGGTATCCGCCCAGCGATTAGTGCCGGTCTATCGGTGAGTCGTGTTGGTGGCGCTGCTCAGACAAAAGCGGTCAAGAGCGTTGGCGGTGGCCTCAAGCTAGGTCTGAGCCAGTTCCGTGAACTCGCCAGTTTTGCGCAGTTCGGTAGTGATCTCGACGAAGCAACCAAGCACCAGATCGAGCGTGGTCAGCGTCTCACGGAACTTCTCAAGCAGCAACAATATACCCCGATGGGCGTGTGGGAGCAAGTTGCGAGTATCTGGGCTGTTAACACAGGTAGCTTTGACAAAGTAGCCGTAAGTAAGATTGGTGAAGCCAAGACTGCTCTACTGACTCGTCTCTGGACTGACAACAAAAAAGACATGCAAGAACTCAATAAGGGTGATTTAAAAGTGACTCCTGAAGAAAAGGTCGCCAAATTGATCGAAAAGACTGCCAAAGCTGTAGCGAAAGGTTTTGAGGAGTAAGAATGGCTGAATATGGCGCACTTGGTATTAGAGATCGTGCCTTTGAGTCCGACCCAGATGATGAGCCGGTAGTTGTAGCTGACTATGATCTTTATGGATTGGATAATAATAGTCCTAATATGCATCAGCTTGATCGAGTGGCGGAAATAACAATAGTAGGCATTGGTGGTGTTGCTCTTGTTGCGACAGAGTTAGATATTGTTGTTGATGAAGATGACCCTGAGGCTATTCGTAAGGCTGAGCGTGCAGTAGCAGAGCGATACGGAAGGAGCGCTGATGTCTAGTACTCGTGCCCTTAAGACCCGTATTCGCTCGGTGAAAAGCACCAAGCAGATCACCAAGGCTATGCAGCTGGTCGCTGCGAGCAAGATGCGCAAGGCCCAGGAAGCTCAAAAAGCCTCAGCGCCGTACACGCAGCTTGCTAATGAGATTTTGACCCATCTTGCAAGTCAAGGCGAGACCGACCGGCACCCACTTTTTGCCGTTCCTGAAAAGATCGACAATCGATTGCTTATCGTCATCTCAACAGACAAAGGCCTAGCGGGTGCTTATGATGCCAATGTACTTAAGCTATATGCCAAGCAGCTACTCGATGATCAGCAGGCTGGCGTTAAGAATCAGACGATTACTATCGGTCGTCGCGCCAATAGATTCACGTCGCGCGTCAAAGGTATCGATGTTGTAGCGGCACACCAAGATCTACCCGACGATCCGGCTGGAGCGCAGTTGCGTGCGATTGTCGATGCTGCGATGGAGCAGTTTGTGAATGGCGAAGTGGACGCCGTCGATGTGGTCTATACGCAGTTTATCAGTAGTGTCAATCAGCGTCCGGTCGTGCAGCGTATATTGCCAGCGGGTTACGAAAAGGTTGAGGTGAGCGAAACTGTGCGCGAAGCCGAGTTTGAGCCGAGCGCCGAAGAGGTACTCGAAGCTGTGACGTATCGCCTCGTAGAGGCGCAGGTGTATCATGCACTACTGACTGCTCGTGCTAGCGAATATATTATGCGTATGCTAGCGATGAAGAACGCTACCGACAACGCGAGTGATTTGATCGACGACCTGACGCTCGCGATGAACAAAGCTCGCCAAAGCGCGATCACGCAAGAACTAGCAGAAATTAGCGGTGGCGTGGAGGCAATGAAATGATGGGTTATGGCGAAGTGCCACCGCATACGTTTGCAGGCAGTCGAATGGACGATTGGGGTAAGATACAGCTCATCGCAAGCTTGAACAGTAGGCAGAGGGAACGGCAGCAGTCCGAACATGGGTTGTCTGCTGAAACAAGACAAGGGTTCATTGAACTTAGGCCGGAAGTGGCTGCAATCGACGGAATGATAGCGGCACGAATAAGAGCACACAGCACATCAGACGAATTACACGCAGAAGGAGAGCAAGTATGACAAAGACAACAGATAAGACGAAATTAAAAGACGGCAAGATTATCCAGGTCGTTGGAGTGGTGATTGACGTCGAATTTGCTGGTATCGGTAAGCTGCCAGCGATTTACGATGCGTTAAAGATCGCACACGAAGATCGTACTATTACACTAGAGGTGGCACAGCATCTCGATGAGCATACTGTTCGTACGATTGCCCTATCGAGCACCGATGGGCTCAAGCGTGGCCAAGATGTCGTGAATACTGGTGCGCCAATCAGTGTGCCTGTCGGCAAAGAAACACTTGGCCGTATGTTCAACGTTGTTGGAGAGCCAATCGATGAGATGCCTGCACCAAAAGGTAAGACTGCGCCGATTCACGCTGCTCCACCTGCGCTTACTGAGCAGTCAAACAAAGCTGAGATTCTTGAGACAGGTATCAAGGTACTTGATCTCATCGCACCGCTGACAAAGGGTGGTAAAGCTGGTCTGTTTGCTGGTGCTGGTGTTGGTAAAACCGTGTTGATCCAAGAGCTAATCTTTAATATCGCCAAATTCCACGAAGGCAACTCAGTCTTTGCTGGTGTTGGTGAGCGTACTCGTGAGGGTAAAGATCTCTACGAAGAGATGGAAGATGCTGGTGTGTTGCCGCGGACAAGCCTCGTCTTTGGTCAGATGAACGAGCCACCTGGAGCGCGTTTGCGTGTAGCGTTGAGTGGTCTTGCGATGGCCGAGGCGTTTCGTGATGAAGGCCAAGATGTGCTGCTTTTCGTTGATAATATCTTCCGCTATACCCAGGCGGGTGCCGAGGTGTCTGCGCTGCTTGGTCGTCTGCCATCAGCCGTGGGTTATCAGCCAAACTTGCAGCAAGAGATGGGTATGCTCCAAGAGCGTATTACGAGTACTAAAAAAGGCTCTATTACTTCTGTTCAGGCCGTGTATGTACCTGCAGACGACCTGACTGACCCTGCGCCAGCAACAACATTTGCTCACCTCGATGCGACAATCGTGATGAACCGTGCGCTCACTGAGATTGGTATCTATCCAGCAGTCGACGTACTCGATAGCACTTCGACTTCTCTTGACCCAGAGGTTGTCGGCGAGGAGCATTATCGTGTGGCGCGTGAAGTGCAGCGAACAATGCAGGAATATAAAGACCTACAAGACATCATTGCGATCTTGGGCATGGAAGAACTGTCTGACGAGCAAAAGTCGACCGTTAACCGTGCTCGCCGCTTGCAGCGTTTCTTTGCACAGCCATTCCACGTGGCTGAGCAGTTTACCGGCAACAAGGGTGTCTATGCCAAGCTTGAAGACACTATCAAGGATGCAGCTGATATCTTGACTGGCAAGTACGACGACAAGCCAGAGAGCTGGTTCTATATGGCACCGGGTCCACTTAGCGAGAAAAAGGATTAATTACCAGTGAATTTCCAGCTAGTTACCCTTCTCGGCACAAAAATAGACAAAGATGTCTATGAGGTGATCTTGCCTACTGCCGCAGGTGAGATAGCGGTATTTCCTGGACACGAACCTTTGGTGAGCGTGGCAACACCTGGTGTGATTGCGGTTCGCTACAGCAAGGGCGATACTGACGATAAGCTCGATTATTATGCGATTAGCGGCGGCGTTGTCGAAGTGTCTGCGGATAGCTTGCGTGTGCTGGTGGATGAAGCCGATAGTAGCGATGAAATTGTCGAGACAGAGGCAAAAGCTGCACTTGAACGTGCGCTGAAACTCAAGGACAGTGCTAAAGACCAAGTCGAGCTCGAAAAAGCCAGTGCACTTGTCGATCGCCATGCAGTGCGTCTCAAAGTTGCCGATCTCCGTCGTCGCCATCGTCGTTAGCGCGTCGCATGACGCTTGTGCTTACCTCTTAGAATGTGGTACTATTTTGACATATACTAAAAATATATAACCAAAAGTGAGGGGTAGTAATGGAGACAGCGCAATTTGAGAATGCGCCTAAAAAGTCGCATAAGACGCTTTATGTGGCTATTGCTGTTATCGCGATTATTGCGATTGCGGTTGCCGTGACGACATATATGTTGCTCGGAGGTGTCAGTAAAGAGAGCAAATCAGTACAGGTCTCACCATCTCCGTCGCCGACAGCAGTGGCGAGCAACGAAGAGGTAGACCAAGAACTACAGGTGCTCGATGCGACTATATCGGTGGCGTCATCTGATCAATCGGCAGCAAAAGAAGCTATCAAAGATGGGGCAACCCCAACAAGGTTGGGCGAATAGATCATGAAAAATTATACAAATAAGTTTACTGCTGCAACATTGATCGTAGCAAGTGTTGTGTTGGCAATATCTGGGCCTGTGGCGCCTGTCAATGCTCAGTCCAGACTGCTCGCCTCTACCCAAGAACGATTCACGAAGCTAAAAGAAAGAGTGACGACGGCTATCGAGACAAATATCGAAAAACTCGAACAGTCCAAAGAAAAGCTTAACGCTAGCCTCAGTGTTAATGTCGGTAAAGACGGTGCGACAGTAAGTGTCAGTAGCTCGGCTGGCTCGCTGTCGGGTGGAGTCACAAAAGAAGGCGCTAATATATCCTCAGAAAGCCAACGGGCTGGCGCCGTAAGCGGCAGCATCGGTCGTGATGGTGTAAGCGGGCAGGCGCAGGGCGCAAATGGTGGCGCTGTATCAAGTAGTCTTAGTAAAGACGGTATCAAGCTTGACCTGAGTGGCGCAAATGGTGGTGATGCCAAGATTACTGTCGATACAGATGGTATCAGTGGCAGTTTGAGTGTTGCTGGCGACCTGAAAGACAAGCTCAAAGAGTCAAACCAAAAAGCAATCGATAAGCTCAAAGACATGAAAGAAAAAGTCGAATCGGCGACTGATATTGAGAATATTGAAGAGCGTGCAAAAGAGTTCGATCAAATCTTTAAAGAAATTGCGATCGCCAATGTACAGGCAACAGTAACAAAATCGATCGATAGCATGACAAAGGTACTCGATCGCCTACAGCTGACAGCTGATAAACTACAATCGCAAGTAAATAAAATCAAAGAATGTCTGACTGGTCTTCAAGATAGCGGCGTCGATGTCGACGCAAATATCAGTGGTAGCGGCGTGAGCGGCAGTATCAATACGTCTGCGGTAAGTTGTGATGATCTGAATGTCGATGTGAATAGCGGAGATATGGCAGCTTCATTGCAAGAGCAGCTCGATGCGACTAAGAGTACAATGAAGACGATCCGCACATTCCTATCGTCAACGATTGATTTGCTCGGTGAGCTAAAGCTTAATGACTATACGAATACATTATCATCGTTCAATGGTATTACTTCGCAAGTTGATATCGTTGTCAATCTTGCACGAGATGTTCAAAACAATTTGGGCAATCTCGCCTCTTCTATTCGTAAGAGTTAGAGAGTTTTAAGTAAAAAAGCGACCCCGCAGGGTCTACACCAAACGGTGTACCCTTGCGGGGCTTTTTGCAACCTGGTTAGACAGGTTGCGGATTTGTGGTGAACGAGCAGTCGGCCTGGTCGATCCATCCGGTCACTAGGTGTCCGTACATGGTTCCCGAGGCCTGTCGAAGCTCGACATGCATCGGTTGACCGGCTGGTAGTTGTTCGACCTGCACGACGACATTGGTCGGCGCGTTCAGACTGCCAAATTGGAATTCGTTGTTGAGCAACGGCTTCTGTGCGCCGTCGACCATGACAGTCACCGATGACTCGGATAGTTTTGGCCATCCGGGATCGGTAGCGAGTCTCGCGACAACGAGCTCACCTGCACGAAGCTCGCCGGTGAGCTGCAGTTTGATCGTCTCTTCATCGACGATCTGGCCGCACTTGAGACTCTCTTCCGTGAAGTCGCCGACGTTTGGTGCTCCGGTCGCGGCAAATGCCGTAATCGGGTTGACGTACGGCCACACGAATGCGACCGCCAGCGCGACGGCGCTGAGAACTATCTTGCTCCGTTTGTCGAGGATGTGCATCGAATTACCTTTCGGTTGGCCATGATATGGCAGGACACCGATATGTCCATCTTTTCATTATAACATATTATATAGCTAATGTAAATACCGCTCCTCGAGACTGCTGGCTTGCGAGGCGATTGTGCTAGTGGTATAGTGATGGCAGTAACTATCAAAAAATAGAGGTATGAGCGTATGGGGTTGGACTCTTCGGATGGTGTTGAAGTAAAGTCAAAAAAGACTGCCGTAATAGTAGCGATAGCAATTGTCGCCAGTCTATTGGTGGTTGTTGGAGCAATAATTATTTTTGCGTTTAGCTCAACGCAACGCGAAGATGCACAGGTATCGTCGGATAGCAGCGAACAACAAGAGCAAGCAATCGCAACGACTGATACTGTGAGGCAAAATATTAGTGATCTTAAAACGGCAGTCGGAACAGCAAAAACCGATCAAGAAGCGGCAAAAGCTGCTCTCAAGGACGGCGAAAAGCAGATAAGGGTAGATCAATAGTATGTTGCGTCATTTTTTCTCACAATACATAAATACTTCGCGTCTATGGACGCTGGCGCTTGCTTTGAGCTTGAGCTTGCTACTTGCGTTCGCCTCCCCTATGGCGCTGGTGACACACGCCCAAGCAGCCAACAACGCACGTATTCAGCAGATTAAAGAAAAAGCGACGAGTGAACTCGATCGACGTATCGCAAATTTCGAAAAAACCCTCAAAAGCCTGAGTCTTGATAGCGCTACAGATAGTGACGGAACTTCGACAACTGTATCGAGCGATAACGGGACAGCAACTGGCGCGGCAAGCAAAGATGGCGTCAGCGTATCTGGTGAGGGTGCTGGAGGCAGCGTATCGGCATCGGTAGGTACTAGCGGTATCGATTTTAATATCGAGGTATCACAGGAGCTTAAAGACAAAATCAAAGGCTACATGACAAAGCTGACCGATCGTCTCAAAGAGCTTAAGGACGAAGTTAAGCAAGAAGATTCTTTGGCAGGTATCCAGGATCTTGCTAAGTTGATTGACACACAGCACGTGCTCGACCAAGTCGCGAATGTGCAAGGTGCTGTCACGAAATCCGTAGAAACGATGACGGGTATCGTCGAACAGCTCAAGACAACAGCTGATGATATTCAGGGACAGCTTACAAAGATTCGAGAGTGTGCGACCGGTGTCGCAAGCGGCGATGGATCACTCGATATTCAGGCAGACAAAGAGGGAGCTACGGCAACTGGCTCTGCGCCTGGTTGTGATGATTTCACTGTCTCGTCAGAGGAGATCACTGCGCAATTAGAAGAACAGTTAAGCACGGTCAATACTTCTATTAGTTCGATCGCGACGGTCGTCACTTCGGCGGTGACGTTGCTAGTGACGCTAAGTACGAATTTTAGCGACGTATTGTCACAAGTTGGTGATCTCGATAAGTTGACAGGTAGTCTCACTGACATCACCAAGCTCAGTAGCGTCGGTAATGTTGGTGGGCTTTTGACGTCATTTAACGCGATTACTTCGCAGCTTGATATAGCCAGTATGCTTTCTGGTGCGACACTGACCGATATGACAGGCATCTTTGAGCAAATGGTCGAAGACTGTCAGTGTTGATTGTTGCGATAAGTCATATAGGGTCGGTATACTAAGTACTGACCCTATTTTGATGGGTAGTACACGACAACGAGGAGCGTTATGTACCGAGTGTTTTACTATGTGCTCGGGACACTGCTAAAGGTAGTGTTTCGGGTGCGTGTCGAAGGCAGGGAGAACATCCCGAATCATGGCGGAGTAATTTTTGCCGCCAATCATGATTCGTTTTGGGATTCGCTGATCCTACTCGCAGTGTTGCCGTTGCATCTACGTACGATGCTGACGGCCAAAGCGGAGTACTTTTATGGCCGTACATGGCCCCGGAAGCTCTTTGCGCGACTTGCAAGCATCTACGCCCTACCCGTGCGACGACAGGGAGATGATCGTTCTCCAAGAGACAACGAAAATACACTTCTGACACTAGAGCATTATCTGTGCAGAGGTTTTGGTGTCGGCAATCATCTCGAGGGTACGCGTACCCCGATCGGCTACATGTATGCCGGTCGTCTTGGTACGGTGCAGCAAGCTCGTAGAACCAGAGTACCAATCGTGCCAGTGGCGATTCTCGGGGCTCGCGATCGCGGACTGCCTGGTGTTGTCACGGTACGATTCGGCACGCCGATCAGCGTGCAAAAGTATGCTCACGACGACTACGACTACGACAAGCTTCAGCGTCGCGAAGATATCGATGATACTCGACGAGTGGCGCAGGCAATTGCACAGCTTGGTGGGCTGCGGTATGTCGATAGAGTATTGACTCCTGCTGAGGCCAGGCAGCTGCGCTCACAAGGTGGTGACGAGTGGCCCGAACAAGCCGCTTGTGATGAAGCCGCATGAGCATCGAACACTCTCTGGCGGTACTTGATATCGCCAGAGAGTGTTCGCCTACTTTTCGTTGTCGTGTATTTTTTCTAATATCTCACGCACCTCTTGGGTGCTTTTTGTATGCATCAGCTGATCGCGTAGCTCGCTGGCTCCGGCAAAGTCGCGGACATAGATTTTAAAGAAGCGTTTGAGTGGATCGAATTTGCGTGGCATTTTTTCGTTGTATTTGTCATGAAGATCGAGCTGTAGGCTCAAGAGATTTATAAGCTTATCTTTATGGGTGTTTACTGTGGCACTATCGAAACCTTCAGAAACGGCTTCGCGCCGGATTTCTGTCGTGCTCCCTCCGGCAGAAATCCGGGCTGCAGATGTTTCTTCTGGTTTGATAGTGCCTTGCAGATGCGCTGCTTCAGGCTTGGTAGAAGAGCCACCCGTCGCAGACATGGGAGAGAACGCAAAAGGATTATGAAAGATACCGCGTCCGATCATGACGCCATCGACGCCATACTTCTCGACCAGCTCTACTCCATGCTGTCGGTCGCGAATATCACCGTTGATCGTGAGAAGTGTCTGTGGTGCGATATCGTCGCGTAGCTGTTTTATCTCTGGGATAAGTTCAAAATGTGCGGGGACTTTACTCATTTCTTTTTTGGTACGGAGATGGATGGTGAGATTGACGATATCCTGCTGCAACAGATGTGTGAGCCAGTCGTGCCATTCGTCTATTTTGCTATAGCCAAGGCGGGTTTTGACACTGACTGGTAGACCGCTGGTTTTTGCGGCCGCTATGATTGCTCTAGCATTGTCGGGTGTGAGTATCATGCCAGCTCCCCCGCCGCTTTTGACGGCACTTTGGTCGGGGCAACCCATGTTGATATCGATACCATGGTAGCCAAGTTTTGCGCAGTGCTGGGCAAGCTTTTCCATGCTAGCAGGATCACTCCCCCATAATTGGGCAATGATTGGATTTTCATCCTCTGTTTTGATAAGGCGACCGCCGATCGCTTTGTCGCCAGCATGTGCCCAGCCAGTAGCGTTGGTAAATTCGGTGAACCATACGTCTGGCGGCGCAGCGGCTGCCACGACATGGCGGAACACAACATCGGTCACGGCCTCCATAGGAGCCAGGATAAAAAATGGTTTCGGTAGGTCGTGCCAAACAGTATTCATCAAAGTATAATTATACCATAAATTGAGTGAGCCCTCGCGATGCGAGGGCTCTATGTGGTAGTGTTGATGGGACGCGGGGACGCGGCGGACTCCTAGTATGAGAGGAGCCCGCCGCGTGGCAGTGCGAGGGTAGGAAGTCAGACCTGTCTTCCTATTCGCTACTTACCTCATGGCGGTCGCACCGCGCCATGCCCATTCGGGTGGCTTGAGTAGTTACTTGCCTTGAGCGGCGCGTATGACGTTCTTGTCGCCGGCGGCGATTGCGCGATTGATCTCGGAAACTTGGTTGGAATGCAGTCGTTCGCCGCGTGATTGTCTGCGTGCGAGCTCAGCTTTGTCATTGCTGCTCGTTGGATCCACGATCGACATGCTTAACACCTTCATCTCGTTGGGCTCGCCAAACGGGATGCGTGGCGAGTTGTGCGCTGAACAGGACTCGAACCTGCAACATCCGCTGTGTCACGGCGGCGCTCTGCCAATTGAGCTATCAGCACTGTACTGCCTAGGATAGCGCAGATCTTGGCGTGGTGGGTCTGGCCGAAGCTCGACCCACCACGCCGGGCTAATTAGTATTAGCTGTCGGGCTGACAGGATTTGAACCTGCGACCGCCACATCACGTGGTGCGCTGCCAAGCTGCGCCACAGCCCGGAACTCCATCAACACTGAAATGTGCTATGAGGTTGAGAGTAAAAACTGCCAACTCTTTTCAAAAATATATAATACACGAATTTTACTCAGCGGTCAATAGATAATCTTCGAATGCCAACAATCCTTTATAGTCTGACGAGTAGCTGCTAGTATCTGGAAAGTCGAGATCCATAATGCGTTGCCATATAGCACCGACAAGCCGAGTGAAGCGTTCGAGCTCTTCGGGTTCGACAACACCAAGTCGAATATCAACAATTGCCCCGGCATTAGTCGGTTCGACAAACTGCAAGATGCCTTCATCCATTGTGTACTGTTTCCAGTCACGCGAATTTTCGATGAGCAGCTTGTAGAATAGTAGTTGCTGACGATACTTATGCGCTTTGACGCGTTGCCAGTCCTGACCCTTGTCCCATGCGGTCAAAGCACCGCCCGTTTTGTAGTCAGTAACAATGGCTGTTCTGGCGTCTTTGTTGAACTGTACGACGTCGAGTTTACCGGTGAGTCGGGCGTTATCGAGTACGACGTCTTGGCTGAAAAAATTGAGCTCGGCTTGTTGATTTGCTGTAATAGTATCGGCTTTTTCGCGCAAAAATGCCCGCAGCGCATCACTACCTTTTTGCGTATACGATCGTCGTTCATCGTCGCTAAACGGTAGTCGACCGAGATGGCGTTCAAACTCATGCAGTATATCTTCTTCAGGTAGCGGTGATTTGGTGGCTCGAATATGATCATGGGCTCGCTGCAAGGCGGCATGGATAGCGATACCGTAGCTGTTAGCTGCGGCAGGAGCGCTCGGAAACCGCAGGAGCGTATCTATCAAGAAGCGCTGCGGACCACCATGTGTGATATCGATAAAATTATTGACATGGGTGGCGCTGAGTTTGTAAGTACGTAGCAACGGCTCGAGATATTCGCGCTTAGTAACAGGTGGTACCGCAGCGATTGGAGCGTACCACAGTTTTTCGGCAGCAGCAGCTTTGGTTTGTGGCGATGTGTTGGCATCGACCGTGCGCGCAGGCAGTGTGCTGCCGATCAGCATAGCAGCCGGTAGCATCTCTTTGGCGGTGTCATTTTCTTGGGCATACGAGATATGCAGGCCTTGACGAGCGCGTGTCATGGCCACATAGAAAAGTCGCAGCCGTTCGTCATAAGTGTTGCTGTTTTGGCGGAGACGCAGATGTGGCGGATAGCTAATTTCCGAGGTACGGCCACGGGCCTTTTCTCCCCACATAGCATCGGTCGCATTGACAATAAATACATGGTCGAATTCGAGGCCCTTGGAGCTGTGAGCACTTATCAGGCGCACTGATTCGCTGTCATCTCCGATATGTCGATAGCTTGTTATGCGAGTATCGGCAGCCTGGTTGGCAGCGATAAATTCGAGAAAATCTGCAAGCTTTGGCTGTGTCGTGTCGACAACATGATCGCGTAAACGTTGTCGTAGTGTCGATAGGTTTTCGAGGTGTGTTGTGTAGTGTGTGAGATCGGTTGTTTGGCTTATGTCTGGGAAAAAGTGTGCTTTGATCGGCGAAGTATACCCTTCAAGCGGTTGATGACCGACTAATATATCGAGTGCGCGCTCAAGCGGTAGATGGAGCACCTGGGCGGATAATGTAATAAGCCATGTGAATAAATCTTTGGTGGCATCGTGCGTACGCATAATCTCTAGCCATAACTTTTTTTGATCGCGTGCAGCTAGGCTGATATCCCAAAGCGTCGTCGGCTCTATGCCCCATGCTGGGTGCGCCATGAGTCTTGGGAGGAGTACATTGGCTTCATCGAGTTTATCGACGCTCAGACTGTGGACTATATTGCCGCATTGTTCGAGCAGTTGTATGAGCTCATCGTCGAGAATATTACTTTGCCTGTCATAACTGACTGGAATGTTTTGTCGAGTCAGGTATTCGAGGAGCGGCACAAGATCAGCGTGCTTACGAGCTATCACAGCAATCTCTTGAGCAGATGTGCCAGTATCGAGGAGCTGGCGTATAGATGTGGCAATCCACTCGCGCTCCAGATGTGGCGTGGTGTGTGCGGTAATCTCGAGTGTATGCTCATGGGTGTGATTGGCGGTGAGTTCTTTGCTGAGCTCGACAATATGGTTTTCGAGACGCTCTTGTCCCTGAATGATTACCTGCCGTGCGCCAGTGAGGATTGGCTGAACGCTTCGATAGTTTTGTGTCAAGGTGATGAGCTTTGTGCGCGGATAGGTGTGACGGAAGTAAAGAATATTGCCAACATCTGCACCCTGAAAGCCATAGATTGCTTGATCGTCGTCCCCTACTACTAAAATATTAGGCGTATCGTCAGCGACCGGACTATCGATAAGATTATGCAAGATACGCATTTGCGCCAAGTTGGTGTCTTGGAACTCGTCGACCATGATGTACTGATAGGTTTCTTGTAGTTCGGCACGAAGGTCGTCGTGGCTTTCTATGGCTTGGATTACCTGCATGATCATATCGTCAAAGTCAATCAGTTCGGCTTTTTGCATAATTTCTAAATAAAGATCATAGATATGACATAATGCTCGTAGTTTTGGGAGTGCGCGTTTAGCTTTTAGGACCGGCTGTTTATGTTCGTCGGTCGTCATCCATTCACGCTTCCATGCTGTGAGTGGCGGAGTTGTTTTTTCGTGACTGTCGGCCTCGGTCAGGGTGTGTTGCATGCTACTGACTAATACATCGCGCAAAGATGCGACGGTCGCCAGCGGCGTGGTTTCGACAAGCGCTTCGATATGCTCGAGCGCTACGGCAAATGTGTCTCGGCTAGCCTTGACAATGCGATCAGTAAATACGATTGTGAGCTCGGTATTAGCTGCGTCAATAGTCGCTTCGGCGGCGTCGAGTAGCGACTCAAACTCGCTGCTGGTGAGACCGGCGCGTTTGAGATCAGAAATAGCCGACGATATATCTCCAATAGTTGTATATTTGTCGTTCATGCGTCGTCGCAAAGGATTGTCGTAGTCGAGAGAATCGAGTATTTCGGTGAGAATACGATGTCTTGCGAGCTCATCGGCTGGACGAAAATCGGCACCACTGTAAAAATACTCGCGGTGGCGGCTCATTATTTCGGTGCCAAATGCGTGAAACGTATGTATCGGTACGCTGTAGGCGGTGCGTCCAATGATATTGATGAGGCGTTTTTGCATGGCAATCGAACCGGCTTCGGTAAACGTCAGGCACAAGATGTTTTGCGGTAGCGCATCGGTTTTTTTGAGAATATTTGCAACACGCATACCCAGTAGCTCGGTTTTGCCTGTTCCGGGCCCTGCAACAACCATCACTGGGCCATCAATAGTATCGACGGCTTCACGCTGACTGTCGTTTAGTTTTTTGTAACGACTTTCAAAGCTCATTACTGTTAGTATAGCAAAATTATGCAGCAATAGGGCGTGGCTCGAATGCACCAGAAACATGATGGGCAGCACTGAACAGCGCAGCTCCACCAAGCGTGACGATTGTTGGGTTGGATTCGATAGCTTCGTGTACACCTTCGAGTCGGCGTTGCCATTTTTCTTGAGCGCGCGGCGCTGCAATACTGAGATGACCTCCGCCTTTTACGTTATCGACGACAAGGTTGTCGTATTCAGCGAGTATCGGCTGCCAGCGCCGACCTTGACCCATGATATCGCCAAGAAAGTTTGTCACATAACCAAATGTATCTGTAGGCATGTGGCTTGCAGCCTCGCCTGTCTCACCACTGAGGAGCGCCGGAATCTCTTTCATCTGCTGGAAGAACATGCGCGGATGTATTGCTATTGTGCGTGGGTACGTCAGAACCGCATTGAGAGGAAGCTTGACGAATGACGTCATTGCGCCAAGTTCGTTTTTTGCGAGTTCCGGTAGTTGACCAAGGTCTCTTGCGGGATCAAATCCGAGCGGGAAACACGGCACCATATTATCCATATAGACAACCTTTTTATTGCCAATGTACGGAGCTTTCGCGGCAATGCCAAATCCGTGCATGGCGCCGCGTGATATTCCGTCGTTCCATAGGTGATCAGGGTCGCGATCGTGACGATGGTTGAGGTAGTCGTTGATATTGATAACGTTACAGACATTACGTCCAAAATGTCCGATGCGGTTGAGGTTTTGTTGCGGCGAGACAATAGTGTAGTCGATACCTAGTTCGGTGGCACGTTCTGCGCGGTCGCGATTGATACCGAGCTCATGCGTCAGCCAGGCGGTTGTAGCAATGATACCTATGTCAATACTGCGTTTTTTGGCTATCGATGATGTAACTTCGTATGTTGCACCATTGTCCATCGTGATGCTCTCTTTGCGATGGATGGCGTGCTTGGTTTCATCCTCGTACATGACAGATGTTTTTGTCGGATTAACGTAATTATCATAGGGTTTTAATAAAAAATCCCCGCTTTCGCGAGGCATAATTGCAGTATCTAGATTTGAGGCGTAGGACATTTCCATATTGGCGGACATGACATCTCTCCTTTTGTGTGATTGTGCCGCCAGTATACATCTGTTACTTATGGTTGTAAAGGGTGGGATGCGTAGTGCTATACTGGGTGCAGTATGAAAGATCAGATATATGATGATCTCGCGATTGAAGAAATCGCCAAAAAGCAATTTGGAGTATCGCTCGATATTGCGACGGCGATTGTTCGCCAGGTGCCGGTGAGCCATACCGCCGCGGCGACTGTGTTTTTGACGTCCAAAAAGCAGCTCTATGTGTATATTGCGGCACAATCACCTCAGACATTGGCCGATGCCAAAAAGATTGTTTCGCGTATGGGACTTCGGGCTGACCAGTATCTATCACCTGTTGGACGACCCAACTATTTTGATGATATCGGACGAGAACATGTGCGACGCGTATTTCCTGGTAAGGCAACAATCACCTCGAGTGACCTTGTGTATTATCGTACGCTTGCGCCTTACAATCCGGCCTTGGTGCAGATCGCCGAGATCCCTACAGGAGAAATCAAACAGTTCGACACCGACGCACACAGGCAATGGCGCACAGTTGCCAAATTTACTTATCGACGTATCAAAACGAGTTAAGTGAAATCATATGACAAACGAATACCCCACCTCTTTCTCGAGCATGGGGATTCGCTCATGCGAGAAATTGCGTGGGGTTTAGCAGGCGGCGGAGAGATTGAGTGTCGTGTATTTACGAACTGCGTCACTCGGTAGGCGCAGATTGTTGCACGGCACAACGATATTTGCCAAAACCACTGGATGAAATGCCTTGCGCCGATGAGTGAACGTTGCGAAACACTTATTGATGATCAGTGTGTCGTTGATCTTGTTCAGCGCTCGGTAGCAAAAGCTCAGTGTGAGGTTGTCGTCTCCGCGCTGGTAGTCCCAGCGAAATTCGATAACGTTCTCTTTGCTTTTGGTGTGCGCTTGGAGAAACCGGATGGCTTCTTGTTGCGATGAAACTTCAGTCTCTTTCGAGTTGTCGCCGATGAGAACTCGAAGAAAAAAACGCTCCGCTTCAGTGGTTTGCATTTGGTCGAGCATCGTTGCTGGCGTGTGCATGGCTTTCCTCTCGTCGCGTGCCTGCCCTATTTTTATCACGCTTATGTTAGAAAAGCAAAATACCCGCCCCCTCTCTCGAGCAAGCGGGTATTTCGCGTGCGAGCTAGGTGGCGGGTGATAGACCAAGAGACTTGATGTCGGCTTGAGATGCATCGAGCTGAAAGATGCCGTTCGAAATGCGCTGAAGCTCTTTGCATCGATCCCCTCTCAGGATATCTAGCGGTACTGATACTACTGGCGGGCCCTCATCGTTGACATGAGCTACGACATTATCAGGAGAAATGGCGATATCGCAGACACACGCCTCATCTACGCCTCCTACAGTATTCCAGACCCATTGACTGGAGCCGTTACTGTAGTGGACGAGTCCAGCTTGCCGAACATCAAATGGGATACTGAAAGAGAGCTCAAGATCTTTCGATCTACTGCAGTCACGTGGTTTTATAGTGATACGATGCTCCATGCTGGCAGCGTCGCAGCTAAAGGGGCTTCGCCCGACAAGATTGTTGAGTTCACAGTGCTTGTGGGTGGTACCACTTGGTGTGGCGCGTGATAGTGGCCGCATGCAACTGCAGTCGTGAGTGCGGTGGTTATGAAAAGAGCAAGAACAGCCTTTTTGGACATCAGATTCCTTTACTTGAGGGATGTACCTTGGTCTTTATTTATTAAATCATAAAGCTGCTTTTTTATCAAGTATGACTAGATGCTCAATATGTGGCGTGCGAGGGAAGAAATTGTAGCCTTGGTGGTGACGGATGCCGTATTTTTCGGCAAGTCGTGCGACGTCACGAGCTTGAGTGACGGGATTGCAGCTGAGATACACGATTCTTTGAGGTTCGACTTCGAGCAGTTTTTCGATAACATCTTCGTGTAGTCCTGCGCGTGGCGGATCGACGATAATCGTCGCGTCGCCAGATAGGTGTTCGAGGGCTTTTTCGCTCGCAGCAAGTATAGGTCGTGCTGTCGGTACTCTACCGAGTTGAACAATATTTCGCTCCATTTCACGTACCGCATGCTCGTTCACTTCGATAAGTGTCACATCATCGCCGCCAATCGTGAGTCCGATAGTACCGACGCCACTATAGAGGTCGATCACTGGTTTGTGTGGATCGATCCATTCTTTCATGTCTGTAAGCGCCTTTTCGTAAACAGGCAGGTTAATCTGGAAAAATCCTTCGGTTGCATAACGAAATGGTATATCAAGGATAGTGTCTTCCAAAACGATGTCGTCACCAGCATATAAGCGTTGTGTGATGACGCTGGCGGGGCTTTTGGGGTTGGAGTAGATAATTTCGCCGTTTTTTGCCAAATCACCAAGATGGTCCAAAAGCCCTCTTGCATCAAAATCGCTCTCTTTTACATAAATCTGCCATGCGCAGTTACCGGAACGACTAGAGCGTACAAGAAGGGTTTTGAGGTGACGGCCGTCGGCTTTTGCGGCATTGAGTGCCTTTACGACACCGCGTGCTGTCTTTTCGAGCTCTGGCGTTGCTAAGCTGGTGCCCGTGACTGGGATTTTTCCGTGTGTGCCGCGACGAAAAAATGCAAAACCAAGCTCGTCTTTTTCCTCGTCATACCAAAAACTATATTCAATCTTATTGCGGTAGTGATACTCTACCCCATCGCTCCAGGTAGTGATTGGCTGAGGTAGTACGATATCATGTAGCTCAAAAGCTTCCTCGATTAGCGCTGATTTATAGTGCTGTTCGCTTTTATAGTCCATGATTTGCCATGGGCTAGTGCTTAGGTGGCTTTCGGGATCTTTCGGCGTAACTCGTTCATTTGAGGGCGATATCACCTCTATCACCACGCCTTCAACAAAACTCGATTTTTTCTTGGTGAGCTGTACTTTCACTGTTTCACCAGGTAAACCACCCCATACAAGGCATTTTTTGCCTTCAGTTAGCGTGCCGATAGTTTGACCCCCGCCAATAATGCGGTCGAGGGTTAATTCGACAATAGGTAAAGATTTTTTTGACATTAGATATAGTATAGCATATTTCTGTATCATATTATTGACAAAAAGCAAAAACTATGGTAGTATGGAACAGATATGACTAAAGAAGCAGTCGCGACTATCGAACAGATACGAGAGCCTCAGAAGACGACCGAGGCTCTTGGTGGGCGCGCGATTGCGACAACAGTCGATGAGCTTGATAGCCTATTTTCGCAACCAGGGATCGATAGTGTTGACCGGAATACTCCTGAAGCTACAGCTGCCCAGGCCAAACACGATCGACGTGTTGCGGCCGAAGTTGCATGGCTCTACGAGCGTGTCTATCACGATAAAAAGTCGGCCTTTGATATCGCGCCGACAGATACATCGACAGATAGAGCGCCTCGTCATCTTGAAACACTCGATGATAACGAAGAAGCTGTTGCGCCAGAGCGACGCTTGGGTCGTTTGGCGCTCGATTCGCTAAAAAAAATTGATACATACGCCGCTTTAGCAACTCCTTGGATTATTGATAAATTTGGCGGTAAATCACGAGACGAGCACACTGCACATCAGCAGTATCTTGATGAAAAATATGCCACATCCGAAGACGATACATGGTATAAGCGTGGCTGGAATACAGCGATGCGCAACCGTCAGCGTATCAGGGATCGAATGTTACCCTACGGTGTTGTCGGCTATATCGGCGCGATTGCGGTCAGCCGCGCTATCCCTGGTGCTTTGGACATGTGGGATGACTGGACAGGCCCGCGTAGTGTTCATGCCGATCACGATACGCTAGCTGTAGTGCACCGATATGACACCAAAATGGTGGTAGCTGGAGGCGCTGGCCAAGGTCACGATGCGCCAGATGCTGAAATTCAGCGAAAAGGTCTCGACAATAGTATTTATATCGAAGAAGTACGCTATTCGGCCGAAATCGGCCCGGTTGTTGGTCAGGATCGTATGGATCAGTCTGCTGCGGGCGGTACACGTGATATGTATCAAAAATCTATCGACGACGTGAGAGCTGGACGTGATGTTCATCTGGTAGGCTATTCCGAGGGGTCGCTAGTTGCGATAGACACTGCAAATGCAATTGCTGCTGAAAACGGTGGTCGCCTGCCAGACAACGTCAAGCTGACACTTATTGGTTCTCCATACACCGAAAATGGTATTTTTAACAGTTCGTTTGGTCGTGCGGCTGACCCTATGCTTGATCGTATGGGTATTCCGACAAATCGTACGTTGCCTCCTGGCACCGAGGTCGTTTATTACGACAGCGACCCTTATGCAAATGGTGCTAATATGAACGCCTCGACGCTGCTTAAGAGCTTTCTTGAGATTCAGGCTGGCTCGCATGACATTCCTGGCGAAGGCTATATACACGAGTTTACCGATGCAAGCGGCGTCGTGCACAAGGTCTATACGCGTGACGAAGCAATTGTGCGCCTCATGCAAGCCAATGGTATCCATGTTCAGGATACAGCAAGCGCTAATGCGGCGATTCGCTCATTCTTCCCTATCGGAACGAATGGCGAGCCGTTGCCAGCTGATTTCCGCGGAGGCCTGGCGCATACTGCGACTGCTCTCGACCATCAGATCGACCCTTCGGGCAATACGCATGTGGTGCGTCGTATCATCGAGCAGATGCCAGAAGAGTTCAAGGTGCTTGGTCAGTCTGGTTTTGATTCAGTTAACAATATATCTGATGCCGCAGCCCGGATGGCAAACGGCGAGATGGATCCAATGACTGGCATGGGTATTATCAACAATGAAGTAAACCATCTCATCGGCAGTATTCAGGCGGCGATTCCAAACCCTGAGGCTGGCCACACGCCTGTGCGTGATTGGGGTGCTAACGCAGCTGGTGCGGTTGTCAAAGATTACAGTGGTCAAGACTATACGCCGCAGATTCGTCACGGTATGGATACAACCATTGCGTTTGCCGAAAATACTGCGCAAAACTTTGTGCAGCAACAGCAATCTGGTGCTGTTCCCGCCCCTATAGAGCAGCTTGCACCTCTTGTGAATAACTTCGTTCAAGATGTCGTCCAGCCAATTATCGGATCAGTAGCGCAAGCACCTGCCCCAACGCCACCGGCGGCACCTCAGGTTGGTCCAGCTGTTGAGCAAATTGCGCCAGTGGTGATACCACAAGTACAGGATGCTATCAATCAAGGACTCAATGTATTAAACGGTGTACTCGGCGACCGACGTTAAAAATAGTAAAATGATCATATAAAACACCCTCGCGATTACCAGCGAGGGTGTTTGCTTCGTGGTATGATACTACTTATGGTAACCTCTGTTTTTCCGACATCAGAGCGATTGTCGCGTGTCGATCCGTGGTTGGCGCCGTATCAGTCTCGCATAAACGAGCGCCTTAAGTATGTCGTTGCATATACAGACCGGATCATTGGTGATAAATCGCTCATTGATTTTGCATCGGGCTATGAGCATTTTGGTCTGCATGTTACGACAGATGGCTGGGTGTTGCGTGAATGGGCGCCGGCCGCGACCGCGATATACTTGCATTGCGATAGCTCAAAATGGGTAGATAACGAAGATTTTGCCCTAACGCGCCGTGACGATGGTCAGTGGGAGTTGGCTATGCCGAGGGCTACTTTGCAGCACGGCAGTCACTACAAACTGCATGTGTATTGGGATGGCGGAAGCGGCTATCGAGTGCCGGCGTGGGCAACGTATGTCGTGCAAGATCCTGACACTAAACTATTTGATGCAGTTGTATGGCGGCCAGATACTCCGTACAAATGGCAAAGTACTGATTTTCGCCCTACTTCTCCCCCGCTGATTTACGAAGCACATGTTGGGATGGCGAGCGATGAGCCAAAAGTAGCAAGCTATGCTGAGTTTACAGCACACGTGTTGCCGCGCATCAAAGCTGCCGGCTACAACACCGTGCAGTTGATGGCGGTTGCCGAGCACCCATACTACGGTAGTTTTGGCTATCATGTATCGAGTTTTTTTGCACCGAGTTCGCGGTTTGGTACGCCCGACGATCTAAAGAAGTTGATCGACACTGCACATCAAATGGGTCTCGCGGTCATCATGGATATTGTGCACTCGCATGCGGTCAAAAACGAAGCAGAAGGCATTAGTCGGTATGACGGTACGCTCGATCAGTTCTTTCACACCGGCGAGCGTGGCAATCACGACCAGTGGGATTCCCGAGTTTTTGATTACGGCAAGCCGCAGGTGGCGCACTTTTTGCTGAGTAACTGCCGTTATTGGCTGGACGAATTTCAGATCGACGGCTATCGGTTCGATGGTGTAACGAGTATGTTATATACGCACCATGGTTTAGGGGTCGATTTCGACAGTTATGACAAATATTTTGAACATATCGACAACGATGCACTCGCTTATCTCACTCTCGCCAACCAGCTGATTCATGAAACAAAACCAACAGCTATCACGATTGCCGAAGATATGAGCGGTATGCCGGGTCTTGCGGCGCCTGTCGCCGATGGTGGCGTTGGCTTCGATTATCGCCTGAGTATGGGTATGCCCGATCTATGGATAAAATACATCAAGGAGCGTCGTGATGAAGATTGGCATGTATCGCAGCTGTATCATGAGTTGGCGCAGCACCGCCCCGAAGAGCGAACGATTAGCTATGCTGAAAGCCATGATCAAGCTTTGGTGGGCGACAAGACGCTGATATTTCGTCTCGCCGACAAAGATATGTACGAACATATGTTGGTTGACGACGATAACTTGGTGATTGACCGCGCATTGGCGCTTCACAAGTTGATTCGATTACTAACGGCAAGTCTCAATAGTGGCGGTTATTTGAATTTTATGGGTAATGAATTTGGGCATCCGGAATGGATAGACTTTCCTCGCGAGGGCAATGATTGGTCGTATCACTACGCGCGGCGTCAGTGGAAGCTGGCCGACGATCCCAAGCTCAAATATAAATACCTAGCTTTGTTTGATAGCGCCATGATGCAGCTATTGCCGAGCATCAAAGGGGCGCCTGATTATACGTGGCAAAACGATAGCGACCATGTCGTGAGTTTTATACGCGACGATCTATTATTTGCGTTCAATCTCCACCCGACTCAATCATTTACCGATTACTCTTTACCAGCCCCTACAGGAGATTATGAAGTGATCGTATCGAGTGATGACGCGCAATTTGGTGGTTTTGATCGTATCGATACGAGCCTCGCCTACCCGGCTGGCAGCGACGAGCGTGTCAAGTCGTACTTGCCATCGCGCACAGCTGTTGTGCTTCGTCGCGTCGTGTAATCTGCTATCATAAGTATAATAACTGGAGGGTTACATCATGAAAATTGCTATCTCGGGTCTTGGTCGCATGGGCGGCCAGATTGCCAAAAAACTACACGAAAACGGTCATACGGTCATCGCGCACAACCGCAGTGCTGAAAAAGTTGACGAAGCTAAGGCCTACGGTGCGACACCTGCCTACACTGATCAAGATGTTGTCGACGCTTTTAACGGCGATCCAGTGGTGCTTTGGATTATGCTACCGGCCGATATTATCGACAGTAAAGTTGACGAATGGCTGCAGGTGTTGCCAGCTGGCAGTACGATTATTGATGGCGGCAACAGCGACTATCGTGGCGATGCAGCGCGAGCCGAACGTGCGGCAGTAAAGGGTGTCAAATTTCTCGATATTGGTACGAGTGGTGGTGTATGGGGTCTGGAAAATGGCTTTTCGATGATGGTTGGCGGCGACAAGGACTCGTACGACACAATCGTTCCAGTGCTCGATACACTTTCGGTGCCTCGAGGTGGGCATCAGTATTTTGGTACAAATGGCACGGGGCATTTTGTCAAAATGGTACACAACGCAATCGAATACGGTATGATGCAATCGCTTGCCGAGGGATATCGCGTGTTGCGTGAGGGGCCATATAAAGAGCTCGACTTGGCAGCTGCTGGTGACGTATGGCAGCAGTCGAGTGTGGTGACGAGTTGGCTCAATGACTTGACGCGTCAGGCATTGCACGAAAACCCAAACATGGATGGCATCAGCGGCGTTGTGGCCGAGAGCGGCGAGGCCCGTTGGACTCTTGAAACAGCCGATGAGCTCGGTATTCCTATGCCAGCTATTCAAGCATCGTTCGACGTACGCATAGCGTCACAGCAAGGTCAGGTGGATTTTTCTACAAAGCTACTTGCTGCTATGCGTGCCAAGTTTGGTGGACACGACATCAACGGTCAGCAATAAATAACTAAAAACTCTGTACTGTGACGCGACCCATTAGGCTGCGTACAAGTGCAGAGTTTTTGCTGCCCTAATTGATTTTTGACTATTAAAATGCTATCATATGCGAGCATTTACAACGGCAGCGAGCCGTTTGTAAACAGGTACATTTCATCCAATTCTACAGTGAAAGGCGGCGACCTTGTGTCGTATCTACGAACGACCCTGCGAAGTATCGTGGTGGTTGTCTCTGCATTTTTTGTCATGGTTGGCGTGATTGCCGTGCCATCTCTTGCGGCAACGGTAATCTACATGCCTGGTTTTAACTACCCCGAGGGCGACACGAGCATGCAGCATGTGCTCCAAGGGATGTTTGACCAGCCGGACATGACGCAGATTCATCTCAACGACAAGGCAACTCACCCAGCGACTCTTGGGCTGCTAAACGGGCTGCGCGGTATGAGTGGCGACGATTCAGTTGCCACGAGTATCGAAACGCTCGCTCAGCAGGTGAAGGTGGTGCGGACAACCGATCCAGATGGCAAGATTTATCTGGTTGGCTATTCGCACGGAGGTCTCGGTGTATCAACTGCCATATCGCAGATGATGGCAGACGGTGTTGACCTGACAAATGTCGAGGTATATACGCTCGGCGCACCGCTGCGTCCACAAGGGGGCATTTTGACACGTTTTCCAGAGGGATTTTATATCCCAATCGTGCGCCTGACTGCCGGAGCAGAAACACCAACAGATGGACCAAAGGTGACTGAAGTGTCAATTCAGTACGATGGCATCAGTGACGCACCGACCTACCCGCTCAATCTGCTGGCTTCGGCCTCGGCGATTCTCGGGTATTTCTACTACCACCCTCTTTATAGTGCGGTTGATCTGGAAAGCCCAGACAATATCGTGCGTGAGTCGGGTAATTTGATCGATGTCTTGGTGCCGATGAAGCCTGCTGTCTTGGTGCCGCTTGAGCAAATCGGCATTCCCAAGGATATCGTGGATGCATTGGTGCCGTTGACAAAGGCACTCGTGGAGACGGGCTATGATCGCACTGGTGATCCGGCTGTGCGGCAGACATTTCGTTTGTTGCCACCGGTGTCGCAGTGGGGTGCAGATGCTCGCTCGGTTATCCAAGGTGCCAAGCAAACAGCACACCTTCTCAAGGAGGCTGTCAGATCACGAAAGGAAGCATTGCATCAAGATGAAGATATGACAGATGCGTCCGTGCAATCTGACGCTTCTGAGTCATCGGTATCGGCCGTAAAGCTGCCGGTGCGTGAGTCGGTTTCTGTGAATCGAGCGAAAAAGGCTTTGGTTGAGCCGGTGATGGTGAAGCCTGACAAGCTCGAAGGCGCTGAGGCCAGAAAGGCGTTACGGAGTGAAGGTTCAATATACTCGCGCCGTGATGTCGAACAGCTGTCAGTAGCAGGCAGTGTTCGTGATGCTCTCAAAAAAGTCACTGTCCAACGCAGTGGTCCGAAAGTCGATGAATCGCAAAAGTGGTCGTGGCGTCGTGGTAAGGGCGAAGATGGCGTCGAAGTGCGTCGGCTGCCCGCGCACGGTGTCACGAAGAAAGAGGCATCCTCAGAAGACCATGACGCCAAGCGTCGTGATCTAAAAGATGCTTCGTAGCTGCAGAATTGGATTGATCCCGCATTTATCCTGCACAGGGTAAAAGCGGGATCTTTTCATTTATAAAAAAACATGTTATAAAAAGCAAATCCCCACGCGTTGCGCGTGGGGTTGCTTGAGAGATGTGGTTATGCCGAAGCCGATGTCGTCTGTCTTGCCAGATGATATTTGAGTAGCATGACGATGTAGTCGTATTCCTTTCGAGGCAGATGACGCAGTTGTACTCGTCTCCAGTCACCAGTGTCACTAACGACGATATTCTTGCTGTTACGTATGCACGGATGCCATCGTAGCAGTTCACCGTGTTCACTGACCGCGTATAATTGCGATCTAATCTGAATGATCGATGTCAATTTGGAGTAGCACACTGCTCGCGATTTGCGTCGCCAGCGGCGAGTGCGATGCACAGCGATCACGTAGCGCACTTTGACTGCATAGCTATCGGTATCTGAGCGCTGTGCAATCCGTACGAGCAGGTCCTGCAGCTCGTTTATCTCGGACTTGAACAGCGTCTGTCCTTCGCTGAGCGGCATTGTCATCGTGTCTATCCTGTCCGCGTTTCTCTCAAGCTCATGTTAGAGCTCGATCTCAAAAGAAACGGCTCTAACTAAACTATAATATACAATAATATACTAATATATGCAATAAGCTTCGGTCAGCTATCTTGGATAGCATTGTTGATGTAGGCTATACTAATAGTATGCAACATGTACTTACTCTCCCTAGAGGCGCTGAGGTTATATCAGAGCTCAATAAGTATGCGATTCAGTACAGTCTTGGAAGTGCGTGGGTTAATGGTCTTGGTGGTGCAAGTGATGTTATCCTTGGTTTTTACGACATAAAAACGAAACAATACATATGGAAGCAATATAACGAGGCTCTTGAGATAGTAAATATCACTGGAAATCTATCGTGGGTGGACGGTAAGCCTCATTGGCATATGCACGCTGTTTTGTCTGACAAAACCATGAAAACCTATGGCGGTCACGTCAAGGTCATACGAGTCGGTCTGGCCTGCGAGTTGCTGATTAGTCCGCTGGAGCAGAAGTTTACTCGAATACCTGATGAAAAAACAGGTTTGAAACTATTGAGTCCAGTGTATAGTTAAATTAACTGCGCGTTACATTTTTGGAGCGGTGTATAAAAGCGCTATTTTGAGTACGTTTGATTTGTCATGCTATAATAAAAAAAGCTTAATAACCATAAATATAAAGAGTGCAGCGAGAGTTCTAGCTCGATGACCTGTCAGCAACCTACGCGTGAGCGGCGTAAGGTGCTCCATCTAGCCCGCCATATGACAGGGAAAGATATTTATCTTCTAGTGAAACCATAGATTTCTCCGTCCTTTTGGCAGAAAGGATATTTATCACAAAAGACTCGCACGTCGCATCTTTTTTGCGCGCCAGTATTACTTTTATGGAGAAAAATCATTATGTCAGATACTAATAATTATCGACTCGAAACGCTGAGTTTACACGCCGGACAATCGGTAAATCCGGCCACACAATCACGGGGTGTTGCCGTAGAACGCACCACTTCGTACCTGTTTAAAAGCGCCGAGCATGCCGAAAATTTATTTGGGCTCAAGGAGCTCGGCAATATCTATACGCGCATCGGCAATCCGACGCAGGATATATTGGAGCAACGCATTACTGCCCTCGAAGGTGGTGCTGCATCGGTGGCTTTTGCCTCTGGTACGAGTGCGATTCACAATACAATCATCACGATTGCCAAGCAGGGCGATGAGATAGTAGCGGCGAACAATTTGTATGGCGGTACACATACGATGTTTAATGCGATTTTGCCGCAATTCGGTATTGCAACGAAATTTGTCGATCCGAAAGACCCAAAAAACTTTAAGCAAGCAATTACATCAAAAACAAAACTTATTTTTGTCGAAACTATCGGCAATCCTGGACTCGATTTTACAGATATCGCAGCAGTCGCAAAGATTGCGCATGCACATGGGTTGCCCCTTGTCGTCGACGCCACCTTTACGACACCGTACCTACTACGCGCTATCGAGCACGGTGCAGATATAGTGATTAATTCGCTGACAAAGTGGATTGGTGGACACGGTAGTGCCATTGGTGGTATCGTGACCGATGCCGGTACATTCGACTGGACAGACAGCAAATTTGAGCTGTTTAATCAGCCCGATCCGAACTATCATGGATTGCGCTGGGCGCATGATTTGCCTGCGCCGCTGGCGCCAGTAGCTTTTGCGCTGCGTCTTCGTACTGTACCGCTTCGTAATCTCGGTGCCGCTATTTCGCCAGACAACGCGTGGATTTTTATCCAAGGAGCCGAAACGTTGCCGCTGCGTATGGTCAAGCATTCAGAAAACGCATTGCGTGTTGCTGAGTTTTTGAGCAAAGACAAGCGTGTCAGCTGGGTGCGCTACCCTGGTCTCAAGCAAGATCCGTCGCACTCACTCGCTAGTAACTATCTTGCAGGTGGCTATGGCGGGGTTGTAGTGTTTGGCGTCAAGGGCGGTCACGATAGTGCGGTTAAGCTGATCGACAATATCCAATTATTTTCGCATCTAGCGAATGTTGGCGATACGAAAAGTTTGATACTGCACCCAGCATCGACCTCGCAGTCGCAGCTGAGCAAAGACGAACAAGGCAAGAGTGGCATGCAGCCCGAGTTGCTACGACTATCGGTCGGACTGGAACATGTCGACGATATTATCGAAGCCCTTGACGCCGCGCTCGATATTTCGCAAAAATAAACAGTAATTTGCAGACCGATAACGATTGTCGTTTTTTGGCATAACCACTATACTTAATTTATAAATATAATGCAGGGGTGGGTATGAGCGCAAAAACAGAGAGAAAAGCAGTCGATAAGGTGTTTATTTTGCTAGGCGTTGCAGCGACAGTTGCTCTGCTGGTAGCGGGGGCGCTGGCCTGGTATGGGTATAGTTTTGCCACCAACATGGTGAGCACCGAACTCAAGGCGCAAAATATCTATTTTCCCAAAAAAGACAGCCCTGCCCTGACCTCGCTGGGCAGTGAGGATCGTGTCGAAGTGGAACGTTTTGCTGGCGAACAGCTGGCAACTGGTGAACAGGCAAAGGCGTACGCCAATCATTATATTGGTGCGCACCTGCGTGATATTGCCGATGGCAAAACATATTCAGAAGTGAGCGAACTGGCTCGACAAAATCCAGACGATGCGGCTTTGCAGAGCCAAAAGAACGCCCTGTTTCAAGGAGAGACACTTCGCGGTATTTTGCTCGGCACCGGTTATGCATTTTGGACATTTGGCATGATCGCCAAATATGCAGCACTCGCAGCGTTTGCTGGCGCGGCAGCGATGCTCCTGCTGGTATTGGCTGGTATTCGCCACCTGCGCAAGCTAAAGTAGGCTCTACGACCCAAGAAAATAGCCTAGATCAAAAGATCTAGGCTTATTTTCATGGCTGGGATGGAGGGATTCGAACCCCCGAATGCCAGGACCAAAACCTGGTGCCTTACCACTTGGCCACATCCCAATAGCGTTTGCTGACGCGATATACAATATACCATGTTTTCTCTGTCAACTCAATGCCGGAGAGGGGCTAGGACGGCCCAGTAGAGTATACTCATAAGTGGGAAAAAGGGTTTATAGTACCGATCGCAAACCAGAAACCCTGCGGGGGGACCCAAGACACAGGCTTCTTGTGAAGCGCTAACTGTTAGGCGGTCACCTGAAGTGTTGTTATACTAGTTTTGTTATGCTCGATCATCATATTCAGCGGCAGATTGTCTATGACCTCGCATTTAGCGATGGGATGCGGTTTGGTGAACTAAAGCCGGATACGCTTGAAAATAAAGCGTTTGATTATCATCTAAAAAAGGTGGTGGCTGCAGGGTATGTACAAAAGAACGAAGACGGCACATATAGCCTTACGGCCGAGGGTAAGCGTGTGGGCAAAGGAGCTCTCAAAAAGCAAAGTCGACTGATAGATCGCGCCTACTCCACCCTCCTACTCGCAGTTCGTCGGCCAGACGACGGAGCGTGGTTGCTTGTGAGGCGCAAAACCCAGCCGCTACTTGGTCTGACGGGTTTTATGAATGTATCTCCGGTAGCGAACCAAGAAACGGTGCAAACGGCTGCGCAGGTATGCTACGAGCAAACTGGACTTACCGGTACGTTCGTACCGCATGGTCACGGGTATTTCCGTATTTACCGCGACGGAGCGCTCGAAAGCTTTATTCATTTTACGCTCCTGACGTGCAGCGATATTCAGGGAGAGTTGCACCAAAACAGTGAACTAGCGGAATACTACTGGGATACGGATCCGCGTTGGCAGGCACCGGAAATGCTACCGAACATGCAAACACTTTTTGAAATGTCTCAAGCTCCCGCGGGGTGCTTTGTTGAGAAAACGTTTGATATTTAACGACTCGCTTGCTGGTGATAGTGTTCATTGCTTTGCTCCTTTGCTTACCTTATGTACTTAGTATGACTTTTCGGCAAAACATTAGCAGTGAAGAGTTTTTCACTAACTTGTGAGTCCGAAATCGCGCTGCGCTTGTTCGAGGGCGTGGAGTGCTTCGCCGCTGCGCGGGGCGTTGTCGCGCCAGTCACGAGAGAACGGACTGTCTGGGTGTGCGAGCTGTGCGATAGATGCGTGATAGCCGGTTGGTTGGTGGCTGGTGCGAGCCTCTTCGAGAAGGTCTGATGCATAAAGCACGACGGCATCTTGGATGTCTACCTCGCTCATGCCGAGTGGCGCATTGGCATTTTGGAGATTGATGAGTAGTAGTGCTGTGTTGCCCATGTTGCGCCCAAGTTTTTTCTCGGTACGGATACGAGAGGTTTCGTGATTTTTTGCATGATGGATGGTTACTGTACTCGCCAGATTCGCGGACCGAGACAGCCCCTCTCGTACGCGTGCTTCTAGAAAATCTTTTGAGGCACGCCATGAGTCCTCTGCGTCGGTTTCGTCTTCTGCAAGTATAGGTAGCTTTAGCTCGCGTCGCATGAATATCTCTGGGGTTTTGGCGCTGTCGGCAAAAGTATACCAAGCAGAATTGAGCAGCGGTATAGCTAGTCGGCGACGTATATAAAGAATATCTTCTGGTTCGGCGACCGGATGGCTATATATTGCTTCGGCTACCTTTGCTCCCGATGCTTGGAATTCGCGAATAAGCGTACCTGGTGGTAGCTGCTGACGCCGAGCGATTTCTTTTGGGTTACGAGCTCGCGGCGGCACATAGTTGGCGCCGTCGGTATCGTTGATATGTTTTGTGGGTAGGTCAAAATTTCTTCGTGGTTTATTCATGCACTCTACTATGCGTCGAGAGAAGAAGATAAGCAGTGAAGAGTTTTTCACTACCATAAAAACCGCCCATAGTTGGGCGGTTTTTAGGAGAGAATGCTACAGGCTAAGAGATGCGGACGAGCTGCAAGCTGTTCTTGCCGAGATTGGCTCCCCATTGGATAGTGTCGCTAATTGTCTTGCCGACAAGACTTTGTCCCAATGGGCTCTTGATACTGATGCGACCGTCGCTTGGATTGGCCTCAACGCTGTCGACAATGGTGTATACGACAACGCGACCATTGGTATCGATGAGCTCAACAACTGAGCCAATAGCGACCTTGAGCGCGTCACGCTTGCGTGGAAATAGTTTAGCAGTGGCAATGAGTGTACGTTTTTCGTCGAGCTCGGATTCGATTGTTTCGAGCTGAGCTAGCTTTTCAACACGTGCAAGACGTTCGTCGCGCGTATCTGTTTTGTCTTGCTCACGCAATGATCCGATGATCTTTTTCTGGTCACGTTCTAGTTGATTGATGCGTTTTTTGAGCTCTTTCATACCCTTTTTGCTTAGGTAGACTGTTTCTTTAGTGGCGGTGGTAGTCATATTATTGATCCCTCCTTCTTTTGTTAGCCCTCGCTTATGGCGGTGGCTTGTGGTTGTAGTATGACAAACGTTTCTGAGAAAATAGTGAAAAATCAGCTTTTGTCGCTACTTTTTTTGCCATTTTTTGCCATCGGCAAGAGTACGCGAAATGTTGTATCGTGATTTGGCGCGCTACTTACAGATAGTTCGCCGCCATGAAGCTGTACAATTTTTTTGGCGAGCGATAGGCCAAGGCCAGTACCTGTGGTAGCGCGTGATTGATCGGCGCGATAAAAACGCTCAAAAATATGCGGTAGCTCTTCTGGAGATATACCCTTGCCACCGTTGGTGATGGCAAATTGAGCTTGTCGGCCTTTGCGGCTTAGCGCAATGGTAATTTTTGAATCTTTGGGACTGTATTTGAGAGCGTTGTCTATGAGGATTGTGATTAACTCTTCGATACTAGGCTGATTGGCGCGAAGAGAAATCGGCTTTGATGGTACATCAAAAACGATACGTTTGGCGTTTTTATCGTATCGCTGCACCGCCTCGCCTACTAGAGTACCTAGGTTTATATCGCTGAGTTCAAGGTTGGTGTGGTCAAGCTTTGATAGTTGAAGGAGTGTTTTGGATAACGCTGTGAGTTTATTGACTTCTTCGAGGTTGCTTTCGAGAAGTTCACGCATAGTGTCTTTGCTGCTTTTTTTGTCGCGGAGCGCTACTTCGAGCTCGGCACGCATCACCGCAAGTGGTGTGCGAAGCTCATGACTGGCGTCGCTCGTGAACCGAACTTGTGCCTCGTGAGCTTGTTCGATATGACCAAGTGTTCTCCGTGCCAAAAGATAACTTAGCACGCCTCCGCCAAGCAAAATGAGCAGGTTGACGTACAACAAGGTCATTAGTAGATTGTGGTTTGCTGTGTCGCGCTGAGCCTGCTGAAACAATGAATATTGTGTTGCGGGATGAGTGCTATAGTTGCCGAAGCGATCCTGAATAGCGGCCAGTCGATCACGTACTTCTCCGGTGGCGGCGTTATAGATGGTGATACTAAACAACATGCTGATCGACATAAGGATCAGCAAGTACCAGCCAGTGAGTTTTAGGATGGCGGAATGGAACATTGTGGTTATTGGGCCTCTATTTTGTATCCAAAGCCGCGCACTGTTTTGATGAGCGGCGTATCAAATGGCTCATCTATCTTGGCGCGCAAATATTTGATGTATACTTCGACGGTGTTGAGCAGAATATCGGCGTCGTAATCCCATACATGGGCAACGATGGTCTCTTTGCTACTTGGACGTCCTTGATTGCGGAGGAGGTATTCGAGCAGAGCGAATTCTTTGCTCGTAAGAGAGATCGTTTTGCCTGCTCGAGTGACGGTAAATGTTGTGGTATCGAGTGTTAGGTCGGCGGCACTCAGAACGGTGCCAATCTGCTCGGCAGGTCGACGCAGTAATGCTCGGACGCGCGCGAGGAGTTCTTCGAGAGCAAAAGGTTTGACAAGATAGTCGTCGGCTCCAGTGTCGAGACCTTTGGTTTTGTCGGCTGTGCTGCCAAGAGCAGTAAGTATAAGTACTGGAGTATGGATTTTTGCCTCACGCATTTCTTTGACGATAGCCAGGCCATCGTACTCACCAGGAATCATCCGGTCGATAATAGCAAGATCGTATGGCTCGGTGGTTGCCATAGCGTAACCCTCGTCCCCATCGTAGGCAATATCAACGGCGTAATTTTCTTGTTCGAGAGCACGCCCGACAGCGCGGGCAATTTTGTGTTCGTCTTCGACCACTAAAATCCTCATACTTTTTACTATACTCCCCTATTCTGATAAAAACCTGACACTATGCTGTGCTGGCAGGATATTTGTCCGTCCATGCTTCCATGGCATGGAGCACTGGCAGCAGATCGCGTCCTTTTGAAGTGAGCGTGTACTCGCTGCGACTACTCGTGGCGGCTGGTTGCTTGTGAATAATACCGTGTGCCTCGAGCTCTTCTAGGCGGGCACAGAGTGTGCGCGGATTGATGCCACCAACAAGTTCTTGGATTTGGCAAAATCGAACTGATTCTTCGTTGAGAAAATAACGGAGTAAACGTGGTGTCCACTTGTCGCCGAGAACTATCGTGGCGCTGTCGACGCAGCCCACTGCTTTTGCTGCCGTTTTCATATCATTACTATACATTAGATAGTGCTTTTTCGCAAATTGTCGAGCGCCCGTACAAGTGCATGCCGTACTTTGTTTTGCTGTGCGAGCGACATGTCTTTGGAGCGTAATAATTCATTGCGAAATTCACTGACGACGTTGTCGATATTTGTTTCGAGCGTTCCGGCAAACGTGAGTGCGGCGTCGACACTCGTGTCGAATGTTTTCTTTAGTGCTTCATAGCGACGAGAGACACCGTACTCTTCGATGAGGTGGCGTGAAATCATGTCGTAGTCATTTTGTCGGTCGTGCAAAAACTGGGATTGATAGCGCAATAAATTGCCAGCGGTATCGATAATATGTTCGACAGTCGAGTCGCGACCACGGAGTGCTTCGAGTGACAGGTCGCTGACGATTTCACCGATGGCACTCGGAACGCTCGAACTACGCGCAAAAATATCGTTTGTATCGGCAATGACGAGTGATGCGGCAACCGGGTCGTTTGCGGCTTCTCGTATGCGCTTGAGCGACACTGAAACACCGTCAAAGGTGACTTCGGTTGCGACGATGGCCATCGCAACGCGTCGCCTATCGTTCGATGTATAGTTGCCGCGCGCATGCATACTTCGTATTGCGTACTCTGCGCTCAGCTGCTCATCGCTTTTGCTGTCATCGTCATGAAGAGATATGGTATCTGTGCCGGTGGCTATGTCGAGCTGTTTTGTATTTCGGAGCGCTCCTTTGACGATGTCGTGGGTGCTGCTAGCGATGGCAGCAAGCTCAAAAGTATGTGAATCAAACTGTGTGTCGAAAGCCTTTTGCCACGTATCGAGTAGCCATAAAGTACGAGTCGTGACGCCATAAGAATGATTGTCGTTATGGTATTGCAGGTAGGTCGGTTGTTCAGGGTCGCCATAGGTTTTGCGAATAAAATCGAGGTTATCGCCAACAAGTGCGAGTCCTGCCGGTGATAGTTCAATGCTAGGGTGCTTATCGGTGAGATGCGCCTGAAACCGTTCAGTGTAAGATCTGTCCTCTAGTGCACGTTCGCGGCTTACGGGAAGAATATTCATGGCTCTATCTTTATATTATAGCATATTTATATGATATATGCCACTAGGCGGCGCTTGCGTGCCTTGAGCGAAGCTTGGCCTTGATGCCCCGTTTGCCACTACTTAGGTGAAAACGGCTATTCATATCGTGAACGACTGATTGCAAAGGGTCGTTACTTTCTAGTGCGTCGGGTGTAATAAAAGCGGCGACTTCCTGTGAGTCGACACTCGCAAGGTGGTTATGAAATTTTATATTGAACTCAATATAGCGATCCAATAATACCTCGCGCCCGATGACTCGACGTGTGCGCTGGTCGATCAGGCGATCGGCAAAGCGAGGGTGGTTCATCTGGGTAAATGATTTTTCACGTTGTTCAATATCTATCGCCTGTTTGGCGTGTTGAAATAAGCTCATAGCGATATGCGCCCCGCGATCACGCTGTTTAAGGCTCATATAGTCTGGAGGATTTTCTTGGGGCACCATTAGGACGTGCCATAGGTCATGTAAATCATCTGGAATAACAATTTTATTAAAGACATTTTCACGGACTCGCTTTGGGAGCTCAGGGTCAATATCTTCACCGTCTGCATCTACGTCGCTTGCATCAAAATTATTTGGAGAATACTGGCTCGCCTCATAAAGCAAATGATGGACTTCGAGCTCACCCTGCCAGTGATAATCGTCTTTGACGTGACTATTGATATAGTCGAGTGTCGTATTGTAGTCGATAAAGCCCCGATCGTCGGTAAAAGCAGGCATGCCATATATATCATGAAAACGACTGAGGCCGAGTCGACCGTATTCACGGAGGATGGGGACGGCTGCGACGGGAGGGAGATCCTGATTGCGGACGCGCGGCAAGGTCTCCATGGTCATTTTAGTCCCCGATTCCCCTGTTGGTGTTCCTCATGCTACTTATGTTATATCGCATGAGAAGATGCCTGTAAATAGCTAGGCAATACTAAGCAATGTCCATATGCCGCCGCGGTTGTCGCTTCGGAGGCGATATGTCTGGTGGCCATCCGACAACGTGACAATACGAGCGGTTTTTTCTCCACTATGAATAGTTGTTTGTACGCCGTTATCGACAAATGTAATATAACGACCGTCGTATTCCATGGTGCGTGGTGTGGCGCGAAGATCACGACCGAAGCCGACGCTGAGAATGTTAACTGGTAGATTGTAAAGAGTGTTCATGATCCTTATTCCCCTTTTGGATTCGTAGTAATAGTGAAAAACGAACAAGAGTGCTCGTGCGGGTTTGTTGGGGAGCTACATCGGCTGGCAGATTCTACCGCATGATCTGTATAGACGCCTTTGTAGTTGATAACCGTCTGGTGACGGCAATGTATATAAAAGCTTGTAGGTAGAAAGGCAGAGATACTCCCGACCAGTACTCACATAGCTACTATCATTATGCGCTAATGTACGAATAGCTGCAATACGGTTTGTCTATTTTACAATGCTTGTCTACCTCTGTTAAATGTGGTAGAATAATCTGAATGACAAAAGCGCTTGAATTCAAAATTCACCACCGCCTAGACGGTGCGTTGGCACGAACAGGAACAATCACCACGCCACATGGCGTTATCGAGACACCAGCATTTACTCCTGTGGCGACACAGGCAACCCTAAAAACGTTGACACCAGAACAATTGGCAGATACGGGCGCACAGGCAGCGCTGGCAAACGCCTATCATCTCTTTTTGAGACCTGGACACGAAACGATTGATCAGGCGGGCGGTCTACATACGTTTATGAACTGGCACAAGCCGACATTTAGCGATAGCGGTGGATTTCAGGTCATGAGCTTGGGCGTAGGGTTCAAAAAAGTGATTGATATGACGGGTGATGGCGAAGCTAATGTGACGCGCAAAAAAGACAAGCTGGCGTGGATAGATGATGAGGGGGTGACGTTCAAATCGCATCTCGATGGCAGTACGCATCGTTTTACTCCCGAGCTATCGATGCAGATTCAGCATGGTATTGGTGCAGATATTACTTTTGCATTCGACGAGCTGACAACGCTGCATCATGATTATGATTATCAGGTTGAATCGCTCGAAAAGCGAACTCATCCGTGGGCTGTACGTAGCCTCGCGGAGCATCAGCGTCTCAATGCCGAGAGGGTGCATCGGCCGCCACAAGCACTATTTGGCGTGGTTCAGGGGGCAAACTACGAAGATTTACGTCGTCAATCGGCCAAGTTTTTGGGCGAAATGGACTTTGACGGCTATGGCCTGGGTGGAGCTTTGGAAAAAGCGCGTATCGGTGAGATTGTGCGCTGGATGAACGAAGAGTTGCCCGAGGGCAAGCCGCGGCATATGCTCGGTATCAGCGAGCCGGACGATATATTTGCATGCATTGAAAACGGCGCCGACACGTTTGATTGCGTCTCGCCTGCCCGCGTCGGTCGCAACGGCGCATTGTATACGTCACGCGGTCGAGTAAATATTACCCGTGCGCAGTACAAGACCGACTTTACGTCATTTGATGCCGAGTGCGATTGCTATATGTGTATCAACTACACTAGCGCGTATGTGCACCATTTATTCAAGGCCGACGAAATTCTCGGTAAGTCGCTGGCAACGATTCACAATATTCGCTTTATCGTGCGATTGGTTGATGATATCCGGGCAAGCATTGCAGACGGTACGTTTTATGAGTTTAAAAAAGCGTTTTTGAAAGAATATTATTCTTAGAATAGCCTGTGCGTTTGTGCAAAACACCGCATTTGCGATATACTGACAGCAATGAAAGTCCGTATCGAGATTGAAACAAGAACATTTGTCCGCTTTTGGCTTGTCGTTGCTGGATTCGCGCTCGCAGTACTGCTGATATTTGCAGCGCGACAGGCTCTTATTATTATCGGTGCAGCGTTCTTCTTAGCGCTGGCGCTTAATCGTCCGGTCAATGCATTGGCAAATATACTTCCAGGTAAAAGTCGTATCGGTGGGACGGCCATTGCTTATTTTGCCGTAGTTGCGGTGCTTAGTGCATTTGTGGCATTTGTTGTGCCACCAGTTATCGAGCAGACGGCCAAGGTTGCAGAGTCGGTACCTGGACTGGTTGACCAGGCTCAAGTGCAATGGAAAGGCTTGAGTGAGGTTATTCAGCATTACGGTATGCAAGATCAAGTTGATCGTGCGGTCGAATCGGTAAAAGATAACGCTACACAATGGGCAGCCAATATCGGTATCAATGTTGTATCGAGTGTGGGGTCGTTATTTAGCTTTCTTGCCGCCACTTTCCTCGTGCTTGTGCTGTCGTTTTTGATGCTTATCGAGGGGCCGCGCTGGTTGCGGTCAATCTGGAGTGTTTATAATGACAAAAAGCGTATGGAACACCATAGGAATGTTGCACAGCGCATGTATGGTGTCGTGACTGGTTATGTTACAGGACAGCTTGCGGTGTCTGGTATCGGAGCGTTCTTTACTGCCGTTATGGTGTTTGGTCTTAGCTGGGTATTTAACGTACCGCACAACCTCGCATTGCCAGCTGCGGCGCTTGCATTTATCTTGACGCTTATTCCGATGTTTGGCTCGACTATAGCAGGCATTCTTATCAGTGTATTAATTGCTTTTAATGATGTGACAGCTGCAATTATTTTCGCCGTATATTTCATTGTGTATCAACAGATTGAAAACAATTTTATCTCACCAGTTATCCAGGCAAAGACAGTCGAGCTTTCGGCATTAGCTGTCTTGGGTTCGGTGACAATCGGTTTATACTTGTTTGGTATTGCCGGAGGTATTATCTCTATTCCTATCGCAGGCTGTATCAAGGTGCTGCTAGAGGATTATCTTGACCGTTCTCGACGTGAGCATAAACGAAACGAAAAGCCACTTCGCAAGCTTGTAGAGAAAATCCAAAACAACGAAGCGTAAAACTTATTACAAAGAAACAGCCCCGGCTCGAAAGAGCCAGGGCTGTCCGTATTCAAAAGATCGCTAGATCTCAGGCCACCAGTGGGGAAAGTGAGCACTGTATGCGAATTGAAGTTCGGGGTTTGGTATGGCGCCTGTCTTCTTCTCTCTTCTCTTCAATAGTGCGATTCGAAGCTTGGCTTCGTAGTCGTTCCAGCTCGGGCCCAGCGAATCAAACCACTTGTCAGCACTCCAATTGATGAGCTCTAGATAGAGCTCGAGCTCTTTGGTGTCATCGATAAAGGCGTGGTAGTCGGCGAGTCCATCGTTATCGATGTGCGTGCCAATATCGCTTGCGATCGGCTTCATCATCGAGTTGATTGTGTCGCTGAAATGAGGAGCTCTCACGTGTATCTCTCCTGGTTGGGTATGTACGGACTTGTCTACGCTATCATAAAATATCGGTGCAGTCAATATTGCTTATGGCTATATTCCCATATAGTGCCCGCTGGAGTGTCGCGAATTGTTAGGTTGTCTTTTGCGAGTTTATCGCGGAGCTCATCTGACCTCTCCCACTCTTTTGTCTCTCGAACACGCTCTCGCTCGAGGATGAGCTGCTTTTGTTGGTCGCTAATATCGGGTGTCGTGTCGAGAAGGCTAACACCAAGAAGCTCGTCTATCGCCTCTAGTAGCTGTACGAGCGTGCCACGATTTATCTTGGCGAGACTGCGTGATTCGATATGGCTGAATGTTTCGTCAATGATACGGAGTGCCTCTGGTGTATTGAGGTTATCGGCAAGCGCCTCTTTGATAGCACCAATAGCAGCTGGTGACGGGTCCATCTCATCGTGAGATTCGATGCCCTTGTGGGTTTGATGACGAAGCGCAGCGATGTTGCGCCAGTGATGGAGGCGATTTTTGGCGGCAGTAAGGTTATCGAACGTAAAGTTACCCTCGTTGCCATATTGTCCTTGTAGTACGAAAAGGCGAAAATCAAGTGGCGTAAATTTCTTTTTCTCTAGATCATCGAGCGTATAGCCATTGCCAAGCGATTTGCTGATTTTTGTTCCTTCGACTTTCATGTGGTTATTATGAAGCCAAAAATGACTAAAACGAACACCTGTAGATGCTTCAGATTGTGCAACTTCATTTGTATGATGTACTGGAATATGGTCGATGCCACCGGTGTGGATGTCGAGCGTGTCGCCAAGAATATCCATAGCCATAGCAGAGCATTCGAGGTGCCAACCCGGGAACCCCATGAAGGGGGTGCTCGCATCAGTCGTCTTTTCGCTACCGTCAGTATCAAGTAGGTCTACGGGTGTCATCCACTCCATATCGCGTTTTTCACCTGTCGGGGTAAATTTCCAGAGTGCAAAGTCGGAAGGATTGCGCTTTTGGTCGTTGTGCGTCACGCGAGCGCCAGCACGTTGCGCATCGAGGTCGAGGCCTGCAAAATCGGCATATGCCGGGAATTGGCTGGTATCAAAATAGATACCATCGTCGACCTGATAGGTGTAGCCCTTTGCTTTTAGTCGGCGCACGAGCTCGAGCTGCTGCGGGATGTATTCGGTGGCTTTTGTGATGTGTTGAGGGGCGATAAGGTTGAGTCGCTCCATGCCTTTGATAAAATCATCACCGTAAAATTCGGCAATATCCCACGCGGTCTTGCCTTCGCGACGAGCACCTTTTTCCAGCTTGTCTTCGCCATCGTCGGCATCGCTCACCAGGTGTCCGACGTCGGTGATATTCATAACGCGCTGTACGTTGTAGTTGGCGGCCTGTAGTACGCGCACAAGGGTATCCCAATAGATATAGGCAGCCCAGTTACCAACATGCAAATAGTCATAAACAGTCGGACCGCAGGTGTAGAGCTTGACCACACCTGGCTCTTGGCTGGCAAATTGCTCTGTTTGCTTCGTGAGGGTGTTGTGTAGCCGTATTTGCATTGTCTACTTTCCAGTCTCTAGTTCGTGTATTGCTTTATTTGTTGCCTCGATAAGTTCTTTTACGATCGTATCGTAATTTTCGTAGGCGCGGAACCCAGCAGCGTATTTATGACCGCCGCCGCCAAAGTAGCCTGCCACTTGCTCAGCGATTGGCAGGTTGGCACGGAGCTTGCCCGTTACTTTGCCATCTGGGTAGGTTTTTACCGCCACACCGATCTGTACGCCCTCGACGAGACGCATTTCGTCGAGCACGAGCACGCTTGGATTGTACTGATCGCTATACTGCTGGATATCTTCCCAGGGTATATGCACCAGCGCAAGTGCTCCGTCTAGAAAGTATTCGATACGCCCTATCAGCTCGCCCTTGTAGGCAAGGATTTCGGGAGCTTTTTTCATATATTCACGGCGGCGCTCTTCTATGGCTGAATTACTGGCCCCAAGCCGTGCCAACTCGCCCGCTACGTGATAGGTTTCTGGCGTGACGCTTTGTGTTGTAAGACCGAGGCTGTCGCTCATGATAGCTATTAGTAGATTTTCGGCAGCTCGTTCGTTGATCTTCCAGCTGGCGGCTGCCGCGAGGTCGTAAATCAGTTGTCCTGTCGCGACGACATCGGCGGTCAGCATGGTGTGCTCGAACGATAGATTACTGGCTGTCGTGTGGTGGTCGAGTACTAGGACGGGGTGTGACTCTAGGTAGTGACGCACACCACGGGCCTCAAGCACCTTGGTGATCAGGACATCAGCTGCGGTATCAACGATGATTGCAAGGTCTGCGCTGGTGTCAAAACTGCTCACTACCCTATCCCAGCCCTGGATATAGCGCATATATTTCGGTATTTCTACCGGACAGTACATAACAACGTCTTTACCAAGATCGCCGAGAATCTCTTCGAGCGCTATAGAGCTTGCGAGACTATCGCCGTCGGGATTTTCTGCCTGGATAACAATTATCTTTTTGGCGTCAGAGATGAGTTGGATAGCAGAATCGTACATTTACTCTATTGTACCAGAGGTAGAGCTGATTAGAGGACTTTTCGGCCTTCGAGCGCATGACCGAGCGTGATTTGATCGGCGTACTCTAGGTCGACGCCCACAGGGATGCCGCGCGCGAGGCGACTCAGCGTCACGGAAAGTCCAGATTCTTGGACTTGGCGTTGCAAAAACAGCGCTGTCGACTCACCTTCTACCGAAGCGTTGGTCGCGATGATAAGCTCTTTGACTTCATCCTTTTTTAACCGTTCGAGGAGCTCGGGTATATGCAATTGCTCGGGGCCGATGCCGTCGATTGGACTGATCGCGCCGCCGAGGACGTGATAGGTGCCTTTATACTGCCCCGTTCGCTCGAGTGCGACGATATCAAGCGGCTCTTCGACGACCGCTATGGTCGTTTTGTCACGTTCAGAGTCGCTATATAGGGGCGAGACGTCCATATGAGAGTCTATGAGCGCAAACGTAACCGGACATGATTTGACGCCTGTATGGAGTCCCCGCAAGCTATCGGCTAGCTTGTCTGATGTTAGTGGATTGGCACGCAGTAGATAGTACGCATAGCGCTCCGCTGTGCGTACTCCAACACCCGGCAGTTTACCGAGCTCCTCGATGGCACTTTCAAGCGCCTTTGGCAGCAAGCTGCTCATCAATTACATTCCGAGATTGCCGAGGCCGCCCATGAGCGGTTTCATCTTCTCGGCAGCGATTTCTTGTGCCTTTTGCATACCATCACGAAGCGCGATTTCGATATTGTGCTCGAGGTCTTCAATGTCCTCTAGGTCGACTTGCTCTGGGTCAATTTTAATCGCCTCTACTTTAAGCTCACCATTGATCGTTACTTCGACCTGTGGGTTATCATCGTCGTCACCGCCAGCGGCTACAACAACCTTTTGTTTCTTGAGTTCTTTTTGCGCTTTACGCAAATCATTAAGCATTTTCATCTGGTCAAAAGCCATACTTTTCTCCTGTATTTATCCTCACTAGTGTAATCTAGCATCTATTATAACATCTGTCATTTACGATATATATAAAACCTATCGGCATTACTCTTGGTATCGTTGACGATCACCTGCGCAACAGGCAATGGAACACGTGACTTGCCTGCACGAGTGGCGGCAAGTCGTCCCGTATTGGCGGGCGGCATGGTTGTGGTGACAGTCAGTGGTGACTTGTCGTCGCCGCTGAGATGACTAATTGCCGTATACAGTTTGAGTTCGTCGTTATGCACGATGAGGGTGAGCGGTTTGTCTTGGTGGCGGACTTTGCTTTCAAGAAGACGTATGTCTGTGTCAAAATTGCTGGTAATCGCAGGGTCGTGACGGTAGCCCGTAAAATAGCGGTCGAGTCCTGAGACTACTAACCCGCTTACTAAAATGACGAGGGGTATAAAGCCGACGGCGCGAGCATATGGGTTACGCGGGAATAAGCTATACCACGAGCGCTGCAGGAATTCGAGACCACTTGCGAGAACAATAAGAAGAGGTACGAAGGATACGCTTGTGAAGTTTGGGTTGACGAGCAGCACTGGTATGATCAGCGCCACCCAGGCAACGAGCGTGTAGCTGCGAGCGGTATAGCGAATTTTGAATAATCGCCATGCGCCTAAAATGATCAGTGTGACAGAACCAAGACCGAGCACGGGGGTAATAAGCGCACTGCTCTGTGGATGGATAAAGTTAAAATACTGGTTGAAGAGCGTCGTTGCGTTAGCGAGTAAGTCTGGTGGCCATGCTTCTGGTGCGCCGAGTAGTTCGAGGCCAAGCTCTGGTCGTAATGTCAAGAAATACACGAGCGGTGCGACGATAACAAGACTCAAGGTGGTGAGAGATGCGAGGTGCCACTTGCTCATGCGACGTATAACATAGCGAACGTGCGGATGCAAAAGCCCCGCGCTAATAAGCGCGACGACAATATAGGCACTCAGTGGCGTGTAGAGGCTCAGTGGTGCGATAACAAAAAACAGAAACTTCCACACGCGAGCATGTTGTGGATTGAGCGTGATCAGCGAGGCGGTCAACAGGAGCCAGACTGGCCAGATGATATAGGTAATACTAGGACTCGCGGATTGAGCGATGTATAAAAATTGTCCAGTCGTAATCATGATGGCAGTGGCAAGGAGCGCAATGTTTGGCTTGAACCACCGTCGCAGTAAAAATACCGCACCAACACCAGTCACAAGCGAAAGTATGGCGGGGAGGATTTTGATAGTGAGTGAAGAAAAGCCAAAGTATTCGATAATACCTCGCTGCAAGGCATGAAACGGTAGGTTTGTTATCGTGAATGATTGGTGATTTTGCAGATCAATACTGGCTGCTTTGATGATAGCGGTATGCTCGCTATTGCTGAGGCCACTTGGTGTTTGGGTGGCGGCCAAAAAAAGCAGCCACATAAAAGCGAAAATAATAAAAATATAGCCCAGACTGTAGCGGTGCCGGTAAAGCCATGAGTCCGTAGAAAGTAGTGCCATGTACGTTTCAGTATAGCACGAGCAGACTATTCGTGATGGCGGTCGAGGGACATAAAGCGCAGACGCTCTGGATGGAAGTAGAGCTCTACTTTGCCGGTCGGTCCGTTACGATGTTTTGCAATGATAAGATCGGTAATATTTTCACGTTCAGTATCGGGATTGTAGTAGGCTTCACGGTAGATAAACATGACAATATCGGCGTCTTGCTCGATCGAGCCTGATTCACGAAGATCGGCAAGCTGTGGTATCTGCGGGCTACGCGATTCGACCGAACGAGAAAGCTGACTCAATGCGATTACCGGGACGTTCATTTCACGGGCAATCAATTTGAGGCCACGACTAATCTCACTCACCTCTTGTACGCGGTTGCCGTCGCTGCGCGCACTCGAAGCCTGCATAAGCTGCAAGTAGTCAACGATGATAAGACCGAGGGGCGCTTCATGGGCGGCTCGACGGGCCTTGGTGCGCATTTCGAGAACGCTCAGACCAGGTGTGTCGTCGATAAAAATTGGCGCTTCTGCCATCTCGCCCATTGCTTCGGATAGTTTACTAAAATCATCGTCGCTGAGATTGCCGGTACGGATATTCCAAGCATCGACACCACTTGCGTCGGCTAGCATACGGTCGACCAGCTGCTCTTTGCTCATCTCGAGGCTAAAAAACAGTACTGATTGTTTGTTGAGTGTCGCGACGTTATATGCGAGATTGGTTACGAGTGTCGTTTTACCCATCGCAGGACGAGCGGCCAAGATGATAAGATCGCTACGCTGTAGGCCAGCCGTCATATTATCGAGATCACGATAGCCAGTTTTGACGCCACGTAGCATTCCCTTGTTGCGATGCAGCTCTTCGAGTCGATCAAAACTGTCGGTCAGAATTTCTTCCATACTGACGAGATCCTGCTTGAGGTTTTGATCGCTGACAGCAAACAGTTCGGTCTCTGCTTTTTCGAGCAGCTCCTGAACCTCGACATCATCATCAAATCCAAGCTCAGATATGTCGGCGCTCGCCTTGATGAGACGACGACGAATTGCTTTTTGAGAGACCATTTCGGCATAGGTAGCAGCATGAGCTGCGGTCGGCACATAGTTTGTCAGATCGGTAAGGTAGGCGGTGCCGCCTACTTCTTCGAGCTGCTTCTTTTTCTTGAGTTCATCGGTAAGAGTTAAGAGGTCAACAGGCTTACGATGTTCGTAGAGCCGATGCATTGCTTCGTAGATAGTTGCATGGCGACGATCATAAAAATCACGTGCGGTGACAAATTCGGTCACGTCGGCAAGTACGTCTTCATTGATCAAGACGGCACCTAGCAGGCTCTTCTCGGCATCAATGTTTTGGGGCGGTATCCTGGCTTCTATGGTCTTTTTGGCGCTCATGCTGTCTCCTGTGCTCCATCTAGGGCAACCTCTTGTCCTCCACCCATCATAGCAGCTATAGCGGCTAGCTTCTCATCAGCCGGAGGTTGAGCGGTCGGAATAGTGATAATTGTCAGTTCATGGATACCCTGAGTGGCGAGCGCTTCGTGGAGTTTTACTAAGTATTTAGGATCATCAAGCTTGGTTTTGCTGAATTTGCGACCAGTGAAGAGCGTGAGCATGTCGTCTTCGAGTGTATGCGTACATTTTTGCAAAACGCTGTGGAGCGCCAGGTGATTCTGGCGCGTTTCATCGAGGAGTTGCTGCCAATCAAGCGCAATAGGTCCAGTTGATTTTTTGGTTTTTCTTTTGACTGTTGGCTGTGCGCTAGCGTCTGGCTCGGTTGCGGGTGCATGGCTTGGTGGGGATACTAGCGGTGCCGGAGATTGCTTTTTACTTGGTGTAGTCCGTGCGACTTTGGTGAGTTCAGCGATTGGTTGGCTGATGGCTGCGACAGGCGCTGCTATAGCAGCAGCTGAACGTGGCTTTGCGGCCTGGACGAGAATACTCAGTAGTTTTAATGTCGGCTGTGGTGATCGTAGTACGTCAATCAAGCTATCAAGTAGCCCCGCAAGTTGCGGCTTGTTGCCTATCTGTGTGCGAATACTTCGAATAAGCTGCTCTGTCGTTGTTGTGGGCTGCACGCCTGCTTGTTCGAGCGCATTTAGCTGCTCGACAACATCGGCTGGGTTGCGCTGTAGTACAGCCTCGAGCAGGCGTGCTATGGCGTCGGCGTCGGCGAGGCCAAGAAGATTTTCAACAAGCTTGGCATCGATACCTGTTTTTTCGTCGGCAAAACTAGAGAGCTGGTCGAGCAAGCTGATACTGTCACGAAAACTGCCACCGCCACGCTCAGCGATGGTTTCGAGCGCTGCTGTGTCGATTTTGAGTTTTTCTGCATCTGCAATCGTGCGTAGTTGTGACACAAGGTCGGCGTGCGAAATGCTACGGAAAGCAAAATGTTGCGTGCGGCTGATGATTGTGGCGGGGACTTTATGTAAATCTGTCGTCGCCAAGATGAATACGATGTGCTCGGGTGGTTCTTCGAGTGTCTTGAGGAGCGCGTTGAATGCTGCTTTGCTCAGCATGTGTACTTCGTCAATGATATACACCTTTTTTTTGGCAGCTACTGGTGCGATCTGTACTTTATCGCGTAAATCGCGCACGTCATCAACGCCATTGTTGCTAGCAGCATCGATTTCGATGATATCGAGGTGAGTCGTTTCGCTGTCGTACGGCAATTCGTTGATTTCATGTGCCAGTATGCGTGCGATTGACGTCTTGCCGACGCCACGTGGGCCTGTGAGTAAATACGCATGAGCTACCCTGCCCTGCGCGAGACTCCTCTTTAGTATCTCTGTCACGTGCTGCTGCCCTACGATTTCATCGAGCGATTTGCTGCGATACTTGCGGTACAACGCCTGACCATCCCTGCTCTGGTTCATTATGTCTCTATTGTACGCTGTTTCATTCTTTTTTACCGTTGTAAAATACCTGTTTTATATGCAAAGGCACCTCTTGTCTAAAAGGTGCCTAGGAGACGGCCGTAGAAGAAAGGGTTACTACAAGGCTGCTTCGACAGCAGCCCACGTAGCATCTGGGTTGTCTTCGGGGACGATGATCGTAACTTGATCACCTTCTTTAATACGGAAGTACGTCACGCTCGCGAGCAAAATTCGGTATTCCCGACCGTTTGTCTCGACATAGTATGCACCGTCGTGCTGCACGAGCGTACCGATAATTTGCTTGCGTTCGATAGGGCCAATCTGTTTGTAGATAAAACCACCGTCATCGGCAATTGTAAGCTTGAGGATATCTCCCTCGACGAGCTTTGATTTGCTCGCATAGTTGGCCGGTACTGGGTAATTTTTGCCATCAGGTCCAACCATGACTTGACCATCAAATACACCCTCAATGACCTTTCCAGATACATCTTCTTGGCTTGATTTAGGGGTAACTACTGTGCCATCGTCACCGATAATACTGATAAGCAACTCTTTTGCAGCTGCTAGGTTTGTTTCAGCTTCTTGTATCAGGGAGGTCAGGCGTTTTACTTGTTTCTCTGGTAATTCAGACATGCTCGCATTCCTTGTCTGTTTTTGATAGTGATACCCTATATATAACAGCCACGCTAGTGTTGTGTCAAATAAAAAATATTTTGTCCACACAATTAACTGTAGTAGGGTCAAAATTGTTGTAGAAATAACGAAATAAAAAACCATCCTTGTGCAAGGATGGTTTTTTATGGTGTGACTTTCGGATCGAATAAGTATTTGGGCAATGTCGACTCGATTAAACGAGTTCGACAGTTGCACCAGCTTCTTCAAGAAGTTTCTTTGCGTTTTCAGCGTCGTCTTTGCTAACCTTTTCCTTAACAGGAGCAGGAGCGCCGTCAACGATAGCTTTTGCTTCACCAAGACCAAGGCCTGTGATTTCTTTTACAGCCTTGATGACTGCAACTTTTTGTGCACCAGCGTCTTTAAGGGTAACGGTAAACTCAGACTTTTCGTCTGCAGCAGCGCCAGCGTCGCCAGCAGGTGCAGCAACAGCGACAGCTGCAGCAGCAGCTGGCTCGATGCCGTATTCGTCCTTAAGGACATTTTTTAGTTCATTTACTTCGAGGACAGTTAGCTTAGTTAGCTCTTCTGCCAGTTTCTTTACATCTGCCATGATATTTCCTTTCGGGAAATTAGTAGTTAGTAGTTGATTGGTTGCCTAAAGTTAAGCCGTAGCTTTTGTTTCGATGCCATCGAGCAAAGCGTGCAAATTGCCGCTAAGCGCATTGGTAACATCGTTGACTGGGCTGAGCAATGTGTTGACGACTTGGCCGATAAGCTCGTTCTTGGTCGGAAGACCAGCCAGAGCTTTGACGCCAGCAGCATCAATCGCTTCACCTTCCATGCCAAATCCGCCGACAAACTGCAAAGCCGGGTTGGCTTTTGCAAATGCGTCAAGCACCTTAGCAGGAGCTACTTCATCTTCGTTGCTGACTGCGTAAAGCAGTTGACCAGCAAGAAGTGAAGTGTCAGTGTTTTTGTAGGTATCGTTTTCGCTCATCGCAACGCGAACCAAACGGTTTTTGACAACCTTGATAGTAACGCCAGCTTCGCGAGCCTGGCGGCGTAGCTGTTGGAGATCACCAACAGTGAGGCCGTTGTAGCTTGCAAAGACAGTGAGTTTTGCGTCTTTGAGCAAATCAGAAACTTCAGCAACCAATTCGTTCTTTTTAGCTTTTGAAATTGCCATTAAGATTCTCCTTGGTTATTTTGATAATTCGATCCGAATTGTCAACGAACACATTACTGGGTCGATCACTGGGTATAAAAAACAGGTCTTTGATACTCGCAGTGACCAAAGACCCGGACGGTGGAAAACGGTGGATAGATTGTTTTCACCTCGGTAGCTTATTAAATTCCTGAGAATCGCTACTGTCTTTGGTAATGTCTGAGCTAGTATAGCAAACGTAGGCACAATGTCAAGGGGCCGGCTCTTCGACTGGATCTTCGGGCTCTGGCGTAGTAGTTGGTGACGGTGTGGGAGTAGTGACAGGTGTTGTGGCTGGTGGTGATGCCGGGGTGCTCGCACGGGGTGCCGGGGTGGTGCTGCGCTTTGGTTTTGACGCGCCACTACTTGGTCTCTGACGTGTCGAGGCGTCAACAGGTGCAGTGTGCGATGGGGGTGAGTCGTCTTTTTTGCGTTGAGTCTTTGATTTCTGCGGCGATGGCGTCGGGCTGTAGTCGGGTGTTGGGTTGCGTTTATATGTAGTCTCCCCCATGCCGCCAGCTTGAATGTGCTTTATGATAGAGAACGCCGCCGCTCCAATCAATAGAATCGCCAGAATAATCGCGGTTCTTCTGTAGTATTTGCGATAAGGTGAATGATTTTTGACTGATAGCATGCGAACCTCTAATATAGCTTACGCTTTTAGTATACCAGCCGAGCATATATAGCCAAGAGTCACCCCTGATGCGAAAATTGACATAAAAGTGACTAATTATTGAAAATATGGTATAATGAAGGTTGAAATGAAAACAAGGCTTAGGCCGCCTCATGGCTCGCAGAGCGATTGGCAGCGGTATCATCCACTTGCGTTGGATGCCTGGACTCCTGTGTATCACACAGAGGTAGGCACGTTTATGCCTGATGCATCTCAGCAGCACCCTGATGCCAGACGGTTTCTTTCCAGCTCTGTAGATCAGGCGCAACGGGTTGCCCTAAAAGAGGTATCCAGTCTAGAGGACGGTAATCTCAGAGAGTTTGCGGCGCAAGCGATATTGCACCTTACGACTAATCAAGCGAATCGAAATAGTCGCTATTTTAATAATTCTACAAAAGCATGGTTAGAAGAGGCCTATCCTGACCAAGAAGAACGGTATGCGATTCAATACGGAGATGCTTCGCAGGCAGAGTTGGCTCGTGTGGTACGTGACCATGACGATAAGATTACTTCACTGGAACTCGCACGACACACGCATATCGGTGCGTGGCAGAGAGGCGATGATATCAATACGTATGTTCGCACACAGCTTCTAGAAGATACTGGCTTAGATGTTATGGAGAAAAAAGGCAATCCGCCAAGGCACAAGATTAAGATGTTTGGAGAGGGAGTGGCGCTTGCGGAGCGAAAACGAGCGGTCATGTGTGTCGGCGCAAGAGTACTTACGGTGATGAGATTTAGCTATTTAATTGATCGCACCCACCCCGATACTCCTGAGAGTCTTCAAGAACTCATCCAAGAAGAGTACAGTTATTTCAAGCAGCGACAGCGAGAGGATGGTGAATATAATTTTGACAAGGAAAACGAATTACTCAGTAGCCTTGTTGATTCGCATGTGCGAAACCGTGATTTTCGTGAAAAACCAAAATATATCATTCCTCTTCAGACAGGTTATTACGCTTACTCCGAAGAGGCTCATCAACGCGAAAAGATGCTAGAGGCGGAGAATACTAAATAGCAAGTAACGTACGGATGTCATGCTGGATATCCTCGCGAGAACGCATTGTACCTGCTGTATCGGTGCACATGATGGCTTTGTACTGCTCTGGATATAGTGTACAAAGCTCTTCGTAGCACGCCTTTACCTTGTCGAGATAGTCGGTGTCTGCTTCGTGGATGTCACGTTTTTTATCGGTGTAGTCACGAGTATTTTTCTGGTCAACATTTTGTTGAGCCGTGAGCGATGGTACGAGTAAAACGATATTAACATCTGGCTTTAGCATACAAAGTACATTGTATTCGTAGGATTGGAGTTCCTCGTAAAACGCATGGCGCTCGGCTTTATCGGATATCTTTGCTCCCTGATGGGCGAGGTTTGAGCCAATGTAGCGATCAAGTACGGCAATACCGTGAGGTTGTTCGTTGAGCCATGAGGCGATCTGCTCGGTGCCAGCCATGCGATCGACAGCAAATAGCATACCAGCTACCTCTGGTGGTAGACTGTCCGGACTATTTCCGTATTTGCCGTTGAGGTATCGCTCGACGTAGCGAGCCGACTCTTGTCCGTAACGTGGAAACGACTCTTTGAGGACAGGTCGCTTTAGTACGTCTTGAATATAGCTACGAGTTAATTCAGCTTGAGTGCCTTTGCCTGAGCCATCGCCACCTTCGATCGCAAATAGCATGCCTCGCTGCATTGTTATTTGACACCTTCTGGGAGGCCATCGATCCCTACAGGAGCTTTGCGAGCGTCTTTGTAGGCTCGCGGGAGCATATCTTCGGGCTTCCAGGTGCGCATAAGCTCTGCGAGGTCGCTGGTATGTTGATATTTGCCGCTCATGCCGTGGCGGCCGTCGCTATAGTCGCCATCTACTGGTCCGGTTTTATGGAATATCAGCTGCCCGATACGTTCACCCACTGGCAGTACGACACTCTCGTGCATATTCAGGTTGTAGATTTCGAGTGTGATGCGATTGATATAGCCAGGATCAACCCAGCCAGCGTCAAAGCAAACTGCGACGCCATTTCTACCCCAGCTACTGCGTGACTTTACTTCACAGGCACCGCCATGTGCGCGGATTCCGACAAACTCGTGTGTGTGCGCCAATATGCGCTCGCCAGGACGCAGTACAATAATCGGATGATCTTCGGGGATATTGGCAAATAGTTGATAGCCGTGTTTGTCGCACCACTCTTTGTGTTGCATAGCCTCAAGTGGCCCCTTGAAGTAGCGCGCGACATCGTCTTTGTCGAAAGGATTATAGACTTTTGCGTCCTCTTGGTATTCTTGTTTGAAAAAATAATGACCCAAGGTGAAGTCTAGGCTAGCTTCAGACACATTGGCTTGGTCGTACGGTACACAAACAATTGTGTCATCACTAATTGCCTGTTTGATTTCGGTATTACTATAAACGCTCATGACAAATAGGCGTAGCGCCTCCCCCTCTTAAACTTATGCTTATTGTAGCATATCACGGCAGTTGCTAAGATACATACATGAAGTATGCGATTGTAGCCTATGATAAGCACCGTGCGATTGGCGCTGGAGGTATGTTGCCATGGGAGGGTCGCATGAAAACTGATATGGCGCGGGTAAAACAGCTGACGACTGGAAATGCGATTATCATGGGGCGCCGCACGTATGATTCGATAGGTCGTGCACTGCCAAATAGGCAAAATATCGTCATTACTCGTCGTCCATTTGAGGCAGATAACGTGAATGTTGTTAGTTCGCTCGACCAAGCGTATGCAGCAGTTGAGCCGGGTCGTGATGCCTATATTTTTGGCGGTGGACAGATCTATGCGCTGGCTCTTGATACTATCGATGAAATTCAGGCGACAGAAATCGATACGGTCATTGACTCCGCCGATGCGTTTTTCCCAGAGCTTGGTCCGCAGTGGCAAGAAGTCTCACGCGAACACCATGAATCTGACGAAAGTAATGAATACCCATTTGATTTCGTGACGTATCAACGTCGCAGCTAGACGGCTATAGGTGCTTTGATCGGTGGATGTGGATCGTAGTCTTCGAGCCGGATGTCATCGAAAGTGAAGTCATCAATATTTTTGATAGCTGGATTAAGCCAAAGTTTTGGCAGTACTTTTGGTGTACGTGATAGTTGCTCGTCGACTTGCTCCATATGATTGAGATACAGGTGTGTATCGGCAAGTGTATGGACAAACTCGCGAGGCTTAAGGTCTGTCACCTGTGCGACCATGGCAAGGAGTAGCGAATAGCTGGCGATATTGAACGGTACACCCAGGAATGTATCGGCGCTTCGTTGATAGAGATGGAGGTCGAGCCACTCACCAGAAACATTGAACTGAAACAGCGAATGGCACGGTGGCAGGCCGCCGATTTCAACGATTGAATCGATCTCTGCCGGATTCCAAGCGCTTACAATGATGCGGCGACTATTCGGGTTGGTTTTTATCGTCTCTATTGCATTGCCGAGCTGGTCGATTTGCCCACCCTTACCATCGGGCCACTTGCGCCACTGCACTCCGTAGACAGGTCCAAGATCACCCCATTTTTCTGCAAAACTATGGTCGGTCGCCACTCGTTCGATAAACGCTTTCATCTGTGACTTCCATTCGTCAGAATTGACTTCTGGTATCTCTAGATTATTTTTTTCCAAGTAGGCTTTAAACGGCCACTCGTCCCATATATGAACATTGTTCTGCGCAAGATATTCGATATTGCCCGTGCCTTTGAAAAACCACAGTAGCTCATGAACGACGCTATTGAAATAAAGCTTTTTGGTGGTGACAGCTGGAAAACCTTCGCGTAAATCATAGCGCACCTGACGTCCAAAGACGCTCTTTGTGCCAGTGCCAGTGCGATCGCCTTTTGTCTCGCCGTTGTTTTTGATGTCACGCAGCAGATCCAAATATTGTTTCATATGTCCCCCAATCGTTGATGCCTATTATTACATAGGCATTCACAAAATGAATACTACCAGCGCCACAAGATGTATGGTTTCCGCAAAAAGAACAGTGCTTTTGCGGGACGATCACCCAGCTTGAGAAGATGCGTGTGTTGATGTGCGATAGTTTTTGCGACATTTTTACTCGTACGCCCATAGGTTGAGTAACCTTGTTTGTCATATTTTGCGAGGGTCATAGTGTATTCTTCGAGCTCAGTTGGCGTAAAGTGATGCAAAGAGTCGACATGTCGTTTGGGTACTATCATGAGATGATCGAGTACTTCAAGATTCTCCCATAAATCGTAGGGAAAAATGTTTTTTACGATCCAAAACTCTTTGCCTTCATGGACGACTTGGTTGTCGTTGACCTCGAACCGACAAAATGGACAGCCGACGTTTTTGTTGTTGCGACGGTGTTTGATGTAGGTTATTTCGGTGCGACGTGTACGTGTGGTCATCGGTCGCCTCTAATCGACTTAATAATAATTAATTCCCCCGGTAATTCTCACCAGTATGCCATAGGTTACCTGGAATCTCTAGCGTGAATGTTACAACGAAAACTGTGACAAGAAGTGCCAGATGAGATCGTTTGATGTAAGACCCCAGGTGTGGCCACCGCCTTGTATGCGGATATTTTTGACGACTGTCCCCTCTTTGCACTCTGTCCAGTCTGTCGAGTGGGTATTGAAATCGACTTGGCGCGTGACAACGTTTTGGCAGCCATTGAGCTGAGCGCGTCGTGTCGTCCACTTTTCTATATCAGGCAGCTTGCGTAACGGTGATCCGCGATATGGAACCGATAGGTCTGCGTCACCATGAATATTAAACAGCGTCGTAGGTTGTTTCGGCTCACAGTTGTCACTAGCTGGATACATGGCGCCAGCCACGATTGCATAGGCCGCAAAGCGATCTGATAGTTCGCAACTCAAAAGAGCTGTGAAGCCACCTCCGTTTGACATGCCAATAGCATAGATTTTAGTACGATCGATACATAGCCGTGTCTCAAGCTCATTGAGTATGTTTGACGTAAAGGTGATGTCATCTGCAGACGATGAGTAGGGTGCGCCTTGCCAGGACAGATAGCCATCGGTACCTACGGTTGCCTGAGGGTAGACAACGATTGCAGGGAGTGTGTCGAGGCCATAGTCGACCTGGGCGACATGGGCAGCTCCCCCTTTGCCAGGATAAACCATGACAAGTGGAAGATACTGATCTGGCGCAAAGTCATGCGGTGTATGCACGAGCAAGCTGCGGTTATCAACAGTGAGTGTCGTAGTGCTGTTGGGCTGCCAGTCGCCACGTACTTCGCAAGTAGATTTGGTGGGGCGTTTGGCGGTCTCTAGCTGCTGCTGGAGGGTGGCTACTTCCGAGCGTAGGGCCTGATTTGACCCCCACGCACCAAAAATACTCCCCAGCAATACCAAGCAAACTACTCCCCATGCGGCATGGTGCTTATTGGCGCGGCGAAATTTCTGTCGATTTTCGCGCGCTCGTTGCTTTCTGGCGTCAAACCTACTCATTGTGTGGATTATATGATATCAAAAAACAGCTCGTTTGTGGCGAGCTGTTTTATGAAATGCTGATTTTTAGTTGAGACCTGCGTCTACTTTGATGCCAGGACCCATCGTGGTGCTCAAGCTTGTCGTTTTGACATAGCTTCCCTTGATGCTGGTAGGCTTTTGTGACTTAAGGCTCTCGATAAAGGCTTGGGCGTTGGCATTGAGCTTTTCTGCACCAAAGCTTACTTTTCCGATACCAATATGAACGATTGCTTGCTTATCGACACGGTATTCGATCTTGCCAGCCTTGGCTTCGGTAACCGCTTTGGTGACATCGGCTGCGACAGTGCCGCTTTTTGGGTTTGGCATAAGACCGCGAGGGCCAAGCAAGCGAGCATACTTACCAAGCTTTGGCATATACGCTGGTGTTGCGATAAGCGTGTCAAAGTTTAGCTCTTCTTTGTCGAGTTGCTTGAGAAGTTCTTCGTCGCCGACGATGTCTGCACCTGCTTTTTGGGCCGCTGCATGTTCGCTCTCTGGAGCAAATACAGCAACACGTACAGTCTTGCCGCTACCGTGTGGAAGGCTAACAGTGGCACGGATATTTTGGTCTGCTTGGCGCGGGTCGACACCTAGACGAACGTGCAGTTCAACGCTTGCGTCAAACTTCGTAGGGTTTGTCTTTGTTGCAAGCTCTACAGCCTCGCTAAGCGAATAGGTTTTATCGGCTTCTACAAGTTCAGCTACTTTGCGGTATGCCTTACCACGACGCTCGATGCGTGGTCGTGTGACAGGGCGTGGACCTTTCTTGATAGTAGCCTCTGCATCATCTGACTGAGCAGATGTGTCGCCGGCTTCTTTGCGAGCTTCTTTTTCGAGCTTTTCAGCTACTTCGCGCTGTGATTTTTCACTACGCTTACCAGCTTTTGCGGCTGTTTTTTCTACTGGAGCTTCTTCAGCAGCCTCTTCAGTCTCAGCTGCTGGTGTTTCTGCGCCGTTAATCGCTGCTTCGATCTCAGCGATTGTGTTTTTTTCGGTCACCGCAAGACCTAGTTTCTTTGCTTCTTCAAGCAGATCGGCTTTTTTTGCCATGGATAATATAATCCTTTCTGTGGTACGAACGGTTTTTGAGACCTCCCAACATTGATTTTGTGTACTTTACATTATAGCACAACAGGGGCGTATTGTCTATATGTATTGACATGAGTGATGTATTATACTATAACCATATCAGTTCGTGATTGACGACCTAGCCACCCGGCAAGTACATTTCGAGAAAGGCAGTACAACGATGTATATCGATGACGAGACGCTTTCCTTTGATAACTCTGCGGTGCGGTATATGAACGACATATGCTGTGACCCGGACGGAGATCAACTCATGCCCAGTTCTGATGTGGGTAGCGCTGGTGATCTGGGCGGCCATGGTAAGTGGCTGTTCTGGCCACCGCTTTCAGACGAGGACCTGCACAAACCCATTGAGCGGCCCGTGTACGACACAAGACCATCGGAGCCGGTCGAGTATCCACCGGATTTACCTTCGCTGTACTGCTGATCTTCACCCTGGCGATATGGGTGCGTACTGCGCCCATATCGCCCCTAAACTCCTACGGGAGTTTTTTGTTATCTAAAAAATATCGGCTATGATAGTATTAGAATAAGCTTTTCGTAACAAAAAAGACATGAGGTAGGAATAGGATATGGAAGAGATTAAGCAAGCGCTTGCTCAACATGGTTTTAGGGGTGATATCGAGGATGATAACGATAAACTAGAGCTCTACTCGCACGATGCGAGTATGTTTGAAATCAAACCCAAGCTCGTCATTGCACCAAAGGATACAAAAGACGTCGAAGCGGCAGTCAAGCTGATTGCTGAGCGCAAGGCGCAGCAGCCGCAACTTTCTTTGACGGCACGTAGCGCTGGTACGGATATGAGTGGCGGTGCGATCAATGATTCGATCATTGTTGATTTTAAAAAGTATTTTACAAAAATTGGCAATATCACCAAGACGAACGCAAAAACCCAGCCGGGCGTTTATTTTAGAGACTTTGACGCAATCGCAAAAAAGAGCGAGGTATTGATGCCTACCTACCCTGCTTCGCGTGACCTCTGTACTGTGGGTGGCATGGTGGCTAACAACTCTGGTGGAGAAAAATCTATCGAGTTTGGCAATGTGAATAATTTTGTCAATGAAGTTGAGATGGTGTTTGCCGACGGTGTGGCGAGAATTGTCAGGCCGCTCAACAAGAAAGAGCTCGACAAAAAGATGGCTCAAAAAGATTTCGAGGGCAAAGTGTATCGCGAGATGTACGAGCTTATCGAAGAGAATTACGACATAATCAAAGCCGCCAAGCCAAATGTCAGCAAAAACTCAACAGGCTATAGTCTGTGGCGTGTGTGGGATCGCGAGACCGGTATTTTTGATCTTACCCAAGCTATTGTTGGGGCTCAGGGTACGCTTGGCCTTGTGACGGATATCGAGTTTAAGATGACTCATGAGCGCGCTGATGAAGGGCTTTTGGTGATTTTCATGAAGGATATCACGAACCTTGGTGAGTTGATCAAGGCGATTGTGGCGCACAAGCCATCGCGTTTTGAGTCGTTTGACGACAACACGCTATGGCTGTCTATTCGGTTTATGCCGGCGTTTCTCAAGCTGCTTGGCCCACGCAAATTTATCAGGCTGATATTTAGCCTGATTCCAAATGCCTTCATGTTGCTCAAGGGCATCCCTCAGCTGATACTTATGGTGTCGATCAAGGGCGACGACACGCCAGAGATCGCAAAGAAGATTAAAGCGCTTCGCCACGAATTGACAGAAAAAGCAGATTTTTACGGCATTTCTAGTTTTGAGGAGCTTCCGACAGAGGCAAAGGGCGAAAAGTTTTGGACTATGCGACGCTATAGTTTTCAGATTTTGCGCAGCAAAGTAAAGGATAAGCACACGGCGCCGTTTATCGACGACCTGATTGTTAATCCTGAGCATCTGCCAGAGTTTCTCCCTAAGATTCGCAAGATTATCAAGAAGTACAAGCTTTTTGCGACAATCGCAGGCCACATGGGTGATGGTAACTTCCATATCATTCCGCTCATGAATATCGAGCTTGAAAAAGAGCGCAAAAAGATCCTGCCTGCCATGAAAGAAGTGAATAATCTCATCTTGAAATATGGGGGTAGTTTGAGCGGTGAGCACAATGATGGATTGGTTCGCGGTCCGTGGCTCGAGCAGATGTATGGCAAAGAGGTAGTTGATCTCTTCCGCAAGACCAAAAATATCTTTGACCCACAGCATATCTTTAATCCACGCAAAAAAGCCAATGCGACATGGGAGTACAGCTACTCGCATATTCGTAAGAACTTCGACGAGCCAGGTAAGAAATAGTCTAGTTGGTGCATCAATCAAAAACGAGCCGATCATGGCTCGTTTTTGATTGTATCGATGGCTTGTGGTCTATTCGACGACTTCAACGCCCATGCTGCGAGCGGTGCCAGCAATAGTCTTAACTGCTGCGTCAAGATCGTTTGCGTTTAGCTGGTCCATCTTTGCATTGGCGATTTCTTCGAGCTGTGCACGAGTAATTTTACCAACCTTGTCGGTATGTGGCTTGCCACTACCTTTTTTGATACCAATTGCTGCGCGGATAGCGTCGTCAACTGGCTGGCCGAGGCTCTTCCAGTCAAACGTGCGATCATCGTACACTTTGATATGAACGATAACGTCTTTACCCATGTCGCCTTTTGTAGCGTCGTTAAATGGATTGATAAAATCCATCATGTTGAGACCCCATTGACCCAAAGTTGAGCCAACTGGAGGACCTGCAGTCGCACGACCAGCAGGAATACGGAGTTTGAGGTTGCCGATAATTTTCTTTGCCATGTAATTATTTTCCTTGTACTAAATATCTAATTGAAGCGTGATATTTTAGTGCGTAACTTTAACATTATAACAGATACCGATGCAATATTCAAGAACGGTTGTATATACAGTGAAGGGGTCGCGAAGCGCGGCTATTTGCGAAATGTTTGATCGCTATAAGCTTGCAGGATGGCGATATCGGTTTGGCGATATTTGTCAGGGTGTTCATCGGCGTCTTTGAGCAAAAAGTCGAGTTCAAATGCCCTGCCAGCAAATGTGCGACGCAAATCTGTCTTTCGGCCAGTGCATGCCTCGAGTACATATCCCTCTACTCCGTTGGACGGGCTTATTCTTGCCACGGCAGATAGATGTTCGAGGTCAAAGCAAGCTCGTGCGATTCTCTGGGCGGCGTGTTCAAAGTTTTCTTTTGGTTCGATATGGCCGCTTGGAAGTTGAAGATCATGATTTAATATCACCGATTCTCTGTCGCTCGAGTGAAGTATCGCTACACGAAACGGTTTTTCATCTGGCATATGGTTGGTCATAGGATTTCTTTCTAAAAAAGAAGTCCGGATTTCCGGACTTCTATGATTGCTAAACTTTCTTTACCTGCAATGCGTCGAGCTCGACTGGAGTGTCGCGGCCAAACATGCTGACCATGACACGGATCTTGCCCTTTTGGGTATCGATTTCGCTGATAGCGCCGTCGAAACCTTTAAATGGACCGTCGGTGATGCTTACAACTTCACCTTCAGCAAAATCAATATGATGCTTAGGATCTTCAACGCCCATTCGTTTTTTGATCTTGCTGATTTCGTTATCAGATACAGGTGTTGGCTCTGTGCCGCTACCCACAAAACCAGTTACGCCTGGTGTATTGCGTACAATGTACCATGTTTCGTCGGTGAGCTTCATCTCGACCAGTACATAGCCTTGGAAAATCTTGGCTTCAACGACTTTTCGTTTGCCGTTTTTGATTTGAATTTGCTTTTCCTTCGGCACCATAACGTCAAAAATCTTATCGGCCATGTCGACCGCGTTGATTCGCTGGCGAATGCTATCTGCAACTTTTTCTTCGTAGCCGCTGTAGGTATGGATAGCATACCATTGGCGAGTACTGTCATAACGATTTTTTGACACAATATTTTCCTTATTTACCTAGTATTATTTCGAACATTGATTTAAATAGTGCGTCGAGCAGCAAGATAAGCGCTGTAAAAAACGCTGTATAGATAAGTACGGCCACAGTGAGACTCCATGTCGCACGACGGGTTGGCCAATGCACTTGGCGTAGCTCTACCCACGCACCTTTGAAATAGCCGCCCATTGCACGTAGCGGATTAGTGCGCTGCTTTTTGGTCTTTGCTGGTGCTTCGACCGCAGTAGCTTTGGTTTTTTTTGATTTAGTCACTTTTGTGACAACAGCTTCTTTAGGTGCTTTTGTTGTTTTTTCATTTTTGGGCTTGGTATCGCCCGCCTTGATACGGACAACATTCGCCTCTTCAGCGCTTGTCGCGCCCTTGGTGCGCGAAGACGACTTCTTTGCCAAAATACTTCTCCCAAATTTAAAAGTCTGCCGTATGCAGACTGTCAATAGCAAGTATAGCGTACGAAGCGAATTTGGTCAATCTTTAACAGCGTCTTCTGTATGTTATGATAAGCATAATGCTTGTTATATTACTGGCCGTAGTTGCAGTGATGGATGTCATTGTATTCTACAAACTAGCTATCACATTTCGTAGGTTGCGTCCCGGACACTACGGAGACAAAATCGATCGCGATGCGCTACCGACTGTTAGCGTGTGTATATCGGCGCGCAACGAAACCCATGCGATGACACAGAGTCTGGAGCATGTTATTGCGAGCGACTATCCCAAGCTAGAGGTTATCGTGCTCGACGACGGCTCACGCGACAACACGTCGATGCTTATCAAATCGTTTGCGCATGCGGGCGTGAGGTTTATCGAAGGCAAGCCGCTACCAGAGGGCTGGTTAGGTAAAAACTACGCCCAGTCTGTCTTGGCTCGCGAAGCAAGCGGTAAGCTCATATTGTTTCTCGATGTCGATACGCTCATAGAGACGCGCACTATCACTCGACTCGTCCAGTATTACGAGCACTATCAGTCGACAATGGTGTCGGTAGTGCCTGTGCGCAATGATCATTGGGCTAGCAGTACGCTTTTTGCGACTATGCGTCACTTTTGGGCGGTGCTTCGTTTTACACCACGCAAACCAAGAGGCGCGGCTAACGCGTGGCTAGTGAATCGCCAAGCAGTACTAGAGGCGTTTGAGTCCGATAAAAGCTTACAGCTATCGATGCAGATGGTCACCAATCTTGGTCGACGGTTCGCGGCTACGGGCAATTATCGATTGATTTTGAGTGATCGCTGGCTAGGTTTGCGTTACGAAAAAAAGTGGTCGTCGCAAGTCGAGACGAGCATTCGACTACTTTATCCGCAGTTTTCCAGGCAAGTGTCTCGCGCCTTTTTGGGTATGTTACTATTAGTACTCTCGCTGACACCATATGTCATTGTGTGGTGGAATATATGGGCGCTCGGTGTGATTTTATTGCAATTTGCTCTCGCCTACTACTACGTCAGTCATGTCTGGCGACGCTATCGCTTTATCGGTGCGCTCTTGTGGCCTCTCGTATTGCTACAGGAGATAATTTTAATTGCAGTGAGCGTCTATCGCTATAATTTCGGTACCGTCACTTGGAAAGGTCGTCCGATCACTCTCACGAACACTAAATAGTCGGAGAGTTATTCTTAAGCGCACGTCGATGTGCTTTGTAGTGCGGATCGGCCGCCTCAACCAGCTGCCAAAAAGCTTGCGAATGATCCATCTGTTTCGTGTGAGCCAGCTCGTGTACCAGTACATAATCTATTAGCTCATGAGGTAATTTCATAAGAGCGATATTAAGACTTATCGTGCCTGTGCTACTGCAGCTTCCCCAGCGGCTGCTGGCATGAGAAAAGCGTACTTTGCTATAGCTATAGCCATGCTCTTTAGCGAGATGCGCCAAGCGGTGCGGTAGATAACTTTTTGCCTCGACACGCAACACTGTCTTGATGGTGTCGCGAACTTGTTGTTGAACATGTGTGTCCTCAAGGCTTGTGTCCGGATCGAGTTTAACGATTATATACTGCCCGCGTCGCGTCACGCTGGTGCTCTGGCTGTCGCGTATGAGTATTTTGTGGCTTTTGCCGATTTTGGCGCCATCTGTAATTTCAAATGATTGTTTTTGTTGATCCAACATCGAACGCAGTTGTGTGCGCGACGACCCAATAAATCTTTTGAGCAAAAACAACGGTGCATATGCCGGTACCGAGGCGCGAAGCGAACCATTGGGCCCAACACTTATGCGTATAGCTGATGCACGAACATTTCGCCGAACTGTAATTTCGCCAAATTCTTTGTCGTTAATCGTCGGCATAGAGACTATCCTACGATAATGCGCCCAGGTCGTTTCTGGTCGTCGATACGAGGCGGAATAACTGGCGTTCGGACGGTTGTCGTACGGGGAGCAACGAGTTTTTTGAGGACTACCTTTGCCTGCGAGGCATAAGTATGCCGACCACTGATGACTACATGCGGTTCGTGTTGCTCTAGTGGAGCAAATACTTCCGATTGTGCAATATACTCATCTTCGGTATAAGAAGCGTCTTTTGCGTACACTGAGCGTTTGAGAGTTGTCTTGCCGTCGGCTTGTACCCATACATAAAACAGCTCATAGCCCTTTGATTTTGCAAGCTTAGCCAATACTCCTCTGTCTTGCTTTGTTTCGCCACGGCCTTCCATTAGTATTGTCTGCTTTGTGAGAAAGAGTTGACCGAGTAGCTCAGTGGCCACGACATCTCCCGTATCTTCGCTGCCGACAAGTTTATGAAAGTGTCTGTAATCAATATAGGGCGCCCCAAACATATCGGCGAACTGCTTGGCAAAGAAGCTCTTGCCAGCGCCAGGCAAACCGACAATAACCAAGAGATGTGGCTTGTGTAACTGTAGGGTCTTCATCTTTTTACAGTATAACAGAGGAGCCATAGTGTGCAAAAAACTCGTCTATAGCATAAACATTATGGTGTATACTCGAGGTATGACAGAAGACAATACCCGACTGGCAAAGCCGGTAGCTTACGGTACGCTTGTAGCCTGTCTATTGATTGTCATAATACTATCCTTGCAGATATGGGTGCAGTTCATTACTTTTGATTATTATCCATGGGTACTTCTATTTACCTATGTATCAAATGGACTCGTTCTCCCGGTACTTTTGCTCCTAGCTACAAAAAGTGCGCGTTTTTTGATGCCGACTTTGGTGTGGCTGCATTTTTCCATGGGGGTTGCCCTTCTTTATTTCAGTCAAATATATAGCCCGTTTACCGTTACCTGGGCAACATTGATTTTACTGTCATCGATTTACTATAGTTGGCGTGGTTTTTGGCTCAGTTCGGCTGGCTTGATAGTATTGACGCTCTGTTATATCAGTATGTTTCCTGAAAATCTTCTTCAAGAAGGTGGCCTTATCACCTACTCGCTCTTGTCAGCGCTTGTGGTGTCTCTCACTATTTTGACATCGTATATGTTTGTAGTGGTTATTAAGAACGCACAAAAAAAGAACAATGAGATGCGCCAAGCACGACGTTCCGAGATGTTACAGATGAATCGCCTAAACACGCTTCTTAATAGTATAAGTGACGCCGTACTGACACTTAATCGTTACGGCCGTGTCACTTCACAAAATGCGGCAGCGCAGGCGTTCTTTGATACCAACCAGTCACTTATCGGCAAAGATATCGATAGATTGTTACATTTTAAAAATGAAGCCGATAGCAAGGTTCGCGTGCACGATCTGATGAGTGAAGTTAAGTCGACACTGCACCGTGACGACCTGACAACGCTCAATGGTGAAGAGCTTAGGCATGTGAGCTTGCAGATGTCTCGTATCAGAGGGACATTTGATGATGACGAGGAATATGGGGTCGTTCTGATATTACGCGATATTACCAAGCAAAAAACCTTAGAAGAGGAAAAAGATGAATTTATCAGCGTCACGAGTCATGAGCTTCGAACTCCTGTAGCGATCGCTGAAGGTAGCATCAGTAATTTACTGGTGATGCATGATCGACAGGCAGATAGCGACTCACTCCGTGCTGCTACCGAGACGGCCTATGATCAGATTATTTATCTTGCAAAGATTGTTAACGATCTCTCTACTCTGTCGCGCGCCGAGCGTGGTGTTGGCGATACGGCCGAGGAAATCGATGTTACTGACTTGATTCATGATATGCACGGTCGTTATCAAAAAGAGGCTCGCGATAAAGGCTTACGACTGGATATTGACGTCAGGGCATCGCTCCCGAAAATAATGGCGAGTCGTCTCTATCTTGAGGAGGTTTTGCAGAATCTTTTAACGAACTCGATCAAATATACCCACGAGGGTTCGGTAACGCTGAGAGCGCAGCTACTTGATGATGGGCGAATCGAGTGTTCTGTAAAAGACACAGGCATTGGCATTAGTAAGTCTGATCTCGACAAGATATTTCAAAAGTTTTATCGCAGTGAAGATTACCGAACGCGTGAGACAAATGGAACGGGCCTAGGGTTGTATGTTGTTGAAAAGTTGGCTGCAAAATTAGGTACAGAGATCAAGGTTGAAAGTCGCCTCAATCATGGCTCTACGTTTCGGTTTGTTTTGCCATTAGAAAACACCGAATCAAAAAACTAACCGGCTGTAGTGAATCAGTAAGATAATAATCTGAGCATACACGGGTATTGTATTTATATAAAGTATATGATATAATATATAATACTGGGTATCATACACCACGCACCTTGACCTTGATTGGAGAAACATGCAACACTCAGTTAGCCAGCTTGGGAAGCTCATCAAAGGCGTGAGTCAGGCTGATCAATTGCTTGCATTCGCCCACCTCGCATTCACAGAAGACCATCTTAATCGACTGCGCAAAGAGTATTTTGTACGCTACGAGCGCAACGAAGTCAATTTTGATGAGCTTTGGGATCGAGCATATCAGCTTTCGCTGACAAATGCTCAGATGTTGTTCGGCGCGTCAGAGGATTTGTCTTTCTCGTTGCAACACGCGTGGGATGGTTGGGTTGAGGTTGTTCGTACATATCTCGATATCGCCAATATTCCTGGCGATAGAGAAAGCCTCAACCTCGCCCTCGACGAATTTCTTGAGATGCTGAGCGAAGTTCGTGCTGGCATCATCGCAGTGTCCGCGCAGTCGCAGTCCGCGCGTTTAAAGTTTGTCAGACTGCTTTGCACTTCTCCGCTCTAGTCCTGCTGCCCTACATGCAAATGTTCTGGTAGCAGGACATTTGTATTTCATGGGGCTGCGCTATTTTACTACGGTCGTATATAATAGACATAAACCATATCAACTCACACGAAAGGTGTAACAAATCCTATGCCGATGCCAGATCATCTATTCCTCATGCGCCATGGAGAGTCGGAGGCAAATGTCTTATTAGAGCAGATTGCTGCAGACCCTCAAAATGTCGAGCGTAAAGATGATTATCACGATAGTCGTATTCGTTTAACCGAAAAAGGTATTGCGCAGGCCAAGGCTGCCGGAGCGTGGTTGCGTGAAAATGGATTCGATACGTTTGATCGTTATCAGGTGTCGCCCTACGCACGCACGCGTGAAACAGCTGGCTATCTTGGTCTGGGCGGCAGTTGGCGTATTGATGACCGTATCCGTGAGCAAAACTGGGGCGAGTACAATTTGATCGGCATGGATGATATCGAACGCGATAGTAAGCGATCGCGCACGCTCTATAGTCAGTCGTATTGGTACTGGCATCCACGAGGCGGCGAGTCACTATCGAGCGAAGTTCGTGCACGGTTTACTCGCGTGCTTGATGGCTTGCATCGTGATCCATCGAGCAAAAAAGTACTACTGGTGACGCACGGAGCGTTTATGCAGATGGTGCGCTTTGAAATGGAGCGTATGACACCTGAAGTATGGGAGGATACATGGAAGCAATGGAGTATCGACAACTGTCAGATTCTTCACTATAGCCGTATCGACCCAGAGACTGGCGAACAGGCTCCAAGTATTCGATGGATGCGCTCAATTAATCCAAGCGACCCTTCTCGATCGTGGAACGGCGGCGCCTGGCAAAAAATCGAACACCAGACATATACCGATGCTCAGCTGCTTAGTATGGCCGATAACCTACCTCGTATGCTCTAGGCTGCAAATGAAAAACACCTCATGGATAATAAGTCCATGAGGTGTATTGTAGTCGGTGGCGGATTCCTGACCGCGCTTGCTCGTTGCCGAGTCTACTACCGTGGCCTATCTAGCGAATGACATGTTTCGCGATGAACTTGTCGACTGAGTGGTCTCCTGTCATGGCTGGCGGCTTCTCGATGCTATCGTCGTGCCGTGAGAGCAGTCTTTTGCAGGGCATCAACCGCACAAAAGTACGCTGCTCAAACAGACGACTTCGTCGATCATCGAGCTTGCCGCGAAATGTCACCGACACACCCATCTGTAAGAGGCTCCTGATAGTTGCTTCGCCTTGGGTTGTTCGCGCAAGCTCACCGAAGCTTAGGTATGGCTTTTGTAGCCGAAAGCTCCGAGTGCTCTCAAGACCTTCGCAGCCTTCGAGCGCATCCTGAAATTCCTGCATAACCCGCAGATTGTAGGTGGTGAATCTTCGCGCTAGACATATGTAGATGTCCTGGTGGATCAAGTCACCATTCACTTGTGCCGTGCTTTGATGAACGTGAGCGTATGGGTGTACATAGTCGTGAGACGTCAGTTCGCTATAGAGATCTTCGAGTGTGCTCATGAAAAAGTCTCTCTGCCGTAGGTGCTTGAGCTGTATATATTATAACATATTTTTGTGGTATAGCACACATTGTCGTTTTGTGTCCGATCCTAAGAATTATAGATCGTGTGAATGGGTATGCAATGCTATTTTGGCTTTGTTTTATCGGGCGGGACGATTAGCTCTGTTCGTATTTGGTAATTTGCCCTATTCGTCGTGCGTGACGCTCTTCGCCAGTGAACGGCTCGTCGATAAATATATCGATAAGCCGTAAAACTTCTGCTTCGTCGTGCTGTCGTGCGCCAATCGATATTATGTTGGCGTCGTTATGCTGCCGCGCTAGCTTTGCGGTTGCCTCGTTCCATACAAGCGCGGCGCGTATGCCCCGTACTTTGTTGGCAGCTATTTGCTCGCCATTGCCAGAGCCACCAAATACCACGCCAAGCGCACCTGTGCCGTCTTGCTGATCGCTCGCTACAGCCCGAGCTGCAGCAATGACAAATGTCGGATAATCGTCTTGTGGGTCATATTCGTACGCTCCATGGTCGACAACTTCATGGTCTTTTTGTGACAAATGATCGGCAAGCTTGTTTTTGAACTCAAGACCCGCATGGTCGGTAGCGATATGGATTCTCATGTTAATAGTATACAAGGTACAGCTTGTATTTTACGAGTGGTTACTACAGTGGTGCGTGCTACGCTTTTGGATTGACAGGCACAATCGCCCACAAAATAATGTATGGCAAGAGGCCAGGAAAACCGCCTGGCAACAATAGTAAAACAGCGATAACGCGTACGATAACCGGATCGATACTAAAATATTCGGCGATACCACCGCACACTCCGGCTACCATGCGGTCTTTGTGTGATCTATAAAGTCTTTTAGGTCGTTTGCTCATATGTATAGTATACGATATTAATACGTATGTAGCGTAAAGTTAGAGACGCCCATGTCAACAGTCAAGATGATTTTCTTGGTGGTATTTTTGTAGTTTGCTGATTGGTAAACATGATCGTCGATCTTTTCAAAGTCAGAAGGCAGGTGTCGACTGCTGAGTCCTGCATCGAGAGTCAATGCGACGCCTACGCTTTTTGGCACCCGTAATGTCACTGTGCTTACGCCGGTATCAATACTCACGTCAGAGCGATCCAGCTTGTCGCCTAGTTTGATATCAATTGAAGTAACGCCAGTATCGACGCGTAACGATTCAAGCATAATACGAGATAGGTCGGCATCGATCTTTGTGGCACCTGCATCAATATCGAGCGCTGTGCGAACCTGTTGATTGAGCTGTACTGACACGTCGTTGAACGATTTTGGTGTGAACCACTGCCAATTACGCTTTTGAGACAGTGTAATAGTCTGTGTTTTGTTTTCTACCGTCGATGTATAGCTCAGGTCGGCGAGCCGACTATCGATAAATCCTTTTGCGGCAGCCTTGCCATCATGTGACGATATTGATAACGAGCTAGCGCCCGTATCAATATTGACAGCTAGCTTTTCGATTGCACTGCTAGTACGGTCAATACTGAAACTTTCTTTGACTGTTTTGCTTTCGTTTTCGCCGATAGCACCGGTCAAAACCGCCCATGTAAGACCGATGATAGCCACAGTAGCGACGCCATATACTACACCAGCTACCCAGCCGCGCAGCGGTAAGATCGATAGACCTCCGAGGACAATGAGAATTGGCCATAGTTTCCAAAGCGAGCTCCAATCTACCGATACAACACCAATATTGTTGAGTAATAGCAATAGGCCGCCCAAAAGCAGCAAGCCACCCCAAAACATATTTCCATTAAGCCATATATTTGTGTTGGTTGTATCGACGTCCGGCTCCGGATTAGTTTTTTGCTTGCTTGTATCTCTTGATTTCGCCATAACTACCTCTCTATGATAAATGTATTATACACCCAAGACCTATAGTGTCATTAATCATTGGTTAGATAGCTATCTATACGCGGAGTCGCCCACTCATCTAATTCATCGTGAGTGTAGTTGGCAAGTTCTCCGTTAGGAAAAGTAACATCGATAACATCACCTTGAAATGGTATTCCACACCAATTAAGTTGTGTGCCGTCACTGCGTTCACGAAAAACCATGCGTGTTGCGACACCGCCGAGCCCATCGCTTGCGTTAGATTCTGCCAAGATATCTCCCTCGTCAAATTGACCTGCAAGCCGGATAGATTCTCCGCGCAATGAATCGCAAAGCCAGAGTGTCGCACCGTCTTTAGTTGCTATGATTGGCGTGACTAGTCGTTCGTTCATATACTGATCCTCGGCTTAGGAGCCGTTTATATCGTAAAGTTATTATGACACAGGTAAGCTGTAGTTATGCGATAAGGCACCTTTGAGTATGCGACCGTGGCGCTCGCTAAATATGTAGATTTATAGTATGGTAGCAAAAGACCTTGTTGTTCGTTGAGAGATTGGAGTGGACGTGAGTAATGTCGTGTTTGTTCATACAGATTTCATGACGGCTCTCGCCGAGCATATGCTGGCGTGGTTTGAGAAAGAAGTCATGGCGCTACGTTGTGATTGGCTCGATGAATCGGCTGAAAAAACTGCTGTGAGGTATGCGCCATTTGTGGATGAGCGTCATCCCAAGCGAGTGCACTTTGCGTCGTTGCTGGCCGCCGAGGAGCGGTACTACTGCGAAGAGGTGTGCGTGAGGATCTTGGAACAGGACGATCAGGTGACGTATCTGGATCAGCAGCGCAAAAGGTTGCACGATTTGTTTTTGCGTCAACTGCGACTAGGCGACGAACAGTACATGGCGGACGAGCTGGAGTCGGTGTTCGAACAGGAGCGGTTCAGTATTACTGCGACGCGCTCTAAGTTTCTTCAGTTTGGACAAAACGTCGTTACGCTGCTCGATCAGATGAACTATACAAATCGTCATGCGAAAGATGAATACGACGAGGCCGAAGTCCGAAGACTGGCTGCGCAGGTGATGCGCACAGTTCGGCTGGAGCGACGCAACTTAAAGTTGTATGTTCCATGACCCTGTCACCGATCCTTGATTGGATTCCGGCGACGGGGTCCTTTCATATCCAAAAGTATACTCGATTATGACCCTGCCCATGGTGTGCCGACAACTCCAACTGCCAGTTCAAGCCATACCAAAAATACGACAAGAATCACGATTGCAACTGCGACTAGTGTGCGTCTGGTTTGCTTCTTCATGCGTCCCCCCTGCTACTATCTAGTATATCCGAAAGGAGGGGTTGCCGACGAGACCCGCCTGCTTCGTGTAGATTTAAAGAAAACAATGATTTTCATCACAAAAAGCATTAGAACTATTGCATTATTTGTATAAATATGTTATAATGTAATTTAAGGTCAAACTACTATCAAAGGAGATCGTATGACCGCGTTCATTTCCATCGCTCCCGCCAAGCCGCGCACCCAGCGTACCGCCAAAGGTTTGAACCTCAGTGGCGCTCAGGGCAAGCACGCTCGTCGCGACGGACGCCGCATACGGCACGAAAAGTACGACGGCAAGAAGCCCGAACCCAGTGACAGCAGTGTTATTGCGGAGTCACTGGAGTGCGGTCTGTTCAGCTCGAACACGACCAAACTCACACGTACTCCCGCGCCTCGTCCGGCCTACACGATCGAGTCCAGCGGCTATGCATGCAAGCCGGCCAAGCGCGGTCTTGTGACGACAAAGATGGTTCAGTGTCATCAGCAAGTCCTCGATACCCTGCGGCCTCAGTATGACGAATCTGGTCGGCGGATCTTCTATGTCGACGCCAAGTACGACGCGATGAGTTTGTGTCGGCGCGGACGCTACTAGTACAGGAGCGATGGAACGCCCCAAGCCATACGGTTTGGGGCGTTTCTCATTTTGGGGCTTAGATAGCCTACGAGAGGTTATTTTGACGAACAAACAGGCGTATAATATATAGAATACGTGTAGCAGTGGCGTATAAATGGAGGGCTCTATGGTACAGAAAATAACACCGAATATATGGTGTAATGGCAATGCGCAGGAGATGGTTGATTTTTATACCGAGGCATTTGGTGATGTGGCTGTGATTCACACCGAATACTATCCCAATACAGTTGCCGAAGGACTTGCGGATTTCCAGCTTGCTCTTGCTGGCAAAGTACTATCGGTTCAGTTCCGTATATATGATTTAGAATTTGTGGCAATTAACGGTGGTTCAGAATTCGAGCCAAACCCATCTATTTCGTTCTTCGTAAATTTTGACCCATCACGCGACGACAAGGCTCGAGAGCACTTGGACGAGCTATGGCAAAAACTAGGTGACAGCGGCAAGGTGCGTATGGAGCTTGATGAATATCCGTTTAGTCCTCACTACGGCTGGCTAGAGGATAAGTTTGGCGTCAACTGGCAGCTCATTTTAGCTGACCCAGATGGCGATCCGCGCCCTATGATCATGCCGTCGCTGCTATTTACCGGTAGAGTGCAAGACCAAGCGCGTGCGGCAATTGAGCACTATGTTTCACTGTTCGACGATACTGAGATTGGCACCATCTACCCTTATGGCGAACCTACAGGTCCAGCAAAAGCAAATGCACTCGCATTTGGTGAATTTCGAGTCGGCGATCAGTGGATTGTTGCTATGGATAGCGGCGGCGATGTCCAGCATGAATTTACCTTTAGCGAAGGTGTCTCACTTGCCATTTCTTGCAGAGATCAGGCTGAAATCGACAAGCTTTGGAGCGCTCTTTCGACTGTTCCCGAGGCCGAACAGTGTGGTTGGTGCAAAGACCAGTTTGGTGTTTCGTGGCAGATTGTTCCCGAAAACATGAATCAGCTGATGGCTACCCCAGATGCGTTTAAGATTATGATGCAACAGCATAAGATTGTGATTGATGAGTATAATCAGTAGCTAAAACTTTCGACGAGCGTGTTTGCTATGATGAGTGCATGACGCACTATGTTTACATCCCTGGCCTGGGCGGCATGTTTGACCCCCTGCGGCGCGTGGCGCTATGGCGGTGGAGGCGCAGCGGAGTACAGGTGACGCTCGTGCCGATGCGCTGGAGTAACAGAGCAGAGACATACGAGCAAAAATACACTAGAATCGCAAAGAATATTGACGCGATACCTAGTGGCAGAATCGTGCTGATTGGCGAAAGCGCAGGAGGTGCAATGGCGCTACTTGCTTTTTCTCGCAACCCTGCAAGAATCAGCGGTGTCATAACTATCTGCGGGTACAACCATGGAGCGTCGGATATTATCCCCTATCGACGATGGCGAAACCCGGCGCTGCACCCGCTATTGGTGAACGTCGATAAAGTAATGCCGGACTTATCTTTGCGGCAACGCCAACAGATAACGACCCTCTACTCTACCAAAGACCGTACCGTTACGCCCGCACATAGCATGATCGATGGAGCGAAAGAAATCGTTGTTCATACGCCCGGGCATCTGATAGCAATTGCCCGGATACTGAGTAGCGGATTCAAAAAGATTATCCCGAATTAGGACTAGTCTCCTTTTTGGTTAATGTAGTCGATGGTTGCGGGATCTCGGTATCAACAAGGCATAAGGTCGAACCTTGTGGGTCAGGTTTATTTCTTAAGATTTTTTGGTTTTACTGCACCACTGTGACCATTTAATAGTAGCTCCTGCACTGCAATAGCAACGTCTTGTTGATCAAAGTTGATCCCGCAGTTTTTCTTGAGGCGCAGTCGAACCGCACGAATAACGTCTTCGGTATATATAGCTTTTGTGAGACTTGCTGGTGTGAGTGCATCAAAACGCTTCCAGTAAGTATCGAGCTCTCCTTTTGATACAGACTTTTTCGTAAGATAAATAATGTCATTTGCAGCTTGCTTCATGGTCGTAAGGTCGGATAGATCATAGTGAAAAACTGCATGATACGAGATAGGCTTACCAAAAAGTACCCGGAAAAGTTTGATTTGCTTACCATTGAAGAGTAGTATCCAATCAATACCCTCGTTGGCTGCGTAGCTCAGACTTTGACGAAGGTGGCGATCGTTCAGGTCGATTTGGATAGACTTTACTTCAATAACGATATGTTTTTTACGAGCAAGCTGAATCACGTAGTCGGCATACTCACCGCGTATATTATATTCTGTTTTAATATCATCTAACTCTAGATAGCCTAGTACTAATGTGAGAAAACCATTAACCATAATCCGTGTAGCAGATTCATCTACTTCGAGGTTTTGCTTTTTGGTTAAGTACTTTTTGCGATATTCGCGTAATGCTTTTTCGAGTTGATTGATCTGATGTACGGTAGCCATTAAGCCCCTCCTTAGATACTTTTCAATAGTATAGCATGTGCCTGCGCTAAGATTGATTTTTAATATTAAATATGCTATAATAAAAGTATGGACAGCAATTGCTGTCTTGTCGTATTTTTGGTGCCACTTCTATCCAAGGAAGGTGTCTTTGATGCAGAAACAAGTACGAAAGATCATCCGGCAAATCAATCGACTCATAGTGTGGACGCCCGATGCGTCTCACAGCAGAGTCATGAGTGAAATGAAGAGTGTAGCCGACAGGCTTGATGATTTGACGTTTGAATGTCCAGAACTACGGACATATGAGCTCACCGTAAGTGGGCGCCATATTCCAGACGATATTCGGGTTGTCGAGACTGTATTACCGGTGATGTTCGCGGAGCTCATGGTTTCTGGAAAGTCAAAACCTCATGAGATGCGGAGTGCTCGCGAGAGGGCCGCTTTGACGCTGTTGCCGATGGCTGTTGAGGAGATTTACGAACCGATTCTCACCAGCATGCCGCGTATCACGCAGAGAAGCATCAGTATCCGCGTCGTGGAGTCCGACGACTAACCCCGATCTAGAGAACCTCGACTTCTCGGTCGGGGTTCTCTATTTTGTAATTATTTATTCTCTATAAATTCTTCAGTAATTTTAATGTCCGCGTCGTTTATAATTCCAAGCCGTTTGTCGCTTTCGTATTTGGCTCGCATCCAAAATCGCATATCGTCAGACGAGTCGTTTATGTGGTTTTTTATTTTATTAGTATCGTTACATGCACGCCAAATCTTAAAAAACAAGATAACATTCAGGATAGCTGCAACAATAAAGACGATAAGTGTCGTGTTAAATACTGCTTCAGATATTCCTATGACACTCTCTACGTTTGCTAGTGAGTCTGTTCTGATGCTGTAGTCGTTCATGGTTTACACCTCCTAGTTGTAGTCATAATGTACTATATTATCCATTACGACTCTTCGCGCTGCAAGCGTGCCTGGCTCTTTGGTGGGTCAATCTTCTTTGCGTTGCAGCTGGGAATAGTTTATTGCCTGCCATTTCGCAGCCTTGCAAGATTCGAGCATATTGAAACCCTGGGAGATTTCTTAGATTACTAAAAGCCGGCGCGTCGTAAGCATTGGCTGTGCAGATTTTGAAGTTGCTGCATTGCACTCGAATTACCTGCACCGTGTATTGATAGCTGTGCCCTCGCGGAGCTATAGTCGCTTTCGCATTTCTGCTTCGCAGCGTAATTGCGTGTATCTACAGGTGGAGTCGGAGATGGCGTAACCCTATCGCGCACTTTTGTGCCTCTATATATTGTTTTGTCATATGGATCATACGAGTTAAGTATTTTTCCATCTGAGCATACTAGCTTCCCTCCAGTGATTCCGTGCCCTTCTTCTATCTGGCCTACATATAGCCAATCGGCATCTTTGTAGATTGTCTTGTAGGGCGTACGCTCCAGATTGCAGTTCGCTGGTGCATCTTGGCGAATGCTACCGGGCGGATTGTCTGCTAGAGTAGTTTTCGTGCCTTGGCTATTCTCGGCGCAAAAGTCGGAACTTCTAGACGTAAAGCCAGTATTCGAGTCTTTAAACTGTTCATCTGTGTAGTACCTATAGGTGCCATTTGAGCAGTGCATGTACTGTCAGCGTTTTGTCCCTTCGCTAACAGTTTTCCCGGTAGCCTCTTTGATGATTGTCGTGCTTACTATTTGCCTTATCGGCTCTTTGCCAATCAGCATGTCGAATAGTGATCGCTTTGTCTCATAGGTGCTTATTTTGTCTCCGCGCCGACCTTCTGTGTTGACCTTGGTTTGGCCTAGTTCGAGATCGCCGCTCTTTTGGTAGGTCGTACGATATGGAATTGTTTCATGCAGCTCTTCCGTACTCGAAAAAGGCACGAAGCTACCAATTGCGATTGCAATAAAAAGTATCAATGCTCCAATGCGATACGGAAAAGCTATTTTACTGGAAGCTTTCCCTTTTTTTGGTTTTCGAGTCTTCGAGATTTTACCTCGTGTCATATTATCCAATTTTTTTCATAATTCGATCAGTTTCAATGAGGATTGTGAGGATGCGCTGGTAGTGTTCGACGTCTTTGTAGGATAGCTCGCGGCCGCGGCGGTCTTTGAGCCATTTTTGGGCGGGTTGGTAGCCGCCGATGTGAAAATTCCAGGCTGCCAGAGGTACATTTGGGAAATATTGGGTGTCGTTGATGTAGACGTTACCTGTGGTGGCGTTACTATCGGGCACACCAGATGTGGTGTCGTCTACGCTAGATGTAGCGCGTGGTACGAAGCTGATCTTTTCGACCAGACCACTGCCCTCGCCTGCCAGCGGAGCGTTAAACGGCTGCACGCCTTGCATGAGGTGGAGCTCGCGGAGTTGTTTGCCTGCACTGCTGAAGTGTTCGAAGTCGCCCATACTCTCAGGTATTGGTAGGCGCGGAAACTCGCTCTGGAGCTGCTCCTTATAGCGTTCGCGATACTTGACGCTATGGAGTATCCCATAGGTATAATCGAAAACAGCAAGCGGCGTTATAGTGTTATCTTTTGTGTCCTGAGAGGAATCTTCAAAGTATCGATGAGGTGTTAGATTAGCTAGAAGCTTATTGACTTCTTCTATGTTGAGATTTGCGGTTGCTGTTCCGTCTTCATGATGAAGATATAAAGGTGCAAGGTATGACTGAAAACCATAAAGATTAATATCGATCATATTTTCATGCACCTGGATGGAAGAAAGAGTGTCCGTATTGACAAGGCTACGCATAAACGACATCGCGACGTTTGGCTTGTGCATGTTTTTCATAAATTCGCGGCGAGGTCGTTTCACTTCTGAGTTGTAGTTGATATAGCGTTTGTCGAAGACCTTATAGTCGTAAGAGTGGTTGTTTTCGCTGTCAAACTCATCAAATGACACAAGTTCTTTGTCGTTGGATGTTTTGACGCCGCTCATGATCGATAAGAATAGTTCATCGATAGCTATCATTTTGCTATATTCGTCTTCGAGACGCATATCTTTTTTGACCAAATAATAACTCGGTGCCTTGGGCGTAATATTCTCAGAGTCGATCGACTCTGCTAGCTTGTCGTACTTTACCGCTCGTTTGCCATAGAGTTCGGCAAAGTGAGTATCGGCAAGCTCACTCGCCTGCTTGTGGCCTGTCTTTGTCATGATAACGATGCTCACGCCTTGCTGGATATCGAACACGTTTTCGTCAGCACTGCCGTCGGGTGCGGTTTCTTTTTTCTTGCTGTTGCCGTGCAGGTCTATCACTCGGATGCTGTCGAATGTTTGTAGCAGGTGCTTGCGCATTTGGCGGTGGATCAAGCCGTCGATATAGCTGTTGTTGGTGATCATAGCGACGATACCGGTGCCGGTCTTTTCGATCATGCTTTCGGCGTAGCGGATGAATTTGATGTAATCGTCGCTGAGGGGCTGGATGTTGCGCTCATTCAAATCCTTTTTGTAGTCGGCCATCAGGTTATCGATATATTTGCTTTTGTTGGAGCTGCTGACGCTATATGGCGGATTGCCCATGACTACCATGATCGGCAGGTCGCGCTTGACCTTGTCGGCGGCGACGGATTCTTCGGTGAGGGCTCGGTTCATGCCTAGCATGCTAATGATTGGCGGTTCGTCTTGGGCAGGCTCTTCGAGGGTGTTGGTGAGGTATACGCCGATACGTGGATGTTGGCGACTCGGCACATAGCCGCTTTCGGCGAGTGTCAGGCCGAGGCGCATGTGCGCCATGCTATAGGCGGCCATCAGTAGCTCGAATCCGTGTAGGCGTGGCAGCAGATTACTCTCGACATAGCTGCTCCAGCTGCTGCCAAGGTGCTGCTTGCGCTCGGCAATCAGCTTGATGGTTTCGTTGAGGAAGGTGCCTGTGCCGGTGGCTGGGTCGAGTATTTGCACGCGTGGGATCGGCTCGGTTTTGGTGAAGTACTCTTTGCCACCTGTACCTTTACCCTTTTTGTATGGGTTCACACTGTAGGTGTGCTGCACGGTGCTGTCGTCCGCGAGGCCATCTGCCAGGCCAAATTCGTCTTTGAGCACCGTATCGACCGCTCGTACGATGTGTTGCACGATAGGTAGCGGCGTGTAGTAGACGCCGCGTGCCTTGCGGCGCTTGCTGTCGTATTCGCCCAGAAATGTTTCGTAAAAGTGCGTCACTGGGTCGTGGTTCATACCGGTGGTTTTGCCGTAGCTGGCCATGATTTTGTGGACGTTGGCATGGCGGAATAGCTCGGCAAAGTTGTTGAGTACCCAGTCGAGGCGCGGGTCTTTTTCGTAGGCGGCTATTTGTAGGAAAAACTGGCGCAAGAATGGGTTTGTTTGCGGTACTTTTTCGGCGGCTTCGCGCAAGCTAAAATCGTCGACGGTATCGTCGTTGTAGCGAGCGGCAAACAGACCGTAGGCTATCGTTTCGGCGTAGATGTCGGCAAAATCTTCGGTACTGAGATCGCCGATGAGCGTTTCGCGAAAGGCAGTGTATTGATCGGCTAGCGTGGTGCGCTCGCCTGCCTCGATGTCTTGCTGCAATGCGGCGTGAATAGTGCGGCGGATAGGTCGGGCGCGGTCTGCCATGAGCAGTGCCAGGCTTTTGGCGGTGCGAACTGTTTGGGTGGCGCGAGTGATTGTCTCTTTGAGGTAGTATACGAGGTCTTCGTTTGCGGCGGGGTTTTCGACAATATGGCGGTTTTCGTTGACATGCGCTATCGAAAGCGTTTTGACGAGCTCTTTGTCGAAGTAAAAGCGAAACTCGAGACCGTCGGTATGAACAACATTGCCAAGCTCCATGTAGCGTTTTATCTGCTCTTGATGCTCGGGGCGATCGAGGATGCCAGCCACGATGTCTTTTGCTTCTACGAAACCAAGTGGTACATCGGGAACAAGTTTAGCTTGCTCGGGACGCTCTTCGCGTTTGAATATGACGAGATCTGGTGCGCCAACATCGACACGCTTGCGCTCGTTGATAGCGATATAGTCGGGAAAAAGATCGTGGATTAGCTGTTGCAAGGCGGGACGGTAGCTATGCTCGGTGGCATCACCACGATAATACAGCTCTTTGACCTCTGATAAATAATGATTTATAGCAGCCTGTCGGTCGGTTTCGTTCATTGCTTTGAATTATACCCTAACTGGCCTCTGTTTCGCTAGCGAACTCTATAGGATTGGCGCAAAACTCAAAATATGGTTATATAAAGGTGTCCGAGTATGCAAGACGGTCGAGCTGAGAGTGAGGATGTAATGTTCGCATTAGGTAGGCGCGATTGCTTGAAGCCGGAGCTAGAGTTGATCGAGCTGTACGTACCAATGAATGGTCATTTACCGTCCAGGATGCCCGATGTGGGTGCTGATTTTTTTGTAGTGCTTGGCGTAGTGTTTTGGGATGGAGTTGAAAAACTGAGCATCTGTGAGACGCTGCGTGATATGCAAAACGAAGCAATCTGGTGCTGCCAGCTGTCATCGATGACTAGGGCAAGAGGATTTATGTGGTATGCTGCCGATCGCACTGCCTGCATGCAGGCATATAGCGAACGGGTTGCCGCGGGGTGAAAGACGCTGGCTACAGAGACGGACAGGGCTGGAGGTAGTATCTGGTGTTGCTATAGCGCCAGATACCACCCCACCCTATTTTTTAAATCGTTTTCAGGTAGCCATCTTCTATTTTTTGAGCATTGAGCATGTCGGTGAGGTTTCCAAGCTCATCGAAAAGTGTGGCGTGATCGTATGGTGTGGTGGCACGGGTTGTGTATTCGTATCCAGACGCGCCGATAATGTCTGGTTCGTCGATTGTCGCTACCACCGACTCCCTGTTTGCGCCAAAGTAATTGATTTGATAGACGTTAATAATAGGTTCTTTGTCGATGTCGCTTTGCTGGACATCTGTAACGAGCGCTATTTGATACTGTTCGGTGCTTGGGTTGCCGCTAGAACGCAAATAGCGGATATCGACAGTCTTACCTACAAGCGACCATGCCCATCCGGAGGAGCTATTCGTATCGGTGTCGAGATAGTGAAACAAACGAAACGACGAATAGTCTGTACTGGTTGCTTCTGCCGCGCCAGGAAAAGTGCCGTCTGCGCTGTAGGGTGTTTCGAGGATATCGTCGAGCATATCGGTGACAAGCAGACACTCTTCGAGCCGCTCGTGCATAGCTTGCTGCGCATATTCTTCTCTGCCACCAAGCTGTCGTTCGCTGTCAAATTTTTGTCGCATACCATCACTATACTCCACATTTATTTTTTATCGAGATATCGTAAATATATCCATTTGATGGTATGATATCGCTAACCTCGTGGAGACGATAGGAGCACCTAATGGATTATGTGGCTGTGGCCGCAGAAGTAGAGCGGCTCATGGAGAGTGATGACAAGCTGATCGACGAGATAGGAGCAGCTTACTATGCGCAGATGGATAACTATTACGGTAGTCTTCAGAACAAGCTGTTGGCACAGGTGCACAATTGGAGCGAGCGGTTTCCGCAATTGAGCAGTCGATTATGGTCTCTGATGTATGCGAGTAACGATCTCGATGAGCATGCGTGCATAGTTGATCTGCGGACGAGCTACGACGACATAGTGCGCATACGTGAGAAACGCCACGAGCTACACTGTAGTATTCGACTCGAGCTGATGAGCGACAAAGGTGGCGCTACCCTGCCCGATAGCGAAGTGGAGCTGTTGATCGAAAATCACTGCGAGCTGGAGGACGATGAGTATGTGCAGCTAAGAGATATCGTGGTTCAAGGCGACGTGGTGTTTGCCTGGCGACGAGTCGTGAGCTTGTATCTGGCACAGCAGCGACCCGATGATGCTCTCAGGATAGCGCAGCTCGTACAAGACCGTCTGCGGACAATCTATCGCGAGATAACCACATGATCGAAATATAAACCCCGTATAGGCTGAGGCTGCGCGCCTCCCTATACGGGGTTTTAAACATTCTCATATACTTGACTTTAAAATAAATTTATGCTATAATGTTGGTATAAATTGAATCGTACATTCCTAGGAAGGGTCAATCATGACTGCTATCGTGAACAGCGAGAACGGCATTACCTTGACGAGCATGGTCGAGGAGTTCAACCGCAATATCTACTGTCAGCGCGCCGACACGCTGTACCCACTGCTGAGGCAGCTCACGGAGTGTAAGGTGTGCGTCAAAGGCGCTACAGCGAAGAGCACTCAGGAGTTTGTGTCGCGACTCGCTTGCGAACTGGCAGGGTATGAGGCGCGATCGGTGCAACTGTTCTTTGACGCAGGCGAGACTCAAGACACTCTCAGCTACTGCTGGAGTGAGTTTCAACTCCACATGGGTCTTCACTACGAAAACGTGGAGGCCTGTCCTGCGCATTTCGATATCGGCAAGCAGATTGATTGCTTGCGCGAGCACGAGGAGGAGCTTCGCGAGAATCTCACCAGTCGCCTGCAGGCGATCGAGGAGTTCGCAGGGCTGATCGAGACGATGTTCAAGACGACGGGCAAGCTCAACGTGGGAGCGTTGGGATGTCAGCTCGTCGAGATGCTCAAGTGACTGCTTGGCCATCTCATTTGACCCCATCTACCCGTTACCGAAGCCTTAACAAAGGGCCTCGGTAACGGGGCTTTTTGTTTTGAGACAAAAGAGGATAGTTTGCTATAATTGATACATACATAATGGAACAATCACCTAGCAGGAGGGTGTGTATGGCAAAAGGTCAGAACAAACGAAAAGAAGTCAAAAAGCAAAAAAAAGACAAGGTCGCGATTTAGCTAGCCGACGATGAAAGCGCACCGTGAGAATAGCGGTGCGTTTTTGTTTGCTACGAGCACATTGTTGTATTTGATATTTTTAGTAAAACATGACATAGTGATACTATCAGTATCGAGCTGTTATCAAGGTGCTCGATCTGGGCATCTTGGAACTTCGACATAAGGAATATGTATGATTGTGCTAGCTGTAGTGTCACTTTTGTTTATGCTGAGCGCAAAAAGCGGGACGCGTCGCTGGCGACTAAGCTGTGCGTGTCTGTGGGTGACGACCCCATTTGCTGCCATCGATCATCTGCCAGATGAATGGTCGCTCTATGGCAAGGTGGTTGCGCTACTTGCATTACTGCTTATCGTGCATATCGGTGCGCTTGGACTGGTGGCTCTACCGGCGTGGCGTCGGCTTATTGGCTGGCTCTCTGCTCGGTGGCATGAAATGGATGCGTCGATGCATGCTTCTGAGAAGAGGCGACCATCCGGGTCTGCTCAAGAGCCGCAGGCAAAGAATCAGTCGTAGTATGCGACCCTGAGTCGTTTCAAGATGAACCGAGTGTTGTCAGTATCTTTTTGGTGCGACAACCTCGGTTTATTTTTTTGCAACACCCCTACTCTGTTCAATAAGTATTTTATGTGGTATAATATAATTATACGTAATGTCGCTCTTTTGAAACTGAGGAAGGAAGAAATGTCGCAATCATCGGCATACTGCCGAATAAAAACAATGTTGGATTTGACTGATCACTCACTGAGATTGGCTCAATCCTCACGGATATTGGCCGCACTGCGACCTATCGAGGTTGCGTGTCTCGATGCTATGATGCTTCGCGGCCTGCCCTGTAGTGATTTGTTGCTACGCATGCGAAAGTTGCAGAGCGACGAAACCTCTTTTGGGCTGCTATCGACCGAGTTTGAGGCTAACTGCCTTGACAGCGCATGGCGTGTGTTGGCAAAAGACATCGTGTATCGGCTCGAGTATGACATGGTCGCAGATCTGGATTTTGGCGCTACCACACACGCGCTGGCTGATTTTGTCGACAAGCAGGATGTGGTGCGAAGTGGACTACAAAAGGCTACTCGCGGTATGAGCGAGCTGCTAGAGGCGCTCAGGCGCATTGACGATGCCGAACATACGCCTATCTACAGCGCACTTCGAGACTCTCTGAGGCAACTCGGTGAGCTCGTGGACGAGCAAAACTCCTTCATCAACAGCCCGTCACTGACCTACTATACAAAGGAGCCCCGGTGACGGGGCTTTTTTGTATATGGCTATGAAATGAAAAAGGCCGCCGTAACGGTGCGAAGCCACGTGCTTCGGCGACCTTTTCGGCGGTTATTGCTTACGACTTCGGCGTCTCTTTCTGAACTTGCTGATGCAGTATGGGATACTACTGGCAGCTACTAGGATGCTGCAGTATGCAAGGATAACGACAGGCAGGCTGATGCCTGTCGATCTGTGGAAGGAGTAGCTGGGAAAAAGAATAGCACAGCTAAAAAAGGATACAAACAGCGCCAGAGCCAAGACTCCAAGCCCTGCTGTGTATACCCAGTCTCCGCCATTGTCGCGTTGCTGTTGAGAATTCAAAGCCATCATTTCTCCTAGGTGTGTATGTACAAGCCTTGATAATTATATTTTAACATATAAATAGAATAAATGCAATGACTAAGAGAGGTGGTGAATTTTATGATCAAACAGGTCGCGAGAGAACGACAGGGGTGCCTTGGTGGATTTGTAAGCTACTTTGGTTGATTGTGTTGAGATCTACGTACAATTTCTCGTGCCACTTTTTGAGCGGCGCATCGCTCGTCTTTGTATTCGGCTACTGTGTCAGCACCCAAAAGATCCTCTACTGTCGTCCTTCTGCGCATGATAGCATTCCTGAAACCTATAGGGAGTAAGCGCTTTACTGGCATAATGTCTTCTTTGCTCTCTTGTGCTGTGCTTGTGGTGTCACGTCCGTCTAGGTGTTTTTCCATACAAAAAATTATATCAATAAAGACAAGGTTTGTGTCAAGGTACCTCTATGGTAGGGGCACTAGGACGACGCTTCGATGTTCTGGCTATTCTAGCCGAGAACATCGGCTAACCCCTGTCAAATCAGAAATTGTGACAGTGGTCGAACCTATCGACTTCGTCGGTCGGTTCGACCCGGATGACTCCACCAAGAAAAATAGATCTACATAAACGCAGATCTATTTTTCTTGGCAGGGGCACTAGGAATCGAACCTAGATCTAAGGTTTTGGAGACCTTTATACTAGCCGTTGTACTATGCCCCTTTGTGCTTGATTATTATACCATATAGGCACAATACGGAGGATTATTTGTGGCGCGCGATGCGGATAGCGCGTTGGAACCGACGGTCGGCTTCTGGGTCGGCATAGCGAGCGATTGGATCAAGCGCGAGTAGCTTGTCTGCTTTTTTGGCGTCGTCGTCGATTTTTTTGATAGCGTTGACAAAGTATTGCTCCATAAGCCATTCGCGCCCAGGTGTCATTTCCCCGACGACGGTGATGCGCCACATGCCCTCGCCCCACTGCTCTGGCTTGGTGACTTTGAGCGGTCGTGCGAGTAATGTCGCGCCAGTTGGCATGGCGTTTGCGACACGCTGAATGGCTTTTTCGGCAGCTGCGGTATCTGTAACAAATATATCGACTGCAATCGTACGTACGCCGCGAGGGGTGACGTGAACTGCCTGAATCTGTTGGTTGTGAATCCATATGACTTCTCCGCTGAGACTACGGAGTTTTGTTGAGCGGAGAGTCATGCGTTCGACGACACCCTGCATGTCTATGAAGGGCTCGACCTTGATAAAATCACCAATCGTAAACCATTTTTCGATGATCATAGTAGCGCCAGCAGTGATGTCGCGAAGCAGAAGTCCGATTGTGGCACCAGCAAAGACGATGAAAAATGCACTAGCACCGATAGCAGCCGCGCCGGTGCCACCAATCATCTCACTACCTGTCGGCGCCAAAATGCGCCAGGTGATAAATGCCACGATAGCGACAACGATTGCTCGGACGGCAGCTACCGCAACACTGAGGTAGGTTTCGACTTGGCGGTACATGACGACGCGTTCGTCGCGTGTCTCGGTGTCGCTGCGGACCGATACTTTTTGAGCTACATAGATGATGATTTTAGCCAAAAAATGACTTAACCAGTAGGCAAACACGATCGAGAGGATTAAAATAAGGATAGTTCGATAGTCGTTTGGCTGTGTGAGTAGTTCGTATGTTTCTTTTATGATGTTGTCTGTAAACGTAGATAAGTTCATTATGTTTTATTATAGCATAAAAGGTATCATAAATCAATATTTAGCAATAGTTTTCCCCATGTTTCACGATACGCTTATATTATTGCGTGAAACGGTTGAAAAAACACTAGCGTATTACTATAATGAGGCCAGAAATACATAAAACAAAGGAGCTTTCGGGTGGTTAACACTGCTCGTAGTGTGTAAAATGAAAATATTGATGCTCGGGTGGGAGTTGCCCCCGCACAATAGCGGGGGCCTAGGCGTCGCCTGTTACCATATGTCGAAAGCACTCGCTCTCAAGGGTGCGAGTATAGACTTCATACTTCCCTACACTGCTCAGCATCCCGGTACTGATTTTATGCGTGTTCACTGTGCGATAGACGTTCATCCGAGCGAGCGCTTTCATCTAGGAAGCTATGATCATGAAGGTGCATATGAGCGTGATCTTGATGATGTTGCGCCAGGAGATGTGAAAAGTATGCGCGGCGTACAGAAGCACTATGTGCGCTACGTCGAAAAAATGGTTCGCAGCGGTAATCTACAGCCAGATGTTATTCATGCGCACGATTGGCTCACTATGGAAGCAGGCATGCGCGCCAAAGAGCTGACCGGTGCTCCATTGGTGGTGCATGTGCACGCGACTGAGTTTGATCGGTCTGGGGAGCGTTATGGCAACCCTGTTGTGCATGAGATCGAGCAGCAAGCTTTGCAGATGGCCGACAGGATCATCGCGGTGAGCAATATTACAAAAGCGATTATTGTAGAGCGCTACGGTATTCCTGCCGAGTATGTCGAGGTGGTGCATAATGCTATCGATGTCGATGATTTTACGGCATACGAATACGACAGTCGTGATTATCGATACTTTGAATCGCTTCGCAGTGAAGGCTATACGATTGTTGCAACTATCACGCGTTTTACGGTGCAAAAAGGTCTGACGCATTTTATGCGAGCGGCTGCTCGTGCCTGCGAAAAGTACGACCGTTTTGTGTTCTTGTTTGCGGGCGATGGCGAACAGCGCGACGAACTAATTAGGATGGCGGCCGAGCTGGGTATTGCCGATAAGGTGTATTTTACTGGCTTTGTGCGCGGCAAGCAGTGGCGCGATATATATACGGTAGCAGATGTATTCGTGATGAGTTCGGTGAGTGAGCCATTTGGTCTTACTGCTCTCGAGGCTGCGCATCATGACAGCGCTTTAATCATTAGCCGTCAGTCGGGTGTAGGTGAAGTTTTGAAAAATATTTTCCGTTATGATTTTTGGGATACAGATACGCTCGCCGATCAACTCGTCGCAATTGCTTTATCGCCAAGCTTGGCAGCATCGCTGCGCAAAGGTGTGCGCGATGAGTACGCGAAGTTGTCATGGAATGACGTCGCCCAAAAGTGCCTGCGTGTGTATGATAAAGCACCGTTGACCCAAGGAGTGCTCGCGTGAAACGAGGCGTAAACTTATATTTGCACATTCATCAGCCGTTTCGTGTGCGACCGTATTCGGTGTTTGAGATAGGACATCAATCCCACTACTTTTTGTTGCAAAATGATACAAATCTCAATAATGAGAAGATATTCCATAAGGTTGCGACAAAATCATATCGTCCAATGCTAGGTATGATCGAAAAGCTGCTCGCTCAGCAACCAGAGTTCCGTCTATCGCTGAGTATTAGCGGTGTATTTATCGACCAAGCCGAGCTTTGGGGTAATGATTTGATCGAGACCTTGCAACGTATTGTATCGACAGGGCGCGTTGAGATCGTGACGGAAACGTATTACCATAGTCTCGCGTTCTTCTATAGTCGTCGTGAGTTTGAGGCGCAAGTTGCTTTGCATCGCGACAAGATTTATCAGCTTTTTGGTGTCTCACCAACGGCGTTTCGCAATACCGAACTCGCCTACAATAATGATCTGGCGCAATGGGCAGAAGCTGCTGGCTACCAAACGATCTTGGCAGAGGGTTGGGATCCGGTACTGGCCGGACGGACACCAAATACAGTGTATCGACCAGAAGGCACCGAATCTATCAAATTGTTGCTAAAAAACTATCGTCTTAGCGATGATATCGCCTTCCGCTTCAGTAATCGCGGCTGGACAGAGTGGCCATTGACGGCGACCAAGTTTACAGATTGGCTCGACCATGCGACAAACGAGGGTCCGCTCGTCAATCTCTTTATGGATTTTGAAACATTTGGCGAGCATCAGTGGGCAGATACAGATATTTTTGGATTCTTCGAAAAGTTCGTCAATGGGTGGCTGGCTCGTGATGATCGGACATTTTATACCGTCACCCAAGCAAGCCGCGAAATAGAGGCACAGGATACGGTGAGTATGCCGCACGTTGTGACGTGGGCCGATGCCGAGCGCGACTTGTCGGCCTGGATGGGTAACAGCTTGCAGCAAGAGGCTTTGCGTCATTTGTACGCTGTTGAACACGATGTTATGCGTAGCGGAGACAATGACCTGATTCGTGACTGGCGCTACCTACAAAGCTCAGACCATAGCTACTATATGGCGACCAAGTGGCTCGATGATGGCGCCGTGCATAGCTATTTTAGTCCGTATGAATCACCCTATGACGCGTTTTTGTATTATATGAATGCTATCCGAGATGTCCGTTGGCGCGTTATGAAACACAATCGTCTCGGGGGCATTGATGGCTAGACCTGTAGTACTCTCCAATGGCGAGCTACATGTTGGTATTAATAATTTTGGCTTAGTACACGATTTTTACTATCCTTATGTTGGTCTCAACAATCACTCTGCCGGTAAATCAACTCAGCATCGCGTTGGTGTATGGGTTGACGGTCAGCTGAGCTGGCTCGACACACCTGGCGAATGGCAGATACGGTTTCGATATCCGCAACGGGCACTTATTGGCCATACGATTGCAAAAAACGAATCGCTTCAGATCCTCTTAGAGTTTGATGATTTTGTCGATGCGCATATCAGTGCATTTATGCGTAATATTCATGTTGTAAACTTGGCTGATCGACCGCGTGAGATCCGTCTCTTTATGCATCAAGCGTTTGCGATTGATGATTCTCGGAGCAACACCGATACGGCGCAATACCTACCTGATAGCGACGCCTTGCTGCACTATCGAGGACGTCGAGCATTTGCTATATCTGGCATATATGACGGTAAGCCATTTGATCAGCATAGTGTTGGGTTGTTTGGCATCGAGGGTCACGAGGGTACGTGGCGTGATGCCGAAGATGGCGAACTGTCGGGTGGCAATGTTGAGCACGGTCGCGTAGACTCGGCACTGCGTTTTGCTACGCAAGTAGACGCGCATAGCTCAAAGCGAGTGCAGTATTGGATCACAGCAGGTTCATCGATACGTGAAGCGCTTCATATTCATAAGCAAATACAAAACAACGGCGTTAAAGATAGGTTGCGGAGTACGACAGATTGGTGGCGCAAATGGCTCGAGCCTGCTATTGCGACGGCTGCAAAAATAGATCCGATTTATCACGAATCGTTTCTGAAAAGTGTGATGATCATCAAGTCGCAAATTGATAAGCGTGGTGCGATTATGGCAAGTACCGATAGCTCAATGCTCAACTATAATCGTGATGCCTACGCCTATAGCTGGCCGCGTGACGGCGCTTATGTGTTGTGGCCATTGATACGCATGGGGTATACCGAAGAAGCTTATAGGTTTTTCGAATTTTGTCGAAGAGGTATGCACTCGAGCGGCTATTTGCTACATAAGTATTGGGCTGATGGCGGTTTGGGGTCGAGCTGGCACCCATATGTGCATCCTGATGGCAGTGCTGGACCACCTATCCAAGAGGACGAAACTGCGCTGGTAGTATTTATGTTTGCCGAATTTTATCATGCAACAAATGACTCCCGAGCGTTGCGTGATTTTTACGAAAGTATGATCAAGCCAATGGCAAATTGGATGGCAGGATATATCGATAGTTCGACTGGCTTGCCTCGACCAAGCTATGATTTGTGGGAAGAAGTGTTTCTGACGACGACTTACACCACGGCTGTTACTTATGCTGCACTCAAGGCCGCGGCCGAGCTTGCTGAGGCTCAAAACGACCGCAAGAGCGCTATCGAGTGGCGTGCGGTTGCCGACGATATTCAGTCTAATGCGCGCAAGCAGCTGTTTAACAAAGATCGACAGGCATTCTACAAAGGCATCATCAACCGTCAGGGTGAGATTCATCGCGACGATACACTCGATTCAAGCAGTATCTTTGGTTCATTTATGTTCGGACTTTTCCCGACTGATTCTGCCGAACTGACTGCGGCTGTCCGGACATTTACCGATCGTTTTTATAGCGATGGCATCATAGCGTATCCGCGATATGAAAATGATCCGTATCATCGAGTTGATCCTAATACTCCAGGAAACTGGTGGTTTATTACGACGCTTTGGATGGCGCAATACCATCTGGAAACGGAGCAGCATGAGATAGCACGTTCCATTTTGGCCTGGGTCAATAGCATTAGCACTCAAACAAGTATTATGTCTGAGCAGATTAGCCCGGTGGACCACTCTCTCATCTCACCATCGCCGCTCACATGGAGTCATGCAGAATATCTTTCTGCGCTGCTCGACACCATAAAGAAAGAATCCTAAGCATTATGGCGACCTGGAAAGCGCGCCATATTCAGCAACAAGCCGCGAGAGTGTATCGAACACTGGGGTCGCCCGCATTGCGGCATCAGGATATTATGGAGCGCTTCGCTACAAGCCATCAGTTGACGTATTTCTCACCCGCACTGCCGCCGTCGTTACTCGAAGCGATAGATGAAGTCCGTACGCGAGGTACGCATGGCTTGTGTATGGGCGTACATGCAAACTACATGACGAGTACGTACAGCTTAATGGCAACAGCGAGGCATCCGAACTTTGCTATTACTGAAAAGGGATGGCTAGAAACGCATGTAGAGCTACGAACTGTCACACAATTGCCATTCATATACATTGGTACGCGCCAGCAAACCAAGACACAATACGCTGAATTGTTGACGCGATATCCCACGGCGCAATATTTGCATATTGCGTGTCCTCCCTCTCTCGATAAGCGATTTCATGAACGATATGCTGTATTAGCCGCTGTCGAAGATGTTGAGTATGTGAAGCGGCTATTTACCGATGATGTCATTGAGGCGCTTGTGACAAGACACGAAACAGTGGCCTTTCACCTTGAAGATAGGCAAATAATTGCAATAACAGAGCTGCGTAAGCCACGCGTCCAGGCAGTCGACAGATTATTTCATGCGGCAATCTGGATGGCAAAAACGGTTGACGATAGGTTTGGTATGGATCAAGATAACAAAACCACCGCCATGTGACGGTGGTTACGATGCGTTTTGGGTATGTTATGATTTGCGCGCTTTAACTTCGTTACGGCCAAGACTCTTTTTAGTCTCGGTGTATGTTGCGTGCTTGCGAGCGATTGGATCATACTTTTTGAGGCTAACCTTGTCGGTCGTGTTCTGTGTATTTTTAGTCGTGTAATACGTACGGTGGCCAGTTAGGTCGCTAACTAGTCCGATCAATTTACGCTTGGTATTCTTTTTTGCCATTTCTCACTCACTTACTTTAATAAAACAATCTTATATATCTTAGCATAAAAATACCTCTATGGCTAGAGGAATTGTCTCGATTTCTATGGAGCCACGATCGGGATTTGAACCCGAGACCTCTTCCTTACCATGGAAGCGCTCTACCAACTGAGCTATCGCGGCATTATCTTGGCTAATTGTACCAAAAAACAGAGATGATTCCAAGCTGCGACGAGAGGTGAGGTCGCTTACTCAAAGCAAGAACCCACCATGCGGTGGGCTTTTGCTTTGGTACAGGGGGCAGGATTCGAACCTGCGAAGGCATATGCCAACAGATTTACAGTCTGTCGTGTTTGACCGCTTCACTACCCCTGCGTACTATATCTTCCATACGCAAAGCAACGAACAAATCGTTACCTAGCCGTGGAGCCGCTTCTCGGATTCGAACCGAGGACCTACTGTTTACAAAACAGTTGCTCTAACCAACTGAGCTAAAGCGGCATAGGTTTAAAAAGTACAGATGTAAGTATATCGCATAGAGCTATTATATTCAAGGGCTCTTGCACTAGGTGCTAGACTTTTCGTGGTACATCACATGGTGTCGCATGTTTCGCATCGCAACAAGGTGTCGGTTGGTAGCAAAAACAGATCTCAGTGCACCTAAGAGCGCCAGTGCTGTTAAAAAGAGTGCGATCAGTAGCGTTGCAATAGATATAATAACGAATACAGCAACAGAGAGGTCGCTACCGCTTAGGATGACAGCGAGGCTGGTGAGTGCGATGAGCGCTACGGCTCCCGCCGCATAAGCGAAGTTGACGTATTTTGTTTTTTGGGTGTCTTTTTCTGTTGAAAGTCTTGGGATAAGTACATCGTTTACATAGGTTGAAGCGCCCTGGTGTCGCGCCAGGAGTGACTCTATAAAATATGCCGCGGCTTGTCTGCGCCCGTCGAGCACATTGTCTGTGAGAATATCTTCGTGCCAAACAAAATCTATAAACTCACGATTGATTTCGATATCACAGTTTCCGGCAATTGAAATCAACTTGCGTAGCATTGCAGCGTTGAGTAGCGTACGAATCTCTCTTTGTGCGCCATGTACTGTAGTAATCGATAGCTTGCGGTCAATTTCAGGTGAGATGGAGATTGTTGTACCATTTTTGTAACGATATGGCAAAAGGCCACCTGATTCGACGCTCGAGTTAATAACTGTCATTGGAATGGCCAGTCGCATCGAAGATACTCGAAGCATCATATATGTCCGTCTGTGTTTTGCTGAGGTCAGGTGATACCATGTAGATTCATACTTACCAATTTTAGTGCCAAAGAGAGGCTCTATGTGCAAGATATCTTCGGGCGATTGGTAGTCGAGCAGTGTGTTGAGCGAGTGACTGGCGGCGACAGTATGTGTATGCGTACGCGCGGCTATATAGTTATCTCTTCGATTCGTGTCGTCTGCACTAGGCCAGGGATTGGCAGGAAAATCATCACTATTGTATACGTGTAGCGCGTCTCGAGCCAAAATAGCAGCACTTACAGTAAGGCTTGCTAGCAATATAAGCGGCCACGATATGATGATTGCCACTGCCATAATTGGTAACACAAACGCTTGAGCTGTTTCGTCTGAACCCAGTAGTTCGAGTGCCCTAGCGGCAATATAGAGATAGAGTGTGATTGTAACGATACCGAGAATAGTTAGTGACATTCTGTAGAGCATCTCATACCGACACTGTTGACGGGTACGAAATGTAATTCGGTGCGAATAGCGACCGATAGCGTTATCTTTAGAGCTGTCTTTATCCACCATAAGACATTTATTTCTGACTACATTACTTTTCGTGTTTGCGCTACTCGCTTGGGCTGGCCTTGTGGGATAATCATACGAGCAGCTTTTTCGCGCAGCTTCAGAGATAACTCATTCTGCCCTACTCGCTCGTAGGCATCGGCTAGTATAGTCAGCGTTTGTGGAATAGGGTCGATCTCGACGGCACGCTCAAGTGACTCGATCATCTTTTTGTTGTGACCAAGTTTCTCCTGCACCTTTGCATAGGCGATATGGCGGGCCGACAGATCGCTTTCGAGCGCAAGCGCTTGTTCAAATGCAAGTGCGGCTTTTGTGTAATCTGCCGTTTCATAATAAATCAGACCGACATTATGCAGGCTGCTTGCACTTGGCTCGAGAGACTGAGCGATCTCGAAACATTCAATAGCGTCTTTGTATGCTTGTTGTTTTGCATATAGGATACCGAGACGGTTGTAGGCTGTGGCGTTTCGTTCATCAACACGCAAGATGGTGAGCAAAGCCTTTTCTGCACGGAGATACTTCTTTTCTCGTAGGGACTCTTGAGCAATGCTCCATAGTCCGTCGAGCTTCTCTGATAATTTCGTCGGCAACTCTAGTGTCGTCGCTTCTGGCGATTTGTTGTACATAATCGCCAATCCGCCCGCTAGTGCCACAATAATAAGACCAAACATTACTGAACAATTATAACATAGCAGCTGCAAGCTGAAGCCTTATGTTGCCGCCTCCGGCAATGCGAGCGTGTGCTTCGAGGCAGCGTTGAATTTTGACCGCATGGCGCACGTCAGCTTGTTTGCGCATAATAACCTTGAGCTGTTGAGAAATATCTTCGAGCAATAGTAGTGCATCAGGGCGTTTATCTCGATATGTATGCATGACAGCGAACGCGTTATGATCGGTATTGCCAATAAGCGTCTTTGCATCAAGTACAATTTTGACGCGGTGCTCGTAGAGCTCGTTGTCAGTTGCAAGCCGTGTAATGAGCGCAGGCAAGCCACGACCGATAAAGGCAAGCCTCGATCGTATAGTGGCATCACGTATACCGAGTGTGTCGAGTAGACTACTCACCTGTTCGTCGCTGAGCGGCAGTAGCGGCACTACCTGACTACGGGATCGTACGGTTGGCAGTAGTTCGTCTGGACGATGTGTTGCAATAATAAAGTGTACGCCCTGTCGTGGTTCTTCGAGAAGCTTCAGAAAAGCATTTTGTGCCGAGGGTGTGACACTTCGCTCTCCAGTGTCGAGAATATACACTTGCCTTTTATTAGTCTTGCCTCTTGTTTGTTCATAAAGCGCACGGATGTCCTGGATGATAATTGATCCCTCCAGCTCATCGACAACTGGCTGGTTGGCACTCACCTTTTTGGGCTTGATAACTATTGTTTCGGCCTGCAAATGTGCTGCGATAGACTGTGCGGTGGCGACGACGCCACTGCCAGATAAGCCTTCTAGTACAAGTGATTGCGGCATATGATTAAGGAGTGCGTCAATCTGTCGTTGTGTGCGCTCATGAAAGATGAGGTCATTGTTCATGACTACTCCCCTATCTTGGCTTCAAACTCGGGTGGCAATGGTGCTTCAAAAGTACGGCGTGTACTGGTAGGTATAGTAATTTCGAGACTCGTAGCATGCAGATATAGCCTATCTGCAGCAGTACCATATACTCTATCTCCATGGATCGGCGTGCCAAGATATGCCATGTGGACGCGGAGCTGATGAGTTCGGCCGGTAGCTGGACGTAACTCGACAAGGCTATGCTTTTCATTCGATTTGATAACGCGATATGTTGTTTGGGCTGACTTGCCGTTGGCATCGACCCGAAAAGTACTAGGAGCGTTCGGGTTGCGCGCTATAGGAAGATCGATAAGCGCTTCGGCCTCCTTTGGATGGCCGTCGACGACGGCATAATAGAGCTTTTTTACTTTTCGTTCAGAAAACTGACGTTGCAGCAGACTTGCGGTCTCAGAATTACGTACGCCGATGATAACACCGCTCGTATCTCTATCGAGTCGATGGATGATACCGGGTCGATTGCTGTCGCTATGGTATGTTGTCAATGGTCGCAAAAATTCGGCCACCGTAAACTCATCGTTGAGCGCACCTTTGCTGTGCGTGAGAACGCCAAGAGGTTTATTTATTACAATGACATTATCATCCTGATAGATAACAGGTAACGTTGACTGTGAATGGTCAGGCTTTTCTGGTAGTGTGTACGTGACAATATCATCTTCGCCAATGGTACGTTTGGAGCTGCTTTCGAGCGTTCCGTTCACCATGACGTATCCGTTTGCGATGTACTTTTGCCATACCGAACGAGAGTATTCTGGCCAGTATTGTGCGAGATATGCATCGAGACGCATTTAGACCGCCTTTGGGCGCAGGCCAACTGCTTGCTGTACTCGATACAGGGTTTGATTAGCTTGATCGTTGGCACGTGTCTCAGAGCGCTCGAATGCAGTGCGAAGAGCCGTATCGTCAACCGCGGTAAGACGGGCTTGGAAGCCTTCCAAAAACGCAACGACTTCATCGGCTACAACCTTTTTGAAGTCACCGTAGCGCTCTTGCCCCTTGAACTCCGACTCAGTGGCGTCGATAGGCTGTCCTCGTAAAAGAGCGAGGATCTGCAAGAGATTGCTGATACCGGGCTGATTTTCTGGATCGAAATTGACACTAGACTTGTCGTCAGTTGTAGCTGATATGACTTTTTTTGCAGCAGCCTCTGGTGTGTCAGTCAAGAAAATCACACCCTTGCCCGTATCGTCAGACTTGCTCATCTTTTTGCTAGGATCCATAAGATCTTTGATACGAAGTCCTTGTCCTTTGCCAAAGAACTCGTGCTGTTTGCTTACTTCATTTGGTACTGTAAATAAATCGCCAAAACGCCGGTTCATGCGCTCTGCGATGTCACGCGTAAACTCAAGATGCTGTGTCTGGTCGTCGCCAACTGGTACGTACAAGGCATCGTAGAGCAATATGTCAGTAGCCATAAGAACTGGGTAATTAAATAGGCCGACCGACGTACGTTCGTCGCCAAGTTTGCCCGTCTTGTCCTTGAACTGTGTCATGCGTTGCATCTCACCCATACCGGTAAAGCAGTCGAGTATCCACGTTAATTCGCTATGTGCGGAAACGTAGCTTTGACGGTACAGCAAAATATCATCGCTATCAAGCGGAAGTCCGGCAGCCGCAAAGAGACGGGCATTGAGCATAATCTGCTCCTGCAGCTGATCGTGATCAATAGGTGTTGTAAAACTGTGAAGGTCGGGGATAAACATATTGATTTGAAACTCTTCGGCTCGCTGTAGGGCCATTTCAATAATCGGCAGCATACCTCCAAAATAGTTACCAATCGTGAGATTATTGTTGGCGCGAAGTCCAGTCAGGATTACAGGTTTAGTCATAGGTACTCCTATTATAGCGCAGAACACGCAAGGTTGATCGTATGTTTACTCTTGTGTGTTAGATTTATGATGATTTTGGTTGAAATAGCCTTTTCTTTTTAGGCACTGACAGTAAGCCGTTGATTTCGCGCACGATTGCGGGTATGAATCGACCCTTTATTTCATGTCCCGATGCGACGGTAGTCAACCGAATATTTGCGTTAGCTTTTGCAAGTTTGCGTAGGTTTTTACTCACAACAAATGGATCGAGGAGTCCTTGCAAAACGACAGTAGGGACTGTTATGTCGTGAGCATCGCGTAAAGATGTCTGATTGATGATCATGGTTTTGAGCGTTGTCATGTAGCTGTCGATATTGTCCGCTGTGACATTGAAGGCTTTGTTAATGAGCTGATACTTCATTGCAAGCGTACAAAGACGTACGAACTCATCTGGTCGTTCTGTTGCAGCGAGATACAGCTGCCGAAGCAAAGCATCGGGTTTGATAGAAACTTTCTTTCCAATTGCCGAGGTGTCATATAATGGAGGACTGCAAAGGACGAGCGCATTTATAATGATGGGGTATCGTTTTACTACTTCTATTGCCACAAGACTACCAAGAGAGTGCCCGACAATAATAATGGGCGTCGTGATGCGTAGCTTGAGGAGTGTTGCTAATACGGCGCGAGCTTGCGTTTTGGCGTTGTATGAAGCCCAGTCCGGTCGAGGTGACCTACCAAATCCTAAGAGGTCAACAGTAATAATATTCACATTGTGAGGCAATCGTATAATGACATCGTCCCAAGCTTCAGCTGAATTACCGAGTCCATGAATAAACAAAACGGTTGCGACGGGTTTTTTGATGCGCCTTTTATGGTGGACGTTAAGCGTATACGGTATACGAAGCCATTTATGTAGCACTGTCTCGATCACTGCCTCTATTATACAAGCAAAAGCACCCTTTGGGAGGGTGCTTTTTGTGTACGCAGGCAAGATACCTAGCGCTTTGAGTACTGTTCGCGCTTGCGAGCAGAACGAAGACCATATTTCTTGCGTTCTTTTTCGCGTGGATCGCGACGAAGTAACTCGGCTTTTTTGAGCGTGCCACGCAGATCAGCTGCATCAACAGTGATTGCTTTTGCAATCGCTAGTTTGATTGCATCAACCTGGCCTGCCTTACCGCCACCAGATACCATAATGGTAATATCGTAGTCTTTTTGTTTGCCTACGAGTGCGAGTGGATCGGTAATCTCAGCTAGTAGTGTCTTGTTGCCCTCTAGGTAATCAGCAGCAGGTTTGCTGTTGATTATGAGCCCACCCTTGCCACCAGCATAAAGACGTGCGCGCGCAGTTGCGCTCTTACGCCTTCCTAGTCCGTAAAAATACTTCTTATCAGCCATATTACTTTACCTCTACCTTCTCTGGTGTTTGAGCAGCATGATTGTGCTCAGGGCCAGTGTAGATTTTTAGTCGTTTCATACGCTCAGGTGCCAGTTTGTTCTTTGGCAACATACCCTTAACAGCGTTTTCAATGATACGCTCTGGAAACTTTTCGCGCACTTCTTTGAGTGTTGCGTCTTTGATGCCACCAGGAAAACCTGAGTGGCGATAGTATACTTTGTCGGTTTCTTTGTTGCCAGTTACAACAGTCTCTTTGGCATTGATAACAACGACATAGTCGCCACCGTCAACATGAGGTGTGTAAGTTGGCTTGTATTTGCCGATCAAGTACTTTGCGATCTCTGTCGATACGCGACCCAATGGTGCGCTTGCAGCGTCGATCAAGATCCAACGACGTGAAACATCAGCAGGTTTTTGCGAAAAGGTCTTGGCGTTCTTTACAGTACTCATGCCTTTACCTCTGCTTTCTTCGGCTCAGCGGCTTTTGGCTTTGCCTCGATATTATCTACAAAAGAGATCGTTGCTAGCTGCGCGCCATCTCCGATGCGTAGTCGAGTGCGCTTAATACGTACATGACCGCTGTTACGAGCTGTAAGCTGCGGTGCGATTTCGTCGACTAGCTTAAAGGCAATCGCTTGTGTTGATACACCTGCAATAACCATTCGTCGGCTAGCTAGGTCACCTTTTTTCGCTTTTGTGATTAGTTTTTCAATGTAACGAGAAAGTTCCTTTGCTTTTGGCAATGTTGTCTCGATCTCGCCATGTTCGATCAAGCTTGACGCAAGACCCTTCAAAAGGGCGCGTCGCTGATCTCGTTCGCGGCCGAATTTACGACCTTTATATCCGTGACGATGCATGTTCTAGAGCTCCAATTCCGCCAGTTTATCTTTGACTTCATCAAGCGCCTTACTACCAAACCCCTTGAGTTCACGGAGATCCTGTTCGCTAAGCGTGACAAGATCGTGAACTGTGCGAATATCATTATTGATAAGCGCGTTTGCAGTACGAGCAGTGAGGTTCAATTCCTCGATTGGTGTGTTGAGCTCATTGGTTTCATCTTCCTCTGTCTGTCCGAGTGCAGGAGCCGCTTCTACGGTTGTGCTACCTGATAGAGCAGTGTATTGATTGACCAAGATAGCCGAAGCTTCTTCGAAAGCCTCACGTGGATTCAATGAACCGTCAGTGTCGACTGTGATAATGAGCTTGTCTAGGTTTGTTTCCTGACCAACACGAGTGTTATCAACCTTGTAGCGTACACGTAGTACTGGGCTGAAAACGGCATCAAGTGCGATCATATCGCTGTGAAGACGCTGTACGCTACTATCTTCGATAGTGCGGTAGCCGCGACCAGATTCGACAACAAGGTCCATAAGCATACTTGCCTTTGGATCATCAATAGTTGCGATAATCTGTTCAGGATTAACAACTTCTACGTCGGCAGTAGTTTTGATGTCTGCTGCCGTGACAGGACCTGCGCCCTTCTTTTCTAAGCGTAGTTCGACTGGTTCATCAGTGTGAACTTTGAGACGAACGTTTTTAAGGTTAAGCATGATATCAACCACGTCTTCTTTGACGCCAGGTAGCGTCGTAAACTCGTGAGTTGCACCATCAACGCGAAATGCGACGATAGCTGCACCCTTAATGCTTGACAATAGGACACGGCGCAAGCTGTTGCCGAGTGTGTTTCCGTAACCAATATGCAGTGGTTCGATGACAAATTCCGCACTAGTAGCATCGTTCTCGTTGATAGCAGCGAGTAGCGGATTGTGAATAGCTTTTGACATTGCGAATGCTCCTTTGGTTAGCGCGAGTAGTACTCGACAATTAGTTGTTCGTTGATATCGGCTTCTGCTTCACTGCGTACAGGAAGACCAGTCACTTCAATCGTCATCTTCTTATGGTCGGCTTTGATCCAGCTCAGCGGTGACTGTGCAGAATTATTAACGACATCATCGATTTGGGTAAAGTAACCAGATTTTGTGCTTTTTTGACGTACGACGATCTTGTCACCGGCCTTGAGACGGATTGATGGAATGTCGACGCGACGTCCATTGAGCTCAAAGTGGCCGTGACTGACAAGTTGTCGTGCCGCACGACGGCTAATTGCAAAGCCTGCACGATATACTGCATTGTCGAGGCGACGCTCGAGTAGCTGTAGGAGCAATTCACCAGGGAGAATGCCTTGGCTACTTGCGCGATCGGCTTCTTTCATAAGACGTGCGAATTGCTTTTCAAGCAAGCCGTATGCGCGTCGAACTTTTTGCTTCTCACGTAGTTGTGTCAGATACAAACTCGGTTTGCCCTGACGACCATGTGCATGCTGACCTGGAATGCCAGTTTTGCGTGCCATGACCTTGTGTGCTTTTGGATGCAGCGCATAGCCCTCACGGCGCGACTGCTTGACGATAGGTGAAGTATCTCGTGCCATTATGCTCTCCTCTGACCCTTTGGACGAACGCCACCGTGCGGTACGCCGGTTACGTCTTTAATGCTATCGACATTGATGCCATAGCCGCCAACGGCACGGACAGCCGCATCACGACCAAGACCGACGCCCTTAACAAAGACATCAACACTCTTTAATCCGTACTGAGTGTTTGCAATTTCGGCTGCTTTTTCGGCCGCCACTTGTGCTGCGTACGCGGTACCTTTTTTGCTGCCGCGGAACCCGCATGCACCAGCACTACTTGCAGCAATCACGTTGCCGCGCTTGTCTGAAAAGCTGACGATAGTATTATTAAATGTTGCTTGAATATGCAGCTGACCTGCAGGAACAGAACGACGCTGTTTCTTGCGTGAGGTAGCTTTTGCTGTTGTTGCTTCTGCCATCTTCGTTCCTTCCTTTATGTCTTAGATGCTGACTTAGGTTGAGCGCCACCAACGGCTACTGCGCGACCCTTACGAGTGCGAGCGTTTGTACGAGTTCTCTGGCCGTTGACAGGAAGTCCCATCTTGTGACGAAGACCACGGTACGCGTTGATGTCTTTCAGACGTTTGATATTGTTGGTCACCAGGCGTTGGAGATCGCCTTCAACGGTGTAATCACGATCGATTACTTCGCGAAGTCGCTGTTCTTCAGCCTCGGTGAGATCTTTCACCCGAGTGGTCGGCTCAATTTTTGCCGCCGCAAGGATGTCTCGAGAGTGCTTTTTGCCGATGCCGTATACATACGTCAGCGCAATGTGCACTTGCTTCTCGCTAGGGATTACAACCCCTGCAATTCGAGCCATGCTTAACCCTGCCTTTGCTTGTTCTTAGGTTTCTTCTTGTTGATCACTCGGAGGCGGCCTTTACGACGCACCAACTGATCATCCGGACTAATTTTCTTTACACTTGCACGAACTTTCATGAGCGCAACAAAAACTCCTAATTAAATTAATATATCTCTCTAAGCGTTCCGTGAGGTCTGCTCATCTTTCAAGCGAAAGCTGATTCTGCCCTTCGTAAGATCGTAGGGGGTTAGCTCAACTTCCACTCTGTCGCCCGGTACCAAACGGATATAATGCTTGCGCATTTTGCCCGATATATGGCACAGCACGCTATGGCCATTCTCCAATTCGACACGAAACTGCGTGTTTGGCAGGGCCTCCACGACCTTACCTACCAGCTTGATGACTTCTTTTTGACTTACCATAGTTAACAAAGGTTCATTATACAGCAAACTTTGATGCTCGTAAAGTGTTTCGAGCAAAGACTTTCGCGTTTTTACCGCGATGAATCAAAACGATAGTTCTATTGTAGCAAAATGAGAGTGCTCGTCAAGTGAACCTATTGACTGATTGCAGGTCAATATACAGTAGTAACGACTACTCGACCACCACAGCACGTACGAGAGTTTTTTTGTTAAATACCTTATCACGAGGCACCCAGCTACCGGCGTCTGTAATCAGCCCCAACCCCTCTTTATCGCTTTCATAGGGCGTCATGATACGCTGCAGACCTGATGTATTTGCCTGTTCAATAGCTTCTGTTTTATTTTCAACCACTACATAAGTGATCTTCTGGCCATCGCCACGCTCAATAACGATTTGATCACCATCCTTCAAGTCGACAAGCCCCTTAAATACCCCATCGCGCATAACGCCGCTATTGTGTCCATTTATTACGACAGCTCCATAGCCCTGGCCTGGATGCGCGCTTTTAGGATACCACGCAGTATCACTTATATTCTTTGGCGTGTCGATCGTATTATTTTTCGTGAGGCCGACTTGCTGTACGCGCGCTTTATCGATACCTAGCACGGGAATACTGACGTAACGAGGATGAGTTGCGTCGACCACATAATCATTGATCATACGCGACGATACTGGCGTTTCATCAATAGTAGAATTAGCGAGCGCATGAGCAGGTAGCGATATAAGCGGAGGCTCTTGGCCGGTCGTAAACCATTTATAAGTAAACCAACCGCTCATACCAAGAAATAGTAACGCTACTGCTACGAGAAACCATCGTACGAGGGGAAGATTTTTTCTTTGTATATATAGTCCCGTCACCGACATTACGTATACCTATTCGTAGTAGCGTTCACATGCACATAGGCATGTGAGTGTGTTGTTATTTATAGTCATCGTACGTCACCATGAGCGCACGTGAATTGATCTGGCGGAGGCTTTCAAGTGCCACAGAAACAACAATGAGAATACCAGTACCACCGATAGCAAGGTTTTGAATACCTGTAATACCAGCTTGTGCAAACATATATTCAGCGACAAACGGAAGGACAGCTACCAAACCGAGTACAGTTGATCCAAAAAGGATAAGTCGGTTCATCGTACGAGACAAGTATTTTTCGGTCTGAAGACCTGGTCGTACTCCTTCGATAAATCCACCTTGCTTTTGAAGGTTTTCTGAAATTTCGTTGCTATTAAACACAATGCCTGTGTAGAAATATGTGAACAAAATGACAAGTATAAAGTACGCAGCGGGATATATCATAGCACTCAAAGTGTCTCCGGTGAACTCGCCAGGGTTTGGCGCCTGGAACCACATAATAAGATTGTTGGCTATGCCCATATACTCTACATTACCGGTTGCCTTGAGTATCTGACCCAAAAATGCTGGCAAACTAAGGAAAGCGACCGCGAAGATGACCGGGATAACACCTGCTGCAATAAGCTTGATCGGAAGGATACTCTTTACTCCACCGTAGCTACTATTTCCCTGCACACGCTTGGCGTAGTTAATAGTCACTACGCGCTGCGCTTCGTTGATTTTGACAAGTATATATAACACCACCAGGGATGCGGCAACGATACTGAGCGTCACCCAGAAGGCGACAGGGTTCACCGGCAACTCAAACCAACCAAAGATACTTAGCGCACCAGCTGACGTATCGACAAGTGAGGTGCCTAACGACGCGAGCGTACTCGGCAATTGACTGATGATGCCTGCAAAGATAAGCATGGAGATGCCGTTACCGACACCCTGTTCAGTAATAAGCTCTCCCATCCACATAAGTATCATAGCGCCGGCCGTCATAGCTGTTACTGCAACAATCCATTCGATAGGTGTTGCACCGTCGAGTACTGTTGTATTGCCCGCGAGTACTGTTTGTCGCAATATATAGATGAAAGCAATCGACTGCACGATGGCGAGCGGTAATGAAAGCATACGTGTCCACTGGTTAATTTTACGGCGACCAGATTCGCCGTCCTTGTGCAGCTCTTCAAGCTTTGGAATCGCTTTGGTAAGCAGCTGTGAAATAATGCTGGCTGTAATAAATGGACTGAGTCCTACGAGCACAATTGAGAAGCTCGCTAGTGCACCACCCGAAAGTAAGTTCAAGAAGCCACCAAAATCAGTTGAGTTGACGACACTGTCGATAACCTCTTTTAGTTGTGTTGGTTCGGCGAGCGGCACCGGTATATGTGCGAGTAGTCGATATGCTATAACGATACCAAGCACGATACCAAGGCGCTTTTGCATGTCGCGGTTTTTAAATGATTTAAATATAGTTTTCCAGTTCATAGAAATAGTTCCTGTTTGTCAGCCTCTCTTTATTCTTACCTATTGTACTATAGTCTTGTAAAACGTAAAACAGTTGAGCCCCGATCCATACAGGAGCGAGACTCAACTGCATAGTCGGGGCTATTGCGAAGCTATTGTGCCTGAACCAATGCCAATAAAACGACGCCTCCTGTTTGGCCCAGTTTGAGATACAACCCGTTCAATCTTGACCGAAGGGACTATCTCTCCGTAGGCTCATGTCCGCAATATTACGTAACATGTATATATATTATACCATAAAATATGCTAAAAATAAATCAACACCCATGTTTCAGGGTGTTGATTTAGCTGGAATAAAAGACTATTTATCAGCTTTTTCAGCTTCTTTTGCACTCTTCTTGAGTGGAGTTGGCACCTTTTCAAATGTACCACCAGCTTTAGTAATCGCTTCTTGAACCGATTTGCTAGCACCTTGAATCTTCAGGTTCACTTTTTCGGTTAACTCTCCACGAGCGATGACCTTGATAGTATGAAATGGCGTTGCAACAAGACCCTCTTCGAACAATGTGAAGTTATCGGCAGTCTTGCCCTTGAAGATATTGAGATGATCAAGGTAGACAACCTGTGCAGGCGTACGCAAACTCTTAAAGCCACGGTGCTTTGGCACTGCTGTTACTAAGCTGCGCTGACCACCCATGAAAGTTGCCCGTAGCTTTTTACCAGTACGAGAGCCTTGGCCTTTTGTACCGCGGCCAGCAGTCTTGCCCTGACCAGCTGCGATACCACGACCAACACGCTTCTTGTTCTTATTTGGAGCGATTTGGAGTTCGTTGTATTTCATTTACTTAGTCTCCTTTTTTGCTACCTTTTTCGCAGGCTTTGCATTGAGCCATTGCTCACGAGGAACAAGCGTCTGTAGTGCTTCAATTGTCGCATAAGCGATGTTGACCTTGTTGGTTGACCCAAGGCTTTTTGAAAGCATGTTGCGGATACCTGTGACGCCAATGATCTGACGAACAACACCGCCGGCGATAATACCAGTACCAGGTGCTGCCGGCTTGATCAATACGTGTGCTCCAGATACCTTCGTCTCGACATCATGTGGAATTGTCTCATTGGTGATTGGAACTGTAATCAAGTGCTTCTTTGCGACATCAGTTGCCTTGGCAACGGCAGTCTGAACGTCTTGACCTTTTGATACACCGACGCCGACCTTACCTTTATTGTTACCAACGACCACAAGTGCCTTGAAGCGGAAGCGGCGACCACCCTTCACAACACGTGCAACGCGATCGATGTTGATCACAATTTCTTCAAATTCTTTTGGCTCCTGTGGTACCTGTGCCCGACGGTCATCGCGTCGGCCACCACGCTGGCCACCACGTTGTGGCGCGCCTGTGCGTGGGGTAGTCTGTGCTGTATTTTCAGCCATACTAAATCTCCAATCCTTCTTTGCGGGCAGCATCTGCAAGCGCGCTTAGGCGGCCAGCATACTGACGACCATTACGGTCGAATACTGCTTTTGCAATCTTTGCTTTCTTTGCTTTCTTTGCGATATCTACACCAACAAATGCGGCGAGTTCTTTTAGGCTACCGGTTTGTTTGCTACCAACACTTGTGCTTGCTGCAAGCGTACGTGCAGATGCGTCATCGATCAACTGTGCACTCACGTGCTTGTTACTGATCGTCACGCTCAAACGCGGGCGCTCAGCGGTGCCGCTAATCTTGGCACGCACACGATTCTTGCGCAGGCTTTTGTTGAGAAGTTTTTTAGCGAGATCTGCCATGATTACTTACCTGCCTTTCCTGCTTTTCGAAGAATCACTTCGTCGGCGTATTTAATGCCCTTACCCTTGTATGGCTCAGGCTTCTTAAGTGCACGGATATCGGCAGCGACTTGTCCAACCTGCTGCTTATCAATACCATTGACACTAATTGTCATTTTGTCATTTGTGACAGCGACACCTTCGGGCGCCTTGTATTTGACCTCATGGCTAAAGCCAAGGCTCATTGTAAGTTCATTGTTGCTGCTCGCAACACGAAAACCGACGCCGTTAACTTCAAGCTTCTTTTCAAAACCTTTCGTAACGCCTTCGACAGCATTGTTAAGTAGTGAGCGCTGCAAGCCGTGCTGACTTTTTGCGATACGCTCTTCGTTATTGCGCGTTACTGTAACAACGCCGTCTTCCATCTTAACGGTTACGTCGCTCAAATGCGGTACAGTTAGTTGACCCTTAGAGCCAACAACAGTAATAACATCTGAATCGACCGTGATTGTCACGCCTGATGGAATTTGAATTGGTAGTTTTCCGATTCGACTCATCTTAGTTTTCCTTTGTAAAATTTGTAAATAATATTCGGCACTATGTACCGTTTGGCTACTGCTTTTTAATAAACTTTCAGCAGTAGTTCACCGCCAAGGCGCTGCTTAGCTGCCTCATGGCCAGTAATAACACCCTTTGAGGTGCTTACAAGCACCAAACCGCGGCCAGATTTGACCTTAGGGATTTCGTCAGCTTTGACGTATACACGGCGACCAGGCTTGCTGAGACGTGTCACTTCGTTGATGACGCTATTTTCACCCGGCTTGTTGATAGTGATCACCAGCGTACCTCGTGGTTTGCCAGCCTCTTCCTTGACATCAACTAAATAGTTATTTGCTTTTAGCTGCTCAGCGACAACCTTTTTAAGCTTGCTTGTCGGTACACGAACTTCAGTTTTGCCAACCATTGCCGCGTTACGGATGCGGGTCAGGAGGTCAGCGATTGGGTCTGTAGATTGTAAACTCATATTCTTTTCTCCTTTCCTTTACCAGCTACTCTTTGTTATGCCAGGGATCTCACCCTTTGATGCTTTTTCGCGGAAGTTGATGCGACTAAGACCAAACCGACGCATGTATCCGCGCGGGCGTCCACTGAGCATATCGCGATTCTTCCAACGAGTTGGGCTACTGTTTCGAGGTAGCTTCTGGAGACCATCGAGATCACCAAGCTCTTTTAGTTCAGCACGCTTGGCTGCGTATTTTACAATCAGCTTTTTGCGCTTTTCGTCGCGAGCAATCATTGATTTCTTAGCCATTAGCGTTTGCCTCCTTCTTTCTCAAATGGTAAACCGAACTTTTCAAGCAGCGCACGACTGTGTGCCGTATCTTGGTTCTGGATTACAAATGTGATCTGTAGTCCATGAATCAACTGAGTTTCTTCAAAGCTTAGTTCGGTAAAGATAGACTGGTCTGTCAAACCGAGGTTATAGTTGCCACCTTTGTCGAATTTGGTACCAACACCATGGAAGTCGCGAACACGCGGCAACGATACGTTGACCAAACGGTCAAGAAATTCGTACATACGAGCACCACGTAGTGTGACACTTACACCAACTGGTGCACCCATGCCGGCGCGGATCTTGAATCCGGCAATTGATTTCTTCGCAAGTCGCTCAACTGGTGCCTGACCAGTGATCTTCGTCAAAGTGTTTTTAACAGCTTCGATATGCGCTTTGCTTTCTTTTGCTTTACCAGTTCCTACGCTTACCGTCATTTTCTCAAGCTTTGGTACCTGATGTACGTTTGCGAGAGCTAGTTCGGCCTGGAGTTCCTTGACATACTGTTCTTTGTACAAGGCTTTCAAGCGAGGAGCCGGAGTAGTAGCTGTTGTCTTCGCCATTACTTGATCTCCTTATTCTTTGCTTGTCGGGCAATTCGTGACTTCGCATCTTCTGCTACGCTGTAGCCGACACGACTCGTCTTGCCTGTTTTTTCATCAACCACCAAAGCAACCTTGTGTAGTGGCACTGGAACATGAATGTCCTTGTGACCACCAGTTGGATTGAGTTGAGATGGCTTTAGTTTGCGATGCTTTACACCGATACCCTCTACAAGGACTGCATTCTTTTTTGGCAACACGGCAACAACTTTACCTGTCGTACCTTTGTGTGCACCGCTAACGATCTTTACGAGATCATCTTTTAAAATACGATTAGCCATACTAGAGTACCTCCGGTGCAAGACTGATGATTTTGGCGTAGCCAAGATCACGCAATTCGCGTGGGACTGGACCAAATACACGAGTTGCTTTTGGCGACTTGTCGTCATTGATAATAACGGCTGCATTGTCGTCAAAACAGATTGTACTGCCGTCCTTGCGTTTAATTTGATCGCGCGTACGGACAATGACAGCTCTTTGAATTGTCTTTCTCTTAACGTTACCTGTAGAGTTAGCGTCTTTGATCGTGACAACAACAACATCGCCAACACGAGCGTAGCGACGACGTGTGCCGCCGAGTACGCGAATAATCAACGCTTCTTTCGCACCGCTATTGTCAGTTACTTTGACACGAGATTCTTGTTGTAGCATATTATGCCTCCACCTCGTCTTTTAGCTCAACGCTACCGACTGACTTCTCTTCAATACGATCAAGCTTGAAGCTCTTGGTCTTTGAGACAGGTCGTGTTTCGATAATACGAACCTTGTCGCCATTGTGCGCTTCATTGTTTTCGTCATGCGCAGTATATTTGCGACTGACGGTGTACTGCTTGCCGTAAAGAGGGTGTGTCTGACGGCTGGTTACCGTAACGGTAATCGTCTTGTCGCGTACATCAGAGGTAACGATACCTGTGAGTGTCTTTGCCATCTTACTTATCTCCTTCTTTCAATTCCTCAGCACGGATCGCGGTCTTGAGGCGCGCGATATCTTTGCGAGTCGTAGTAATAACACGAGGATTGACGAGCTCGCCTGCACGGTGTCCGCGCTTAGCATCAAGCATGTCGTTCTGCTTTGCCGCAAGCTCAACCTTCAGTTCGTCGAGTGTCTTGACGGCTGAGGCTTCTTTTGCCGCTTTAGCTGGTTTTTTGGTCACTTCTGCTTTTGCCATGCTATGCCTCCTCTCGCTTTACGAACTTTGTTTTAACTGGCAGCTTGTGGCTCGCAAGGCGCATTGCTTCGCGAGCAACTTCCTCGTTAACACCCTTCATCTCGAACAGGATAGTTCCTGCCTTGACCTTGGCAGCAAAGAACTCAGGGTTACCTTTACCACTACCCATTTTCACGTCTTGCGGTTTGCGAGTACGTGGAGTGTGCGGAAAGATACGAATCCAAATTTTACCACCACGCTTGATATAGCGGGTCATCGCCTGACGAGCTGACTCGATTTGGCGAGAGGTGATATCGTTGTTGCCTTGTGACTGCAAGCCGTAGTCGCCAAATGCAACGTAGTGGCCGCGAGTCGCGTCGCCCTTATTCTTGCCTTTACGAACTTTTCGATACTTGGTTTTCTTTGGTAGCAACATATCGATTAGCTCCTTTCACCCTTGTAAATCCATACTTTAACACCGATGATACCAACTCCAGGCGCGTTTGCACGAGCAGAGTGAAAATCGATATCAGCGCGTAGCGTGTGTAGTGGCACCGAACCTTCGATAACCTTTTCGCGACGAGCCATTTCGGCGTTATTCAAACGACCAGCAACTTGGATACGAATACCTTTGGCGCCAGCGTTCATAGTGTTTTGTGCGCTCATTTTGATTGCACGACGGAAGTTGATACGGCGTTCAAGTTGGCGTGCGATGTTTTCAGCTACTAGCTTTGCATCGAGCTCTGGACGCTTTACTTCTTCGATATTGATACGAACCGGAAGGCTTGCGATCTTTTCGATCTGACCCTTTAGTTCAGTCACACCAGTACCGCCTCGACCGATAACAACACCAGCCTTGGCTGTGTGAATTGTTACGGTGATAAGATTAGCGCTACGTTCGATTTCGATACGACTGATAGTCGGACGAGAGGCAAATCGCTTTTCGATTAGCTCACGAATCCGAATATCTTCATTGAGCCATTTCGCAAAGTCTTTTTTGCCAGCAAACCAACGTGAGCTCCAGTTCTTGTGAATCTGCAGACGGAAGCTGATCGGATTGACTTTTTGTCCCATTACTTTGTCTCCTCTTTCTTCTCAACAGCTGCCTCAGTTTTCTTTGGAGCGGCTGGCTTCTTCTTTGGTTTCTCTACACCAGCAACTTCGACCAAAATGTGACTGGTTTTTTTCTCAAATGGCAATGCACGGCCACGACTTGCGGGCTTGAAGCGGCGCAAGCGAGGACCTGTTGTTACGCTCAATGTCGTAATCGTAAGACTCTTGGCGTCAAGGCCGTGATTGTTTGCTGCATTAGCGCGGGCGCTTTCGATAACTTTCTTTACTGGAAGCGCAGCGCGTTTTGGAACGTGCTCCAGAATAACAAGTGCATCGGCGACAGAACGGTTGCGCACAAGTGCAGCAACGAGACTCACCTTGCGTGGTGTCTGATCGACACCGCGCGCAATAGCACGTACTTTAATAGTGTCAGCCATTACCTTGTCTTCCCTCCGTGCTTGCGGAACTTACGGGTTGGACTAAACTCACCGAGTTTGTGACCAACCATGTTCTCGCTTACAAGTACCGGTACATGAACCCGGCCGTTATGAACGGCGATAGTACGACCAACCATTTCTGGCGTAATCGTGCTCGAACGAGCCCATGTTTTGATGATTGTACGGTCTTCGTGGCCAAGAGCAGCCACCTTTTTGGCGAGCTTGGCATCTACGAATGGACCTTTTTTCAGTGATCGACTCATGATTTACCTCTTCCTCTTAGCGTCGTGACGCGATTTAACGATCAAACCAGCGACATCTTTGCGGCGGCGCGTACGATAACCGAGAGTCAACTGGCCCCATGGTGTACGTGGTGGCTTACCACTACCGTGACGACCACCGTCACCACCACCGTGCGGGTGATCTGTGGCGTTCATAACAACACCGCGAACACCAGGGCGAATACCCTTGCGTCGGTTACGACCGGCTGATCCGATCTTGACATTCTGATGCTGGACATTACCTACAACACCTAGTGCAGCTGTTGCTTCTAGGCGGAACTTGCGGACTTCACCAGACGGCAAGCGCACCTGAGCATAGTCGCCCTCTTTGGCCATAAGCTGCGCTTTTGCACCAGCACTACGAACCATTTGAGCGCCTTTACCTACAGTGATTTCAATCGCATAGATTTGACTACCGACAGGGATCTGGCTCAGTGGCATCCGGTTACTTGACTCGATAGGTGCCTCGGCACCACTCTCGATAGTTTTACCCTTGTGCATGCTCGTATCAGCCAAGACATAGTGGTAAAGACCATGCTGATCTTTTACTCGTGCGATACGCGCACTACGATTTGGATCGTATTCGATCTCCTCAACAGTTAGCTTGAGGCCAGCTGCAAGGTTGTGATTTACCAAACGATAGTGACGCTTAACACCACCGCCACGATGACGAACTGTGATACGTCCGGTATTGTTGCGACCAGCGTTCTGCTTCTTGCTCTTGAGCAAGCTTTTGAGTGGCTTTCGTGTTGTAATCTCACTCAGATCCTGAGTAGTCATACCACGACGCGCAGGAGTAGTTGGATTATATTGTTTAATCGCCATTACTTCTTCTCCTCTTTTGGTGCTTCTTGTTCAGCAAACACCTGAATCTTATCACCTTCAGCTAGCGTTACGTACGCCTTTTTGTTGTCTTTACGATTCGTTGTACCAGGGTAGCGGTTTTTACCACGGCTAAAGCGAACTGCTTTGCCGGTTTGAACCAATGTCTTGATACGGACAACTTTTACGCCATACTGTGCTTCGATAGCATCGGTAATCTGATTTTTGTTAGCAGTCAAAGGTACGTTAAATACATATACGTTGTCCTGACTTTGCGCATAGGCTTTTTCGGTTGCGCGTGGATATACAAATACAGTACTCATATTACGCTTCCTCCTTTGCAAGCCAGTCTTTGATAACAGGAACTGACTTGGCTGATAGTACGATATGATCAGCATTGAGGATATGGTATACGCTCAAATATTTTGCACTGATCAATAGTACGTTCTGCACATTACTTGTTGCCCGAAGTAGTTCCGGCGTTTTTGTCTCTACGACAACCAATGTCTTGCGGTTAAGCTTGTTATCGGCAAGGAACTTCGCGACTTCAGCAGTCTTACCAGTTGTCGTGATATCTTTGACAATAATCTTCTTAGCTTCATTTGCAAGACTCAATGCCTGGCGAAGTGCCACGCGCTTGCTCGTTGTACTCAGACGCTTGCTGTAATTTTCGTTACCGCGTGGACCAAATACGACACCACCACCGCGCCAAATAGGGTTTCGGCTCGAACCAAAACGTGCACGACCTGTACCTTTTTGCTTCCATGGTTTTTTACCACCACCACGAACTTCACCGCGTTGCAATGTTGTTGCGCTCGCAGTACGGCTATTTGCCAAATATGAGTCATAGGCAAGCTTCAATAGTTCGTGGTTTTGCACCTCAACATTGAAGACTTCCTTTGGCAGGGTTACAGCTTTGGCGGCTGTTGTTTTCGCTGCTTCAGCCATTATGCTTTCCCTCCTTTAAGAGCGTTTACTACGATCAAACCTTTACGTGGACCAGGCACAGCACCTTTTAGACCAATCAGGTTGTTAACAGCATCGACATAGGCGACCTCAAGGTTCTTGACCGTGACACGATCATGACCCATGCGACCAGCCATACGCTTACCTTTAAAGACTTTTTGCGGATACATTGATCCGATTGAGCCTGGCTTACGTACGTTACCGTTACCACCATGCGTACTCTTGCTGGTGTTAAAGTTGTGCCGTTTGACGGTGCCTGCGAAACCTTTACCTTTACTGGTGCCGGTTGCGTCAACGATATCACCCAGCGCAAACTGGTTTACATCGATCTTGTCGCCGACCTTTAGGTCTGCTGGCAGTTCGTCAACACGAAATTCCCGAATATGCTTCGGAGCTACTTGAGCTGGTTTTGTATGTCCAGCAACGGCCTTGCTCAGGTTCTTACCCTCACCATATGCCACTTGGACTGCGTTATAGCCGTCAGTTTCGACGGTTTTAACCTGAGTTACAGTCACAGGGCCAGCTTGAATCAACGTTACAGGAGTTGCAACGCCGCTTTCGCTGATGATTTGGGTCATACCAATCTTGGTACCGAGAAGTGCTTTCATGCCCTTTTCTCCCATTTAAAACCTCCGGTGGCGAGTAGTATCTGTGGGATTTGACCCTTTAGACTTGCTCATTCACACGGAAGAAAGTTGTTATTACGTAATAAGTTACCATATCAATTTAGCACAAAAATAGAGGTGCGTCAAGAGGTTCTATCAGTTTCTTGGCGGAGTGCACTACTTGCATAATATAGTACTATATGCTATAATGTGAGTCACATGACCGCATACCTTGTGCGGCAAGATCCTTAGGAGTATCCATGAGAGAAACCATCGGTCATGAAGACTTGATCGAGCTCGAGCGGCAAATTGGTCCGACGCTCATTGCGGTCCTCACTGGCAACAGAGACAGATACGTCGTCTTTCGATGGCTCGACAGCATGGATGAGCTGAAGCCAACCAAGGAAGAGGCCAGAAGGCTAGCATTCGCCATCGAACAGCTCCGTATCGTTACAAAGGCTGAAGGCGTCGACATCACTCGCGCCTGGCTCCTGGGTAGCGACCCAAGTGGCGTCTCGCCTCTCGCGGCAATTCGGAGCGGAGATTTCGAACGCGTCATCAACTCAGCCCAGCGCCTCATTAGCGATACTTATTATTAGCTTGTCCTGGCGAGGTGTGCAGCCATTTTGCGCACCTCGCCAGCGGCAGGCTATATTTTTTAGCGTATAATATTACTTATGCGAATACTGCAGGTGAAGCAGCACAAAACCCTATGGTCTATTCTTGCTGCAATCCTATTAGTATTTATCTGTAGTTTTAGTACATTTTACTATCTCAGTAGCCAAGCACAAGCTGCCAGGCAAGCTGAGTCTAACAAAAGACTAGCCGAACTCGACAAGAAAATAGTCGAGCTTGAGAAAAAACGCGTAGCTGAAGAGAAAGTCCGCAAACAAAAGGAAGAGGCTGAGCGCAAGGCTGCAGAGCAAAAGGCAGAAGCGGACAATGCACTCATGGCTCAACAGCAAGGTCAGGTTGTCACGCCAAAAGGCTGCGCTATCGCTGGCACACACGGTAATCCAGCTGCGATCAATGTTGTAATCAACAAAAAACGCTGTTTTAACCCTATATATTTTGTACCGCCAGACCTCACGAGCTACAACGGTTTCGTCGTCAGTGCCAAGATACTACCCGACATGACTGCTATGCTTGGTGCCGCTGCGGCTGCTGGCGTGCCGCTTAGTCTTACGAGTAGCTATAGATCATATGCAAACCAAGTCCAGACATACAATCATTGGGTAAGTGTCAACGGCAGCACTGCGGCTGCCGACACCGTGAGTGCTCGTCCAGGCTATAGCGAGCACCAAACCGGATTGGCGATCGACCTATCGGCTGGCGGCTGTAGCCTTGAATGCTTCCGTGGCAGTTCACAATACCAATGGATGCTTGCAAACGCCGCGACCTATGGCTTTATAGAGCGCTATCCTGCAGGACACGAGACCATTACCGGCTACAGCCCCGAGGCCTGGCACTGGCGCTACATCGGCCCAGTAGCCGCTCAGACTATGAAATCGAGTGGCATCAAAACTCTCGAACAGCTCTGGAATATCCCTGGTGGCGGATACTAGATAACAATACCAGCTGGCACAAAATAGCTGACGATTGTCACAACGACAAGCACTGCAAACCAAATCTTGCGATCGTAGGGATTTTTTTCAAACAAACGAATCGCCACTAGAGCAATAAGCGCACCCAGTGGAAATGCTGCTAGCATAAAACCGCTCCATGATAGCGACGTATCGAACTTTATCCAAAGCGTACTCAGCAAAACAACCCCTACGAGTTTCAGAAAATATGTACCATCTGCATCCGAGAGTGCTTGTCGATTGCGACGACTCACGACTTGTGCGCGGTTACGTGCGTAGGTTCGTGGACGTGGATTTTTTGTTTTTACGCGTGCCATTTGTACCATGATACCATAAGCATAATATAAGATACAGCTATCAAAAAACACCGCTATTACACGGTGTTTTTCGCATACCTAAATGTGTATGACTACATACGGATTTCTGCATCAACGCCAGCTGGAAGGCTGAGATTTTGCAGACTATCAATAGTCTTTGGCGTTGCATTGGTGATATCAATCAAACGCTTATGGACACGCATTTCAAATGACTCACCGCCGGTTTTGTAGACGTGAGGTGATTTGACAACCGTATATGTACTACGACGTGTTGGTAGTGGCACAGGACCAGCGATAGTAGCGCCAGTACGGATAGCTGTGTCGATGATTTGTTTTGCTGATTGGTCAATGACCTTGTGGTCATAGGCCTTGAGGCGGATGCGAATACGCAAACCTTCTGCTTTATCTGCCATGAGATAAATACTCCTTGTGTTATATCGTAACCTTGTATTGGTTTTGCGATTTACTATACGCTCACAACCAAGTTCTCGATATGATTAATAATATATTCATAATATACCCTACTTTACCTCAATTAGCAAGATTATTGTTGCCTAGACTCCACAAGGATGTTATGGTAACAATCAGCCATCCCAACGACGAGGAGTATCATGGCAGCACCCATTGAAATCAAACCGACTGACTTGACGAGATTCGCACAAGACCTTACTCGTGCACTAGAGCTAAGAGGCGTACTTGCGAATGCTTCATCTACTGTCACCGAGGTCGTAGAACAAGCTATTCAGGCAGCAGTCCGAAGAACCGGCGAACTTGTGTACGATTCTGCTTTTCGATTTGAAGATGGTACCCGTAAACGTGTACGTTCCGAACCCGGTTTTTATGGTATCGAAGGTACTGTTGAAGAGGTGAGGTCATTTCGAAAAGTCACCATCTATGTCGCTGATGGCGACTGGATACCCGCGTCCGAATTAAGGAAGTAGCAGATGCGTCATCAAGAACATATTCGACAAAATTCCATACGCGAGGAGCTCATGGAAGGACTCGCGAATACTATCGCACTGCGCACCTCAAATGGCGCAGCCTTGACACTCATAAGCACCGAGGTGTTTGTGCGGCTACGCCGGCATTTCGACCGCCCCGCTCGAGACACGCTGCGGTCACTAGAAAGAAACGACATCAGCGGTTATAGCGTTGTAAGTGCACGGTACGGAGAGAGTGGCACGCCGGGCGTATACTTTACGCTCACAAAACAATAACCCGTTCACTAGTAGAGACCTGCTTGGCCTCCTGGCTGAGCGGGTTTCTACATTTATAGACAAAAAACACCCTCGAACGATATCGAGGGTGTTTTTATAGAATGTACCTAGACTACTTGGTAATCTTGGTTACAACACCTGCACCTACAGTGCGGCCACCTTCACGAATCGCGAAGTTAAGACCCTGCTCCATCGCAACTGGTGCGAGTAGCTTGACTGTAAATGTAAGTGTATCGCCAGGCATGACCATTTCTTTGTCAGCTGGTAGTTCGACTTCGCCAGTAACGTCAGTAGTACGGAAGTAAAACTGTGGCTTGTAGCCCTTGCTAAATGGTGTGTGGCGTCCGCCTTCTTCCTTTTTGAGGATATAAACTTCTGCTTCGAAGTCAGTATGTGGCTCGATAGAACCTGGCTTGGCAATTACTTGACCACGCTCGATATCATCACGCTCGATACCGCGGAGCAATAGTCCAGCATTGTCGCCAGCTTGACCTTGGTCAAGATTCTTTTTGAATGCTTCGATACCAGTAACGACAGATTTTTGACTGTCCTTAATACCAAGGATTTCAACTTCGTCGTTAAGCTTAATGATACCCTGCTCGATACGACCAGTTGCAACTGTTCCACGACCCTTGATCGAAAATACGTCTTCGATAGGCATGAGGAATGGCTTATCCATGTCGCGTGGTGGCTCTGGAACGTAGTCGTCGAGTGCCTTTACAAGCTCCATGATAGCGTCTTCAAATTCAGCCTTACCGTCAAGAGCGCCGGTAGCAGAACCCTTGATGATTGGTGCATCTTCGTCGAAGCCGTTCTTTGCCAATAGCTCACGAATATCCATCTCAACGAGCTCTACAAGCTCTGGATCAGCAATATCCATCTTGTTAAGGAAAACGATGATCTTTGGCACACCAACTTGCTTTGCAAGTAGTACGTGTTCACGTGTTTGTGGCAATGGACCGTCAGTAGCGGCAACCACAAGGATTGCGCCATCAACTTGTGCAGCACCAGTGATCATGTTTTTAACATAGTCGGCGTGACCAGGCATGTCGACGTGAGCGTAGTGACGACCTTCTGATTCGTACTCAATGTGAGATGAAGCGATGGTAATACCACGAGCTTTCTCTTCTGGGGCGTTATCGATTTGGTCGTAATCGCGAGGCTTGTTGACATCGCTAGGTAGTCTCTTAGATAGGACGTGCGAAATCGCAGCCGTTAGTGTTGTTTTACCGTGGTCAACGTGACCCATGGTACCAACGTTGACGTGCGGTTTGCTTCGATCGAAATCTGCCATGTAGGGTGATTCTCCTGAATTAATGTTATTTTCGTGCACAATCTAACAAATAAACTCTGCAACGTATAGCCTCATTATACATATTCACATCAGTTTAGTAAAGAGAAAGATGAGTTTATTTCTCATGATGCCGGACGGCAGTGTGTCCGATTTGTACCATATGCTTTTCTCGATACTTTTCAAAGCTACTTTGACTAATGCCGTGAGTTGCAATAAATCCATTAAGACGCTCCGAGCCAATCAAGTGCGGCAGTATGACATAGCTCGCCCCAAGTCGGTATAGCTCTGCCGCTTGGTTGTGATTACTCGAATAGCAGACGATCGCCGCATGGTCGTTGTGGCGACGAACGTACTTTACAAAGGTTAAGTTTATTTCGTGATCACCGATCGTATTGACAATAAGCTCTGTTGCGTCGAAATTTATCTCTTCTAGCAATTCAGGATCGGTTACATCTCCGTACATATAGTTAATATTGGCGCGTTCGAGATCTTCTATAACCTCCGGGTCGTAATCAATGACAACAAAAGGCTTTTTTAGCCCACGAAATGTCTTTAGGTATTGTCGTCCACCATTTTTGAAGCCAACAAGAATCATGGGGTATTTTTTTGTATTTTGTTTGACATCTGCTGCACCTGCTCGTTCAAAAAGATTGAGATGTTTTTCGAACCGACGATAGATCACGTTGTCGTACTGCATCAGATAGGTCGAAATGGTTATCGTAATCAACGCAATGAGTGTAACCATGGTCGCAACAGTACTACTGACAACACCCGACGAAGCGGCTAAAACAATAAGAATGATGGAGAATTCACTAATTTGCGATAGGTTGACACCTGTCTTAAAGCTTGTGCGGCGTGTATACCCGAGGAACCCAAGCGTCAGCATCACAACAATAGGCTTGAGAATGATCACAATTGCCGACAAAATCAGTGCAGGCACAAGCGCGGCGCCAAAATCACTAATCTGCAAGTGCTCACCCAGGCTGATAAAGAACAATATAACAAAGAAATCGCGCAGCGGCTTGAGCCGTGCGCCAATCTGCTGTGCATACGGCAACTGCGCCAGTGCCACACCGGCAAACAGCGCACCGATTTCAATAGAAAATCCTACAAGATTGATTGCTGTTGCAACACCAAATCCCCACGCCAGCGCGAAAAGAAATAGTAGCTCTTGTGACTTTGCCATCGATTTGGTCACAGCCGGCAGCACCTTCATGGCCAAAAATGCCAAGACACCTATCATCAGTACACCCTTGAGTATGAGCCATAGGACATCTATCCAGCCCAAGGCTTCACCCGCACCCGCAGCTAAGTAGAGCAATGCAAACGTCGCTACGATATCGTCAAACAAAATAACACCGATGGCGATCTGGCCATTAAGTCGCGATATCTCTTTTTTATCGCTTAACACTTTGGCAATAATGATTGTACTACTGAAAAATACCGCCAAGCCGACCAATATAGCTTCGGTAGTCGAAAAATCGAAAGCGACAGATACCAAAAAGCCAATCGTACCTACAGTAAGCAGTAGTGCCATCGCCGTAAGAAACACAGGTCTCCCAAGACGCTTGACTACAGATACGCTTAACTCTAAACCGATGATAAATAGCAGTAACGCGATACCAATTTCGCTAAAGGTCTCAAATGCATGCTTGTCATTGATGAGGTGCATCATGCTTGGCCCAACCAAGATACCCGTCAGAATATACCCGACAATCAATGGCTGCTTGAGAAGTCGCATGATATAAGCGATTGCAGCCGCTACGACAATTACAAGAGACAGCTGAGTAAAGACATCATCGAGCACTATCGCAAACCCGCACTGTGTTTGTGTTGTAGCATAAACGCATTACTTTAAGTATACATGAGCAAAAACTCTCTGTAAAACATAAAGTTTAAGCAACAACTCTACCATCGCGAAAGTGAAAAAGACGTGCAGCGCTGACAGCAAGTTGCGATGACGTGTCACTTAAATGCTCCATATACCGGGCAAGCGGCTCAATATACTCTAGTTCATCAGCATGACTACACGATGGCCTACGATAATCTATCGCTGTCTCTACCGGTAGTCCAAAAGCTTGTTCGAGTGATACTTTCGAGCGACGCCAGTCTACTACGTTATCCTCTTCGGCTGTTATCTGGTATAGCTGCAAATCAGGGTTTTCTTCTACTACTCCTCGGTGTGAGTTCGCCTGCCATGGCACACTTTTATGAATCGCTCGATGCTGAGAGGAGACAAGTTGAAATGGCATATAGGCTGACGATTCGTGATGCAATCGCGCTTCTTCGAGTGTCATTTCATCGATATGCCGGAGATTACTATCAACTCGACGCAATCGGTGTGCTCGCCAAACATCGTTAAACAAAGCCAGCTTTGGTATGTACGCCGAAACAGCCGCCGCTCTTCGCATACCTGGCTGCAAATCAACCTGGCTAGTCATGCCTGAACGAGAAATAATTGCCTTGAGCCTATTTTCACCTATCGCTTCGCGCACCTGCGGGTTTGTGAGGCTTTTCATACCATTCATAAGACCCATCGACGTACCCACAAGTACACGATCTCGGTTGCCATCAATTTTACAAGCATCAATAATATGCTGATCAATCATTTCTTGCGAGTGCCTTCCCTGGGTTTGATACTCAAAATGCAATGAGCCATATCGTGCTAGCTTGCGCGCGTGTAACGGTGCCTGCGCAGCGTAATTTTCGCCGCAACCACGTAAGAAAATAAAAGACGGGCCATCATCAGCCGGATAGCTCATGAGTCCACTCACCTCTTTTTTCTTGATCGCGTGTGTCGATCGACCAACCTCAACCATGCTGCTTACCAAAAAAGCACCTGCGATAAAGGCGCTTTTTGATAACTTCCGTTCATTTGTTTGATGAATTTCATGTAACATAGCATAACCTCTGTTTATGTTTGCTGTGCAAGTGGTGGAAATTCACTGTATGAAGATGTAACTTCACCCTCATACTTAATGGTATACGCTATTTACTATAAAAATACAACTATTTTCACTTCAAGCCATATAAATTATACGACCCCCTAGCAGGAGGTCGTATATGGCATAGCTTGAGGCTACTACTTTTTGCGCTTCTCTATGATCTCTTGCGCAACATTTGGTGGCACTTCTTCGTAGCTATGAAGTTCCATGGTGCTTGCAGCACGGCCCTGGCTCATACTGCGAACATCGTTCGTGTAGCCAAACATACTAGCTAGCGGCACTATAGCGCGTACCAACTTGGCGCCACCCTGAAGGTCTTCCATGGCTTCGATACGGCCACGACGACTATTGATATCACCAATAACATCACCCATGAACTCTTCTGGCGTCGTCACTTCGAGCTTCATGACTGGCTCAAGCAACACTGGATTCGCTTTTGGAATACCTTCGCGTACTGCCAAAACACCAGCTAGGTTAAAGGCCAACTCACTCGAGTCAACATCATGATAGCTACCGTCATAAAGTGTCGCCTTGACACCAATCATCGGATAACCTGCAATAACACCGCCATCAAGCGTATCTTTGATACCCTTTTGTACCGGTGCGCGGTACTCTTGAGGAACCACACCGCCCTTGATTTCATCAACAAATTCAAAGCCTTCGCCACTTTCGGTTGGCTCAAAACGAATCCATACGTCACCGTACTGACCGCGACCACCTGACTGTTTGGCGTGCTTGCCTTGTGCCTCAGTACGACCCCGAATTGTTTCACGGAACGCAACCTGAGGTTCGCCGATATTTGCTTCGACATTAAACTCACGCTTCATACGGTCAACAAGGATGTCGAGATGCAGCTCGCCCATACCAGACATGATAGTTTGGCCAGTTTCATCATCGGTATGAACGCGGAATGTCGGATCTTCTTCGGCAAGGCGCTGCAAAGCAATACCCATTTTTTCCTGGTCACTCTTTGTCTTAGGCTCGACAGCAATCGATACGGGTGGATCAGGGAACTCGATTGACTCAAGCGTAATAGGATGTGCAACATCAGCGAGTGTCGCACCCGTAAACGTATCCTTAAGGCCAACGACGGCTGCTATGTCACCGGCACCAATTGAATCGATCTCTTCACGCTTGTCGGCATGCATACGCACGATACGCCCAACACGCTCTTTGTTGCCGGTTGTCGTGTTAATCACGTAACTACCAGCAGATAGACGACCGCTGTATACACGGACAAATATAAGCTTACCGACGAATGGATCGGTCGCAATCTTGAAAGCAAGTGCTGCAAGTGGCTCTTTTTCGTCTGGCTTGCGCTCGATTTCGTCGCCAGTCTTTGGGTTTTTACCCCAAATAGCATCGACATCAAGTGGGCTTGGCAGGTAATCAGCTACAAGATCGAGTACTTTTTCTACAATCACGCCACGTCCATCACCGCCAGTAACAAGATAGAAGTCACCAGCTAGGACTCGCTTACGAAGCGCACGCTTGAGGTCTTCTACAGTAATTGCATCTTCGCCGCTTTCCAAGAAGCGCTCAAATAGTTCGTCTTCAGCCTCTACGGCAGCTTCAACCAAAAGACTGCGAGCGTTTTTTGCCTTTTCCAACATATCAGCAGGAATTTCGCCAACTTGAAGCTCGTGGTCAGAGAAGTCGTTGTAGGTATACGCCTTCATATCAATCAAGTCGACAACACCATTAATGTCTTTTTCAAAACCGATTGGCAGGTGAATCGGTAGAGCATGTTTACTCAAACGCGTGTGGATTGTCTCAAGTGACTTGTAAAAATCACCACCAGTTTGGTTGATCTTGTTGATAAAGCAGATGCGTGGCACGCCATATTTGTTTGCCTGGCGCCACACAGTTTCAGTCTGTGCCTCGACACCCATCTTGCCATCAAATACTGTCACCGCACCATCGAGCACGCGCAATGAACGTTCAACTTCAGCGGTAAAATCGATGTGACCTGGGGTATCAATAATATTTACTTTGCAGCCTCTCCAGAAACAAGTAACAGCAGCGGAAGTAATCGTAATACCACGCTCCTTTTCTTGAGCCATCCAGTCAGTAGTTGCGCCTGCTGGGTCATCACCCTTTACGACACCAATCTTGTGAGTCAATCCTGTGCGGTACAAGATTCCTTCTGTTGTGGTGGTTTTACCAGCGTCGATATGCGCGATAATACCAATATTACGATAGTCCTTTAGTGGGACATTTTTTACTGCCATAGTAGTGCTTTTCCTCTATTAGTTACCTACAATTGCTATTTTTTGCCATAAAAAAATAGCGCTTTAAGATATATAGTAGCAGAAAAGATGTATTTCGACTAGAGGCTTACTCGCTACTATAAACGACGGCCAATCATCGAGGCGCTCATTTGTATACATATTATACAATGAAAATTGTTGTTATACTAGTTGCTGCTTATGGTATACTGAACCTACTTATGTATAAACGATACGGTAATAAATTCATGTGCTTCTCACCTCCGGTCATGCTCGCTACGTTCTTAATTGAATTTGCTCTTTTGTTTTATGTGCTGTGGCGCTATAAACTCACACCACTCACTCGAACAATTGCAGTGTTTATTGGTTGTCTTGGCATCTTTCAACTCGCTGAATATATGATATGCGGCGGCCTCGGCCTAGGAGGCAATGTATGGGCACGTATCGGTTACGTCTCGATTACGCTTCTGCCAGCACTGGGCATACATATATTAGCCTTGCTCGCAGGAGTGAAAGCCAAAAAATTACTGACAGCTGCCTACGGTAGCGCGTTCTTGTTTGCAGGCTATTTTGCATTTGGTCCAAGTGCCGTCGGACTCGAGCAGTGCGCTCCAAACTACGCTGTATTCGCACTGGGCGGCATCGACACTTTGCTCTATGCAGCCTTTTATTATGGCTGGCTCCTTGCGGCCGTTGGCCTCGCAGCGCATTGGGCAAAGCAAAAGCCTAAAAAAGCAGCTGCGCTCCGCTGGATGGCAATAGGCTACGCATCATTTATATTGCCTACGACAGTAGCAAACATTATCGACCCTGCAACAATCGCAGGTATTCCATCGATCATGTGTGGGTTTGCAATTCTCATCGCTATCATTATAGTGTGGCGTGTACTTCCATTGGCGACAAACAAATCACATATCAGAAAGCGATCATGAGAGAAACGATCCGCTCATTTGACAGACATGTCCAAGATCGAGTAAATCGTCTTCCGCGCGCACTCCATGGCAGCATGCTATTCTTTACACTTATTGGCCAACCGCCTTTTACAGTCGGTATCGCCGCAGCCGTAATGGGGTATGGCTGGGCACTCTCACTTCCGTCGTACTTTTGGGCAGGCATGCTCGCGCTTGCGACAGTAGTTGTTGTGAGTATCCTCAAGCTAGTACTGCGTCGTCCGCGGCCTCGCAACACGTATGTACGCAACATGATCATCAAGACATTCAGCTTCCCAAGTGGTCACGCAGCAGGCGCCCTAGCAAGCTATGGTCTCGTGGCTGCTATTGCGTCGTCACTAGAGCCGGTACTAGCATTGCCGATGTGGCTCGCCGCACTATCGGTTACCTTCTTGATTAGCCTATCGCGCGTATACCTCAAAGCACACTATGCCAGCGACATTATCGGTGGCTGGATAGTCGGAGCAGCCGGTCTCGCACTCATCGTGATTGAGCTTTTTGCAATTAACGGTAGTTTGTAAAGCTTGTGACAAAATCAAGGTCTGCAGCTCGGACTGTTGACATGACAGCCTGGAGGTCATCTTTACTGCCACTCGTGACACGAACAGCCTCTCCTTGAATCTGCGGCTTTACTTTAGGATGCGCATCGCGAATCAATGCGCTGAGCTTTTTGGCTTTGTCTTGTGATAGACCTTCAACGAATGGCACCTCTTTGGTTGCTTTGAGGTTGCTTTCGTGGACTCCTTTTTCCAAGTCGAGCACTTTGCTACTCACCTCACGTGCGGCAAGTTTTTTACGCACGATATCAAGCACTGCATCAATCTGCCACTCATTGCTTCCAGTGATTTTAAGACCTTTTTTATCTGTCAGCCATTCGATACCTGCTGGTGTCCCCTTGAAATCATATCGAGAGTTGATTTCTTTTTCGACTTGCATAAACACGTTATTCATCTCAGCCTTGTCGTATTCTGAAACGATATCAAAAGAAAATGTTGCCATATGTATAGTATAGCAGGCAAACATACTTATGACGACGAGACTTATAGTTACTATCTCTATACAAAAAACCGTGCCTTACGCACGGTTTCTATTCTCATAGGCATACGCCTTGAGGCGCCCCATCTCACGTTTAATCCATTCCATAAGCTATATATTAGCACATTTTATATATTAAGTCAATAGCACAAGACTCATACCAACGTTAACAAACAAAAAACGCCCGTATGGGCGCTTTTTGTTGCGAGAATTATTAACCTCTTGCGAAGTGTGCAAACGCGCGGTTTGCTTCGGCCATTTTGTGTGTGTCTTCTTTTTTCTTGAAGGCAGCACCAGCTTCGTTGTGTGCGTCAACAATCTCGAGTGCAAGACGCTTCTCGTATGGCATGCCACTACGACCACGCGCCGACTGGACAAGCCAGCTAAAAGCAAAATGTAGCTGACGGTGACCCTGGATCGGGAAAGGAATTTGATAGTTTGCACCACCAACACGGCGTGACTTAACTTCAAAATTCGGGCTAACATTTTTAAGTGCTTTTTCAAACACGGCAAGCGGATCTTCGCTATCGAGTTTTTTAGCAGCTTGCTCGAGAGCGCCATATACTGCACGCTCAGCAACTAGTTTCTTGCCATCTAACATTGACTTATTGATGAGACGCTGTACCAATACTGATTGGTATTTACGATCTGGTTTCAGCTCACGCTGGAGCTTTCGGGTAACTTTACGAGGCATTACTTGGTCTCCTCTTTCTTGGCGCCGTACTTGCTACGACCCTGCTTGCGCTTTGCAACACCTTGAAGGTCGAGTGCGCCGCGGACGATATGGTAGCGAACACCAGGAAGATCTGGCACGCGACCACCGCGTACGAGAACAACTGCGTGCTCTTGTAGGTTGTGACCTTCGCCGCCGATATATGCCCATACCTCTTGCTGGTTCGTAAGACGAACACGCGCAACTTTACGAAGTGCCGAGTTTGGCTTTTTTGGCGTTTTAGTTGTTACTTTGATACAAACACCACGCTTAAGCGGGCCGTTCTGATCGTAGTAACGTGTCTTGAGTGCGTTATGGATTTTGCCAAGCGCTGGAGATTTCGACTTTTTGATCGCAATCTTGCGTGGCTTACGCACCAATTGATTAATAGTAGGCATTGGTTCCTTTCATTGCCGAGTATTCATATTATCGAACAGCTCGAACAGTGATATTACTAATTTATGGCAATCGGTTCAGCAACCCGATTGCGAGATGATATTTTTCCATCTCGAAACTCATCTGTTAGTGTAGCAAGAAATCCTTGTTTATGCAAGTCTATCTTTTAATTATAACATATTTTGCTATAAAATACAATGAACTCCTTTCGGAGCCCATTGTATTTGCAGTTTTAATGCTACTCTGCAAGATCGAGCGCTTCGGCAATCTCTTCGGCGACATCGTCGATCGGCGAGACTTCATTGCTTACAGCCCCTGTACCTACTGGAATCTTGCGACCAATGATCACATTTTCCTTTAGGCCGTGCAGGCGGTCGGCGCGACCACTAACGGCAGCGTTAATCAACACGCGAGTCGTATCTTGGAATGAGGCGGCTGACAGCCAGCTATCACTCCAGATCGAAACCTTGGTGATGCCGAGAAGTAACTGTGTATATTTCACCAGCTCTTTTCCGCTTGCGACCAACTCGGCGTTTGCATCAACAACTGCAGCCTTAGACACGATATCACCCGTGACAAAACTACTGTCACCTGGATCTTCGACCTGAACACGGCTAAACATCTGACGAACGATGATCTCGAGGTGCTTGTCGGCAACATCTTGACCCTGTGCCGCATAAATACGGAGCACTTCGTTGATGATATAGCGCTGCGTGGCTTCAGTGCCCTTGAGGCGCATGAGGTCGTGAAGATTGAGTGAACCAATTGTCAAACGATCACCTGCGACTACCTGATCTCCGGCACTCACAACAAGCTGATTAGTGCCTGGAATCTCGTAACGAACTGGCGCACCAGCGTTTGCTGCTAGCACCAGTGTGTCTTCGGCCAGCTCGACAACACCGTCAAATGGCGCAACAAGTGGCTTCGCTTCGCCTTCGGTAGTAGCGAGCACATCACCAACCTTGACATTGCTACCCGACTTAATAGCGACAGTGCGACCTTCAAGAGGTAGACGCTCTACATGACCAGCTTCTGGAGTAACCTGTACGATGTACTTCTTGCCATCTTCCCAGATATCTACCGCGCCAGTTACTTCCGTCACATACGCCTGCCCCTTTGGTGTACGAGCCTCAAAGAGCTCTTCGACACGCGGGAGACCCTGAGTAATGTCACCGCCGGCAACACCAGAGTTATGGAAGGTTCGTAGCGTCAACTGCGTACCAGGCTCACCGACAGACTGAGCTGCGATAACACCAACAGGCTGCGCATAACTAACGAGGTGTCCTGTTGCCATGTCAATGCCATAGCTCTTGCGTGGAATACCGCGAAGATTCTTGGTTGACAAGACAGACTGAATCGTGACACTTTCGATCTTTTCATCAGCTTCAATAGCAGCGGCAACTTGGCGAGTAATGAGCTCGTCTGCACCAATATGGCCAGGGATTTCCTTGGCAGTATAACGACCGTTAAGACGATTTGAAAAATCAATCATCGTTTCAGTTGATTCTGAACGGTAAATCGTAAAGCCTTCATCATCACCCTCAATATCCTCAACGGTGAAGACATCTTGAGATACATCAACCAAGCGACGAGTCAGATAGCCCGAGTCGGCAGTCTTGAGGGCTGTATCAATCAGACCCTTACGAGCACCACGAGTTGCCACGAAAGCCTCAAGTGACGATAGACCTTCTTTAAACGAAGAGCGAATCGGAAGCTCAATTTCACGGTTGGTCGCATCGACCTGGATACCGATCATCGCGCTTGCAAGCTTGACGTTACTGATATCACCACGAGCACCTGAGTTGACCATGACAGAGATACTTGTATCCATCTTTTTGAGCTCTTCTTGCAAGAAATCTGTCACCTTGCGGTCGACACTGCGCCATGCAGCAACCGTCAGGTTGTAGCGCTCTTCTTCGGTGATCAAACCTTGGTCGAACTGGTCAGAGATCTGCGCTGCACGCTCGTCACCTTCAGCGATAAACTCTTGGATTTCATCAAAATTCAAGTAATCATCTTTACCGGTAGACACAGCAGCAATAGTTGCAAATCGGAATGCCAGACCCTTCATGCGGTCAGCAGTCTTTGCTGTTTCTTCAGCACCATATTCATCGAAAATCTTTGCCAAAACTTTCTTGAGCTGCTTTTTGCCCTGAATACTATTGTCGTACGGATAGTCATTCGGCAGAATTTCATTGAAGAATACGCGTCCAAGTGTCGTGTTGCGAATCTCACCCTTTGCATATAGACGAATTGGCGTCTGCAGCTGGATGATACCCTCATCATATGCCATTTCAGCTTCGTACACAGAACTATAGGCCTTAACCGTATCTGTCTGCGCACTTGGCTTTTCGTATGTCAGGTAGTAGTTACCCAGCACAACATCCTGGCCAATATTGAGCACTGGCGCACCATCAGCTGGCTTGAGGAGGTTGTTTGTTGCAGACATAAGCTCACGAGCTTCACGCTGCGCTTCATCTGAAAGTGGCAAGTGAACTGCCATTTGGTCACCGTCATAGTCGGCGTTGAAACCGTTTGCTACGAGAGGGTGAAGCTGAATAGCCTTACCTTCAACCAATTTTGGCTGAAAAGCCTGAATAGACAGACGGTGAAGTGACGGTGCACGGTTAAGCAAGACGTACTTGCCTTCGATAACCGCATCAAGCGCGTCCCACACAAGTGCGTCACCAGCTTCAATAAGACGAGTTGCACTACGGATATTATGTGCATGTTCGTTGCGAATCAACCAGCTAATTACAAATGGCTTGAACAATTCGAGCGCCATTTGCTTTGGAAGACCACATTGATTGATCTTTAGTTTTGGACCAACAACGATCACCGAACGACCCGAATAGTCGACACGCTTACCGAGGAGGTTCTGACGGAAACGACCCTGTTTACCCTTGAGCATATCGCTAATAGACTTGAGACGGCGGCGACCACCGGTTGCATTAACAGCACGTCCGCCACGCGCGGCACTGTTGTCGATCAAAGCATCGACCGCTTCTTGCAGCATGCGCATCTCGTTGCGGCGAATTACCTCTGGCGCATTGAGATCGATCAGCTTCTTAAGACGGTTGTTGCGGTTGATGACGCGACGATACAAATCGTTTAGGTCACTGGTTGCAAAACGGCCACCAGTCAGCTGTACCATCGGACGAAGATCCGGAGGAATCACAGGCAAAATAGTTGTCGTGAGGCTGCTTGGTTTGATACCAGCAGCGTGCATTCCCTCGAGCACCTTGAGACGCTTGAGAAGCTTTTTCTCGCGCTGACCTTTGGCGCCAGCTGCCTCTTCGCTGAGCTGAGCAATCAATGCAGGTAGCTCGATTTCATCGAGTAGTGCCTTGAGAGCCGTACCACCCATGCCAACAGTAATGATTTCCTCATACTCCTCTGGTAAATTGCGGTAGTCAGTTTCATTCATAAGTGATGCTTTGACAAGACTATCGAGCTGAGACTTTTTGAAAGCATAGCTTTCATTAAGCTCTTCGACTTCACGCGACTGCGCTTCTGCGAGTGCCTTAACATCAGCACCTTCAGTCTCTGCTTCTTTCTCGTAACGAATCTTGATAGCAGCACGGCCCGCTTCTGTTTCAGCTTCGAGATCAGCCAAAAACTTCTCGCGCTTCTCGTTATCGACACTCAGGACGATATAGCTGGCAAAATAAGCGACACGCTCGAGATTACGAACTGTGATACCAAGGAGCAAACTCATTGCACTTGGTGTTCCGCGCATAAACCAGATGTGTGCAACCGGAGCTGCAAGACTAATGTGCCCCATGCGCTCACGGCGAACGATAGACTTCGTCACAAGCTCGCCATTTTTATCAATAGCTGCTTCTCGCGAACGAACACCCTTTAGTTTATTGTCGTGCGGATTGATGTCTTTGACCGGTCCGAAGATGCGCTCACAAAACAAACCATCACGCTCTGGTTTTTGAGTACGATAATTAATCGTCTCAGGCTTAGTAACCTCACCGTGGCTCCATTTGAGGATATCTTCTGGGCTGGCAACAGCGAGGCGTACGGCGTCAAAATCAGCGATGCCTGTACCAGGAACAACTCGTGACATATTACACCTCCTCCTTTATTTCTTCTACTTCATCGATATCTTGTACACTGAGACCGTCTTCATCGAGATCGATATCATCAGCTTCATCAAGTACTGTTTCTTCTTCGTCGTCGTCTAGAATCGGCACTGCAGGTATCGTTTTGTCGGCAGGACCAGCTTCAGCAATAACCTCTTCAGCATCGACAACAAGATCTTCACCCTCTTCGTCTTCGTCAAGAAGATCAACACGGAGTCCAAGACCCTGCAATTCTTTCACAAGAACGTTAAAGCTCTCTGGTAGCTTCGGCCCGACGATTGCCTCATTTTTAATGATTGACTCGTATGCCTTTGCGCGACCATACACATCGTCAGACTTGATCGTTAGCATTTCCTGCAACGTTGTTGCTGCACCGTATGCCTCAAGTGCCCACACCTCCATCTCTCCGAAGCGCTGGCCACCATTTTGTGCCTTACCACCGAGTGGCTGCTGAGTAACCATTGTGTATGGACCAGTTGAACGAGCATGGATCTTATCGCTCACCATGTGGTGTAGCTTGATCATATGCATGACACCAACTGTCGTACGCTCTTCAAATGGTTCACCGGTGCGGCCATCAAAGAGTTGATTCTTGCCGTCTGGTGCATATCCAGCTTTTTCGAGCTCAGCGCTAATGACTTCGTTCGAAACACCGTTAAATGGTGGCGTTGCGACCTTGTAGCCAAGTGCACGTGCAGCCATACCAAGGTGTGTTTCAAATAGCTGACCAATGTTCATACGGCTCGGAACACCTAGTGGGTTCAAGACAACATCAACTGGTGTACCATCTTCCATAAACGGCATGTCTTCTGCTGGCAAAATTCGCGCGACAACACCCTTGTTACCGTGACGTCCAGCAAGCTTATCGCCGACTGCAATTTTTCGAAGTTGAGCAACAAATATTTGAATCTGCATCAAAACACCAGCTTTGAGCTCGTGACCGTTTTCACGACTAAATATTTTTACACCGACGACCTTACCGCCACCAGCGTTATTCATACGCTGTGAGGTATCACGAACATCTTTAGCTTTTTCGCCAAAAATTGCGCGCAAAAGACGTTCCTCTGAGCTGAGCTCTTGCTCGCCCTTTGGTGTAATCTTACCAACGAGCACATCACCAGCTTTCACCTCAGAACCAACCTGCACGATACCATCTTCGTCTAGGTGACGTAGTGACTCTTCGCTCACATTTGGAATGTCACGTGTGACAATTTCGGCACCAAGCTTGGTTTCACGAACTTCTACGTTGTAATCTTTGATATTGATACTTGTAAGTGTGTCGTCTTTGACCAAGCGATCGCTCAAGACGATTGCGTCGTCCATATTGTAGCCGCCCCATGGCATAAATGCTACGAGCATATCCTTACCTAGCGCTAGTTCGCCATCCGCAACAGATGCACCCTCGATCAACGTATCACCTGCCTTGACCTTATCGCCACGAGCAACACATACTTTCTGATTGATCGAACGATCGTCGTTACTCTTCTGGAAATGAATTGGCTCGTACACTTTGACGCCATCTGCGTATTTAATATGTACCGCATCCGCATCGGCACGGACAACTTCACCGTTTGCCTCGGCAGTAATCAACTGGCTCGTGTTCTTGGCGATTTCAGCTTCGATACCGGTACCAACGATAGGCGCCTCAGGTGTCAACAATGGCACCGCTTGCTTCTGCATGTTTGAACCGGTCAAAGATCGGTCAATACGGTTTTTCTCAATAAATGGCACGAGACTCGCAGGTCCACCAAGGATCTGCTTGTGCGCAGCGTCCATGTAGGTTACGTCACTTGCATCAACTTGCTCTGGCAATAGACCGTTACGAGCGCTCACACGCTCATCAACAAATTTGCCATCTTTATCAAGTTCAGCACCAGCGTCAGCGATCACTTCGACCACTTCTTGACTTGCGTCTAGATACACAACTTCATCGGATACTTTACCGTTTTTTACCTTTAAATATGGTGTTTCTATGAAGCCATATTCATTGATACGAGCATATGTAGCGAGGTTGAGTACCAAGCCAATGTTTGCACCTTCTGGTGTCTCGACTGAACAAAGGCGACCGTAGTGCGTTGGGTGAGCATCGCGGACATCAAAGCCAGCACGTTCGCGACTAAGACCGCCAGGACCCATTGAACTAAGTCGACGCTTATGTGAAAGCTCTGCGAGTGGATTTGTCTCGTCCATCAACTGGCTCAACTGGCTACTTGCAAAGAATTCACGAACAGCAGCAACAACAGGACGAGCATTGATAAGCTGACCAGGAGTAACTGTTTCAATATCACTCATGCTCATGCGATCCATCGCGTTACGCTGCATTCGTAGCATACCGACGCGGAACTGACGGGCAACCAATTCGCCAACGAGCTTGACACGACGATTATTCAAGGCATCGATATCGTCTGCAAGTTCCTGTGAATTGTTCAGGCGAACAATCTCACGGATAATAGCGACGAGATCACTCATCTGGAATACACGATTTTCGGTAGTGTTAGAAACCTCAAGGCCGAGACGTTGGTTAATCTTGTAGCGTCCAACTCGGCTATAGTCGAATCGCTTAAAATCAAAGAACATGCGCTCAATCATACTGCGAGCATTATCAACGGTCGCAAGATCGCCTGGGCGAAGACGACGATAAACCTCGATAAGCGCTTCGTTTGCACCGCGAGTTGTATCCTTTTCAAGCGTTGCATCGATATATTTCACATCGCCTGTATCAATATCTGCAAAGATAGATTTAATCTCTGAAGTCTTATTATGACCGAGTGCGCGCAGTAGCGTCGTGACCGGTAGTTTGCGACGGCGATCAATCTTTACATAAATCGCACCGTTGCTTGCAGTCTCGAACTCTAGCCATGCACCACGGCCAGGAATCAACTTGGCACCATAAAAATTACGGCCTGCAGCGCTATCGGCTGTAAAGAAGACGCCTGCGCTACGAATAAGCTGCGAGACAACAACACGCTCTGTACCATTAATGATAAATGTACCGCGATCAGTCATCCATGGATAATCACCAAGATAGATCTCTTGTTCTTTGACTTCTCCTGTCACCTTATTAGTGAGCTCAACATTCACCTGGAGAGGAGCTTCAAACGTAAGGTTATTTTCTTTTGCATCACGTTCAGTATTTTTTGGATCCTGGAAATGATATTCTTTAAACCGCAATTCCAATTTTTGACCAGTATAGTCTTCGATTGGATTTAGTTCGGTGAAGATCTCGCTCAAGCCAGTCTCGACGAATTCACGCCAGCTGGTTTTTTGATGAGCAATAAGGTTTGGTACCGGTAGTGCCGTGTCATCCTCTGTGAAGAACACGCGACCACTCGCGCTTTGTGTCGCCTTTGCCATTTGTCCTCGCTATAATTATTTGGTTAGTTGATCTGGCCCGAAGATCCACTAAGCTTGGCGTCCAGCTTTTCTGCCACAAAAAATCTGGACATAGAAACACCAAGCTACTCTACTTCTTGTAGCTATTATGTACACTCAATGCAAGTTAGTCAATACTGATATCATCCAAAAACAATACGCCCCTTGCGAGGCGTATTGTTTGGTGATGATTAAAGCTGGCTAGTTAGCCTCTAATCAATACGTTCAACACACGAAGGATTGCTGTGAGCACATCATTTACGAGAATTCCAAACTCGTGAACAATACTGCTCCAATAGGTGTGTATGATCTTTAGCGCTTGACCAATAGTGTCTAGGTCTTGAGCTACTACGTTAGCGATATATCCAGCTCCTGCACCGAGTAGCTTAAATGTAAATGCTAGTCCCGCCCCTATATTGGCGCATGTTTTCTTAGCTGCATCCAATTCTTTGGTGAGATCGCTTATGTAGTTATTGGCTAGCTTAAGCAATTTTGCATGATGATCCCTGACAAGAGCCATGAGATCCTCGCGATACTGAGCCTTTGCTGCATCGACATTAACGTAATACTCGCTTAGCCCGTCGGTAACTGTCTTTTTGTATGTCTCTAGTCCGGCCTTTTTATTGGCGGATTGCAACAAAGTAATAGACCAGTCGATCGACGCAGTGAATCCATTGATTGTAATCTGTCGAGAAGCGGTAGTTATTATATCTTCACGCTCCCAGTTTGCATTCATATCTCTGATTGTTTTATCAAACGCAGCCTGCATACCAGGAAGCGATGCTCTCACATTAGAAATAACCTTTGTACCAAACTGCTGAATATTTGAACAGCGAGCATTCTGGATTGGCGTCAACGATTGAGCCTGAGCCGTATGTGGGGCTGCAAACGTAGCGAACAAAAATGCAAACGCCATCGTTAGCGGTGCTAGCCGAAATGTAAATATTTTTTTATTCATCTTTGAGAGCCTCCGGATCTAATTCTGGAACTATACTCTTCGCAGCTTCAGATGACTGATTGATTGCTTTTCTCGCATCCTCTTCAGCCTTCTTCTTCAGCGCTTCATTTTCTTGCTCAAGAGTTTTCATCAAATCGTCAGTCATTTCTTTGATCTCTTTTTGCTCTGGAGTAGTGGCTTTCACGTCATCAAGACTTTTCACACTACTTGAGTCCTCTTCTTTGGACGTTGAGGCAGCCTCTTGGTTATTTTGCGTACTGTCGTACCATAACCATGCGCCGACACCAGCAGCGATAACCACTACCAATGCAACGATCGTTATGATGAGTTTTTTATGGGATTTCTTTGATGAGGTGGTCTGGAATAGCTTTTTGCTATCACCACTCTCATCAGACGGGTTTCCCGGTGACTTGTCTTGATTTGTCTCCATACATCTCCATCTGCACTTATATGATATATATCGGTAGCATATATGAACGCTTGGCGCATGTCAACGGGCTTATGGTTTGTTTAAAGTCATGCACTTTGCAGTACTAGTGCGTCCGGCGTTAGGCTTTGGTTATAACCTGGTCTGCGAGACCATATTCAACGGCTTCTTTAGCACTCATCCAAAAATCACGGTCGGTGTCTTTTTCGATCCTCGATAATTTCTGTCCTGTATTTTTTGCAAGAATTTCATTCAAGCGCTGCTTGAGATAGATACCTTCACGCAGTGAAATCTCTTGGTCAGAAATCTTACCTTGGGTCCCACTCGATGGCTGGTGAATCATGACCCTGCTATTTGGCAGCACAAATCGCTTGCCCTTGGTACCACTTGAGAGCAAAAACGCACCCATACTTGCCTGAACACCGATACCGATCGTCTGTACGTCAGGCTGTATGTATTGCATAGTGTCAAAAATCGCAAATCCATCGTACACGCTGCCTCCAGGACTATTGATATATAGCTTGATGTCGCGCTTTGGATCATCGTAAGCGAGATGCAACAGCTGCGCCACAACGATATTTGCAGTGTGCTCGTTGACGTCTTCACCCAAAAAAACGATACGCTCATTTAATAATCGACTATAGATATCAAACGCGCGCTCGCCCTCACTCGTGCGCTCGATTACCGTTGGTACTAGGTAGTTTTGCGGCTTATTCATATATACAGTGTAACGCAAAACTAGCACTCGAGTCAATAGAGTGCTAGTTTATATGCTACCGTTTGCTATTTGCTATTGAGTTCAACCAAGCGGTCGATTGTTTTATCAGTCAGGAGACGATTAGCAATATCGCGCTGTAGCTCAGGTGTCGTAAAATCTTGTCCTGAGCGATTGCCATATTGCTCTTGATATTGATTAATCTTTTCAGCCAACTCTTCATTTGTAGCTGTGACTTTTTCTACTTTACTAAGCTCTGCAAGCACCAACCCTGCCTTGACCCGATTTTCGGCGGCAGTTTTTACTTCTGTTTCGAGCCATTTTTCATGTGTAAGCTTCTTGCTCACAAGATAATCGTCGAGCTGCATACCTTGGTAAGCGAGATTTTGAGTCATATCTTGCTCGATCGAACGAGTTTGTTCAGCTACAAGCACCTCAGGTACTGGCACTGTACTCACATCTATGAGCTTGCCGACAAGCTCATCTTTGAGTTTATCGAGTGCTTCACGTTCGCGACTAGCCGTCAGCTCACCCTTGATATCGTCTTTGAGCTCTTTGACTGACGTGAACGGACCAGCCTTTGCAGCCAACTCATCGTTTAGTTCTGGCAGCTTAATCTCTTTGACGGTCTTGAGCGTGACTGTGAATACCACCTTGGCGCCAGCCAGCACTTCTGAATGGTAATCTTTTGGAAACGTGAGTGGAATATCAAACTCTTCACCTGCTCTATGTCCCACGACCGCTTCTTCAAAGCCAGGAATAAATTGATTTGACCCAAGCTCAAGCGTGTAATCTTGCGCAGTACCGCCATCAAAAGCCTTGCCGTCTTTTTTGCCGACAAAGTCTATAGTCACCTCATCGCCAATTTTTGCAGCACGCTTCACTTCTTCGCGCTGCGCAAAACCTTTTCGCATACGAGCGATAATGTCTTCGATATCAGCTGTCGCTACTTTTTCGACAACCTTTTTCACACCCAGTTTTTTGTAATCACCGAGTGTTACTTTTGGCAAGACATCTGTCTCGGCAGTAAACTCGAGCTCTTGGCCTGGTACGTACTTTTTAATCTCTACCTGAGGGCGATCAAGCGCTTGAATATCCTGTTCGGTAAAGGCCACCGAGACAGCCTTGCTGATAGCGTCGTCGAGTGTCTGATCGCTCAACACGGCTGGATCAGCATGCTTGGCTGCCACACTAACTGGCACCTTGCCCTTACGAAAGCCAGGAGCTTTGATGTTTTTCGCAATTTTCGTGAGCGCAACCTGTCGCGCATCATCGAGTTCTTTTTCGCCAAGCGTGATTGTTAGCATCACCTTGGTATCTGATAGGTGTTTCACAGAAGTCTTCATACTTGAAATATAATAACAGATTAAACAAAAAGTAGCGACCCCTAGTCGCTACATGTATTAAGCATCTACAAAATTGAGAGCTGCTCCCCACTCTTGCACGATGAGGCAAGAGTGGGGAGACAGCACCTTGGAGTTGTTGGCTACCAGTACCCATTCTGCACGGAAGCTACCCACACGATCTCATGACCGCGCACTTCCTTGTGCCATGGGCCGCCCCAATGGGGCGCATTGCTGACCCAGACAGCTCCGAGCGGGCCATCGAAGAAATGGTGACCCGGCGGGCAGCCCTGCCAGTTGTTGACCGGTAGGATCGTCGCAGACACGACTTGCTGTCGCCCATGATGACCCCATGACCCGCAATGCTGCTGCGGCCAACCGACGGAGCAGCCATGCCCAGGATAGGCCTGCGCCTCGGGTGTCGTCGTTCCAGCTGCCACCTCCACCCCAAGGAATGAAATGGAAAGTACACCTGCGGCAGCTATGGTAGCTACCAGATTCCGTGCTTTACGCATTGGAATCACCCCTCTCTTAACTTGTGTATAGGTTCAGGTACTTATAGTATAGCGAATAACAGATTAATTGACAACTATTTTACAACATTATGCTCATGATTGATAGGCATGAGCACCATAAAAAGCTTATATAAACAAATCATCATCTTGTGCCGATAACCTTCTCCGGTAATCTTTTACCTTGGCAACGATACGCTCAAGACTGAGTTTTTCTTCGCTCGCAGATGATATATCTTTGAATGGATAAACCTCACTTACGATTTCGTCTGCACCGACGAATACAAGAAACGGCACTTGCTTTTTCAGCATGCCTTTCAGTTGCTTGTCAAGCTTGCGACCGCTGATATCAACATCGACATTGACGCCCTCGCTACGCAACTGACGCGCGACAGATAGTGCTCCGAGAGTACTATCATCTACCACCACTACACCCACTTCGGTTGCCGTCTGTAGCTGCGGCAAAAGACTATGCGTGCGCAAAAACAATTCGGTCGTCGTCAGACCAGGAGCAAAGCCAACAGTCGGCACCGGATCTGCACCAAACATACCCACCAGCCCATCATAGCGACCACCACCAAACATCGATCGATTGTTGTCAGGATGGAGATCAAACACCTCAAACACCATGCCCGTATAGTAATCGAGACCGCGCATCAGTGTCGCATCGAAACGCACGCCTTTGATACCTGCTGCCTGGAGATACGAAAACAGTACCGCAAGCTCGACTGCTCCTTCCGTGTCACGAAGTGCCTGAGGTAGATTGTCGATAGTATCTATACTGACCACCTGCTGCACCCGCTGAAGGCCATCGGCCGTCGCGTCACCAAAAATCGCAGCTGCCTGTGTGTCAAAATCTTCCTGCGATATCTTTGCTTTGCGGTCAAATAATTTTGTCATCTTGAGCGCATCTTCTTCACCGAGACCGAGATAATCAGACATCATCGCCTTGATAAGCTTGCGGTTATTGATACGAATCGTATACATATCGCTCGTTGCACCAAAAGTAGTCATGATTTCGTTTGCCAGCTCTATCACCTCGGCATCGGCAAGTACACCTTCGACACCAAACACATCTGCATTGAGCTGCCAAAACTCACGCTCACGGCCACGCTGTGGTCGCTCGTAGCGCATAAAGTTAGCGATGCTATATAGTCGTGCTGGATACCCAAGCTCCTGACGGCGTGCCGCCACCATACGGCTAACACTAGGAGTCATCTCGGGGCGTATCGCCACCGTCCGATCGCCTCTATCAGTAAAGGAATATGTTTGCTCATCCGCCAACTCTTGACCAGATTTAGCAGTATATACTTCGAGCGGCTCGAGTAGCGGTGCACCATACTCTTGATAGCCATACCTTTCGACTACCTGACGCCACGTAGAAAAGATATAGTTTTGTACCCGTTTGTCTTCGGGGTAGTAATCACGCGTGCCTTTGTATGGTTGCGATGAAAGTGTTGTCATTGTACTTATCCTATCATTTTGATTATAGCTTGCATAGAAATACGCCGAAGCGATGTTCGGCGTATTCTATAATCTTGCTATATTCTACTAACCAACTCGCCTCGGCAACATATGCTCGTGATGATGGTTTTTGTAGTAGCTCATACTTTTATTATAGCATAGTATGGTATATTCTGCAATCAATCAGCCTATTTGTTGAGGAGTGCGCTCAGTAGATCACGGCGTGAACCTGCGTAGAGCGATCCGGCGATAATCGTACCTGCAATACCCAAGCCGCCAGCGACCATTTCACCAGGACCAGTCTTTGGCAATACGATACCACCGTCATTTACAGGCGCTGCAGCTGGTGCTGCAGCAGGCGCAGGATGTGCGGCCACGGTCGATGCCTGTGTCACTACTGGCGCACTAGCCTTGGCTGGCACCGTCGATGCATTGTTGATCACGACATTGGCAGTTGCCGTAGCGTTTGCATTGGCATTTGCCTGTGGCGCTGGCGCAACACTTTGCGTAGGCGCTGGAGTGTACGTAGGCTTTGGCGAATACGTAGGCTGCGGTGAATATGTCGGACGTGGCTTACTATAGTAATAGCCGTTGTAATAATACGGGTAGCTACTGCTGTAGTAGTTGGTATATGAGCCACAGCCGCTGTTACATTTTGTGTTCCAGTACTTGCCATTGTAGTAGTACGGATAGCTGCTCGAGTAATAGCTGCTGTAGTTGTTGCTGTAGCCATGGCTAGATGTCTGCGGCTTACTATAGTAATAGCCATTGTAGTAATACGGGTAATACGACGCGCTGTAATAGTTGCTGTAGCCGCTACAGCTACTGTTACATGGATTACTCCAATACCTACCGTTGTAATAGTACTTGTAAGTGCTTGAGTAGTTATTACTGTAGCCGTGACTGTAGTTGTTACTATAGCCATGATTAGATGTCTGCGGCGTACTGTAGTAGCGACCATTATTATAATACCTATACGTATTAGAATAGTTATTACTATAGCCGTGACTGTAGTTGTTACTATAGCCATGATTGCTATTATTATTACCGTAATAATTTGAATACGCCTGCGCTGACGACTCGCCGCCAGTACTTACTAATGATCCTGCGACCAACCCCGTTGCCAACATTAGGACAAAGCATCCCACCATGACGCCCCAGTTAGAACGGATGTATTTAAGATGGTTCGCGATACTATGAACTCTTAACATATGTCTCCCTCCACACTGTTTATATATATCTAGCATGACACTTCCATCACTGCGCGTCAATACTTTTGCTGAAAATTCGCATAAAACACAACGAGATGTAACACTTATGTTTTTAGTATATGACGCCGAACCCATTCATACATCACTATTCCCGACGCAACCCCGACGTTGACAGAGCGCGTACTGCCAAACTGCTCGATCGCAACCAGATAGCTACAACGCTGCTTCATGTCATCGCTCAACCCTGGCCCCTCGCCACCAAAAACAAAAACGACATTTTGAGGTAATTCTGTCTGTCCCAGCATCATACTTCCTTCAATATTATCAATACCAATAAGCGAGTACTCTTCTGGCACCGCTTCGACAAATTCTTCAACTGTACGGTGATGGTACACGTGCATGTACCGATCTGTCACCATAGCGCCTCGCCGATTCCATTGCCGACGACCTACAATATGAACTGCTGCCACATTAAATGCATTGGCGTTACGTACGATTGTTCCAATATTAAAATCATGCTGAAAATTCTCTATAGCAATATGCACCGTATGTCTTCGGGTGTCGAGATCTGCCTTAATCGCTTCGACTGTCATGTTGCGAAACTCATCACTAACATTTCGATGATCACCGTTTGCTAATAGGTCTGGGTCATACTTAGACTGCATGAATCTATTCTAGCAACCCATGTCGTTTCTTTGATATACTAACTCTACAAAATGAGGGGGACCCATGAGCAAGATCAAAGCTAAGTATGAAAACAATCCATTTTTTATTGCTACTAATGGCATAACTCTTCTTATTACACTTGCGCAAGGTGTCGCAATTTTCCTTATCGTGCTATCGCTGTTCAATTATATTCGAGATTTCACCGGATCAGAACCAGACACTACACCAAGACAGCAGGTTGAATCTGCAATAGCGACAACAAGCTCATATGGTCCAAGTGAATGGCTCATAGCGACTGGTGCTGTTTTCATAATTATTGCCGCTATGCTTTTAGTGTCAGCACTCTTAGGGGGCGTATCGTCTTACACTTCGGCACGCCTTGCTCGTGGACACAAAGTCAAACTCACAGAAGCGTTTCGCGCTGCTTTTGACAACGTATTTCCCTATCTTTGGTTGCAAATTGTTATCTTCGTCAAACTACTTCTTTGGGCGCTTCTATTTATTATTCCTGCGTTTATTATGGCGATTCGCTATAGCCTTGCAGGCGTCGCATTTTTTGACACCGATAAACAGCTACGTGGCAATGCTGCAGTCAAGGAAAGTCTACGCCTTACAAAGGGTGCGTGGGTAACAACATTTAGTGCCAATGCACTTCTTAATCTCTTAACACTCGGTGTGTTTTCTCCGCTTGTTACCACGGCAGTCAATACGGTGCTATATCGCCAATATACCTCTCTCGATAAACATGAGAAACCGTCGGCACATATTTTGGCCTGGATAACTCTACTGCTACCCCTTGTGTTTATAAGTGTGCTTGTATTTGCTGCGCTTACCTTTATTGCTTCGGCTGGCATCGCAGAGCTATTTAATCGCATACCATAACGTTCATCTTGTCGCATTTTCATAGATATCTTATAATGCTGATTGCTCACTGAGCAGATGTGGCGGAATTGGTAGACGCGCTAGCTTCAGGTGCTAGTGCCCGCAAGGGCGTGGAGGTTCAAATCCTCTCATCTGTACCAATATAATAGTCGACTCCCGGGTCGGCTATTTTATTTCAAGAATAGCAGGCGAAGTTTTCTGCGATACTAGCGTATACTAAAGCAATGGCAGAACGCTATACATTATTCCAAATTGAAAATTTACGTGATAGATTTCAGCTACACAAGGGCGTCCCGCCTGGCGTGAAACGTAGCTACAATATTAGTCCAACACAACTGAGCGCGGTCATTGTAAACCGCGATGGCACCAATACACTCGAACGTATGAAATGGGGATTTATCCCTGCCACTGCAAAGGACGCCAATTCCGTTTTTCGTTACAAAACCTACCTTGCCAAGTCTGAGGGTATTTTTAGCAAGCCTACATGGCAAGATTCAATCCGTCAAAGTCGCTGTATCGTGCCGGCAAATGGCTACTACGAGTGGCAGCAAACACCTGAGGGTAAGTTGCCATTTTATATCCGTCCAAGCCACCAAGAGCTCTTTGCGTTTGCCGGCGTACACTCTTCCTGGACGGATCCCGAAGGGAATGCATGGGGGACATTTGCTATCGTCTCTGCACTTCATGATCGTGGACCAAAGAAGCCGCTCCAGCGCCCTATCATTCTCAACCCAGCCGACGAGGCTCAGTGGCTCGACCCTAGTGTGAGCGACCTCAATTCACTCTACGATGCTATGCGCCCTACCTCGGAAGATGCGCTGCGAATACACCAAGTCGCACCCGATATCAAAAGTATAAAAGCTGGTGGCGAACAACTAATCACACCTATCGCATAGCGCCCAGACTGATCATGTATTACTCATGAGCGTTATTTGTCTTTTAGCTCATCGAATTTTGCAGCCATTGTTGGATTGCCGCGCGTCAGTCGTTTTACTGTAACTTCTTGAGCTTTGTTATTTGCTATCCGTAGGTTGTTGCCTGATTTTAGTAGACCTTCTTTTGCTTTAGTTAGTCTCTCGATTGATTTATCAATCTCATTAATCGCTCCCTCAAATTGCTTCAATGTCAGATCGGTATTGCGAGAAAATCCAACCTTGAAATCACTGAGTTGATCTTCGAAATTTGTAATATCGATATTTTGCGATTTTACCAGTGCCAGTTCCGACTTATACTTCATGCTATTCATAGCTGCATTACGTAATAGCGTAATCATTGGTATAAAAAATTGCGGACGAATGACATACATCTTAGGATACTTATGCGACATATCTACAATACCCGAGTTATACAATTCACTATCAGCTTCGAGCAGCGATACCAGTATCGCATACTCACAGCCTTTTTCTTGACGGTCTTTATCAAGCTCGCGTAAAAAATCCTCGTTCTTTTTCTTGCTAGCAGTCTCGTCGCCCTCATTTTTCATCTCAAACATAATCGACACAATTTCAGTACCGCGATCGTCTGTTTCACGATAGATATAGTCACCCTTACTTCCGTTCGTGGCATCATTGTCCTTTTCAAAATATGCGTTTGGAAACGCTGTCGCACGCAACTTATTAAATTCCGTTTCACAGTGCTGCTCTAGTGTCTCGCCAACCATCTTGGTACTAAGCTTGGCCTTCATATCTTTGTAGTAAGCGATCATTTCGTCTTTTGACCTCAGCTCGACAGTAAACTTCTCCTTCAAGGACGTTTCGAGTAAAAGCTTTTCTGTATCCTTGCCTTTTAAAGCATGTACCAATTCATCGCGCTCTCTTTCGATACTACCTATTGCCTCGTTGAGCGCTAGCTTTTTTTCAGTTTCCGCAGATTCAAGTCGAGCCTCAAGCTTAGTAATCTCTGCGTTTTTATCTGCATGTAATCTCGTTAGTTCGTTTTCTTTCTCGGCTCGTAATTCAGCCAATCGCGCATCTCGCTCAGACTTTAATTCCGCAACTTCTGCATCACGAATAGCTCGTAGCTCGGCTAACTCGGCATCTTTTCTCGCGGCATCAGCTTGCAATTCATTCTTGGTCTTTTCTTCAGCTAACTTGACGGCATTTTCTTTTTCACGTTCCAGCATAGCCATGCGCTCATGCAACTCTTGCTCAAATTCTCGATCGCGGACTTGCTTTAAGATGTCAGCAAACCCAGCCTCGTCAATCTTAAAGGCTTTCTTGCAATGAGGGCATATAATTTCATTCATTCGTATTGGCTCCGTTAGTCATTGTTCTTATTGTAGTAGAACCGTACCTATTATTGCAGTGAATACTTTTTCATCAAAACACATGATTGCTAAAATCGGCATCTCTACAGCCATGCCATAAACGCACAAACATGGTAGAATGGGCTTTATGAGTCTTATCTTTAAACGCACAAAAATCCTGGCTACTCTCGGGCCAGCAACCAACAATCCAGAAGCTATCGAAGAACTGATCAAAAAAGGTACCAATGGCTTTCGTTTCAACTTTAGCCATGGCACACACGAAGAGCGCGACAAGCAGCTGCTATGGGTTCGTCAAGCCAGCGAAAAACTTGGTAAGCCAGTTGCGATCCTTCAGGATCTTCAAGGTCCAAAAATTCGCCTCGGAAACCTCAACGATAATGTAGAGGTCAAAGCAGGCGACGAAATTATTCTCGACTCTTCTGCTTACCACGAGGGCTTCACGCTTCCGGTACAATACAACTTAGCCACAAAGGTAAAACCAGGTGAACCACTCTATATTTTTGACGGCAAGGTTCGCACGAGCGTACTCGAGATAGTGTCAGAGACGGCAATCAAGCTAAAAGTCGAAAATGATGGTGTACTCATGAGCAGAAAAGGCATCAATCTACCCGATACAGACTTTGCTGGTGACATTTTGACGCAAAAAGATATTATAGATATCGAATATGGTGCAAAAAATGACATCGATTACGTGGCCCTAAGCTTCGTACAGTCTGCCGATGATATCAACAATCTTCGCCAGCTACTTGTCAGCCTAGGCTCTACTGCGCATATTATTGCAAAGGTCGAAACAAAAGCCGCAATCGAAGACGGAACACTTGAAGAGATCGTCAAGGTCAGCGATGGCGTCATGGTTGCTCGTGGCGATCTCGCTGTCGAAGCCGGCGCCGAAATTGTACCAATTGTCCAACGTAAGATTATCGCTCTATGTCGAAAGCACGGTAAGTTGTCGATCGTTGCGACACAAATGATGGCAAGCATGGTTGATGCACCCGAACCAACTCGAGCCGAAGTGAGCGACGTTGCATCGGCTGTTATTTTGGGTGCTGATTGCGTGATGCTTTCCGACGAAACTGCCAATGGCAGCTACCCAATCGAAACTGTAGCAGCGATGAAAAGAGTTATCCTCTATACACAAGAACATGTCATGGTAGCACCGATTACCGACATCATAAAAGGACGTCGAGGACAACAAGATGCTATCAGTCATGCTGCTGTCGGCTTGGCCGAGCAACTCAATGCAAAAGCTATTGTTGCCGAAACAAAGTCTGGGGCAACTGCAGACAATATCGCCGCTCACCGTCCAAATCTGCCAATCATAAGCGCCACGAGCAGCTTACGAGCAGCTCAGCAGCTTGCACTTAGCTATGCCAATAAATCCTTTGTCCGTCCCGATGGCGAAAAAGCAGGCCTCAACCTTGCTAAAGAACTTCACGCCAATGGCTTTTTTAGCACCGATGAAGCAGTCACCGTTGTAATTGTTAGCGGAAAGCAGCCGGGACTTACTGGTGGCACCGACACAATTCGCGTTCGCGTTATCGAGTAAATTGACTCAAAAAAAGATAGCCTATGCCGTACGCGCCGCAAAGTCGGCGCCGTCATAGTCCGTACGCAATGCACTCACAAGTGTTTTCAGGTCACTCGCTTGCTTTACACCAGTATTGAGTATACCTTGAGGGTCAAATATTGTGCGTACCGCATCGTACAGTTCTCGCAGATCTTCATCTAACTCTTTGTGTGCAAAAGGAGCCTTAAGTCTTCCCTCTCCACCATTAGCTACAAGATGCCCGCCATGCGACGCTACAATCTGCGTCCATTCGCCAAGTAACTTAAATACACGCTGTCGATCACCGACCTTACTCAGGTTGAATATTGGTCGTGCAAAGTAAACGTGCTGACCTGCATGACCATACAGCGCAATTTCTAGATGATACTTTTTTTCAAGCTCAGCAACAGCTTGAGTGAAACGCTCGTATTGCTCTGGCGGCACAAACACGCCTCCCAGTAGGGGTGGCGCCACCTCATTGACCTTGTTTGCTGAAAAAGCAATGCTAGGCACCTCAGCCAAAATACGCAGCTCATCAACCGATACCGTATCGCTTTCAAACTCTACAGTCACACGATCATCTTCTTTGAATAACTTGATGATTTGTTTACCAGCTTTTTTCTTATGACGTCCACTACTACCATGAAATTCAGCTAGCACTATTGCGGCAACGTCATTCTGTTTACGTACTTTTTTATAAAAATCATACTTTTTACCACGTTCTTGTGCGTATTCATATAAACGTCCATCGAGTAATTCCAAGACAGTAGGATTAAGCGCTCTTAACTGGTCAAGGCTATCGTGCAAGCTGTCGTAGTCAGAAAATGCTAGTGCGACCACCAGCGGCTCGACCGTGCGTGGCGTGGTGCGCATAATAATCTCGGAGATAACACCGAGCGTTCCTTGACTACCGATAAACAGTGGTGCGAGATCGATTGAGCCATCCTTTTTGCGCACCTGCGCAATATTATATCCGACGTTGTCGATGCCGTCTGCTGCCAAGCTCGCAACGAGCTCTGCGTTGTCATTAATGAGATTATCGATCCCACGATAAATCTCTCCCTCGAAATCTTGCTGACCTTTTTTGCGAGCCACATCACGCTTGCTGATGCGTCCTGTCTGTAATACATCACCGCTTGCCAACACAACTTCTAGCTGGGCGACCCATGATCCTGTTGTGCCATATGCTCCAGATAGGATACCGCGCGAATTATTAGCGATAGACCCCCCTATCGTACTTGACGAAGCGTCCGATGGATACGATGGAACCATGAGGCCCTGAAGTGATAACGCATCGTTGAGAGTCTTATACGTCACACCTGGCTGCAGACGCACCAATCGTTGTTTTGGGTCAATCTCAAATATATCGTTCATATGACTCAGCATATTGACGACTATGCCGCCACCAATCGCGGCACCGGTAATATCTGTGCCACCTCCACGCGGTGTTAGCGATAGGTGATGTCCTTTTTCTGATAGCTGCCAAGCAAAACGCGCCACCTTGCGTATATCGCTAGTCGTGCGTGGGTATACCACCATATCGGGTATAATTTTCAATAAACTAGCATCTGTAGCAAACTGCTTGCGAATCGCATCGGCAGTCGTCGCTTCACCCAACAGATGCTCATTGAGATATTGTGCAACTTTCGAACTCATGTGACACTATGATAGCACAAGCATTGTAAATGACGAATACCCTAGTACGATGACAGTTTATCTGATATTATAGTTGAGTCCAATGCGCGAGTGGTGGAATTGGTAGACACGCTAGCCTTAGGAGCTAGTGCCTCCGGGCGTGAAGGTTCAAGTCCTTTCTCGCGTACCAAGCAAAAGTCCGACCTTAGGGTCGGTTTTTTGTTTGAAACTCTACACCTACTGACCAACACTGAGTACAATCTACGTTTACAAATCAGTTCAATAATGACCAGAAATAAATCATAAATAAAAAAGACGACGTGCGTCTCAACCTTCTTTTCGGAAGTACGTGAGAGCCGCGTCTCCATAACTACGATTGTCCACCACAACAACTCCTGTTTTGGTCGGGCTCTCACTTCTTCCTGGCTTCGATAATACCATAAGCGCTCCTGGTTTTAAAAGCCCCATTATTTTCATAATTGTGGAAAACTGCATGTCGTGATAGGGAGGATCGGCAAAAATAATATCGAAATGTTCGCCATCATAGGTGTCGTACCACGATGAAACCGGTGCTTTGATTATTTTTGTATTATCGCTAATTTTAAGCAAATCTACATTTTCAGCGATTACTTTTTGCGCAATGCGATCACGTTCTACAAATGTCACATGTGCTGCACCGCGACTCAGCGCCTCTATCCCAAGCGCACCGCTCCCTGCAAAGGTATCGAGCACGCGAGCATCCTGAATCTCACTGCCTATGCTATTAAAAAGAGCGTTACGAACACGCTCGGACATAGGATGGGTCTTTTTTCCGCTCGGGGTAGCGATGGTGCGCCCTCCGTAATAACCAGCAATGATACGAACACTCATTTTTTCTTCTCTTCTGCAGCGAGAATACAACCATACCACGCAAGTGTTACTATGCGCACAATCTCTGGCACCAAAAGCTCTTTTGTGTCGTGTGCAAGCCGTCGCGTCCAGCCGGCTCGATAAAACTCTTCATACAGCCTCAAATCAGCCACACGATACAGCGCTTCGTCAAAGAGAGGTTCAAAACCTTCATTTTTGAGTCGCACAAGATCGTTTCCGGTCGGTACAGTATCGGGCACCCGACCCGAGGCAGCAAGTGTAGTTGCGATGCCCAATTCAAACAAAAAATGCGTCGTCATCACTCCTTTAGCGCCCCAAAACTCCCAGTTGTTGCGCAGTTGGTGACGACGATTCTCTCCTGGCAACAAAATTTTCTTACGCCGTGTATTACGAGTCTCTAACCCTTCACCACCCCGCAATTCTTCAAGCTTTTCCTCAAGTGGGTAATGATGAGCCGGCGTCAGACCATCAGTGATAGCGTGAGCCAACCATGCAGCTTCGAATGCTGCTCGTATGTCATCGCGCGTAGTCAGAGCTTTTGTAAGATTCGTCATGTGATGGCGTATCATTTGTCGTAAGCCGTCATCAGCATGATCGGTCGGATCGATATAGTGCCATGGCTCGTCTTGTCCGGGACTTTTGCGCTTGATGCCATCAGGGCCATTGAGTCCTTCAAAATGCAAAATGCTGTGCTCAGATGGAAAAAACTGCCGCCTCTGAATAAGGGCTGCGAGTTCGCGACGAGCCAAACGGTCAATCCGTTGATGCACTCCCATCAACCGACCAGATTTTACACGAAATGTCGTTCCAGAATACATAGTATATGTTTAGTTTAATGTCGTCAGGCGCTGATAATGCTCCACCGCTGCTGCTAACTGATTGTATTGTAGCAGATTCGTATCGGATTCGACGAATTGTTTTGCTGCTCGTTGCGCTCTCGCTATCTGCTGAGCATCTCCGAGGGTAGCAACCTGCAGATTAAGCTCGCCGTGCTGCGCTCGACCATAGATCTCCCCTGGACCACGCAACTCCAGGTCAACTTCTGCCAAATAAAAGCCGTCGTTTGATTTCTCGATCTCCTGCAACCGACGCGATGGCTTTTGACTGGTCGAAGTAACCAGATAACAATAGCTTTGGTACTCTGAACGCCCCACTCGACCACGCAACTGATGGAGCTGACTTAGGCCAAACCGATCAGCATCCTCGATTAGCATCACTGTCGCATTCGGCACGTCAACACCCACTTCAACTACGGTAGTGCTCACTAATATATCGGTTTCACCGACTGCAAATGCCTGCATTACAGCATCCTTCTCCGCAGGCTTGAGCTTGCCATGAAGCAGACCAATGCGACGATGCTTAAATGGCCCGGTATTGAGCTTTTTATACTCCTCTTCGACGCTCTTCAGCTCATTCTGCGGATTATTGTCTATCAAGTTACAGATCACGTAGGCTTGACGCCCTTTTTTTAATTGCTCGTCAATCAATTCGTAAAGTTGCGCACGACTATTTGGCGACCAGATCTTTGTAAGTATCGGTTTGCGACCCTTTGGTCGTTCGTTCAATATACTAATATCCAGTTCGCCATACACAGTCAGCGCAAGGCTACGGGGAATCGGTGTTGCAGTCATCGCCAGCAAGTGCGGTAATTGATCTGATTTTTTGAGCAGCTCTTGGCGCTGACCTACGCCAAAACGATGTTGCTCGTCAATAGCGACAAACCCAAGCTTATGGAATTTTACGGTCTCCTGAATAAGTGCGTGTGTTCCAACCACTACATCGACACTGCCATTGGCAATCTGCTGATAGAGCGTCTTGCGCGCTATGCCTTTGACACTACCAGTTAACAGCCCTACTGCTAGCCCAAGTGGCTCTAGTAGGCTCGCAAGTGTCTTGGCGTGCTGCGAAGCTAAGATCTCTGTCGGTGCCATAATTGCCGACTGAAAGCCACCAGTCGCGGCCTGACGGGCTGCTAAGCCTGCTACGACAGTCTTGCCACTCCCTACGTCACCTTGTAGCAGCCGATTCATCGGATGTGGTTTTTCGAAATCCTGAATAATCTCCCATGCAGCTACTCGCTGTGCATTCGTAAGCTGAAAAGGCAATTGTGCTACAAAATTCTTAACAGCCACTTGATTAAATGGAATCTGCCAACCCTCTAGTTGCATATTGGCTTGTCTGTTGTACTGCGCAGCAAGTTGCAAATGGAACAGCTCTTCAAACCCTATGCGTTCACGACCTCGCTCAATGTCGCGTGCCGAATCCGGAAAATGCAACGCAATCATTGCTCGGCTGTAACTCATTATATTTTCACGCTCGACAACATCTTTAGGAAGTGTCTCAGGAAGCATCATGATGAGCGGCTTCAACTGTGTTAAAATCTTGCGCACTACTTGACTCTTGAGCCCTTTTACTGCACGGTAAATTGGCACGATTCGATCAGTTGACACTGGCAACTCGCTCACTTTTTCGGCACTAGGGTTACTAAGCTGATAGCGATTATAGCTAAACTCAAATTCTCCCGAAAAATAAAACTCGTCATGACCTCTTAGCTGTGTTGCGCGATACGGTTGATTAAACCACACTGCTTGCAACTTACCAGTTTTGTCGTACAGCGTCGCAGTCGTGATCTGCAAGCCGCGTCGAACGCGTCGTGTTGCAATCGTCTCACAACGCGCCTTTATTGTGCGTTTGCCTGGTGATACATCGGCAATAGCGACAACCTCAGAGAAGTCCTCGTATCCTCGTGGCAAAAATGTAATCAAATCATGCACCGTCTCAAGCCCAGCAACATGTAACTGTTCGGCTGTTTTTGGACCAACTCCTTTGATTGCTGATAGTGCGGTGTCGAGATTCATTGCATGCAACTTGACAACTTACGTGAATAATTTACTTTCAAGTTCGCGCGATATACCCTCGAGTACGACCGATGCATCCTCGTATTGAGCCTGTATGTCACCGAGTTGCTCAGATTTTACATCTTCGTACCACTGTATATAAAATTTCATCTTTGGTTCTGTGCCGCTTGGTCGCACGGTGATACGACGACGACTATCGCCCAACTCGAGGACGACAACATCACCCGAGATGCAATCGATAGTCGTAATCTCTCCGGTCTTGAGATCACGCCGCTCAAGCGTTTGATAGTCTAGTACAGCAGTGACTTTATAGTCTCCGATCTCTGCCGGAGGCTGCACTCTCAGACTCTTCATAATCATCTGCATACGGCTAAACCCATCCGCACCCGGACTCTGCACGTTATCGAGTCGCTCAATATACAGTCCGTGCTTAGCATAAAGCTCAAGCAGTCGATCATAGAGTGTTTTGCCCCGAGCTTTGAGCTCGGCCGCATACTCTGCTAGCGGCAACGCCCCAGCCGCTCCATCTTTATCCCTTGCGTAATCACCTTTTAGTAGACCGTAACTTTCTTCGCCCCCAATCACAAAGACTTCATCGGTTTGTTCTTTTTTCAACAGTAGCTCACCAATATACTTGAACCCTACCAAAAAATTACCGTACACCATCACGCCATAATAACTACCGAGCGCATCAAGCATATCCGTTGTAACGATTGTCTTTGCAATATAGTGCTGGGTCGTTAATTCATTTTTTTGCTGTTTCTTCAGCAAAGTAAAGTCAGTTGCCAATACAGCAGACTGGTTACCGCTTAAATACTCCGCTCTGTCTCCAACACGTACTACTACACCTATTCTATCTGCATCCGGATCATTAGTAATTGCAATATCAGCACCTTCAAAAAGCATTTGCGCAACAGCCTGATCGTTAGCGATTCGCTCTTCTGGATTTGGCTTACCATTTTCGATAGTCGGAAAATTACCGTCAGGCGCCATCTGAGCTTTAACGACAGAGATATCCTTGAATCCAGCAGTCTGCAATACCGGCAGTACGTTTGTCTGCCCTGCGCCATGTAGTGGTGAATAGACAATCTTCGCATCACGCTCATTGCTTTCCGCCTGCGCTACAGCTGCCGCAATATATGCATCGTCAACCTCTTTGCCAATAATTACAATATCCCCTGCTTGAACTGCTTGATCAAAATTTACATCACGAATCTCTGTAATAGCCGCCGCTTTTTCGAGCACGCCATTGTCATGCGGAGCTACCAGCTGTCCACCATCGCTCCAGTATCCCTTAAAGCCATTATCAGCAGGCGGATTATGGCTCGCACTCACAACAATACCAATTGCCGCACCAAGATGCCGCACAGCAAAGCTTAGCTCAGGTGTCGATCGAAAGCTCTCGAATATATACGCCTTAAACCCAGCAGCTGCACACACCTGAGCAGCATACTGACTTAACTCAGGCGAGCTAAGTCGAGTGTCGCAGGCAATCACAACACCTTTTTGGGGCGCCGTCGCATCATGTTCGGTCGCGTACTCACATAGTGCTTGTGCTGATTCGCCAATCGTCACACGATTAATACGGTTAGATCCGATACCTGTTGTTCCGCGACGACCACCAGTGCCAAATTCAATGACCTTAAAAAATGCATCCTCAAGCTGCTTCCACTCGCTAGCTTCAATCAGGCTTTCTAGTTCAGTTTTGTACTGTGCGTACTTCGGCTGCGTCAACCAATCATTGATGTTCTTTATAGCACTTGCAGATAAATGCTGCGTAGCGGCATCAGGTAGTGGCATTTCCCCCTCCTTTTAGAATCATATCGAGTCTTAATTATAACATCGATCGACACTTAACGGACGAGCAAGAAACTATTTTTACCTTTTTTGATCAATGACTTTTCGGTAACTATTTGATCATCAAGAATCTTATGCCCGTTAATGGACACTGCACCACCCAAAATAAGTCGGCGTGCTTCGCCTTTACTAGCAGCTAGCCCCATATCAGTAAGCAAATCGACGACACTCGAGCCAGTCGCTCCGACCAAGATCTCTTGGGCAAGTAGTTCAATATCTGCATCGCTGAGACTTGTAAAATCCGACGCACCAAATAACACAGCGGTAACCTTGCGCGCACTACCTGCTGCCTGCTCGCCATGTACAAGCCTTGTCACTTCATAGGCTAATGTTTTTTGAGTATCTCGTGCACCAGGGTTTGCTTGCTGCTTCTTTGCGAGCTCATCTATTTGCTCACGACTGAGCAATGTATATACCTTGGTGTAATCAATTGCGCCCTCATCGTCAACATTGAGCCAAAATTGATAAAACCTATAAGCACTCGTTTTGGCTACGTCGAGCCAAATAGCACCTTCTTCGGTCTTGCCAAATTTCTGACCAGTGGCTTTATTAATAACAAGTGGAGTCGTCCATACGTGCGCTTCAGCGCTTTCGAGTCGACGAATCAGCTGTACGCCAGTAATACTATTACCCCACTGATCGGCGCCAGCCAGCTGGAGTGTTGCTCCCTTGGTACGATAAAGATGGAGGAAGTCATAACCTTGAATAAGTGCATAGCTAAACTCTGCATAACTGATGCCGCTGCCCCCCTCGCCAAGACGCGCTTGGATAAAATCACGACCCAACATAGTACTAAGCGGTACGTGTTTTCCCACGTCACGCAAGAAAGACAGGTAATCTATCTCCTTAAACCAATCGTAGTTATCGACAATTTCAAAATCGTGTCCAGCAAAAATCTTTTGATATTGCGCTATAATTGCCGCTTTGTTATGCTCAATCTCCTCAAGTGACTTTAGGCTGCGTTCATCTTTCTTGCCATCTGGATCGCCAATCATACCGGTTGCTCCACCGACGAGCAAGATAGCTTTGTGTCCATAATCAATAAAATGACGCACCATCATAGCAGCACCTAGGTTGCCGATTGTCATACTATCGGCACTTGGATCAACTCCGAAGTAAAATGTTATCGGCTCACCATCAAGCTTCTTTGGATCGGCAAGTGTTGTCTGATTAGTGAAACCACGCCACGCAAGTTCTTCTGAAAGTGTCATATCTGTTCAAGTATACCAGAAAAACGTCTGCAAATTTGTATTTTAGACGCCTCTAGCGTGCTATAATAGAGAGCAATATTGCTTATGGGAAATAGGAATTGTGGCGAAACGAAAAAGTGCGCGTAAACTCAACGTGTATGCCAATCTGGCACATAAACGTAAGACGAAAAAAGACGCAAAGCACCGTAAGAAAGCGGAGTATTTAGCGACACTCCCTAAGCACCCCGTGGCACGCACGCTTGCTCGCCTACACCCTAAGCGCGTTGCTGGTTACTGGTTTAGTAAAAAGGGCGGCATGATGCTACTGAAAATCGCTGGCATTACCGCACTTGCACTTGTATTAATGGTTGGCGCCCTCTTTGCCTATTTTCGAAAGGATCTCGATGCTATCCGTCCCGAAGAACTTGCCAAGCGCGTCCATACAACCGTTACTCGCTACTATGACAAACAAGGTCCAGCAGGGGGCGAAGATGCTTTGCTATGGGAAGATAAGGGCGAGGGCGACTACAAGCTCGTTGTTAAAGGCGATGAAATCAGTCCACTTATGAAAAAGGCCACCGTTGCGATTGAAGATCGTGATTTTTATAAACATGGCGGTATTAGTTTTACGGGAATTACGCGCGCCATGATTAACAACTACAGCGGAGGTAGCACCCAGGGTGGCAGCACACTTACACAACAGCTTGTCAAACAGGTCTTCTTTGCAGATGAAGCCCAGGAGCGCGGCATCAAAGGTATTCCCCGCAAAATCAAAGAAGTCATCTTGTCGATTGAAGTAGAGCGTATGTATGACAAAGATGAGATTTTGAATCTTTACCTCAATGAATCACCATACGGTGGACGACGCAATGGCGTACAGTCTGCTGCAAAAACATATTTTGGCATTGATGCAAAAGAGTTAAATCTGGCTCAGTCGGCATTGTTAGCCGCCATACCAAATCAACCTGGTCTTTATGATCCCTATAATCCAGGTGGTCACGATGCTCTCTTGAGTCGCCAACACAGAGTGCTTGCCGCCATGGTTGAGGAGGGCCATGTCACCAAGACAGAGGCAGATGCAGCCAAATCGGAACCAATACTGGAGACTATATTGCCCCAATCCTCTCAGTTTGGAGATATCAAGGCACCTCATTTTGTTCAGATGGTACGATCACAACTCGAAGCCGAACTGGGCAAAGCAACTGTTGGACGAGGCGGACTCACTGTCACGACAACCTTGGATCGACGCATACAAAACAAGCTCGAAGAAAGTATGAAAGAGATGTTTGATTGTGAAGGATTCTCTTATTCATGTAAGCCGAATTATGCCGGCTTTACAAATGGCGCCGCTACTGTTGAGGATACACAGACCGGACAAATAGTTGCATTAGTTGGTAGCCGTGACTATGAGTACCCTGATTTTGGTCAAGATAACGCAGCTACCGCATTTATTCAGCCGGGTTCGAGTATAAAACCGTTTGTTTTTGCCAAGCTCCTGTCAGAAAATGAAGATTCAAATAAAAATATTTACGGTAGTGGTACTGTCATACCAGATGTCAGAACGACTTTTGAGGGCAACTACACGCCGAACAACGCCGACAAAGGCTTCAGGGGTAATATTCCGATACGTCAAAGCCTCGGGCTCTCAAGAAATATTCCTTCAATTAAAGCCATGGCGATCACTGGAGTTGCACCGTCACTAGAAATGATGCGAGCCGCAGGAGACACTCACTACTGTACCCAAGGGGCAGATGCCCAAGTTGGGCTTGCAGCAGCTATTGGCGGCTGTGGCACGCGTCAGATCGATCACGTCAATGCTTTTGGTACGTTAGCGCGTGAAGGCAAATACAAGAAAAGTTCGTCTATTCTCGAGGTAAGAAATAGTAACAATGACGTACTCAAAAAATGGCAGGACAATACGGCAAAACAAGTCATTGATCCTCAAGTTGCATACATCATAGCTGACATTCTCAGTGACGATAGCGCACGCGCAGGTCTCTACGGACGTAACTTCCCAGGCCTTGTCGTCGATAATGGTCGGGTCAAAACCGCTGCCAAGACCGGTACATCGGACGTCAATGGCAAATCAAAAGATATCTGGATGATGAGCTACAGTCCGGCACTCACTATTGGCGTTTGGCTCGGCAATCCTGACACTAGTCCACTCAAAAACGGTAACTCTTCTATCCCTGGACCTATTGTTAATAGTGTTATGACATTTGCACATCAGGAAATCTATGCCAAAGAGGGAAAGTGGAAAGAAGGCGATTGGTATACACAACCTGACGGCATTCAAAAAATTGGCCGAGAGCTATATCCGTCTTGGTACAATAAAGCAAAAGCCAATCAGCGTGCAAAGATGGTTTTTGATAAGGTCTCAAAAAAGAAGGCTACCGACTGCACCCCGCAAGGAGCTCGCATAGAGATTGACGTTATCAAGTCAACCGATGCAAGCAACCGACGAGAGCTTTTCATCGCCTCGGACGGCTATGACGCGACCAAAGATGATGACGCTCATAAATGTGATGACGCCAAACCAGCTGTATCGGGAATAAGCGTCACTGGCGCACCTGGAGGTGCACGGAAAATAACAGTCAACGCAACCCAAGGTAAAGCCGCACTTACAAATATTGAAATTACAGTTAACGGCTCAAATGTATTGTCGCAAACAATTAGTTCGGGCGGTAGCTACGAGGCGCTCTATACGCCACCTGAGCCTAGCGGCACGATGGATATCAACGTCACGGTCACTGACAGTCTTTACTACACGGGCGGAGCCAGCTCATCAGTTCCGTATCCATAAAATAAGTGTCCGCAATCAAATAGCCGAGTATCTTAGCGTATATCTACGCATAATACTCGGCTATTCTTCTTATAAACTATGACTGACGGTTCACAAGCTCTATAAGATTATCTTCTTTGTCTTTTTTAGGCTTTACCGCACGACGATTGCTATTAGTTGCTTTTCGACCGGCACTTTGTTGTTTTGTGCGTTGTTTTGCAGGAGTTTGCGGAAGACTATTATTTCCAGACTGGGCCTGCTTTGCTTCTACTCTTTTTGCAAACATCATTTTTCCAGCTGCCGTCTGTAAACTTCGAATAAATTCAACTTCGACCGTTTTGCCAATATGGGCTGAGGCATTCTCTACGACAACCATAGTACCATCGGGCAAATGCCCTACGGCTTGATGACCATCTTGGCCTTTTTGGGTCAACTCTAGAAGAATCTTTTCACCCGGCAAATATGCCATACGCAAATTCTTTGCAAGCTCATTTACATTACACACTCGGATACCCTCGACTGCAGCAACCTTATTAAGATTGTAGTCAATGGTACAGATTGCGCCATTATACTTTTTAGCAAGATTCAACAAACGTTCGTCGACACCCTCTTCCGCTTTTGATCCATCCTGAAACAGCACTGCATCTACACCATCTAGCTGCTGAAGCTCACGCGCCACATCAAGTCCATGACGCGCTCTTGTGCGCTTATCTGCATCGGCATTATCTGCTAAGTACTGCAGCTCACCTATGACACTCCGCGGAATCGCAAGTGTATCTCCAATAAAGCCAGAGGTTGCGACTGCAGTAATGCGCCCATCGATTAATACAGATGTGTCAACAAATATATAACGCTTTCGACCTCCCGCTTGGCGAGGTAATTTCACAACAAGATACGAAACTTCCGCAATCAAAACAGCAAGAAGTCCAATAATAATTAATATTTCAATTTCTTTCATAAGTTCCTTTTTCAACTATAGCCTACGTAACGGCTATGTTATAGATTTATGTTCTATGATTATTTTTGTAAATAATCAATCAATGCTTGGCGCAAGTCTTTCACCCCCACTATAAACGTACTTTTTTTATCCGTTTTAGGGGCAATGGCTTTGGTGAAACCGAGTTTTTTTGCTTCTTCTATACGACGTGGTGTACCACTCACCGAACGCACCTCACCACCTAAGCCAACCTCTCCGAATACGACGACACCATCATCGAGTCTTCTTCCGGCAGCTGCACTTGCGATCGCCATACATACCGCCAAGTCTGCAGCTGGATCAGCTAATTTTAACCCTCCAACGACATTGATATAAATATCTTTATCCGATAAATTCAGTTTCGTGCGCCGTTCCAAAACGGCAATCAAGAGATTGAGACGGTTTAAATCAAACCCACTAGCCGTACGCTTAGGATAGCCGAAACTTGTTGGATTGACAAGTGCCTGTATTTCTACGAGCAGTGGCCGAGTACCTTCCATAGTTGAAAGCACTACCGATCCATCGGCATTTTGACGCTCTGCGAGCAGTGCAGCCGAAGGATTCTCAACAATAGCTAATCCTTTTTCATTCATTTCGAATATTGCTGTTTCGCTCGTTGAGCCATAACGGTTTTTGATAGCTCTCACAATCTTAAATCCACCATACCTATCGCCTTCAAACTGCAAGACGACATCAACCAAATGCTCGAGTACTTTTGGACCCGCGATCGAGCCCTCTTTAGTCACATGCCCGACCAATATAACAGCCGCAGACGTCGCTTTGGCGGCCTGAATAATGACATTGCTACTATTTGTAATCTGGCTCACGCTACCTGGTGCCGAAGTAATTTCAGCCAAAGCCAATGTTTGCACCGAGTCTACTACAACAAGCTTATAGTTGCCCGATCGGATTGTCGCTGCAATGTCATCTGCGCTCGTACTAGCAGCAAAATGAAGCTGTTCACTTCCGTTTGCCCCAAGTCGCTCAGCTCGTAACTTCACTTGACTCGCCGATTCTTCTCCACTTACGTACAAAACAGGTGATGCTTCGGCAACGTGTGCAGTTGCCTGAAGCAGCAGTGTGCTTTTACCAATTCCTGGCTGACCAGCAATCAGTACAACTCCACCGATTAAGATTCCTCCTCCAAGCACCATATCAAGATCTGCGATACCAGTAGACAAGCGTTCGGTGTGTTTTTCGCGAACAACTGACTGAAGCGACTGAGTCGCGAGCACTGCACCCTGGCTACGGGCTACGGCAGACCTACCGCTCGAAACGGGAGTCTGTTCTACGAGTGTATTCCATTCGCCGCAATTATCGCACCGTCCTGTCCACTTCGGGTAAGTAGCAGCGCAGTTCTGGCACACAAATGTAGTTTTAACTTTTGCCATATTAATATTATATCGCAGGTATAGGTGCAAGCGAACTATCGATACTCTTGTAAAGGTCTTGCGATCGAACAACTGTGTTGTTGTAGCGTATGACTAGTTCGTTATAATCGATGACCATTTGATTAATCCGTACACGCTGGCTCTCAAGCTCGGCCGTGCGCGCCACTAACGCACTTCGCTCTCGATTAAAGACTGCCGGAGAAGCAAATCCACCACGCTGTGCCCGTGCATTAAATGCATCAATCTCTGCCTCAATTTCGTCAAGTGCTTGCGAGTAACTGGCGATCGCTATACGTCGCTCTTCTTCGATTACCTCGAGCTGCTGCCTAATGACAGAAGCATCTTTCTCTAACTGCCGAAACACTGCACTATAGCTATCATGAAGTGCGATCACATTCTTACGATCGGCAAAGTACCGAGCATAGTGTGCTTCTAATTCCGACCCAATTTCTGCGACTTCTGTTCCAATAATAGAGTGGAGCTCGTTTTGCCTCTCACCTGGCTGAGTGCGAGCATAAAACGCCATCCGCTCTTCATACCCCTCTTGAGCTGCTAGTTTTTGGTATTCTTTTTCCAATAGTCCATCGATTCGTTCTCGTTCAGTCGTTGATAACCGGACATACACAGCATGCAACATCTCATGCGCCGCTGTCACCTCTTTGATCCCTTTAAGCTGCTCGTCAGTAATATCATAAAGATATATTCGATTATTCGCATAACAACCAAGAATTGCCGTGTGCTGCTCCTTGCGACTACATGATTCGTTGAACTTCTGACTACCGTCTAGCGTCGGATGTGACGCATAAAACAAAAAAGTGCCTTTGTCGGAAAACGCAACCTTATCAACAATTGATTGCACCGCCGCCGTTGGCTCATAGCGCCAATACTGTATTGAATCAGCAATATACTGCCGATTCGTCCACACAGCCAAACTCAATAGTAAAAGCACTGCCGTCATTACTAAGCGCGTGACGGTACTGCCAACGCTGTGTTTACGCCGGCTGTTCGGCTGCCACATTGATTGTCAATCTCCCCCCTCGTGCCGCAACATTCAGCACTGTTCCTTTTTCATACTTATCCGACAAAATACCTTCCGCTAGTGGATGCTCCAGCTCATCTTGGATTGCGCGCCTTAACGGTCGAGCACCGAATTTTTCATCATACCCCTTGTCGATAAGATATTTTTTAGCCGATGGCGTCACCGCAATACGAATGCCCTTACGCTGCAACCTATCTTGTAATTCTCCGATGAGATTGTCGAAAATTTTACCAACTTCTTTGCGAGTGAGAGCTCGGAACGTAACGATGGCATCAAACCTATTGATGAGCTCTGGACGCATTCGTTTACTAAGCGCGTCGCGTGCTGCCGCTGCATTTTCTTCATGCACAACATCAAGCTGCTTGTTGTCTTTTGCGGATACCGCATGGAACCCAAGAGACGATTCTTTCATCATGCGGTCGGCGCCTAAGTTACTCGTTAGTATGATGATAGTATTTGTAAAATCAACCTCTCTACCCTTTGCGTCTGTTAGCTTACCGTCCTCTAAGAGCTGGAGTAGCATATTAAATACATCGGAATGTGCTTTTTCAATTTCGTCAAACAACACTACACTGTATGGCTGACGACGAATTTTATCCGTCAACTTACCGCCATCTTCATAGCCTACATAACCAGCTGGCGCACCAACCAAACGACTCGTATTGTGGCGTTCACCAAATTCACTCATGTCAATCTTGATCAATGCGTCCTCGCTACCAAAGACTTCTCGAGCCAACACACGCGCCAACTCAGTTTTTCCAACTCCTGTAGGACCCATAAAGACAAAAGAGCCGATTGGTCGTTTATGGCTCGCCACACCACTGCGACTACGACGGATAGCGCGTGACACTTTTTCGACAGCTTCGTGTTGTCCAATCACGTACTTTGCAAGATGCTTTTCGAGATGAGTTAAGAGCTTTACTTCCGATTTTTGTAGTCGTTTCACAGGTATGCCTGTCATAGTTGCAATTGCGTGCGCAACATCATCATCGCTTAATGTTACAGGTGATTTTTTTTCATCGTTTTCACGTAGAGCCTCTAGCTTTTCGCTCAGCTGGCTGATACGCGTTTTGTAAAGAGCTGCTCTTTCGTAATCTTCGGCAATGACAGAGTCTTCCATCTTCTCGTTAAGATCTTTGAGCTGTCTTGAAAAATCACGCGCTCTGCTAGGACGACGACCACGCTTAACGCGCACAAGTGCCGCTGCTTCATCGATAACATCAATGGCCTTATCGGGCATATTGCGGTCACTCACATAACGGTCAGCCATATAGACAGATTGCTCAATAATTTCGTCACCGATCGTTACCCCGTGATGTTTTTCGTAGTATGACTTGAGGCCACGCAAAATTGCGATAGTATCTTTCAGACTTGGCTCTTTGACAACAATCGCCTGAAAGCGGCGTTCTAATGCGCTGTCTTTTTCGATATGTTTTCGATATTCATCGAGTGTTGTCGCACCAATAAGATGCAGTTCGCCTCGTGCAAGTGCCGGCTTAAGCATATTCGCTGCGTCCATTGCACCTTCGGCTGCACCAGCACCAGCAAGCAAATGCAGCTCGTCTATAAACACGATAACGTTTTTTTGAGACTTAAGCTCGTCTATCACCTTTTTGAGTCGTTCTTCAAATTCACCTCTGTATTTTGTACCAGCAATCATCGCTGCCAAATCAAGCTGCACGACACGACGATCAAGGAGATGATCAGGCACATCCTCACGCGCAATCCGCTGAGCCAAGCCCTCTACTACTGCAGTCTTTCCTACGCCCGGCTCACCGATAAGTACAGGGTTATTTTTTGTACGACGACTCAAAATAGTAATCAAACGTTCTTGCTGAGCATCCCGTCCAATAACAGGATCGAGTTCGCCTGCACGAGCTTTTACAGTCAAATCGGTGCCAAAAGTGTCGAGGGCGCCATTTCGACGCTGCTTACCTGTACGCTGCTTTGTCGCCTCTTCAACTGAATGGTGGTAATCATTGTGCTGACGATCAAAGTAATCTTCCAATTCACTCGTTAACTCTGAAACATCAATACTCATATCACGTAGCAATACAGTTGCGCGCGCGTTCTTTTGACTCAAAATACTGTAGAGGATATGTTCAGTACCTAGATAGTCTTGGTGGAATTCTTGGGCAATATCCCAGCTCATCTTGAGCGTTAGCTTTGCTGTTTCCGACAAACCTTTTGCGCCCGTACTCACTACCAATGTTCGTGGCGTGAGATTCAGTGCCAATTCTGCACGATCGAGCGTTACTCCTGCATCGGCGAGCAATTTTGCACCCATAGAGCCGCCTTGAGCTAATACACCCAGTAGCAAATGCTCGGTGCCGATATACGCACTCCCATAGCCTCGCGCAATTGCGTCGGCGTGTTGCAAACTCGTCCGCGCATTGTCGGTGAGGTGCGAAATAAATTCTGCAAAATCCTCAGGCATAATACTATTATCGTTCCTCCGTTGCGTCAGCGCAAGCACTTTCGCTCACTTTGTACTGACCGCTATATCAAGTATAGCGCAAAATTAGCACTCAGGTCAAGTGAGTGCTAATTTAAGTCTTATAGAATATCTACTACTCTGCTCTTATTCGTCAGAAGCTTCGTCAACAGCGCTCATCAAGCTATCTTCAATATTCTTCTTTGGCTTTGGATCGGCCGCTTTTTCCGCAACAGCCGTTTCAATATCGAGCTCATATCCAGTCAAGCGACTTGCAAGACGCACGTTTTGCCCACCACGACCAATAGCAATTGACTGTTGCTCTTCGGCAACAAAAACCTTGGCTCGTTTTTCCTCTTCATTGATTTCAACCTTCACGACTTCTGCAGGACTTAATGCATTACGAATAAACTGCTCTGAATTCTCATCGTAGGTAATGATATCAATCTTCTCTTGATCGCCTACTTCATTCATTACAGCCTGTACGCGGGTGCCATGACCACCAACAAATGTGCCTACAGGATCAACACCAGGTACCGTACTGATTACAGCCAGCTTAGTGCGGCGACCCGCCTCACGAGCAATTGCTTTGATATCCACAGCCCCTGTCTCCATCTCTGGCACTTCTTGACGGAACAAGTACTCGATAAACAATTCATTGCCACGGCTCAAAATAAGCTGAGGTCCACGATTATCGCGTTCGATGTCTTTAATAAATACCTTAATACGGCTACCAATACTGTAAAATTCACCTTGAATCTGCTCGCTCTGTGGCAAAATACCCGTTGCTTTGCCAAGCTCAACGCGCACAACGCGCGGCTCAACGCGCTGCACTGTACCTGTAACAACCGTACCGATCTTATCTTCATATTCAGCCAACACTACTTCGCGCTCAGCCTCACGAAGACGCTGCAATACTACCTGCTTTGCGGTTTGGGCAGCGACTCGGCCAAATGATGTCACTTCGTGCGATTCTTCGATAATATCACCAATTTGTGCATCATTTTTTGTTTTCTTTGCCTCATCGAGACTGATCTCGAGCGCATCGCTCCCGACAGCCTCAACAACCTCGCGAGCCACATACACGTTAGCCGTTCCATCGTTGATATTTAGCTCTGCACGAACTTCTTGATCACGCTCTCCGTTATCACGACGCCAGGCCGCAGCAATAGCCTGCTCAATGACGCTCAATACTGTTTCTTCTGGCAGATTCTTCTCTTCAGCGATAGTCCGTACCGCAAGAGTCAGTTGCTTTATATTCAAGTCTTCCATGTATCTATTATCCTTTCTTTGATGAAAAAATCCGACCTGCCGGCCGGAATGTACTACCTATAGTATACGACACCATGATTCAGATTGCAAGCTACTCGACTGGCAGTAACTGTCCCGGACACGCCCCAAGCACTCGCTCTATCGCATCATGTTCTGCCTGTGTCACCCATAGCGAATACTTTGTTTTTACCGCTACTTGGCGAGCGACATACTGGCAACGAAATTGCCTGTTCGACGGCAACCAAGTCGCAGCGTCTCCGTCAGATTTTTGCTGATTCGCCGGACCATCAACCGCCAATAACTCGAGTGGATCATTCGCCAAAGCCATGCGTGTCTCAAGTCCAAGCTGCTGGGCGCCCGTTTGCCAAGCATTACTAAGGGCTACTACATGATCTATCTGTACTCTGTCACTCGTATCAGCACCGCGCACAAACATAATCTCTGCTCCGGTATAGGGATCATTTAGTTTGCCAGACAACACCTTACACTCATCTCCTAGGACAACATTGCTAAGGTCACGATTCAGAATAATATTCCTCATATCACACAATCCGCGACGCTCCCATCCGTTGCCGAACTGTGTGCGAGCATAGCCAGTTTTTGGCGCCTTTCCCTTGACTGGTAGTGCTTCTAATGCGCTTTTTGCGCTCACTACCGAGTGCATGGACGGAGGACTCTGTTGATCAGGCGACTCCACAGGATCTGGCGCCACTTGCCACATACTTGGATTTGCATAAAGCATAGATACGCCTATGATCGCGCTCATCAACAAAAAACTTACTCGTCGGAGTCGTAGTCGCTTAGCATTCATATCTCTAGTATACTGAATATATGACTACTGTAACTCGACTACTAAAATACTTTACACCCGATAATTACTCTTTAGATATCGCAATCGATGGACCCGCTCGCACTTTTGACGGTCGTGTACTGATAAATGGCACCGTGCAAGACACTAGCAAGCAAATCAGCCTTCACGCCAAAGACCTTGCCATCGAGAGTGTCACTGTTGACAAACAGGCAGCGAACTTCAAGATGAGTCAACATGACGAACTTATTATTACAGGTACAAATGTGACGCCAGGAAAACACAGCATCGAAGTGACCTTTAAGGGCACGATCACCGATGCGATGCACGGTCTATACCCTTGCTACTACGAGCATGACGGCGCAAAAAAAGAGCTGTTTGCGACTCAGTTTGAGTCACACCATGCACGCGAAGTATTTCCATGTATCGATGAGCCAGCTGCAAAAGCAACCTTTGATCTGACACTCACTACCACAGCAGGTCAAGAGGTGTTATCAAATATGCCGGTGATCTCACAAAATACCCAAGACGGCAAACTCATCACTGCATTTGAAACAACTCCTCTCATGAGTACATACCTACTGGCGTTCGTCGTAGGAGAACTTCACAAAAAAACTACAACAACAAAAAGTGGCGTCGAGGTGAACGTTTGGGCAACGCCAGCACAGCCAGCCAAAAGTCTCGATTTTGCACTCGATATTGCATCACGTACGATCGATTTTTATGATGATTACTTCGATACACCTTACCCTCTTCCAAAAAGCGATCACGTTGCGCTCCCTGATTTTGGTAGTGGTGCTATGGAAAACTGGGGACTCATCACCTATCGCGAGACAACTCTACTAGCCGATCCACAACTGACAAGTATCGATAGCCGTCACTATATCGCAACCGTTATCGCACACGAGCTTGCACACATGTGGTTTGGCAATCTGGTTACTATGCAATGGTGGAATGACCTCTGGCTCAATGAAAGTTTTGCAACGCTCATGGAGTACGTCGCTATTGACGCCCTACACCCAGAATGGAACATTTGGCTTGACTTTGTCACCAACGAATCAATCATGGCCCTACGACGCGATGCCATTGACGGCGTGCAGTCAGTCCAAGTTGACGTCAACCACCCCGACGAGATCAGTACATTATTTGATGGTGCGATCGTTTATGCCAAAGGTGCCCGTCTCTTGCGTATGATTCAGCACTACATTGGACATGATGCGTTTCGCGCTGGACTCAAAGCGTATTTTGATCGTCACGCCTATAAAAACACTGTCGGTAATGATCTTTGGGAGGCGCTCGAACAAGCCAGCGGCAAACAGATAAAACACATCATGAATACCTGGATATCACAATCAGGCTACCCAGTCGTGACACTTACAAGAAGTGGCGATCAACTTTCGCTCACCCAACAGCAATTTTTTGTTGGGCCTCACGAACCATCCAACAAAACCTGGCCAATTCCACTCGACAGCTCAGGCAACGGACTTCCTGCGCTCTTTGATACGCACAGCATATCACTCACTTCGACAGAACCAGTGCAGCTCAACCGCAGCGACAGCGCGCACTTCATCACGCAGTACGATGAACTGTCGCAACAAGCGCTTATGCAACGCGTTGCCGATGGCTCGCTCGATTCTATCGGTCGTGTCCAACTGCTCGACGAGACAACACTACTCGCTCGCGGCGGCATCATAAGCAGCGACCAGCTACTGCCACTTATCCAAGCCTATTCTCATGAGACAGAAGAGCCAGTATGGAATATTATTTCACTAGCTCTAGCCGAATTACGAAAATTTGTCGAGGACAATGACATAGCCGAGCAAAAACTACGGCAATTCTCAGCAGATATTGCACACGTTCAATACGAAAGACTTGGATGGCAGCCAAAGCCAAACGAGCCCGAAGAAGACACAAGACTCCGTAGTACTATCATTAGCCTGTCTCTTTATGGTGAGGTGCCAGATGCGATTGCAACCGCTCAAAGACTCTATGATTCAACACCAATCGATCAACTCGACCCAGAGCTACGATCCCTGATCCTCAGCTCGGTCACGCGTCATGGCAACGGTTCGATCGTTGACGATCTCGTCAAAGCCTACCAGTCGACGCAGTCTGGCGATTTACGTCAGGACATTTGTATTGGCGTCACTAGTACGCGCATAGCAGAAAAAACAGCTGTGCTTCTCGACGCAATCAAAGACCCGACCGTCGTCCGACAGCAAGATGTTGCGCGCTGGTTCATCTATCTTATCCGTAATCGCGATAGTCGCACAGCTGCATGGCAATGGCTTCGAGATAACTGGGACTGGATCGAAAAAACGTTTGCAGGCGATAAAAGCTATGACGACTACCCACGCTATAGCGCTAGTGCACTTACGACACGTCGACAACTCGATGAGTATCTTGCCTTTTTTGAATCAAAGCAATCTATTCCAGCACTCGCTCGTGTCATCATGATGGGCGTAAGCGAAATCGAAGGTCGCGTAAAACTCATAGAACACGATAAAGACGCTGTATGCAAAGCTCTTCTAGGGCTAAAATAGTCAGTCGATTACAATATGCTGCTCAACAATTGGCGCTGTGCCAGTCATTGCAATCACACCGAGCCGCAGATCGGTTTCTTGAATCTTTTTCGACTGAACATATAGCTTAGCTGCAAATCGCATCTGGTTAAGTTTCTTTGTCGTGATTGCCGCCAAGCCATCGCCTTGAATATTTGTTTTTCTGTATTTGACTTCAGTAAAATGCACCACACTATCCCGAAGCGACACAATGTCGATTTCACAATATTTAGTCTTCCAATTACGTTCGAGAATATCGTGACCCTTACGAACTAGGTAGTTCGCCGCCTCTATCTCGGCTATAGCTCCCATACGATTACGAGGCTCTGTTCGTAGCGGTGTCGTAGACGATACTCTCGATGACAAATCAGCACTCGTGTTATCGGCATACTTTTGCAAAGGCGCAAAAGACAAACGATGCAATGGTGTCACACCTCTTGCTTCTATTGCCGCACGGTGAGCAGCAGTGCCATAACCAACATGACTGCCAAAACCATAGCCTTCGTATACTGCATCTTGCGCGGCCATATAACTGTCACGTGCAACCTTCGCAACAATCGATGCAGCACTGACACTCGGTATCAGTAGATCTGCTTTTTTCATTGTCGTTACATATTGACCTTTGTTCGTATCAGCTAAAAAATTGATTGTGCCGTCGATAATAATCTCGTGATATGGCACTTTGATCTGCTCAACTGCTCGCCTCGTAGCCAGTCTTAGCGCCTCAGACAGACCTACCTCATCGATTTCATGAGCATGCACCCAACCCAGCCCGTAGCCCGCAACTTTTTCACGAATCACCATATCGAGCTCTAGTCGTCTTTTTTTAGTCAGCTTTTTGCTATCCGTCAGTCCATCAATCGTTGCGCCACCAAGCACCACCGCCCCTACTACTAGCGGCCCCGCCCATGGTCCGCGCCCTACTTCGTCTATACCAAGAATCATTGACTCTATTGTACGACATTGCAAATTTATATATTATATGTTATAATAAAATTATAGGCCTATGCATGGCATCAATAGAAATTATTCTCTATATAAAATCGCTCTCGATCGAGAGCGATTTTATATAGCTTCGTACAGCAAAAACTATGCTTCAGTTTTTTCTTTAGCTTTAGTCTCTGCAGGCGCTTCAGCCTCTGGTTGCTTGTCAGCAACAGTATTGACCGCCTCGCGATCAAACTGTACTGCTGTCAAGCGCGCACTCTTACCGCTACGATTACGGAGGAATGACAAGAAGTTACGACGTACCTTAGCGCGGCGAACAATCTCAACTCTTTCTACAAGTGGACTGTGGAGCAAAAAGCTCTTTTCAACACCTACACCGCTTGCAATCTTACGGACAGTAATACGGCTTGTATGTTGCTGCTTGTTATCGGTACGTATAACAACGCCTTCAAAAATCTGAATACGCTCTTTGCTGCCTTCTTTAATTTTCTGGTGTACGCGTACTGTGTCACCACTACGTACGTCAACAACAGCTGGCTTTTTTTGTTCGTCATTTACCTTTTGAATTAGTGCAAAACTCATATGATTTCCTCTTTGTCCGACAGTCTCTTGGCCGGCCACGCAGTTGTATCCCTGCGGCTCCGTGTCCTAGCTATTCGGCACTTACTTTTCTATATACAATTAGTTAACTATTATAGCACACTTTTATAGGTTTTAAAAGGGCCTGCAATACAAAAAATACTAAATAGCTCGATTCACTTCTTCGAGAGTTGTTTCACCGCGAAGCGCAGCTAGTGTGCCAGCCTGAATAAGCGTGATAAGCCCGGCGGATTTTTTTGCCTCTGCCTCAATCGCTTCTGGGTTTGCATCTGAAATATCACCTCGTAAAAACGCTTGAATGTTCCGATTTACGACCATTTGCTCCATGATTACGATTCGACCCTTAAATCCAAATGGTGCCTCGGCGTGAATGCGCGGGCGCCATAACTTAAAGTTATTCAAATCAATCCCATGCAGACGCTCAGGCGAGACACCTTCGAGTGTTTTTTGTACCCAGCGCTTTGTAGCCTCGTCTGGATCGTATTCTTCTTTTGATTCATCGTGTAAACGGCGTACCAATCGTTGAGCAATCAACAGACGTATTGCCGAGCTAAATATTGGGTTGATACCAATCATACCAATCATACGGCTAAAGGCCGCTGACGTGGAGTTGGCGTGAAACGAACTCAACACCAAGTGACCCGTAATAGACGCCTGGATCGCTGTCTTGGCCGTATCAACATCACGAATCTCACCAAGCATCACGACATCAGGGTCAAGGCGCAATACGCTACGCAAACCATCGGCAAATGTCTGTCCATGCGTGGTGTCAATTGGGATTTGCGCAATGCCTGCGATGCCATATTCGATCGGATCCTCAAGCGTAAGGATTTTGCGTCCCGATGTATTGAGGGCGTTCAAGATACTATAGAGCGTCGTTGATTTACCGCTACCAGTTGGACCAACCATCAGCATCATGCCGCGTGGGTGCCGTGTAATTTCATCGATTTCTGTTCGCTCTTTTTGCGGTATACCCAAAAGATCGAGATTAAGCATCGATTCGTCAAAGTTAAAGAGACGCAAAACTGCATCTTGCCCGTACATAGTCGGTACGGTCTCAATACGAATATTGAGTAGATGTGATGCGCCGTCTCGATGAATATCTTTTTGAATATGGCCTGACTGAGAAGTTTTTGCCGCGCTCGATATATTTGCCTTTGATCCAATCGATCCCATCAAAACTCGATATTTCTCTTTATTGATCTCTGCTACTGGGTGCAGCACGCCGTCCACGCGCATACGAATACGAATATATGTGCGTTGATTTTCGACGTGAATGTCACTGGCACCTAGCTTATCTGCCTGATCAATCAGATAGTCGAGGATTTGATCGGAGCCCACTGAGTTGAGCGTTTTGCTGACCTCTGCAATTGTAGCGCTGTCGCCTTCTTTAGCAATAGCAATATCCTGATAGATAACTTTCTTTGGTGGGTCATAGCGGTTCATGAGCACCATATAGCCACCACTACTGATCAAAAATACCTGCGCTTCACGACCTTTATCTGCATATTCTTGACGTGTTTTTTCGATGACCGATTGCGGCGTATTGCTTGTCGCACCAAAACGATACGGCTCATACTCAGAGCCTTTCTGCAGTGGCACCATGCGCCATTTGTGCATCTCATCGACAGTCATCATCTCATCTTTGACAAGATCAAGTTGATGCTCAAATTCACGCGCATCAAGATAAGGCATGCCTAATATAGCTGCTCGAGACTGAGTAGATTTCTCTTCGTGCTCCCTCCGCTGACGTTGAACTTTTTGTTCTTCGTTGAGTGCGGCTGTATTTTCTTCTTTAACGTACGCCATCCTGCTTATGATAATACCTTTAAACAGGGTGTTTCAGCAATAGGTGACTCATCGGGTATAATCATACGAGCACATGAGAGATATCATCGTTATTGCCCACAATATCCGTTCCACACATAACGTAGGGGCATTTTTGCGTACTGCTGACGGATTTGGTGTCTCAAAAATGATCTTTAGCGGATACACACCCTACCCAACTATCGACGGTGACACTCGCTTGCCACATTTTGCCGACAAACTCACGCGCCAGATTCATAAAACCGCACTTGGCGCCGAACTCATGGTACCGTTTGAATACCACGAAGAGCCACCCCTTAACGAACTAAAAGCTCAGGGGTACACTATTGTCGGCCTAGAACAAGACGAACGTTCTGTCATGCTACCTGATTACAAAGTACCCGAAAAAGTAGCACTGCTACTTGGCAACGAGATCGACGGCATCTATCCAGAACTCCGCGTCCAGTGCGATACACTTATCGAAATCCCTATGCGCGGCGGCAAAGAATCTTTTAATGTCAGCGTTGCAACCGGCATTGCGCTCTATCACTTGTCTATTTAAGCACTACCGCGTCTTCACCAAGCAATTTCACCAACTCGCCCACAAGAGCATCGGCGGTATCGACAGTAAAGGGCAATTTGATAGCAGATTTTTTGTCTTCACCAAGTACCAGCACGATGTCCGACGGACCTGGGTAACGACTGCTAATCTCCTTGAGCTCAGTCAGTGCCTTGTGGTCATCGTGATTCTTCACATGTACAAATAGCTTCTTGATTTCGATCTCCATAGCCGTGATTGGCTTTGGCATCGACGCTTCGACAGCTTCTGTTCGTCGAGCACTCGTTACCTTAGGGGTCGCCGAGGCACGCTTGCGAAATGTCTTTACTTCACCAGGACGAGGTTTGGGTGCGTTCTGTCCGGTGGACTGGTAGTTACGAAGATCGTCGTCGGTCACAATCGTAATGAGATCGGCCATAATCTTCACATCACTTGTCATATTGCCATCTCGATCACGACAATTTACCGTTCCTTCTATACGTATTGCGACGTCTTGCTTGAGATGCTCACCAATCTGCTGATACACACTTGGAAAGACTATTACTTCAGTATCGCCAGTCTTGTCTTCCATCGCGACAAAAGCCATTTTACTACCATTTTTCGTTACGATAATACGAATAGAATTAATCAGACCACCAACAATCACCTTGTTGTTATCGTGCGCTTTGGTAATCATAGCGAGCGGCACAGTCTGCTCAGCAAAATACTCTACATACTGATCAAGCGGATGTGCGCTAATATACAACCCCATCAGTTCTCGTTCCCACATCAAACGCTCTTTTTCGGTATGTTTGGCTGGCGCCGACTGCAGTTTGACCGTTGGAAGTACGCTTTCGGATGATTCACCCAGCAAACCAAACAAGTCGGTTTGACCACTGGCAGCTTCTTTTTGCAGTTTACTCGCAAAAGCCTGGATATTTTCAAGATTAAACAACAGATCAGATCGATCGCCCATACTATCGAAGCCACCACTCTTTATTAACGACTCCCAAGCTTTTTTATTAAACTTCGTCGCGTTTACTCGTTTGGCAAAATCTTCGATACTCGCAAACTTACCGTCTTTGCGAGCCCTCAACACTTCTTCGACAGCTGCTACGCCTACACCCTTGACTGCCGCCATCCCAAAACGAATCATATTTTCGCCTGGCACAACTGCAAATTCCACAAATGACTCGTTAACATCTGGAGCCATAACCTTAAGGCCCATATGCTGCGCTTCGGCAATTTCGATAGCCAAACGGTCGATATCATCGGCATCACTTGTCATCAAAGCAGCCATAAACGCATCGGGATAGTGTGCCTTGAGGTAGGCCGTCCAATAGGCTATCAGCCCGTAGCATGCTGCATGCGACTTGTTAAAACAGTAGTTTGCAAACTCAACTAGCTGCTCCCAAAACTGCTCAGCAACCTCTCGCTCGGCACCACCATGCGCGACAGCACCCTCTACAAACTCGGGCTTAACCTTGAGCATCAATTCCATATTTTTCTTACCCACGGCTTTTCGGAGCGTATCCGCCTGCCCGCCAGTAAACCCACACCACTCTTTACTAATCTGCATAAACTGCTCTTGGTAAACCAAAATACCATAGGTATTTTTGAGTGAATTTTCCATACCAGCATGCAAATAGCGAATCTTCTCTTGACCATGCTTACGCTTAATGAAACTGTCGATAAATTGCATAGGACCTGGGCGATAAAGGGCTACCATGGCAATAATATCGTCAAATACCGTCGGCTTGAGCTCGCGCAGATACCGCTTCATACCTGCTGATTCGAGCTGGAAAACACCTGTCGTATCGCCACGCTGGAACAATTCGTATGTCTTCACGTCATCGAGTGGTATTTGCGACAAATCAATCTCATCCTTGTATACTTTACGAATAATACGCAGTGCATTGTTGATAATCGTCAAGTTAGACAAGCCCAAAAAGTCCATCTTAAGCAACCCAAGCTCTTCGACCGGCCCCATCGGATACTGTGTTGAGACCACACCTTTTTGCGCCATCTCAAGCGGCGCATAATTGACGATATCGTCTGGCGCAATAACAACACCTGCCGCATGAACGCCATGGCTACGAATCGTCCCCTCAAGCCGAACAGCATAATCAAAGACTTGCTTTGCCGATGGATTTGTCTCATACTCACGCTTCAAATCTGGATCGTCTTTAAGTGATTGTGCCAAGGGTATGTGCCGCCCCTGTACTGGCGGAGGAATCATCTTACTTAAACGATCAGCCTCCGCATATGGCACCTGCAAGACCCGTGCGACGTCACGAACAGCCGCTCGAGCCGCCATTTTGCCAAACGTTACGATGTTCGCCACGCGCGCATCTCCATATTTATTAGCGCAGTACTGTATCACTTCGTCGCGGCGTGTATCCTGAATATCGATATCGATATCAGGCATACTGATACGATCAGGATTCAAAAAGCGCTCAAACAGCAAATCATACTTTAATGGATCAAGGTCAGTAATATTGAGCGCGTAAGCAACAATCGAGCCAGCCGCCGATCCGCGACCTGGCCCAAAAATAATACCCTGGTCTTTACCCCAGTTGATAAAATCCTGCACGATCAAAAAGTAGCCGTTGTAGCCCATACGATCGAGTACGCCGAACTCCATATCAAGTCGTTCCTTTTGCTCGTCGCTCAGGAGTGCTCGAATATCGTTATTTTTCATTTTCTTTGCTTCATCGAGTGTCTTACCTACATAACGAACAGCCATCCCTCGATACACTAACTGATCAAGATACTCTTTTTCTGATTCATTATTTGGTGTCGGAAATTTCGGAATCAGGATTCCACCAAGCTCGATATCAACATTACAACGCTCAGCAATACGCTTCGTGTTGCGTACCGCGTCCGGATGCGTCTTTTCCCAACGCGATATAATATCTTGCGGTTCAGTGACATGCAGTTCAAAATCTGCCAGACTCATCCTGTTTTCGTCCGACAAAAACGAACCCGTTCCGACACAAAGTAGTATTTCATGCGCGTCTCGATCGTCGTGCGTCAAGTAGTGGCCGTCACTCGTTACAACACACTCGATATCTAGCTCTTCAGACATTCGCAACAAGTGTTTATTAATCTTCACTTGGACGTCCCATGCTGCAGGACTATCTTCATGACCGTGATCTTGTAGCTCCAGATAATACCGATCACCAAATACCGATTTATACCACGAGGCAATTTTTTTAGCCTCTTCATAATTGTCAACTCGCAAATTTTCACCCACTTCACCACTTGCGCATGCACTCAAGATAATCAAACCTTCGTTATACTTTTCCAGTAATTCGCGGTCAATACGCGGCTTATAATAATAACCGTCAATGCCAGCAATAGAGCTGAGCTTCATAAGGTTCTGGTAGCCTGTATTGTTCATCGCGAGAATAATTAAGTGGTATCGCGCCTTGTCCTTTTGAGAATCGCGGTCTTTGTGCGACCTTGCAGCCACATAAGCCTCCATGCCAATAATCGGACGTACGCCGGCATCCTTTGCGGCTTTATAAAACTCAATCGCACCGCTCATTGTGCCATGATCGGTAATCGCCACCGATTCCATCCCATACTCTTTGATCTTATTGACAAGATCTGTCACCTTTGTCATGCCATCAAGCACGCTATGATATGTATGGTTATGCAAATGCACATAATCAGCCGGTGTGAGTACACCTGCTTTTTCTTGTAACGTTTGCACCTCCGCCATAGTTACTATTCATTATATAGGGTTTGATGATATTTTACTTGTGTCTTATTCACAATGGTCGCTTTAGATCACGCTACTAAACGTTGCCGCTGCTGTTCAAACAGACATACAGCAACCGCTGCCGATACATTGAGTGACTCTACTGCAGTGACTGCTTGCGGTATCGTGACACGTTTTGACGCGAGTTCCATCAGTTCAGTCGACACACCTTGACCTTCATTGCCAAATACCCAGCCGATAGGATGTGTCATGTCAATTTCATAAATACTCTCGCTCTTTTCAAGACTCGTGACGAACAACGGCACTTGTGCATGTCTGGCGTGCTCGACCAAATCAACCCCTTCATAAATATTCAGGCTAAACTGCGCACCCATACCTGCTCTAAGCGCCTTTGGTGACCAAACCGAGCTGCTATTGGCAGATAGATAGACGCATTGCACTCCCACCGCTGCAGCCGTACGAAGAATTGTGCCTATATTACCAGGGTCCTGAACGTCCTCAAGCAACAACTCGTCACCTACCTCATCACGACGCTGTGGGTTTATAGGCAACTCAAAAACAATCGCAATCCCAACACCAGCATGTATATCAAACACCGCCTCAAATACACTGTCTTTTACAGCCGCTCCAACTACGCCATTCATCTGGAGCTTCTCTATCAGGCTGCTTACTTCAGGATTTACTATTGCCGACTCTGCGTACAAATATGTTTTTGGCGTGCCACCTGATACCAGATAGCTTTTCGTCAGATGAATACCCTCTGCCACCACCTCGGCTTGCTCCCGCCTAAATCGACTACTCGTCAGTAATCGCTTTACTCTTTTAATGGTTTGGTTGTTCGCAGACGTAATGTATTGAGTGTCGCTCATTATCTGTAGTATAGCCAAAAGACACCCGTTCAAGCAACGGTGTAGAGCATCTCGCTTGCTGCCTGTGCGCCTAGTGCGCGTGCGGCAAACGCCTTTGCGGACTCATTGCGTCGATCAGACATCCGAGACAGTAGCTCCATTGTATTTTGGTGTGATTCCGCCCAGCTTCTTCTCCGTTTCGATAACTCAACATCAATCATGTCGCCATGCTGCAAATAAAAATACTGCATCCCCGCGCCATCAGCCAACTGCATATGTCGTCGAGAATCAAGCAACGTCGCCAAGTAATCAATATTGGAAAAGCCTTGGCAGAACGCTTGATATTCCTCTTTATTATTACGAGGCGACAGATCTGCCCACACCAATGCAGCATTGCCAATATCATGCACTACCTGCAGCGTATCATGATGAGCCTGATAATACGCGCTTACTTCTGGTGCATTCTCTAGGTAGTGACCTGCCACCGCAGCGTTCTCGCTACTAATATCTTCTGTCGGAAACTCTGGCTGTGACTTTAGGGTAATAATACGCGGCAACTTTCTATCGCTCATAGTATAAACTCCTTACAATACAATAGTTATACTCATTTTTAAACAATTCTACAAGCACCACCCTGAACATTCAGCGTACCGACATACCAATAGCAGCAATATTGACTTTTTATCTATATAATGATAAAATAAAAGTATGATCACTTCATTGTATGTGCTACTCCAAGATTGGCGCGAATCAACAAACGACCGACAAAAACTTCAGCAGGCTTATGTCGTTGGAGGTGTCGCGCTACTTATTATCGCTGGCCTCATCGGTCTTGTTGACTACAGCCTAGGGCAATTATTATTACAGATCGCATTGATAGCTATCGCAATATTTTTTATCAACGCTATAGTATGGGCACTCCTGACAGCATTTGTACTTTTACCGCTATCGTCTCAGCGACAAACTACAAGCAGTAAGCAAAAAACCCGCACTCGTCGCTAATATATCCCACCTTTTTACAAAAGAAAGTACTTGTGTTTTATTTGTTTTTATGATATTATACTAATATCCTACTTCTATTCGCGACTACACTAGGAGCACCTTATGGGAACAATTGTGTCGATCGATACGCATCTTGCTCGCAAGCGCGATGACATACGCGCCCTTTGCAGCGCAGGATTCACTGCACTACCACGAGGCAATCATGTCACGCTACTAGACGACACGACGATCAGTGTTGTGCGCGTCTTCAGAAAAATGGTGCAGTTGACATACATCGCCAAGAACAACCTGCACTATCAGGACATCTGCGCGTCCGAAGAGTTCACTGCCGATCTACTCGCCAAAGCAAGACAGCGAGTACTTGATCAAGGTCACTCGCTGGCCTCAGATGACATCCTGGCAAAACTCTGATCACACATATCCCTCAACCCGTCAGTCACACCAGGTAAATAAAAAACGCCCGCCAGGTGACTGGCGGGCGTTTTTTATCTATTCATTACCGGTTTTGAGAGCTTTGTATCTGATCCTGGGCTTGCTGTACCGACGGCCCAATAAGAGGAATATTGACAAAAAAGCTTAGTATCCATACGACAAATGCGACTATAACAGTCGCACCCAGTGCACTACCGATGCCGAAAAATATACCCCGAATAAAATTCATGATATAGATATTGTGTCGGTCTTTATAGAGATCGTTAAACAGCTCCTCTAGCAATGCTCGACGAGCGCCGATACTCTGGTCACGTTTTAGCTTACTTGCGACCTTTGTCATGCTTTTTTACGTTCTTCTTGAGCTCATCGGCTTTCTTCTTGATATCAGCTCGTGTTTCTTTGCCGCTTTTTGGTGCCGTCAAAACACCAGCGATTACACCAGCTATTGCCCCGATTACCGCACCCACAGGAAGTAGTTTCTTATTCATCGTTCACCTTTCCTTTTATTTGTAAAGTTTTTTGCTTTTTTGAAAATCAAACGAGCGAGCAAACTTGGTGAACTAAACTTGCTTGCATTACTAACAAGATTTTCGATGTTGTTAGCAGTTCGTTCTGCAGATTCAGTAACGGATTTTATCTGAAGTGTCACACGAATCAGCAAGATAACCAATATAATACCAAGTAGCAGAAAAAGTGCTAAGAAAATTGACAGTATAATGACGAGTACATATGCCCAATCCATATGGTTAGTATACCATAATCCCTATGCTATACGATCCCGCAAATACGACTCAAGCTGCTTGCCATACTCCGGACTCTCCAGTGCGACATCAACAACAGCTTTGATGTACTTAAGTTGATCGCCCGTATCATGCCAAATCCCTTCAACGAATCGCCCATATACCTTATCCTTCTGAGCAAGCTCATTGATACTATCGGCAAGGGTAATTTCACCATTCTTATCAATAGTTTCTTTGGCAATAATAGGTAGTATCTCTGGAGTCAATAAATAACCGCCGACAGATGCATAGTTACTTGGCGTATTAGCCTCACCTGGCTTTTCGACCAATTGCGTCAGTTCGAATGTTTTATCGTCAAGCTTAGTATCGATTGCTGCCATGCCGTACTTATCTGCATCTTTTGCCTCAACTTCGATGAGTGTAATCACCGACTTACCGGTTTTCTCGTACGTCTCAAGCAGCTGCTTTGCACGTGGCACATCACTGCGGAAAAAATCATCAGCAAAAAATACGAAAAATGGCTCGTCATCACCAATTAAATGCTGGGCATTAAGCACCGGCCGAGCATTACCCTTGGGTGCACCCTTTTGGCGAACATAAATGAAATTAGCGAGACTGGCAATCTTTTCGATTTCATCGGCCTTGTCGTGCTTGCCTTTTTCACGCAATTCGCGCTCTAGCTCATCACTCCGATCAAAGTGATCTTCGATCGCACGCTTTGTACTACCGGTCACAATAATAATTTCCGTCACGCCAGCGGCAACCGCTTCTTCGACGATCAGCTGAATCACTGGTCGATCAATAATTGGCAGCATTTCTTTTGGCATTGCTTTTGTTTGGGGCAAAAATCGCGTTCCAAGACCTGCTGCGGCAATGATTGCTTTTGTTGGTTTCTTCATCAGTCTACAACCTTTCTCTTATCAGTTTTTGAGCGAGCGCTGGATTGGCCTTTCCTTGAGATTTTTTCATAATCTGTCCAACCAAAAATCCGATCGCTTTGTCGTTGCCAGCTTTAATATCATCGACAGCCTTTTGGCTGGCTGGGTCTGCTAGCACCTCGTCAACAATAGTTGCGATCTCACCTTCGTCGCTAAGCTGCAGCAAATTCCTATTTTCTGCAATTTTCTGCGGATCAGTATCGCCGTTCATGACTGATAAAAATATATCCGCCATCGCATTCGATGAAATTTTCTTTTCCTCAAACATACTCGCAAGTGCAACAAGGTCGTTTGCTAGCTGCCCACTACCGTGCTCTTCAGCATGTTGTGCGACCATCAAGCCGATAGCCTTATTTTCATTATCAGCACCATCACTGGTTACTGCATCCGGATCATGCGTCCTGATACTCGCTAAAAGATTTGCGACTATCTTTGAGAGGCTTATTGTCGATACCTCAGCACTCATGACATCATACATAAGCTTCGCCGTATCTTGGTTTGCCAGCAGTACGCCCACTACCGAGCCATCGACGCCTAGTTTTTCAAACGCCTGACGATACTCATGAGGCAACATACCTACTTGAGCCTGAATAGCTGCAATTTCTGCATCAGTCAACTTAATTGGTGGAATATCAGGGTCTGGCATATAACGGTAATCCTGAGCATCTTCTTTGCTGCGTTGGCTACTCGTTTTGCCGCTTGCATCATCCCAGCCACGAGTCTCCTGCACGACATGCTCACCTCGTTCGAGCAGCTCAGTCTGGCGTCGGAACTCATATTCAGCGGCACGCTCAACACTCCGGAACGAATTAAGGTTTTTTATCTCGGCTCTCGTACCTAGTGTTTTTGATTCGACTGGTGCGACCGATATGTTGACATCAAAACGCATATTGCCATGATATAAATCACCAAACGTCACGCCAGCATACGTCATCAATCGATGTAGTTCTGTAGCATAAGCTTTTGCCTCTTGAGGCGAATGGATATCTGGCTCTGAGACAATCTCAATGAGTGGCGTCCCGGCACGATTCAGATCAACAAGACTATAATCGCCATAATGCGTCAGTTTACCAGCGTCTTCCTCTAGATGGGCGTGGTGAATACGAACACGCACTGTCGTGCCATCTTCCAGTACGGCGTCGACATACCCGGCGCCAATAATCGGCTGATACATCTGCGTCGTCTGATAGCCCTTTGGTAAATCTGGGTAAAAATAATGTTTGCGGTCAAAACGACTAATGGGTGCGATCTCGGCGTTGAGCGCTTTGCCCGCTCGCACCGCCAACTCGACAGCCTGACGGTTCAGCACTGGCAGCATACCGGGGAGGCCAAAGTCAATCGGATGAGTAGCGGTGTTTGGTTCTTTGTCGCGTGCATCGTTGTCGGCTGGACTAAACAGTTTAGTACGCGTTGCCAACTGCACATGACACTCAATCCCAATTGTCATAGTGTATTTTTCTGTAGCATCTGCCATTATATCGCTCCTAAATCCTTTAGTGCACGCTTAAAAGCAGCTAGTGCGCGTCGTGCCTGATCATAGCTTACTCGAGTGTCAGGTTCGTGAGCGATCTTGTTGCGGAGTTTATGCGCATTCCATAACGCATCGAGCTGAGAAAAAGTTGTCTTCGCTGACTTAAGTCTGTCGCCCATCGTCTGGCCCGAAAAAGCCTTATCGCGCAGAGCTTGATCGACAAGCTTGTCGGCGTTAATAACGGCCATATGTAGGCTTGCTTCGTTGTCGCGTACGAGCGACTGCTCGATCGAAAGCCACCTCACGCGATACTTTTCGACATCAAGCGTTTTGCCACGCTTACCGAGTGTAATAATAGCGAAAAGCAACGCACCAACAGTCAAAATTGCAGCAAAAAGAATAATAATACCAGCATCCATTAGTGAGACTCCTCTTCACAACTGCGCGCTAGCGCCAAAAGCATTGCATCTTGTCGCCGCTGACCAATTAGTTGCACGCCAACCGGCATACCTGTCTTTGTCAGACCAGCCGGAACACTGATTGCTGGCAAACCAGCCAAGCTTGCTGGAACGGTCATAGTGTCTGCGAGATACATCTTGACGGGATCTGCCGTATTTTCACCCAAACCAAAAGCAGGTGTTGGACTAACCGGACCTATCAGGGCATTGTATTCGGCAAACAATTTGTCGAAAGCGTCAACCAAAAGAGTGCGTGCTTTTTGAGCCTGGAGGTAATAGGCGTCAAAAAAACCGCTCGATAACACATAGCTGCCGATCAAAATACGGCGTTTGTTTTCTTGTACAAAACCTTCGTCACGCGATTTGCCATAAACTTCATCAAGCGTAGCCGCCTGGGCACGACGACCATAACGAATACCATCATAACGCGCCAGGTTGCTACTAATCTCGGCTGGTACAATAATGTAATACATTGCAAGTGCGTATTTTAGTATCGGCAAACTTACTTCCTCTACCATGTGTCCATCTGCCTTAAGTCGTTTAAGGTAATCATTCACGCACGCTTTCACATCGATGTCGACGTCATCAGTCATAAATTCTTTAATAACGCCTATTTTTTGTGGCTTCAATACATCAGTTGGCGCGAAAAAGCTTGGCAATGTAGTCATGTCGTTTGGATCCTGTCCTGACATAACATCCATCACCAGCTCCGCATCAGCGGCATTAGACGCAAAGCAGCCAATCGTATCGGTACTACTTGCCATAGCAACCACACCATACCGACTAACCGTTCCGTACGTTGGCTTTACGCCTACGACGCCATTAAAACTAGCGGGCTGTCGTATTGATCCACCAGTATCGGTACCAAGCGCAAATGGCACAACGTCGAGCGCCGTGACGACCGCCGAGCCTCCGGATGAACCACCAGCAACACGTTCCTTATCATGAGCGTTCTTAGTTGGTCCAAAGGCTGAATTTTCCGTACTACCTCCATGAGCAAATGCATCAAGGTTTGCCTTACCAATACAAATTGCACCCTCTGCCTCAAGCCGCTCAACTGCAGTCGCCTGTAGTGGCGCATCAAATGATTCCAAAAACACACTCGCTGCTGTCGTAGGGGCACCATACGCCAAAAAGTTATCCTTGACGACAAATGGCACACCCGCCAGCCGACCAGTCAGCTCGCCATTATCGACCATCTCTGCTCGCTCCAAAGCACGCGCTTCGGTGAGACTCAATAGTGCATGATAGTCGTCAATTTCTTTAGCCCGTGCTATTGCCGTACGAACATTGTCAACTGCCGGTTTGCCGGTATAATCTGCAATCTTCACCATAACTATAGTACCTTCGGCACCTTAATTTGGTCTTGAGTGTGAGCTGGTGCACGCGCAAAAAGCTCCGGTCGCCTAACCGGATGTGGCACAACAATATCATCACGCGATACATTTTCTCGATCAGTCACCTGATATGTCGGCTCAACTCCACTTGTATCAAGTTCGCTCAGCAACTGTACATACTCAAGTATACTGCCCAGCTCCGCTTGCAGCGGAGCGACTTCGTTGTCTTCAAGTTGTAGCTGTGATAATTTCGCCAAGTGTAATACGTCGTCACGAGAGATTGCGGTGGTCATGCAACCATTATACTACTCAACACCAAATAAACCATAGCCTACCAGCTGACCATGCGTAAGAGATCTAACGAGCCTCAACAAATGTATGAGCGTGCCCGCGAGCACCACCGCGACCAGTTCGGCCAATACGGTGCACGTAGTCTTCATATGTCTTAGGAGTATCAAAATTAATCACATGCGTCACGTTTGGAATATCAAGCCCACGCGCAGCCACATCTGTCGCTACTAACACGCGCACTTTTTCATCCTTGAACTGCTGCAAAGCCTTTTGGCGCTGTGCTTGGTTTTTGTTGCCATGGATCGCCACTGACGCGATTCCGCCGTTATGCAAGTGATCACTCAAGCGTTGAACTCCATACTTCGTATCACCAAACACCAATACCTTGCTATAGGCATCTTTATCTAGTAACTCACGGAGTAATTCCACTTTATGAGCCTTGTCGCGCGCCTCAATCACATCTTGTTCGACATGATTGCTTGTCTCGCCTGTGCGAACTTGCACAGTCACAGGATCTTTGAGGAATTGTGACGTCAATGCTTCGATGTCTGACGTAATCGTCGCACTGAAGAACAATGTCTGTCGATCACGCGGCATACCCTTTACAATTTGCTTGATATCAGGCAAAAAGCCCATGTCGAGCATTCGATCAGCTTCATCGAGCACCAAGGTTGTCATGTTTTTCATCTGCAACTCACGGCGTTCAATCAAATCCTTTAGCCTACCTGGTGTACCAACAATGAAATGCGGCCGACGTCGAAGCGTGCGGATCTGGCGATCAATATTCACGCCACCAACTATCAATGCCGCCTCAAGATCAAGACCGTGCGCAAATCCCGTAAACTCTTCGACAATCTGCTGAGCCAACTCACGGGTTGGAGTAACAATGAGTACACTCGGTCGCAACATAATACCACTCTGCCGTTCAATGATTGGCAACAGAAATGCCGCTGTTTTGCCGGTACCCGTATTAGCCAAACCAATTACATCGCGACCAGCAATAATGTGCGGGATTGATTGATCTTGGATTGCGCTAGGCACTGTGTAGCCTTTTTTAGAAATGTTGTGCTGGAGCTCTGAGCCAAACGGAAAATCAGTAAACTTGTGTTCCGCCTCGTATGGAGACTCTTCGTAATGCGTTGCTTTGTTTATAAATTTTGATGGGTGAATGTTTTGCTTGCCAATACTGCGACGATTGCCGCTACGGCTACCGCCACTTGTGCGGCGCTGATTACGTCCGCGCCCAAAAGAACGCTGACCGGTTTGTTGCTGTTGAGACATCAATAACCTTTCTTCGGTTGTTTAATAGGTTGCAGTCAAAAGTACTTATCTTGAATCTATGCGAGGAGAATAGACATTCAATCGAATGCAATACTTTTATTATAGCACACTTGACACACTTTTACAATAATAGTGCTATTGTTTATTTATAAAAAGGATTTTCTGGCGTATCTTTTAACTGCTCGCCTGTAGCTTGAGGCGATTGAGGCTGAGGCGCCTGCGATGGCTGCGGAGGAGTATGTGGTGGTTGTGGTTGTATCGGTAGCGTAGGAGAAGAGTTGAGTGGCTGTAATTGTTGGCCAAACTGAGGTGCTTGTGCTTGATGTGGCGGTTGTGCTGCTATCGTATCTTGCGCCTGCGAACCATACGACACAGGAATATTAACGCTAGACTGTTGTGGCGGCATCTGGCCTGCCTGTGCGCTTGGCACTCCTGGCGTACTCATATGGACGCCGACAGGTGCGATAACCGGAGTAACCGCTGCAGCAGCTCCATAATGTCCGACGCGCATCTGGTCGATACGACGGCGATGTACAACAAACGCTACCGTCAGTATCAAAGTGAGAGCCGTGAGCACGCCCAATGACCATAGCATTGCCGTTAACGCCTGATTCCAAGTCGATGTATCCTTTTCACTGCCTTTTAGACTGCTTGCCAGCTTCTCGACATCAGGCGCCCAGCGATTAAACCGGTAGTCGCTCGCGACACTGCCAAATGCCGAGACGCTCTTGCTATAGTCTGCCGCCAAATACGCATCAACTCCGCTACGCCACGTCGCAGCGGTGCGACTACCTGATTGAAGAGATATATTGTTGTCAGCAAGCATTTTTTTCAGCTCATTAATAGAGCGTACTGTACCGTTGGCAAAGCACTGCTGATCAGGACAGTATGACAAACCGTAAACTGCAAATCCGACCAGATCACCATTTTCATCAAACACCGGTGCACCATCATTGCCAGGTAGAATTGGACTACTAGTCTGCACCAATCGTCCACCCTCTTTCTCATAGGCTTGTTCAACTTTAGTGACAGTTGCGACAGGTGCGTTACGAATCCTATCAATTGTCAGCGAGCTATCTGTGTATGCAGGAAAACCAACAATATGAAGTACGTTATTTGCCTTTAGATCTTCATTTGGAACAAATGGCACATCCGGAAAACTGCCCTCTACCTTCAAGAGGCCAGCGTCAATTGATGGATTCGCACTACCAAATGTTTCTTGGAGTGATTTTCCGGTATCATAGTCACTCACAACATACGTGGCCTTCAATACGCTATCAGAATAAGCGAATGATGGTTTATAAAAATCATTTCGATTAACAACAATCGGCTTATCTGTCGGTTGAATCGCATAGGTATACTCTTCTTTGACGGGAGTCATAAACTTATCTGGAATAATCGAACCAATATTTTCGATCTTTGCGAGTGCCTCTTGGTCACCGATCGAAGCACCTGTGCGTAGATACTCGGCGTCTGATTCAAGTAATATTTTTGCCTTAGTGAGATAATCGAGTACGCGCTGCAAACGGTCTAGCATTTGTTCACGATCAGTCGCAAAATTTATGTAACCAGCGAGTACGTCTTTCTTGTGAGCGCGAATTGCATGACCAGTAGTTGCGATATAACCATCCTGCGACACCACAACACCAGACGCCGTCTTGCCGACACACGCATCAGTGAGCGACGTAGCCGTCTCGCCACTTTCATATTTGAGTGCCAAATCAACACAATATAGAGTACCGATTCGCACAACACTTGGCTGATTCTTAACGATTGCTGCCAGGCTCTTTTCGTTACTATAATATTCAGGGGTTATCGTCAGCAACGGAGATTGCCCGTCATCCGCAGAAGCAGCGACGTCGTCACCTATTATTTCTTGATCTGTATCATCGCCAGATATTACATCAACGTCATTACTATTATTTGACTGTGCAAGACGGGCAAGTGGAAGTCGATAGGAAACTTTTTCAGAATCAGTCTTCGTGGCTGCCTCCTCGTCATCGCTTATATTTGTCGAGATATTTTGCGGCTGCTCAAATGCAAGTGTGCCAAACACCTGCTCAACCAGACTGGTTGCACTGACGTTATTTGGTCGGACCTTACTTACGCAGACTGTATAGGGTTGTTCGTGCTGAATAGTGTAATAACACTCATCATACTTCATATTACTGACGCGATAGTTATCATTAGTGGTTGTATACCTGACTTTTTGGTAGTCAACTCCACCAATAGTGACCGCACTCGGCTTTGAGGCCTCAATTGATACGACTGTTTTATCATCAGCTACCTTTTTAGCAAGGCGCTTATCTGTATCGAGCTGCACAAACAGTGCCAAACGTGACTTACCCTGGTAGTCTGGGCTTTTTGCTGCTTTGTCGAGCTCTTCATTGGTAGTTGTCGCATAAACCTCGAGTTCCGGCGGGAGTGTTGCGAGCGCACGCGATACTTCAGCGCTTTCGATAGGGCGAATACGAACATAGTTATATTCTTTCATGGTACGCAAATCATTGTTTTCGTAGGTTTCGCCACGCAACACCGCAGTACTTGTATCGCTACCAGCGCTGTCATCGCCAACCTCGGCGTAACTTGTATAAATACGATTGTCGTAATTCAAACTAAAGCCAAGCTGCGATTGAACATTGACTCGACGCAATGACTGATCAGGCGGCTGCAATGTATCTCCAAGCTTGATACGTGCCTGCTCATCAACAGCGGACGTACGCGGTATAACAAAAAATAACGCAATACCAATCAATACTGCCATACTGACAGTTGCAATAAGAGCGATCTTAACCACTTTGCCTAGTGGAGATTGGCGCTCATAAACTTTTTGTCGTATCTGATCCGACTCCTGCGGAATATACGGATTCGTTGATGAATCTTGCATGCTTACGCTTAGTATACCATAAGCGTCTCTACACGCACCCTTTATTTGACGATGTTTAATGCTCAGTATTCACACAAATATCAATAAAAATACAGAAAAACCCTACCGGCAGCTCCCGCGCCGCCAGAACCTCCAAAACCACCACCGCCAGAACCTCCAGAGCCAACCGTGCCAGTGATATTGCCGTTCGTAAGCGTCAGTGTGCTTGATGCCCACAACCCTGCCTCTCCTCCCGAAACAGCTATGGCGTTTGCCCTGTTACCGCCCCCTCCAGGTGCATTTCCAGCACCTCCGACACTCACTTGTACGGCACCACCTATGTATGTTTGGCCATTCCATGTATGGTCTCCTGGGCTCTTGCCGTTCGGGCTAGATCCGCTCCTAGGTCCACCGGTACCACCAGAACCCGTGATAGTACTTCCTCCGTATGTGCACGTTGTATTGCCGCCGTTTCCGCCGGCAGAGTTACCTATTCCAGCGCCTGAACCACCACCACCAGCACCAATCACAATACGATCAACATACATCGCTCCTGCTGGAGGCGTGACTGTGTAGCTGCCGGTTGCCGTAATAGTTTGCAGCGTAGGCACAAACGAGGTCCACACCAAAGAACCCCCAAGATACACACGAGTTACTTGCGTATTACCTTTGCGAACATTGCTAATATTATTAGTAAAAATACGTATCGACATTGCTTAAAGTATAGTTCATCTATAGCGTTCTTATAGAGCTATTGCTATTCTAATCGTAATTAGGCATAACTACAATTAAAGTTAAACAATTCCGGTGCAAGTAGTTAGATTTTACTTCTTATCTCAGAAATTAAGTCTCTTAGTTCAGCAGCCTTTTCAAATTCTAGATTCGCACTGGCTAACTCCATTTGTCCAGTTAAATCTTTCACAAGACTGCCGTATTCATCTTTTGGAATCTTCTTCAAATCGAGCTTTGGTTTTTTGTCCTTGTCTTTGTCTGGAATAATCGCTCTCAGTCCCTCACCGATTTCCTTATCGATAGAAGTAGGTGTGATATTGTGATCAGTATTATACTTTTCCTGAATACTCCGTCGACGATCTGTCTCATCAATTGCAGCTTGCATGGAGCGTGTTATTTTGTCAGCATACAAATACACGGTGCCTTTTTCATGGCGCGCGGCACGTCCAATCGTCTGAATAAGCGCGCTTTCACTTCGCAAAAACCCTTCTTTATCAGCATCCATAATTGCAACCATACTTACTTCTGGCAGATCCAACCCCTCTCGCAATAGATTAATACCAACTAGCACATCGTAGACACCCATCCGTAGATCACGCAAGATATCGCCCCGCTCAAGCGTATCAACATCACTGTGAATATACGCCGTTTTGATATCCATATCTTGTAAATACTGACTTAAATCTTCAGCCATACGCTTAGTGAGGGTCGTCACAAGCACACGCTGCTTAGCCTCTATCCGTTCGCGAATTTCCGCTATCAAATCATCAATCTGGCCTTTTGTGGGCCGTATGACAATCTGCGGATCAAGCAATCCTGTTGGTCGAATAATCTGCTGTGCCGGCTCTGGAGTACGCCCCAACTCGTACTCGCCTGGAGTAGCCGAAACAAAGATCGCTTGATTGATATGGCTATCGAACTCATCAAAGCGAAGTGGTCGATTATCCATTGCGCTCGGTAGCCGAAAGCCGTGCTCGACCAATACCTCTTTACGCGCACGATCGCCATTATACATACCTCTTACTTGTGGTAATGTTTGATGGCTTTCATCGACCAAAAGCAGCCAATCATCTGGAAAATAATCAATCAATGTCGCAGGCTGCTCACCTGGTTCACGATTCGTAAGATAACGACTATAGTTTTCAATGCCTTTGACAAAACCGGTCTGCTCGAGCATCTCGATGTCGTATTTTGTTCTTTGCGCCAAACGTTGCGCCTCGAGATATTTGTCGTGCTGCTCAAACCATTTCATTCGAGAATCAAATTCTTTTTTGATTCCTTCGACAGCATGAGCGAGCTTTTGCCTCGGCGTTACGTAGTGACTACTAGGAAAAATCTGAATTTCATGAGGTTCTCCTAAAATCTCACCCGTCAGCGGGTCAATACGCGTCAATCGTTCCAGCTCATCACCAAAAAACTCAACACGATACGCTACGTCACTACCTGCCGGAAATACATCAACCACATCGCCCTTCACTCGAAAAGTACCTCGGTGAAAATCAATATCGTTACGTTGGTACTGAATATCCGTCAACAGTCGAACAAACTTATCCTGGAGACGACGCTCACCCACCTTAAGCTTAATCGACATATCCGAGTAATCATCAGGACTACCGATGCCGTAAATACAGCTGACACTTGCTACGATAATCACATCTCGCCTCGTCAACAATGCACTCGTTGCCGCATGACGCAATCGATCGATCTCATCGTTAATCTTACTGTCTTTTTCGATATACGTATCACTCGATGATATGTATGCCTCTGGTTGATAGTAGTCAAAATAGCTTACAAAATAATGTACTTCATTGTCAGGGAAAAATGACTTGAACTCACTGTATAACTGAGCTGCAAGGGTTTTATTGTGCGCCAACACGAGCGTTGGCACTTGACGGTTCGCAATAATGTTTGCCATAGTAAACGTCTTGCCGCTACCTGTCACACCTAAAAGCGTCTGCTCTTTTTCACCAGCTTCAAGACCTTTTAGTAGCTGTGCGATAGCAGCCGGTTGATCACCAGTTGGCTGATATTCCGTTTTCAATCGAAATTTCGAGGTCATTCTTATATTTTAGCAAACCTTACAGCTTTCGTCGTAGTAACATATAGCCTATACTGATCACATGATAAAATCACGAGTCACTAATCCAGCTCATTCAACTCCTCAGACATCGCGCTCAATCGAATCGCATGCAATCTATGGTAGCGGAATAGCGTTTATTATTGCCTTTGTGGCCAGTCTTTTCTACTTTAGCGGCGACCCAGCGCCACTCTTTGGTCGTGACTCTATCGGTGTCGCCGCATCTATCCTTGGTACTGTGTCTGCTTTTATTATTTATTTTGCTGCTGCTTACCGCGTACGTATCCATCACGCCCATCTGCGGTTTCTTCAGCGCGCTCGCCTTTACCTGACAACGACAGCTCTCGCATTTGTTCATGCTGCTGTCGGCATACTGCTTATCGCGGGATCATTTTACATTATTGCAGATGCGTTTGTTGGCCTGCACCTTGATAGCTATGCCTCATCAACTATTGTGGCTATCGTGGCAGCCATTACGGGCTATATCACCTATCTTTCAGCTTCACGCATGACATCTGAACGCGTATCGACAGTATTGGCTGCATTTTTAGTATCAGGCGCACTCACAAGCATGATCACCGCAGAGGACCCTAACTGGTGGAATTATCATTTTAGCTCTCTCGGCGCGAGTGGATCCCTTTCAGCTTACGCGTTCAACCTGACCCTCATCATTGCCGGCATTGTGATTGTCAGCCTTAGCGACTATGTAGCAGAAGACTTTGCATTACTCAAAAATAAATCAACTGTATACAAAAATATGCGTTCTAACGCTATTCGTATCGCATTGGCATGTATCGGTGTCTTTTTGGCCCTTGTCGGAGTTTTCGCATACGACTCATATCCGATCATTCATAATAGCGCCGCTGGCGGCATGGCCGTCATATTCGTTGGTCTTATCGTTATCCTGCCACTACTTGCACCGTCATTTCCAAAAGCATTCTTTGGCTTGTCGTACGCACTCATGGCCGTCATAGTCTTCTGCTACTGGCTATGGCAAGGAATTGGCTACTTTAATCTTACGACCTTTGAGCTCCTTGCGGCAGCAATTATATTCAGCTGGTTAGTTGTGTTTATCCGTCAAATAGCTGCTGCTCTCGCTGACGAAAAAGCCAACGCTAAATAACGTATTTTATCCGTTTTTACTGTATCGTTTTGCAACATGTGCATCTGTTGCATCGTGTTCAAAATCGGCATATCTCTTGTCGATTGCTTTGATGACCGTATCAACAAGTCGTCGAGGGTTCGTATCATAAATAATATCTCGCACACCTGGTGATTCAATATTCTCAAGTAGTGTTGGCACATAATCGGCCAACCCGCCACTCCCTAGCAATACACCACACACCTTGCGGCTTTCAAGTGCAGTAGCCAGTTCATGCAAGCTTCCCATGCGTCCACCTACCGTAATAACCGCGTCGCTACTTCGTACAAGATGCACGTCGCGTCCCACATATTCCATGCCGGTAAAATTTATATAATCAAATTCTTTTGTTGGCAGCTTATAGACACCAACATGCTCACGAAATGAACTTGCAGGGCTAAAACCCACTGAAATACCTTTTGATTTTTCATAACCAACAAAACCCATGGCCGCGTAGTGCGGTAAACCGACAGTCGCACCAGTAAGAAGCGTTTTTCCTTTCACGGCAATTGCACGCCCCAAATCATATGCAAGCTGATGCGATGCCGTGACAGTGTCGCCACTAGCTGCACCAGAAACGCAAATCTGATACCTCATTACTCCTGCACCTCACGAACATAATAGTCTTCAGGTGCGCTACGAAGATAGTGTTTGATCTTTTCAAGCGGCAGTAGCCCTTCTTGTGCGCCCATATGCTGTACGACATTCATGCTATTAATCGGTGCCCACGTCAGCGCCGTATCCATCGACTCACCAAGCGCAAGCGCTGCAACAATAGTTGATGCAAATGCATCACCAGCACCAGTTCGCTCATATGGTGGCGCTGGGTCAGGATAATTTGGAATTGTGACAAGCTTGAAATCGTACGATGCATACGAACCATTTGGACCATCTGTGACAACGACAACATGCGGCCCAAGGTCATGAAGGGCGATCGTTAGATCACGTAGTGAGTCGTATGACTTACCTGTCACCTCGACAGCCTCTTCGCGGTTCATGATCACGATATGACTACGCGCATATACTTCGCTTAGCTTTTCTGCGCCCCAGCGAAAATGTGACGTACCAGGCTGAAAGGCTAATTTGATTTGAGGATGTTTTTTCAAATATTCCAATAGCTTTTCATGCAAGTCCCACGAATTTGGACTCAGCTGCGATAAGTAAATCCAATCTGGTACATATGCAGGCTCATGCCATTCATACGCATAATCTTCATTCTTAACAAGCATGGTGCGATCAGCTCCATAGCGCAAAACATACCAGTAGCTTGATTTTGCACCCTTTTCAGAAACCATAGTTGCTGTATCAACACCCTGATACTTTAGGTAGTCGAGTGAGTGCTCGCCGACCTCATCATCGCCCAAAAATGCCATCAATCCAGCATTGAGACCAAGCCGACTAAACGACACAGCCGCGTTTGGAGATGGCCCTACTGATTGCACAATATCAACGCGCTCATACGGCATTTTTGCACCAAAATGAACACTTAGCCACTGCTTGCCATCTTCGTCAGTCGTCACCTTCGCTTCATCATCGTGAAGCTTGATAAAAGCATCTGTAAAGATATCGCCAACTGCTAAAATGCGGGGCGCATCATTTGTTTGTGTCTGCTGTACCAACATTGGGTGTACCTCATCATGTATTCGTTTTAAATTTATTTGTTCGGCAAGTCGATGGACAAACTCGTTATCTGTTCGTTCGTGTTCAGCATAGCGTCGTACGATTTCAATACGCAAATGGCGCATACCATGTGCTGTCGTACGATCCTCAAAGGGCAGTTCATGATGCGCGTTTTCGATCACATCCTGAAGATTAAAGGATATGACTTCGCCGCCAAAATCGGCTAGTACATATCCAGTCTCATGAAGCATCTCTTCGGCACGACGAGAGCGCACGAGAGCGTTGAGCGCGTAGTATACTTCGCTCGCCCGGCTATCAGTAGGGTCTAGTCCAATATTCCGCATGACACGGTGTGTTCGCTCTATAATATCTGCGATCAGTCGCGTATCGACACCGTCACCACCCGTGGCTCGCTCGAGCTCAGTAATATTTGCACTAAATAGTGGATGGTCATTGCCCAAGAGGCGTTTAAGCGCGTGTGTCATGCCATCATTATATCATGCTTACGCTTTTAGTGGCTTCTCCTGAAGCGGCATAGAATGAAGTCGTACATCTCGGTTTAGGATGCCGGTTTTGGCACCAATATAACGGACAACCGACGTTGAATTAGCACTCGCAAAAACGATACTCTCAGCTAGTGTTTTACCCTGAACCCATTGACTCAAGAATCCAGACCCAAACGCGTCACCAGCACCAGTTCGATCGAGTACTTTTACGTCTTGATACATGCCAGCTTTGACAATCACCTTGCCATCGCTTGCACACACGCCATTTGGTCCGTCACTCACGATTACTACGGGCACATAATTCAAGCCATGCACCACTAACTCTTCGATCGATTGTCCTTCAACAAGCTGAGCCATCTCTTCTTTGTTGACCGAAAGAATCGTCACATCTTCGAGTAGCGCTCTGAGCTTGCGCGGATGCTTCAGCTCACCCTTACCAGGATTAAACATCACTTTCATGCCTTTTTTGCGTGCCTGGGTAAATATCTTGTCGAGTGCATCAAAACTACCAGCCATTGATGATACATAGAGCCATTCAGCGTCAATATCTTGAAGGTCAAAGTTTTTAGCTTCGTAGCGAGTCGAAGCACCACGATAGGTTAAGATCGTACGTTCACCAGTAGGCGCCAATAGAAGTACCGAGTAGCCAGTATTGAGCTTTTCATTGTAGCTCACACGGCTTGTATCGACTCCTTCACGGTCAAGATCATCAAGCACTGCCTGCCCTGCCGGATCATGTCCAATCGTTCCCATAAACACCGCCTGTAGTCCCTGACGGGCAAATGTTACCGCTGCGTTGGTCGCACCACCGCCAGTACTAAAGGTAATGTTATTTACATCAGCTTTGGCACCCAACTCAAGTTGCATGAACTGCTCCTCGACACCTTTTTCGCTGACTGGTTCAAACTCGTCACTGTGGCTCAAGAACACATCTTGGACAGCCGCACCGACTGCTACAATTTTTGTTTTGCTTGTCATAATATTCTTAGTATAGCATGAGCGCTATCTTTCGGCCATTCACCTACCTCTAAATGACTGCCTTGCCGGCACTGCCAAAAGCGTTGATTTTCTCTTCGACGACTTTTTGAACTTCTTCGTAAACTTTTGGCATGAGCTTTACGACAGCGTACTCTTTAGGATTGTCTGCGAGTACTTTTTCGAGCATCGTACGAAACGCATATCGCATATCACTATTGATATTAATCTTGGTCACGCCGATCTTTGCGGCTTCTTCAAAATAATGTAGCGGAGTACCAGAACCACCGTGCAAGCTAATACCACAGTCAATGGCATCACGAATTTGCTGCAATAGTTCGAGATCAAGCTCTTTTGGTACTGGATATTTCCCGTGCAGATTACCTACAGCCGCTGCAAAAGTATCAATACCGGTGGAATCTATGAAAAACTTTGCATCTTTTGGCGTACTAAATGTGCGCCTAATTTCATCGTAATCAATTTTTTCACTATGCACGTTTGACGAACCACCAAAATAATGCGGCTCACTCTCAACTAACGCTCCAGTGAATTTTGCATATTCGACGACTTCTTTCGTTTTGTCGATAATCTCCTGCAAACCAGCCTCACGATTAGCTTGGCTGATATCGATATGAATAAATTCGTATCCCGCGTCAATCGCGCGCTTACAGTCGTCGACTGTTGGGCTGTGGTCGAGATTGATGTACATCTCAATACCATATTCATCCTTGTAGTTATCGACAAGATCCCGCACATTTTCTAGGCCAATCGCCTTGACTTCACCCTCACTCACCTCAACCATGACTGGCGAACGGAGCTTTTGAGCAGCACGAGATACCGCAATGAGCGTCTCTTGGTTATCGATATTAAACGCACCGACAGCAAATTTTTGTCGTTTAGCACGCTGATACAGATGCCTTGCACGCATTGTGTTTGCTCGAATTTGTGGAATAGTAAGGGTCATCGTCGTGGTCTCCTGTTAGTAATCTTGATGGTATTGTGGGGTTGTCTGTACATAATCTTTGACAGTTTCGGCAATATGCGTACCCGTCAAACCAAAGTGATCGAGCAATTCATCCGGTGCGCCCGATTCACCAAACCTATCATACATACCGATACGTTTTAGCGGAGTTGGCTTTTTTTCACTCAGCAATTCAGCCACTGCACTGCCAAAGCCACCAGCTACTTGAGCTTCTTCGGCAGTGACGACACGTCCTGTTTTTGCGATACTATGCAAGATTGTTGCTTCATCGAGTGGCTTTATAGTTGGCACGTGGACTACCTCGGCATTAATACCATGCTGTTCCGCCAAAAGTTTTGCTGCCTCGAGTAACTGATAGGTCATCGTGCCTGTACCTAGCAGGCTCACATCGTTACCTTCACGCAAAATGTACGCTTTACCGATCTCAAACGGAGAATCATCGGTACTAAAGACTGGTGTCTTTTCCCGGGCGAGACGTATATAGCTTGGTTTTCCGTTCTCAGCAAGCAGTCGCGTTGCTTTTTCGGCCTCAACGCTATCCCCTGGCGCTACCACGACCATATGCGGCAGCACACGCATCAATGCGATATCTTCGAGCATTTGATGTGTCGCGCCATCTGGGCCTACGCTTATGCCGGCGTGAGAACCAACAATCTTGACCGGTTGTTCGTTGAGACAAGCTGTTGTGCGTATCTGCTCCCAGTTGCGTCCTGGACTAAACGCAGCATAGCTACTCGTAAAAGGAATCTTACCCATACGCGCCATGCCGCTCGCAACAGTGACAAGATTTTGCTCAGCCACACCTACTTCGACAAAACGCTCTGGAAACGCATCTTTAAACTTTGTCATCTGCGTACTGTCTGTCAGATCAGCACAGAGCGCAACAACAGCCTCATTCGCTTCGCCAGCTGCCAGTAGACCTCGTCCAAAACCAGCACGAATCGGCTCTTTGACAACATCTTCATCAAACAAATTGTGTACTAATGGATAATGACTCATTCGAACTCTCCTGTAATCTTACCTGCAAGCGTACGAAGCTTTGTGAGCGCCTCACGCGCCTGTTCGCTATTTGGTGGCGCACCGTGCCAGCGATAATCATACTCCATAAAATCAACACCCTTACCTGGTATCGTATGTGCGATAATCACACTCGGCTTTGTCGTAATCGCTCGTGCCATACTAGCCGCATCACGAATACTTTCGACGTTATGACCATCAATCTCCTGCACGTGCCAGCCAAACGACTCCCATTTACCGTGCAAGTCTTCAAGCGGCATGACATCTTCAGTTGTGCCGTCAATTTGTATATTGTTACGATCGATAAATACAACTAATTGCGATAGCTTGTACTTACCCGCAAACATAGCTGCTTCCCATATATTACCCTCGTTGAGCTCTCCATCACCTGTCACGACATAGACAAATCGATGCGGCTGCTTGTCGATATGCTGCAACACGTGGGCAACACCAGCCGCCTGACTGAGCCCGCTTCCTAGTGGGCCGCTCGTATTCTCAAGACCGGGCAATTTTGTACGCTCTGGATGACCTTGCAAGCGACTGCCGAATTGACGTAATGTCAGCAACTCTTCAACTGGAAAATAGCCAGTCTCCGCCATTGCCGCATACTGGATAGGCACGCAGTGACCATTGCTCAAAAAAAAGAAATCTCGTTCTTCCCATTCAGGATTTTTTGGATCATGACGCATGATATCAAAGTAAAGAGTTGCGAAAATTTCCGCCAAGCCAAGTGGCCCAGCACTATGGCCGCTCCCGGCTCGTTCGAGCATGCGAATCACGTCATTGCGCAACACGTATGCTTTTCGCTCAAGTTCCTTTATGGTTAGTTGTTGCTGCATTACATTGCTCCTGTTTTATTGACTTCTTTTACGAGAGTGGCATACGCCGCTGCAGGATCTTCTGCTTTTTGAATCGCGCCTCCGACATACAGCACATCGACGCCGCCCTGGGCTAAACTAAAAGCGTTTTCAGTCGTCGCACCACCGTCCCAGCCTATCTCAACACCAGCATTAATATTACGGATCAAGCGCACTTTCTCTAGCTGCATCATACTGGCGACACCACCATACTTGCCCAAGTCACCGCTAAATACCATGATATGGTCGACGGCTTCGATGAGCGGCGCAACATCTGCTGGTACAGTCGAGCGCATCAATACAGCACCAACTTTTATGCCATTTGCCTTAATCTTTTGTGCAACAGCCACAAGATCACCTTGTGCCTCAGCGTGAAACAATATCATATTCGGACGCAGTGGTATCAAAAAATCGATATACTCTGCAGGGTTTGCCACCATTGCATGAATATCCACTAGCCATCCTTGCGGCCACCATACTTTGTCCGGGCCTATTGTTGGTGTTGGAGCAAAACTCCCGTCGCTAAGATCAATATGTACTCGTTTTGCAAACGGATTGATGCGCTCGAGCAAGGCCTTATACTCCTCAGGTGTTGCAGCCAAGACAGTAGGGACAATTGCAACCGCCATTACGACAACTCATCCAATTCTGCATTACGTCGACGATAACGTGGCGCGTTCGCATATGGCGTTTGAAGCCATGTATCAATGATGTCTTGCCATATGGCGGGATCTTCGCGGCTCAGAACTCGTGACGGCAAACAAAGAACGTTGCTATTGTTGTCATTGCGAGTCATGCGCGCCTCTTCTGAGTCCCATATGACGCTTGCGCGAATCCCACGGAAACGATTGGCAGCCATCGCCATCCCTTGGCCACCACCGCAAACCAAAATCGCCCGCGGATCACTAGCCTCATCTTCACCGATAACCTTGATCGCCGCTGCCTGCGCAAACTGTGGAAAATCATCATTAGGATCGAGCTCTTTATTGCCAACATCCTCAACTTCAATGCCACGTTTGACCAAATAAGCAAATACTTTTTCTTTCAGCGAAAAGCCAGCATGATCAGAGCCCAAGTATATTTTCATAGTTTAAGTATAAGCGGTTTCTATCAATTTTGGAAGATAGCTCCTAGTAATCACACATTTGCCGCACATTGCGACATCTCACCAACAAGCCGCTCTATTATGAGTATTATTTCCGAAGAGACTTTCCGATATCAGCGACCAGTTCAACCAGACGATTACTATATCCCCATTCGTTGTCATACCACACAGCAATCTTGATTAGATTGCCGCCGACAACTTTTGTAAGTAATAGATCTACAACACCCGAGTGGCTGTTACCGATATAATCACGGCTCACAAGAGGCTCTTCACTCACACCCAAGATACCTTGGTAAAATGGCTCTTTGGCTGCTTTTTTGAACACATTGTTAATCTCTTCGACTGTCACATCTCGACCCAAAAGTGCCGTCACATCGCTAATCGATACGACAGGCGTTGGGACGCGAATCGAAAGACCATCAAACTTACCTTCAAGATGCGGTAACGTTTTGGTGACTGCAATTGCCGCACCCGTTGTAGTGGGAACCATATTTTCTGCGGCATTACGACCTTCGCGCAAGTCCTTTGCGGGTGCGTCCTGCAGCGCCTGGCTGGCAGTATAACTATGTACGGTCGTGAGCAATGATTTCTCTACACCAAACTCAGCATCCAAAATCGCCATTACTGCACCAAGTGAATTAGTCGTACAGCTTGCATTACTGATAACTTCGGTCGCATTCTCAACCTTATCATCGTTTGCGCCAAGTACAATCGTATCGACGCCGTCAGACTTTGTTGGACCGCTGATGATTACGCGCTTTGCGCCACCTCCAGTGATATGCTTTTCGGCATCTTCTTTTGCGGTAAACCGACCCGTAGACTCAATAACAAGCTCCACGCCGTTCTCACCCCAAGGTAGCGCTGCTGGATCACGCTCAGCAAGTACCTTTATATGCTTACCAGCGACGATAATACCTGAATCATCGTAGTCAACATCATGCTGATAGGTACCGTAGTTGCTATCATGCTTGAGAAGATAAGCTAGTGTTTTTGTGTCTGTGAGATCGTTGATTGCTACAATTTCTAAATCACTACGCTCAAACGCAATCTTAAACGCATTGCGACCAATGCGGCCAAATCCGTTAATCCCAAGCTTTGCCTGTGTCATCTTGTTCCACCCTTCACTAAGTAACCATTAGTAGTTTCGTTATTGATTGTATAGCAGTAACAACGAAATATGCAAACACTTGATTTATATACTATTATGTGTTATAATGAAAAGATAGACCTCCACCACCCCGAGTGGTGTTTTTTAATTGGCATAAATATTTTATAATCATACTTGCCTATGAAGAAGCGTGATGTATTGCAGCTTGCCAAAGAATTTTACGACGACAATCAAGTCGCAGAGCTTGAGCATGCCATAGATTACGCCACTAAAAAACACAAAGGTCAAAAGCGAAAGAGTGGAGCACCCTATATCACCCATCCGCTCGCTGTCGCTCACACTTTGATCGAATGGGATATGGATATTGATAGCATCTTAGCCGGCGTATTGCATGACACTGTCGAAGACACAGATGCAACACTCGAAGAAATAGAAAATTACTTTGGTCGCGATGTCGCATTTTTGGTTGATGGCGTTACAAAAGTCAGCCAAGCCCGCTCAGGCATGCGCGATCTCGGCAGCTATTTACCTCAGACAAAAGACAACTTGTCTAAGCTTTTAATAGCCGTTGGTCAAGATGTTCGCGTTATCATCATCAAACTCGCCGATAGACTACACAATCTACAGACTCTGCAATATATGCCTCGACACAAGCAAACCAAAATTGCACGTGAATCACTAGAGGTATTTGGTCAAATGGCAGATCGTCTCGGCATGGGACGTGTCCGCATGCAGCTCGAAGAGCTAGCCTTTAGCTATCTCGACCCAAAAGAATTCAAGCGGTTGCAAAGCACAATGAAAAAGCGTCTCGGTAAGAGTACGCGCAAACTCGGTACAGTCCGCACCGAAGTAGAGCGCGAACTCACCAGTCAAAATATGACATTCGAGATCAATGGTCGCGTCAAAAGTATCTATAGTTTGTACAAAAAACTCAATAAGGTCGATGGCAATATTGATGACATATACGATCTTATGGCGCTTCGTATTATTGTCCCGTCTCACGAAGACTGCTACCGCGTACTTGGCATTCTTCACGGCATGTATCAGCCAATGATCGCTCGCATCAAAGATTATATCGCCGTACCAAAACCAAACGGCTACCAATCACTTCATACAACTGTCATCACGCCCAATAAACAAATCGTTGAGTTTCAGATCCGCACTCAGGAAATGCACGATTACGCCGAACGGGGTCTGGCGGCAAGCTTTCATTATCATGAACAAAAATCAAACAAAGAGTATGTACGACGTGGTAAAAAAACAGCGCAGCTACCTGCCGAGCTACAATGGATCACGCAGATGCAAGAAGTAGCCGAGCGTCTCCGCGAAGGCGAAGAAATTAGCCACGATCAACTTGCAGTAGATCTTTTTAGTAATCGCATTTTTGTATACTCACCAAAAGGCGATATCTACAATCTTCCCGAAGGCGCCTTGCCTCTAGATTTTGCCTACCTCGTACATAGCGATATCGGCAAACACGCGTATAGCTTTCGAGTCAACGGTAATATCCACGCTTTTGATAAACCGCTGCAAAATGGCGACGTCGTCGAAGTAGTAACGCGCAAACTGCCTCAAGCCAAAAAAACGTGGCTTGATCTTGTCAAAACCTCACACGCAAAGTCAAAGCTGCGCATGCAGCTCAAACGACTTGGCATTATCGAGGGCATCAGTAGCGCTGCGGCTATTATCCGTGATAAAACAAATCGTCGAAAAGCCCAGCAAAAAGAAGGTTAGTTCAGCAAACCAACGTTATTCATATGACGAAAAATTGTCGGGTATGGCTCTCGAATCTCGAGATCAAGCACTTCTTTTGCCGTGAGCCATGCGTACCTCTCATGCTCCCAGCTCAATACTACATCGATAGCATCGACCTCGGCAAAATACGCTTCGAACACGGTTGAGATATCGTCTTCGTCCCACACAAACGCATAGGCAAGTTTTAGCGCTCTTTCATCAAGACTGCAGCCAACCTCTTCCCGTACTTCACGCAATAAACCGGCAATAATAGTCTCGCCTTCTTCCACCAAACCGCCAGGCAAATCAGGCTTTTGTGAGCGGCGCGGATTTTCATCCCATTTACTACTCCAAAGAATGAGGTATTTATTGTCAGATCTACGACGTAGAACGACCTTTGCGCCGTAGCGTAGCTTCATTTAGCGATTATTCCAACGCTCGATAGCTTCATGAATAACAGCTTTGGCAGACTCAGCATCACCCCAGCCGGTCACTTCTGTAGTGCCTGGCTTTTTCAGATCTTTGTAGTGATTAAAGTGGTTCTCAATTTGCTTAACGAGCTGCGGAATATCATCAAGGCTTTTAATCGCGTTACCTGTATTTCGATCGTCTGCAGGCACCACTACAATCTTATCGTCAACCTCGCCGTCATCTTGAAACTTCATCACACCGATCACCTTTGCTTCAAGAAAAATACCTGTCGGTAGAGGCTCATTAGTCACGATAAGCGCATCGAGCTCATCGCCATCCTCGTCAAGTGTCTGTGGAATAAAGCCATAGTTCGTTGGCTTGGCAAAAATTGCTGGCTCAACACGGTCGAGCTGCATCACCGCAAGGTCACGGTTCCATTCAATTTTGTGACTACTTCCCTGTGGAATCTCAATAACAACGTTTACAACACCGCCATCAACATCTCCAGGTGTAAGAATTTGATTAAAATCTGCCATAACAACGCATCTCCTTATATTCAGCTATATCTTTGTATACAGTATACTATACCTACATACATGTTAATTATTGGTCATCGTGGCGCTGCAGGACTTGCACCAGAAAATACCCTCGAGGCGCTCCATGCCGGAGTTGCAGCTGGTGCTGATATGTTAGAGTTTGACGTACGTCTCACAAAAGACAATGTCCCTATTTTGGCGCATGATACAAAAATACATGGCCATAGCATCCGCCAGCACACGCTCTCCGAACTACAAAAAGAAGGCGTAATTACAGAACTCGAAGTAGTTCTCAAAGAGTTCTTTGGAAAGATTCTTCTCAATATCGAGCTAAAGCACGAGGATAGCACACTTGCGGTGTATAGCATGGTACGCCGTTTTATCGCTAGCCAAGAAGACTGGGATAACGTTCTTTTTTCATCGTTTCGCATTCGCGCACTGCGCATTCTGAGAGTACGTAGCCGCAAGATCAATATCGCTCTCTTACAGCATGCCAACCCATTTTATTTTATTCTCGTACACCGTGAACTCAACCTAACTGCAGTCGGCTTTCATCGACTTTTTGCCAACACACTCGCGATTGCAACAGCAAAAGAACTTGGCATCTTTACCTATACCTACACTGTCAATCGAACCTCTACAGCTCAACGACTCCAACAGCGAGGCATCGATGGCATCGTCACCGACTACCCAAACAAGATTGCTCACTAGCGAAGATTATCAAGATACTCACGAATCGAAAGTGCAGCAGTAGCGCCCTCGCCAACAGCACTTGCTATTTGCATAGTCGCCCCGCTACGCACATCACCACTTGCAAACACACCTGGCAAGCTAGTTTCCAAATGCTCGTTTGTCTTTATAAGACCTTGCTCGTCGAGTTCTACACCACTTCCTGCAAGAAACTGCGTGTTTGGCTTGAGTCCAACAAATATAAATATGCCATCCGTTTCAAATCTCATGTCTTCGCCCTCACGCGTGGCGTTGACATGCGTCACCTTACCATCTTCGGCAATAATTTCAGTTGGTGTCACACCCAAATGTACCATTATTTTTCCTTCATCGACATACTTCTGCAAATCATGCTGAAGCACTTCACTCGCCTTTATTGTGCTGCGGACAAGAAGATCAATATGCGTCGTAAAGCGTGTCAGAAAAATCGCCTCTTGAACAGCTGAGTTACCGCCGCCGACAACAACAAGGCGTCGCTCACGGTAAAATGCACCGTCACAGGTCGCGCAATAATGCACGCCGCGACCATACAGCTCAGCCTCGCCAGGTATACCCAGTTTATTGTAGTCACTACCGGTTGCGATGAGTACAGTTTTTGCATGCACTGGCTGCCCGTCGATCGTCAATGTCTTCGTCTTGTCGTCGTTGACAACAATCTGGCTTACATCACCAAATTCTATCTTGGCACCAAATCGCTCTGCTTGTTTTTGAAGCTGTCCAGCCAGTTTCATACCCTCAATCCCCTCAGGAAAACCAGGATAATTATCAACCATATCTGTAATAGCAGCCAGCCCACCTATGACACCCTTTTCATAAAGAACAGTATCAATATCTTCACGTGTTGTGTACACGGCCGCTGCTAACGCACTTGGCCCCGCACCAATCATTACCGTATCATGTATCGTCTCAGCCATAATATCTTTCTATACAAAGTATAGCATTATTTTGTTATCGTTGAAAAGTCCGGAAGCGGGATTTCTTCTGGAGTTGGGATCGCGAAAACAACAAATTTTAGCGGTGTGTTCGGTGGAATCATATCACCACTACCAGCTTCTTTATATGCTAAATCTGATGGGATAGTGAGCACGCGTACACCACCAATTTTCATACCAACTACACCTTGAGTCCAGCCTTCGATCAGACCTTCACCCAAAATCGGTGCTTTAAGTTTATCTCCATCTATAGACTGGTCAAAAATCTTACCGTCAGGATTCCATCCAATATAATAAGCGCTGTACTTTGTCCCGTCTTTGATCTCTTCGCCATCGCCAATTTTGAGATCCTCGCTTGAAAGCTCCTTGACATCGGCTTTGTTAAACGCAGCGACCTGTCCAGCATAGCCTGCAAATTCAGCATAATACTGTTCGGATAGCTTCGCAGCCTGGGCGTCTACTTTTGACTGATATTCTTTTACCATTTCGTTGTACTTCTCCTGCTGCTGCAATGCAATGTCTTGATCAACCTTGGCATTATCATTTGCAAGAATAATAACGAAAAACGACCCTATCGTACCAACGGCCATAACTACTGCAATTACCCATATACCTATTCTCTGCGCTTTTGACGTCGCCATATCTAATACACCTCTCTTTTTTACTCACACCATTATAGCAGAATTACCGGCGCTTTGGAGCACTTGGAGTGAAGTAATCGTCTTCTAATACCGATTGAGCACGCCATACACCTAGCGCCTGTCCGATTGGCAATATATCGCTATAGCCCACCATGTCGGCTGCTCGGCGCACGAGCGATGCGAGCCAACCGCTCAGTCTTATCCAGCGCCATTCAAAGACGGCCCAATTCTCACCAACAGGAACAACAACTGGAGGCATGACAGCCTTGTACTTCTTGAGCGGCTTGTTTGCTTGACGACGCTTGAAATTACCGCTCACGAATAGTGCGTCGTGCAGCGCTGTCTGCGCCAAACCGCTATACGGTGTTGCTGCGTTATCACCAATAACATAAATACCGCTTTTGGTGCGCATATAGTGATTAACCTCAACCTTGCCATTAGGAGCAAACTCAAAATGCTCTTTATTTTCAGCAAAAAACGGATGATTTGCCACACCTGATGTCCAAATGACTGTATGGGTCTCGATTGGCTTGCCGCTTACCATCAGACCTTTTGCATTGGCCGACTCCACTCGCTTACCAAGCTCAACTGTCACACCAATACTCTCTAGGCGACGCCTTACTTTCTCACTTGTTTTCGGATGCATTCGCGGCAGCAAGCGTGGCGAGCCCTCGACAAGATCGACACAGATCTTACGTCTTGGCAATCGATAATCTTTACGCAAACGCTCCAAGTACGTGCCTAGCGCCGACGCTAGCTCGACACCAGTTGGACCGCCACCGATAATCACATAGTGCTTGTCGACCGTTCGCTCTTCTGCCATTTGACGAAAGAAGTGCTGCTTGAGCTCTCGAATCTCCTGTTCTGATTTGACGCCGAACGCATAATGGTCAAGTCCCTTGATGCCAAAATATGTCGTGACCGAACCAAGCGCAAGTACTAGATTTTCATATTCATAAGTATTACCGCTTGTAGCATTTATTTGCTTTTTTGCTGGATCAACATGCGTTATCTCATCAATCATTACATCGACATTTGGCATGTTTGCAAAAATCGAACCAAGCGATACCCACGACTGAAGATGCGCCTTACCCGTGGCCGTGCCGTATAGTGCAGGATAATACTGAAAATAATCCCGGTCACTAATCAGTGTTATTTGATTGTTTTTTTTCTTCGCTAATTCAAGAGCCGTTTTGATGCCGCCAAAACCGCCACCTACAATTGTTATTTTCATCTTGCCTTTATCATAAACAGTATCAGCGTATCAAGCAAGGCCAAAAGCTCTCGTGTTCATTATGGCAGATAGAAGCTACGCTCATATTCATGTCCCTGTAGCGCAAATTAGGGCAACAGCGGACCGACCACGAGCATCACACAAAGCAGCAATATACTATACATCGAAACCCGAAACATGCGCCTGGCCCAACCCTCAGGATCGATCGTCTGCATACCCTCGCTAGCTAGGCGGATCCATACGATACCAGCCACCAGCATGACAACAAAATACCAACCGCCAGTATAGCCATATACTGTGAGTGCTAGCGTGCTCAGCACATAGAGGGTAGTGTAAATATAGATCTGTTTAATAGTCGGCTTAATGCCTCTTGCAACTGGCATTATTGGAATATTTGCATCAGCATAGTCCTTGCGTCGATAAATGCCTATTGAAAAAAATTCAGGAAACTGCCAGAAAAACAGTATCAAAAATACAATGATAAGCCCGGGGTCAATCACACCGTTCACGGCAGCATAGCCACCAGCAATTGGCATTGCACCAGAAATACTGCCCACCAATGTGCCGTGCACCGACCGTCGTTTAGATAGTGCTCCATATAGCCATACATAGGTCACAAAACCAATAACGCCGATAGATACCACCAACCAATTTGTCCAGATATACAAAGCTATGAACCCTATAATCGCAAGCGTGATACCGTATATCAAAATATGCCTACTCGGTATGACACCGGTTACGCTAGGTCGTTTTTGCGTACGCTTCATAACGCGATCAATATCCTGATCGAGATAGTTATTGATCACGCAAGCAGAGGCAACGACAGCTACCATGCCGACAAGCATCGCAAAAAAAACAACCCAGTCAACCGTCCCAGCAGCGGCCAAAAAATAACCCGCCACGGCAGTCAATACATTACCAAGCATCACGCCTGGCTTCGTCAGTTGCCAGTACACATGGAGCACTTCCTTCATTAAAATCCTCTGTCTTTTTCGCCCATCATATAGCCGTCTTTTTGCTCAGGCGACATGTTCATCATATTATAATTCAGGTGACCCATAATCCAGAGCGACCCAACCACCAAAAACACGAGCAGTGATGCCATATAGATAAACGACTGCAATTTATAGCGCGGCCCTGTCTCGTCGCTAATATGCAAAAAGTAGATCAGCTGCACTATCATTTGCACAATTGCCAAAGCAATCAGTGCCGCCACCGCCCACGTATCGAGTAGCTTGTAAACAACAACTGCATATGCCAACAGAGTGAGCCCTAGTGATAATATAAACCCGATTGTATAGCGTGCGATGGTCATGAAAGTACCCCCAACAAATAGACGATAGTAAATACGAAGATCCATACTAGATCTAGAAAATGCCAGAACATGCCAAAGATAGTTAGCTGCCGCCCAGACTTGGCATTGATGCCGCGCTTATAAAACACCCAGCCAAGCACCGCTAGCCATATCAGACCCACCAAAATATGTAATCCGTGCGTACCAACAAGCGTGAAAAATGCTGATAGAAATGCACTTCTATCTGGGCCATACCCTTCGTTAATGAGATGTGCGAATTCGTATATCTCAATCGATAGAAACGCTACGCCTAGCACAAATGTAGCCGTAAGCCCCCAAGCAATCTGTACCATATTACGATTCTTAAGACCTATTAACGCAATACCACATGCAAAACTACTGACAAGCAGTATCACTGTACTCACTAACATTAATGGTAGTTGGAAAATATCAGCGCCTGAAGGTCCGTCGGCTGTCGCTGTACGCAGAACGGCAAATGTTGCAAATAAGCTCGCAAACAACATGCAGTCGGTCATGAGGTATAGCCAAAAACCTATCGACGTTCGGTGTAATTTTGCGCTGTCTGCTGCGGCACTCATGCTTTTTGCCCCCATAGTTTCGTTTCTATACTCTCTACTTCTTTAGCCGAGAGCTCCTTTTCGCTATCTTCCCACAAAGAAGACATTATGACCAATATAACTGTTGCCGCCACACCGACAAGCGCGAGCCACCATATGTGCCAGATAACCGCAAACCCTATCACAAACGATGCTGCGCCTACGTAGACACCATAGCCAGTGTTTTTTGGTAAATGAATAGCTTCGTACGATAATTTCTTAGCTTTATCCTTTTCCTGCTTTTGCTCCCAGAATGCATCGCGCTCATGGACAGTCGGCAGTGTCGCAAAGTTATATTCAGGAACAGGTGTAGGTGTCGCCCATTCAAGCGTACGTCCATTCCATGGGTCGGGGCCAACCGCGAGTTCTTTGCGCTTCCATATACTATACGCCAGCTGTACGACCTGGAAGAACACGCCAAGCAATATAATGAGTAGTCCTATGCCCGCCACAATAAATAAGCCTTGCCAGCCGAGTGACGGATCATAGCTATCAAGTCGCCGGACGGCACCCATGAAGCCAAGTATATACAACGGTCCAAATGCCAACACAAAGCCTATCAGCCATGACCAAAACGCTGCCTTACCCAAACCTTCGTGCAAACGAAAGCCGGTAAATTTTGGAAACCAGTACGCATACCCGGCAAACATACCAAACACGACACCACCAATAATAACGTTATGGAAATGCGCCACCAAAAACAGCGTATTATGCACCTGGAAATCGATACCAGGTACGGCAAGCATCACACCCGTCACTCCACCGATAGTAAAGGTGACAACAAAACCCATAAACCATAGCATCGGTGTGTCAAAACGAACTCGTCCACGGTACATCGTAAACAGCCAGTTGAATACTTTGACGCCTGTAGGAATAGCAATAATCATCGTCATAATACCAAAGAACGCATTTACGTTTGCCCCGCCCCCCATCGTAAAGAAGTGATGAAGCCATACAGTAAATGACAGCACAGAAATCGCCATAAGCGCCCATACCATACTGACATAACCAAAGAGTCGTTTGCCACACAGCGCCGCCACAACTTCAGAAAATATACCAAACGCTGGCAAGATTAATATATACACCTCAGGATGCCCCCAAGCCCATATGAGATTGACATACATCATAGGATTGCCGCCCATATCACTTGTAAAGAAGTGTGTTTCAAGTGTACGATCGAGCGACAAAAGAGTGAGTGTCACAGTAAGAATCGGGAACACAAAGACAACAAGCAGCATACTTGCCACGACAGACCAAGTAAATATCGGCATCTTCATAAGTGTCATGCCTTTGCGGCGCATCGTAAATATTGTTACTAAAAAGTTAACCCCGGAGAGCAAGCTACCGATACCGGATACTTGCAAGCTCCATATCCAGTAATCCACCCCGGGCCCCGGACTATACTCCAAACCAGACAATGGAGGATACGCTAACCAGCCTGCAGTTGAAAACTCACCACCTATCGCAAGACTCACGTTCATGAGCGCCATGCCAGCAAAGAATAGCCAAAAACTTATCGCATTGAGCAATGGAAATGCCACATCACGTGCGCCAATCTGCAGGGGCATAATCAAGTTGATCACACCGAATATGATACCCATTGCCACAAAGAAAATCATGATCGTGCCATGAGCCGAAAACACCTGCTGAAACAGATCTGCAGATACAGGACTATCTGCCATATTAGCAAACACTGCTTGTTGCGCCCGGAGCATCGCTGCATCAGCCAAACCGCGCAGTAGCATGAGTGCTGATACAGCAATATACATGATGCCGATTTTCTTTGGATCAAGAGAGGTTAGCCAGTGACGCCACAGCCATCCCCACTTTTTGTAGTATGTCATCGCAGCGATAACTGCCAGCAGTCCAAGACCACCCATAATCACACCACCAAGCGTGACTATATCTTGCGGCAAAGCCGTTTCCCATGAAAGTTTTCCTAACATATCAATGGCCTCCTCCGTACTGATGTTCTGGCATAAACTGTTGCATAATCTTCTTGTATAGTTTGTCGTCTTTTAGCTGATAATACACTGCTGGATTATCTTTACTTGGCTTTACTAGTTCTTTTTTGTACGTTGCAAAATCAAGATAACGGCCTTCTGCACTCATACTTTTCTTTGTCGCTTTTGTCCATGTGTCAAACTGCGCTTCCGGTACTGCAGATACCTTAAAGTCCATCAGTGAATATCCTTCACCGTTGATATTCGAGTTGCGTCCAATATACTCTCCCGCCTCATCAGCCTGAAGGCTTAGGCTACTAGACATACCGTTCATAGCGTATACTTGTGAACCAAGACGCGGTATCCAAAACGCACTCATTGGCGCTTCAGCAGATATCTCAAAATTTACTGGAATACCTACTGGCATGCGCAAATCATTAACCGCTGCAATTCCGTAATCAGGATAGATAAACAGCCACTTCCACTGCAGCGCAACTACCTGAACATTCACCGAACGTCCACTATCGTCATATAGTCTTTTTTGAGGATCAAGTTGGTGCGACGTAACATAGGTCACAACACTCAACGCTGCAATAATAATAATCGGTATACCCCACCAGATAGCTTCGAGTAGATGATTATTGTCGGCGTTCGGGGTGTATTTAGCCTTGGCGTTAGTTGCTCGATATTTCCACGCAAACATGCCTAGCATGGTATACACCGGCAAGATAACCACCAAACTTAAAAGTGCCGTGCCTATAATCAGCCATTGCTGTTGAGAGGCGATTAGCCCCTTTGGATCGAGGATATCCATATCCCTGCCGTCGATAAGCAACCATGTGCCCCAAACAAGAATAATGAGAATGAGAATACTACTGAGTATAACTCGCAACGGTGTTAGGAGCGGTTTTTTAATAAGTTTTGCCATAGTACTTATGTCTATGGTAATACAACGCACACATTTTCGCTAGCGGAATATGAGCTTAGACAATTGTCGCGCCAGTTGCGTCGATCACACCACGAGCAATCGCATCAAGCACCTGCTGCGCGTCATCTCCAGTCAGCGTCCGTTCATACGACACAACCTGCAGCCGCAATGTGATATTGCGACTATCTCCATCATCTGGTCGGTAAATGTCCAATGGCGTGATCGTAACATCATGTGCCACGGCGACTAGTGCTTGCTTTGCTGCATCTACGACGTCGGCATAACTCACCGTTCTTGCCACCTTAAAACAAATATCTCGTTCAAGAGCGGGGTAGCGACTCGATGCTTTGTAGGTCGACTCGACAAGCAACACTTGATGCGCCAAATCACGTACACCAACCACAAATCCCGCAGTATGCTCGGGTAGCTTGAACCCTTTTGCAACTGATGCCTTAAATTCACCGACAATGCCTATGACTGTATCGCCAACTTTTACAGCCGCACTTCGTCGAACATCAAAAGATCGAGCATTGGCAGATCGAGGATTGTCGAATGCTGGCTCAAACGTCATCACCAAACCTAGCTTTTGTGCCAAAAACTCTAAGTGTCGCTTTGCTTCATAAAACGCAGCGCCATCTTGTGTTTTCTTGCGCGTCACAACAAACACCAGAAAATCTCGTTCGATAGGCAACCCATCGTCATCCAAGCCATCATTTTTTGTATGAGCTTTATTTAACTCAAAAAGCGCAAACTCATCATAACCAGCCTTTATGTTTGGATGTACTAAACTAAGCAAACTCGGCAAAATACTTTGTCGGTAATACTGCAAATCTGGGCTGATACTGTTTACAATGCGATATGAATTTTCCAAATCCTGTCCTGCTTTTTGCAACAAATCGCCGTGAACAAAACTATATGTCAATACTTCGTTAGCGCCAGCACGAACCAGCGTTTGACGGATTTTTGTACGCACTTGGTCGAAATGACTTGGAGCTACAGCTGCAAAGTCGCGCAATGGCAAGGTTGGTGCAATCGTATCAAAACCATTGAGACGCCCTACTTCTTCATCGATATCCTCACTGATATGTATGTCCGCACGCCAATACGGAGGCGTTGCCACGATAACACCTTTGTCGTTTACCGAAACATCAAATTCGACATTTTTAAGCGTACGAACAATCTCTTCGGTAGTAAAATCTGTACCTAGTGCAGCATTCATGTGCTCGGCCATCGCATATACTTTTTGCTGCTCTTGAGGGCGCGGGTATGCGTCGGCTACATCACTAATACGCTTTGCGCCTACCGACAAGCCTAGCAACTTCACAGCCTCTGCAAGTACCGGTGCCGTCAGCTCTGCAGGCTGACCCTTAGTAAAGCGCGTAATCGCTTCACTGAAAATACCGTGCCGAAATTGTGTATTGCGTAAATTATACAAATTAAACGATGCGCCCTCCAGCAATATACTCGTCGTATTATCATCAACTTCAGTGTCACGACCGCCCATCGCGCCTGCTAACGCCACCGCTGTCTCACCATTTGCGATCACGATATCATCGACGCTTAGTTCAATCTCGCGACCATCAAGAAGGATGAGCTTCTCATTTTCTCGTCCGGCACGTACATGAATATCAATTTTGCCATCATTCACAGCCTTTAGTTTGTCATAATCAAACACATGCAGCGGCTGACCAGTCAGCATCATCAAATAATTTGTCACGTCCACAACAGCGCTGTGCGGTCGCACGCCAATACGCGCCAAATAGGTTTGCGTTTCTAGTGGCGATTGCACCTTACTGTCAATATCCGTCAATACAACAGCTTGATAGCGACTACTCAAGCTTGCGTCATCGATCGTCACGCTGGGTGCCAATTCGTCTCCTGCTTTTTCGCCCCAATTTATATTGTCATTCATCAAACTTTTTGGTGTTTCAAATCTTTTGCCCTGAATACCAGCAACTTCTCGCGCAAAACCAATTATGCCAAATGTGTCCGGACGATGTGTCAGTGATTTATTTTCAATATCAAGCAAATAATCGTTAAGTCCGTAGGCATCGGCAAACTTTTCACCAGCAGCCTTGCTGTTGCCAACCTCTACGATACCGGTATGATCATCGAAAAGATCGAGCTCTTTGGCGCTGGCTAGCATACCGTTACTCATCACACCGCGTAGTTTACGTGCTCCGAGTACAAACGGCTCTTTTTCTCCGTATGTTTCAGGCACAATACTATTTGGAGGCAGCCATGCGACTGTCAGTCCTTCGCGAACGTTCGGTGCTCCACAAACCACTTGCACCAAATTATTTTCATCGCGCTCAATGTCTTTGACCACACCGCCATCATCGATCTTTACGACACTCAGATGATCGCTATCTTCCAGTGGAGTGCACCTCACAACCTTTGCGATGATTACACCGTCATACTTTTTACCCAGATCAATCACTTCTTCGATCTCAACCAACCGTGAGCCAATCAAAGCCGCCAACTCATCGATCGTACCGTCAATATCTGTATATTTTTTGAGCCAGTTTACAGAAATAATCATGCGAATTTCCTCAAAAATGCTAATTTACCCGATTCAAAATGTCGCAAATCCTCAATGCCGTATTTCAACATAATCATGCGTTCGACGCCACCACCCCATGCAAAGCCACGATATTTTTCTGGGTCAATATCAGCCGCCTTCAGTACATTTGGATGAATCATCCCGCAGCCAAGCATCTCTAGCCAATCACCCGGTTTGCCGCCGATACTAGCTGGCTTTTCAATCAAAAATTCAAGCCCAGGTTCGACAAATGGAAAATATGCAGGCTGTGTTTTGATAGCCAGCCTTTGCCCATAATACTCTTCAAAAAACGCACGTAGCGTACCGAGCATCTGCCCCAAATTTGCATCATCACTCACAAACACACCTTCGCATTGATAAAATGTATGCTCGTGTGTCGCATCCACATCTTCGTTGCGAAAGACGCGTCCATAACTAATCCCAGCAATTTGCCCTCCAGCCTCTAGCTTTTCGCGACCAGCCTTGAGGACACGATTTTGCATTGTGCTGGTATGCGCAGGAGGTATAAATCCCTCTTCGGTACGAAATGTATCGTAGCCATCGCGCGCTGGATGACCTTCAGGAAAATTTAGTGCACCAAACATATTCCAATCATTATCAATCTGACGCGATTCGTGCGCATCAAAGCCCATGCGCGTAAAAATATCGACGATCCGTTCAAGCTCAACAGTGATTGGATGTTGCGTACCGTGCATAGTCGGCAGCAGCTCTACAGGACCAGTATTATCATCCCAAGGCGCTGTCACATCAATAGGCTCACGAGAGGCCTCCGCCAACACAGCTTCACGCTCATCAATCGCTACTATCAGCTCTTGCTTAAGCTGGTTAAGCGCCTTACCTGCACCAGCTCGCTCTTCGGGCGGCAATGTTTTTATTGCATCAGCAAGCGTTCGCAGCTCTGATGCACGAAGCAGCTCATGCGGCTGCTCGCTTGCTTGTATGCGCGCCAATAGTTCATCACGGACAGAATCGGTAGTACTCATTGCTTAAAGTATAGAGTAATTTAGGCTTGATTGCCAGAAGCGAACAGATACCAAATTGCTATCACTACACCCACAAAGACAATCAGTATCCAGACCCATGCAAGACTGGTTGTTTGCTTGGTGTTTTCCATGTACCTCGAATCGTCGACACCATCAGGCCTATCACCTGTAAACTCGTTTTTCTTCTTTGCCTTTTCGGTCAGCTCAGCGGATATACGCTTTTGTAGTTCAGATCGCTGGGAATCTTGTTTGTGAATAATCGCCATATCCTTATTATACCGTAATACATTTATGTTGTTCATGGTTGTGTTATACTGGTCGCATAATTCTTATAAGGAGGGAATTTATGGCCACTAAGAAAGCCGGTTCTGCTAAAAAGACCACCCGGTCCAAGAGCCAACCTGCAAAAACCACCAAAACAACAGTGACGACTGTAAAGGCAGTCGAAACTGCAAAACCAAAAGTTTCAGCATCACGATTCGGTGATCGCAAGACAGTTCTTGCTGCTGCACTCATCGGCGAGTTCATCGGTACGTTCTTGCTTGCAACAGCATTTCTCGTCACCAAGGGCGAGCCGCTCTACATGGGCTTTGTGCTCGTTGCGCTTGTGTTGATTGTTGGCACACTATCAAGTGCTCATTTCAACCCGCTACTTACAATCGGTGCTTGGGTAACTCGTAAAATCGGTAACCTACGTGCAGTTGGCTACTTGATTGCTCAGTTCCTCGGTGCTGGCGCAGCTTTTGTGTTGCTCTCTACCTACATTGGTGGTATTTCAACAGAATCGCAGAGTCTTATGACTCAAACGCCAAGTGTCTTCGAACTACAGCCACTAAGTGAGCAAAATCACTGGTTTATCTTCTTCGCTGAGCTTCTCGGTGCTGCAATCTTCGCGTTTGCTGTCGCTGGTGCAATGCGCGACAAGACAGACCGCCTTGCTCGTGCCTTTACGATCGGTTTCGGTCTATTCGTTGCCGTACTCGTAGCAGGCGTTGCAGCTGGTTACGTATCAGGTCAGGTTGCTGTCAACCCAGCACTTGCACTTGCAGCCTCAGCTATCGACTGGGCTAAGATCGACTGGTTTGCTGTTGCAGCTTACCTTGCTGCTCCAGTTATCGGTGGTATTCTCGGCTTCGTCCTTCGTGACGTTGTCGAAACTCAAGAGTAAGACTCTCGATCACCCAAACAATAAGTCCCGCCTCATGGCGGGACTTATTTATTATCTAAGAGACAATACAGGACTACTCTCCAAGAGATGGCTTATCCAGTAGTGTAGGCTCGACACTTGCTTCGGTCTCAGCAATCTTTACGATATCGCGATCAATCTTACCAAGCTCTTTATAGGTGGTATTAAAATGCCCAACCGTCGTACCCAAACTAGTGCCAAGCTTCTGCATATAGCCATTATGGGTAATCAAGTGCTTTTGTAGTTGCTCGACATTCTTACGTATTTTCTCTGTATCCTTATGAATCTCTATCGAACGCAATCCATGAGCAACCGTCTGCAACATCGCAGATAAAGTCGTTGGACCAACGATCGTTACTTTCTTTTCAGCAGCATACTGCAACAAATTACGACCATTGATACCTACTCGCTCAGTCAAAATATCGTAATAAATCGTTTCAGATGGAATAAACATCAAAGCCTGATCGAGCGTTCCTTTGCCTGGTTTGATATACTTGGCGGTCTCGTCAATGCGGCCTTTGATATCATTTTTAAAAAGTTTTTCGAGCGTCTCTTTCTGGGCTCCATTTGCCTCAATCATACGGTTATAGTTTTCAAGCGAAAACTTACTATCAAGCGGTAACAATTTGCCTTCGTAATGTATCGCCGCATCGACAACCAAGCCCTCGCCTAGTTTGTATTGCAAACTAAAAGCACCTGGTGGGAGTGTATTTTTGAGAATCTGCTCTAGATAATATTCGCCAATAACGCCACGCTGCTTTGGATTTTGCAACACGTTTTGTAGCGTCTTAAGCTCCGTCGCCACATCTACGACACGCCGGTTCGTCTCATCGAGCTTAGTAAGACGCTGCGTGACGTCTGCTACCAGCTTGGCACTTTCACTGAGCTGCTTTTGTACCGATGTCTGCATCGCGACGTTACTTCGCTCCAATCGAGCACCGACGCTTTCTTGCAAACCCAAGATCGAGCGATTCAGCTCCACTACATCTGTTTTGATCAGATCAACTGCATTATTCTTCTTAAGATCGTTCATGCGTGACGAAAGCACAGCTATAACCACAGCAAAGCCCGCAATAATAACGACAATAATTCCAATAAAAACGATATATTCCATTACTGGCTAATTATAGCACTGGAAGCCACTTGGCCAGAATAACCACAAGCACGACAATGACAAGTGCCACGACAAATGGACGGATACGCGCAATCCACAAAAACGCAACGTATGTGAGTGCATACAGTAGCGCCGACCAAAGCAACGCTTCAAGCCACCCAAGACCGCTCGTCCATCCAGCAAGCCCCCATAGTGTCGCAGCGCCTGCGATCGCTATCAAAAGCGGACGATAAATACCAAAACGCACCAAGCCCATCAGTCCAGCAATCGTAACAACGATCGTCGCGACTACCCCGGCATTAGCAGTTGCGCTAATACACATACTATTTGTAGCGTCGTCACAAAAAAGTGGTATAAAGACAATCTGTCGGATCGCGATTGTCAGCAGCCACGCTGCAATTCCCAGCGCAACACCCAAACCCGCCACCTGCAATACTGTACGCCGCTTCATTTCTATCAATACACTTGATGAGTCTTTCCAGTCGACTTTGTCCATGACATCTCCCCTGTTTTGAAACAGCATACCATCGATTATGTAGAAAAGCAAAAAACCAGTACTATATCATAAGCGCTTTTGAGTACGCATAGATAGTGATCTGCCTGGTGCCGTAAAGTACCACAACGCACCGATACAAGCGATGACAATTCCACCGATAATATCGATCGGTGCATGCACCAAAGCCAATACGCGACCCAGCCCAACCGTCAACGAAAGCACAACGAGTGATGCAGTGAGTATTTTGTGACGCGTCTCAAACCATACCGCAAGAGTTATTGCCGCGACAAACAGCATATGATCCGACGGAAAACCCGGATTATCGAGATACGACGCTCCTGGCAAAACACCCTGCATCTCAAACGGACGTTCAAGGGATGGCTGATAAATCGAACCAATAAATTTCGCCAGCAAGTATGCCGTCAGTCCAGCCATCAGCACCCGGCAATAAGCCTCATACTTACCACCTTGCGGCACCTTGTATAGCAGCGCATAGGCGCCAATCAGCACTACGGGAAACACTGCGCCATCAGCAAATATACGTATTACTGCATCCATGCCATCAGTATACTCTTCATGCGTCACTATCACCATACTGCACAAACCTTATGTTTGTCGTATAATAAATCGTGAATTACATAATAACACCAATCAATGGGGGTATATGAAGAAACCAATCATTATAGCTGGTGCTCTCGTGAGTATACTCATCATCGGAGCGATTGCTACTTTTGCTATGTTTGGTAGCAATCAAAATACGGTCGCCGACAACGGCAAGAGTGCCAACACTTCAGGCGGCAGTACATTTGTCGCTGTAGATTCCTGTGAAATACTTACCCAAGAAATTGTCGATGAAGCACTTGGAAGCGGGGCGCAAAAAGCCGCAGCCACCACACCAACCATCTACTCGGACGACCTGATTGTTAGTAACTGTATATACTCAAAGGACACCGACGGCATCGGGCTACTCATACGCTCTGCAAAAACAATGTCCGGCGCTTCCGACAACAAAAGTCGCTTCAACGATCAAAAACCCGACAATGTCGAGACGGTTGATAATCTTGGCGACGCAGCATATTATGAACCATCTATTGGACAGCTCAATATTCTAGCTGGCAACAACTGGTACATCCTCACGGTCTACGAAGAGCAGCTAACCAACACAACCCTTGAGGCAAACGTCGAGATCGCTCGCAAATTAGTACTCATATAAAATTGACTCAAAACACTTCTCCAGGCAACACACACTATTCACAGCCTATACCATCCCTATCTCGATCTAAGTGAACCCCGTAACCAGGCTCACCCACATATACAGGCGCAGCCCCCATACTTCGTGCCTCTGTACAATTCCTGTAGTAGGTGTACTGATAGCTAGGCTGTGGAGCTGGGGCTACATATGTTCCGTGCAGTGTCACTTCTTCTACTGGACTTCTGATAACTTCTGATTTCGTCTTTCGATGAGTCTCAATACCATCAGTCAATGTTATTGCATGCGTGATCATCTTCTTGCCGTCCACTCCAGCAACTCCAATACGAGTTTCACCATATGCAATAGTACTGTCATCAATAGCACTCTTGGAGTATGGCATTGCCTCAAACTCAGTTTCTGTTTTGTATGATATAACTGGCTCCTTCTTAACCTCGGGCTTCACTTCAGTCGCTTCTTCTGTGACCATTTCATCCACAGGAGGCGACGTTACAGCCGCAGCAAAGAATAAACCGCCGAGTAAAACGGAACCTACAATACTCAATTGAGCAACCCGAGACAAATTAACAAACCATGCCTTAGTATTCACCACTTCTCTCCTCTTTATGACCCAATTAATACACTTTTTATACTAAATTACAAGAATATTATATTTAAATAGGGACTCAGACCCTTTAGATAATCCGATACGCCTTATATTAGTTGCAAAAATACAGACGCCCCTCTGGCTTTGTGGCCAGAGGGGCTATACCACTGCTAGCGAGAAAAGATCTCGACAGCAGCAGTGACGAAGAACACTGTGTAGATGGGGTATGCGATGAGCAACACCCACATGGGTGCTGCGTAGCCGCTAGGGAGAGGCGGCAGCGGACTCAGCTTGTGGCGAATCGGCCACGTGACCGCGACTGCGATTACTAAGATGAGTGCAGCAATAAGCAGCCCCCTCACGTCGATCAGGTACAGCAACTGACAGATGAGTACGACGACCGGGAGGTACGCCATGATGCGCGGAAGCTTTACCGGTCGTCGCAAGAACGGACGGCGCTTGACTGTCTCCACATTGTCTCCTTGTTCGTTTGGCAGCCATAGTCATGACTACCAGAGGTTCGTCCTAGGCAAACATATAACATAGCCTGGATAATAATATTATAACATACTTTGAATTACAATACAACACTTTTAGTTGAGGATGAGGAATTCGACTCACGTTCCGCGAGCCCGTCGCCACGTCTCTGAAAACAAGCTTTCAAGAGTGGACTCCCTTGCGAACTGCCACTGGCAGCTCTTACCCGATCAGATCGAGGGTTCAGACCCCTCGCATAACCTCAATCAAGAAAAAATGAGTCCAAACGGACTCATCTTTTCTTGGCTGAGCGTATCGGTCTAGTACCGATTTCATAAGTTTATACAGGGTTAGTCGAAGATAGTTCCACCTGGTCGCTCATAAGTGCTATTCATACGCATTTGCCTATTGGCTTCACGGACACGCTCATTCGAATCTCTTTGCTGTTGTGCAAGATCTCGAGCGGCTTGGCGGCGCTCAAGGTATCGAGCGAAAGGCATATATCCTTCGCTTTTGACAGCTTGCTTCGCTTCTTCTGTCGCTTTAGGAACAACAAACTTCTGGAAGTCGCCGCCCACGCCTGACGTACCAAGAATCGCTTGCCGGAACTGATGCCTTCTCTGTAGCTGCACAATCGGTGTTTGAGCGATCAGGCTTACAAAACCAAAGTGGGCGAAAAATAAAGGACTGGCTTGATAGTATCGACTTCACAACTAAGTCAGGGGCACGGCTTTCGCTAAGCCAGATTTATCGAATACTGACCAATCCTTTCTATTATGGATACTTTGCGTATCCCGCAGGGGGACCTCTATATAAAGGCAAGCACGAACCAATAGTACCAAAAGAGCTATTCGATATCGTTCGAGGTAGAATGGCATCTATCGTGCCTGATAACAAACCTGCATGGGGATCAAAGAAGTTCCCATTCAAGCATCTGTTTTACTGTGGATCATGTGGATCCCGACTGACAGTCGAGGAACATTTTAAGAAACGGAAAGATGGTGGCAAAAATAGGCATGTGTATTATAAGTGTACGAAGTCCACTAAAGATCCGGATTGCCCCGAGCTATCAATAAAGTCACATATGATAGTCGAGCAAATACTAGCAATGATAGAAGCTGGCGAACTGGACGATGTTGAGCCAAGCGAATCAGTTTTCAAAAAAATAGAGCAGCACAAACGGATAACAAGCCAGTTGATCAAAGATCACGGCGTTGAGCTTACTGAAAGAGATCACTTCCGTAACTTTGCTAGCTACACCCTCAAACAAGGGACAATACACGAGCAAGACTTGTTTCTAAGAGGGCTGAGTGTCGCGCTATTCGTCAAAGATAAGAAGATTTATCGCTTAGAATAAGCGATTAAAACAAAAGAACCGGCACTCGTAACCGGTTCTTTTGTTTGCTTCGAACAATTCGATTTAGTATCTCTCCTGGTGTAGATATTGCCGATGTGAGAGCAGAATAAGGACATGGGTCTCAAATTCTGCTGTCGCATCTGGCTGGGCATCAAGAACGATTATAGAACTTTGATAGGGGTAGATAGCTTAGATATCGTCGAAAAAGAAGAGGATGACGATAGTGAGGAGAATAGCGATGTTTAGGCTATTCTCACGCACAACTGACACGCAAGGCCTGTGTAGTTCTCGTCTCTTCAACAACGAGTCGTTTTACAAGTCTTTTACTAGCGACTTACGGTACGCGAAACAACGTGTCTATATTGAGAGTCCGTTCATCACAAAAAGGCGCATTGATGAGTTGCTACCGGTCTTCGAGGGGCTACGACGCAGAGGCATAGCAGTTACAGTTAACACTCGATGCCCTGACGAGCATGACGGAGAATATGTCAGGCAAGCTTCCGACGGCATTCAGGCAATGCAGGAGCTGGGGGTAAAGGTGCTTTATACCGTAAAGCACCACCGCAAGCTAGCAGTGATTGATGATGTTCTGTGGGAGGGCAGCTTAAATATACTCTCACAAAATGATAGCTGCGAGATCATGAGGCGTATCGTATCGGCAATACTTACTGAGGAGATGCTACGATTTACAGGAGCTAATTAAATACGTATCTACTTATTGAGAATGACTTGAGCTAGCTTTTCGAGCATATCAGGGTCTTTATGGAGGTCAACCATGATGAAGTTTTGAACTGCCTCATGTTTCTCAAGTACATTGAGTTCGTTAGGCCAAAGATCGTCATCAAACCATAGAAAATCTTGCTCAAAGTCGATTGCATCGGTCTTGAGTTCATTCCACTCCGACGGCTTCACCTTGTCTAGCAAGATGACAGTTTCGGGATCGAGATGGGGAGTGAGTATTTCTTTTGCCCTGTTTTCACCTTTCCAGTTGTGAGTAGTCAGCCAATATGTTGAGTCGGGGTACTTCTCCAAAACAGCATGCAAAAACTCGTCGGCATGACGCGCCGCTTCTTTGTCATTTGCTAGGAGTACTCCATCGATATCAAGATAAATGTTCATTTAATTTCCTCCCGTCGCACTAGGCGGTACGCCCGTTTTGTACGAAACGTATAAAGCAATAATAGCAACTATTAGTGATAAAGCCGATACCGCAAGCGCCCATCGGCCTGTTTTTATATCGGTTCCCGTTGCGCCGAGCTGTGATATGGTCGTGAGGATATCCCTATAATCACTATCTAGCTTTGATAATCTCTTGAAAGTTTCATCATTGCGATCCATTACGTCATTGAAGAAATCGATAGGCTTTTTCTCTTCGGGCTTTAACTTTGCAGTGAAGATTGGCGCAGGAGTCATTACGAAGTTAGCGCCCTCAAACCATCGTTTGTGCCGACGAAGATTGGCAACATCTTGTCGGATACTGGCAAGCGTGAGACTTGAATCGAGGACAATGCCACTTAAACTGTTTACGCTGCCCACCTTAAACTTTTTGTGCTGAAGTTGAGCGCCATCACGCAATTTTGCATACTGTGCTTCGAGAACTAAGAGTAATTGAGATATAGCTAGAAGTACAAGTGTCGGGCCAACGCGTTCTTCTGCAATGTATGAGACGGCGTGATTAGCGTCACCGCCAAAACCCTTGAAGTTCTCAGTCGATTTAACTATCTTACCTCTATTAACGATAAGTCCCCATGTACGTTCCGGGTCTATAACTGACTCAGAGAGCCTACTAGCTTGAGCTAGCAACATGTCGGGAATCTCTGGCGCAGTTATCCTATAAAAATCTGAGCCGTCGATACCCAGCGCCCGAAGCGCATCATGAACATCATTGTCAGTTCTTTTCGTGCTTTTGCTGACCGGATTATATTTTTCCGTCATCATTACATCCATCGAGAGCTGTTTCTCGCCATGCATAGCGAAGTACCCAGGACAATACTTAGTCATCCAATCTCTAGCTAGACTATGGAGGTCATCTCGGGTCTTCTGAGTTGCTTTATATGTAGCGAATTGCCGATCTACGGGATGCAATTTGCTAAACGCGCCCATTGTTTTTGAGCGTTCCATATACGGCTCATGGTCAGCATGCCAGACATCATCAAGCTTTTTAGAGTGCGCATCGTTGAAATTAACACGCGCGACAACTGCGGTTAGGCCTGATCCCACTTGGATAGCCTTAAGTTGTATCCATTCAATGCCGTCAGGCAGCTTCGTGCGATGGGCATCAGGCACATAATATCCCTCTGTATTAACTATATCTGCCAATCGCCACCAAGACATACCGTTACGTGATCGTGCCTGCGCAAGGCGTTCACTATTAGTTTCTCTGGTTGCCGTTCGGGTACGTTCGTTCCACTTATTCTTCTTAATGTATTTCTCAAGTGTAGCGGCTTCGTTTGGTGTAAACAGCTCCACGACAATGACGGATGCTACAGTAACATGCTCGTCCTTGGGTATATGTACATTGTGATAATGGTCAACCTTATTCCATGATTTCAACCGGTCGAGTTCGTTAATCTGTATGAGATTATTTACCCCTTGTAAGGCAAGCGTGCGTATGGGTGCAGGAGTTACTTTCTTGTGCTTGATAAGCCACCATAATACATTGTACGCGGTATCGTAGTGCCATCTCCAACCATGACCAATCTCAGGCACTTCATCAAAAGCCTCTTTTACAAATGAATGTTCCTTGGGCTTTTTATTAGCCATACCTACTTTACAGTCTTACCATCTCGGACAGCTTCGAGTAATTCTCGGTGACGAAGTTCATTCCGTTTGTTTTTTCGTGCGCCGCGCCGCCATAGCCGCCAAGGAATGAAAAGAATGCCAAACAGTACGTACATAATAAAGTACCAACACGCCACAAACATCCATGCACAACCGATCAACATGAGGGCAATCGGTACGAGCAACAGCCACTTTATCCAGTCGTTACCCGAATTAGTTATTTTCCATATACGTTGAGCCGATCCCGCAAAAGAGAACGGCGCTGATACTACTACTTTTTCTGATGTTAACTTTTCACTCATAGCTTCCTCAAAACATTAAATATCTCAACCATCGCCAATGTATCCAGCTTACAATATTCCAACAGATCAGCGAATAACACCTCTTTGTCTATTGAATCCTTACCATCAATCACACCTTGCATCCAAAGTCTCTGAGCGGATGCGCCCTCGTGAATGCCTAATTCAGCATAAGAGAGCGTTGGTACAAGAACAGGCAAAACCTTTTTGATACTAGCACTACCGTAAAAGTCCTTATCTACGTACCAAAGTTTCGAGAATGGAAGCATGAGGTCGTTCATTCGATCGTTAAGATTGAGCAAGAAGTCTTTTAGTTCTGGTACTTCTTCGGCTAGAGTCTTGTTGCAACTTTTCTCAAAGCCCATGTTCCACGCCAGAACCGTGCCCCTATCGCCAATATGGCTACGTAGAGCCTCGGCGACATCCTTGCACGGGTTTGTGCCCTCACGGTGCAAATACTCTTCATGTCGTAGCTCAGAATCAGGAGAATCAAGTATGTGTAGTGAATACTGGAATGGTACTTGCTGGTATGGGCGCATGCCCTCAAATGGAGGCACAATACCGGCGAGTGTTTCATAATCGAGGAAGTAGAGCGGATATTCAAACGACTTTAGTAAGTCTTGGATTGGTTCATGAGTGATGAGTTGTTGATTGAGTTTTGTGGCAGTAGCTTGTTTATGCTGTTTTGGCGATAGCTTGAAGTCATCTGGAATATCAGCAATTTTTTCAATACCGGCATCTTCAAGTGCTTTTACTTTTGCCGCATTGAGGCCGCAGAGATAATAAATACTGTCGTTGGGCGGATTCGTGAGGCTTTTGTAGATTGATAGCCAATCCCCAAACGAGCTACCGGCCGCAAGAACTGGTGATAGGTCGGGCATATCTGATGATTGCATGACTTCAAGAGCCTCCTGAGCGTGTAGTTTTGTGGCTTCACTCAATGCATTTACTTCTGAGGTTACGTCAGTAATTGTACAGAACTCCTCAGGGTTGATGTTACCGTGACGTATGTATTCATTATTGACGTGGATCACATTGATATTCCGCACGGTAAAACCAGATTCACGAAGTACATGAGCCTGAAATGCAAGGTCGGTTGCATGTTCAGGTTTCGCTTTAGTGCTGGATTTGATCTCGTATAGATCGAATGTCTTGTCGCCAACTACATGCACGACATCACAGATACAGGTTAATTGCCCAGCAATAAAGCGAGCTTGGTAGATAGTCTTTGCGCCACCAAGTAATGCTTCCATGGTTTGTTCGGGCAAGGCTAGATAGCTGGCATAATCGCTAAAGCCTAGTCGCACACCATCATCAAATAATTTTTCAGCGTAGCCCTCGAATAGGTTACCGGCGTCAAAGGTCGCCTGAGTATTGTCATCAATATGGGGTAGCTTATCTTTGTCGTGCTTTTTGAGCCACAACCAAGCCGGATGTGCGAGGTAGAGCATATAATCCGACTTAGATAGCAGCATAGTCTATTTGCCTCGTAGTTCCACGAGCTTGTTAATTATCTTTGGAAAGTCACCAGATTCAAATGCACTTACAAGTGCGCCCTCGTTAAAGCGATCATTACGCATGACAGCCGTCAGTAACTTTAACGCAGTTGGGATATCGAGTGCCTCGTACTTAGATTCGTTACTGTTTTTATACCATTCACGTCCCTCATCCCACGCTGACCAGTCAAAGCTGACGACAAGTTCGTTCTCGTACATAAATGTTACGAACTCGCTAACGAGTGGGTCTGGCACAGAGCATGGCATCTGTATAACACCCTTTTCGTCAGTCTCACCACCCCGAGTCTCACCCCAGCTGCCTTCATGGGACTGGACGCGATTGTTGATATCAACAAATTGCCCCCAAGTCTCATCACTGAGTTCCGAAAATGCTTTTACTGATTCTTCTGTTGCATCCATTTATTCATCCTCCTCATCAGTCGTCTTTTTGGCAGTGAGTTCGGCTTTGATATCATCATGTGCGAGATTGAATGTACTTCCAAGTGCAGCAATAAGCCGCCGTTTGCTGTTTGTGTTTGTACCGGTGTCGATGAAGTACCCAGTGTCTAATATCTCGGCGCTGTTATAGAATGCGCCGGCATCCTGCCTTATAAAGCGCGAAAGATATTCATCTTCAGTTACCATCTCGATAAAGTCGGGATTTCGGCTGTAAATAGCTTCTGCGATGGCATCCAGCGCCTCGGCCCAAGTCGTCACTGAACTCTCTTCTCCGAATACTTCGACTGAACGGATGCCTGCGCCTTTTAAGTCTATTTCATCGAGCAAGTATATCGTGGTGTCTTCTTCTACCGGCTGGAAAGCGGTGGCAGGCAGTGGCCAGACTTTTTTCAGACTGGTAACCCACCAATTTTGACGCTCCTTGAGAGTATCTTCGTTCCAAGTGTCGTGTTTGGCGATCCATTCATTGAGTGGCAATTTGCTATCAGCGAAGCCGACTTTTCGGACTTCTCCCGTTTTCTTATCTTTGACCTCAAGATTCATTTTGTCGAGATATGGACGGTTAGAATACTCAGAGTTGTAGCCAGTCAGCGTGAGGTTCGCCAGCGTATGAAGATAGTCACGGTGGATGCGCTCAAAGTCATCACCGAGCATAGCTTGCCAGTCTTTACTCGCAAGGGTCTGAGGCATGACATGCTCGATGGAGAGTTTTAACTTGCCATCGGAAATCTGATGCAGCGTATGAACGGCCTCTTTTGATGATTCCTCGGCAGCAGTGAGAACGTAGACGAGGAATGAGTTTCGCTGGTAATACGCCTCGCGCGAGCGAATAGCGTTCTCGTACTCTGCGTCGTCTGGCATACGCGTCTGACCAATACGGTTAAGCAGAATGTATCGAAGCACCTCTACATAGTCTATGTCGGGGCTTGTCTTTTGATAGCTCAACACATCCTTGTGGAGCGAGGCTAGGAAACGGTCAACGCTCGTGGTGTCGATACCGCTAACAATACGACGCGAGAAGTAGGTTTCGATAAGCTTAAAGACATCCTCAAGCTGTGAATCGGTCAGTTCACCTGCCGCATGATGGCGCAGCACATTCATGGCAAAAGGAATATACAAATCAATCTGCAAATAGCGCATCTTGAAGATTGTTTCACTAATGCCTTTGTATTTTGGCTCAAACTCGCTAGTGTCAATCAGCTTGAGGAGTTTGTAGAACCCAAGCGACTCAACGATATCGCTATAAAATACGTCAATCTTATCTTCTTCTTGGGCTTCGCCAACATGCTTATCAAATTGTTTCTTGAACTCAGGGTAGACGGCATCCAAGCGCACAATAGCCTGGCGCTTCGAGATAATGTAGCTACGGAAGAAGTCAGTAATATGGTCTTTGTTTGAGTCCACAAGTGATTCTTCGATAATTGACCAGTACTTTTCATAAACCTGGTTACGAAGCTGGTCATTGCTGAGCATGAGGGCAAAGTTACGAATCTTGTCGCCATCGGTGAGCGGCTTGCCGGTCGAGTTGATGCTCTCGAAAACGCGTTGTGGATTGTCGTCGTTACCATTGAGAGTGATGGAGATAACCTCAAACATACGGAGGCCGTCAATGTACTTATCAAGGCCGGTACGCGCCTGGAAGTACTTGCGGAATGTCGAGTAGACCTGGTAGATATTACTCATGCGTTCGCGCGGTTCGAGGCGTGATTCTTCACCGTCTTTATCAAAAATATGTTGCAGGATTTGGTTGTCAGTTGTGACGGTACGGAGCTTCACCTTGTTCTTATCAATATTCGCGTTGAAGAGGTAGCGATCGCGGATGAGTTCTGGTGTCGTCTCTGGGTTTTCAATCAGCGACGGGTCTTTTTTGACAAGGTGATAAATTGCCGTCACCATCAAAAGCGATGTTGTGACGCGCTGTTGACCGTCAATAATAGCTACTGAATAACTACTGGCTGTATCCTCGACAAGCACCACCGTACCGAAATAATGATTTCTTCGCTTAGCTACACTCTCCTCAAGGTCAATCAAAAACTCATTCGCATTGTTTGTTTGCCATGCATAGGGCCGTTGGAAGTTTGGTATCTCATAGTATGTCTCTGAGGCGTTGAGAATCTTCTGGATATTAGTCTGTGCCGAAATCATATTATTCATTCTCCTTGTTCGGCACAATCGCCTGTAAATCTTTGTCATAGTGAAAATCAACGATATCACCGTTCTGTAGCATGTTGACTGCCTGCTCAATGGCAAGCTGCGGTACTGAGTACCACTCACTCGGCGTATAGTCACGTCCATCTTTGTCGATGATCGTAAGGTCTACTTTTGCATCGGCAAATATTCGATGAATAAAATGTTCTACTTTTTGAGGATTATAGTCTCCAGTCAGTACATAGCTATCGACGACTTCTACGCCAGACATCAAGTATGTTGGGTCTTTTTCTGCATCTTTAATACGATCAGCCACAGTGGTAGTTGCGAATCCAATCTTGTGTAGATTCTTGATATTTTGCACTTGCGGACTATCGCTCAGTGAACGTAAAACGTAAATGTAGCCCACAATAGTATCAGTGTCACTTAGCTCTTCGTATACGGATTCATCCGCTATCGGCACAATCTCATACCCATCTTCATATAGACGCATAGAAAGTGATCGCCGATACATATTTGATTCAGTGCCATTTTCGTATATGATCCTAAACCGTTCTTTGTTTCGGTCGTATACCCATTTTTTCTCACCGGCATCAATTATGCGGAGCATCTGACCAGCATGCACATAGTACGCCCCCATATGTAACTGATTAACAGATACATAGCGACGGAGCTTTAGCTTGCCCTCTGCGAGAAGTTGTTGTTGTTCGACAAATCCAGGTTTATACTCCTGAAAATCTGCTGCGCGTTTGCGGTCGGCTCGTTCTTTGACGGGTCGCGGCTTGGACAGTACTTTACTGACTTTTAGAATGTCGTCGCCATCGCTACTAAATAATCCATATGTATCATCAGAAAATAGTTCGTCTATTGATTCTGGCGCTTCAAGTTCTTCGAGCAGTCCAAGACTATCGACGGGCTTGAGCGCTTCAACCTTGTCTTTATTTGTTTTTATCGAGTTCAAACGAGCCGCTAATGATGCCTCGCTAATATCGGTTGCATTGATATCGGGCAAGCGATCATTGATTTCTACAAACTCGGTGATCTGTTTGAATGATGAGGTCAGTCGATCATCGGCAGTAATAGGCTTGGCTTTTTCCTGCGCAGTAAATAGACCCTCGTTATCTGTATCGAATAGATTTATTAACTCATCAGAAAAGTCCATTATGCCTGCTTTTCTTTCTCTCTAAGCCATGCTGCTTTACGAGCAGTCAGGTATGCTTGCGCCTGAGCAAGTAACTTCTCATTTTTATCAGGGCTATTGATTGCTGGGTACTTGCCGTCATGAGCCACGACGAATGCTTTGATCTGTGGCACGAGGGCAAGGGCATCTTCGTCTGACATGTCGATACGTGAGCCTGCTATCGTGTCTTGGATGACGCGGAATACATCAGCGCCAACGCGCTTCGAGATGACTTCAAATGCGTGCTGGAATGGGTTTATAGAATCAATCAGGTCGATACTGAGTTCGTCAAGGTTCACAAAACTATTGGCGAGCGTGATAAACTTTTTGTCGCCATCTTCGGTAATCTTAGCAGTCTTAAATGCAAGATTACTTGCTAGGTACTGTCGGGTTACTTCGACTTCTTCCTCGTTAAGTCCAGGTAGACGTTCACGAATGATTTTAGACTGTAAGTGCTTCATGTAGTCACCAGTATGGCCATTTGCCGCTGCACGCTGAATCTGTGTATCTTGCAGTACGGCTGCCGTTAGGTCTTCGAGTTCGGTGGCAAGAATATGTTTAACCTTTTCTGATGGTGGTTTTTTGAGGCCTTTAACAAATACTTCACCAGCCTTTGCTTTTTGGTCGGGTGATGTACGTGGCGTGAATGTAAAGTTAGGCGCTAGTACTTGTTCCATCAAGAGAGAGGCGGTGATCGCCTTGAGCATGTTATTGACTGAAACTTGTATGTCGTCACTTGTGCCATTTGGCTGCACGATTAGATTTGTAAACTGCGCGTGAGACTTGTTGTAGCTATCACGAGTACAGCGGCCAATGATCTGCACGATCTCCGTCAGGCTTGCCCTGTAGCCTATAGTTAGCGCCTGTTCACAGTAGGGCCAGTCAAAGCCCTCCTTTGCCATACCGAGTGCGATAATGATGTCTACGCCAGCAATATCGTTTTTAGCAACGTCACTGAGGTACTGGGTGATCTTAGCCCTATGCAACGGGTCATCCTCTACGAGATTGGCGACTTTTACACGACGACCATCTGGCGTTTCTATGATTTCTACACCGGTCTCGCTGTCTTGTTCTATCCATGTCCCAATAAGGTCAAAAATGCGCGTAACTTCTTCGTGCTTACCAACTTGAGTCGATTCTTTTGAGTTGACGTTTGGAATGTGAATAATTGTCTTTTTATTCGTATCTAGCACAGCATCTAGTGCGCCGTCATCGAGATAACTACCAGTGTAGAAGTGATAGCCAATACCAAGCGTCTTGAGGTATGTATACCCATTGAGCTGTTCGTAATAGGTATAGGTTACTTTATCGAACTCTGATTCGTCTTCTGGCGTAAGGATTGGAATGGCATCGCCACGGAAGTATGAGCCGGTCATAGCAATAATCTGAATGTTAGTGCCGTTCATGACACGGTGCAGCAGTTCACCCAATCGGCTGTTTTCGCTAACAGACACATGGTGGAACTCGTCGATAGCCAGAACGGTATCATTAAACAACTCCATAGGGAGTTCTTCGGCCTCAAATGCAAAACGTAGGGTTGCATGAGTACAGACAAGTATCTTGTCATCGGACTTCATGAAGCTTGTAAATGATTTCACTTTTGATTTGTCGTCGCCAGTACCGAGGCAGAGATTGTTGCGATCTTCTACTTCCCAGTCTGCGAAAAAGCCTGCTTCTGTCAGATTTGTGTTACCGAATGATGAACCGATAGATTTTTCTGGTACGGCAACGATGACTTTTTTCTTGCCTTGGTTGATAAGTTTATCGAGGCCGACATACATAAGGGCACGAGACTTACCCGATGCTGGTGGCGCTTTGATGAGTAGATGATTGCTGTTGCGCTTATCAAATGCGCGGCGCTGCATTTCGCGCATTCCCATTTCATCAGTCTTGGTACTTTCGCCAGTCTGTTCATAGGTTACATCAATAATGTTCAGGGTTTCGTCGTTCATTTTGTTTTCTCCTTTTCAGTAGCGGTCATTTGTTCAAATAGTGCGAATAGATCGGCGAGTCGTTCTTCGTCATTACCGTATGGTCTTGGTCGATATAGTTTATCTACCGCAAGATCAAGTTCATGATGAGCCTGTCGCAAATCTTCCGGCATCTTGATTGGATCGTACATTTCGGCAAGAGTTTTTTCGCTATGGTTTTCACGAACAAGAAGCACATTGCGCGCAGCAGAAGTGAGCATCTGCTTTTGTGGCTCAGTTAGTGGCGGTACAGGATAGTTAGCATAAACAATTGCAGAAGAGTATCGTAGCCGATCTTCAAGTTTCCCAGCAACGGAACGAATCCATGCCATGTGCATGCGAGAAGATATGATTCCAAATAGCCAAATAGGAGCATCATATACTATATTCGCAGCATTTGAGGCTACAGTGTTGCCGTCTAAGAACCCAATTGGTATGTATTCACGACGTTCCGACGAAACACTAGGTATGATAATTGCTTGACCATTTTTATGTGCTCGCTGACGGAATCGATGTGGGTATTTAGCATACTCAACCGTTGAGGGTGTATCTTTGCGACTAGCCCTAAACTCTGCGACATTCGCAATCATTTCGGCAATAGGAGGAATCGTTTTTGCTTCATCAGCATCCGCATCGCTAATCCATAAACAGTACCTAGTTTTGCCATTGATGTAATCGCCCGAACCAGTGAACCCTTTAATGAACTTGGCAGCATCAGGATATTCAGAAATTATCTTCTCTCTCTTTTCTTCATCGAATATCAAGAATCCACCATCTGTTGGCTTACTCCCCATTACGCAGTCAGGTAGTCCACTGATTGACTTGGCCCGACGAGTAAAGAATATCGAGTCTGAACCGGCAGTAAGATACGCGCTAATACTAGGTACTTCTGTACGAACAAGATTGTCGTAGATAAACTTCTTAGCCTTACTTGTTGAACGTAAATTTATAACGACAACTGTTACACCGGCTACATTGCGAGCGCCGTTTGTCCATTTGAATGAAGTATAGGCAAAGCCTATCTCTACATTCTTGTCGAAGACGTATGGCCACAATAAGGCCACTTGTTCGCCCTGGCAAATAGAGTTTGTTGATACGAATGCGAGCTGTGCTTTAGAATCCTGTATATAGTCTGCACCTATCTTGAACCATGCAGCAATGAGGTCGAGATTCTTGTAGTTCTTAAAACTCTTGAATACGTGCGTCATGTCTCGCTTTTGGTCTGCATCTTGCAAGCTAGAGCCAAGATATGGAGGGTTGCCGATTAAGTAAATCTCATCCCAATACTTTTGCTTTAGGTCTTCGTCAGAGATTAAAGCTTCTTGTTCGTTT